>Ga0209810_1000125_pt1 | contig 231324 bp, 186 predicted proteins | sample Coa_R1_7_FD_187159 | JGI IMG/M metagenome (GOLD analysis project Ga0209810, IMG submission 187159) | Surface soil microbial communities from Centralia Pennsylvania, which are recovering from an underground coalmine fire - Coalmine... | ecosystem: Environmental > Terrestrial > Soil >...
GGGCCAGTCGCTCATGCAAGTCTTTATTCTCTTGTCGAAGCTGAAGCAGTTCTTCTTCTGGCGTCATGCCCTTACTCTACAGGATGTTGAACTCTTTGGCAAATCTCTAGGACACCTGAGTAGTTACTATTCGTTTAATCCAACAGAAGTAATGAAAACAGAGGCAGTCGGGGGATGGCCTTCTGGCAGCAACGCAGATTTGTACATTGGCATATTCTTATGCATTTGCCCGTGTAGATTCCTCTTTACGGCAAAAGTTGATACATTGGCTTGCAGCACTGCGCGCTTGATCATCCTTTCTAAAATGCCTCACCTATTTTGAGAGGAAGCCTGGACATGCAGAGATTACAAACGCGGAAGGATGGCCTGCGTATCCAAAGACGATACGTGCTGCACGCGTTCATGGCAGCAGGAATATTAGCACTGCTATTCGCAACATTTGGCAGTGGTATTGCCGCTCATGCCGCATCTATCAGCTCGCCACAATCAAAATCGGCGGGCGACTGGACTACATACCTGTATGACAAGAATCACAGTGGCTATAACAGCGCGGAGAAGATTATCAATCCCGGTTCGGCAAAGAATCTCAAGCAGCACTGGATGATTGCAGGAACCAGTACTATCTCAACACAGCCGGTTGTGGCCAATGGTCTGATCTATTGGGGATCATGGGATGGCAACGAGCACGCGACAAATCTGGATGGCAGTCAGGCCTGGACGACCTTTATCGGCAAAACGACCGATCCAAGTTGTGGGGGCGGTACGTTAGGCGTATTGAGCACAGGAACAGTAGTCAAGGTGAAAAGCCATGGGAAAACGACGAACATGCTGCTGGTAGGCGGGGGCGATGCGCAATTCTACGCCCTTAACGCCAGGACGGGCGCGATCCTGTGGAAGACACGCCTGGGGACATCGCCCGATAATATCATCTGGGCCTCACCAGTGTATTACCAGGGCAGCATTTATATCGGACTTGCATCTTTTGGCGATTGCCCGCTGGTGCAGGGCAAGGTTTTTCAGCTGAAGGCCAGCGATGGTACTATCGAGAATACCTTTAATGTCGTGCCCAATGGTTGTACCGGCGCGGGTGTATGGGGCAGCGTAACGATTGACACCAGTGATAATTCGCTTTACTTTGCCACCGGCAATGGCAACGTCTGCGGGCAATCAGAACCATACGCCGTGGCTATCGTCAAACTGAAAGCCTCTGATCTATCAGTCGTCAGTTCCTGGCAGGTTCCGCAGAACCAGCAGGTGAACGACAGCGACTTTGGCTCTACTCCCACCCTCTTCACGGCCACTATCAACGGCTCTTTGCATAAGCTCGTAGGCGTTGGCAACAAAAATGGCATCTATTATGCCTTCGACCGCACGAACCTGAGCCAGGGTCCCATCTGGGAAGACCAGGTTGCCATTGGTGGCTCCGGGCCTGAGAGTGGCCAGGGAACGATTTCGCCCAGTGCCTGGGATGGCAAGACGCTTTATGTTGGCGGCGGTAACACGACTATCAAGGGACAGAATTGCCAGGGGGGATTGCGGGCCGTCAATCCGGCGACGGGAGCCTACATCTGGGAAAACTGCCTGACCGATGGACCCGCTATCGGCGCTGTTACCGTTGTTCCCGGTGTCGTCGCGATTGGAGAAGGCACCGCTATTGATCTGGTAGCCGCGGCAGATGGCAGCAATCTCTTCAAAACCTGGGACAAGAGCGGTAATTCCAAGTACTATGGAGCGGCTTCGATTTCAAACGGCGTGTTGTATATTGGCAATAAGGATGGTAATTTCTATGCCTATGGGACGTAGAGCCAGGTGAGCGCGGTGAGATAAAAAGACTCGCTCGCATGAGATTCTTCGCTTCGCTCAGAATGACATGCGAGCGAGTCTTTTTCATGGCAAACCATTCAATTTGATCAAAGGGCACCTTTATGGAGCATGTTGCCATCATGAGAAAATCCTGGGGCTTCATTCCCAGGATCGCGTCCGGCGAAAAGATCATCGAATCGCGCTGGTACAGGGCCAGATATGCTCCATGGGGGCGCATTGAACCGGGAGAGAACGTCTACTTCAAGAACGCCGGTGAGCCGGTTACACTGGTGGCAGAGGTCGAAAAGGTGCGCTATTTTTCCGATCTTACGCCCGGAAAAGTGTCGCAGATTCTAGAAACCTATGCAAAGGATGCCGGCATTGAGGAGCAGAACATCCCGCAGTTCTTTGAACGCTTCAAACAGAAACGCTACTGCATGTTGATCTACCTGAAAAATGCGCGCCGTGTAGAGCCATTTGAGATCAATAAACAAGGGTTTGGAGCGATGGCGGCATGGATTTGCGTGGAGAACGTACACACCATTAAATTGTAGGGACAGCGACAAGTCGCTGTCCAGGCCGGGGCGAGGACAGGGCCAATCAATCGGCGATGGGCGCGATGACGCGGTTTAACAAATGATGGTGGGAATCCCACCAGGGGTCGATCAATCGGCGATGGGCGCGATGAATCGGCCCCTACGGGACAAGGCGGACAGGTCAAGGACAAGCCGCTGTCCCTACAGCTGGTACAGCGCATCGGTCTTCGCGGCCATGATAAAATCGTTGCGATGCAGGCCTTTGATTTTATGCGTCCACCAGGTGACCGTTACCTTGCCCCATTCGGTGAGGATGGCGGGATGATGGCCCTCTTCCTCGGCCAGATCGCCTACGAGGTTGGTGAAGGCGAGCGCGGCGATGAAGTCCTTAAAGATGAAGACGCGCTGCAGCCGTTTGATGCCGTCGACTTCGATGACGTGCCACTGTGGGACCTGGGGTTGCAGCCCGGTAATTTCGGCATCTGTCAGAGTCGGCTCGCCCCCACGGCAGGCGGTACATTTCAATTGCGCCAGTTCTTCCATGGCTCTCAGTCTCCCTCTATCCTTTATCAATTGAGCTGTCTTCCTCGATGGAGACGGATGGTACTTTCTTCTTTTTGCGTTTTGAGCGTTGGGCTTCTTCCTCTTGCGGGGTCAAGAGTTTCAGAACGGCCTGCTGGGGGCTCATCGGTATTTGTTGCGCTATCTTATTGATTTCTTCGACAGGCAAGTCTGCCAGGAGATCATCCTTTGCCGATTTCGCCTTTTTTACTCCCTTGCCCGCGTTGCGTGCCACCGATTGAAACGTCTTCGGACCCAGGATAAGCAGTCCGACGACGAGAATCGGCAGCAGGTCCAACAAGTGAAATCCCATAGTGCCCCCTTCTTTGATAGGCGATTCTTCGCTACGCTCAGAATGACATGATGAAAAGACACTCCCTTCATCATGTCATTCTGAGCGCAGCGAAGAATCTCACAATTCGTTACCCCACATATTTATATGTATGTAGTACATCACCCCTCTATCATATCATACGGAAGAACCAGAAGAGGGGATAACAATTCCGCAAAATTTCCCCGAAAAATAAGAGCAGTCGCGTTCTCTTAAATAGAGAGTGTACAAGAAGTCGCGAAGAGGCAGGATGGCTCAAATGCAGCCTCGCGAAAGGGCGAGCAGGGTAGGATGACTACCAGGCTTCTGCACTTGAGCCATCCTCGCTGGAGCGCGATGGGCGGTATTCAGTACCCAGGACTTCCCCCACACACCCCTTAATCTGGGTTCACCGGTCGTGCTTCCCCCAGGACAGCGACCGGTCTCTTTTTTTTGAGAAAGATGGCTAACCGGCTAGCTGTTCCTCGTATTCAATCGCACCCAGAGCTTTGAGTCCTTCTTTTTGAGCCGCTGTGAGTCCCTTTACACCGGTTATGTTCATCCCTTCGTAGGGACGAAGACCCTGCAATGTCTTGATGCATGTTCCTGTCTCTACATCCCAGAGTTTCATCGTTCCATCATCGCTACCACTGACGATTGTCCTTCCATCAGGGCGAAAAGCTACAGAACAGAGGCAATTGCTATGCCCATGCAAAACTGCCAGGCATTGCCCAGTCTGCGTCTTCCAGAGCCGAATGGTTTGATCATGGCTTCCACTGGCGACGAGCCCACCATCGGGACTGATTGCCACTGTTCTGACCCAGCTTGTGTGACCGCGCAACGTGCTAACATTTTTTCCAGAACCTGCATCCCAAAGACGTATCGTCGAATCATCGCCACAACTGGCCAGGACATTTTTGTTGGGACTGAAAGCAACCGCCCATACGCGGTGTGTGTGCCCCTTGAGCACCTGAAGGCATTCACCGCTTCTGGTATCCCAGAGACGCACGGTCGTATCATCGTTAGCACTGGCAATCAGGCTACCGTCAAAGTTAAAGGCAACCGCCCAGATCAATCCCCCGTGTCCTGGCAGCACACGAAGACATTGGCCATCGCTCACCTGCCAGAGACGAATGGTCTGATCATGGCTCCCGCTCGCGAGCAGTGTACTATCCGGGTGAAATGCGACTGAGCGCACAAGATGGGTGTGTCCACGCAGAACGCGCAGATAATGACCTGTATAAGGATGCCAGAGGCGTATCGTTTCATCTTCACTGCCGCTGGCAAGTGTATTGCCGTCTGGGCTGAATGCTATTGAGCGCACGTAATTAGTATGGCCGTAGCTGCATGTCATGCTGAGCGCCGCGAAGCATCTCTGCCCACCTTCTGAGGAATCACCAGCTTATCAGGATTGATATATGCAAGTTTGTTACCAATATGTTATGCTCATTAGTGAAAAGTGTACGGCAATGCGATTGTAAAAGTATAAGTGGGTCATGGAACGGTCAGTCAGGCATACAGACGCAGGCGCAATCCGGCAGACGAGAATTGTTCCAGAATCAAATAGCGGTGAACGTAGATTACGTCAGGTAGCGGCGTGGCTCATCCTGTATTTGCTCCTCCAGGCCGAATTTGGTCTTGCCTGGGATAGGCGCTGGCATGATCTCGTTGGTCGCGACCAGTTCTGGATACCACCGCATATCACCCTTTATAGCGGGATGGCCGGGGCGGGATTCGTCACACTACTGGTTGTGCTGCTCGATACCCTGCGTTACTATCAGGGCAAACCAGGCGTCGATGACGAATCGACCATCAGCATCTTTGGTATTTTCCACGCTCCATTGGGCTTTGTCCTGCTGGGCTTCGGCGCGCTCACCGACCTGGTGGCCGCTCCTTTCGACAATTACTGGCACGAACTTTACGGCATCGACCTGACACTGTGGTCGCCTTTCCATGTGATGGGCACTATTGGAGGCTTCATTGCCGGATTGGGGCTGATCTACCTCTTTGCGTCCGAAGCCGCCATCGAACGAGCATCCAGATGTCCTGCCCACCGTTTCCTCGGACTGCTTCCACTAGAAATAGGGGCTATGATTGCTCTCTCGGCGGTGATGGAATTCATCCTGCCGGCTCTCACGACGTTCGTGCCCATTACCGGCGGTTCCGTGCAGATTCCAACCTATGCCATTCCACTTGCCCTGGCAGGTGCGGGTTGCCTGCTCAGCGTCCAGCGCCTGACCGGTAAAACCGGCGCGGCAACACTCACGGCTCTCATGGTATGGATTGAGTCGATAGCGACCCAGGCCGGCGTACCCGCTGCGCTCGATCTCGTTGTGCCTCGTACTGGCTATGTTTACCGCTACAATGCTAGCCCTGTTTTCAATCTGACCATTGCGCTGGTACCATGCATCTTCCTGGTGACGGCTCTCGTTATAGATGGACTGGCGCTCTTGCGACGGCCCGGCAAAACCATACCTCGTCTCCTGCAAGGCATCTGGTCACCGGGTATATTGATCGGGATACTGGCCGCGCTGGTTCCACCTTTCCTCGTACAAGTCCTGATGACCCTGGGGCTACCATACGAGGAATCTCAGGTTTTGCAGCCAGACTGGTCCAATGTCCTGCTCGAATTGCCGGTCGCGATAGTCTCAGGACTGCTGGGAGCTTTCCTGGGAGCATTTTTCGGGGACATCTGGCAATGGAACAGGCGTTAAGCAGAGGAAGATTGCATGCATAGAATTGGCATATATGGTGTAGTTATCTTATTGGCGCTCATGCTCAACTCAGGGACGGCGCTCGCGGCAAATGGCAGGCAATTCATACAAGGGCAACCTTTGCAAGCCGGTCCATATCTGGTACAGGTCACATTCTCGCAGAATCCACCCTACGTCGGGCAAGCTTTCACTATCACAGTTGTCTCTCAGAACGACCTGGCGCTGACCGGTCGCGTCATTGCCGAGCCTGAAAACGGCACCGACGCTATTCCGGCGCATGCGAGCCTGAATGCGCTGGCGGGTCATCCCGGCACACTTGTAGGAATTTTGAGCCTTTCTGTACGCGGCAACTGGCGTCTCACCTTCGAATTCAACGGCCCACTGGGACCTGCTTCCGCCTCGCTTCCTATCACTGCCCGGGTTCCGTTTGATATGCCTGCGTGGCTCGGCTGGCTCATCGGCCTGATTCCCCTGGCCATCTTTCTATGGTGGCTCTGGCGCCAGGGGCGCTATCGCCGCAACCTGCTAGATCGCGCAAGTCGGAAGAAACCCGGGTCGATTGAGCAAAGCACGTACTCTGCTCAATCGCGTGGAAAATAATAGCCTTGCCATGAAAAATGGTCTCTTGCACATCGTATTAGAGAACAATTTCAATTCTGAGACGGTAAGCAGACTAGCAAAAGACTAGCAAAAGATCTTATCTCCAAACCTGGATTATTGCATACTTTGCATAACAAGTTCGCCATGCCATTCGGCTAACGTTGAGTATCAAGGAGAGCAATAACCTATGTTCATAAATGCAAATTTACAAGCAGCGCACGAGGACAGGGACAAGCCATTATCCCTACAGGTCTCTATCACTTTTGTCAGTGGGCCTCTGATGGGCAAAACATTTGAAATTACAAAACCAATTACTACTATTGGCCGCCATACAAGCAATGATATTATTATTCTCGACGAAAAAGTCTCAAGATACCATGCCCGCATTACCTTCGACAACGGCACTTGGAGCATTGAAAAACTCTCCCAGACCCGCCCGCTGATCGTCGATGGACAAAGCATAGAGAAGGCGACCCTTGTACATAACTCTAGAATCGAACTGGGGCAAGACAGCGTATACCTTTTTGCGCTGGCGGCAAATGCCAATCCTCCGGGCCAGTCTCAAGAAGCTGTATCCGCTTCTGGAAAAGAGGAAGACACACTGCACATGCGGCCTGTGGCTTTGCCGGAAAGCGTACCACAGTTTGAGGCAAAAGCGCCGGACTTGCCAGCGCAGACGGAAATCGCCGCCTACTCAAGGCTTGGTATACCTTCAATAGAGGTGATGGACAATACTTCCGGGCACAGGCGGGTTTTCCCGCTGGATCAGGAAGTCATCAACATTGGGCGTAAGGAGACAAACGACATCGTTATCGATGATCCGATTATCTCCGATTTTCACATGCAAATCGTGCATGAGAATAATGCATGGGTGCTCATCCATCCACATCCAGACAGGCAACAAACGCGCACAGGCCTGATGTACCAGGGACGTAAGATTCGCGGCAACAAGACATTTCGTAAGACACTGGCGCGCGGCGACGTGTTTCGCATCGCTGATGACAATGGCAGCGTCGTGACCTTGACCTATAACGACGGCACAGGGTCACCTCAAGTAATCTCGCCATTGATTTCACCCATACCGCTCCATACAGCCTCCATCTCGCTCGGTCGCCAGCAGGATAACGATATCGTGTTGAACCATCCGCAGGTCTCGGCGCACCATGCCCGTCTGACGTTAGAAGCAGGAACGCATCGTCTCTCTGACCTGAACAGCAGTAACCATACATATGTGAATGGCATGCGCGTAACCAGTGTCTTACTGAAGGTGGACGATGAAATCCGTATCGGGCCGTTCAGGCTCACGTATACCGGAGACGAGCTGCGGCAGTATGATGAAAGTGGAAGCATCGGTATAGACGCCTTAGAACTGCGGAAGGTAGGAAATAACCAGGTTGTATTGCTGGATGGTATCTCGCTGAGTATTCCGCCGCGCTCCTTTGTCGCGCTGGTGGGCAGTTCCGGGGCCGGCAAATCGACACTGCTGGACGCCTTGAGCGGTTTGCGGCCCGCCCAGCAAGGTTCAGTCTTCTATAACGGGCAGAATTATTATACGCATCTCTCCGCCTTCCGCTCGCAACTGGGCTATGTACCACAGGAAGATATCATTCACCGCGATTTGACGGTGGAAAGAGCGCTCTATTATGCGGCAAAGTTACGCCTTCCGCCGGATTTTACACGCGCCCAGATCGAGCAGCGCATTGACGAAGTGCTTGAGGATGTAGAAATGACGCATCGCCGCAAGCTGCTGATCAAAAAACTCTCCGGCGGCCAGCGCAAGCGGGTCTCTATCGCCCTCGAACTGCTGGCCAATCCGAGCGTCTTTTTCCTCGATGAACCCACGTCGGGGCTTGATCCCGGCCTGGATCGCAAAATGATGGTGCTTCTACGCAAACTGGCCGATAAAGGGCACACGGTTCTCCTCGTCACACACGCCACAAACAACATCAACATTTGTGATGCCGTTTGTTTCCTGGCGCAAGGTGGTCGCCTGGCCTACTTTGGCCCACCGGAAGAGGCAAAAGCCTATTTCCAGCAGCCAGATTTTGCCGAAATATACAATTGCCTGGAGCCAACCGACGAACATCCCAACATCCCACAAGAAGCCGAGGAGCGCTTCCGCAGGTCTGCCGCATACCAGACTTATATCGCGTCACGGTTGAAATCCACGCAGATTCTTCGCTCCGCTCAGAATGACATGGCTCCGACATATCATTCTGAGCGCAGGAGCCGAAGCTCTGAACGAAGCGAAGGGGAAGAAGTTGCGCGGCCAAAGCAATTTGCACATCCAAAACAGTATGCGCAAAAAGGGCAGCGGCAGCAAAAAGCGCCCAGGCGCGGCAGCTTCTGGAGACAATTTCTTCTGCTCTGCCAGCGCTACCTGGAACTGCTATGGAATGATAAATGGAACTTGTCCATCCTGCTCTTGCAAGCGCCCGTGATAGGCTTCATCCTGTTTATCCTCGTGCTTGTATTGAACGAGAGGACGGTATTCAAGCAGCCCATTCCTTTTTTACTGCAAGGAGACGCGCAGCATTTCCTGTTCATTCTGGCTTTTGCGGCTATCATGTTCGGCACCATCAATTCGGCACGGGAGATCATCAAAGAGCTACACATCTACCAGCGCGAGCGTACAGTAAATCTCGGCATTCTGCCCTACCTGCTGTCGAAAATCATCGTGCTGGGCGTGCTTTGCCTGGTGCAATGCGCCGTGTTACTGCTTCTGATGAGCCTGGCGGCGCAGTTTTACGCTGGAATCATCCTGCCGGCCATGTGGGAAGTGTATATCACGCTCGCCCTGACAGCTCTGGCGGGGCAAATGCTCGGGTTGACCATCTCGGCCCTGGTACGCAACAACGACCAGGCCATGAGCTTCATTCCATTGCTCTTGCTCCCGCAGGTGATCTTTTCTGGGGCCATTTTTCCGTTGAAAGATATTCCGTTGCAAACGATTGGGGCAGTGTTTTCGCTGCGCTGGTCCCTGGCGTCGTTAGGGTCCACGATGAACCTGACCGGCAACGGCGATAAAATATTCGGCACATGCGCGACTTGCGACACCTATCAGCACAATACGCACTACCTGCTGATCACCTGGTTGGCGCTGGTCGTTTCCATCCTCGTACTCGGCATAGTGACAGCTTACTTTCTTAAACGCAAAGATGTGCGCGGGTAGCTGCTTGCATCCGCTTGCTTTCTTATAAACTTCTCAGCCTGTTCAAAGCTTGAATTCAAGAATGTATGGTAGGCTTCTTGATAAGAAAGAAGCCTACCATACATTCTTGAATAGGCCGCACAGGGAAGAAGATGGAGTATGAACGCTGTACAGACCTTGATTCCCCTCGATAGAGGATTTTCCTCGCCTGCCGTCCCGGATAAAGCAGCAGGCTCTCCTGGCAGAACGGATTTATACTTCTATAGCAACGCCAGTCTGCAGAAGCAAGTTGATGCGTTCCAGGGATTCTGCGCTTCACTTGGAATGACATCTCCGGGGCATGTTATTCCGAGTGAAGCGCAGAATCCCCTGCTGCAGTTGTTACAAGAAAAGGATGCGTCCCTCTACCAGCACTCGCGTCGCGTGCAACAACTTGCTCGTCACCTGTCGCAAAAACTGGCGCTGACCGAATCCGAAGTGAGGATCATCGAACAGGCCGCATTATTTCACGATCTTGGTAAAATGCTCATCGATGATGCAATACTCCAGAAAACATCGTCGCTCACCCAGAAGGAGTTCGAGCAAATGAAGCAGCATCCTGCATATGGCGCGATGCTGCTCAGGCAAATAGGAGCTTCGAAAGAGGTAGTAGCGCTGGTCTATCACCACCACGAGCGCTGGGACGGTCATGGATATCCCACCGGATTGCAGGGTAAGGCTATTCCACCAGGGGCGCGCATTATTAGCATTGCCGATGCATTTGATGCGATGACCGCCTCTCGCCCCTATTCGGCCAGGCGCACAGAGGAACAGGCGCTGGCCGAACTGCGTAGATGCGCCGGAACGCAATTCGATCCCACCCTGACCGACCTCTTTTGCCGTGGCATGCAATCGAAGTTCTTCCGCACGCAACCGGCATACGCGCTGTGATTGGCACCGTCCTGTAGGGACAGTGGGTCGTCCCTGTCCCGGACGGCAAACAGGTTATGGCCGGAGCCGGGCTATCAACCACGAACGTAGCATTGGCACGACATATTTTGCCTGCATTGCCTGGATGTGATCAAGCCCATCAAGTACCTGCACATCCCAGCCAAGATCATGGAGTTCTGCCTGTCCCTGTACAATTGGATCGGCTAAGCTCACATAGACGTTCTCCCAGCTTTGGGGATACTGGATCTCGTCCTTCGAACCAACAAAACAGAGGCGAGGACAGGCGAGCCGGGCCTGGGCCGCCCGGTCGTCGAACCCCCGCAATGCCTGGTACAGGGTTACAAATTGGCGCGTCTGATCTCTTGTGAGAGTCATCTCAGACCATTCAGATTCACCTGCCGGCGGCATTGGTCGCGCACCAGCGGCCATCTCATAGGTAGCAGTAGTGACCCGCAGCATCTCCTCGTATGGGCCATTCAGCGGCGGGAAGCCACCCATGATGAGCGCCGAGAGGCGGCCGGTACGGATGGCGAGTTGAAGGCCAATCATCGCCAGCCAGGAGTAGCCATAGTAGGCGAAACGGTCCACCCTTGCAGCATCGGCCACCGCAAGCAGATCGCTCGCAATATTGGCCGGTGTCAGCGTGTCCGGTTTCGGTATGCGAAGACATTGTCCTTCATAGTCGAAGGCTACCACGCGAAAGACATCTCTCAGCCCATCGATCAACGATTGGCCCAGAGCTGGATCAGCGCCATATTGCCGCATTTGCTCCGCCAGGGGCCCGGTCACCGGCTGTGGATTGACCGGCAGCAATAGAGCCGGTCCTGCACCATGAATTTCGATCTCGATAGTACTCCCGTCATGCAATGTCGCTTCAGGCATAGAAGTTCCCTCCATCATTTGCTTTTTTCTGGATCACATCTCTACTGTACAACACCAATGCCCAACTGGAGGGTAAGGCCGCATCGAGATACTTACATTTGAGTATGCAGGCGCCCTATCCAGGCCCAATATGCCTGCTCGATGCGATAGAGAAGAATGGTAAAGGAGCCTCTAAAAGCACTTGAGAGTTTAACATGATAGATCATCTCTGGTGGAGCGATTCCCCCGGCAGGGCGCGATGATGCAGTTTGATAAAATATTCTGGTAATTGGCACGCGGGCTGGTAAATCGGCCCCTACCCGCGAACATGGAGCACAGGGGTAGGGCCAGATACATCGCGCTATGGGGAGATAGCGGCCAAAAGTGGCTATGCTGCGTTTATTTTAGCAGACAAAGGAACATATTTGTGATATGCTGAGGTACAGGCATGTATAAGAATTTGACAAGAGGATCGTTTTCACCAATGCAATCTATAGCCGACCGTAGTCCAAATAATGTTCGTTCGCAAACGCGCGCGATTGCCGTTTTAGCCGTGATTCTCTTTGCATTCGCGGGACTAATCAGCGGTTTCGCTGCCGGCGCATTTATTCATCCGAAGATAGGAACGACGACGGGCAATTCGGGTTCTCATACGGGGCAAGTCACACCGCAAAAGACGCAGACGCCGGGCAGCACAAAAACAATTCATCCCTCGCCCATCTACTGGCCGCAGATTATCCAGGAACCTCCAGGTACGGAAAAAGCAGATGGAGCTACTACGTACAGGATCTCTATCCAGGTGGTAAGCGAAACCAGAGATCAGAAGGCCGGCCCTCCTATCCATGTTGCCGGCATTACATGTAAAATCTGGCTGACGAAAGATAGCAACGTTAATGACAATCTGAAGATGAATAACTATAAGAGGCTTAAATCGGTGGGGACGCTTTCACAACCACTTCCTGGAGAAATTGTAGGAGCGCTGAGCTTTAGTGGTAATTCTTCACAGGTACAGGACACAAATGCTGCCGGACAGGTAACATGGAATTACAGCATGAACAATTCGGTTGAGCACGGCCAGTACTACCTGGTTATCCTGGCAGATTGGAGCGGAATCCACTATAATTGGGTCTGGATCAGCATTATTGTCCCGAAGGAAGATTAGCCAATCCCCGCAAAATTCCCAGCACGAGCTGCGCAAATTTAGCACGCGCGGCATCCGCGATGCCCAACACGCCTTCATGTGTGATCTCTTCTATATCGTCGCCGGTCGCCTTGTTGGTAATGAGGCTGATCCCCAGGACGCGCATCGCCATATGACGGGCGACGACGACTTCGGGCGCGGTTGACATTCCTACTGCATCCACGCCGATGGCGCGCAGGAAACGTAGTTCCGCGCCGGTCTCAAAGCCAGGGCCAGCAACCATAGCATAAATCCCTTCGTGCAGCGTGATTTCCGGCTGTGCGGCGGCTACCTTCTGCGCCAATGCACGTAAGCCCGCGTCATAGGCTCTGGCCAATGGTGGAAAACGCTGGCCGAGACGCTCATCGTTCGGCCCTATAAGTGGATTCATGCCTGCCAGACCCGGAAAATTGATGTGATCGCGTATGAGCATGAAATCACCGGCGGCATAGGCAGGATTGACACCGCCCGCCGCGTTCGTCACGACCAGTGTATGCGCGCCAAGCATGCGCATAACGCGCACGGGGAGAGTCAGTGTTTGCGGCGTATAGCCTTCATAGAGGTGAAAGCGCCCCTGCATGACTACGACCGGGACGTTCTCTAGGGTTCCCAGCAGCAGGCGGCCCGAGTGACCGGGAGCGGTCGAACGGGCGAAATGCGGAATCTCTTCATAGGGGATGGCAGTGGCGTGGCTTACATCCGCGGCCAGATCTCCCAGGCCGGAGCCAAGGATAAGTGCTACGTCAGGCTGCAGGGATGCGCGTAGTTGAATAGCTGCCGCTGCTTCTCTTATTTGCTCATAGAGTTCCATAGCTTTGCTTCCTCAATAGCAGGTGTATGAATAGCGGCCACCGCCGTCAAACGCCTGTGGCCATGCTTTCGCGGGCGAGCTGCGTATAGATCGAGGTGGTAGAAATATGAGCATGACCAAGCAGTTCCTGCACAGAGCGCAGTTCCATGCCACCCTGGAGCATCAAAATGGCGAACGAGTGCCGCAGCATGTGCGGGGTGATCGTGGTGATGCCTGCCTGCCGCGCGTAGCCTTTGATGATCAGCCAGAAACCCTGCCGCGTCAGACGCTCGCCATGATGGTTGACGAACAGCGCCTGCTCTTCAGGATGGCGGGCCATGAGGCCTGGACGCGCCATTTCGAGATACTGCTTTGTGGCCTCCACGGCAACGGCGGAAAGCGGCAAGACCCGCTCACGCCGGACGCGGCCATTGCGACCTGGGCAAACAATCGTGGCTTTCGCGGCATCGAAATCATCCAGGTTCAAGGATACAAGCTCGCCGACACGCATACCGGTAGCATAGAGCATGTGCAGCATGGCGAAATCGCGCTTCCCCGCGGGAGTCTCGACTTCCAACTGCCGGAAGAGGCTGGCAAGCTGCTCCGCGCTCAAGACGTGCGGCGGCTCCTTCTGTATGCGCGGAGCCTCAAGACTTTCGATAGGATCGGCGGCAATCAGGCCGCTGCTGCGCATATAGCGGAAGAAGGTTTTCAAGGCGGCAAGCTTACGGGCTATGGTGGTTGGACGATAGGCCTGGCCCTCGCGCATTTCGAGCAGATACGCTGCAATATGCTCGCGCGTGACCTGCTGCCAGTTTTCCACCTTCTGTCGTCTGAGATAGAGGCAAACCTGGTTCAGATCATTGCGATAAGCTATGATTGTGTTATGATTGGTGCCATCTCGCCCCTGTTCCCTCACAGAAAGCGAGGCAATATACTCATCAACGACATCTTCTAACATAGAACACTTCCGTTTATTTATTACCGATCACTCATGGAGAGATGCCCGGTTGGACGATTCTACCTTCAGGGCAACCACCCTGATTGCCCTGGCTTCATTGTCTGATGACAATGCCACTTACAGGAAATGACTATAATTACGGCCATAGCCATTATAAGCGATGAGGCGATGGAGGGCAAGTAGGAAGAGGCAGGGACAAGTCAGATTTGTCCCAGAAGTGCTATAATAAAGTACCATTCTGTTCTGCCTCGCACGCAGATTCTTCGCTTCGCTCAGAATGACATGGGAAATTACGAATGACGTGGGAAACCAGAATGACTTGGGAAATCAATGACTTGGGAACGGGGCTTAGAATGACTTGGGAACGGTAGATTCGAGCGATGATCTCCGTCATTGAATAAATAAGGAGTAACAAAAAAGCATGGGAAAATTACAGGACCTGTTTACGCAGGTACGCCGGGCGCAAAGCAGCGGCGGGATAGGATTTGTCGGCAAGAATAAATCGATGGTGAAGCCACGCGCCGCGGCACTGATTGTGGCCTTGAACAATTTCGACGCAGGAACGGCGGAAGCAGCCGTTAAAGCTGGAGCGGATGGTCTGCTCTTCAGCTGGGATGGCAAGGGGAATACGAGCGCGCTTGAGGTGCTACAAAAAACGATAGAGGCCGCTCAAACCGGTAACGAAAATCTCATCTGCGGCCTGGAGATCACCGGTGGCTGGAACAAGCTGGAGCGCAAAGATATCGAGCACTTCAAGGAACTGGGCCTGAGCTTCGTGATAATTCCGTTGCAGGCTCCGGCGCGTTTGTTGGCACTGAAAATAAAGGACCTGGAACTGGCTGTCTCCGTGCCTATGCGCGAAGGAGATATGTATCCGGTCTTTATTCGCAACTTGACCGCATTTGACAATATCGCGGCAGTTTTACTGAATTTCGGGCTGTCAGACGAGGTCGGCACGATGACCATCGAGGATATGCTGCGCTATCGCGCGGTACGCGAGGCGGTACGCTTCCCTGCACTGCTCAAGGTGAGCGAGAATACCGGCGAAGATGATGCCTTCGCCCTCACGACGTTAGGCGTGCAGGCGGTGATCTTAACGGCCGGTGATAGTGAAGCAGAGATGAGCCGGCAAATTCAGTCGCTACGCGAAGTGCTTGAAAAGGTACACGAGGACGAGAAAGAGTCCTCAAATATGCCTGGGAGAGGATAAAAGAAAAACGTATCACATAAATCAGCTTCCAGCACACCACGCTGGAAGCTGATTTATGTGATACGTTTTATTCTTGCTTGGCAGCCGAACTTACGTGCCAGTAGAGCTGGCGGCGTGGGATGCGATGCAGGTATTTTTTTGTCTCCTGCCAGACCGAAATGGGGTTAGCATTATTGCGCCAGAAGTAATAGCAGCCGAGTTCATCGGGTTCGGAGCTCAGAATCTGGGTGAAAGCCGTGCCGAGGTCTTGCTGGCTTTCTTCGTCCAGGTTGAAGTTCTGTAGCCAGAGCTGGCTGCGTTTGCCTTGCCTGCGAGCGATATTGACGACCTCGTTGCTCCATTGCTCAACGCTCATTACATCTTCGTTTAGTAAATTCCAGAACAGGTGAGAGCCGATTGTATCCAGGTCTGGAATGGTGGCAAAATCTTCGATCAGCGACATATCCTGTGGCAGCAGAACGACGGTTGTTTTGATGTTGCTATCAACGCGCTTGACGCAGGAGCATAACTCACCCAGGAACTCGACCATGGAGCGCCTGCGAAAACGCTGGATATCGGTCACGTCGGGGCAGAGCGCCCGGCAAACGGAGCAAAAACAGGTCACTTCGAGGCCGCGCGGCTCATCGATCACAATACCGTTGATCGGATAGGAGGTGAGGTAATGCTCGATCTCCTTGAAAAGCCAGGAGCGAAAAGACTGGTGATTGAAGCAGGAGATATCGTGATAACGCCCATGACGGTCCATTACACGCGATTGTGGATGACGAAATGTATACCAGCTGGGAACAAATAAGGGGCCGGCGAATAGATTGCCATGGCGACCGGGGCTTACATGTACCTTCAAACCTGCGTCCTGCGCCTGCCGCAGACCACGCTCTATATCGCGCTGGAAGCGCTGCTCCTCCTGTTCGTGTATGGCATAAAGAATGCTGCTCGCCCCGGCGGCGCGAATTTGCTCAAAATCCTGTTTCACACTAGCTGCGTGCAACAACGGATGAAAATATGCGACCGTTATATCCATGTGACCTGCTAAACTACCAGAGATACGCACTAATAAACAACATAGGACAAAAAGGTAAATACATTCACCTTCTATATGCTCAAGTATAACATAGTTTCGGTATTGACTCGCGTACTATAGGTAATTGGTAATCAGGAATTTTATAGGCCATTCCGCCCTCATGCTTGACAAGTTTCTGATTTCTATGCACAATGCACGCATGAGTCACGCACAGCAAGCACGAACCTCTGGCAGCGTTTGTTTCGTCCGGGCGTATGCCAAGATCAATCTGACGCTTGATATTTTGGGCCGCCGGGCCGACGGCTATCATGACCTGGCAACAGTGATGCAGACTGTTGATCTCTATGATACCCTCTGCCTGGTAACTACCGCTGATGACGGTATCAGCTTGATCTGTACAACACCCGAATTGAGCAACGATAAAAACCTGGCTGTTCGCGCCGCGCGGTTAGTACGCGAGTACTTTGCCCTGGAGCAGGGAATTGGCATCGAGCTGTACAAGCGCATTCCTGTGGCAGCCGGGCTGGGTGGGGGAAGTAGTGATGCGGCTGCTATCTTGCTTGCCTTGCAGCAGTGGTTGCAATTACCGCTATCCTCATCAGAGCTGCTGGATATGGCGGCGGAACTGGGTTCGGATGTGCCGTTCTTTCTAACAGGCGGGCTTGCGCTTTGCGAGGGGCGCGGCGAACGTGTAACACCGCTTGCCCCTTACTGGCCACCCACAATGCGCTGGCTGCTGCTGGTTAAACCGGCGATCAGCGTGTCAACGGCGGCAGTTTTTCGCGGCTTACCTGCTAGCGACTATACAGACGGCTCTCACACCGGCGCTGTTTGCGCAGCCTTCGATGCCAGGAGTACGCCACGCCCGGAAGACCTGTACAATGGCCTGGAACGGAGCGTACTGGAGAAATATCCAGAGGTTGCCAGGGCCAGAGAGGACCTGTTGGATGCAGGAGCTCGACTTGTACGGCTTTCTGGAAGCGGGCCGACGCTGTTTGCGCCATTCGCTGAACTTTCTCGCGCCAGGCAGGTGCAGGAAGATATGCAGGCCAGGGGATATGATGTGTATCTGTCGCGTGCAATACATCCCGACGCCGGGAATGTATGGATTTGTTAACCTGAGCGATTATAAGGAGGCAACTTTACTATGGCAGATTTGTACTATTGCGTGAAATGCAAAACAAAGCGGGAGATGAAAGACCCGCAGAAGGTGACCATGAAGAATGGCAAGCCGGCCCTCAAAGGGCAGTGTTCCGTTTGCGGTACGACGATCAATACGATCCTCGGCTCCGAAAAGAAGGCATAAGTATTATCTCTCGCTTCTAGTTTCTCGCTTGCTGCCCACGGGCAGCAAGCGAGAAACTAGAAGCGAGAGATAATATCCCTCAAAAAATGATCGCGACTTGATCGAAAGGGAGAAAACGCTGCGCCAGCGCATCATTACTGCACTTTGTCTTATATTACGCATCCCTTTTGCGCTGCTGAATGGCATATCCCTGTTCTTTCGTCCACGCACCCGCCGCGGGCCGCAGAGTATTGTGGTAATTAAACCATGTTGCCTGGGCGATCTGTTGATGACAACTCCCCTGCTGGACGTTATCCACTCCGCTTACCCGGACGCAAGAATTACCTATGTAGCAGGCTCGTGGTCGAAGGTAGTGCCCGAACATCACCCGGCAGTGAGCGCTGTTATCGACTGCGGCAGCACCGGCATTCCTGGACGCTACCGTTTGTCTGACTATATGAAACTGGCACGCAGGCTGCGCAGCTATCATTTCGATCTCGCCTTTGTCCTTGACCGCTCTCCCATGATGACGCTGCTGCCCTGGCTGGCCGGCATACCACGTCGCGTCGGGCCTGATAGCCTCGGACGCGGCTTTTCGCTCACTACGCGGGTACCAGTTTCCAGTTCGCCAGACAAGCTACAACACGAGGCCGAAATCTACTTGAACCTCGCAAGAGCTATCGGGCTACCTGTTCGTGAGCCTCGTATGCGGTTTGAACCTGCGGCAGAGGAAAGGCAGGCTGCTTTACGCTCTTCTCATATGCAGGTGGCACTGTTGCCGGGCGGTGGCAGCAATCCGGGCATGGAATTGACGGCCAAGCGCTGGCCCCTGGATCGCTACCGGGAACTGGCAAGGCGGCTGGTGCGAGAACTGGATGTCGAAGTACTGCTGATCGGCGGACCGGACGACGCAGCGCTGAATGCGTCGCTGTTGGAAGGTCTCGATGCGCCGGAGGGCAGCGTTAAAAATATCGCGGGCAAAACCAGCTTCGGAGAACTGGCGGCCCAGTTGGAACGTTGCGCGCTCTTCATCGGCAACGATAGCAGCCCCATGCACCTGGCGGCTGCGGTTGGCATTCCGGTGATTGCCATTTTCGGGCCTACCAGCCCAGAAGAGTACGGACCTTACCCGCCAAATGATCCCTTGCATGTCTCTTTATGGCATCCCGCGTCGGCACAACCGTGTTTCTTCATGGGCAAGATGCAGACCGCTGAGGGATGCCGCTGCATTGAGTCGGTGACGCTTGACGAAGTGTGGCAGGCGGCGCGGCAGATCATTTCCAGCATTCAAAGCAAAGAGGTCGCGCCTTGAAACGCCTGCTCCGCAGAGTTATGTTGTTGCTGGTACGCCTGCTGGGTGCGCCCGGCGCATGGGCAGCCCCGAAGCAGGCTAGAAAACCTCTTTCGGCTGCGCCGCGCATCCTGTTGATACGCCCGGATCACCTGGGTGATATGGTATTGACCACGCCGGTGCTGCACGCCTTGAAGCAGCACGCGCCCAACGCGCAGATTACTATGATGGTTGGGCCGTGGTCAAGCGAAATAGTTGCTCGTCATCCTGATATCGATCACCTGCTCACCTGTCCATTTCCCGGCTTTCAACGCGCTCCGCAACGAGCATTAGCCCCATATGTCCTGTTATGGACAACCGCGAAGCAACTGCGGCGCGGGCAGTACGATGTGGCAGTTAACCTGCGCCCCGATTTCTGGTGGGGCGCCGCTTTGATGTACCTCGCGCGCATCCCGCATCGCGTCGGCTACGCGCTTGAGCCTGGCAAACCATTCCTGACAAAGACGCTGCCGTTTCACTCGCCTGAGCATGCCACCGTCTCCAACCTTCGACTGGCCAGCGCCGCCCTTGAGGTAATGGGCTATCCACCGCTGGAAGAACCCTTTTCGCCAGAAAGATACCCGTCAGAGTTTATTCCTACCGGGGAGGAGCAGCGCTGGGCGATAAAACGACTGAGCAGCGAGGGCATTGACACGGAAACGCCTTTCGTTATCATTCATCCGGGAACCGGAGCGCCCGTCAAGTTATGGCGTAATGAGGCATGGGCCAGCTGTGCGGACGCGCTTGTGAACTCACCGCAGTGGCCGAAGCCGGTACATATACTACTGACGGGCAGCAAGAACGAGCGGGCGATGCTTGAAGAGATTGCGAGAAAAATGGCCTCACCTGCTATAATAGTAACGGACGCGACGGTGGGCCAGCTGGCGGCGCTCCTGGGCCGGGCACAGATGTTGCTGGCCGTCGATAACGGTCCGGCGCATATCGCGGTGGCTCAGGGGACGCCGACCGTGGAACTCTTCGGGCCAACTGATTATCGCATCTTTGGCCCCTGGGGCGCGGCGGAAAAGCATATCGTGCTGGCATCTACGGCGCGCTGCCCAGACTGCCCGGCTATTCCCTGCGGGCGCCTGGAATTTTCTTCATCAGAATTACCGGCTCATCCCTGTGTCCGGCTCATCAGCGAGCAACAGGTGCTGGCCGCAGCTGAAAAGTTATATAACATATGTCATCAAAAGAGCAAGTAGACCTGGATACTTATGGCTACCCGTTTCCGCCGGATTCGCGGCGAAAATTGCGGAAGAATAGCATCAAGACGGCCAGAAGCCTGCTGGTTAAATGCATCTACCTGGCGTTGAGCCTTGCCGGGAGCATGTTATGGCTGGGAAGGCTGGGCAAGCGACAACCACCGCTGGCACCCGCAACGTTTCATCCCAGGCGTATCCTGGTGATACGGCTCGATCTGATCGGCGACCTTGTCCTCACGCTGCCGCTGGTGCAGGCGTTGAAGCGCGCGTATCCAGATGCAGAAATTGATCTGCTCGCCACGCCTGCCAGCGCCAGAGTAGCCCTGCACGATCCCAACCTGAGCCAGATCATCACCTACGACCCCAACATCTGGCGTCGTCCCCAGGCCCTGGCGCGGTTGAAAAACTGGCGCGAGGCGCGTAACCTCTTGCGCCGCCTGCGCTCGCGCCATTACGACCTGGCCATCAGCGTCTACGGGCAATGGGCGGCAGTACTGGCCGCGCTGAGCGGGTCAAGTCGCCGCGCTGGTTACCGGCAGGAGGGCTATCCGGGTTTTATGACCGATCCCGTGCCGCGAGGCATTCCTGCGCGCCGGCAGCAGTATGAACCACTTGATCAGAAGCACGAAGTCGATTACTGCCTCGAACTGGCCAGAGTAGCCGGGGTAGCGCTCACTCCTGAAGACCGCATCCCTCATCTTTATGTGGATGAACAGTCGCGGCAGGAGGTCGTGCAAATGCTGCATGTTGCCGGTGTTTCGCCGGGCGAGCCGGTAGTTGTTTGCCACGTGGGTTCGAATAACGGGCAGTCCAAACGCTGGCCCATTCCGTATTGGGCAACATTGATTGATCGCCTGGTACGCGAGAATCACGCGCAGGTTGTGCTGACAGGCGCTCCCGGCGATCTCCCCATCATCGAGAGCGTTTTGCGGCGCGCGCGGGAGCGAGCTATCAATCTCGCGGGTAAAACCAGCCTGCCTCAACTTACGGCGCTTTTGCAGAGGGCGGACCTCGTTATCAGTGGCGACAGCGGCCCCATGCATATGGCAGAAGCAGTGGATGCGCCGCTCATCGCCTTTTTTGGGCCAACGAATCCGTCGCGGTATGGGCCAGTCAGTCCTGGCGCAACGACCTTACGCAGCCATATCTGGTGCAGTCCATGTTATAATGCAAAAGACCCTGCCGATTGCCCGTTCTATACGACGCAATGCATGAAAAATATCTTACCATCGACGGTGCTTGCTATGGCACGGGAAAAGATCCAGGCAGGAAAACGGCAATATTCAGAAAACCTGGTAGCAGGGCAAGAAAAAGGCCCTCTCGCATGTCATGCTGAGCGAAAAATGCCGAAGCCCTGAGCGCAGCGAGCGGGGAAGAATCTGAAAGGGGCCAGATCGATCAGGGGCTGACCAGAGATTCTTCGCTGCGCTCAGAATGACATGTCCGAATCGGTTTTTAGTGGCAGCCGCATCCACCTGATCGTCATGCACGCCACTCGTAGGGCTCAGAATGACATGTCCGAATCGGTTTTTAGTGGCAGCCGATAGATTGATGCAAACTATGCGAAACAAATTCCAACCGGTTGCGCTTCCAGAAAATGCGCGTATTCTCGTGGTGAAACTGGCAACGATCGGTGATCTGTTGCTGGCTACACCCGCGTTGCGCGCGCTGCGTGAAACCTATCCGCGCGCGACCATCGATCTGCTGGTGACGCCGAGTTCCGCTGGACTGCTCGATGACTGGGATGTAATCGATCATGTAATCGTACTCGACAAGTACCTCTATGACTATGGCTGGCAGATAGTGAAGAACCCACGCGATCTGCTGCGCCTGCGGCCACTATGGGAGCAATTGCGCGCGGGTCATTACGATGCTGTTCTCCTGCTCCACCACCTTACACTGCCTTTCGGACGCCTGAAGCATCAACTGCTGATGCGGGCAACGGGAGCAAAATGGCGCGTGGGACTGGATAACGGGCACGGCTGGTTTCTCAATGTGCGCGTCAAGGACAACGGCTTTGGAGCGATGCACGAGGCTGATTACAATCTCGCGGTGGCAAAGGCCGTGGGCGCAACCATCAGCGATAAACGGCTGGTGGTGCCACTCGGCGAGTCTGAATACGAGCAGGCATGGAAACTCGTGTATGGAGATGAGGCACCTGGTAGCGTGCCGCGCCCGATCATCGCCATGCACGCGGGCAGCGGTGGCTACAGCACGGCGCGTCGCTGGGCGCCGGAGAAATTCGCGCAACTGGCCGATACGCTCTTTCACGATACCGGTGGGCAGTTGCTTTTGATGGGCGGGCCAGAGGAAGCCGAGTTGAATGAGCGCATTATGGGTATGATGCGTTCAGGCATGCCGGTGCGCAATTTCGCGGGGAAGGGGAGTATCAAGGTCGCGGCGGCGATATTAGGGCAGGCCGATCTTTTTGTGGGCAACGACGCGGGCCTGATGCACCTGGCCACGGCTATGTGTACACCTACCGTGGCTATCTTCGGCCTTTCGAACTGGAAGGCATGGGGACCATATGTAGCCGACGGGTCAAAACAACAGGCGGTAGTCGTGAGGCTGGACCTGCCGTGCATGCCCTGTTTCTATCGCGGCCATGATCTTGGCACGCCGGAGGGCTGTATGACGCGCGACTGCCTGGCAATGCTGGGCGTTGATCCGGTGGCAGTCGCGGCCCGCCGTTTGTTGAGGGATGCGGCGAGTAAAACCGAGGGAAGCAAGACATCATGATGATATTACTTTTGTATTAAGAGGTGTGTATGCGTGTTGATGAGTTAATGGAGGCGGTTACTGGTCGTAGTATTCTGGTTGTTGGCGACGTTATGTTGGACGAATATTTATGGGGCAATGTCCATCGCATGTCGCCGGAGGCTCCGGTACCCGTTGTCGCGGTCGAACGTCAAAGCCATGCCCTGGGAGGCGCGGGTAATGTGGCAGCTAACCTGGCTGCCCTGGGCAGCAGGGTATCGCTGGTGGGAGTCGTGGGGACAGATGCTCAGGCGGCGCAGATCGCTGAAATACTTGCGCTGATGCCCAATATCACTCCTTATCTCTATCCATGCCAGGATCGACCGACGACCATCAAGACACGCATCATCGCCGAGGGTAAGCAACTCTTGCGCGCCGACCGCGAGGAGAGGCGGCCCATACCTGCCGGGGCCGAGGAACATATTCTTGACTACATACAGGAACAGCTGCCCGGCCTGCATGCCTGCGTGCTTTCGGACTATGCCAAGGGCACGCTGACCGAAAAGTTGATTCGCTCGGTCATCAAGCTGTGCAAGCAGGCCGGGATTCCTGTAATTGTCGATCCCAAGGGTCACCGCTACGCGCGCTATCAAGGAGCTACAGTGGTTACACCGAACCTGGCGGAAGCGCACTTAGCGGTAGAAATGGAAGAAGAACAACTCACCCTGGAGGAAGTGGCAGATCGCTTACTGGGAGAAATTCGCGATGGCGCCCTGCTGATCACGCAAGGAGCCAGGGGCATGTCGCTCTTCCGGCGCGATAGTCCTGTCCTGCATATACCTGCCGAGGCGCGTATCATCTACGATGTGACCGGCGCGGGCGATACGGTCGTCGCCGTCCTTGCTTTATCGCTCGCCCTGCACATGGATCTGGAGACCGCCGCGAGACTGGCTAATTATGCCGCGGGCATTGTGGTCGGCAAGGTGGGCACAGCTTCCGTAAGCCTGGAGGAACTTTGGGCAGGATTTGAAGGACTCAGTAATTAGAGGAGATGAATATGGCTACAACGTACACATCACCGGTTGATAAACTACTCACATACGGGTCATTAGAAGACGAGACATCGACAGAATGGCCCGATTATCTCGCGCTTGGTCTAGGACCAGAAGATATCCCGGAACTCATCCGCATGGCGACCGATTCATCGTTAATGACAGAAGATACGCCTGTCGAAGAATTCTTTGCTCCCGTCCATGCATTTCGCGCGCTAGGACAGTTACATGCCGAAGCAGCCGCCGAACCGCTGCTGACCCTGTTTGACAAAATTGATGATAACGACTGGATTCTAGAAGAATTGCCTAAAACTTACGGGATGATTGGCCCTGGCGCAATTCCTGCTCTCACAAGACATCTTAGCGATCAATCCAAAGAACTCTACTCGCGCAGTTCAGCTTCAAACGGATTGGTAGAGATCGCCCAAATGCATCCAGAGGCGCGTCCAGAAGTGATATCGGCGATCTCCAAGCAGCTTGAACTGTTTGACGAGGAAGACCCTGAACTCAACGCACTCCTCATCAGCGATCTTGCACAGCTGAAAGCCGTAGAAACGCTTCCCCTCATCGAACGCGCATATAATGCGGATGCGGTCGAAGAAGGTTTCATAGGCCTGGATGATGTGCTGGTAGATTTTGGCCTGAAAGAACGCGAACCGTGGCCAGAAGTGTCTTTGGCTAAAGTGCCCACTCTGAGAGATACTATTTCGTCTGCTCTGGAACACAAAGGTGACGAGAACGGGGCCGCGGAGAGTGTTACTGAACCTATTACGGCACCGGCCAGGGCGCATGCATCGCATAAAAGCAAGGCCAGTCAGAAGAATAAAAGCAAGATGGCCAAACAATCACGCAAGAAAAATAGAAGGAAGAAATAATTTTCTTGATTGCACAGCGATGAAGAACAAGCCCGCGGGCTTGTTCTTCATCGCTGTGCAATCAAATTTCTCTTCACGGGCCGGGTAAAATTTCCTATCTCAACTTCGGGAGCTTCGCGGCGAAGAATCTCTATCAGAGCGCGCATTCCCAGCGCCTTGCCCATCGAGTCGAGGGGAGGCATGCGAGGCAGCAGCACTTCGGGGTCGATATTGAGGTTGCGCAGCTGGATCAGCCGCAAGCCGGTCTCCTTCACAAATGCGAGCAGTGCCTCTACCTCGCGCTCGCGGTCGATCATGCCGGGGAAGCACAGCAGGTTAATGGAACTATATACGCCAGCGTCGCGCGCGCGTTTCAAAGATTCTTTTACATCCTCGAACGTGTATCCCAAGGGGCGATAATAGGCGTTGTAGGTTTCGGGATGACCGGAGATGGTGCTGGCGCGGATGGTATCAAGGCCCGCGTCGTAGAGGCGCTGCAGCCAGCGCGGATTGCTGGCATTGGTATTGATATTAATTACGCCCTTAGCGGTTTTGGCGCGCATGGCACGAATGGCCTGCTCGATACGCCGCCACTGCAATAACGGCTCGCCCTCGCAACCCTGACCGAAGCTGACGATGGCATCTTCCGCCTGCTCCAGGTGCGGCACGGCTACCTCTACGATCTCTTCAACGCCAGGAATAAAGGTCAGGCGGTCCTGCGGTGAAATCAGGTCTTCCTCTTCCTGTTTGGAGATGCAGCCGATGCAGCGGGCATTGCAGCCGGGTGAGACGGCGATGGCCATTTCCCAACGCCCAAAGAACAGGTTGCTGGCGGTGGGACAGGAGTAGTCGAGGGCGCAATGGGCATGCTGCTCGATGATCCGATTATGGGGATGAGCGGCCCTCTTCTCGGCCACCAGGCGCGTCAACGCACGTTTGTTGAAAGCGCGCGGATGCCATTTGCGCGGATCATCGGTGCGCATGGCTGCTACGTACAACCGGCCATGCATTCCGGCGACGGCGCTGTAGCCAAAGAAAGGCAGGGGAGCGGTATCTGGCACTTTTTCGTATGCCGGCAAGAGGGTGCGCGTGTAGCCAATGGGCAGCAGGGCAGCGGCAGCCCAGCCGCGCGATTGCGCGACAATTTGACGCTCGCCCGAGCGCTTCAAGCCAACGGCCAGGCGGTCGGGCATCATCGAGAGCGTCACGCCGTCTGGCAAAGGAATGAGATCGCTCGCCTCCAGGGGTTGATCGCCGAAAGCAAGAGCACGCAGGCGCGGCTCCTCGCGTACCTCTCCATCAGGAGTACAATAGATGAGATATGGAATAGTCATGCTTATCCTTACATATACTTAATGCATAGGCGGCGGGGTCGCCGGAATATGGGAGCCGGTGGGCCGTTCTTCAACAATATAGTCATCATCGTAAAAGCGGGATAATGTCGCGGCCTGCGTCTGTGTCGCAACGCGCTGCTCCAATTCGCGCGTCTCTTCATATACAAAACTGAGCAGGATGTGTTCACCGCGCATGGTTTGACACACATGTCGAATGCGAGGACGCTCCTCCTCCATCCAGGCATTGATCATGGCTTCGAGGGCAGACATACTATCACCACATTGGGCGCTATCAAAGCCTTTAAACCTGTACAATTTCTTATCCTTTCGACCTGAAATCCAGCTACTTTAAGAGAACGCGCAGACGATAATTTTCCCCACTGATCGAAAGCCATATTACCTGTATAAGAGACATTTTACCACATAAGTCTACCTCTTTCCTTTTTTTGCACGCGGGTATGTAAACTCCCGCAAGTACGAGAACGAACAAAACATTTTCATATCACAATGCTTATTCGGTGATGACCAAAATTATTACTTTGGCTCATCTTTTGCCATACCTTTTCCTGACAGAAAGACAAACAAAGGCATTACAGTGTGCTAACAAAATATAGTGTAATATATTACATCTTTCAGTCTATTTCCTACCGAACAGTTTTAAATGTAAATATTGACTTTAAATGTACTTTCTGTTATACTCACGTAAGTGTAAGCAATCTTGTCATTGAGAAGGGGGAAACATGGATTTTCAGCAACGCATACTGATTGTGGGAGCGGGAATTATCGGCCTTTCGACGGCATATGCCCTCTTATCCCAGGGGATGCGGCATGTTACCGTGCTGGAACAGGAGGCCGTCGATCATCCGCGATGCAGTTCGCACGGGTTCTCGCGGCTGCTGCGCTTTGAGTATGGCCTGGACGCCTTTTATTCGGAGATGGTGGGCCTGAGTTTGCAAAGATGGAAAACGCTGCAGGCGAAGGCGGAGCGCACGTTGTATACGCCGGCGGGTTTGCTTTCGATGGGAACTGTAGCCGATAATTGCACATACCCCAGCTATGTTATCCTGCGAGCAATGGGATTGCCAACCGAGCTTCTTTCCGAGACTCAATGCCGGCGGCGCTTCCCACAATTCTCAACGCGAGGTCACGATATATTTACCTACAACCGCGAGGCGGGTATCCTGCACGCCTCAACATGTTTGCGCACATTGAAAGAGCTGGTTCTTGATCTAGGAGGAGAAGTCCGCGAATGCTGCCGCGTCAATCAACTGTGGAGCGAGGGAGAATATCGACCTGTTCGTCTCAAACTCGATTCGGGAGATGAACTGGCGGCGGATCGCGTTGTGCTGGCAACGGGCGGCTGGGTGCATAGGTTACTGCCACACCTGCGCCTTCCTGTACGAATAACGCGCCAGTACCTGCTCTTTTTTTCCATTGAACCATTACCGCTCTATAGCGCAGGTACATTCCCGGCCTTCATCGTCGACGACCTCTATGGATTCCCAATTCACGAGGGCTGCAACGGCTGGATCAAAGCATCTTCGCACAATTTTGGCAAAACCGTGCATCCAGACGAAATCTCGCCGCCGGATGAGCAGGTGATTGCTCAGATCACCGATAAGTTGTGCAAACTGCTGCCCGATCTGCGACACGCCAGGCTCGCATGCGTCGATTCGTGCATGTACGATGTGACGCCCGACGAGAACTTCATCCTTGATCGCGTGCCTGGAGAGCCGCGCATCATCTTCGCCACCGGCATGTCGGGCCACGCCTTCAAGTTCGGCATCCTGCTCGGCGAACTGCTTGCCAGCATGGTACGCGACAGGGAGCCGGAGGTGCCGTTGGAGAAGTTCCGGTTGGGACGGTTCGCGTCGCGAGAAAGGGCTTCCTTCGTTGAGGCAATTGCGGCTGGGGCGTAGGAGTTATCTCCCTGACACTTCTTTCCGTAAGGGCAAGCGAGTGCTATCCTGCGGAGGGAAACCACACAGGGACGGATCCAGCTAGCGAGTGCATACCCCTGGAGGGCGACTACAAGGGTCCCATCCCCGCAACCGCTCCACCCCCCACCCTTACAATGATTACGGCTCTTGTGGGGCGGTTTCGTAGTCATAGTATGGGCGGTGGCGGCTGGGGTCCTTGTGGTCGCCCTCGATAGGGTCTCTAGAGGTATTCAGACGAACGCAGCGCATCCTGCACAATCTGCTCAGCCCTCGGCTCAACTTGTGCCAGCAGAGTTGCGAATCGATCTTCTCCCAGGCGCTTTCGCAAATCTTCTATCCACCGTTCTACAGAATCAATATCTGATGGGCTTTGCACTCGTTCGAAGAGGGTTCTGGCAAGCAGGAAGCAAGCAAGAGCAGGTTCGTCATCACCTCGTTCATTAAAGATTGCCCCAATATTATTAAGACTTACTCCCTCACCAAATGGAGATCCCACTTCCTGCCCAATGACCAATGCCTGTTTGCAATACTCCAACGCTTGCTGCTTTTGCCCTAATGCATTGTACACGCCGCCTATGTTGTTTAGCGCGGTTCCTTCTGCTGCGCGATCTCCTACTTCTTGGCTGATGGCCAATACTTGCCGGAAATACTGGAGCGCCTGCTGCTTCTGCCCTAAACTTTCGTACAGGAGACCCAGGTTGTTGAGTATTGTCCCTTCTCCCCCGCGATCTCCCACTTCCCCAAAGATGCGTAAGGCCTGCTCGTAGTAGCGCAACGCCTCTTGCTTCTGCCCTAAATTATTGTACAGTAAACCCAGGTTATTGAATGTGGTTCCTTCTGCTGCGCGATCTCCTACTTCTTGGCTGGTGGTCAATGCCTGTTCGTAGTACTCCAAGGCCTGCTCCTTCTGTCCTAAATCATTGTACACAGTGCCCAGATTGTTGAGAGTGATACCCTCTCCTCTGCGATCTCCTACTTCCCGCCTGATGTCCAGAGATTGCTTATAGTACTCTAACGCCTGCTGTTTCTGTCCTAAGTTATCGTACATGCGACCCAGGCTATTGAGTGTGGTTCCCTCTCCTCTACGATCTCCTACTTCCCGCCTGATGTCCAGAGATTGCTTATAGTACTCTAACGCCTGCTGTTTCTGCCCTAAGTTATCGTATACGCCGCCTACGTTGTTGAGTGAGATTCCCTCTCCCCCACGGTCTCCCACTTCTCGGCTGATATCCAGAGACTTCTTATAGTACTCTAACGCCTGCCGCTTCTGCCCTAAGGAATCATAAATGTAGCCCAAATTGTTGAAAATAAGATCCTTTTGCTGTGGTGTATATTGCCTGTTTTCAGATAAGAAAAGCCGATACAACTCAAGCAAGGTGGTATTTGCACTCCAAAGACTCAAACTATCAGCAAGGCCATCCCGCTCCAGGAGATCATACGCCTCTTGAAACTGTCCAGCCTGGCAGAATTGCCAGACCGCCTCGATCAGCGGTTCCACATCGCTGATCTTTTTTCGTTTGTCGGGTTCGGGACAGCGTATGGTGGCTACCGGCAGATAGTATTGGGCGGCTTTCGCGTGGGCCACTTGCTGAGCTTCTCTGTTCGCTGCCTCATCGTTTTCGACAAAATGGTCATAGGCGTAGGTGGCGACAATAGGATGAAGCCTGTAAGAACCATTCATGGATTGAGGCTCGATGAGGTGCTGACCCAACAGGCTGGCAAGGATTGCCAGCGCCTGGGGTTTTGTTATGCTAGTAGCGATTGGCAATGCTGCATCGATAGGCACGGCTTCACGATAGACGGAAAAGGCGCATAACAATTGACAGGCTTGTTCTGGCAGGCCGGCGAAAATGCGGTTAAGCAGGTTTTGCGCGATGTGGTCTCTCCAGAGACGCTCATAATCAGGGTTGGTAAGCAGGGTTGTCAGGCTGATGCCGTATGTTCGCAAAAGGGTGTTGAGCAGTCGGAGCGAGAGGGTATGGCCTTTGCAGCGCCTCACGGCTTCATACAATTCCTGCTCGGTGCCTGCAACGCCCTGGCTCTTGAGCAAGGCAGCACCTTCCTGTTCATCAAGGCCGCCAACAGGATAGATGCGCAGTGAGGCAGGTGCATCGTTGCGCGTGCCGTGGGGGTGCGGTCGGCTGGTGAGCAGTAGGCCGCTGGTGCAGGACTGGCTATTAAGAGCATCAAGGAATTCACCCACACCGGCTTGAGTCGGGAGGGCGCGTCCGCTGTGCTGGTCAAGCATGCTCTCGAACTGATCCAGGACGATCAGGCGCGGCTGGTCTGTCGTATTCAGGGCATTGAAGACGGCGAAGGCCTGATTCTGTGGTGGCAGGTTTGCCAAATTGGGCATAGATCTATTCGTGGCGGCAAAGAGGTTGGTAGCAAGTTCGAGGAAGGTGGTATTGTCATTGATGCGCAATAATATGGCTTCGCTTTGAAAAGGTCCTCTGCCTGCGCGCCGCTCGCGTTCCGCGTGGTTGAATACTAACGATGCTAGCGTGGATTTGCCGATGCCACCGATGCCAGTAAGTACAACGGCGGCGGTATCGGGAGCAACTAGCAATGAGTAGATTTCATCAACGGCTATCTGGCGCTGCTGGATGCTGGATGGGTCTGTGGGCAAAGGTAGAGCGTGCAGGGTAAGATCATCGCGAGCAATAGCTGGGGCAGGTGGATCAGGTAAGGTGCTAACCGGTTGAGGCTCCGTTGTAATAACCGGCAACATTGTAGATGCTGTACCACCTGGATTGTGAAAGTGGATGTTGATAGGCTGGGGTACGGGAACGGGCGGTGCGGCTGCAACCGGTCCAGGTGGTTTTTGGAAGAAAATGGGCCACAATTGCAGGAAGGTAAATATGGTTGCCAACGCGCCGAAAATTGTTACGATAAGGGCAGGGAGGGAGTTGAGGCTCTGCAAAGCCAGGAAGATCGCGCCGGCGATGAGTATGAGTAGCGCGATTATAAATACGATCAGGCGCACGCGAATTGATCGTTTCGGCTGCCGTCCCTGAACCTGCTGCATATTTCCATCTTCCTCGATTTTGAGTGGTATAGACTGTTATGATTATAGCACAGGCTGTGTTTGTAGCAATTCTATGTTCGGTTGGAAAAGATCATCAGGTCGAATGGTTGCATAGGGACGGGGACAGGGACGAGCCGCTGTCCCTCATGAATTTTTACCACCAAAACTGGTAATCGCTCCCAGGCCGGATCATTCTGAGCGCAGCGAAGAATCTCAGGGCCAGTGGACGCAGATTCTTCGCTGCGCTCAGAATGACACGGTTGGGATCGCTCGGATTACCGATTTTGCCAGGAAAAATTCACCAGGGTCTATCTACGCCAGGGCATGCGAAGACGAAAACGAATGAGGAGCAGGGCGGCAACCAGTATCCAGAAACAGAACGACAGGTTCTGCTCCAGGAAAGAACTGTCACCCAGGCCCTGCACAAGCGCGGCCAGCATTCCGGCACCGATACCTATGAGCAGGGTGCGCTGCAGCTCATAATCGGGCGGGCCTATTTTCGCGAGATAGCGTAAGAGGCGAGCGAACGTCCAGTAGAAGAGGACCAGGATGGAGAGAAAGGCCAGCAAGCCGAAAATGCCGATGCTGACCCAGACCTGTAAAAAGACATTGTGCGGGTGCGATAGGGTTGGCTGGCTGCCGAGGCCGGTTGGCTGGCCAGAGGGGGTGCGAGTAATCCAGTAGGCATGCAGCGGTGGATGAGGAGGCGATCCGGGCACCCATTTGCCCCCGGGGAAACCGTTGGGATACAGGCAGACGTTGTAATAGCTGTTGCTGAAATGGCAGAGCCAGTTATCCATGCCGTAGCCGAGCCAGGGGCTGTCGTGAATCATGTCAAGAGCAGTGAGCCATAACCAGGGGCGTTCCAGAACCGTACTCTGCCCGTTGCTGCTGGTATGCGCATCCAGGATAGCATTGACGATTTTTTGTGAATAGAGGCTGCCAACAATAGACGCCACGACTATAAAAGAGATGGAGGCGATCAGCAATATTCTACGGTTGCGAATGGCGAACGCGACGATAAATACCAGCGCGGCGGGTATTGCCAGCAGAATCGCGCCGCGCGAGCCGCTCTCATACAGCACGAACAAAAAGGGGAGACAGCAGATCAGGATGGGAAGGCGCCATTTCCATGAAAGACGAGAGCATATGATGGCCAGCCCCAGCGGGAGCATATAATCAAAAAAGGTGCCAATCCCGTTCCCACTGCTATAAACGGCTGTAACGCGCCTGAGACCATCTACGTCTGGAACGATGGTACTTCTAAAGAAGAAATACTGTACGGCACCTATCAAGGCAACGATCAAACCAGAGCCAAACAAGGCCAGCAGCAAACGCAGCAAATCCTGGCGGGTGCGCAGGCACAAAAAGATCAACACGACATAGAGCAGCGGACCAAAAACCTCTTCGCGAAAGGCGCGCGCGGCATTGCGCTGCGAATACGCAATCGCAATCGAGACCAGCGCCGCCAGGAAGAAGATGCCTATGGGCAAGAGAAACGGGCCATAGCGATTGCGCAAAGCAGACCACGAGAGCTGGTAAGGCCACTTTTTCCGTCGAAGAAGGTAGACGAGATACTGCAATATGCCGACAGTTACGCAGGTATATAAAGTAATCTCTACCAGGCTAAAACGCAGGTTCTGGGTTACATCTTTTTGCACGTAACAAAACGGTAGAGAAAGGGGCAACAGGGCAATAGCAACCGGAAAACGATACCAGCATAATATCGCGAAAATTAACAAAAATGGCAGAGAATAGAGGGGATTGAGATTTTGCGCCGGCAGATGCATAGAATGAATGCGAATGTTCGGATTGCAGGCAACATAATAGAGCGCCATCGAAAGAATCATGCCGGCTTCGATAGCCCGCATACGCCAGAAAGACGTAGATCGCGCTTTTTTCTCTTCCTCTCCAGAGGGACTTTCAACTGGGTCCAGGCTGTTGACCTGTTGACCCAACCGGTCAATCACGTTTGTACTCCTGCTCAGGTATGAATGAGCCTGAGACCAATTACATATAATGGAACCGTCAGCAGGTAATACTGCGATGCCCACAGAAGCCACCGGTCTTTGTTAGACCAGGCATAAAGCAACGTGGCAAGGATTAAAGTTGTCGAGATACGTCCGCAAGAGACATAATCTTCATACGAAGTTGCTGACATAAAGGTAACGAGGATAAGATTTAACACCCAGATAAAGAAAACGCTACTGCGCCAGTTCCCCCGCAATACCTCTCGTACCGCGTAAAGCCATCCCCCAACGGTTGGGATGAGAATCAGGGCAACCAGAGACAGGAAGTAGCGATACTGAGACAGATAAGCGAAAATGCCCGCGAATGGGATGCGTTCAAATGCCGGCGCTGCTGCTGCTCCCAGTTGTCCGAAGATGATCCAGATGACAATATACCAGGCAGCCAGGGGTAATATGGCCAGGACAAGGAAACGGATGGCATCCGACCAACGACGCTGCCAGAGAAAAGCAAGCATATACACGAGTGGGAAGAAAATAGTTGTTTCTCGTGTCAACGCGGCCAGTCCCATAAAAATCGCGGCGAGCGTTACGTTTTCATCATCCATGCACCATAAACCCGCACACAGCAGGAGAATCGCAAATGGTTCGGCTGTATCAAAAAGCAGGGCAGCAGTCTGGCCGAAATAGAAAGCAAGCGCCAGGCTGAACCAGGGCGAGAGGTTTCTCCTGGCAAGCAAACGCGATACGATCTCAACACTGAGAACGATGGAGAGAAAATTGACAAACAGCATGAGAAATGGAATAAGCGAGGCATTTCCCAGGCTGAGGACATAGATGACAATGCCAAAAAGAATACGCTGGTAACGATATGGAGCGCTATCCATATACCGGTATGCGTGTAAGGGGTCGCGCGCTATATAATAATAGAATTGCCCATCATATCCATTTGTGCCATGAGGGTCATGGAGCGAAAAGCGGGTGCCGATGTGAACGTAATCGATGAGCTGGTAATGATGACTGATGGTGAAATAAGCGAGAAAAAGCAGGTATGCGACGGCCACAAGGAGCGATGGACGCCAGAGCAGGTTGTACAGGCGCTGGTTAAAACTGGGCGCTGAAGGTCGGTCATCTGACCGGCTCATTTCCTTTAACACGGCGATTACGTCCTTTTATCCATGCTTTTTCTGCCTTAGAGTAAAGGCATCACATAAAGCCACTAGTCCAATATACTGAATAACCCAAAGGTACTATAGCAGAATAAACGAAGCGATGGCAATATCTTTTGAAAAAGCAGAGACTATTGTACTACAGAGGAGATCGATGCCATGATAATCTCGGCCAGTTACAGGACCGATATCCCGACCTTCTACGGTGAATGGTTTATGAACCGTTTGCGGGCCGGCTATTGTAAGACGGTTAGCCCCTACGCGCGTCGCTTTTACACCATCGATCTTACGCCCGGATACGTGGATGGCTTTGTCTTCTGGACTAAAAATATTGGCCCTTTCCTTAAATACCTGCCGGAAGTGCGGCAGCGCGGTTACCCGTTCATTGTGCAGCATACCATTACGGGCTATCCACGCGAGCTGGAATACCGGGTCATCAATTACACGCATACCGTCGAACACATGAAGGCGCTGGCGGAGAATTATGGGCCATACGTCGCGGTCTGGCGCTACGACCCCATTGTGATCTCATCTCTCACGGATGCGGACTGGCATCGGCGCAATTTCGAGCACCTTGCCCGCGCTCTAGAGGGATCGACGGACGAAGTGGTTATCTCGTTCGCGCAAATCTACAAGAAGACGCGGCGCAATATGGACTGGGCGGCAAAAGAGTTTGGCTTCCAATGGCACGAACACGAGGTCATGTCGCTAGAGAATATAAGGAATCTGATTGCCGGGCTTGCCCAGGTAGCGGGTTCACATGGTATGCAGGTGAAGATTTGCTCCCAGAGAGATTTCGTCATTCCGGGTGTGACCCAGGAGGCGCGCTGCGTCGATGCGGAGCGGCTTGAGAAGGTTTCCGGCAAGCTGCTGACTAATCGCATCAGGCTCAAAGGTAATCGCGAGGAGTGCGGCTGCTACGAGTCGAGAGATATCGGCGAATACGATACGTGCCCGCATGGATGCGTGTATTGCTACGCAGTGCAGCATCGCGACCTGGCGCTGGAACGCTACAAGGCACACGACCCCACGAGCGAATTTCTGTTTCCCCATGACGATTCTGTGGCGGCAGATGAGGAGATGGAGAGACAACAGATTATTCCGGCACTACAGGTTCGGAAAAAGAAGAAGCTCCTGGGTGAGCGAGATTCTTCGCTTCACTCAGAATGACAGGCCGAATTCGGCTGTTCCTATTCATGGGCGAGCGGGATTCTTCGCTGCACTCAGAATGACAGGCCTGAATTCGGCTGTTCCTATTCATACGGGTATGTTGTCCCCTATTGGCTGTTTACATTGCCTACTCTTTATCCTATGCTATGTCTGTGATATGGAGCCGACGAATTGCGATAACTCGCAAAACACAAAAGTAAGTTACCCATCTATCAGAGAAGGAGCAGAGAGCATATGGCACAAACAATTTTCCAGGTTGATGCATTTACAGATAAACCATTCGCGGGCAATCCTGCGGGCGTGTGTGTCCTGTCCAGGCTACGGGACGATGCCTGGATGCAAAATGTAGCGCGTGAGATGAACCTGTCTGAAACCGCTTTCCTGCTGAAGGAGGCAGATGGCTACAATTTGCGCTGGTTCACGCCTGCTGTGGAGGTTGATCTCTGCGGGCATGCGACACTCGCCAGCGCGCATATTCTCTGGGAAGAGGGATATCTGAAGCCGGAGGAGCAGGCGCGTTTCAGCACTCGCAGCGGCCTGCTGACGGCCGAACGTAAGGACGATTGGATCGAGATGAACTTTCCGGCCACGCCTGAGGAAGCTGCCGAGGCTCCCGATGGTTTGATAGAGGCGCTGGGCGTACCAGCAGCCTATGTCGGCAGGAACAAATTCGATTACCTGGTCGAGGTGGACTCGGAGGAGGTGGTACGCAACATGCAGCCGGATTTCACGCTGCTGGCGAAGGTACCCGTGCGAGGTGTGATAGTGACGAGCATTCCCAGCAAGCAAGGCTATGATTTTGTCTCGCGCTTTTTCGCGCCGCAGGTGGGCGTTCCCGAGGACCCGGTGACAGGCTCCGCGCACTGCTGCCTGGGTCCCTACTGGAGCAAGCGCCTGGGGCAAAAAGAATTCGTGGCCCACCAGGCCTCACCCCGCGGTGGTACGATACGTGTGCGCGTGGAGGGTGACCGGGTTTATCTTGGTGGACAGGCAGTGACGGTTTTAAAGGGAGAACTGGTCGGAGAATAGTTGGAATCAGCCTGATCAAAATCATGTGTATGCGCCCAGGCAAGCGCAACAATTGCGATTGAGAGCACAAAAATAGTCGAAAGCGCGATGCTGATGATATAAAGAGGAAGGTTATGTCCTTAACTATCATTGATCGCTTTCACCCTGACTTAGCACGTGAGGAGCAGAAAGCAGTAGATGCCGAGCAAATTCAGAAGCTCGAAGAACTTGAACTGCTCGAGCCTGAACAATTGCAGCCCCTGGCAAAAATCAGCCTGCAAATGTTGGGTATCGGCGCGGTATTTTTCGTCGTGCTGAACTATGCCGCCTATTTCTGGCGAACGCGCACGCTTGCCCTGCATCTTACCTGGGGAAGTGTGCTGCTGTGGCTGGCAATCAATATCGCCGGCTACGTGCTTATCCTGCCAATTCATGAAGTTGTGCATGCGTTAGCCTTCCTATTCTGGGGTGGCAGGCCCTATTTTGGCACGAAACTGCCGCTGGCGCTCTACTGTGGCGCGAAAAATCAGTTGTTTCACCGCGACCAGTATCTTGTGATCGGCCTGGCCCCGCTCGTTGTGCTGACCCTGGCAGGCATTATCTTCACCCTGCTCAATCCCGTGCTGGCGTCGTACACGCTCTTTGCCAGCCTGGGTAACGTCTCCGGCGCAGCGGGCGATGTCTGGACTGTTGCCCGATTGTTGAGGTATCCAAAATCGGCGCTGGTGGAGGACACAGAGGCGGGGTACAGGGTCTGGGAAGTGGCGTGACGTATTTAGCTCATCAATCTTTATGAGAATGATCGGATGTTCTTAAAACTTGAAGGAAGTTTAAACATAATTGTTCGGGTTCTCGACGCTAAGTCCGGCGGCGCTAGCAATGGTGAGTAGTCCAACATCTGCTGAAACGAAGATAAAGTCAGGCTGTTCAGTCTGAAGCAACTGAGTTTTGGAAATATCCTCACGTACCGCGATAGCACAGGCTAACTGAATGGCATCATAGGCACGTAATCGGTACAAGCGGCATAGGTTACCAGCAGCAGTATATAGAGCATTATCAATCAACCAGATACTGTAGATATTTTGCACATCTCCTCGGAAATCATCAATGGTAGAATCTCGTTCCTCAAAAGATATATTTTGCTCACGCGCTTTCCGGCAAATGCTTGCTACTACCTCAACTAGAGCCGCCTGCGCAATGTAGAGTGCATGCCCCTGGATTGGATCATGAAGTGATTCTACCCAATCATGCCCTTTCTCATAAAAGTATCGCTTCACAATAGCCGAAGAATCAAGAAAATATACTACCATTAATAAGGTCCCCGATCTTCAATGACCATTTGAGATGCAGACTTCCCCCCAGCAAAACGACGAGCTCGTTGCTCACGCAATTCACGTTCTTCTACAGTGAGTGGCTGTCTTGTGGGAATATGGCTAATTTTCCCTTCATCATATTGCCTTCTTGCTATCTCCTGCACCATCAAATTTTGCTTTCCTTGAAACGATGTTTGTAAGTCCAGGAGTATATCATGCAAAAGCTTTTCAGGCTCTGTACCCCTTTGAGCAGCGGCAGCGGCAAGTGCTGCATATTCCTTGTCGCTCAAGGTAATTTGATATGTCATAGAGACGTTTCTCCTATGAGGGAACTAAGGGAGATGCTGCTCGTCTATCAGACACTCTCCCGCTGGCCATTTTTCTGTACTATACCATAAACACAAAGAAACCTGATAGCTATTTCTGCGAGCTAAGGGAAAACCTTCCAACCGATACATTGCATGCTGTCTTGAAATGCCTTGATGATTACGCACGTGTACTTCTTTTGCGCGTAACCTCTTCCAGCAACTTGAGTTCTTTCCGGTAGACAGCTGGATTGATCATCGGCACCAGGATTCGTTCAACCAGACCCCGCAAACCAGGGCTGGTCTTCATTGTAGTGGAAATCTCGACGTGAGATTTTTGTCCCTGTTCGAGGGGATCTACTTTGAAAGTCGTGGTGACTTGTTGCGGGGGGTTGATATCTTGCTCGACCAGCACCCGGCCTGGTTCCGGTTCGCTCACCCGCTGGTAGAATGATTGCTCAGATCCCATCACACGCATCTTAAAGCGGATAATGGTTCCTGCTCCATAGCCTCCCTGCTCGACCCGCAAATCTTCAAACTCTTTGGGCAGAATCCTGGGATGTCCCTGATAATAATCAGCTATCGTAGCATATACATCCTCCGCTGGCGCCTCAAGCACAGCTTCTGACTTCACTGTGATCTGTCCCATATATTTTTTCCTTTCTTTGATGACTCTTCCTCGCCCATGGTTTCTGATCGAAGCAGGTTCTCAGCTGTTTATTCCTTCAAACAATATATCTTCAAGTTATATTCCTCTAACGAGTATAATAGGAGAACATAGGATTCGTCAAGAGCAGAGAATGGTGCGGATATCGTAATCGGCTCCGACCTATTCTCTTGATTGGCAGAAAAAGAGGGAAGAGAACATAATGGAATCGCTTGAAGCCTATCCAATCACTTATGGCATGCTCGGCTTGCTGGCTTTGTGGGGACCTTTATCAGGATATGACCTGAAGCATTTAAGTGATCATATCCTGGCACCGATGTGGGGAGTGGTGCAGAGCCAGGTCTATAAAGAATTGCGGCGCATGAAAGAACTTGGCTGGGTCAGGATGGAGCGAGAGGAGCAGGAATCGCGTCCCGACCGCAAGGTCTACTCTATTACGGAGCAAGGCTACGCGGCATTACGAAGTTGGCAGGCACAGCCACCCGATGTCTTTCAAATTCGTGATGAATTGCTGCTCAAAGTCCTGTTTGGCATCTTCGCCTCTCCTGGCGACCTGGCACGGAACTTGCGTACCAGTATCACCGAGCATCAAATGCGTCTGCTCGCCTACCGGCAGAACGCCCTCTCCATGCCTATGCAGGGAGCATTTCGGCACGATAACAAACGCCCAAACCCCTACACTACTGAGAGTCAGGAAAATCCCTATCTCAACCTGATTGCTCGCTTTGCCATCGCTTTCGAGCAAACCTACCTGCAATGGCTATACGAAGCGCTGGAAATGGTTGAATCCCCTGAGGGGCAACCATCTGAGGACGAAGAGTGAGTTCACGAAACAAGCCAGCGCGGTGGCTGAAAGGGCGATGATACACGCCCCGCAGAAACCAGATCATTCACCTCTTCCTCTGTGGAACTGGTGGCAAGCGGCAGCATGATAGAGAATATGTTACCTTCACCAGGAATACTCTGAACCTCGATAGACCCCCCGTGTTGTTCTATGATATATCGTGAAAGGTACAGTCCAGGGCTGATGTTGGGACGCATCGTAGCTGGCGCTTCAATTTCTGGGGCGCGATAGAATGGCTCAAAGATATGAGGCAGTAGCTCATGCTCCAGACCAATACCGCTATCTCGCACCTCTATAATTGCTGCTTTATGAGAATGATGTAGGGTGATCGAGATAGGAGTTCCAACTGGGGAATGCTTACGCGCATGTGAAAGCAGGTGAATGAGTACCTGACCAATGCGCTCGCGATCCACATCGACCTCTACCGGCGCCGCATCAGATTCAAAGACTAATGCAAGACCTGCACCGGTCGTATAAGCGTCCAGTACCTGCTGGCATAGTTCGACCAGGTTGCACCTCTCCGGGTGGAGGACGAATTCACCTGATTGGATGAGAGAGTAATCGAGCAGATCACGGACAAGTGAGTCCATGAGTTCATTGGCCACGAGTAGTTCCCGCGTGCGCTGCTCCACCAGTTGCTCAAGCGTTTGGGCGTGCTGTTCTAAAGCGTGCTGTTGTTCCTGCACCTGCCGTCGTAATTGACGCGCCTGGATGGCGCGATGCAACGCGGCTACAAAGTAGACACGGTCAATAGGTTTTTCAATAAAATCATAGGCTCCATAGCGCAGGGCCTGGATAATCAGTGACTGATCCGCATGCCCGGTAATCAGTAGGGTTGGTATCTCTGGGCGCAGTTCCTGTATCTTTGCCAGCAGCTCCAGTCCATCCATGCCCGGCATCTTGATATCGGTGACAATGGCATCGTAATCATGCTCCTGAATCTGCTCGAGCGCTCCCTGGGCTGTATCGGAAGTATCGACCTGTACGCCGTGGATGCGCAGAGCAACCATATGAGGCAGTGCTTGCAGTAACGCTCTATCATCATCAACGAGAAGGATATGAGGCGAATCCATTCAGTACCTCCTTCATCCGCTGTTTTTTGTGCTGATGCCTCTCCCCACCGGCAAGACAATCAGGCTTTTCTTATAATACGAACGAAAGGAACTCTACCGTTTCAGCGGGAGGAGTTAATCATGTAACTTTTTGCCTGCTTGCTACGTGTCTATAGGGGGGAGAAGTGGGGGAGGAGTGGGATTATTCCTGCTCCTTTTTTGGTGGTGAGGATGAGTTCTTCAGTGTTCCCGGGCCAATCTTCAATACATAACCCCTTTCTTGTTTTGATACTTTAAAAATCCTCTTGCCAGCTTAACTTCATAAAGGAGGGAAAGAGCGGGCATGATATCCTTCCAGGCGTGATACAATACTACCAGAAAGCCTCCAATACGCAACGAACAAGGACGAGCATTGGAAAAGAGGCTAAAACAAAGAGAAATTAAAGAGCACAAGCATCGCATACGTGCGGAAGGATATCAACCCGCTCTAGAACCAGGATAACTGTGCCAGAATTACCCGAAGTAGAATATACTGCCCGCCAGCTACGACATGCCATCGTAGATGCAACCATTGCGGGGGCGCTTGTCTTTTGGCAGCGCTCTATCGGCCATCCCGACCTGCCCGATTTTCTCGCCGGAATCGCGCAGAGCCGTATCCTTGGAGTTCGACGGCGCGGGAAATTTCTGGTGATGGACCTGGAAGGAGAGCTGCTTTTGACCATTCACCGGCGTATGTCGGGGAATTTGCTGCTGCTGCCGCCTGGTTGGGAGATCGATACGAGCTTGAGAGAGAGCGATCTGGCGACATGGGATCGAAAAGGGCCAACCTTTTCTATACGCGAAACTCATTCCGAGCAGCAGGGAAACCAGCAAACCATCGTATCCTCTCCTAAAACGGCGTATTGCCGCGTTTGCTTCAATCTTACCGACGGGAGGCGCCTGCTCTTCACCGACCCACGCAAATTTGGACGCATCGAGTTATGGCCGCGAGAACAAGAGGCGGAGGCGCTGGAGAGGCTGGGGCCGGAGCCTTTAAGCGACGAATTTACGGTGGAAAGCCTGGCGCAGCGCCTGGTGGGGCGCAGGGGCGCGATCAAACAGGTGCTGCTGTCGCAGGAGGTGATAGCGGGCCTGGGCAACATTTACGCGGACGAGGCCCTTTTCTACGCCCGCATTCATCCCCTACGCCGCGCAGGGTCGCTCACGGTGGAGGAAGTACGCTGGTTGCACGAGGGGATTATCGCGGTGCTGACGCTCGGCATCGAACACGGGGGTACATCCTTCAATGAGTATCGCGACCTGTGGGGTGAGGCAGGCGATAACTACGACCATGTTCGCGTCTACCAACAAGAGGGAAAGCCCTGCCCACGCTGTGGAACGCTTATCGAGCGCATTGTGGTTGGTCAACGCGGAACCCACTTCTGTCCTACATGCCAAAAGCTCATACCGGAGTGAAAAATGCCGGGGTGCAGTGTACTGTCTTTCCGCCTGGTAAGTTGGTCACGGTGACATCGACGGTCGCGGGAACGTTTACCGGCTGGTGGCCTTGCAGGGAGAGCGTGAACGTCACGTAACCTCCATTATCGCTCGTTTCCTGCCCAAGCTGCTGATCGAAGTTTTGGAAGTGTACCACTGCCGAAGCGGTTGCGCCGCTGACCGGTTTGAGGTCATGCATGATTCTGGCATAAATGTTAATCGTCGCGCCTGGACCTGGGGTGTTGTTTGATGACCACGCCCCACAGCTATACGTGGGAGCCGTGGGAATCGGCGAAAGCTGGTTTTGGAACGATTTGCTGATTACGACGGTTGGTTGCGGCTTTATAGCGGTCGCGGAGGTGCCACACGCTGTTGCAAGCAGCATTACAAGGAAAACTGATCCTAACGTAAGAAAGCGGAACTTGTTCATCATCTTTTTCGTCATCTTTATAGAGCTATTTTGTCAAATGAAGAACTCATCAACATCGTCTCGAGAATATCCCTGCGATTTACTATAACAGAGTAAGGCTTTCTGTGCAAATTCTGTGAGACAATCGCCTCGAACAGGTCATGCGAGCCGCGGGGAGACGGGATATTTTGTCTATTTTCTATAATGTATTGAGGAGCGTTGCGATTTATTGCGGTTTTTCCAAAAGATTGTGGAATTGTTGGCTTGCTCAATTGGTTTGAGTGTGTTAAACTAAGACTGGTTGGAAGACTTCTGGATGAGAGAGAGCATTACCCTACAAGCTCAAGTAAGGATGTACATTCCTGTAAATCACCGGGCTGAGGGTACAACTTATGGTGTACTACTATTGACCTCTTGCTCTGTGGGAAGCATTTTAGCAAGGTGATGGGAGTAGTTTGTCATTGAACGAACGGCAAAGTGATCAACAGCCTGCTGGTGATAGACAGCAGGATTTACATAGAATTCTGAGCGATGACATCTCATCGATAATCGAGATACGTGCAGATCCCGAACGCGAAAGGCGTAAAGGCGTCCCGGAAGTAATTTTGGGGGAGACAAAAGAGCCGGGGCAAATCATAGCGATGGCCAGGAGCCTGCTTTCGGCTTCTGGACGTGCGATTATCAGTCGCGTCCAACCTGGGATCGTAGAGGTACTGCGTGAGGAGTTTCAGGGAAACGAATTTCGTATTCGCGAACAGGCTCGGGCAGTAGTTATTTACAGGCCTGACTATGTGCGACGGAGCACGGGAGGGCTTGTTGGTGTAATCAGTGCTGGCACGTCTGACATTCCGGTGGCAGAGGAGGCGGCTCTGATTGCGGAAGAGATGGGTTGTCATGTAACGCGCATCTATGATGTGGGGGTAGCAGGATTGCATCGCCTGATGGAGCCCTTGCGGAATCTCCTCTCCAACGGTGTGGATGTGATCATTGTTGCAGCGGGTATGGATGGTGCGTTGCCGTCAGTAGTGGCAGGACTGGTTCCTGTCCCTGTTATTGGTTTGCCAACCTCAATTGGCTATGGTATGGGCGGCAAAGGTGTCGCCGCGTTGCTTTCGATGTTACAAACGTGTGTGCCGGGTCTTTCTGTGGTCAACATCGACAACGGCGTAGGCGCGGGAAGTACCGCCGCGATTATTGCTAATCGCGTGGCACAGGCGCGAGAACATCAAGCGCAGTAGGGAAGCAGCGGGATGTTCTGGCAGCAGGATGTCTCACCGCTTTGTTTGGTGTGGTAGTTTGAGTTTAAGAAGGGCGAAACTTCTATGGCAAATAACAAACGCGGACCAGAACCTGGGTCACAAAAGGCGAAGCGAGGCGGCCAGGCCGTACGTGAAAAGTACGGTGCGGAGTTCTACTCCAGAATCGGCAAAAAAGGCGGCGAAACGGTCAAGGAGAAACGTGGGCCACAATTTTATGCTGAGATTGGAAAGAAAGGTGGCGAGTCCACGAAGCGCCAGCAAGGCTCCGAGTTCTATTCTAAAATTGGGAAAAAAGGCGGAGAGCGCGGTCGCGCTGTCGCAGCTGATAAAGAGTAGTTTCACGGGGTGGGACAGGCCTTTACCGGCCTGTCTCACCTCGAGAATATACAAATGCAACTAGCGGTACTTTTTGATGAAAGGGGGGACATCTACACCAACATCTTCTGCCGGATCGCCGTCATTTGTTTGCCGGGGTTTCCCTCGTGAGGGTTCTTGACCCTGGCGACGGCCCATATCGCGCAGGCCGCGCAAATCATCCAGGCTGCGCTGTGGCCGCCCTGATGCTGCCGGGCCAACAGGCCGGGCAAGGGGAGGTTTTGGCGCTGATGATGGCTGGGGCGCTTTCCCTACAGATTGTGCGTAAGGCGGCTGCTGGGGCGTAGAAAGCCCAGGTGAAGCGGTTCCTGCACGAGGCGATGTCACAAAAGATGTGTGTGATTGCTCTACATTGAGAGCCGGAATGCGCTTTGTTCGCAGTTCCTCCATACCTGCCGCGATCAACGTCACACGAATGACATCATCCAGGGCGGGGTCGATGACGGCTCCAAAAGTGATATCGGCGCTGTTGTCGATCGCGTTGCCAATGTATTCGGCCACTTCGTTGACCTCGAACAATGTCATATCTTCTCCACCGCTGATATTGAACAGTACGCGCTGCGCGCCGCGAATGGTTACATTGAGAAAACCCCCGGCAATGGCTTCCTGGGCAGCGAGTTGGGCGCGATTGCGTCCTTTCCCCTGGCCAATACTCATTAACGCGGTACCTGCTTCGCGCAAGACGCTGCGAACATCGGCAAAGTCTACGTTTACCAGTCCTGGCACATTAATGACTTCGGCGATCCCCTGCACGCCCTGGCGCAACACATCATCCGCGAGCCTGAAAGCATCGGCGAGGCTGCGATCTTTTCCCGTCACAGCAAGGAGCCGGTCATTGGGTACGGTGATGAGCGCGTCGATCTCGGCACCAAGGGCCGCCAGGCCATCTTCCGCGATTTTCCGCCGGCGCCTGCCTTCGAAAGCGAAAGGCAGCGTGACGATTCCGACGGTGAGGGCACCCAGTTTTTTGGCAATCGAGGCGACTACCGGCGCGCCTCCGGTGCCGGTTCCTCCACCCATACCGGCGGCGATGAAAACGAGATTGGCGCCATTGAGCGCCTCTTGAATCTCCGCTTCGCTCTCGGCAGCGGCACGCGCTCCGACAGCAGCGTTACCGCCGGCGCCCAGACCTTTCGTAATGTGCTGCCCCAGACAGATACGCGCGGGGGCTTCGGATAGGGAAAGCACCTGGGCATCGGTGTTCATGGCAACGAAACGCACCCCGCGCACGCGCCGGGTAATCATGCGGTTGACGGCATTCATACCTGCTCCGCCAATGCCCGCGACAACAATATCTACCTGGTTGGGCGCTTCCGCAAGCATATCATCCAGAGATGCCTGAGAGGAGATCGCGTCATCCTCTGTATCTCGTTGATCCCAGACTGGCCGGCCTGGCTCGTCTTGCCTCCTCATATCCTCCTCCTCCACCTCATGCCGGAGTACGGCCCATTGATCTTCCTGCTCCCGGTACATGTCCGGCTTTCCTGGAGCCATCCCTTGCCGTTGCTGTGGGGTCTGCTCGCGTTTGTTTGCATCGTCGTGAGGCTTATACTGCACAATACCCCCATTTCTGCTTGTCCCGCTCGTCGCGAGATGGCCGAGCAATAGGCCCACGCGCTTTGAGCAGGTTATCTACAACATTGGATGGCTTTTCTTTCCGCATTGTAACAATCCTGTCAAGAGCGAGCGGGCTTCTACCTGTCTACTAGCATTAACGAATGAGAAGAGGAAAAGTGTTGATCTCTATGAATTGGAGAGAGGAACGGGGAAAATGAAAAGAGGGAAACCACAAGGATACGCTCCTACCCCACATGGATGGGGTAGGGGCGTATCCTTGTGGTTTCCCGTAAATTATAGCCCGGATTGTTTGCTTGATTTAGCCGCTTTTTTCTCTTTTTGCATCTCTTTCTTTTGTTTATTGGACTTGGGCGGCGCCTTTTGCACTTTTTTCTGCTCTTTGTTAGCCACAAAAACCTCCTTTGATGAACGCTTACTAGATGAAAGCCGACATCATGTTGATACCCGTATTGTACCAGATATACTCAAGTGGGGTCTACGCTTCCTGCATCTCTTCCCTCCTATCGCTCTGGAAGATCGGCCCATTTAGAAGATGTATCGAGTGGTTTGTATTGCGCAAAGCGATCCAGCAAGAGGGCAGGATGCTCTTCATGCATGAGCAGTGACAGGTGAATCTCTGGAATGAAGCCTTCTGTCGAGGCATGGCGAACAAGGGCAAGTAATGGCTCGAAATAATTGGCGACATTCACCAGGCCAACCGGCTTCTTATGCAATCCAAGCTGTGCCCAGGTAATGATTTCGAAGAGTTCGTCGAATGTGCCAAAACCGCCGGGAAGGGCGATGAAGCCATCCGCGAGATCGGCCATTAACGCTTTACGCTCGTGCATACTGCCGACTTCATGCATCTCAGTCAGGCCCTTATGCGGTATTTCGCGGCGAAATAATCCGCGTGGCAGCACGCCGATGGCTTCGCCTCCCGCGGCCAGAACTGTATTGGCAACGATGCCCATCAAGCCGACACTTGCGCCTCCATAGACGAGGCCGAGTTCGCGCTTCGCCAGTTCCTGGCCCAGGGCGCGAGCCGCCTCTTCGTATTCTGGACGATTGCCTTTATTTGATCCCGCGAACACACAGATACGTTGCATAACTTTTTCCTTATAGTACATATGATGAATGCTCTTAGTTGTGAGACGTTAGCCCCATTCAGTAGTATAGCGCGTCCTTGCAATACCGTTCTCTAGGGACAGCGACTCATCCCTGTCCTTGTTGGAGTCCTGAAGGGGATTTGGGAATGGCGCTCTGGAAAAATCCTTGACCGGACAGATACATTAGGTTATAGTGGGGAAAACATATACCGGTCAGGGAATATCTCTCATTATGAGCGGTTTGTCTATGAAGAGATAAAGAGAGTGAGGAGTAATGTCATTAACCAGTCAGGAAGCGGAAACTGCTGAAACACAACCAGAAGATCTTTATGAATATCTTGTGCGAATTATTCGACAGGCGGTTCGAACCTATCTTGCTCAAGAGCAAATAGATTGCGATATTGAGCAATTGCCTTTTAACCTCGGCTTCTCGGCGCAGGCCAGTTTTGGCGATTATTCTATGCCTGTGATGTCCTGGGCAGGGAAGAACAAGCTGGGGCGCCCGCCCATGGAGATTGCTGAGGCGCTGGCCGCGCTACTGAACGCGATGCATATTCCCGCCATTGAAGAGGTTACGGCCACCAGACCGGGGTATATCAATTTCCGGCTGAGCCATCCGCAGGTAGGGCAGCAGATTATCGAGCGCGTGCTGGAAGCGGGGGCGGATTTTGGTCAAAGCGATGTAGGTGTTGGTACGAAGGTGGTTGTCGAGCATACAAGTATCAATAGCAACAAGGCTGCGCACGTGGGCCATGTCCGCAATGCCTCTATTGGCGATACTGTTGTGCGTATGCTGCGCTCGCAGGGCTACCAGGTCGAGGCCGAGAATTATATTGATGACACAGGCGTACAGGTGGCAGATGTGATCGTGGCGTTCACCGTGCTCAATGAGGGCATACTGGATATACCGGAGGGTATCGAGCGCTTGCCGGGCGAATCTTTTGATTACTATTGTTCGCGCCTCTATGTTGCCGTGGGTAAGGCATATGAAAACCATCCCGAATTGCTCGAACGGCGCAAGGAAGTTTTGCGCGCCATCGAGCATCGCGACGAACCATACGCGGAAATGGCAGCCGACCTCTCGCACAAAATCGTGCAGGCCCACTTGAAGACGATGGGGCGGCTCAATGTCTCATATGATCTGCTGACCTGGGAATCCGCGATCCTGACGGCGGGGCTGTGGAAACGCACGTTTGAAATGCTGCGCGATAGGGGAGTGTTGGAGCATCCTGAGACGGGCAAAGCGGCTGGCTGCTGGGTAATCCCCTTTGGCGATGGAGAAGCGCAGACAGAAGATGGCGAGCGCAGCAGCGATAAGATTCTAGTGAAGAGCGATGGGACGGCGACGTATACGGGGAAGGATATTGCTTACCAGTTGTGGAAATTCGGCCTCTCCGATGATCTGGATGTCCACTTCCATTTTGTGCCGTGGGGACGGCAACATGATGGGCGTATGCTATGGTCGATGCGCGGAACAGCAGAGGGTATCGAGCCGGAGATAGAGGCGAATCCCAAACGCTTCGGACACGCGAAACGAGTAATCACTGTGATCGATGTGCGCCAAACGTACCCACAGCAGGTAGTATACGAGAGCCTGCGACGGCTGGGCTACGTGGAGCAGGCGGAGAATTCGATCCACCTGGCTTATGAGATCGTCGCGCTTTCTGCCGCTACCGCTGCGCAGCTGGGCATAGATACATCGGATGGGCGCGAGGTGTACGCGTTCTCCGGGCGCAAAGGTATCGAGGTAAAAGCCGATGACCTGGTGAACGCGGCGGTTGCACGCATGCGAGAGACAAAGCCAGACCTGCCTGCTGAAACAGCAACTGCCCTGGCGGCGTCGGCGATTCGCTACTATATGATCCGTTTCGGGTTACAACAGACCATCGCGCTGGATATCAACGAGACCTTGCGCGCGAACGGTGATACGGGAGTCTACCTGCAATATGCCTATGCGCGAGCCAATAGCATTGCGCGACGCTTACAGGAGACGGGCTATGAGATTCCCGAGCGATTGGACGCTCTGCCCGATCAACTTGAGCAGAGCGAGTGGGAACTGCTGCGCCAGATCGACGCTTATCCAAGAAGCCTGGCAGAGGCAAGCCGGCAGCTCGCTCCTCACATGCTGGCCTCCTACGTGTTTGATCTGGCATCCCATTTCAGCGATTTCTACGAACACACGCCTCCAATCGTGAGAGAAGATGATGAACGGGTGAAGGCATTCCGCGCGCGCCTGGTGCAGGCGACGGTGCAGACGATGGACAACGCGCTGCGGGTGATGGGGTTTGTACCGTTGGAAAGCATTTGATGAAGTGAATTACATGAGCAATGCCGGCCCCATATCAGCGCGTGCGCTGATATGGGGCCGGCATTGCTCATGCCTTCAGTTTCTGAATCACTTCGTAGATCAATTGCGGCAGCACGCCGAACGAGTAGGACATGAGCACGCCTTCGCCGGATTGGTGGACGCCGCGCCCATATGGGCCAAGGTTGACCACGGGCATGCCCAGGTCCGCAATAGCCTGCAAAGGAAGGCTGTAGGAACCGGGGCGGGCGCTCTTAGCAGCTGGCTGCCAGGTGGGTATATTGGCTGTCAAAGCTGTGATATCGGTGCCTGGATCGAGGCGCAGGTAACTCATATCGGAAATATAGGGGTAATATTCCTGGACGAGCAGGTGCAGTTCGGGATGCGACTCTGCTACGGTTTGAACGGCGTCAACTAACGCGCATGGAGTTGCGGGCACGTGTGGGTAATAGGGCGGTGAATAGTAAATGATGATGGCCGGCCCGACTCTACCACTGAGCTTCCACAGGCTGCCCACCAGGTGAAGAGCGCGTTCGCGAGCATCAAGGTCAGGGGGGCAGCTTTCCCAGGCTCTATTGAGTTCACCATCCAGGCGCTGCTGGCCGAGTTGTTGCGCCAGAGCGGCATAAAGACCGGCAAAGGTCAGCACTGAACCGGCGCGGGGCTTCAATACTGAATCCGGTGAAGGATTGCCGGCAGCCTGCATCCAGCGGCGCTCTGCTTCATCAATGCGTTGTAGGGTCTGATCCAGCACCGTTTCGGATAAGCCTTGCAAGCGCGCCAGTAATTGGCCGGGTGTGGTGGAGTAGGTCAGGACGTTCAGATAGAAATAGGCCATAAAGGGGAGCTGCACATCGTAGCGGGTTTTGAGATCGGTCGCGTGTAAGGTGACCGGCGGTGGTGTAATTTGCCCGCGCACGATGTCGCATAACTCGTGGTTCATACTGAGGTTGCGTATCAACTCTGCCGCCAGCAGGTTGGCATCGAGGCCGTCGAAAGGCAGGCCGACATGGGATTCGCGTCCGATAATGAGGAAACTGGGCAGGAGTTTGCCTACAGTGCCGGTGTAGATATAGCGGTGCGGATCACCGGGATAGCGCGCGGTTGTGTAGTCGGTATTGATGGTCCCAAGATATTCCAGCCCGTACTCTTTGCGCAGGTGCAAGAGAAAGTTCACGGCCTGCAAAACGCCCATCGACGCGTTTTCTTCATCGGCTTCCGCCAGCATGACGACCGAGAGCGGCAGACTGCCTTCCTGGGACAACTGAGCAAGGCGGCGCATGACGGCGATGTTGGCAGCAACTCCACTTTTCATATCCGCGGAACCGCGCCCGAACATCCAATCGTCAGGGTGAGTTCGCAAGTCTTCCGCGAGGCCGGGAGCTAAGTTCGTTAATATGTCCAATCGTTCCGTGAGGCCTTGAGGATCGAGCGCCCATGGTTCGAGCGGGCCATAGTCCGTTGTATCTACGGTATCGATATGCCCGAGCAGTACGAGCGTGCGATGGCTGTTTCCGCGCAGGAAGGCATAGACATTCGCGCGTCCATAAGGGTCATTGGGGAGCGGATCAAGCCCGGTGGCGGTATAGGCGTTTTCCAGGCCATCTGATCGAAGCAGGTGCAGCACCTCTTCAGCAACGCGCAATTCGCCACCGGTCGAGTTGACGCTGCGTATCCCTACCAGGCGTAGCGTATAATCTCGCACTACATCATACCAGTTATTTTGCAAAGAAATTTTCCCTCATATAGCAGACAGCGCCGTTCCGTGGATGCAATCAGACAAACACCATGCGCGAAGGGTTTTGCGGGTCGTATTTGACCGGAAACGTGAATCCTTCCGTGAGCGTTATCTTACTGGTATCGATCCAGGTAGTGAAGGAGCTTTGAAAAGGAAACCCCATGTTATCCGGCTGTACCTCTACCTCAACAAAAAACGGGGCGAAGCGCTGGATCGGAGCACCTGCTTGCTGTTTGCGCAGAATGCTCGCCTGCCCTGAAGCTCCAGTTTTCTCTAGCTGATGATGCAGCATCTGCACCTCTGCCAGTGCCAGAGCCGCCTGTGCATCAACCTGGGCGGCCATGCCCGAGAAACCAGCGGGCTGCTGAGCGCCGGGCATAGTCCGCTGCTGCCTACTACTGGCCTGTTCTGCCCGGCGCTCAGCTTCTTCCAGGTCCATTAAGGCCTGCAATTCTGGGTCCAGGCCGTACTTTCCAGCGCCGGTAGCGGACGAAGCAGGTGTTCCGGGCGGTGCCGAGAGCAGCGCATCGCGCCTGACCTTTTCTGCCTGCCGCTCGACTTGCTGCCTATGTTTCATTCCTTTCAAGTCATAGCGGTCATCATGAGATAGATCAAGCTCAACTTCCAGGCTGTTGGGATCATACTTCACATTCACCGTATCGCCCACCTCGGGATGGGGGGTAAACGAGTAAAAGTGGTGCGTGGTCTTCGCCCTGAACGGCTGGCGGTTTGCAGGGTGTACCTCCAGCACAAACTCAAATTTGTCATGGTGCTCTTCTTCCCAACGGCCGAACACCATCTCGGCGTACAGAACCTTTGCCTGGGCAGACTCGTGGTGACCAAACATGCGGAAATCCTCCAGTCTCATAGCGCTTTAGCACACTTGTAGATCAGCTTCAATCATATTCCATGTGTCAAGCCACCAGTGATCATACCGTCTGGACAAGCACGAAATGTAGGGCTACAATAGACGGCAGTTTCGCTGTTCAATGGAGAAGAGAAGAGACGAGGAAAGATTGTGAACATTCGTGTTATCGGAGTCCCAATAGACCTGGGCGCTGGCCGGCATGGGGCCGATTTAGGACCGGCGGCAATTCGTTACGCCGACCTGAACAAAAAGCTACGCCAGCTGGGTTATACGGTTATTGACGAGGGAAATCTGCCTGTTCCTGGCCCTGAAACATCCCTTTCGGGTGAACCAAAGCTGACAAATCTGGAGCCTATTCTGGAAGTATGTACAGAGTTGGCCAGGCGTGTAGAAGACATCGCGGCCGGGGGTGATTTTCCGCTGGTGATCGGCGGTGACCATAGCCTGGCGCTGGGGTCGATTACCGGAGTCGCGAAGATTCAGAAGCCGTTGGGCCTGTTATGGGTTGACGCGCATGGCGATTTCAACACCGATCAGACTTCGCCCTCCGGTCATATTCACGGTATGCCACTGGCGGCGCTGGCAGGCTTCGGCGATGAGCGGCTGGTTTCCCTCGGCGGATTCAGTCCAAAGCTGGACCCGGCGCATATCGCTATTGTGGGAGTGCGCGACCTCGATGTGGGTGAGAAGGAACTGCTGCGCGCCGCCCAGGTGCATGTCTTTACGATGAAAGATATCGACCATATGGGTATTGCCGCCGTTATCGAGCAGGCGCTGGCAATTACAACAAATGGCACACGCGGCCTGCATGTGAGTTTTGATATCGATGTGCTTGATCCGCGAGAGGCGCACGGTGTGGGTACGCCGGTCAGAGGCGGCCTGACGTACCGCGAGGCCAGCGTGGTGATGGAAGAGATCGCGGCATCTGGCAAGATGACCTCGCTGGATGTGGTTGAGGATAATCCTTTACTCGACAACAAGAACCGGACGGCAATGATGGCGGTAGATCTGATACTGTCCGCTTTTGGGAAGCGCATTTATTAGGTTTTTAGCAATAAGAGGAACGCCAAAACCTCGCCCGGGCGAGGTTTTGGCGTTCCTCTTATTGCTAAAAACCTGAGTTATTACTTACGCCGTAGCTTTGGCCATAGCTGCTGTCCGTGGTTTTGTCTGTGAAACCAGCACCAGGATTACGACGGTGACACCGGCGATCAGGTGCGGCAGCCAGACGTTCGGAGCGTCCTTGTAAAATCCGAACAGGAATGGCGAGACGGCGAGAAACGCGGCGGCCAGGAAGTCGATGACCAGGTGGTAGGTCATGGGCAGGAAGCGCACGCCCGGAATGCCACGCTCGTAGTTGGTCAACAGGCTATAGATGATGAGGACGACGCCAAGTACCATGGGCAGAATAACGGCTATCCCACCGACGTTGAAGAAACCGAAAACAAATGGAGCGGCGATCAGTCCAACACCACCGATGTAGTCGAAGATGCCATGAATCGATGTGGGCACAAAACGAATGCTGTTCATTAAAGTAATTTCCTTTCGTAATGATCCTGCTGAATAATCAGCAAAGATGACGATATATAACCGTTTTACCTTTATCTAGCACCGCCTGAAGCTTTCAGTAGTGCTATTTGTCGTAATGTACGGAATAATTTGTCGTCTAGATCATTCACAATACGTCCTTTGGCGAATGACGCACGTGTTTTTTCATGTTATGCTGGGTGTGTTGAGGGCAAAAACCTGGCTAGCTACTGAAAACCAGTTCGAACGTGTCATTCTGAGCGCAGCGAAGAATCTGAAAGGAGCCAGATCGGTCAGGTGCTTGCCTCAGATTCTTCGCTGCGCTCAGAATGACATGCAAGGAACTCTTTTTCATAGCTACCTGATAAAGAGGAATACCATGATGGAGATAGGCAAACAAGGTGTCAAAAGATAATGTAGAAAAATGGGCGACCACAAGGGTACGCCCCTACTATAGCGCCTGGTTCTCTGTTTGTATGCTTATGCTCATCTTGCTAGTGGCTGGTTGCGGAACATCGGGTGTTACTACTCTCACTAAAAAACCCGTTGCTACTGCCACCTTGAATGTTCCAACCGCTTCAACACCCTTTCCCAATGCGGCTCAAATCGATGCTTACCTGACGGGACTGGAACAGAAGGGCGTTTTGAGCGGGTCCGTACTTGTAGCACATGATGGGATGCTCTTCGAGAAAGGCTACGGGCTGGCAGATAAGGACGCGAATATTCCTAATACGCCGCAGACACGCTTCCGCATCGGCTCGAATACCAAGCAGTTTACGGCGATGGCGATCCTTCTATTACAGGAACGTGGCAAATTGCATGTGCAGGACCACATCTGCCTCTATGTTCCCGACTGCCCGCAGGATTGGCAGTCTATCACTATCGAAAATCTGCTAACACATACTTCCGGCATTCCTGATTACATCAACTCACCTGATTTCCTATCGTTCTGGCTTAAGCCTGCCACTCCTGAAGAACTGGTTGCGCGTTTTAAAGACCTGCCGCTTGAATTTACACCCGGCTCGCGTTTCAAGTACAGCAATTCGGGCTATACCCTGCTGGGCTATATCATCGAGCGTGTCAGCGGTGAATCGTATGCGGCGTTTTTGCAGCAAAATATCTTTACACCGCTCAAGATGTACAATACGGGCTACGATACGACCTACCCTGCGCTGCCACAACATGCCACCGGCTATTACCAGGGATACATCAAACCGGCGCCCTATGATCCCACAGTGCTCTACGCGGCAGGGGCATTGTATTCGACCGTGGAAGATTTGAACATATGGGACCAGGCGCTGATGATGCATAAACTGGTTTCCCAGCAGGCGCTAGATGCGATGTTCACCCCACATATCGCGTGCCCGCCGCCTGGACCGGGCGGTTGTTTGCAACACGCGGACCTGGGATACGGCTATGGCTGGTTCATTGCCGCGGAGCCGCAGGGCAGATTGATCTATCATGTCGGCCATATTGACGGATTCTTCACATATAATGGCTTCTATCCCAAAAGCAATCTTGTCGTCGTTGTGCTGAGCAACCTGGAGACGACAAATGTGTTGCGAACGGGGCTGGCATTGGCCGCTATGGTATAAGACAGGGGGGGATTGTCGGAACCGGTGCTGTTTAGTAGCGTTCCTGTGAAAGCAAGCCGTCGAGGTCCGGTTCAAACTCTCGTGAAGATGGGCTTATGGTTACCCCTTTCATATTGACAATCGCGAATAGCTTTTCGAGCGTTAAGCTTACAGCACCTTCTACCATCATTTCTGTTCGCTCGATATTTTTGAGCTCATAAGGAACGACAGAGGCTTCGATCTGGGCGCGAATGGTAATCTCATACATGGTAGCAATAGCTCCTTCTGGGGTCACAAGAGCAGATATCCTATCAATCTGCGTGGCTAATACCCCCGATTGCACAGGATAGCTGAAAATGCCGCTTGAAGGGAACTGGCAAATTTATCATTCATTTAACATTTTCGATTTGAAGGATTCTTCCCCTTTCATTCCTCAGGGCTTCGGCTTATTGCGCTCAGAATGACATGCAGGGGCCAGGAGATTCTTCGCTTTGCTCAGAATGACATGATTCTGGTCATGTTATTCTAAGCGCAGGGATTATGGGTCTGCTTAATTCGATGCAAAAAGTGTCTGCTCTTGACTCTCCTCATTGAGATTATCGACACGGGCGTTATTCTTCCGGTCTTCTGACTCAGGTGCAAACACTTCGGGAGTAAATGCGGCCAGCTGGATGCGTTTCTCGGCTGCGGCGAAGTAGGCTGGATCGATTTCTATGCCGGTAAAACACCGGTTGAGTTGCAAGGCAGCTACTCCAGTTGAACCAACTCCCATAAAGGGGTCGAACACGAGGTCGCCTGGATGGGTGGCTAATTCTATCAGTCTGCTCAACACCTTGATGGGCTTCTGAGTTGGATGAACAGGGTTTTTTACTCGTTCCTTGCCCATACAGATGGGGCTTTCTATGAAGTTGTGCATGTCTTTCTGCCTGGTAAAATTCCAGGTGTGCCCTTTGTTCCAGACGCATACGATGAGTTCGCAGCTATTGAGGAAGCCTGCTCGCCTGAGCTTTGGCGGCGGGTTGGTGTTATGGGTAAGAATACCAGAAGCCAGGGCAAAGACATGCGGATCATCCGCGAGCGTTACATCCCAGAATGTGTCACACATGGATGGCCTGACAGCTATTACTTCGCTCCTCTGCTTCTCATCACTATGCCCATTGCGACTCGTGCGAATAGTACCCATGTATTTGGGGAATGGCACATCCCTCAACCGGCCATCAGCAACCTTGAGCGTCAGGTGGTATCCCAGACGAGCGCAGAGCGTTCGCATATCCCGCGCCAGTGCATCATTGCAGGTAAAGCTCAGTCGCCAGCGTTCATTCTGCTCATCATAATTTCCATCACCCTCTAAGTAACCGGCAAGCAATGATTCCAGAAACCGGTTCGACCTTCGCCAGCAAGTCATGCGTAGATGCCTGGTCTTTGCGTTTGTGTCATCAATATACTTTTTGATCACCTCGACTGCTATCTTCCCCCGGATAATGGTGGTAGCTCCATCCCCATCACCATAGTATTTTGTATCTGATGAACAGCCCAGCGCTCTCGCTATACGGTCAATGCGATCAAACCTTGCTGTCTCTTTTCTATGTGCCGCAAAAAAGACCGTGTCGTTATCAGTACCTATATTGCCTTCCGCCAGGTACATACCCACAAACCAGCCGATTTCTTCGTCAGGCAAAAAGGCAGGATAATCGGGAGTATCAGGCTCTGGGATGACTGTTGTCTGGATGATATCGCCAATCTGCAAATCTCGCGTAGGAACCAACCCGCGCGCTGTCGGCCAGCGATGTTCCTTGGTGGCAGAAATTTTTTCACCGCTGCGAAGCTCTATCTCAAGTCCTTCGCTCCCTGGTTGCGCCCTGTCCCACGATAGTACCTGCGTCCACTTCTGCCCATTCCAAAGCTTTACAGAACAAGGCTCCATACGCACAAGGTCTTTTAGCATCAGCGGGCCATCGCCTTCAGCAGTCCTGGCGTATACCCTTGTACTTGCGGCAAGACACTTATGCCACACCATGAACTGAAAGGTATCGAAGGCAGGATCAAACACCTGGTGCCACTGGCCCAATAAGTTATAGCTGGTGAAAGCAAAGATGGTGCCTGTTGGCTTCAGCACGCGTTTGAACTCATTTAGCCAATCAGCGGGGTTGAAGATGGTGGTATCCCACTCGGCAACGTCGTTATTAAAGTCTTTTCGCCAGGACATTTTGATGTTGCCGGTGGAGTAACGGCCTAGATTATAGGGTGGGTCTGTTAGAATCAGGTCAATGGATTGGTCGGGTATTGTTTTAATGAGTTGGGAGCTATCGCCTAAGATCAGATTATATTTACCCATTTTCTCTGAATACACCTTTAATACCGTGTTTCCCGCCTTATTTATGATTCTGGCCGGGGATTGCATGAAACTATTGTATGTTATTTCTTGCTGTTAGCCAAATCTAGAGACCTGATTGTGGTACGTTTTGTAGGGACAGTTGCTTGTCCCTACAAAACGTACCGAGATTGCCGAATGCGGGCGTCGACAGGCACCAGCATTCTCTATATCTTCCCATTATATGCGATAATTAACCTGAGTAATCTACTCATCAATTTTTCTAGCAGGAGTTATTATGTTTTCAGGTCGAACCACAGGTGACATGGGGAAACGGGACAGGCACCAGGCACTGTCCCTACAGCACTTCCTCATGCTGGGGGGACTCTCCATCATGGCGCTGATTGCGCTGTATCAGAGTTATCGTTCGCATCGCGCCGTTCGAGAGCTACATCCACCGGACGATCTTCCTTTGCCGGAAACGGCACCGCGTGTCTCGATTATCCTGCCGGTACGCAATGAGGAGGCGAATATTGATGCCTGCCTCAAATCGCTGCTGGCGCAGGATTATCCAAATTTCAGTATCACGGTTATCGATGATGGCTCAACCGACGCTACTCCTTGCCTGCTGGATCAGTGGAGAGGACGCGACCCGCGTATCATGGTACACCGGATTGACGATCTGCCCCCTGATTGGGCGGGCAAGCCGCACGCGCTGCATACGGGAGCTACCCTTACAGATGGCGAATGGATGCTGTTTACGGACGCCGATACACGGCATGCTCCACAGACGCTGCGCCTGATGGTCGGGCACGCGTTGGGCCGGAACATCGATTTACTGACCATGTACACAAATCTGATGGATATGAGTGGCACGGCGATGCCCTTGCTGATGCCCTTGAGCGAGGTGATCCTGGCCCATCGTGTGACACCGGGCGAGATTAGCGATCCTGCGCACCCACGCGCGTTCGCCTTTGGGCAATATATTCTGCTGCGCCGCAAGGCGTATGTGGAGACAGGTGGCTACGCGGCCAGCTACATGCGCACAACCTTTATCGACGATCTCGCGCTCGCTGAACAGTTCAAATGGGCTGGAAAGCGCGTCGAGCTGGTGAATGGACGCGGCCTGATTGCGAACCGGCAGTGGACGACGTGGAAAAGCGCCCGCCAGGGGTGGGGGAAGAGTTGTTATAGCGAAATCATTCGTTCGCGCGTGCCATTTGGTGGTCTGCACGCCGGGTTAGCGTTGATTATTTATGGTCTGGGACCACTTTGCACGCTTGCCTATGCGCTCCTTACGAGAAAAATGCCTCGTCTCGCTGCGCTGCTGGCAGGCATTACTCTGCTGGCGCAGATCGACGCGAAACGCTGCTTTGATCGCGAACATGGATTGCTGGTAACCTGGTCTCTGGCGGCGCCTTTGAGCTGGGCTGTTTTTGGCGTCATGGTGCTTGACGTGGCACGTTTGATATTGACGGGGCATGGCGCGCAATGGAAAGGGCGGCAGATTCATATACGGGAGAGAATGTTGCCGCCGGGCAAGTCAACGGAAATTCTTCCCTTTCGTTCCTCAGGGCTTCGGCTCACTGCTCAGAATGACATGCCCTGGATACAGGATAAGCAGAAGGAACCAGGATATGCCCCGGATACAGGACACACCCCGGAGCCAGGACAGGCACCAGGCGCTGTCCCTACGGGGTTGGCCGATTAGTTCATGTGCGAAAATATATGAAGATGTAAGGCCATGCGTTCACACGCGGAGGTCTCATGAGAATAGTCAAAGTACTCTTCACCTGCCATCTCGCGGCCCTGATTTGTGGATTGGGGGTCTTGTTGATCATTGCGCCACATCCGCAAGTATGGGATACAAATCCTGTTGGGGTGGCTATTTTTGAGTTTGTGCTGCGCAGCGCCGGGACGCTGCAAATCATCTTTGGCGCGGCGACGATGTTTTTCTTCGGGCTACTGGGCGTCGGCCCGCGCAAGACGCTGATCTTTTTTGCCGCTTCGGTACTTGTCACGATGGGCATTGAATTGCTCAATATGAGGATCGGTTTCCCATCGGGCATTTCTTCTGCCACGCCGCTTGCCGATATTAAAGTGGCCGGACTCGTTTCCTATTCCATCCTGCTAACCTGGTTTTATATGGGCTTCACATCCTACTTGCTGGCGAGCAAACTGGCGGCGAAACTTGAATTGCATCGCCAGACGTTGTGGTCGCTGATCCTGGGTACTTATTTCTTGATGACCTGGGACCTGGCGCTCAGCGCTGCGCTGGCAAGCCAGCGCATTTCTACACAAATATGGCACTGGCAGGAATACGGTTCTTACTTTGGTCTGCCGATGAGCAGTCTTGCCGGTTGGACGCTTGATATTCTGATCCTGCTCACCGTATGCAGATTGCTGTGGCGCTCCAATCTTGATACGAGGCAAGTGACGACCTGGGTTCCGTTTGGGGTCTATACGGTGAATACGGGCTTCGCGATGATTTTGAGCCTCGGCAGCGGCCTGTGGTTCACTCCGTTTTTATTGATCGTGTTCGTGTTGTTTCCTGAATCGTTAGTGCTTGTTCCCGGCAATGATGAAATACGGACTTCGCAGGATGGCCGGGGGCGCGCGGCTCTGAGCCAATCTGTGTGGCTAGTGATGCGAGGTATGAGCCTGGTAATCGGCTGGCGAACAATGGTGATCCAGGTCGAGGGAGTTGAACATGTTCCACAGTCGGGGCCGGTGTTGGTTGCCGCGCGCCACTTCCACTACTTCTATGATGGGTTTATCCTGGTGCGGGCCATTCCCCGGCGCTTGCATACGATTGTGGCGCTGGACTGGGTGACATCGCGAAAGTTGCGCCTGGTCATAGAGCTGGCCTGTTTGCTGGCCGATTGGCCGGTGGTGCTGCGCAGCGAGCAGTTTCACGAACACGAGCCGGATAAGCAGTGGGCCTATACGCCCATTGAGACCCGGCAATATCTGCGGCAATTGACGCGGGCGGCGGTGCGGCTGTTCCGGTCAGGGGAGATGATGGTCATTTTTCCAGAGGGCTATCCCAACATTGATCCGCATCCGACGCCGAAGCCGGACCTTGAGGCTTTTATGCCCTTCAAACCCGGCTTCGCCAGGCTGGTAGAGCTGGCAGAAAAGGATAGAAAAACGCGGGTGGCGATTGTTCCGGCAGGTCTGAGTTACACACGCGGGCAAGATAAGCGTTGGCACACTACGGTGCGCTTTGGCGAGCCACGTTATCGTAGTGATTTTGACGATATCGAACAACTGGTGAGCGCTATTGAGCAAGATGTGCGTACACTCTCGTACACGACGCCAACCGCCCTTTCAGGGTAAGTGGATATAGGAGAACTTTCCATGATCTCCATCAAAGGCTCTCATTTTCAGGATGAGGCGGGACGAACGCTGCTGTTGCGGGGGATCAATCTGGGTGGGAGTTCTAAGGTGCCGTTCAAACCGGATGGCGCTACGCATATTCGCGATGGCTTCTTTGAACACCGCGATATATCGTTTGTTGGACGCCCTTTTCCGCTTGAGGAGGCCGATGAACACTTCTCGCGTTTGAAGGAATGGGGCTTCAACTTCCTGCGCTTCCTGATAACCTGGGAGGCGATAGAGCACGCGGGGCCGGGAATATATGACGAAGATTACCTGGACTATATTTACGCGATTCTCCAAAAGGCCGGAGAGTATGGTTTTCACGTGTGTATCGATCCGCACCAGGATGTCTGGAGCCGCTTTTCAGGGGGCGATGGAGCGCCCGGCTGGACATTCGAGGCCGTGGGATTGGATATTACAAAGTTCCAGGAGACGGGCGCTGCCATTCTTCACCAGCTTTGGGATGGCCCTTTTCCGCGTATGATCTGGCCTACGAATGGGGCGAAACTGGCGGCTGCGACAATGTGTACGCTCTTTTTCGGCGGCAATGATTTCGCTCCGCTGGTACATGTGGATGGCGAGCCGGTACAGGAGTACCTGCAGCGGCATTATATCGAGGCGATAAAGCAGGTAGCGCGGCGGGTGCGTGAATTGCCGAACGTGATTGGCTACGATACGATGAACGAGCCGCTGAGTGGCTATATTGGTTGCAAGGATGCCAACACGTATAACGGGCTGGTCAAAATGGGCAAGTGTCCAACCGTGTTTCAGACGATGCTGCTCGGCGATGGATATCCAGAGGAGATCGAGGTGTGGGAACAGCGTGTGAGCGGCCCCAGACTTGTTGGTCATCACACGGTCAATGCCAAGATGATACGTGCCTGGCGCGATGGGATAGAGTGCATCTGGAAGCGGCATGGGGTGTGGGATGTGACGCCAGACGGAACACCGCGCCTGCTGCGCCTCGATTATTTTGCTGTGATAAATGGACGAGAGGTGGATTTCAGTGAGGATTATTACCGGCCATTTGCCAATCGTTTCGCGCGCGAAATGCGCTCAGTCCACCCGGGAGCGCTGATCTTTCTGGAATGTGAGATCAACCATAAACCGCCCCATTGGAGGGCAGAGGATGCGCCGGAGATCGTTTACGCCCCGCACTGGTACGATGCATTCGTGCTGTTCATGAAGCAGTACTCGCCATGGGTCGGCTTCAATATATTTACCGGGAAGCTGGTGTTCGGGCCGGGCCGCATTCGCAGGTCATTTGCCGCTCAATTGGCGACGTTCAGGCAGCAGGCGGCAGCATTTCTGGGTGGCGCGCCCGTGCTTATTGGCGAGATTGGTATACCGTTCGACCTGGATAAGAAGAAGGCGTATCGCAGCGGTGATTTTAGCAAGCAGATACGGGCGATGAATCGAAACATGCGCGCGTTAGAGGACGCGCTGATGAGCTGCACGCTGTGGAACTATACGGCAGACAATACGAATGCGTATGGCGATCAATGGAATGACGAGGACCTGTCGATTTTCAGCCGCGATCAGCAACTGCATCCAGCGGATATTCATTCTGGTGGACGGGCGCTACAGGCGGTGGTACGGCCATACGCGCGGGCAGTGGCGGGCGAGCCGCTGCGGATGGGGTTTGATATGCGGCGCAAGATCTTCGAGTTCGAGTTCCGCCATGATGCCTCGATTAGCGCGCCGACGGTGTTGTTTGTGCCCAATTACCAGTATCCGCGTGGATACACAGTCGAGGTCTCGGACGGCAGCTACGAGATAGACCGCGAGCGGCAGGTGGTCGAATACCGGCACACGGAGGCGAGAGAGATACATAAGATTCGGGTGATCAAGCTCCATTAACGGTCCCTTTATGAAACTCGCGCCAGCGGAAGGCCAGTCCAAAGGTGGCGAAGACGAGCGCGGTACCACCTGCCACTACGAAAGCGAGTTGCGTACCGCCCAGGTCGGCCAGTCCACCTGCCAGCAGCGCACCGAAAGAGCTGGTGCCAGAGAATATGTAGCTGTAAAGCCCGGCCACACGCCCTTGCAGGTAGCCAGGCGTGGCAAGTTGGACGATGGCATTCGTGTTGGAGGTGTAGAGGGTATAGCAAATGCCGGTGGCAATCAGTAGGAGTACTGCGCCAACGACGGTATTCTGTGGCGCGAGCAACAGTTCACCTATGCCGAACCCTCCTGCGCTCATTAGCAAGATACGCCAGTTTGCGCGGCCCAATGAGGCGGAAATCAAGGCGCCTATTAACGCACCGGCTCCAAAACATGCCGTCAGCAGGCCATAGATCTCGGCGCCTGAACGCAGCGTATTGCTGGCGACGAGTGGCAGCAGCACGTTGAAGTTGATACTTGCCGTACAGATGAAGAGGAAGATCGTTAATGCCAGCCAGACGGTCGTCGTGCGGCGCGCATAGTCAAGACCCTCGCCAATTCCGCGCAGAATCGTAGGCCTGCCATGCCGCTCAATCGGCAGCAGCTCGTTGACGTTCATCATCAGCAGGGCGATGATTACAGCCACATAGCTGATTGCGTCAATGCTAAAACAGATGCCGACTCCAAAAGCAGCTATGAGCAGGCCGCCGAGTCCGGGGCCGATGATGCGAGTCGCGTTGGCTACACTGGAATTCAGCGCGATGGCGTTTGGTAATTCTTCGCGTCCAACCATCTGGAAGATGAATGCCTGCCGGCTGGGATTATTGATGATTAATACGAGTCCGCGCAGGGCCGCGATTGCGTAGGCTTCCCACACAGTGACGACATGCAAAAGCGTCAGTCCGGCCATTGTACCGCTGCATAATGCCAGGGCCACCTGGGTCGCAATCAGCGTTGTCCGATGATCGAGCCGGTCGCTGATCGCTCCCCCGAACAGGCCGAGTATTACATATGGGCCGAATTGCCAGAAAGCCAGCATACCGACTGCGAATGCCGAGTGGGTCAGTTCGAGAACAAGCCAGGCCATGGCTGCGCTCTGCAGCCAGGTGCCGATCTGAGAGAGAAACTGGCCCGAAAAATAGAGCCGATAGTTATGATGCCGGCGCAGGCTGGCGAAAGTATGCCCGCTAAAAAATGCTCCAGGATTACGTACAGATATTCTCATTCCCCACGCTTCACTAGCTGCTGCAATGGTTCAATGGCAGCCGCGACTGCAGCAAGTTCGTCGGGTGTCAGGGTTTCCAGGCGGGTAGCAAGCCAGGCTGTTCGTCGCTCGCGCAGGGTCTCCAAAACCTGGCAGCCAGACGTCGTGATATTGAGATCGACGCGCCTGCGATCTTGAAGATTACTTTTTGCGCGCTCAACGAATCCCGCTGTTTCAAGCCTGTCAATATGGTTCACAAGGGTGGGGGCGCTCATATGCTCCTGGGCGGCAAGTTCACCCAGGCCGATGCCCGGCGAACGCTGTATGGCGGCGAGCAGGCTGGCCTGAGTGCTGGTGACGCCCAGCTCATGCGCTTCACCGCGTAAAAATCGATGCAGGCGCAGCAGCACGGGACGCAACCGGTTAGCAACTGTGAGCGCGTCTAAGGCCGCGGTGGCAGCAATGGGCTGCTGAGGAGAATCTGTACTGGATGATTTCTTAATCATAATATCTATCTCCATGCAAAAGTAGAGGATAGTTTTATCTATGAGACCGGTAGGAAGATTCGAAGTACAGCTTAAACCCTACCACTGAATCCTCAATTGTGAAGTAATTCGTTAGGCTAACTATATTATACGACATTTGATGATGGATGTCGAACTCAGCAGAGGGACATGGAGCATTTACTCAATAAAACCCAGCTGTATTGGATTCTTGCCAAATACCTCGCAGAGACGTTTGCGGTAGTAGAGTGAAGGTTTATGTTCTCCTCGCTCCCACCTTCCTATGGTTTTTGGATCAAGGGATCGATACTCCTTGTCCTTCGCACATAGGTCCAGGATTCGTCTAACAAGTTCTTGTTGTGACCAGTTATGTAATTCGCGCTCGCGACGAAGACGCCAGCCAAAGTTTGCTCTTCCTTCCGGTTTTACCAGTCCTGCAGCCTGTTCAATCAACTCGTTTCCTCTTTCTTTCATTGTTTTGTCTTAGATCGCAACCTGGTATCAGAATGCTTGTTTTCGCTGAGTCAAGCATAATTTCATAGTCCTCTTTATGGAAGTAGCATCTGTGAAGACTTTGTGGCTGCTTGATGGCAACTTGATAGCACGCGCTTTTACACGTCTTTTTCTAGTGATGAAGTATGCTAGTGGGCTTTTCTCTTGACGTTTTATCAGGTAGAAAAGGGCCACACAGTGAAGTGAGAGATGCATCTCGACTACCTTTACCTGCTAAAGAAGAGGATGTGGAGGTAAAGATTTTATGCAGACTCCACCCCAAAGAAAGAAGAGCAAATTACAGAGCGAGCGCGAACGCAGGGGTTGGTCGCGAAGCTATGTTGCTCAACAAGTTGGAGTGAGCGAATATACCGTCGGACAATGGGAACGGGGCAAACATATGCCCTATCCGGTGTATGTTCAGAAGCTCTGTGAACTCTTTGAAACCAGGGCCGAGGCCCTGGATCTGATAAATTCTTCTGAATGCTGCCTGGATGATGCCGAAAAGCAGAGTAGCCCAATACCTGTACCGCATACAAGAAAAAGGCGCTTCCTGCTTGCCATAGCCGGAATGTTGCTTGTACTCATTATTACTTCTGGACTTGGTGTCTATGTTGTGCGCCCTTTCTCACTCTTCCGCGTTAAACCTGGAGGAGTATGGATCAGTCCTACGGGCACGATGGTAGGGGATGTTATTCATTTTGCCGCCTATGCCTATCCGACGAACAACGGAGACCCGCAAATCGACCATGTGAACTTTACGGCGTACTGGCCGGGAGTAGATCCACGTATGTGGAAGATTCTGTGTGTGATTCGGGGGCCGGCGCGCAAAGATGTCTATGCCTGCGATGTCAATATCAAACCGCTCGGAGCGCCACGCGGCCCAATTATCATCAGCTTTGACGTGTATGATCGCCAGGGAAATTACAGTCTCGCACCTAACGGCGAGCATAGAGTGATGTATGTGCCGGACCATTGAGCAGTAACTGCGAAAGGTATCTTTTAGCGATCAACGCAGCCCATGACAACATCGGTGCTGCCGATGATGGCGACAGCATCGCTCATTTTGTGCCCGCGCAGGAGTTCGGGCAGAATAGGCCATATAAGGCCGCGCCGTGCGGATATCGAGATGTATGAAAATCAGGGGAAGTAGTGGAGTGAGGTCTGGCGGCTTTCACAGTTTTCAATAGCCATAGGCTCATAAAAAAGCGCACCCGGCAGGACTCGAACCCGCAACCTACTGATCCGAAGTCAGACGCTCTATCCATTGAGCTACGGGTGCTTCGGAAAATTATATCACCGGTGTCAACTTCAATTCACGCAGGCACGCGCTGGAAAGAGGTATAGAGGTCTCTCACGCGCAGGTGAGTACGTCCACCCGCTTTCAAACGTATACGTATCAGACGCGGAGTATACAAGCGCTACCGTGCAGAAAGTGAACGAATGAGAAACTATTCCCAAAAATGAGGTTCGAATTATGTCATCTAATAGTTCTACAACTCCTGGCGTCTCGCCGGGGCAGGTTTTCTATGCAATGTATCCCACGGGGTCGTGGCCAGGAGGCGGGGCAGTCACAAGGCCGAAGAAACGTGATATCGCGGGATGGAAGGAGTCCGATTACCTGGATTACGCCGATTTCGACAACGCGATCAAATTAAACTCTGAGATTTCTTACGCGCTCTGCCAGTGGTTGATGCGCCAGGCACACGAACAGCCCGGCGATCCGCTTACGCCAGATGAGTGGAATACCTGGTATAAATATGCGGTAAACCACTGCCCACGGTTTGCGCAAGAGCAGTGAAACATCTCTCCTGGGAACAACCTGCCGATCATGATTTGTAGGGCATTACCTCAAAGGTTGCCATGTGCTGTATATCTGTATAAATTTGTGAGAAACCCTCTTGATTGCCGGAGGAAGGATTATTGTGACCCATAAAAGCATAGGTAGCCTGCGTTACCATGTCGTTCAAGATTGATGAGGAAGATGATTGGGCGAGGTGAGCGTCATCCATATGCTCCAGCTCCATGGCATCACTGCGTACCTTTTCTAACCACCCCTGCATGGTCGTGATGGCCGTATCGATCTGGGCGGCGAGCTGGTGCTGAGCCCGCGTGGCACCCGGCGAAGAAACGACACCGGTCAAATGGAGTTGAATGTGATAAAGGTAGCCATTGGGATTTTGCCCGGCGTGCAATTCAAGCAATCCTATTTGAGCGAATGTGGTATTCGCGGTGATAGGAGTGCCTGCGGGCACATCCTGGCCAACAAATTTGATGCCATCCAGGTAATCGAGGGCACCTATGATTTGCTGGCGCGCGGCGGTATAATTTTGCGCATTCCAATCTTTCTGCGCAGCCCCGGCAAATTGCATGACCTTTTGCGTGTTTCTGTAGGTCCAGATATCCAGGCCGCCGGGCAGGTGATATGGTCCGAGTTCTGGATCGCTCGCGAGCAGGTGGCGCAGGTGATCGAGCAGAGTGTAAGTCTGTCCCTGGACAGGAGTCTGCGGAATTTCGGCATAGTAGCGCCATTTGCTGAGGTCAGGGGAGGGCACGATGGGTGTCGCCTCTGAGCTTTCCTCGGTGATCAGGAAGCGGCTGGTGACGGCGAGCAGGTTGGTATGGGTGCTATCGCCTTTATAGAGGAAATTGATAGCGCCATGATTGACGGTGAGAGCGCCAAGAAAGACCGGAGGTTCTTCGCTCTGATTTAGATCTGGCAGTAGCCACGCGTAATAGTTTGTATTGGGCGTGGGGTTTGGAATATTGCGCAGGGTGATCTGTAATTCGTCGTTGCTGCCCTCGTTGGTGGTTTCATTTACCTGGCCGGTACTTATGAAGATGGCCTGTCCGACAGTAGTGCCGGTAGTGACTGTAGTGGTTGGGCTATGATGGTTGAAGACGAAAAAAGCGCCCAGCCCTGAGCCTGCGAGGATTACTACTAGCAGTATAATCAGGCTGGCGATGATAATTGCGCGTCGTTTGGACGCGGGAGGCGGGGATTGTACCGGCGCCGGTTTGAGTAGCGGCGGCGGGGTGGACCCATGTATGCCCGCAGGCCGCTGATCGGTGGACGGTCTGGCGCTCCCACCCCTGGCTCCCACGTCTTGCGCATTAGCTCCCAGGCCGGCATCACTATTTACCTGCTCGTTCAAATTTCCGGCTGAATCTGATGAACTGACCGGCATATCCTGGTAGTGTACCTGTGCTGTTTGCATCATTTCTGGCGCGCTATATTGGGTTACAACGGTTGCGCTATCTGGAGACGCAGGTGGCTTTTGAGCGGATTTATCTCTTCCGGGGTTGACGCCCCGATTTTCGGGTGAGGAGGGCGTTTTATCTGCTGCTGATGTGGGGATGATGGTCTGGTCAGTTGACAGGTTCGTGCTACCTGACCTTGAAAGTGCGCGCTTCAAGTCGTCGGGCAGGGAGAGATTGAATGTGGCAGCGACGTCCGCAATCATGGTGGCGGCGCTGGAATAGCGTTCCTGGGGGTTTTTGGCCATGCTTTTGAGCAGGACATTTGAAAGCTGGGGTGGTAAAGTAGGATTCATCTTAGACGGATCGGCCGGTGTGGCTGTGAGATGTTGCATCATGATGCCGGTGACGCTTTCACCTCTGAAAGGTGGCGTGCCTGTGAATATCTCGTAGAGCATGACACCGAGGGCGTAGAGGTCGGTCTGCGGGCTGACAGGAGCGTTTTGTACCTGTTCAGGCGAGATGTAGAGCGGGGTGCCCATGACGGAGTTGGTGAGTGTCTGGCCCGCGATGCCCAGGACTTTGGCGAGGCCAAAATCGGTGAGCATAGGTTCGCCGGCGGCATTGTGTGTGGTGTTGCGCGAGTCGAGCAGGATGTTGGCGGGTTTGATGTCGCGGTGGATCATGCCTCGCCGGTGGGCGTAGTCAATAGCAAGGCTGATGGGCGTAAAAAGGCGAATGATATCCTCAGCGGGAGGGATACGCCCCTGGCGCGAGGTACTGCGGACATAATCGGCGAGGGTGGGGCCGGGAATATACTCCATTATCATGTAGGCGATTGCTTCCGATCCTGGACTTCCCATTGCGCTGTTCTCAGAGCTATAGAAGTCATGGATCTGGACGATGTTGGGGTGACGCAAGGAGGCGACGACCTGTGCTTCTCGTGTAAAACGGGTGACAAAATTGGGGTCTTCGCGCAAATTCGCCTGGAGTAGCTTGATGGCAACGTAACGCTGCAACTGTGTATCCAGGGCTTTCCATACCTCGGCCATCCCACCTCTCCCCAGGCGTTCCTGTAGTTCATATTTACCGAGCCGGCGTGGCGTAATGCTCATAAATGATGTAACTTTCCGGTTATTGAATCAGGACAGGCACCAGGCGCTGTCCCTCCATTAGTATACACTGTTGTAAATTCATGTCAATGCGTAATAATAAAGGGGTCTGCATCCTGCGGGGTGAGCGGCGATCCGCCGACAGTGCCATCCCGGACCGGACGTGATAATGCAGTTCCATAAAATATAGTGGGAATGGATGGCCGATGACGAATTTTTACCAGCAAAATCGGGAAGCCCCCAGGCCGTGTCATTCTGAGCGCAGCGAAGAATCCGTGTCCGTCGGTCCAGAGATTCTTCGCTGCGCTCAGAATGACACGGCTAAGATCACTCCGATTGCTGGTTTTGATCGTGGAATTTCTTAATCGGCGGTGGGCGCGATCAATCGGCCCTACTCCTCGTGATGTATCATTTCTGCCGCGTCTGGTATAATTGCCGTATGAGGGCGGGCGACCATTGTAGAGTGCAGATGGATCTAGCAGGTGGTACACCCCTACAGGTTCCCCGTCAATTGAAGTTAAAGGATCAAAAATGATTGATATCTGTATGTTAGGGACGTGTGGGATGATGCCGATGCCGGGACGCTGGCTGTCATGCGCGCTGGTGCGTTGCGGGCCGGCACTGACCTTGCTGGATTGCGGAGAGGGAACACAGATTCCATGGAAGGCTCTCGGCTGGGGCTTTCGCCAGCTGGGAGCGATCTGCTTTTCGCATATGCATGCCGATCATGTAGCAGGCTTGCCAGGGGTGTTGTTTATGGTCGCCCACGCGGAGCGAACAGAGCCGCTGGATATCTATGGCCCCCCTGGCACAGCTTATGTTGTGGATGGACTGCGGCGTATCGCGGCTGAATTGCCTTTTCCGGTGCGCATTCACGAGTTGAGGGGCGGAGAGCAATTTTCACTACCTGGTGGATTGCGTGGTTCCTGTGCGTTAGCGGCGCATAACGTGCCCTGCCTGGCTTACCGGCTGGAACTGGCACGCAACCGGCCCTTCCTGCCGGAGCAGGCGCGAGCGTTGGGGCTGCCGGTGCAGTTGTGGTCACGGCTGCAACATGGCGAGACGGTAGCATACGAAGGGCAAACAGTGACACCTGAACAGGTGCTGGGACCTCCACGCCGCGGCATTTCGCTAGCCTACATTACGGATACTCGCCCAACACAGCAGCTGGCCGCGTTTGCACATGATGTAGATTTGCTGATCTGCGAAAGTATGTACGATGATCCCGAGGATTTGCCACTGGCAAAGGCGCACGCGCATATGCTGGCCCAGGAGTCAGCCGGTATCGCAAAGGCAGCGCAAGCTCATGCCCTGCTGCTGACGCATTTTAGCCCGAAGATTACTGATACATTGCCGGCACAAAAAGCGGCACAGCGTGTATTCGCGAACGCTCGTGCCGCGAAAGATGGAATGATCGTGACGCTTGATTTCCCCTCTTAACTCGCTTCCGAGAGGTCAGTTCCCTCGTTTCGCTCATCATCTACAGTGATTTCTTGTTCATCGAAAGGCTCTAGTAGTTGCAAACGCGAGCGAGAATGCTTGAGGTAGCGATCAAAAAATTCCGTGACCTTCTTGACGTAGGCGATGCGGTCTTGAAAGTAGACGCCACAATGATCGGCACCCGGTCCTATCCATAATTCCTTCGGCTCACCGGCGGCGTTGTAGAGCAGAGTGGCATCGCGCGGATCGACGATGGAGTCTTTGTCGCCGTGGATAATCAGGATGGGACGGGGGGCGATGCGAGCAATTTCACGCAGGGGTTCAACCTGGTGAAAATGATAACCGGCACGCCATCCTAGCAGGTAATCGGCGACCCAGGTAAATGGGGCCGAGGGGACGCGCACGGCACGGCGGAAATTGTAATCGATGACGCCCCATTGGGTGGCGAAAGCACCATCGGCCACCACTGCCTCAACGTTTTCATTTCGAGCAGCGGCCATGATGGCGACCGCAGCTCCCATGGAATAAGCAATAACGCCGATGCGCGTGTGGGGAGCGCGCTCTCTGGCATAGGCGACCGCACCAAGAAAGTCATTGATCTCGCGGTAGCCAAGGGTAACCTGGGCGCCAACCTCTGAGCCATGCCCGTGATACTCAAATACCAGGACGTTATGGCCGGCCTTCCAGAGATGCGCGGAGATGCCGAGTACATCGGCCATGCCGCTGCGATAGCCAGGACAAACCAGGATTGTGGTGGCCGCTTCCTCGTCGGCAATATACCAGCCTCTTACCTTATGATCTCCACTGAGCGGGGAGAACGTAACGACTTCGGCAGGCAAACCGAGTTCATATGGACTGAACGTATAGCTATCAAATGGAGTGCTTCGTTTAGGACGGGTGAGAGATTCTACAAGATAGACCGCTACACCAAACAAAATTCCTATCAAACCAATACTGCCACCAACTCCACCGATCACTATTCGCTTCAACGGAGGACGGAAAAGTCGTATATTTTGCAACTGAAGCATAGAAGTTGCTGACCTTTCTAGTATTTGACCGGCATAGGAGGACAATTCTATTCATTAATTTATAACGTCAAGAGCAGCAAATTTATGCCCTACTATATATACGTATCAAGCGGCTCGTTGTTGATCACCGGCTTCGCCTCGGCCCAAATTATCATTCCATAAAGCTATGAAAAACATAAGAATTATATATTGGAATTATAACAAGCGGCGGAATATAATAATTTATAGGACTTCATCCTATATCATTTATTCTCTTGATATATCAACTGGTTTGTTTTTAGTGGGTGGGAAGGGGTATAAGGGATTCTTCGCTGCGCGAAGAATCCCTCTCCAACCAGGGCTGGCCTGGTATCATTGCCTGCTCCCTTAAGAAAGAGATGAAAAGCATATGAAAACAGAACTTGAATCACGAACTTTGACCCGCCCGCAAGAGGCGGGTTCGCAATTGTTAGCTCCCTCCAGGCTTCCGGTACGTCAAATCCCACCCGAATCAGATAAGATCAATGCCATCATCGGCTGGATACTTCAGGGCGGTGTGATGCTCAGCGCGGCAGTAATTTTGTTTGGACTCATCCTGTTTCCATTCCGCCCTGGGGGATTTTCGACTGAGCGGCTGCTGGCTTTTCCTGAAACGCTGAGTGGGCTATGGGCAGAGTTGTTGGTGCTGCGGCCACAGGCAGTCATTACGCTGGGTCTTTTGTTGCTGATCGCGACGCCGGTGCTGCGAGTGGCAGTGTCGGTGGTGGCTTTTGCGTTGGAGCGCGACCGGCGCTATGTGGTGATTACGCTGGGGGTGCTGGCAATCTTGTTGGTGAGCATTTTCGTGGTTGGAAATATGGTGACACATGGCCATGGAACAACAATTTCGCAACTGCACTTTTCATATCTGACGATCATATTGATTTTCGTGGGAGCAATCGCGGCGGGCCTGCTGGGTTCGCTGGTAGGTTTAGGCGGCGGGGTACTGATCGTGCCCTTGCTGACGCTGGCTTTTGGTTTTCCGATTTACTTCGCGATTGGCGCGAGCATCATTTCAGTGATTGCCACCTCGAGTGGCGCGGCGGCGGCCTACGTGCGAGATCGCCTGACCAACCTGCGTGTAGGCATGTTTCTTGAGCTTGCGACGACGGCGGGCGCGATCTGTGGCGCGTTTGTGGCCGGGCTGCTGGCGCCGGGAATTCTGGCGGTGATCTTTGGCATCATCCTGCTGGTTTCGGCGGCGCCGATCCTTTTCAAGCTGGGCGAAGAATTGCCGAAAGGTGTGAAGAATGATCGCTGGGCCACCTGGCTGCGCCTCAATAGCACCTATCCTGATGCGCACCTGGGGCGTGAGGTTTCCTACTCGGTGACGCGCACCCCGCTGGGGATGGCGATGATGTACATCGCGGGCCTGATTTCTGGCCTGCTGGGCATCGGCAGCGGCACGTTCAAGGTGCTGGCGCTTGATACGATTATGCGATTGCCAATGAAGGTTTCGACGACGACGAGCAATTTCATGATCGGCGTAACAGCCGCGGCCAGCGCGGGCATCTACTTCTCACGCGGCGATATACCGCCGATGATCGCGGCTCCGGTAGCCCTGGGCATTTTGATCGGCGCGCTGGCAGGGGCACGCCTGCTGCTGCACCTGAGTAATCGCACGCTGCGCCTGATCTTCCTGCCGGTGATTGTGGCGGCGGCCATCGAGATGATGTTACATGGGCTGGGAGTGGGGCCGTTTTAGCCAGGCTGTCTACATATGGGGAGATTTTCCGGCTGGCAACGATAAGGCACGCCTCTCGTGTGAGGCGTGCCTTATCGTTGCCAGCGACGGGGTCTTGCGCGCCAACCGACTCTGCCGCTATACTACCGTCTTGAAACTCGCTGCAACCTCTTCATGAGAAGATCGTATAAATCTGTGGGCTTATTATTCGAGAGATACTCTATTCATCTATCGAGGGAGATGCTATGGACCTGGAACAGCTTATCAGCGAGGCGCTTTGCCTGCCCATCAGCGCCATTGATTACCATGTGGGCCAGCATTTGAAGAAATTCTTTCCCGGCAAAATATTTATTGAGGGCGCGGATACCCTGTTTAATATAGAAGAATACGCACATGCCGGGCAATGTAAGCTCGAATTGAAGACCGTTGTTGATAATCAGAACATTACCTTCTGGCGAGGCCCGGAGACGGGCATCATGGACTGGAACCGGAATGTGATGTGGCTCAGCAGCAGGGCTCCAAGGGCTCCGTCGCAATGGGTCGAAAGAGAGGCGCAACATTTTGCTAAGAACGCCTGGTTCGAGGTGGAATGGCAAGGTGCAAAACTTGATGTGATTGTCATGCACTGGTACCTGGATGGAATACAGACGGCCTATCACTTCTGGATTCTGGCCGATAGCAAAGAGATTGCAGAAAGCTTTCTCGTGGCAGTGTGCGCCTGGAACATCGAAGTGCGTGGTGAGGTGCTGGTGTTTGATGGCGGCTGCTGGAAAAAAGACCGGCAGCTTTTCAAATCGATTAAGGGAGTCACGCTCGACAACCTGATCTTACGCGGCAATCTCAAGCAGGAAATTTACGACGACCTTGTGCAGTTTTTCGCGTCCCGCGAGACGTATGAGAGCTACGGCATACCATGGAAAAGAGGCATCATTTTCGTTGGCTCGCCCGGAAATGGCAAAACGCACGCCGTCAAAGCCATCATTAATGCCATCCAGCAGCCTTGCCTGTATGTGAAGAGCTTCAAAGCTGAGTACCGCACCGACGAAGACAATATTCGTATAGTATTCGACCGCGCGCGTAAATCGGCTCCTTGCATCCTGGTACTGGAAGACCTGGACTCGCTGGTGACTTCAGATAATCGTTCGTTTTTCCTGAATGAGCTGGACGGCTTCGCGGCAAATACCGGCATCGTCACCCTGGCCACTACCAATCACCCGGAGCGCCTGGACCCGGCCATTCTGGACCGTCCCAGCCGCTTCGACCGCAAGTATCCTTTTGATCTCCCCGCGTTAGAGGAGCGACAGGCATATATCACGATGTGGAACAACTCTCTACAGGATGCGCTCCAGATCTCCGGTAATGCGCTGGCGCAACTGGCGGAGCAGACCGAGGGCTTTTCATTCGCCTACCTGAAAGAACTGTTTCTCTCCTCTATGATGCGCTGGATCAACCGGACCGGCCAGGAGACGATGGAGCAAATCATGGCCGCGCAAGTGGAAGTGCTGCGCGAGCAGATGGTAAGCGCGAATGCCCTGGCCGCTCAACAGCCTGCCGAAAGCGCGGGCGAATCGGTACCAAGGTTCCGGCGCCCGGTAACGCGCTATGTTTTCCAGGGTGGGCCAGCGTTTTGAGGAGCCGCGACCTCTTTAGGGCGGCCCTTGAGGCCGCCCCTACCCTCTCTGGGTATCATCCGTTTGCAGAACGGGTTGCGGGATCAAATGCTCCGTGCTGGCGCAGGATGGCAAGTGCCTGCTCCTGGCGACCGGGAGCATCGACGATAATGATGCTGCGACCAAGCTCGAACTCGCGCTGGTAATTACGGGCTTCCTCATCCGGTACACCGATTTTGGTAAGATCGGAGACAATATTACCCCTTATGTCCCCTTCATTTGGTGAAAAGACGGCTCGTATAAAGCCCGTTAAGCCGCTGCGCGCGTTAAAGCTGCTCGCCGTTTCACCGGGATGGGCAAAATCGATGTTGTTAAAGCCAGAACGCTGCAGTTCATCTATAGCCTGATCCAGCTGCTGGCTTTCTGTAAGGACGCCCAGGACTTTAGACCCTACGATCATCGTCATATGGTTCCTCCTTGTCAATGCGAACTCCGATCCCGACAAGGACAGGCACCAGGCACTGTCCCTACAGGAGCAACTATAGGTTGACTGCTTGTATCACGTACTAGAAATGTGAATAGATGCAAGAAGCTCCTCTACACCTTCTCAAAGCCCGCTTCGTCCCAGGCCTCCATGCCACCGACGACATTGAACAACTGCGTAAAGCCGTGGCGTTGCAAGAGCGAGCAGGCAATGGTGCTGCGCTGGCCGCTGCCACAGACGACGGCCACCGGCTGGGCAGGATTCAATGCTGGCAGGCGCTGCTCGATATCATAATAAGGAATGTGAACGGCGCCCTTGATGTGCCCTTCCTGCCATTCGTTGGGGTCGCGCACATCCAATACTTGCAGGTCGTGTCGCAGGCTGTGTAGATCTTCAACCGTGATCTGGCCTAATGCCTGCAAGGGTAACTCTGCCTCGCGCCAGGCCTCCATGCCGCCATCGAGGTAGCCGAGAACGGAGTCGAAGCCGACGACCGCGAGTTCTGTCGTCGCTTCGACCAGGTCGCGTTCATCTTTGACGACCAGCAGCAGGCGGCTTTCAGGCGGAACGACAAAGCCGACGCGAGTGGGAAAGGCGGAGCCGTGCAGGAAGACGCCGATGGCTCCTGGAATGTGACCTTCGGCGAACTGGTGGGGCGAACGGGTATCAATTACCAGCGCGCCGCGGGCCATCTCATGCTGGAAGGTGCGCAGGTCGAGTGGTCGCGGGTCTAACGGGGCCTCGGCATGGAGATAGTCGGCGCAGTTGCGGACCACGATATTGGACATGTTGGGCGGGCGCTGTGGCAGATTTTCGTTCATGGCGCGGATGAACTCGGCGCGGGTTCGCGGGGCGATGGCGGGATTGTGCTTGCGCTCGAAGCCGATGGTTGAACTGGTTTTCGCGTTCATGCCGCGCCCGCAGAGCGAGCCTGACACGTGCGCGGGATAGACTTCCACGCCGTCTTCAAGCTTGAGCAGGCGTTCGAAGATGCTGTCGTAGAGGGCAGCGGCACCCTGTTCTCCCGGCACGGCGAGATCGGGGCGAGCTACGTCGCCGATGAAGAGAGAATCGCCGGTCAATACGAGCCAGGGGTCATCGCTACGGCTGGTGTCGGAGACGGCCAGGGCGATATGCTCCGGGCGATGGCCGGGTGTGTGGATGACGCGCAACCTGGCGACGCCAAAGCGCAGTTCGTCCCCATCTTTGAGGTTTCGATGCGGATAGACCACACCTGCCAGTTCATGCACATAGATCTCGGCACCGGTGCGGCGCGCAATTTCGCCATGGCCGGAAACGTGATCGGCGTGATTGTGCGTCTCGATGATGGCGGTTACCTGCATACCTTTTGCTTCCGCCAGCGCCAGGATGTCGTCAACCATGTCGAGACGAGGATCAACGACAGCACAAACGCCGGCGCTGGTGCAGCCAACGATATAGCTGGCACAGCCTAAGTCTTCTTTGACAAGTTGTTTGAAGTACATGGGGTCTCCTTCCTGGGCCGATCAATCGGCGATGGGCACGATGAATCGGCCCCTACGCGGCTGCACCGCGGGGTATTTCTTTTTCGGATGTATTGGTTTGTGATGCGGCTTCGCAACTGGATATGCTATTTCTGAATTCATTTGTTACATTGCATGGTCGGCCTATGGGCGTTTGAAGGCGCTCGCGGCGGGACGATAGGGACGGATCATCCAGAGGGGGCGGCGCAGACCGTCGGGTCGATTGGTTTGCGGGCGAGTCATTGCCAGCCACTCCTGGTATACTTGATATGCTTTACGTGGGTCGACGTATACATCTCCATACGCGTCTTCAGAGCGAGCAGCTTCAACCGTCACCTTCTGGTGCCAGCAATGCATGCCGCTAATAGGATCGGGATGGACGGGGAAGGTGAGATTCTGGTGAACACCGCCTTCGCGCCAGAAGATGCGCGCCGAGTCGGGATCATCGCTTTCAAAAGGCATAATGCCCTGCAACTGGCGCATGTGCCACCTGCCATCGGCCTCGCGTTTCAATTCGACCTGGGCCGAGGCCCAACGGTCTGTACCCTGATCTGTATGCAAGCGCCAGCGTCCAAGATGGTGAGAGCAGGCGACGATGCCTGGATGGATGCTTTCAGTGACCCAGGCGCGATTGACGAAATAGCCAATCTCAGTTGTAACGCGCACCAGGTCTCCGGTTTCCACGCCGATGCGCCCGGCATCGACCGGATGTATCCAGACGGGATTGTTGTTCGATATTTCGTACAGCCACCTGGCATTGCCGGAGCGTGTATGGACGAGCGTGGGCAGGCGAAATGTGGGGATGAGCAGGTATTCGCCGCGTTCGGGATCGATTGCGGAACGATGCACATGGCTACGAATATAGCCGGGAATGGCGTATTCGGGCCAGCCCCATTCCTTCATGGTAGCCGAGTAAAATTCCAGTTTGCGCGAAGGAGTTGGAAAGCCTTCGAAAGCCTCGCTATCGATCATCACACCGGTGGGAGTGCCATCGCGCGTGATTTTCCCGCTCGTCTCATCTACCTGGGCATCTTGCAGGTCGGATGGGGCCAGCTTCCGCTCATTCAAGGTGAAAACGGGAGCCTTGTGCTGGGGAATCTCAAAAGCCCCATACTTTTGCATGTATTCCAGCGGTGAGAGATGCTCGCGCGCGGCGGCTTCTGGCAAGCCAGGCACGCTGTTCTCAAAAATCCAGCGGTAATATTCTTCGATAGTAAGCTTCGTTCCTGGACAGTAGGGCGATTCGAAGTAGCGGCGAATGCCGAGGCTGCCGTCGGGGTCGATACGCCAGGAAAGCTCGATCCAGAATTCATCCTCTTCCCATACCTCGCCTGGATTGGCCTCGTACGTGTAGCGAACAGGCTCGCCATTACGTTCCCTGTAGACGCGCAGCACGGGCTGGCGATAGCCGATCCAGCGAGCGGCATGTGTCTCCTGGCTCATCAGGTCATGGCGCTCGCTGCCGAGGCCCATTGGCAAAACGTAGTCGGCGTACCAGGCGGTCTCACTCCAGACAGGCGTGAGGGAGGCATGCAGTTCGACCTGCTGTTCGTCCGCCAGCATCTCGATCCAGGCGGTGCCGTCGGGGTTTGTCCAGACGGGATTGTAGACACGCGTAAAGTAGGCAGCGACCTTGCCGCGCCCTTCGCGCAAGAAGTAGGGCAGCAGGATGCTCATTTCGTAGTTGGCGAGGGGATATTCGGGCGGGAAGAGCAGCTCATTCCAGGCCTCCGAGGGACGCGGTTTGAGAAATGGCGCGGGCACAAATTTGTTCCAGCTATTGGGCGCGGTGCCGCCAGGAGTGCCGATGCTGCCGGTAAGAACGGAGAGGAACCAGAGGGCGCGAGCGACCTGCCAGCCGCCCAGGTTTCCGGCGCAGGCGGCGCGCCAGGTATGAGCGGCAAAGGCTGTTCCGGCCTCACCTATCTGGCGGGCAATGGTGATGATCGTTTCCGCGGGCAGTCCGCTTTCACGAGCGGCGAAGGCGGGCGTGTACTCTGCGTAAAGATCGATCAGCAGTTCGATGAAGCGCTCAAATGTTTGTGGCTCGCCAGGATGTTCGGCGGCCATGTATTGCTGCCAGTTAACCCAGCGGCGCACATATTCGCGATTGAAGAGGTTTTCCACCAGCAGGATGCGCGCCATCGCCAGCAGTACCGCCGCTTCCGAGCCGGGCCAGGTTGGGAGCCAGTAATCGGCCATGCTGGCAGTATTGGAGAGGCGAGGGTCCATAACGGCGAGCTTAGCGCCCTGCATCTTCCCCTCGATGATGCGCTGCGCCTGCGGGTTGAAATAATGACCGGTTTCCAGGTGCGAGCTGATGAGCAGGATGAAGCGAGCATTGGCGTGATCGGGCGAGGGACGGTCGGCCCCACACCAGAGCTGGTAGCCGAAACGGGCGGCAGAGGAGCAGACGTTGGTATGGCTGTTGTGACCATCTACGCCCCAGGCGCCCAGCACGCGCTCCATGTAGCCATCATGCCCGGGCCGCCCGACATGATACATCACTTCATCACGGCGGCCCTCGACGATGGCGGCGCGAATCTTCGTCGCGAATGTTTCCAGCACCTCGTTCCAGGTCGTGCGCTCCCATTTGCCTTCGCCGCGCCTGCCCGCGCGCTTGAGGGGATAGAGGACGCGTCCGGGATCGTTGACCTGGTTGATGGTGGCAGGGCCCTTGGCGCAATTCCGCCCGCGACTGCCTGGATGGTAGGGATTGCCCTCGAATTTTTTGACACACCCGCTCTCTTTATCAATATAGGCGAGCAGGCCACAGGCCGCCTCACAGTTGAAACAGATGGTCGGGATGATGGTGTAGTGTTTCTCGACCTTGCGCGGCCAGGCTTTCGCATCGTATTCGATCCAATCATCCCATTTCTCCGGCGGCGGGCAGGAAGCGAGATCGCGCACGGTCATCTGCTCGCCGCTGGGAGCAAGGTGTTGTTGCAAAGGAATTTCGACCATATGTCTCTCCGTATGGGTAAAGGGCGACCACCCTTACATTAACTCAGTGGGACAATTTGTCCGGCAACTACAAAACAATGTTCATATGCAAAAAGGCCGATCAGGGCAAATAGCGATGCGACACCCATGAGCGCGGGTTGGGCAACCGGGACGAACAGGGCGACGATGAGCATGACTATAGGAAGAATCGAGCCAATGACGAAGAACTGACTCCAGAAAATATCTTGCAGGCCACCCCGGCTCATGAAACGAGCCGCCAGGGCAACGTGGCTATTAGCATGCGGGCCGAAGACTTCTAATAAGATGAGCAGCACATGGACGATGATGGCAACGAGCAGGGTGACGGTGAGGAATGTGCCGATTGAACTGCCGGGATGGAGCGCCCAGGCGAGCAGGCTCAACGCGGCAGAACCGGCCAGGAAAGCCTGCACAAACAGGATGGGCAGCAAAAGCGGGCCTTGCCAGAAGTCGCGTCCCTCGGCCTGCCCGAAGAGGAAAGCCGTGTAGCAAGCCGCTCCAATGCCAAAGAGCGCGGTCGGAATGAGCAGCCAGAGCAGGGCATTAGTGAAGCCGGTGATAGCTGCCAGAAACCATGCTGCTTCGAGCAGGCCGAAGATGGCGAGTATAAGGCCGCCCCAGACGAGCCAGGAAGTGGGATTAGCCTTCGTCACGAGAAATAGCGCGCGGTCGGGTCGCTTGAGGTCGGCCACCAGTAATAGCAATGTGAGCGCAATGAAAGAACCGCCAATGACAGGGGCACCAATGCCGAGCAAGGCGTTCATGACACCGTTAAAAGCTCCGTTTAGTCCAAAGAGCGCCAGGGCCAGAGCCGCTACGATCATCGTGCCGGCTCCGATGGATTTCGTACACAGGTAGGTTGAGACTTTCCAGCCCCAGGGCGCGCTATTTTTGGGCGTATCATAGACGATTTGCGCCGTGGGTTTTCCGTCCTTCGTCTCGGATGGTGGCGCATAAGGTTTGAGCGGATTGATGGTTTTTAGTGTGCGGAGCGAGGCAGTTTTATCGATATTGTTTTCATCTTCATGACCGGGTTTGAGCAGGGTACTCCACATCGTCATATGCGGCAGCGCTTCTGTGGCTAATTCCGGGTTAAGGGCCGCTTCATCCGCTCCTATATAATAGACGTTAGGGCCGGTTCCCTGTTCGGGTTTGCGCGTGCGTACCGCTTCATGAGCGAGCAGACCGACAATTTCGCTCCGCGGATTGTGCATGTCACCGGCGATGATGGCATGCTCTGGACAGACAACCACGCAGGCGGGTTCCAGTCCCAACTCGGTACGGTGAGCGCAATAGTTGCACTTGGCGGCGGTATGGGTATCGGGATCGATGTAGAGCGCGTCATAGGGGCAAGCCTGCATGCACGATTTGCAGCCGATGCAGCGCGAAGAGTCAAAGTCTACGATGCCATCCTTACGCTTATAGAGGGCTTGTGTGGGGCAGATGGCAACGCAGGGAGCGTCATCACAGTGGTTGCAGCGATTGACAAGGAAGTAACGACGGGAGTTGGGAAACTCGCCTTTCTCGATGTATTTGACCCAGGTGCGGTAGACGCCGATAGGCACGTCGTGTTCCGCCTTACACGCGACGGTGCAGGCATGGCAACCGATACACTTGCGCTGGTCGATGACAAAGGCATATTTCGTCATGAGTACTCATCCTTTTCGTCATTGAACAAGGGTATTACTCTTGATGATAGTGTAAGAGAGAAATACGCGCTTGTCTAGTCGATTTCTTTGGAAACTTCTATGAATCCTTACTGATGATCATTTTCCCTATGACCCTTTCCCTGCCCTCTAATGCCAACATTATCATATTTTATTTATTCTTTCAAGTTATTTATTATATTTCTTCTGGTTATTGATACGAATCAAAGAGACTTGTTTCGAGTTCGATATCAAGAATGTTGCCCCCGGCAGGCATAAATGACATTAGCCGGTGTTCGTTCGCTGGATTGGCCGTAACCCCGGCTGCAAAGTTATGTTATCGTATATTTGTCCATCACAATTGGAGCCAGCATATTACTTCTTAAGGAAGAGAATGATGAAGGAGCATTTGATGATGCCATCACCCACTCAAAAAGCCAGGGCTGTCCAGTTCCGCGATATGCACTCGGGTTCGCCCATTCTCGTTCTGGGGAATGCCTGGGATGCGGCAAGCGCGCGTATCTTTGAGCAGGCAGGATTTCGTGCCGTTGCCACTACCAGTTCTGGCGTGGCCGCGGCATTGGGATATCGCGATGGGCAGCACATTCGCCGGGATATGCTGATCGAGGTTGTGCGACACATTACACGAGTGGTTAGCTGTCCTGTTACGGTCGATATCGAGTCTGGTTATGGAGAGAGTATCGAAGAAGTTTTACAGACTATCAAGGCGATCATTGAAGCCGGGGCGGTAGGGATAAATATCGAGGATTCGACGAAAGGCTCGGAAAAGAAACTGCTGGATATCTCCTATCAAGTCGAACTGCTTCAGGCTATTTCAGCACTCTCCGCAAGCATGGATGTACCGCTAGTTATCAACGCGCGCACGGATGTGTATCTTTTGCCTTCGGATGAGTCACCTGCTACGCGACTGGAAGAGGCTGTACGGCGCGGAAATGCTTATCTACAGGCAGGAGCTGATTGCTTTTTCCCAATCACTGTGAGCGACGCACAAACAATTGGCAGTTTAACAAGGGAAATCAGTGGGCCGATCAATATCCTTGCGGGTCCCAATACTCCTACGATACCAGAACTGGCTCAACTGGGAGTGGCGCGGGTCAGTTTCGGCTCCGGGCAGATGCGCGCGGTGCTGGGTCGCCTGCGAAACATCGCCCGCGAATTGCTTGAGCAGGGGACTTACGTGAGTATGGCCGGGGAGATGCTTACAGGAAGCGAACTGCACGCTTTGTTCTAACGACCATCTCTTATGGAATGGTATTGCCACCCTGTCTTACCTGTACCGGAACATATATTTCATGGCCGCCGGGTCCATTCAGCTGGCTGGCGAATTGCAAATGTGTATTCGGGGCGACTATTGGAAACTGGTAGGTAAAGGTGTGGGTTGCTCCCGGCGGTATATTACCGACTGAATAGATAACTCCTTCCTGCGATTGCGGGCTGCCCGGCTCTGAATTGGGTGGGTTTTCTTTGATGATAAAGTTATGGCTGGAACTCCCGTTATTCGTTACGACGAAAAAATACGGCACGCCGGCCTGGAAGGTCCTCATAGAAGAGCTGATACTTTTATCGGTGATCATTACCCTCACCTGTCGCGAGGATGTATACGTTGGAACCGGCGTCTTCGTCGTTGTATTCGTGCCGCTTTCTGAGCTTTTTGATCCACCACAGGCCGTTACGATAGCCACGATTATAAGCAGGACGATACCAAAAACAACGCGATTCTTCACAGCTTTTCCCCTTTCCCTCTGATCTTTCACCTGTTAATAGGGACACGAACTGCTGGTAAAAACTGCGTAAGAATCGGCCGATGTGGCTGCCCTGGCCGGGGGATGCGGACAGGGACAAGTCGCTGTCCCTTGCAGAACAGGTTCAAACGAACATATCAGAGCCAACCACGGCGTTTGAAGTAGATGATCTGGATAGCGGTAATAACTGCCATTCCCGCCAGCACATACCAGAACAGGTAGCCATTATCGTATTCAACCTGCGGCAGGTGACCAAAATTCTGTCCAAAAACACCTGTGATAAAGGTGATGGGCATAAATATTGTCGCTATTATGGCCAGTTGTTTCATGACCACGTTCAGTCGATTCGATACGGTCGTCAGGTAAACATCCAGCATGCCGCTCATCAAGTCGCGATAAGAATCCAGTATTTCAAAGGCGCGCACGAGATGGTCATGCACATCGGCAAAATAAGGCTCGGCTTTTGCCGGAATCAGTTTCCCGGTACGCGCTATTAACGCATTAGCAACCTCTATCTGCGGACTGATGACTCTTCTCAGCTGTGCCAGGGTTCTTTTCATGCGGAAAATACGCACCTGTACATCGTTGGAACCACTACTTACCGCCTCGTCCTCAAGATCATCAATGATATCATCGATGACATCGATGACGGGGAAGTAGCTATCCACCAGCGCATCAAGCATAGTATATAAGAGAAATGGCATACCACGACCCATGATATGCTCTCCCGCATCTTTTTCCCGCGCTTCGTGTTGCAACTTATCCATCCATTCGAAAGAGACGCGATGCGAGGTGATGATAGAATTTTTTGCGAAGATCACGTCCAGTTTAGGGGTAACGGCCTCCCCGGTTGCGGAGTCAAAAGTCATTCCATGCACAACCAGGTAGAAGTAGTTGTCTCTTTCCAGAAATTTGGCCCGCTCGTGTTCTTCGCACATTGTTTTGACAATGATAGGTTCGAGCTTGAATATGTCACAGAGTTGAGCCTCACAGTCGCTACAATCGCCGGTGATATCGAGCCATACTAACGTGTGTGGATCAAGCAGGATTTCAGGTAACGTTTCAAGTGGGATGTCTGTGCTAAGCTGGCCGTTTCTCCAGGCGATTGTGCGTAGTTCCTGCTGTTGAGCGGGCAGCAATTTCCCTTGCTCCTGTGCCGGTTTCACTGATTTCTGTTCCTGTTGCTGCATGCGATGCACTCCTTTTCCAGGGGCTGGTATCCAGGTACCTTTCCATTTGACTTTTTCGAGTTTGCCAGTGTACTCTCCCAACAGAGAAGCGGCAGGAACTGAGCCTTTTCCGACTTCCCGATGGGAATTGAAATTTTAGACACGAGGGTACGGTTTAGTACGCCTCATTGTCATGTTATTATACGCCTCAGTTCATATGTATAAGTATACGATGAGGCGAGAGAAATACATCCGGCCAGGTCTGTAGGGGCCTGGCCGGATGTATTTCTCTCGCCTCATGATTGCCTCTATCAGGGCAAAATCAGGTGCAAATCTCCGAATTCATGCCAGAGGTAATGCTCGCGCAGCGCTTCGGCATAGGTCACTTTCAAATGTTCCAGCCCCGCAAGAGCCTCTAGCATAGAGAGGTGGGAAGCTCGCGGCTCGTGCAGGCCTGTGAGCATGCCATTTACGGCCCGGATGCCGCGCCGCGGTGTCACTATCACAGAGGTCCAGCCCTCCCCTGGATGTATGGTTCCCTCGCTATCAGTAACCGTCTCCAGGGCGCGTACTACGGTCGTCCCGACGGCGATGACGCGCTTGCCCGTCAAATGGGCTGTGTTTACACGCTGAGCTGTCTCCAGGGGTACACGATAATATTCCTCGTAAGGCGGTTCGTGATCCTCCAGGCTGGCAACTCCGGTGTGCAAAATCAGGGGGGCTATCTGAACACCGCGCGCAACCAGCCGCGTAATCAATTCGGGGGTAAAGGCGCGCCCGGCGGAAGGCATCTCCGCGCTGCCCATTTCGGTTGCATAGACCGTCTGGTAATAGTTCGAGGGCCATTCCTGCTTTACGTAGCTATAGCGGATGGGGAATCCGTAGCGCGCAAGGTAATCCTGCAAGGGATATGGTAGTTGCAAGGTGGCAATCCACAGGCGTGTGCGAGTTTGCGCGTTATTCCCGGCAAGTGGTTTGCCTGCTCGATCCGAAGAATAGGGTACGTGCAGCGTCACTGCCGCCTTGCCTGGCAGTTGCAGTGTCTCACCCGCCCTGGCATCGTAGAAAGGCCTGGTGCCGGTTGCGCCGGGCTGGCGCACTTCGACGATCCACATATCCGCCGGAAGGTGGGTCGAGAGATGCAGTTCAAAAGGAGTACCGTCCCTGCGTGTGGCGTGCAAAGCCGCGTTCATCGTGCCACTGGTATTGATTACCAGCAGGTCGCCGGCTTCCAGGAAATCTGGAAGTTCGCGAAATTGCGTATGCACCACGCGGTTGTTCGCCAGGTATGAGACCATCAGGCGCACCTCGTCACGCGCCAGGCCGCGCTCCTCCGGTGGCTCACCTGCCTCAAGTTCGGTTGGAAGTTCAAAATCGTATGGCATAATGAATTCTCTAGTAATCGTGCTTGATGGAACCCCACGTGGGCGACCACAAGAGGCCCCTCCCCACATCCACAGCGGCCCTCGCTCCTACGTTGACTGAAGAGATCGGGCCGAATAGCGTCCGCTTGGGTACTTGCCTGTAATCAGCTCAATCAAGCCCGGCACGCTCTCCTCTGGCAATGGGCGGTCGCTAATATCTTCGCCAGGGAATGCCTCCTGGTGCATCTGCGTGCGCATATCGCCGGGATCAACCCAGTAGACACGCAGTTCAGGGTTTTCGGCGGCAAGAATATTTGAAAGTTGTTCGAGTGCGGCCTTGCTCGATCCATAGCCACCCCAGCCCGCGTAAGCCTCGACACCGGCATCGCTGGTGACGTTCACTAAGCAGGCCCCCGGCTTCAATTCGTGTTGCAGCTCTTGAATCAGAGCCAGCGGGGCGATGACATTGGTCTGGTAGACGCGACCAAGCACGTCGAGCGGGTAGGCCAGCAGGTTGGGTTGCGGGCTTAGGCCAAGGATGCTGGCATTATTCACAAGCGCGTCCAATCCACCCAGTTGCTGCGCAGCCTGCACAAGGGCACGGCGATGGGCAGCATCCGTTACATCACCTGGAATAGCAATCACGCGCGTCTGCCGCGCAAGTTCCGCGCGGGCAGTTTCGAGGGCATCCGCACCGCGTGCATCTATGATGAGCTGCCACCTCAGGGCAGCGAGTTGGCGGGCAAGCGCCAGGCCAAGCCCACGGGATGCGCCGGTAATGAGAGCAGTTCGAGTTGTTTGTGTTGTCATTTTCGGTCTCCGTTCCAATCAATTTGATCTTATCCTATAGTATACCCTCAAAGCCGTGCGCGGCCTCAGACGAAAGGCCAGTTTTCTCCTGCACTTTGGTACAGTGAAAGAAGCGGCTATCGAAACGGTTTCCTCTCCAATGCCGTTCTACAGATGTCAGATCAATACGTTCCAACTTGCTTTAGTATGGCACGAGATTATGGAGGAGAAGGTACGATGGCTCGCTGCTGTAGCTTCTCCTCGTCCATAACTTCAGGCCTTCGGCTGGGGAGGAGTGCTGGCAGCAGCAGGTGGCAGAAGCCTGACCGGGTGCCTTTTTCTCCATACAAACCATACAATCGCCGCAGCCGGAATGAGATAATAATAGAAGGTATCATATTCACGACTTTCAATCGTGTTCATGAGTGAACAGGAGAGAGAGTCCATTTATCACGCATTATCTCAGAAGGCAGGGATGAAAAATGGAGGAGAGAAAGCGCATTCTTATCGTTGAAGACGAGCCACAAATCCTGGATTTGCTGAAACGCGGGCTGGGCTACAAGGGTTTTGATGTGCTTGCCGCGCACGATGGTCATGAGGCATTGCAGCTATTTCAGACCACGCCACCGGACCTGGTGATACTGGACATCAAGTTACCAGATATAGACGGTTACCAGGTATGTCGCTACATGCGCGCGACCGGTGATGAGTCTTTACCTATCCTGATGCTGACGGCAAGGGACGAGCTTTCGGATAAAATTATTGGGCTGGACAGTGGAGCAGATGACTACATTACGAAACCATTCGCCTTCGAGGAGTTGCTGGCGCGTATCCGGGCCGGGTTGAGACGAGTGGAGGCGAAGGGCCGTCATACTTCGCAGATTATAGTGGGAGACCTGGTTATTGATACAGCGGCGCGCCAGGTGACACGGGAAGGCATCCCTATCGAGCTTACGATGCGCGAATATGACCTGCTGGAGCTGTTGGCGCAGAATGCCGGTCATGTCCTGACGAAAGACAGTATCTTTGAACGCATCTGGGGATACGATAATGAGGCCGGCTTAGATATCATCAAGGTCTATATCAATTATCTACGCGCCAAGCTCAACATTGGGGGCAAACGGGATATCATTCATACTGTGCGTGGGGTTGGTTATATGTTGAAGCCCTGATGGCCTGGTGCCTGTGCCTATCTCCTAACGCATGGAGGCTGATTATGTTAGAAATTATTCAGAGTCCGCAGCGACGCACACATGAACCCGAAAGCGGCTTGCGCGGGTTTAAGGCATGGTTTAAGGGGCCTCGATCACTTGGCAGCAAACTTGCACAGTGGAATGCGCTGGTGCTGTTCATCGCGCTGGCCTTAATAGAACTGGTGGTGTACCAGCTCGTAATCTACACGGTGATAGCCAACCTGGATGCACAACTCAATGCTCAAGGAAGAAGGATTGAGGCGAAAGCGCAGCAATGGACGGCAACCGGTGGGCCATCCGATAGTGCGTTTTTGAACCAGTTCGTGCAGGATAAACCGATCAATGAGTTTTCTACGGTCTCCCTCTCCGTTAAGATATACGACGCGCACACAGGCCGCCTGCTGGCGCTTTCACCATTTCTGAGCCAGGTTTTGCTACCGTTGAGCCACGCTGATTTTGTATCGGCACTACAAGGACATCAAATTACCGGTAGCATGAGCGATGGGAGCGGAAACCAGGCGCATGTTCTGGTAGTGCCGATACATGATAAAACATCGAAGCTGGTTGCCGTGGCCATGCTGGTTCAATCGTTACAAATTGTTCAACAACTACAGGTGGTACTTGGGATCATACTCGGGGCGGGAGGTATTATAGCAACCGCCATCGCCTATGTGGTTGGCCTGATGTTAACGAGAAGAGAATTGCGGCCCCTACGCCTGCTTATCAGCACGATGCAGCGCCTGGACGCGGGGCGCCTGAATGAGGTCCGTTACCATCCTCACATTTTGACTATCGAGGTGATACAGCTAACCGAGGCTTTCAATGCGATGCTTGATCGCCTGCAAACAAGTTTTGCTCTGCAAAGGAACTTCATCGCGACCATCTCACACGAGATGAGGACACCCTTAACCGCGATCATGGGGCAGGTGGATGTGCTGCTGATCGATCCTGAACTAAAAGACGGCATGCGCCAGTATTTGCAGGATATCCGCACCGAAGTGAGGCGGCTCTCTCACCTGGTAACCAATTTACTGACCTCAGCGCGTGAGGAGGCAGGTATGCCACCGCAGCCTTTTGTGCATGGCGTTCAGATGGTTGAACTGGATTCGCTGGTGATAGATGTTGTACGCGAGGCCGGTTTTCTCTACCATAGACGCGAACAGCCGGGCAAGGACCTTGTGCGGATTGGGGAACTTGAACAAATACAGATTCCTGGCGACGCCGATTTGCTCAAGCAGTTATTGCTTAACCTGGTAGATAACGCTATCGCCTATTCAGCGCCAGAGGGACAGGTTTCAGTTTCACTGACTCGCAGGCACAAGGAAAACCTACCCGCGGGGCAGGCAATAGCCCTCAGCCAGATCGAATGGGCTGTGCTCAGCATCTGTGATACAGGGCCTGGTATCGCTGCGGAGGACCTGCCACATATCTTCGAACGTTACTACCGGTCCAGGAAGACAGAAAGAAGCGGCAAAACGGGTGCTGGCCTTGGTCTCTCCATTGTGAAAATGATTGCTGAGGCTCACGGGGGCTACATCACTGTAGAGAGCGAACCGGGGAAAGAAACCTGCTTCTATGTCTGGCTACCAACCAACTATGTCCCTACTGCTTTCGATGGCCCCAACGTCCCTCGTCAGTAGGGACAGCGGCCTGTCCCTACTGGCTTTCAATTCCCTTATCATTTTCTAATCCTGCTTTTACAAAGCGTTTACTTATCGCTGGTACACTAAGAACAGAGACAAGTAAGGGATTAGAAACAGAGCAAACAGACAAGCCAAACCATTTCTCCTCCTCTCTAGTCGTTGTGTAGTGTGATAGAGTACTCGTCGCTCTATCACACTATGCAATCTGGCGCCGGTACTCTCTTCAAGAGAAAGTACAGGCGTGCTACGGAAATACCTATCTTATCATTTTCTAAGTGTTGCTTAAGAAGGCTCTAAGCCTACGCTTACCATGCTTTAACCTCGATAGGGTAGTTTAGAATCAGGTAGATATCGCGGTCTGGTGACGGTTAGCAGAGTTTCTCATTGCAGGCAGTATCAAATGTAGCGGGGCTTTTTTTGCGGAGTTACCTGTAGAAGTGCCTATAACTATAATGAAAAGCTCTTCTACTATTTATTTCTAACTGTAGAGTATCAATTCTCTCTGTTTAAACGTGACTGAAGTAGGTAGGAATACCGGCAATCTATGTTACCTGGCTATCTAGCCATTGCTGCGACCTTTTTGGTTTTTCAAACGTAACCGAGATAGGTACGAATACCGTGGGAGACAGGATCAGTTGCCAGGTTCAGACATTTCTCTACTATCCAGCAAGTTTTTGGAAACGGGAATTTTGTGTGTCGCAGGACAGGCACAAGGCACTGTCCCTACAGTTTGTTGCTTCGAAAGAAAGGAAAGATTGCAGGACAGGCACAAGGTACTGTCCCTACAGTTTGTTGCTTCTATAAAGAAAGGAAATTGTGTTCATGGCAGAAAAAGTCAGTGATTTTTTATTACAGCGCCTCTCGGAATGGGGTGTGAAGCGTATTTTCGGCTTTCCCGGTGATGGTATTCTAGGCATCCTGGGGGCTTTAGAACGGAACAAAGATCTGTTCGAGTTTGTGCAGGTGCGTCATGAAGAGATGGCCGCGTTTATGGCCAGCGCGCACGCGAAGTATACGGGTGAAGTAGGTGTGTGCATGGCAACTTCGGGACCAGGAGCGATTCACCTCTTGAATGGTCTCTATGATGCCAAGATGGATCACCAGCCGGTGCTGGCGATTGTCGGTCAATCGGCCCGTCCTGCTCTTGGCGGTAGCTACCAGCAGGAAGTCGATCTGATGAGCCTGTTCAAAGATGTGGCAGGTGAGTATGTGCATACCTGTACCGATGCTGTGCAGATGCGGCAACTGGTTGACCGCGCGATGCGCATTGCGATAGCGGAGCGCACGGTGACCTGCATCATTATGCCCAAGGATGTGCAGGACCTGGACGCTGTGAAGAAGCCGCCACATGTACATAATTCGGTACACACAGGGATTGGTTATTCCGCCCCCTATATCATCCCATCTAAGGAAGACTTGCAGAAAGCCGCCGATATCCTCAACGAGGGCAAGAAAGTTGCTTTCCTGGTGGGCGCTGGGGCCAAACACGCCACCGACGAGATCATTGAGGTGTGCGATTTGTTGGGCTGCGGAGTTGCTAAGGCACTGCTCGGTAAGGAGTCGGTACCCGATACACTGCCATTTGTGACCGGCGGACTCGGCCTGCTCGGAACCACGCCCAGCTGGAACATGATGATGGACTGCGACACGCTGCTGATGGTCGGCTCCAACTTCCCTTATGCCGAGTTCTTGCCGAAGGAGGGGCAGGCGCGTGGTATCCAGATCGATATTGATGGGCGGCTGGTTGGCATTCGCTATCCGATGGAACTGAATTTGATCGGCGATAGCAAGCAGTCGCTGCGGGCGCTCATTCCCCTGCTGAAGCGCAAAACCGACCGCTCGTGGCGCGAAAAGATCGAGTCAGACATTCGTGACTGGTGGAAAGTGGTCGAGGCACGCGCTAAAGAGAGCGCGAACCCGATCAACCCGGAATACGTGGCCTGGGAACTTTCGCCTCGCCTGCCCGATAACTGTATCGTCAGCGCGGATTCTGGCACGACGGCCAACTGGTATGGGCGCACGATGAAGTTCCGCAGGGGCATGAAAGGCTCGGTGTCGGGCAGCCTGGCCTCGATGGGCGCGGCCGTCCCGTATGCTATCGCGGCAAAATTCGCCTATCCCGACCGCGTTTCCATCGCTTTCACCGGTGATGGTGCGATGCAGATGAATGGCCTGAACGAATTGATTACGGTTGAGAAGTACTGGAAGAATTGGAGCGACCCACGCATCATCTTCATTGTGCTGAACAACAGAGATCTTAACCAGGTGACGTGGGAACTGCGCATCGAGGGCGGCGATCCTCGACTTCCGCTGACGCAGGCCATTCCCGACTTCCCCTACGCCAATTTCGCAGATTCTATTGGGTTGAAAGGCATTCGTGTGGACAAGCCGGAAGACGTGGGGCCGGCGCTTGACGAGGCGCTTTCTTCCAGCCGCCCTGTGGTGCTGGACGTGTACACCGATCCCAATGTGCCCACACTGCCGCCGCATATTACATTCCAGCAGGCGAAGAACTACAGCACAGCGCTGTTGAAGGGCGATCCCGAAGAGGGGCCGATCATCGTGGAGTCTGTCAAGAGCGTCGTTGAGGGCATTATCCCACACAAAGGATAGGCGAAAATGACTGGCACACGATTTGGCAACAGCGGGGTTCCCATCGAGCGACTTGATGTTTCCGCTTATAAAGTGCCGACCGATTCTCCTGAATCGGACGGCACGATCAAGTGGGATAGCACGACGCTCGTACTGGTTGAAATAACCGCCGGAGGGAAAAAGAGCGTCGGGTATTCATACGCCGATACCGCGACGGCAAGACTGATTAAGGATTTACTGGCGCCTATCGTGCTACAACGCGACGCCATGTCTATTCCCGGCACCTGGTTTGACATGGTGCATGCCATTCGCAATCTTGGGCGTCCGGGTATCAGCTCAATGGCGATTTCCGCCGTCGATAACTCGCTATGGGACCTGAAGGCGCGCCTGCTCGATCTGCCGCTGGTGACGCTGCTGGGGCAAAAACGCGAGTGCGCGGCTGTGTATGGCAGTGGCGGTTTTACATCTTACTCTAAGCAGCAGCTACAGGGCCAGCTGAGCGGCTGGGTAGAGATGGGCATTCCGCGCGTGAAAATGAAGATTGGCACAGACCCGGATGCTGATCCCAGGCGGGTAGCCGAGGCGCGCGAGGCCATTGGACCCGATACCGAACTGTTCGTCGACGCGAACGGGGCGTACAGCCGCAAACAGGCGCTGGCTTTCGCGGAACTGTTTGCCGCTGAATACGGGGTCACGTGGTTCGAGGAACCGGTCTCGTCGGATGATCTGGAGGGATTGCGCCTGATTCGCGACCGCGCGCCGGCGGGTATGGATATTGCCGCCGGGGAATATGGCTATGATCTATGGTACTTCCGGCGCATGCTGGAAGCCGGGGCTGTGGACGTGTTGCAGGCGGATGCCACGCGCTGCGCGGGCATCACCGGTTTCATGCGAACCGACGCGCTGGTGGAGGCACGCTCGATGCAGCTTTCGGCGCATTGCGGGCCATCCATTCACGCGCATCCATGCTGCGCCATCAACTCGTACCGGCACCTGGAATACTTCCACGATCACGCGCGCATCGAACATATGCTTTTCGATGGGGCGCTGACGCCGGTTAAGGGCGCCCTGTGGCCGGATTTGTCGCGACCAGGCATGGGCCTGGAGTTCAAGCACGCGGACGCGGAGAAGTACAGGGTGTCTTTTTAAGAGGGTATAGCCGCAGGGCCGGTAATGGGGTTTAACAAATGCATATGGCAAGGGGTACGGAGGCTGATTATGATTCTCGACAAAATATTCTGTCAATGGGCGCGGGGCCGATAAATCGGCCCCGCGTGGTAGCCGCAATACATTTGTGAAAAATCATCCCCGACCCCCGCACTAATGCATATGCTCATCCCGAATATTTTACCCTACGAAGGATTTTGTTGATGAAACAAGAAGTCGTCGCAAACGAGAATATCAACACGCATCTCAAAAATAGCAATGTACGTGGTGGACAGATGACCACCTCGGTCATAGACGTTGGGAGTCTGGAACGCGATTTGCGGGCCGCCGTCAGCGGGGAGGTTCGTTTCGATGCTGGCAGTCGCGCGTTGTATTCAACCGACGCCTCGAACTATCGCCAGATACCGATAGGTGTTGTGATTCCCAGGAACGTGGATGATGTCATCAAAACGGTAGGAATCTGCCGTCGCTATGGCGCCCCTCTTTTTTCGCGTGGCGGTGGCACCAGCCTGGCCGGGCAGTGCTGCAACGTCGCCGTGGTCATCGACATGTCGAAGTATATGAACAGGGTGATCGAGATAGACCCGGACAAAAAGCAGGCCCGCGTGCAGCCAGGCACGATCCTTGACGATTTGCGGCATCAGGCAGAGCATTACAAACTGACCTTCGGACCAGACCCGGCCACACATAATCACTGCACCCTTGGCGGCATGATCGGCAACGACTCCTGTGGAACGCACTCCGTGATGGCTGGGAAGACCGTCGATAATATCGACGAGCTTGATATCCTCACCTATGATGGCCTGCGGATGCGTGTGGGTAAGACAAGCGACGAGGAACTCGAACGCATCATCGCGGAGGGCGGGAGGAGGGGCGAGATTTATGCTCGCCTGAAGGCATTGCGCGACAAATACGCCGACCTGATCCGCGAGCGCTTTCCCAAAATCCCGCGCCGTGTCTCAGGCTACAACCTCGATCAATTGCTGCCCGAAAACGGCTTCAATGTGGCAGGGGCGCTGGTTGGTACGGAAAGCACCTGCGTTACTGTGCTGGAGGCAAAGGCGCGCCTGGTAAACAGTCCCCCGGCACGCGTGTTGCTTGTACTCGGCTATCCAGATATCTATAGCGCCACCGATCATATCATGGAAATCCTGGCGCATAAGCCCATCGCCCTGGAGGGCATGGATGGCTTGATGATCGAGGACGCCAAAAAGAAGAATCTGCTCCCCGGCGATGTTTCACTCCTGCCATCTGGAGGTGGCTGGCTGCTGGTCGAGTTTGGCCGCGATACGATTCAGGAGGCGCGCGACCAGGCCAATGGGTTGATGGAGGAACTGAAGAAGAAAAATAATCCGCCCGATATGAAGCTCTTCGACAAACGCGAGGATGAAGAGAAAATCTGGCTGGTGCGCGAGTCGGCGCTGGGAGCAACCGGGCGCGTACCAGGCGAGAAAGATAGCTGGCCCGGTTGGGAAGATTCGGCCGTTCCACCCGATAAAGTGGGCGCTTATTTGCGCGACCTGCGTGACCTGCTGAAACGCTATGATTATCGCTGGGCTTTCTATGGGCACTTTGGGCAGGGCTGCATCCACACGCGCATCAGTTTCGACCTGGAAACCAGCGAGGGCATCGCTCAATTTCGCGCATTTATGAACGACGCGGCGGACCTGGTTGTCAAATATGGTGGCTCGCTTTCGGGCGAACATGGCGATGGGCAGGCGCGAGCAGAATTACTGCCGAAGATGTATGGAGATGAACTGATCCAGGCATTCCGCGAATTCAAGACCATCTGGGACCCGGAGTGGAAAATGAATCCGGGGAAGATGGTTAACGCATATCGCATGGACGACAACCTGCGCCTGCGTGACTTCCACCAGCTTCCGGTAGTACAGACGCATTTCAAGTTTCCCGAGGATGGCAGCTTCGCACGAGCAACGACACGCTGCATCGGCGTGGGCAAATGCCGGCGGATGGGCGGAGGTACCATGTGTCCGAGCTTCATGGTGACGCGCGAGGAGGCCGATACAACACGCGGGCGGGCGCGATTGCTCTTTGAGATGCTACAAGGCAATCCGGTTGAAGAAGGCTGGCACAGCGAGGCGGTGAAGGATGCGCTCGATCTCTGCCTGGCCTGCAAGGGCTGCAAGGGCGATTGCCCGGTGAATGTCGATATGGCGACGTACAAAGCGGAATTCCTCTCGCATTATTACGAAGGCAAGTTAAGATCGCCTTCGGGCTATGCCATGGGCCTGATCTACTGGTGGGCGCGGCTCGCGGCTTACGCGCCGGAGGTGGTCAATTTCTTCATGCAGGCGCCTGTTCTGAGCAATATTGTCAAAGCTATGGGCGGTATCTCTCAGAAGCGGGCCATGCCGAAATTCGCGCCTATGACGTTCAAGCAGTGGTTCAGGCAGCGCGAACCGAAAAACGTGGGCCAGCAGCAGGTCTTGCTGTGGCCCGACACGTTCAATAATCATTTCCACCCGGAGACCGCCATCGCCGCCGTCGAGGTGCTTGAAGCGGCCGGCTACCAGGTGATGGTGCCTGAAGAGTCGTTGTGCTGCGGTCGCCCGCTCTACGATTTCGGCTTCCTCGACCTGGCGGAAAAGCTGCTGCGGCAAATACTCGATACGTTGCGCCCGCAGATTCGCGCCGGTATGCCCATTGTTGGCCTCGAACCGAGCTGCGTCTCCGTCTTTCGCGACGAACTGGTCAACCTCTTCCCCGACGACGAGGACGCGAAACGGCTCGCCAAACAATCGTTCCTGCTGAGCGAATTTCTGAACAAGAAGGCGGAGCATTACCGGCCACCCAAGCTGAATCGCAAAGCGGTCGTGCATGGGCATTGCCACCATAAGGCCATTATGAAGATGAAAGACGAGGAGGCGCTGCTCAAGCAGATGGGTCTCGACTTCCAGATGCTGGATTCCGGCTGCTGCGGCATGGCGGGCGCTTTTGGCTTTGAGAATAGTCACTATGAGGTCTCCATCAAGGCTGGCGAGCGCGTGTTGCTGCCTGCCGTGCGGGATGCCGACAAAGAAACGCTGATTATCGCCGACGGATTCAGCTGTCGCGAACAGATCGAGCAATGTACGGACCGCAAGGCGCTGCACATGGCCCAGGTCTTGAAGATGGCGATGGAGAAGGAGAAGGGTGAGTTTGTGGGCCGCACCTATCCCGAAGAGGAGTTTACGAAGAGTCCCTCGTCGTCGCTATCAAAAATACGCGCTGCCACTTTCATTGGAGCAGGCGTAATGCTGGTAGGCGGCACGGGTATATGGATTTGGAAATTGTTACAGGGAGATCAGGATGAGACGAAAGGCCAATAATGAAGTTTCATGACCAAATCGGCTCTGTTCTGGTTATAAAAGTTCATTATCGGCCCCAGGTGGAGATTATCGCTACATAGAAGAGAAGGAAAACTATTATGGCCGTTAAAATACCGATTGATCTTGCACAAAATGGAAGTACGCGCAAGGCGCTTCAGCAAGCAATGCATGTTGGAACACCGTCACGTACGTCATCGCGAGGCCGCTTGCCCATCGGTACTATTTTGAGTGGTGCGATTGCAGTCGTCCGGCTCTGGCGCTCGTTGAGCCGCAAGGGTCAACCACGACAGTCAACGCTGTTGGATATGCTGCCGCGCCAGATCACGCACGAGGGAGTGGTTCTGGAGCAGCACATTCGCGAGGGACGCTTCCAGCGCAGCCTGGCGTTGATTACCGCTTTCTCGGGCTTGCTGGCAGGATTGGAAGTGACCTATGAACACTACCGGGGCAGCTATAGCCAGCGCATCATGTATAGTCCGGTGCTGTTGTCTCCTGTGATATGTATCGCGGCGATCTGGGCAGTCTTCAGCCGGTTCGCGGCGCGTGTCGTGTTACCGATTGTTTCGCTGGTGATGATGCTCGATGGGCTGGTCGGCTTCTTCTATCACATTCGCGGCATCCATCGCAAACCGGGAGGATGGCGCATTCCGGTGTTCAACCTGATTATGGGGCCGCCGCTGTTTGCGCCCTTGCTGTTTGGCCTCAGCGGCTTCCTGGGTTTGATTACGGCCTTTTTACGCCGAGAGGACGCGCCTGAGTTTCCTACATTCGGTGGGCTGGTGAAGCCTCGCTCTACATGGATGCACCTGCTGCCACATAGCATCACGCACGAGGGACTGGTGTTTGAGCAGGATATCCGTGAGGGACGCTTTCAACGCATGTTGGGAGTGGCGACGGCGGTCTCCGCGTTCTTCAGTGGCTTCGAGTCGCTCTATTCCCATTACAAGAATAATTTCACCTATCGCATACAATGGACGCCCATCCTTTTGACGCCGGTCTTGATGATTGCCGGTTTTGGCACCCTGTGGAGCCGGGCGATAGCGCGCACACTGCTGCCGGTGGCCTCGATCCTGGCGCTGCTCAATGGTGGCATTGGCTTCTTCTATCACCTGCGCGGTATATTGCGGCGACCTGCCGGTAGCAGCAAACTCCTGTACAACATCATTTATGGTCCGCCTATATTCGCACCACTACTGTTTGCCGCCTCTGGATTCCTGGGAGTGCTGGCAAGCCTGTTAAGGAGAGAGAAATAATATGAAAGTGCAACGCAACCCTAAAGCTCCTCACTCACAAGTCTTTGAAGTCGATAAAACCATGTCGGTACGCGAAGACCATTTACCGGTGAATCCTAAAACGGGCAAACCTATTCAACCGGTGGCACAACCGGGCTACTATCCTGGTTTCTCAACGCTGAGCCAGCAGGAATTCTGGGACGAAGCCACAAGAAAAGTGGTGCTTGATCGCATGAATAACGTGCCGCCAATCCGCTTTTTTACGACCGAAGAGGCGTATCTGATGCAGGCGGTCTGTGACCGTTTGCTGCCCCAGGATGACCGCGATGAGGCGCATAAAATACCGATGGTCAACTACATTGACGAGCGCCTGTACGAGCGGCGCATCGATGGCTATCGCTTCGAGGACATGCCGCCCGATCATGAAGCGCATCGATTGGGCCTGCAGGCGATTGAGCAGATGTCGAAGGAGATGTACGGAAGGTCTTTCACCGAGTTGAACCAGACGGAGCAAGATACGATCCTCAAATCTATTCACGATGCGACTCCAGTAGGGGCGCACGAAATCTGGCAAAAGATGTCGATCCAGCACTTCTGGATGTTGCTGCTACAGGACGCGGTGGAGGTGTACTACGCTCATCCTTATGCCTGGGATGAGATTGGCTTTGGCGGCCCGGCCTATCCGCGTGGCTACATGCGCCTGGAGGGTGGAAGGCCAGAGCCATGGGAAGTGGACGAGAAACGCTATGAATGGGAGGCGCCTGCCGGCTCGCTTTCTGACCGCTACGAGCCGATAGGTGGGCCAAAGCACCATCATGAAAACCAGACGCCAGGGCAGGAGGGAACGCACTAATGCAAAGTCCAATTTTTGGTGAATTTGAAGGCCCCAAAGCTGGGGAGCATATGCTTGGGCCGATTCAGAAGATTGATGTGCCGATGCGTACATACGATCACAACGAGGAGGTTGATTTTTGCATCATCGGCGTCGGATCGGCGGGAGGAGTGCTGGTGCAGCGCCTGGCGCGCGCCGGTTTTAAGGTTCTCGGCATAGAATCGGGGCCTTTCTGGGATACAGAGCGGGATTGGGTAAGCGATGAGGCGGGTTCGCACAAGCTCTACTGGAACGAGCTGCGCATCACCGGCGGCTCGGACCCGATTACGCTAGGAGCCAACAATAGCGGGCAGGGTGTCGGAGGAGGCTCCGTACACTGGGCCGGTTTTACGCCGCGCTTTCATCCATCGGACTTCCGCGTCTATTCCGAAGATGGCGTGGGCGCGGACTGGCCTATGACCTACGATGAACTCAAACCATATTACGAGTTGCTGGAGAAGGAGATTCCCGTCGCAGGCCCGGCTTATTATCCCTGGGGCGATCCGCATGGCTATACGTATGGCGCGCACCCGCTGGGAGGTGTTGGTGATGTGCTGGTGAAGGGGTGCTCGAAACTGGGCATTCGCTCCGTTGCCGGAGGGCCGGTTGCTATCACTTCGGGTTCGCACGCCGACCGCCCGCACTGCATTTATCGCGGATTCTGCATTCAGGGCTGTAAAGTCGGCGCCAAGCAGAGTACGCTGGTGAGCCATGTGCCCGACGCTATTCGTCATGGAGCGGAGATTCGTGCTAATAGTATGGTCTCGCGCATCAATATGAACAAGAACGGTATTGTGACCGGAGTGACCTATTTTGATGCGCACGGTGTTGAGCGAGAGCAGAAGGCAAAGGTAGTGATCGTCTCCGGTTACGCGATTGAGACGCCGCGCCTGCTCTTGAACTCGGCCTGTCCGGGCTTCGAAAACGGGCTGGCCAATTCCAGCGGCACGGTAGGCAAGTACCTGATGGTGCAGATCGGCAACGTCGTAGCGGGGCGCTTCCCTGGCCTGGTGCGTATGTACAAAGCACCACCGGCCCACGCGCTGACCGAGGAATTCTACGAGACGAATCCGAAAAACGATTACGTGCGCGGCTTCGCGATTCAGACGGTAGGGCCGCTGCCAATCGCTTTCGCGAAACAGATGATGGTTGCCAAGGGAGCCTGGGGCTGGGGCCTGCGGCGGGTGATGATGGACTACAACCACTGGGCGGCGCTGGGCGTGCTGGGCGAGATCCTGCCCTGGGAGGATAATCGCGTAGAGGTTGCTCAAGAAACCGACCGCTTCGGTATTCCGGTGGCAAAGATCACGTTCAGCCTGCATGAGAACGATAAGAAGATTGCGAAGGCAGGCGTCGAGAAGACGACCGAAATCCTGTACGCGGCAGGGGCCGAGGAGGTAGTGGAGGAGGCGCGTTACGCTCACCTGGTGGGAGGCGCGCGCATGGGCAATGATCCGCGTACATCGGTGACGGATAAGTGGGGGCGCACGCATGATATTCCGAACCTGTTTGTTTGCGACGGCAGCCTGTTACCGACGCAGGGGTCGGCCAATCCCGGATTGACCATCCAGGCCCTGGCGGCGCGCACCGCCGACTTCCTGATCTCGAATGGGCCAGATGTTTTGATGCGCCAGCCACGTGTTGTGAATGTTGAGGAGCCACCCGTGCGGCATAACCTTTCGCCGCGTGGAACGTCGGGACGCGGCATGCCGCGTATCAAGTCCCGGCGTAAGGAGCACACCCACGCATAAAAGGGCGCGACCTGGAGAACACAAAGATAACATGCATATCCAGGTTCCCAGATTCTTGCACTAGAGCAAGATAACATAATTTGCTCTGCCTGGTGAATGGGGCTAACCGAAAGAGGAAATGCGGGGACAGGGACAGGCCGCTGTCCCTACTGCACTTGAACAACCGAATCGGCAACCCGCACGGGCTGTTTTGTTTAGCCCTGTAGCGTTAGAAACGGAGGGAAATAATGGATACTGCTCGCAAACAACGCATTGTAGAGATGTTTCTTAACAGAGGCGAAGACTTTCACGCGCTGATCTGTCGCCTGCCACAAAACGTGGTGATGCTGACCGGCTACCAGCCGATTCTCGGTAATACCTTTTGTCTTGTAACAGTAGACGCGGCGACGAAAGAGGTGCAAATTCGCCTGGCACTGCCTGCCGATGAAAAAGATTTTGTGCCGCCCGGCACGGCAGTCGAGGTGAAGACCTATGCTGAAGAGACGATGCGCTACATCGATAATACGATTGAGGCGGTTCGCGAACCACTGGCGGAACTGATCCGCTCGGCGGGGATCAACGAAAATGCGGTAATCGGACACGAGGGCATCTATTCACCCATAGCCCCCGCCTATACGCAGGTGGGAGTTCCAGGCCCGGCCACGCTCGAACTGCTGCACCAGCTTTTCCTGGGCGGCTACCTGCGCGATGTTTCAGACATGCTCGATGAGCTGGCGGCAATTAAAACGGAGGATGAAATAGAGGCTATCCGGCGCTGCGAGCAGGTGGCATACGAGGGGTTCAAGGCGGCGCGCGATGCCATCCGCATAGGCGCGACGGAAGCGGATGTGGCGGCTGCAACCTATGCCGCGCTCCTACGCGCGGGGTACGCTGCGCCGGGGGCGAATCACGTGTTGCCCCACGTGCATGTGATGGCAGGCCCGCGCGCGGCGCTCGCTTACCGGGCGTTCAACCTGACATCAAATTATACGATAGCGGGGGGCGATACTGTTACCGTGCAGATGGAGGTCTGCATCAATGGCTACTGGGCAGAGCTCACGCGCTCATTTTTCGCCGGAAGCATCAGCGATGAATGGCGTCGAGCGCACGAGGCGTGTATCGCAGCGCAGGATGCCGCTTTGCAGAGTATCCGCGACGGCGCTGCCGCCCGTGCCGTAGATGGAGCCGCGCGAAATGTGATGGAAAAGGCTGGCTTTGGGGCAGCCTTTAAACATGGCCTGGGACATGGTTTCGGCTTCCAGGCTATCAATCATGCTGCCGCGCCCGTGCTGCATCCCGCCTCGAACGCGGTGTTGCGGGGCGGCATGGTCCATAACATGGAACCCGCGGTCTACCTGGAAGGGAAAGGCGGTATCCGTCTCAATGATAATGTGCTGGTGAGGAGCGATGGGAATGAAGTGCTGTCGAAGATGATTCCGCGTGATTTAGACTGGCTGGTTGTGTCATGATAGTGCTGAGGATGCAAGGCATGCATTCTTTAATACTATCCTTAAAAAAAGGAAAGGAAGGATTCGTTTCAAATGGGAATGTTAGACGGAAAAGTGGCCCTTGTTACCGGCTCGGATAGCGGTATTGGTCGCGGCATTGCGATTGAGTTCGCGAAAGAGGGGGCAAGCGTGGTCGTTAACTACGCGCACAACCAGAAGGCGGCCCAGGAAGTCCTCAACACCATCGAACAGAGCGGGGGCAAGGCGTTCGTGATCCAGGCCGATGTTTCGCAGTACCAGCAGTGCATGAGCCTGGTACAGCAGACGGTCGAGCATTTTGGGCGGCTCGACATTATGGTCAATAATGCCGGCATGGAGATACATAGTCCTTTCGTGGATGTGACGGAGGAGATGTTCGACAAGGTGGTGAGTATTGATCTGAAAGGCGCGTTTTTCTGCGCCCAGGCCGCGGCGCGCGAGATGATCAAGAACAAGATACCCGGGCGCATCATCAACATCTCTTCGGTTCATGAAGACCTGGCGATGCCACAAAACGTGCCGTATTGCTGCGCGAAGGGCGGGCTGCGCATGCTGATGCGCACGATTTGCCTGGAACTGGCGCCCTACGGCATTACGGTCAATAATATCGGGCCGGGCGCGATCGATACGCCGATTGATGCCGATGTCAAGGCCGACCCCAAGAAGATGCAGGCGTTGCTCGACGAAATTCCGCTGCATCGCATGGGACAGCCCTGGGAAGTCGGCAGGCTGGCGGTCTACCTGGCGTCAGACGCGGCATCGTATGTGACAGGTTCGACCTATATTATCGATGGCGGACTATCGGTCAATACGGGGGCGTTGTAGGACGAGCGAAGCAATAGCCTGATGAATTTTTCTAACCGGTAAAGGGTTGTTAAACATTATCGGGCTCGATTAATTGGTTAGGGAACCGCGCGGGGGCCGATTTATCGGCCCCCGCGGGAAACCAACTATTGCCGGATGTATTTGCGAAAACACATGATCGGCCTTATGGACAGTTTATACACGTATTAACCTTTTCTATACAGTGGGAAGAATATATGGGAGTGAATATGATAGGATCAACGCAGGCAAATACCAATGCCGGTGAGCCACAAGAGCCAGCCCGATCACGACCGCGAGTCGTGATTGTGGGCGCCGGATTTGGAGGGTTACAGGCGGCAAAGGCACTTGCAAATGCGCCCGTTCATGTAACGGTCATTGACCGCAATAATTATCACCTCTTTCAGCCGATGCTCTACCAGGCCGCCACGGCCGGCCTGGCTCCTGATGACATTTCCTCGCCCATTCGCGATATTCTCAAGTACCAGGCGAATACAGAGGTACTGATGGCAGAAGTGACGGGCATCGATATAGAGGGACAGCACGTCCTGATGGGTGACGAGTCTGTTCCCTATGATTACCTGATCGTGGCCACGGGCGCTACGAACAATTACTTCGGGCACGAAGAATGGAGACGGCTTGCCCCTGGCCTGAAAACGTTAGAGCAGGCAGTGGGGATTCGCGATACGATCCTGGCAGCGTTCGAGGCCGCCGAGCGCGAAGCCGACCTGGAGAAACGAAGGCAGCACCTGACATTTGTGCTGGTCGGGGGCGGGCCTACGGGAGTTGAGCTGGCGGGAGCCATGGCGGATTTGATGCACATGACGATGTCAGGCAATTTCCGCCATATTCGTCCGTCATCGGCGCGCATCATCCTCGTTGAGGGTGAAGGCAGGATCATGCCTTCATTCCCGACCTCACTCACGCGCAAAGTCAGCGCGAAATTGCGCGAGATGGGGGTAGAAATCCGCACCGGCGTCCATGTCACTGAAATTGACGAGCATGGTGTGAAAATCGGCGACGAACGTGTCGCGGTGGAAAATGTGATCTGGACCGCCGGTGTGAAGGCCTCACCTGCCGGTCAGTGGCTCAATGCTCCCACCGATCACGATGGGCGTGTCAAAGTCGAGCGTGACCTGAGCGTGCCGGGCCATGCCAACATCTTCGTGATAGGTGATACGGCAACAGTGACACAGAATGGCAAACGCCTGCCTGGGGTTGCTCCCGTCGCCATTCAGGAAGCAACATATGTAGCGTCGCAAATAGTGAACAGGATGAGCGGAAAACTGTATGGCAGGCCCTTTCATTATGTGGATAAGGGCACCCTGGCGGTCGTAGGGCGAGCATTCGGAGTGGTCAATATCGGGATGATTCGTTTTACGGGGGTGCTGGCCTGGTTTTTCTGGCTGCTCGTCCACATCTACTTTTTGATAGGTTTTAGAAATCGTCTTTTAGTGTTGCTCCAGTATGCCTGGATTTATCTCACATTCCAGAAAAATTCTCGCATCATCATCGGAAGTCCCGCCTGCCAGCGGCTCCTGGACTCGGGACAGATTCAAAATTCGCTTCCGCAGACCGCGGGCAAGAGAAAGGTTGCTCAACAATGACCATCGAGATAAAAGTAGGGCCTCCGGTTATTACGATCAGCCAGGGGCGGACCTTTATGGTCACCGATAAACATGGCTATATCAATACCGACAGCGATCAGGGGGTGTATGCCCTTGATACACGTTTTATTAGCTTTTACAAAATCTATATCAACCGCGTGCCGTGGGAAGTGATCAATTCAAGTCAGATCGTTTTCTATGCCTCGCGTTTTCACCTGACTAATCCCATTATTGATACTGAGGGAGGCACAATTGGCGCGCATACCCTGGGCTTGACGATCAATCGCACTGTTAGCGAGGGCATCCACGAGGAACTGGAGCTTGTGAATTATAGCGGGAAGCAGGTGAAATTTCTGCTAGAACTGGGCATCCGCTCCGATTTCGCGGACATCTTTGAGGTGAAGAATAAGGATATCGTGCAGCGCGGCAAACAACGCACGGTATGGGATGAGAAAAAACTGCAGCTCAGGACCAACTACGATCACGAGGATTTCCACCGCGGGCTGATTTACCAGATAATGAACACGAACTCAGCGGTTGGATACGCGAACGGGCGTATCTACTTCGAGATTGAGTTGAAGCAATATGAGAAGTGGCAGGTGTGCGGTGATTTTATCCTTGAGCATGGGCAGCATGTCAGCAAGCCGAATCCGAAAAGTTGCAGTTTTGGGCAAAAAGGCTCATCCTCGGCAGGCGCGACGCCACCAACCAAGAGCCAGGAGCGCAGCGACTACGACGAACGGCAAAAGCACTGGCAAGATTCGGTTACCGATATCGCGACTCCCAACGATGACCTCTACAAGACGTATCGCCAGGCGGTAGACGATATGGGGGCGCTGCGCATCTATGACATGGATGTTTCACCGGATGCCTGGGTGCCTGCCGCGGGTGTGCCCTGGTTCGTGACGCTCTTTGGGCGCGACAGCCTGACGGTTTCTTATCAGAACATGGCCGTCTCTGCCGATTTCGCGCGCGGGGCGCTGGAACGCCTGGCACAGCACCAGGCACAGGAACGCGATGACTGGCGCGACGCGCAGCCAGGTAAGATCATGCATGAACTACGCTCCGGCGAATTATCGCACTTTCATAAAATTCCTTTTTATCCCTATTATGGCACGGCGGATGCCACGATCCTGTACCTGATCGTGCTTTCCGAATATTATCGCTGGACAGGCGACCTGGACCTGGTGAAAAAATTGCGCAAGACTGTCGAGGGCTGCCTGAACTGGATCGATCACTATGGCGACCTGGATGGGGATGGATTCCAGGAATACAAAACCTTCTCCTCGCTTGGTTACGAGAACCTTTCCTGGAAGGATGCCGGAAACGCGGTGGTCTATGCCGACGGTAGCCAGGTGAAACAGCCCAAGGGCACCTGCGAATTGCAGGGGTATGTGTATGATGCCAAAACGCGTATGTCCGAAATTTTCGCGGTGCTGGGCGATGATGAGCGGGCCAAAGCTTTACAACAGCAGGCCGATGAGCTCAAACACAAGTTCAACCAGGTGTATTGGATGGAGGATGAGGGCTGTTTTGCTTACGCGCTTGACCCGCATAAGAAGCTGGTCACTTCTATTGCCTCGAATGCCGGCCAGTTGTTGTGGAGCGGCATTGCTGACCCTGAGAAGGCGGAACGGACGGCGCACAGACTGTTAGAAGAAGATATGTGGTCGGGCTGGGGCATCCGCACGCTGTCGGCTAAAAATCCGGCCTATAATCCGTACCTGTACCAGCTGGGATCGGTGTGGCCGCAGGATAATGGCATCATTGCCGCGGGTTTCAAGCGCTATGGATTGGTTGACGAGGCGAATAAAGTGATTCGCGGCATTTTCGACGCCATCGATCGCTTCGAGTCGTTTCGACCGCCGGAGGTATTCGCCGGAACGCACCGCGAGGGCGCCGAAGATTTTCCGGTGCTCTATCCGGGCGGTGCCAATATACCGCAGGCCTGGGCGACGGGCAGCATTTTCCACATGATTCGCACGATGCTGGGCCTGCGCGCCGACGCGCCCAATAAACGCCTGTACGTGAAACCAACGCTGCCCGACTGGATACCTTCCATCGAGTTACAGCATATGCAGGTCGGCCCCTGTTCCGTCACCATTCGCTTCTGGCGCGAAGATGGAAACTCGCGCTGGGAGGTAGTGGATATGGAAGCCAGGAAAGGGACAGATAAAAAGGATATGATTGCGGTTGAGGATGAGCCGGAAAGATGAACTTTTCATCCCGAAAAATGGAGAAATGAAGTAGTATCACCTGACAGGGTGCTAGAAACAGGATTTTTTACCATGCAATCAAATAAACCACAAGTTGTAGTTATCACCGGCGCATCCGCCGGTGTAGGGCGTGCCACGGTACGAGCTTTCGCGAAACGGGGCGCGCATATTGGACTGCTGGCCCGCGGCATCGATGGATTAGAGGGCGCGAAAAAAGATGTCGAGCGCCTGGGCGGCAAGGCGCTGATCGTAGAGACCGATGTGGCCGATGCCGAGCAGGTCGAAAATGCCGCGGCAAAGGTTGAGCAGGCGTTTGGCCCCATTGACATCTGGGTCAATGTGGCGATGGCCTCGGTCTTCTCACCGGCTAAGGAGATGAAGCCGGAAGAGTACAAGCGCGTTACCGAAGTGACCTACCTGGGACAGGTCTATGGCACGCTGGCGGCTCTGAAACGCATGCTGCCCCGTGATTCGGGCAGAATTATCAATGTCGGCTCGGCGCTGGCCTATCGCGGCATACCACTGCAATCGGCCTACTGCGGTTCGAAGCACGCCATTCAGGGCTTTACGGAGTCAGTACGCTGCGAGCTGATTCACGATAAGAGCAATGTGAAGATCAGCATGGTGCAGTTGCCGGCGGTGAACACACCCCAGTTTGGCTGGGTCAAGAGCCGGCTGCCTCACAAGGCGCAGCCCGTGCCGCCGATCTACCAGCCGGAGATCATCGCCGATGCGATCACCTATCTCGCCGACCACTACCGCCGGCAGATGTTCATTGGCCTCTCGACGGTGATCGTGATCCAGGGGAACAAAATCCTGCCGGGATTCGGCGACTGGTACCTGGGCAAAACCGGCTACAAGTCGCAGCAGACGAACGAGCCGGAGAACCCCAATCGTCCCAACAACCTGTGGGAGCCGGTCGATGGCAAGGGTGGCGGCGACCATGGCGCGCACGGCGCATTCGATTCGCGAGCCATGAACCGCAGCTGGCAGCTCTGGGCCGATATGCACATGGCCCCGCTCGCTCTGGCCGGAGTGGGCCTATTCGGCGTCATCGGAGCTACACTCTTCTGGAGGAGCAAATAAATGCTGAAGATCATGGAAAGCTCGGAACAGGCCGAGGTACTGAGCGAGCAACTGCGCCACGGCTTCGGCCATTACTTATCCCAAAGGCGCGGCATCATCGGTCTCTCGCTGCTGGCCGCCGGTTCCATGGGCATGATCGCGCTCTACCAGACCGGTATCATCCCGCACCTGCCGGAGCCGCCCATCCCTGGATTGAATGCCGACAAGGTGGATGCCTCGGCGGAAGCGTATAAGCTGCTGGAAATACCGGATGGCATTCTGGCCATCGGCAACTATACGGCGACCGCTGCCCTGGCCGCGATGGGTGGCATGTACCGCGCCGAACGGCAACCGTGGATACCCCTGGCGATGGCGGCCAAAATCGGCTTTGATGCCTACCAGTCCGCCAGGCTTTTCATCAACCAGGTCACTCAACAGAAAGTCCTGTGCAGCTACTGCATTCTGGCAGATGTGATGACGCTCGCCTCGATACCATTGGCGGTTCCTGAGACGATAGCGGCGATTAAGCATTTGATCGGGAGAAAGTAGGGAACAGCTAAGGGCGAGATTGATTGGCTTTGAATGGCTCTATGGGTTACGATAAGGGATTTTGAAAATTATATGACCCCACAGAGGGCCGATCAATCGGCGATGGGCGCGGTATGCCTGTCCCCCAGACAGGACTGCCCGACCCCCACGGCACAGCCGTAGGCCCCAATTTATTGCGGGCACCGCCGATTGATCGGCTTCGCATCCTCTGACACCTCAAGTTTTTTGTTCGATCACGCAAGCGCGAGCGCAGCTCGTCGCTCAGCCGTAGACTCAATGGGGATAGCAACAACATCCGGCTGCACGTCAGCACCCGCACCCCCCAATCGTTCAACGGCCAGCCGCACGCCTTCGCTGAAGGAAATGCGGGGCTGCCATCCCAGAAGCTTCTGCGCCAGGGTATTATCGAGCGCAATTGCCGGCGGTTCTGTCAATGGACCGGAAACGTAGACGGGCAAGAGGTCGCTCTCTAAGAGGCGAGCGGCGGCAACATAGAACTGGTTGAGTGTATAGCCATGTCCAGAACTGATGTGGAGTGTGGCATTCTTGCCGCGTTCCAATACGCTGAGATTGGCGCGCACGACATCATCAATGAAGATGTGATCACGGATTTCATTGCCACTACCGCGAATGACCGGGCGACGATTTTCCGCCAGCATAGCAATAAAGTAGGTCAGGGGATGCTGGGCCAGTTCGGAGTGTGTTTCACCATAGATATCGGCATAACGTAAGATGGTATGTTTTAGACCATAATTAAGCGTGTAGTAGCGGACATAGGATTCACCGGCGACCTTGCTGATATCGAAAGGACGGCGCGGGCAGAGCGGCGCATCTTCCTTGATGAGAGTTACGTCCGCCAGACACTCTGCCATATCAATTTGCCCATAGAGGCTATTTCCCGCTGAGGCGAAGATAATTTTAGTGACATGGGCATTGACGCAGCTATCCAGGACATTCAAGAGGCCGCGAATATGTATATCGGCATCGGTCAGCGGCGATTGTCCAAGGGGAAATGGCCCGTATTGTCGTTGTGCCGCGTGATGGCTGAGGATATCGGGCCGCTCATTGCGTAAAATCATTTCGAGTTTGCTATCACGAATATCAAGCTGATAGAAGCGGGCGCGCGAGTCTATGGCCTGTGCGGAGCCGGCTACCAGGCTATCAATGATAAAGACATCGTGGCCGGCATCCAGGTAGGCGCTTGCGATATGGGAACCAACAAAGCCGGCTCCGCCAGTTATTGCGATTTTCATAGCATCATCCTTCGACTTTATTGTTGAGTATGTGGCGCAAATAGTTTTCCGGCTGCCATGACCATAAAAAGAAAGAAGAACGATTCAGTATTTCAAAAGGGGCATAGAACTATGGCCCCTAATGAACTGTGACAACCAGGATCGCATCGCTCATAGCATGTCATTCTGAGTGAAACGAAGAATCCATGTCCAGCGAGCCAGAGATTCTTCGCTTTCGCTCAGAATGACAGGATCAGGTTTGATCCTTCATGTTCACCAGGTGATATGGTCATGATTGCTCTCTCTATTTAGTGTATCCTGGCTACCTAACAATGCTCATAAATGTTTTGCAAGCTTTCTTTTACCCTTGTCTTCTGATGAATCGTGTGGGTCATGCGGTTGTGGATGTTGATAGATTGAGCGACGATGGCTTAAAGGTAAACGATTCTGGTGAAAGGGAACGAGGTGTTCATGATACATGGCAGGGACAAAGAAACGTATTCGCGAACTCCGGCATGTTTACGAGTGATTACCTGCAAGTTCACGATGCTACTAAAGGTAGAAATGTTAGGGGCATTGAAGGATGAAAGAATAGTCAGGCGCAAATTGTCAGAAAAAGTTTTGTTGTCCGGCAATCGCAAGATACTCTTTCTGAGTAATGATCTTCACCGCAACAGGATCATCGATTCGTACAAAAAGGTGTACACCTGTGACCGTGTTCTTGAAGAAAGCAACATACGCCTTCGTGACCGGCCCGTACCAAAGAACAGCTGGAAGCTCTGCCTGTTCAATAGGGAACCCCCAGTATGTACGAGAGCTATCGAAGGGATAATTGAATAGTTGCTTGAGTGGGGCCAAATGCCAGGCAGGTGTACTTTTCCCTGGAAGAGTTATTTGGAGCGTAATAATTTGACCAACCCTGTTCAATCCACGAGCGCGGACAACACCAACATTAAATGAGCCAACGGATCCGAACGATTGGATGGTGGTCGGCAATGTGGTAGAAGTATTAGGATCAGATGACAGGTATGATACAACCTCAACATGTGGAATCTTTTCACCGGCAGAACGAAATGCATAGAAGAAACGAAACTCCTGATTAGTAATGTCCATATACTTAATGCTGAATGTAGCCTCGGTATTTTGAGCCAGGAACTGCTCCTGTTGCCTCTGCCAAACAAGTGTTGGCGGTCGAGATTCACCGGTTCCTGGGCCAGACGACGGTTGGCGGAAATAGGGAAGTACCAGAAGCAGGGAACTGCCGAGCAGCAAGAGACAAAGTATAGATGCAATGAGAGGCAGAGAAGTTCGCCAGGTCCTCTGGCCAGGTCCTCTATTTTTCGTGTGATTCTCTTGTAATATCCCGGCAATTGGCTCCCGCCTCATCTTTTTTTCTCTTTTTATCGTAATTTCATCGAGAACCCGGCTAGTAAGCGGAAAGGGCTCCTCATCATACGGCATCTGTACAGTCTCTCCATCCTGATTATGCTCGTGATCATAAGCAGGGAGCCTGGTGAAAAGCCCCCGAAAATGTTGAACTGTTGCTAACAGGTGCTGACACTCACGACAAGTAGCCAGATGTTTTTCTACTGCTTCCTGCTCATTCCTCTCAAGCTCACCGGTGGAATAGGCGTCCAGCAAAAGAACCATTTTTTCATGAGGGGTATCTGGATAAGCAGAGTTCCCGGTAACATGGCGTTGATTGCTCATACTAGTTCCTCCATATCCAGGGCTTTATAGGAGTGTACAAGACAACGAAACGCCTCTTGATCACTCCTACTAGCTTGTTGTATCCACTCAAGTTCTTGTATACCCGCTGATATATCCATACCGAAGCCTCACCTGGCTCGTTTTGGTACTCTGCTTGCCTTATATTACATAACTCCCTTGTTCATATATCTGTCTCTATCTACATAGCCATCCTAACAGGTATAACAATATGAACAACCAAAAGCAGACAAAAGACTCTCTATAACCTCCACTCAGCAGATGTTATAGTTGACCATTCCTCTCCCACATGGTATCATCACCCTGCAAACGTTATTGTCCCTGGCGCACACTTTTCCGCGCCGCCAGTCTGGAAAGGAGGTAGAAAGATGAGCAAAAGCGCACGTCGCGCAACATCGATATCCAGTATGAAGGCATGGAGTTATAGCGAGGATGCCGGGAAAATATAGACGTTGAACTATCCCTTCGCGTCCCATTGTTCTCGATTATTAGAAAATGCATCCTCTTCTCAATCTCCATAAACGTCATCTAATCAGGATGATCCTGTCTTCCACTTCGCTTCCTCTTGTGCTGGAACTCCTTGTCGCGCGTATCCTCATTCACTGACCCCACCTGTTTGTTTTTGCTGTGGGGTGAGATGTTTGTGTCATTTGCGATTGTTCAAACACGACTATGAGGAGCATCCTTTTGCAATCAACCGATTCGATTACGACAGAACCGCCTGTGCAGCCCCCGGCAAATGATCTTGCCGCGGGAAAAGCTAGCTCTGCACGGGGTGCGATGGCGCCTGCACGCTCGCGCGGTAAAAAATTTTTGTCGTACTACAAACCATACCTGGGCCTGTTTCTCGCGGATATGGCCTGCGCGCTGATTGTATCAGCGATTATGCTGCTACTGCCGTTATGCGCGCAATACATCATTAAAAACATCTTAGCAAGCAATTCGCCTCAGAAGCTGGATGATATCTACCTGATGGGCGCGCTCATGCTGGCGCTGGTTGGTATCTATACGCTGTGTACCATCTTCATTGACTTTCAAGGGCATATGATGGGCGCCAGGATGGAAAGCGACATGCGCGGTGAACTATTCGAGCAGTATCAAAAGCTCTCGTTCAGCTTTTACGATGAACAAAGAACAGGGCAATTAATGACCCGGATTACCAATGATACATTCGCGCTGGCCGAATTGTATCATCATGGGCCTGAGGATATCGTCGTTACCTGTTTGACGGTCGTGGGCGCCTTCATTATCCTGGTGAAGATCAATATCGCGCTGACGCTGATCGTCTTTCTCTTTTTGCCGGTGATGGCCGTTTTCGCGCTGTACTTCAATAAGAAGATGAACAGGGCGTTACGCAGCAGCAAGGACAGGATCGGCGATATTAACGCGCAGGTTGAAGATACGCTCGCGGGCATTCGCGTGGTCAAGTCGTTTACCAACGAAGATATTGAAACAAGCAAGTTTGCCTACGCCAACCGGCGTTTCCTGGCAAGCCGCAACGAAGGTTATAAAAGCGAGGCGTACTTTTCCGGCGGATTGATGGCGTTCACGCAGCTCATTACCATCAGTGTGATCATCTTTGGCGGCATTGCCATCGTTCACGCTTCCCTGGATGTGGCCGACCTGGTGACGTACCTCTTATGCATCAGTATCCTGATAGACCCCATCCAGAAATTAGTCAATTTTGGCAGGCTCTACCAGGAAGGAATTACCGGGTTTCACCGCTTTATGGACATGATGGAGATTGTGCCTGATCTCCAAGACGCGGAAGACGCGATTGATCTGAGACAGGTGCGGGGCCATATAGAGTTTCAAGATGTCAGCTTCAGGTATAAAGAAGACCAGAAGGATGTCCTGAAGAACCTCTCGCTGGAGATACAGGCGGGAGCATACGTGGCCCTGGTTGGCGCTTCCGGCGCTGGCAAAACAACGCTCTGCTCGTTAATTCCGCGTTTCTACGATGTGAACGCGGGGAAAATATTGCTGGATGGGCGGGATATCCGGGAAGTGACCTTACGCTCGCTGCGCAGGAACATCGGGATTGTCCAGCAAGATGTGTACCTGTTTGCCGGAACTGTCGCGGATAATATCCGTTACGGGAAACTTGACGCCAGCCGGGAAGAAATCATCAACGCGGCCAAAAAGGCGCACGCGCACGATTTCATTATGGCGTTACCGGATGGCTATGATACGGATATCGGTCAGCGCGGCGTCAAACTCTCAGGCGGGCAAAAGCAACGCTTGAGTATCGCGCGTGTCTTCCTCAAAAATCCGCCAATTATCATTTTTGATGAGGCGACGAGCGCGCTGGATAATGAAAGCGAAAGGGCTGTGCAGGATTCATTAGAGAAGTTAGCCAATAACCGCACTATGCTTGTGATTGCGCATCGTTTGTCAACCATCCGCAATGCACAAAGAATAGTCGTGTTATCTGACGCCGGGATCGCCGAACAGGGTACACACGAGGAGTTACTCGCTTTGAACGGTGTGTATGCGAACCTGTACAACATGCAGGCCAAAATATGAGGTGGGATGAGGAAGTTTGACGGAATAACTGGTAAATGACTTGAACTGTGTTATTCTTCATTTCGGTTGCAAATGCAGCTGAAATGAGACGCTGAATAGGAAAGGCAATGATCTTCATGCAACAACAATGAGTATAAGAAAATCAAAGAAGAGCGAGATGAATACCTCATTCTTTCGCAATAGCGTGAAGAGGGTGTAACAGGCGTTTTCACCGTTTGGGACAGATCGCGACGAGACGATCACTTTCCGGGACTAATGATGGAGTTTGATACAAGAGTTCGGCAGGGGCTGGTTTCTCACCTGTGGGCCGATCATGGTGTTTGACAAAATAATCTAGCAATGGACGCGGGCCGATTGATCGGCCCGCCGTGCTATCCCCTCATTATTCGCTAAATTTCATCATCATGGCCAGCTCGTCTCGGTCAAAGGCGTAATGATGACTTCTTGCAGGGCCGATTCGGGTGGCACCTGGGCCGCGAAGACGATCACCTGCGCGACGTTGGCCGGGTCCTGTAAATTTGCCTGTTCGGGCATAGGGATGCCCTGGTCGACGAAGCGGTCGAAGAAGTGCGTGCGCATGCCGCCGGGGATGATGGTGGTAACGCGTATGCCATAGGGTCTGCCCTCGACGCCGAGGCCGCGACTGAAGCCCACGAGTCCCCACTTGGAGGCATGATAGGCGGAGGCGTTGGCCCAGGCGCGGGTAGCGGCGGTGGAGGCGATGTTGATGATATGGCCGGAATGCTGCTCGCGCATGATGGGCAGCGCGGCTTTGGCGAATAAGAAGGGGCCGCGCAGGTTGACGGCGATGACCTGGTCCCACTGCTCAATGGACATATCTTCGACGGAAAGCGTGTGGTCGATGGCGGCGCAGTTGACGACAATGTCGAGCCGCCCGAAGCGCTGCTGGACGGTGCTGACAACATTGGAGACAGCCTGCGCATTGCTGACATCACATTGCAAGGCGATGCTCTGAGTATCTTGCGCCTGCAGGTCATGTTGGACGCGTTGGGCGGCGGCTTCGTTGATATCGATGCAGGCAACGGCGCAACCGGCGGCTGCAAAAGCGCGGGCGGTGGCTTCACCAAGGCCGCTGCCGGCTCCGGTGACGAGGACTACTTTGTCTTTCAACATATTTTCTTGCATGTGTTTGCTCCTTTGTTTTTGAGTGCTTCGTTTTTTGGGGCAAGGCGGGAGAAGCCGAGGCCCCAAGGGCGATAATGCCGTTTATAAGTTATTGTGGTAATTCGCATGGGGGCCGATGAATCGGCGCTGTGTACGATCAATCGACCCCTACAGCCATCCCGTGGCGAAACCACGGCGGGCCGATAAATCGGCGCTGTGTACGATCAATCGGCCCCTACGGGTTACCCGCCGGCATGTTCATTTACGTGGACGGGTAGGTAGACATGAAATTCCTCGATGAGTTGCTCGAAGAGGGCGGTGGCGTTGGAGGTGCGATCTTCGACGGTGGTGGGCAGGCCGAGGTGATAGGTACCGCTGGGGAGGATGCCACAGCCACCATATTTGCGGATCAAGAGGAATTGGACGACGACCTCTTCTCCTGCATGGACGGGCGGGAGTCGCTGCCACCAGGAGAAGCCGCCGACGTCGAGAAGTTTGGCACGGTCGAAGAGGATATTGGCACCGCCGACCCAGGCAACTTTATAGCGGACAATGCCGCCGGCGTGGACGAGTTGTTGTTCGAGGTGCAATGGATTGGCGGCGTTATTGACGGCGTGGCGCTCCCAGGGAATGGTGCTGGCAGTAAAAGGTTCTGGTTGGACGGGGCCGGTCCAGAGTTCGATGTGTTGCTGGTGAGGTCGCACGTCATTGAGGTAGCCGAGACCGGTGGCGGGACAGCCGACGAAGCCGCATCTCTCCGCCTCGAGCACGCGCAGCATACGCTCCATGACGGGCGGGTCGAGCAGCACATCATCATCGAGATAGTGGACATATGGAGCATGACTCTGTTCGAGCAGGAAGTTGCGCTGCTCGGCGAGGCCTTTGCGCGGCAGGTGACGGTGCAATTGCACGTCGTGACCATGCCAGCGCAGGGCCTGAACCAGCGTAGTAATTTCGATGCTGTCGAGGTACGAAAAGTCGTCGTCTGTCTGATCCGAGATGATGACGTCGAAATCAGTAAACGTCTGGCCGAGCAGGCTGGTTAGAACAACGGCGAGGCCGGTTTTGCGAGCATAGGTGGGTATCAGGACATCAACTCGCGCCAAGGTCTCTACCTCCTGTAAAGGTGTCATCCGACATTGATGCCTTTGGCAACACGGCAAGTGAGAGGCTTTCTACCGGCAATGTTTCATGCATACGCTCGGCGAGGACTGCATCATAGAGGGCGGCGGTGCGCATGGCAACGATTGACCAGGTAAATTCATGTTCCACACGCGTCCGGGCGGCATGGCCCATCTGCTCGCATAAGCCGGGTTGAGTGAGAAGATCACGCAGGCGGCCAGCGAGCGCTTCTGGATTGCGCGGCGGGACGAGAAAACCGGTTTCGCCATCCTTAATGGTAAATGTGAGACCGCCGACGGCTGAGCCAATCACGGGGCGACCGCAGGCCATGGATTCCAGTGGAGTGAGACCGAATGGCTCATACCAGGGCGTGGTAACGGTTACATCTCCAGCGCTATAGTAATAACGCAGCTCATTCGGCTGCCGCTTGCCTGCGAAGCGCACAAAATCGGTGACGCCGAGTTCCGCGGCGAGTTGTTGTAACTCTCCGATTTCAGGTGTGGCAACCGGGTCTGGCTCCTCTGTTTCACCTCCCACGACCAGGAGGGTGATTGGCCGGCAAGATGCCTTTGCAGCGCCTGTATCCTGTTTTAGCAATACAGCGAGGGCGCGCACGATGTTGCGAATATCCTTACGCGGCAGCATGCGCCCAACATAGACGATAACGTTGCCCTCTACAGGCAATCCGATACACCGCCGGGCCTCTTCCCGCGGCACGGGTTTGAAGACACGGGTGTTAACGGCAGAGGGGATAATGACGACTTTGGCGGGATCAGCTTTGTAATCATCGACCAGTTCCGTGCGTTCGTTTGGACATTGGGCAATCAGTCTATCAACCTGGCGGATGACCTCCATTTCGATCTTGATACGGTCGCCCGGGCTGGTATCGACTTTTTTCTGATGCCGGCGCTTGGTCTTGCCCATAGCGTGGAAGATCTGAATGACGGGAATACCGAGTCGCTGCCGTAGCTCGCCCGCGACCCATCCAGACATCCAGAAATTGCCATGCAGCAGGTCGTAATGAACTTCATCGCGCTGCATAAATTCGAGGAAGGAGTCACGAAATTCGGGCATGAACGGCCAGAGCTCATCCTTGGGACGCGGTTGTAATGGCCCGGCTTTGAGGTGTATGACGCGAACGCCAGGGCCCCACTCGATGACTTCGGGAGTTTCGATACTATCACGGCGAGTAAAGACATCGACGGCGTACCCTCGACGCGCCAGGTTACGACTGACCTCGTCCACGTAGACATTTTGCCCACCTGCATCGGCTCCTCCCAGGATGGCAGTGGGACTGGCATGCTCACTTAAAAACGCAATCCGTGTTGGTCGATCCATATTCATTCGGTATCCTCTCCATGCCACAAGGTGGCATTACTGATCTTATTCCGACCGGAAACGCCGCTCGCACTCATCCGGTCAGAAAAGCAGTTCTCAGCGCATCCATGCTGCTGGCATAACCATTTCAAATGCGTGGTTCCAATCGTGGATGAAACGATCAAGGCCGAACCGCTCACGAGCAACGGCTCGCGCATTCTCCCCTAACTGGTAGGCTTTCTCTTTATCCACGAGTAGAGAGCGCATTTGGTTGACAAGTGTATCGAGGTCGCAGGACACATAGCCGGTTTTACCATTTTCGATGACGGTTGGCAGTTCTGTTGTCGCCAGGGCGACGACCGGCATACCGATGGTCATGGCCTCGATCACAGCCAGGGGCAGGCTGGTATAACGAATCGGGCTGAATAAGAAGCGGTATCCTGCCACGAGATGATGTAATTCGCGGTATGGGATATCTCCCAGGCCACCGAACGCCTCGGTCTCCATTCCTACAGCGTCCAGGGGCACCTTCTGTCTGGCATGTAGGAACAGGTCGTAGCCGGCAACGCGGGGCCGCTTCTGCATGCCATTGACGACGGTAATACCGCGCTCAAGATGCCCGCTGTAGCGAATTGTAGGGTCAATGGCTACGCTGTGTTCGATAACGATGGTTGGGGTACGTCCGTTGTCCCACATCAGCCGGTTGTAGTGGGTGACATGCACAAGCAGGACATCGGGATCGTCAATCGGGTGACGCGTGTCGACGGCATTGGGTTTGGGCGTGTTGTGTTCCAGGTAGATTTTCGGCAGGCGGCGTTGTTCCGAACTCAATAGCTCGAATTGATCCTCGAAGTAATTCTTCGGCGTTTGATAGATGATGAGGTCAAGATCGAGATTCCGCACCTGCTCTGCTGGAACTTCGCGCACGTAATCGGGCAGGTCGAATGTTGGGCCGCGACCGCCATATCCCTCCGGGCGACCGGGTTTGATGGGCAGGTACCAGTTGTGGTCGAGCCGGGCCAGGGTATTGAGATAGCTACCATGAATATGCCAGATCAATATGTTGAGACGCCGCATGGAATACCTTCACACACCTTTCACTATAGTCGAATGTTCTGCTATGACAGGCGACAGCAAGGATATTGCCGCCTCTGCAACCTCGTCGGGATGAATCCAGCGCAGGCAGCGATGATCGATAGGACAATCCCAGTAACCGCAGGGACTGCATGCTACCGGGCGCCGGATGACGCGATGCCGCTCTTGATCGAGCGGCGCCCAGCGCCGGTAATCCGCCGGGCCAAAGATGGTGACGCTGGACACATCGAGAGCATTCGCGATATGGGCAGGGCCGGTATCGTTGCTGATGAACAGGTCCAATTCGCTGATTAAGGCGGCCAGGCCACCGAGCGAAGTTTGTCCCGCTATATTCAACGGCGATGTAGCCATCAAATCTACGACTTTCTGTACAATTGGCTCTTCAGCAGGACCTCCGGTCAAGATTACCTGTGCATTAAAGCGTTGCGCGAATGTGTCGGCGAGCCGGGCAAAGTATTCGGCAGGCCAGCGGCGAGACGGCGGTCGGGCGCCTGCATGAATGCCAATCCAGGGGCGCGTCGCCAGGGGGAGCCGCTGGAGCAACGCCGATGCCTCCGCGTAATCCTGGTTGTACAATGGAAACTCCAGCCTGGGATCAACGTCGCGGCAACCGAGCAATCGGACTAACGCGAGATTGCGCTCAATTTCTGAGAGGTGCTGTGGGTACTTTCGACCGAGCGTCAATCTAGCGGGTCGTTTGCCTTGAAAGTAGCCAACCGTTACATCTCCTCCAAGTTGAAGCGCGAACGGATTGCTGGCGGTGCCATCTCCATGCATCTGGATGACCAGGTCATAACTGTAGGCCCGCTGTTGCGCGAGAAAACGCGCGGTACGCTTGGGATTGACTTCCACTTCGTCAATACCGGGGAAGCCGGGAAATTCAACAAAGCGGTCAATGTAGCGGCTGAAGCGCCGTACAAATGAGGCCGCCCAGGGAAGGCCGATGAGTGTTATTTCGGCGCAAGCAAATCGTTCGCGAAGCGCGCGCAATGCCGGTACAGCCACCAGGAGGTCGCCGAGTTGGAGCGCTCGGAAGATGGCGATACGCCGTATTTCCCTTTCCTTGCTTAACATACATCCACACTCCCATCCAATTCTGGACGGCTGCCAACGGGAGACCTCATGGGTTCGTCCCTACGCGAATCGGGCAGCGAGGTCAGTAAGGATTCAACCTCTTCGACTACCTCTTCGGGCGAGATGTCGAGGCAGGGCTGGCCGATAGGGCAGGTAAAGAGATAACAAGGGTGGCAGGAGGTGTTTCGCCTCAGCAACCGCGCGCGCGTTGCTCTTGGACGCCATTGCTCCTCGAAGTCGGTACCGGAGAACAGGACGGCTGCCGGAGTTCTCAGGGCATCGGCAAGATGCATGGGCAGGGTATCATTGCAGATGACGAGAGCCGCGCTCTCGACGAGGGCAGCATATTCAGCCAGTGTGGTTCCACCAATCAGGGAATGGGCCTGGGGCGCATGTTCAATGACCTCTTCGATCAACGCCGCTTCGCGTTCAACGCCGGTTACCAGCACCTGCCAGCCGCGCCGGGTCAACAGACGAGCGAGCACGCCATAGCGTTCTGGTGGATAGCGGCGGGCCTGCGCGCTGGCGCCCGGATGAAGCAGCAGATATGGCCTGTCCGGGTTGATTCCGGCGTTATTGAGTAAAGCCGGTACGGCTGCTCGCGCCTCTGAAGATAGGGAAACCATGAGCTGGCGGTCATGAACGACGAAGCCAAGCTGCTCGACGAGGCGCAAATTTCGCTCTGCCTGGTGCAGTTGATCGGGCGAGCCTTTCAATTCGTTCGTCAGGGTGCTGCCGCCGAACTCCTTCGATTCTCCGGCACGAAGTGGAATACCCGCCAGGTAGCAGACATAGCCGGGAACATGCGGCGTCTGGCTGAACGAGGTGAAGATCAAAGCGGCATCGAATCCGCGCTGAGCCAGGATATCGATCAACTCGCGCTCGCGTGACGGGTCAAAAGGCATGCGCCCACCGACATCCTGCCAGATAGGGCGCCACGTGATGACATCATCGATCCAGGGCAGCAATGGAACCGCGGTCGCCCCGGCGGGACTCGCCAGGAGTGTGAGACGAGCCTGCGGCGAAGTTTCCTTTACCGCTCGTAAGGCAGGGCCAAGCATGATGACATCGCCGATATTGTCCAGCCGCACGGCCAGTATGTTACGAGCCTCAAGCCATTCCTTCATCGCTCTACCTCCACTTGTTGCGCTTCATACATATGATGTGCCGTTCCTGGCACATTTTTCGAGGCGGGTAAGTTCTCATCCCTCGCCCCTACAGCTTGCACGAGTAGCTCGCTTGCTGCGTTGACAACCATCTGCGGCGAGACGAGGCGCAGGCACTCGTGTCCATAAGGGCAGATGCGGCTGTAGCAGATGCGGCAGGATACATCATGATACAGTTGGCGATGAGCCACACGCCAGGGTCCCCATTGTTCAGGGGGATTGGTGAGGGCAAACAATGCCACGACAGGAGTTTTTAGCGCTGCTGAGATATGCATCGGCCCTGTATTGTTGGTAATGGTCAAATCAGCGGCCTCGATGAGCGCGCAAAACTCAGGGAAAGACAGTTTTCCGGCAAAAGCAAAGGTGGACTGGCGCGTCTCCGGTCCCAGTTGATCCAGCACTTGCTCGACTAATGCCATCTCGTCGTCTGCGCCGGTAAGCGCGACTACCGCCCCAAGCTGTTCGACTACTAAATCGACCACCTGCGCGTACATTTCCCAGGGGTAGGTGCGGGCCGGCATGCTGCACCCGGGATGAATAACTATCAGTGGGCGGCGCGAGTCGAGGTCGGCAGCAGATAAACGCCGGGCTAATTGAGCGCGCGCCTCTTGCGGCACCTGCAAAACCAGGTCGAGGTTGTCAGTTGTGAGGCCAATCGCACCCACCAGGTCGAGGCCGCGTTCGACTTCGTGCATCATGCGCTCCGGGTGTTTGTGGCGCGTGGTTAGCAGCGAACCGGGGCCGTCAATAGAAGCGGCAACACGCAGCGGGATATCCGCCAGGTAACACAGGTAAGCGGCCGGCAGCGAACTTTGATGATACGAAGTGAAAATAATGGCGCCGTCGAATTGCTGTTCGCGAATATGGTCGATCATTTGCTGCTCGCGTTGGCTATCTTGCGGCAGTTTGTGCCAGGGGTCCATCCAGGGGGCTTGATAGACAATTACATCATCGAGATCAGGATTGAGACGGGCGACCTGGGCACCGACCGGGCTGGCCAGCAATGTCAAACTGGCACGCGGCAGCGAAGTTTTTATAGCATGCAAAGCAGGCGTGGTGACCAGCACGTCACCAAGGTTATCAAGCCTGACAGCCAGTACTTTTTTGACTGTCAACCATCGCTCGTCAATCATTATTTCCCCTCGTTCGTATCATTAACCGGTTTGAATGATCGTTCTTTTGTATAGATGTGATAGTGCCAGAGACTGAAGATTCTTCGCTGCGCTCAGAATGACATTCACTGTGCTCAGAATGACGTGCATTCAAGGGCTAAAGTGCGATGCGTCCCATTAATTCGGCGTCTTCTTGCCAGGCCGGTGGACGATAGGTAAGCTCCGCTGCCGCTCCAAGGTGCTCGCATGCAGCGATGATACGCAGCGCATGTATAGTGTTGCGCGCAATAAAATTTGGACGGCGCAACTGGCTTGCGGGCGGTTTTTCGGTTCCCAGATCGACGAGAACGGTACGGCAACCTGCCCTGTTTCCCGCCTCGATATCATCAAGGATGTCGCCCACGAACCATGAACGCGGCAGATTCAAGGCCAGGTCTCTGGCGGCTCGCAACAACATTCCCGGTTGCGGCTTACGACAATCACACACGACAGCCAGCTCCGGGATGACGCCCTCTGGATGGTGCGGGCAGTAATAGATGGCATCGAGATGAACGCCTGACTTCGCCAGTTCCTTCGCAAGGTATGTATGCATGCGCCACAGGTCATCCTCCTTGAAATACCCACGCGCAATGCCTGCTTGATTTGTTACCACTACCAGCCGGAAGCCAGCTTCCTGGAACGTCCTCAGTGCTTCTCCCACACCATCATAAAGACACAGTTCCTCAGGTCTGGATGGATAATGACGAGGATAGACCAGCGTTCCATCGCGATCGAGAAAGAGAGCCGGTCGCCTCATATGCCCTCTTGTTCCAATCGGAAACGGTCTTCGACCGAGGCTGGCACTTCCCACTGCGCGAGTTCGGTTTCGGTAATATCGCAGAGAATATGCGTCGCCATCATATGCAGCTCTTGAGCTATGGCCGTATCGACGACCGGCACGCGTAGCGTAATATCGGCAATTTGTTCCAGGCGACTGGACCGATCACCAGTAATCGCTGCCACGCTCATCAGGCATTGCTGAGCCTCCAGTGCGGCACGCACAAGATTCTCGGACTCGCCGCTGGTACTGAAAAGCAGCAGCAGATCGCCCGGCTGGCCGAATCCTCGTACCTGGCGCGCAAAGACTTCGGCATAGCCATAATCGTTGGCCACAGCAGTAAGGATCGAAGTATCGGTGGTAAGAGAAAGGACTGCATAGGGTAGGCGTTCGCGCTTAAATCGGCCCACCAGTTCCGCAGCAAAATGCTGTGCCTCAGCAGCGCTCCCCCCGTTCCCTGCAACAAGCACTTTATGTCCGGCTCGTAAGGTCCCAACCAGTAGCTTTGCGATCTGCGCCAATGCTTGCGCCCGCGCGGCGAACTGAAGTAGCGCATCATCCAATACTCTGCGACGAAGAGCCAGTACGTCTTCAACAAGGCCTTGATAGTCAATTCCCTGCGTTACCGGCTGATCGGGCAGCGCCTGCACCGCCCATTCCTTATGGCTTAACATCTGTTGCAATTCTCAAATCTAATTAACTGCATAAACTAATTATCATCTCCTGGGTAATAGTAACTGTTTTCAGTTACCGTATTTGATGAAGCTCCCTTCTCTTTGCGCTTCTCCTACTAACAATAACTGTAATCTTGGGATTCAACAAGTCAGCAGTAAAAACTCTAAGTTATTTTTTAGCCAAAACTAACATTTTTTTAACTTCTGCTATCAAGCTGTCTTAACTACGTGGTGAAAATGGCTTTTGCACAGCCTATCCGTGAATTTTGGAGGTGTGGTATACTCTTGCTCAGATTAGGAAAGCTGGGTAAGGAGGGTCTCCAATGCCTGAACTATTGCAGAAACGCTGGTTTCTAGTTGTTCTTGTCATATTGTTACTGGCGCTTTTTACGTTCCTCACGTTCGATCTCCTCTCCAACTTCGCGTCTGTAAAATCGACCCCTGGCGATACACACCAATCGCGGCCACAGGCTTCCAGATCGCCAACGCAGCCCACAAATACACCGCAAGCTACTATGCCACCCACCCCTACACCCACTCCGCATCCCAACATTCCCGTCAAGCTCAGCACCGATCCGTATGGCAACAGCGAGGGCCAGCATAGAACGGAGGTCGAGCCTTCATCCTATGCCTATGGGAATACTATCGTCGATACATTCCAGGCTGGTCGCTTTATCGATGTCGGCAGTTCCAACATCGGTTGGGCCACCTCAACCGATGGCGGCGATACGTGGCAGAATGGCTTCTTACGAGGTACGACAAAGCCTGCTGGCGGTCCCTATGACCGTATCACTGACCCCTCTGTCACTTATGATGTCAGGCATGCTACCTGGATGATTGCCACTGTCGCTTTCCTGGCAAATCAAGCGGGCATTTCAGCACCGGCGGTGTTGATCAGCCTGTCAACGAATGGCGGAACAGCATGGAATACGCCTATCGCGATTGCAGATACCGGCAGCTACGGTGGATTCGACAAGGATTGGATTACCTGCGATAACACCCCTGGCAGCCCCTATTTCGGCAATTGTTACGCGCAATGGGATGACTATACGAAAGGCGACCTGATTGAGATGAGTACATCACGAGATGGAGGAAGAACCTGGGGCGCTATAAAGACCACGGCCAATGGAGACACGGGTACGAGTGGCTATCCGCTTGTACAGCCCAACGGAACGGTGATTGTGCCTATCAGTAACAGGCACGAAACGGAAATCATGGTCTTCCGGTCAACCGATGGGGGAGCCAGCTGGAACAGCGCTGTTCCACTTACTGCTGTTACGTCGTTCTCCGGCAATGCCTACTTCACCGATAATATCTTGCTTACGCCACAGGTTGACCAGTCCGGAAAAGTTTACCTGGTGTGGGTGGACTGCCGTTTTGAGTCGAACTGCCAGGGAAACGACCTGGTGATGATGTCATCATCCAATGGTATCTCCTGGTCGCCGGTGCGACGCATCCCTATTGCACCTGTAGGAAGCGGCATTAATTATTACGTTTCAGGCTTCGGCATTGATCCGGCAACTTCCGGCGCCGGGGCACACCTGGGCCTCACCTTCTATTATTACCCCGCCGCTTGTCACAACAATTGCGCCCTCTCCGTTGGTTTTGTCTCGTCAATTGATGGAGGCAACACCTGGAGTAGCAAAATACGGCTGGGCGGTCCTATCCCTGGCTCCTGGGTTGCGCAGGGCAACAACAAAGTCGGCGATTACATCGCAACAGCTTTTTGCAATGGCCGGGCCTTTCCTATTTTTGCCCTTGCAACCGCGCCATCTGGAGGCTATTTCAACGAAGCCATGTATACCATTGAGGGGGGTATCGCAGTAGGTTCCTCCTGATAATTACAACTGCCAGACGCGGGCATTACTAAACACGGCATCGGCAATATCTGTGTCATTGCCACTGAAAACACCGATTTGTCCAGATGGGTAGAGGGTATTACTGATATTCGCGATATCGGTTTGATTCACGTACAAACGGATGCTCCCATTTTGTACCACAACAGCCAGCACATTGGTCGCGGGCAGGCCCGTCGTTATTGCTGAACTGGTACCTGACGTTATCGTGCGTTGAGCCTTGTCCCCGCTATAAATTTGAAGCGCATAATCGCCATTCGGCTTGATATAGAAGAAATAATAGTTTCCTTGCGCTTTATTGGCGCAGAAGATGATGCCAACATAATCGCCCGAGATCATGTTTACCTGCACCTCATAAGCGAAGTTACTAAAATTGGTACTCTTCGCGATACAGCCATGGAAATATCCCTGTTTTGGTTGGATGACTTCAAGGCCCTGTGAAGTGAACTGGCACACAGCGTTATTGCTATTTGTGCCGGTATCCCAACCGTAGTTATTTCGCGTCAGTGGGTCATTCAGTACCAGCGTGCCGCCCTGCGTATACGGGTTTGCTGGCCCACTATTGGTTGGAGTAGTCGCCGTTGCATCGGGTTGACCTTGAGGGGTGGTGCCCGTAGTGACAGTGTTTTGTGGGTGCGACGGTGTAGTCTCTGGATTTGTTGAGCCTGTATTGATCTGATTTGTATTCGACAAGTTTGCTCTGCTGAAATAGAGGAATCCACCACCTCCAAGTCCTGCCAGAAGTGCGAACACAACCAGCAGGATTATTATACTCATAGGCACGCCCTGACGCTGTTGACTTGTGTATGAGGCCTCGACCGGAGAAATGGGAGGTGGAGGCGGAGGAGTTAGAGGCGCTGCAGCTACCGTTGGCGCAAGATCATCCTGTCCTGGTATAGTAGGAATCGTTTGTGCTCCTGCGATAATGATAGAGATCAGCAAGGCCCCGGCTGGCCCTCCATAAGGAGATGGCCGGCCCTGACCCTCCAGGCGCAGTATTTGTCCATGATATGCTCCCGGCGGTATCACGACGTTCGCTTGCCTTCCATCCGCAAAATTGAGTACGCGTTGCGTACCGGTCTGCGCTTCTGCTGCGCTGATTGCAATCGAGGTATGAATATCGTTGCCCGTTAGCGGAGGCGGAGTACGCACCACGGTAGAATCATCATTGTTAGTAATACTGGTAGCAATTGCACCGGTGGACTGGAGATGTAATGCTTGCCGCAATGCCTCTGCAAAAGCAGAGACACTCTTAAAACGCGCTTCCGGTTGTTTCGCCAGCGCAACATTAAATACGGCATCGACCTCCGGTGGCAGTTTCGGATTCAACTGGCTCGGAGGTCTGGGCTGCTCTTGAAAATGCTGGTACATGAGATTCGCGAGTGTCCCTTGAAAGGGCAGCCGCCCGGTGAGCAGATCATACGCCATTATCGCCAAGGCATACTGATCACTGGCCTGAGCTGGATTACCCATCCACTGTTCGGGGGCCATGTAAGCTGGAGTTCCACGGATAGTACGGCTGGCACCGGCGGTGCCGGTAGTGAATTTCGCGATACCGAAATCGCCCAGTTGCAGATTGGGCAAGCTGTTAGCCTGCTCGTTACGCTGGATCAGGAAGTTGGATGGTTTCACATCTTGATGCGTGACCTGGTGATTGTGAGCATGTTGCAGAGCATCTGCCGCATGACGCACAAAATATCCTACCTCTTCGAACGAAAGCAGGTTTGAAGTCCCTCGTTGCTGTAGCCAGGTAGCGAATGAGCCATCTTTGCGCAGCGGCATAACCATATAGGTCGTAGGAGCTCCATTTACAATCTGTTCGCCGTAATCATAGAGAGGCAAAATATTAGGATGATCAAGGGCGGCAATGGCTTTCGCCTCCCGCTGGAACAGGCGCTCGGACTCTTTTACAGCTTCAGGATTGGGATAAGAAGAGCCTTCTGTCCGTATCAATTTTATAGCCACCTGCCGATTGAGCAGTGTATCCTCGGCAAGGTAGACTTCACCCATATTACCACTGCCGATCAGACTCAAAATACGATAGCGACCGAGTTGCATCCCTTCCAGGGCCATAATTTACCCCCGATCTAAAAGCTGGCGAGGTTAGATTTGATTGTGTTACGATGAGTACGGGAATAGTATAGCATAGTTAATACAGTAATGGAATAAGCAGGAGAGCTTTCGCTTCATATACTTTGACCGCAACAATGGTCAGAGAGCGTCACCATAAACCTCTATCGTGTATACTACAACTGTTTTAGAGGAACCTTGTAGCATCTTGAAAGGAATACCATGGCATCCTTACCTGAACATCCCACACTAAAAGACCTGCAAACATATATGGAAGCCGTCTGCCAGGAACGAGGTTGGACGAAAGATAGCTGGTCGGAAAAGTTCTTGCTCTTCAGCGAAGAAGTCGGCGAACTCGCCAAGGCCATGCGCAAAGCAAGAGGCCTGTACCAGGAGAAAGCAAAACAGAGGCAGCTTGAACTGGCCGAAGAGTTCGCCGATGTACTCAGCTATCTTCTTGACCTGGCTAACTATTTCCAGGTCGATCTGGAGCAGGCATTTCGTGAGAAAGAGGCGGTGAATGAGAAAAGAACCTGGGAATAATATTACATGAAGAAGATCCTCTCGCATGTCATTCTGAGCGCAGCGAAGAATCTCTGGTGAGCGGATTCGACCGGAGGCCTCAGATTCTTCGCTACGCTCAGAATGACATGCACCGGCCACTTCGAATGACATGCACCGGCCACTTCTTAATAGCCATAACATGTTCATCGTCAACGACGATTTCTTTTCCGGAGGGTACCCAATCTCCTAACCATGAAAACTTCGACCGACATACTGATTGTGGGAGGCGGTGTGATAGGCTGCGGCATTGCTTATTATCTTTGCAAAGCAGGCACGGAGGTTATGGTGGTTGACGCGGACGAGATCGGCGCCGGGGCTTCGAGCGCCGCAGCTGGATTGCTGGCCCCGCTGGGGCCACTTCCGGGTCCCGGCCCTTTTGCTGATCTCTTACTAGCAGGTTTTGACCTGTTTCCATCACTTGTCACGGAACTTGAAGAGACGACTGGCATCGAACTGGAATATGAGCAAACGGGCGCGCTACGAGTCGTGCGCGATGCGAAGCGTGTTCCCAACCTGCGCAAGCGCTTGAAAGCATGGCAACCGCTCGGCTTGCAAACAGACTGGCTAAGCGGCGAGGAGAGCCGTCAACGCGAACCCCTGTTAACGCCGGAGATCACTGCCGCTGTTTATGCGCCGGAGGAGTCACAAATACTGGCTCCACGCGTGGTACAGGCATACGCGCAAGCAGCAGCGAAAAAGGGGGCACTGTTCTTTACTTCCGCACGAGTTACAGGTATCACAAGACATAAAACCAGGGTGACGGGCGTACAGACTTCTGAAGGAGAAGCTATTCGCTGCAATCACCTGGTGATCGCGGCAGGAGCATGGTCTGCTCGCTGCGGCGAGTGGCTCAATATCTCATTGCCGGTCAGCCCACAACGCGGTCAGATGCTCGCGCTTCGCCAGTCCTGTCCTTCACTGCATCATATCATCTTTGGAGAGGCGGCCTACCTTGTACCAAGGAAAGATGGAACCATCGTCGTAGGCGCTACCAAAGATGAGGCAGGCTTTGACAGGCAGCTTACGGCAGGAGGAGTGAGATGGCTGCTCGATACGGCAATGCGCCTCATTCCCTCGCTCGAATACAGCGCAATCGAGCGCTTATGGACAGGCCTGCGGCCCAAAACGCCTGATCAGCGCCCCATTCTCGGCTCCGCGCCCGGTTGGGAAAACGTCACCCTTGCTACCGGCCACGGCAGTGTGGGCATTTTGCTGAGCGCAATTACAGGGCAGGCTATCGCTGAATTGGTAACGACGGGCAAGGCGCCGGAGATTGTGGAGGCGTTTGCGGTGGAACGGTTCAAATAAATGTTCCTGAGAAAGGGAAGCTGACATTTAGCACGAAATTACTTGTTAATTACTTGACAATGTCAGAATTATGCTTTATACTTCTACCATTGATCAGGAATAGCTAAATGCATATCTCTAGAATGATTGGAGAGAGATCACATCTCATTCACGGTAGAAAAGTTGGATGGAACGGAGGCAACTCTTATGAACAGCGACTTTCTTGATGTCATTGATATGCGCGAACTCGGGAAAGAATTGCAACAGGCACGCAGCAGGAGAGGATTGACTCAGGAAGAGGCGGCCAAAATTATTGATGTTGCACGCACGACGATTACAGCTATCGAGAAAGGTGAGCGACGCATCAAAGCTGAGGAGTTGATTAAGCTGGCGTATGCCTATGGCCGTGAAGTAACTGATTTTATTCGTCCACGTCCGCAGTTCGAACCGTTCCAGGCTCAGTTTCGCAATCTGCCTCTATTCTCATCCCAGGAAAACACTCAAATAGCTCTTTACATCGATACACTGGAGGAATTATCCAGGAATTATCTTGAACTCGAACAGATTACGGGAACGCCGCTTGTGCGAAAGTATCCACCTGAATATCAGATCAGCGGGTTACGCATTGAACAGGCAGCAATGGGTGTTGCCATTGAAGAGCGTAATCGCCTTGGACTTGGCGATGGGCCAATTCGGACTTTGCGTGATATCCTCGAACAAGATGTTGGCCTGCGCATATTCTACTTGCCTTTCTATCCATCCAAACTTTCTTACATATATGTTTATGACCATAGGGCAGGCGCATGTATTGCTGTTAATAGCTCTCTTTCAGAAGAGCATCGTCGCTGGTCGCTGGCACATGCTTATGGTCATTTTCTGGTGTATCGTCATAAACCTGGCATATTTATTGACGGCAACCACCAGCGTCTCTCAGAAAGCGAGCGATTCGCCGGTGAATTTGCGCGCTACTTTTTAATGCCTACCAGTGGTTTAACGAGACGGTTTAATGATATTCGCCGCACAAAACAGCATTTAACTCCTGCTGATCTCTGCACCCTTGCTCTCTACTATGGAGTTTCTGTTGCTGCCATTACGCTATGCCTCGAAGATATGAGATTACTCCCTGCCAGCACCTGGAATAAGCTGAGAGCAGGAGGATTTAAGACACAAGCCGGTAAACAGCAACATGGGTTATCAGCTACTCAGGTGCGAGATGAGAAATTGCCTGTGCGCTACCAATACCTTGCGCTCGACGCCTTCGACAGAGCACTGATCAGCGAGGGCCAATTTGCTCGTTTTCTTGGAGTGGATAGAATCGAAGCCCGTCATATTGGCGAAATTTTGCGGCAGCATACAAGTGGCGTTATGGACGATACGCCTATTGATCTCGACATGACACAATCATTGGGCGCATAGGAGGATAGTGTTGACGATGGGGGACGTTTTTAAGCAGGATTGTATTATCCTGGATGCTTGCTGTGTTATCAACTTGTATGCGTCAGGAGAGATGGAAAGTATCCTGAAAGCGGTTTCAAAGTCTGTCGCAATTGCTGCCTACGTTCGTGATCATGAAGCATTAAGGATTATTAGCGAAGTTGATAGTGCGACAACTCAAAAGTATGAGCAGATCAACTTGCAGCCTTTTATCGATTCTGGTCTGCTGATTGTTGTCACGCCCGAATCCGAAGCTGAGAACACCTCTTTCGTTAATTTCGCTGCTGCGCTTGATGACGGTGAAGCCATTACATGTGCTATTGCCTTCCATCGTAACTGGTCCATTGCCAGTGATGACCGGAAAGCAACCAATTTTTTCAATCAGCACGCGCCACATCTACAAGTGCTATCGACACCGGAATTGATCAAATATTGGATTGATACCACTAATCCTCCAGGAGAAGTAATTCGCCTCGCTCTCCAGAGAATCCGCATAAAAGCAAAGTATGAACCCCCACTTAGACACAAACTCTATCTTTGGTGGCAAAAACTCAAAGATGGGAAAACTCTTTAATGCATGTGGTATGATATTCAAGAATGTTTCGCAACCACGCGGTTAACGAATTAGCTACTCTTAGCTAGAACGGAAGAACCTTGTGATAGAAGAACAGAAGGCAACTCGACCTACAACCACGAACCAGACGATAGAACAGGCTCTGAACCAGTTGGTGAGCGTGGCAAGGGCAGATGCTGTTTTTGGCCAACCGGTGGAGCGCGGGAACGCTACCGTTATCCCCTGCTCCGAAGTTTCGGTCGGTATGGGCCTGGGTTCGGGCAGTGGACCAATCAATGAAAAGGGAAATTCGATGGGCGGAGGATATGGGATGGGTGGAGGCGCAAATGGGCGGCCAATCGCGGCTATCATCATAACCGACGAAGGCGTCAGGGTAGAGCCCATCATGGATATGACGAAGGTCGTGCTGGCCGCGCTCTCGACCGGGGCATTCATACTTCTCTGGTTGGGCCGACTCAATCGCGTCACCAGCTCCGGTAAAGGAGCATCTTTGAAACAGATCAGAAAGGCTATCGGGGGATAGCCTGTCGTTCAGGCAAACTCGGTCGAATACTGAACATGTGCCCGTATTTCGTGAAAGAAGAGGTTCAAATTCATGAGTTCATCAGAGAACAGCTTGCCGGGAAAAAGCACAGAGCAGGCTGATGATAGCCAGCCACAACAAAGCGCAAAGCCGGTAGACGATAGCCAGCCCCAGCAAAAAACAGCAACGAAGGCCCCGGAGAAGAAAAGCTCATCGGGCTTCTCACGGGAAATCCTCGAAACCGTGGCGCTGACCGTGTTGATCTTCCTCGCAATTCGCTTCACCGTGCAGAATTTTCAGGTCGATGGACCTAGCATGCAGCCAGGCCTGCACACCGGCGAATATGTGCTGGTGAACAAACTGGCCTACACCTTCCACCAACCGGCACGAGGCGACGTGATCGTTTTTGAACTGCCTGGGGATCCCAGCGAAAATCTGATTAAGCGCGTTATCGGCCTGCCAGGGGATAAACTGGTGATTACGCCGAACTCTGTGACGATTAATGGTGTGACGATCAATGAACCATACATCAGCGCGCCTAACGGCCCTCCAGCAGAAACTGTGACAGTTCCGGCCAATGAATACTTCGTCATGGGGGATAATCGTCCCGTTAGCGACGATTCACGTGACTGGGGCCTCTTACCACGAGATGACATCATAGGTGAGGCTGTGATGGTGTACTGGCCGATCAGCGATTGGGAGTCCATTAACACCTATCAGTCAGTCTATACTCAGGTGAAACCCTAGCTCTGAGGGACAGGGGCAGGCTGATCCCGCCCCTATACCTGAAAGATGGAACCACCTCGTATTGTCCTCTTGACATCTGCATCTCCTTCTGTTACACTTTCTATAACCTTCAAAACATATTTTGTAGGTTATATCCACGTAGAGCTATTTTGTGAACGGGTTATGAAGATTGGCTTTCAGGTAATGGCCTGATTGGTTGACCAATTCTTTTCGAGAGCGATGTTACTATTCGGAAGGAAGCCGGGTCCCAGAGCCTGGTTTTGTCAAAATGAGCAGGTAGAGTTTGAGAGTGCGAGCTTATGGAGAAAGCGAATTCGATTGAAAGCGCAACGGCAGGGGCTAAAGACGAAGCGATTACATTTACCCTGGCGGGCGCATTACTTGGTGTGCGGCGCACTATTCCCCTCGCGGTCAGCGTCTTTGCTGTTGGCCTTGTTTTTGGAGTGCTGGCGCGGCAGGCACATCTGACGACGCTGGAATCGTTTTTGATGAGCGGGCTGGTTTTCGCGGGGGCATCGCAGTTTGTAGCGTTGTCCTTGTGGGCAGCAGTGCCTTTGCCGGTGATAGCGATCATTCTCACTACGCTGGTGGTCAACCTGCGCCACTTGCTGATGGGGGCCTCATTGCGTCCATGGTTTTCTCGCCTCTCTCCGTTGAAAGCTTATACATCCGTCTTTTTCATGGTTGATGAGAGCTGGGCCCTGTCAATGAGCAATTTTACGGTGGGTGGCCGCGATATGGCCTTTCTACCCGGCAGCGGCGTGATCCTCTTCGTTGTCTGGGTCAGTTCGACGATTGTTGGACAGGCACTTGGATCTTCTATCCAGGACCCGGCGCAATGGGGATTGGATTTCGCCTTCACGGCCGTCTTCCTGGCATTGCTGACAGGCATGTGGAAGGGGAAATCCAACCTGCTGCCGTGGGTAGTTGCGGCAATGGTAGCAGTCGCGGCGGCTCACTGGCTGCCCGGCAAATGGTATATTCTACTGGGCGGGTTGGCCGGTAGCATAACTGGAGCAATGACGCATGCCAAATGATATGCTCGCGCTCTTAACTATTCTTGGGATGGCTCTCGTCACCTATCTTACCAGGGCCGGTGGCTTGTGGCTGATGAGATTCGTGACTCCTTCGCCACGAGTTGAGGCGTGGCTGCGACAGATTCCGGGGGCCGTGCTGGTAGCGATTGTTGCTCCAACCGTGCTTGCCAGCAGCATCGCAGAGACCCTGGCCTCGGTAATCGCAGTGCTGGTGGCATGGCGCACGAAAAATGTGCTGGTGGCAATGATTGCCGGGATAGCGATGGTGTGGATACTGCGACACCTGCTTTAAATGAGCCTGCTCGCGGCGCATTGTATAATACTCTCATACCAACAATTACACCGAACTGACCTCTCTCAATGCAAAAAGAATGGGAGCTATTCGTTCATGACAAAATCTACCTTCGACGAACTTGAAACCACAGTATCCTATATGGCAAAGATTCGTCGCTGCATTTCGCCCAGTTTCTCGTCAGATGGGTCGCGCATCGCCTTTGTTTCTGACCTCAATGGTATCCCGCAGGTCTGGACGGTTGCTACCGGGGGAGGCTGGCCGGAACTGGTGACCGCGCTCGACGATCAAATCCAGGGCGTCTCATGGTCGCCGGATGGCAACTGGCTGGCTTTTTCGCTTGCGCCCGGCGGCGGGATGAACTCACAGGTGTATCTCGTCCACCCGGATGGCACCGGCTTGAGGTGCCTTACGGAAGGAGGCGAGGTGAACAACTGGCTCGGTCCCTGGACGCACGATGGTCGCAAACTTGCTATCAGCTCGAATCGCCGCAGTGCCGATGCTATGGATGCCTATCTCGTCGATGTTGCAGACGGTACGTTTCAGTTGGTGGCCGAGAACAAGGGAATTGGCAACCTGAGCGACATCAGCCGCGATGGACAAAAAGCGATTCTTTTCCGTATGCTCAACCGCAGCGATGATAACCTTTTTCTCATCGATCTCGCAAGTAGAGCAGAGATGCTGCTGACTCCTCACGAGGGACCCGGTCATTTCACAGATGGATATTTTTCTCCCGATGGTAGGACCATTTATCTCTCTTCCAACAAGGACCGCGAAATGGTTGCTTTCGCGCGTATAAAATTGGACGGAGACGGTCAACCAGGGCCAATTGAAGTTCTTGCAGGGCGAGAAGACGCCGAACTACAAACGTTTGCTATCAATGAGGGCGGAACGATGGCAGTCCTGGTATGGAATATCGCGGGGCGGAACGAACTTGCCTTCATCGACCTCGCCACGCTCGAAATCTCAAAAGGCCCCGAACTACCGGTGGAGATAATCTTCGACATTATATGGTCGAAGGATGGGCGTTTCCTGGCGTTGAGCGCATCAGGAGCGACCGCGCCGCGGGATATCTGGGTGTTTGAACTCGCATCCGGTCGTTTGTGGCAGGTGACATATAGCCCGCATGCCGGAGTAGTGCTGTCTGACATTGTTCGTCCTGAATTGGTATATTTTCAGGCCCATGATCAGCTACAGCTCAGTGGCTGGCTCTATCGCCCGCACGACTTTACCGCTCCCGGGCCGATTGTACTCTACTTTCACGGTGGTCCTGAGAGCCAGGAGCGACCTTTTTTCAACTATTACCTGCAGGCACTGCTTTCCCAGGGGATAGCCATTTTCGCGCCAAATGTGCGTGGCTCATCAGGTTTCGGCAAAACGTTCGTCAACCTTGATAACGGACCGCTGCGCTTCAACGCGATTCGCGATATTCAGGCCTGCGTCGAATATGTGATCCAGGCGGGCATTGCAGATGCGAAGCGTATCGGCATCATGGGCGGCTCCTATGGCGGCTATATGACCATGGCGGGACTGACGGAGTATCCTGACCTCTTTGCGGCAGGGGCGAACCTCTTCGGCATCGTCAACTTCGAGACCTTCTTCGCGCAGAGTGTCCCCTGGATGGGTGCGGTTTCAAAGATCGAGTATGGCGACCCTGAAACTCAGGCTGCTATGCTGCGCGAACTTTCTCCTATCCACAAGATTGACCGAGTGAAAGCGCCAACGATTGTGCTGCATGGCGCCAATGATACCAACGTTCCCGTCATCGAAGCGGAACAGACGGTAGAGAGCCTGCGGAGGCGCGGGGTGCCGGTAGAATACGTACTCTTCCCAGACGAGGGACACGGCTTCAACAAAACGTCCAATCGCATCCGAGCGGTTGTCGCTATCACGCGCTGGTTCGTACAATATCTGACGAGGTGAATGCCTGGTGCATTCACCTCACACGCTTTCGGCCTGAACCCTTTCTACGACCTGTTGCAGAACGCTGTAGGGCTGCGCACCCATGACCAGGTATTTCTCGGCAAAGACAAGCGCCGGTACGCCATCCAGTCCGTATTCATTTGCCAGGTCAATGTCGGCGGAGACCTGGGCATCGTATTCAGGATTTTTTATTTTTGACGCGAAGTTTTCAGTATCCAGGCCAACACTTTGCGCGATTTCCTGCAAGACGTTGAGGTCGCTGATATCGCATGCCTCCTGCCAGTAGGCACGCATGACGGCCTCGTGGAACGCCTTGCCTTTGCCCTGCGATTCGGCATACTTTTCAGCGTCCAGGGCCGGACGGCTATCGATATTCATAGGGCCCTGGTTGATCTCCACGCCGTATTGCTCGCGTGCCCTGCGCTGGAGCTGCGGGCGCGCGGCCTTGATTTGTTCCAGGCGCTGGGGCGGGATAGGAGGCGAGCCAGGAGGACGCAGCTGGTAGGAGCGCCAGTGAATATCCAGGTCATAGTGCTGTTGAAGCTTCTCCAAACTGGAGGCTACCAGAAAACAGAATGGTCAAACAAAATCGGACCAGACATCGATACGAACAGGCATGCCAGTACCCCTTTCACAATTCAATTACCCTATTATTAGCCGCGCTCGACTTTGCCACCTCGATTATCTTCAACGTCGCAATAGCGCTGGCGGGGTCTACCGGTGGTGGCCCTCCGGAGAGAAGCGCATCGCGCAGCAGAGCATAGAAACATTCGTAGCAACCGGGAATCGTCTCTACAGGTCCATCAAAGTGCAGGCCGTCGATATCTGTGGAGAGCTGTCCCCAGCTTTCGCGAGGTTCCTGGCCCCAGCCACTGTCTCCCGGTCGCATACCAGAACGGAGCGCATCTTCCTGGGGATCGAGTCCCCACTTCACGTAGGTGCCGCGCAGGCCCCTCAGCATCATTCTAGGGCCTGCAATGCGGGCAATAGCGCTCATCCAGAGATGAGCACGCACGCCGCCAGGAAATTCAAGCGCAACAAAGGTATCATCATCGACTTGCGCCCCAGTACGACGTTGATTCATCTCAGAGTAGACACGCACCGGCTGCCCAAAAAGCTGCAAGGCCTGGTCGACCAGGTGACTGCCAAGATCGTAGAGCAATCCGCCCGCCTCCTCTAAATCTGGAAGTTCGCGCCACGCGCCTGGACGTGGGGCCGCACGATAACGCTCGAAGCGCGACTCAAAGCGTGTGATTGTGCCAAGCAAGTCGGGAGTTGCATTCAGCATGCGTTGCACTGTCAGAAAGTCATTATCCCAACGCCGGTTCTGGAACACAGTCAGTAGTTTGCCCGTATCTTTGCTCGTCGCAATTAACTGTTCAGCATCGGCGACGAAAGCTGCCATGGGCTTATCGATCACGACGGGCAATCCGGCTTTCATGGCGGCTATGCCAAGCGCAGCATGCGTCCGATTGGGAGATGCTACCACAACCAGGTCATAGCGCGCAGAATCATGCCAGAGTTGCTCGGCTGAAGATAGGATAGCCGCGGACGGGAAATCATGGCTCGCTTTCTGCTGGCGTTCGGGATTGCCCGTAACAATGGCAGTTACAGCCATACCGGGTGTGGCCGCGATGAGGGGAGCATGGAATACCGAACCCGCCAGTCCATAACCAATAATGGCGACACGCAGCGGTTCAATTGCAGGAATAGAAGATGACATTTGTTACTCCAACAACGGATAGTGACCGGTAGAGGTCTTCGAACGTTGAGTTCTTTACAGATCTTATTGTATTATAACCTTGCCTCAACCGAATATCATCCTTTTACCCCTTGTAGTTTGGACTGAATTCCGCTATAATTATTTTCATCAGCTTATCGACTTTTTCCAGAATGCTGGAAAAAATTCCAACACATAAATAATAGGAGGCGGGGGTCTAAAACCTCGAGGAGATGCAATGACAATTACGGATAGAAAAAGAGAGGACACAACTACAAATTTGAATGTCTTCCTGGCTTTGACTCCTGAGGAGCAAAGCCAGGAGTCAACTATCACGCCACAGGAATGTTACCAGCAAGGGATGCAAGATATCTGGGAAAAAATACATTGTCTGCCCAGGGGTCAGGACCAGGTGGTAATGTCACAGATCTGGTGGTATGGTAAGTCCTCTACCAGTCCCAGCCCCAAAGAATTTCCGGCCCTTGCGACGCATGGATTTATCCTTGAAGAGCCCGTGGGAGAGCAGGTATTCTGTGAACCCTATTCGCCCTACCTGAAAGACTTCTGGCGCATCGGCATCGATGTATCGCTGGCGTATGGATTTAGACTCCGCCCCTACCCCGCCTTTCAAGCCAGTTTATCCGCTATCATGCATATGATTTTCAATTGAACACAATGGCTTGTTTATTATCAGGCGCACCCGGCGGGATTCGAACTGACAGCCACACCTTTAGAAGGATGGTGGATTGCTTCTGGTGGAGTCCTTAGAAGGAGGCCAGAGGGAACAAACTCAGTAGGTTTCATTCGATCAGCTGATCAGCTTACAGATGTTGTTCCCTCTTGATCTCTATGTTAGAATACCACTGGGTCGGTGTAGCTCAGTTGGATAGAGCGGCAACCTTCTAAGTTGCATGTCGGGAGTTCGAGTCTCCCCACCGACGTTACAGTTCATACTCTTCCGCAATGAATAACGCTTGCCTGGCGCAAAGTGACCTTACAAGCATTTCGGGGGATTTCCTCGCTACTGTCAACAATATCGTTTCGATCACAGAACCAGGCGCGAACCTTGAGTGATAGAGCCAGTTGACCTCAACAGCCTTTCATCCTGGTTTCCGGCGACCTGCCAGTATTCCCACTTGCCTTGACAACCTTGACCGGGGGGCATATAATATGGTTAAATCCGAGTATAGAGGTAGGATTAGTAACAAGCATTATGCTCTTAGCAAGAGAAAATAGTTATTATCAGGTTTTCGCCTGCATGCAGATGGAGTAGAGTTTATGAGTCAGGTATTCGATGTGGAGCAAGAGACGTATAGTCCTGGATTCCATATGGCCGAAAACTATGCGTTCAAGTCCGAAAAGGGGTTGAGCCGCAAAGTTGTTGAGCAAATTTCTGAAATGAAGGGCGAGCCCGATTGGATGCGCAAGTTCCGCCTGAGGAGCCTGGAACTCTTTGAAAAACGCCCGATGCCCACCTGGGGCGCGGATTTGTCGGGGATCAATTTCGACGACATTTATTACTATATCAAGCCCGTCCAGCAACAGGGCAAGACATGGGATGATATCCCGGTCGAGATTAAGGATACGTTTGATCGCCTGGGCATTCCACAGGCCGAGCGCAAGTTCCTGGCAGGCGTGACCGCCCAGTACGAGAGCGAAGCGGTTTATCATAAAGTTCGTGAAGACCTGGAGAAAATAGGCGTGATCTTCACCGATATGGACACGGCTTTGCGCCTGTATCCAGACCTGGTGAAAGAGCATTTCGGCACCATCATTCCGCCATCCGATAACAAGTTCGCTTCATTGAACAGCGCTGTCTGGAGCGGCGGCAGCTTCGTCTACGTGCCAGAGGGCGTGCGCGTCGAAATTCCGCTGCAGGCCTACTTCCGTATCAATGCTCAGAACATGGGCCAGTTCGAGCGCACGCTGATCATTGCCTCTCCTGGCTCCTATGTGCATTATGTCGAGGGCTGCACAGCGCCAACCTATACTACCGATAGCCTGCACAGCGCCGTTGTAGAAATCAAGGTCATGCGGGGCGCGCGCGTGCGCTATACGACGATCCAGAACTGGTCCAAGAACGTGTATAATCTCGTCACAAAGCGCGCAGCCGCTTATGGCGATGCGACGATGGAATGGGTCGATGGCAATTTAGGGTCCAAGGTGACTATGAAGTACCCGGCAGTGCTCTTGATGGAGCCAGGCGCGCGCGGTGATATTCTCTCGGTCGCGTTTGCTTCCGATGGCATGCACCAGGATGCTGGCGCCAAGGTCACGCACCTCGCGCCATATACGACCTCGCAGATTCTGTCGAAGTCTGTCTCCAAGGGAACGGGCCGCGCATCCTATCGCGGGCTGGTTCGTGTCAATCCTGGCGCGCACCACACCAAGTCCAGCGTGCGTTGTGACGCGCTGCTGCTCGACGAAGATGCTCGCACCGATACCTATCCGACCATCCGTGTCGAAGAGAATCAGACCGAGATCGGTCACGAGGCGACCGTCTCCAAAGTCGGCGAAGATCAGCTCTTCTACCTGATGAGCCGCGGCCTTGACGAGTCCGAGGCCTACTCGCTGATCGTCAACGGCTTCATCGAGCCAATCACCAAGGAACTCCCGATGGAGTACGCGGTCGAGCTGAACCGGCTGATCCAGTTGGAGATGTCGGGGAGCGTGGGCTAAACCGATTAGAATCTTCGTAACACGAAAGAGCAAGAAGAAGAGGTTACCGGGGTTCTGGTGACCTCTTCTTCTTGTTGCCTACCTAAAAATATAAGTCAGGTCGGCTTATAGCGGATGGGATTCGCCCTTTAAGTCCACACTCCTCAATTAGAGCATTTACTGCTCCTACCATATCGCGCGATCTTACAAAAATGCCTGTAATACGCGCCAATGGAAGAAGGTCAGGCACAAGTACCTCGGCATGCTTGATACGCTTTTTCTCATCATCATCAAACCAACGATCGTTTATAACATCCCAATCTAGTTGATCGAGAAATGCTGTATTAGCATAAAAATTGGAACGATTGCGATTGCTGCCTAGCGGGCCATAAGGATAGTACTTACGTTGACAGTGAGGCTCTAAAAGAGTTGCTGGCCTAATCCCAACTTTTTCACGTCCGAATTTCGAGAGTTGCTGATTACTAGCATTGCCATCTGTAAAGACCACTCCCGGTTCTTTAAGAATGGCACGGCTAACCTCAAAGATACCTATCTGATCCTGAATCCTACGCGTATACTGCACATACAACAGCAGAACCACTCAAATAATCTTTACCTGACACACCCTACATACCTTTCTCATCAATTGATTAACCACTATAGATAACAAGAGGGTGAGATGTCAATTCATCAGCTTTTGCTGGGAAATAGGTAGTATCCGGTCTCGTGAATAATTGTATTTATCATTGATGGATGTTACAATTGTAAAAAATGGGACAAATTTACTAATCCGACAAGACGCAATGCATGAGAGGGGAAATAGCAATGGCACGCATACAGTATCAAAAAGGAGATATCTTCACATCAAATGCTCAGGTCATCGTTAATACTGTTAACTGCAAAGGAGTTATGGGTAAAGGATTGGCCCTGGCTTTTAAGGAAAGATATCCTGCGATGTTCGCTGTCTACCAGCAGGAATGTAAAAATGGAAAACTTCGGATTGGCAGACCAACCCTCTATCGAGAAAGCACTCCCTGGATACTTAATTTTCCTACTAAAGATCATTGGCGCTTCCCCTCAAAATTAGAATACCTGGAAAAAGGTCTGGAGTTTCTGGTAACTCATTATAAAAAAGCTGGCATAACAAGCATTGCTTTCCCTAAACTTGGAACTCAGAATGGCAAATTATCATGGGATGAAGTCGGTCCGCTCATGGCTAAATACCTTAGCCAACTCGATATCGATGTTTATATCTACATTGCCGATGGGGATAAAGAATATCAGGCTGAGAGTGACACGATCTATCAGCACAATTCGCAAAGTGATAATTCGCATATATCCTCGTCAGAAGAGATTTCTTCTGATGAAATCCATTCCATCATCCCTGTTGGTGCTAAATCCAGTTCTCGACGAAGCGCGGCAAAGAGGAAAAAATCTAAGAAGAACAATCCTCCGCAATTTGCTCAGGCCACACTTCCCGGTATAGCAAATTAGAGAACCGTCTCCGTTGCCAGCATTGACAGGATATCGTTGACCTCTTGCTGCCCCCTTGCGATATCTCCGGCGAAGATCAGGCCCATGGGATTTTTTGCCATGCGGCAGATGATCCTGGTTCCATCCTGCTTCAGGATCTCATCTTTTTCAGCGATACAGGCTCTCACATCCTGGGGATTTGCATTTTTGGGTAAGGGCTGCTTGTCGATAGTGGCTATGCCTGCCAGAATGGTCGCTTTCATGGTAGCGATGGTCTGTTCTTTGCGATTGGCCCCGATGACGGTCAGAATGGCATCGGTGTAGTTCGTCCAGCGCGGATTGCATTCGGCCAGGTAATTGCCTTCTGGTTGCTTCCTCTGTCGCTGGAGGCGCTGTTCCAGTTCTCCAGGGATCATGATATCCAGGTTTGCCACGCCACGAATAGAGGCGAAATCTATCCCGCACTTCTGGGCCGTTTTTCTCAACAGGGCCTCGAAGAACGCGGCGGTTTTTGCCTCGTATTCCTGCTGCATGCGCCGGATGTAGGCATTTCGAGGGACATATGTACTGGTGCCGATACAGGCTTTACTACCCGGCTTTTGCAACTGGCCATTCCATCCGAGCGACTCGATTTGATTATCCATAATCACCACGGACATGCCGGGCGAGTCGGCAAAGTCGATGTAGCGGCTGATGACGACGCGCTGCTCCTTCTCCACATTCATGGTCGCAAGCAGGTGTTGCTGCGAGATAGCCAGCGCCTCTTGCCAGTTCGTATAGTATTGAGCGCGTTCGGCGTCCCCATCCTGTACGACAACGATGCTACCCGCGTTTTCATAGACCATGCAGCAGCCATAATTGCCGTCTTCCTCGCTTGCCCGCAGCATCACGCCCAGGGGATAATCTGCCGCTACTCCTGCTTGCTGGTAGATTTCCTCTACGCGCTGGAGAAACTTTTCTGACTGCGTGGCAACCTCGAAGATAGTGGCGACTATAAAATCGGGAGGATAAAAGCCTTCCAGGGCAAACTCTTGCGCCAGCGTGTAAAAATTGGCTTTATTTTTCAGCGCGTGGGTCATCTTTGCCGGAAGGCCCCATGCCAGTGTGCCGAAGTCATTGCGCAAGTGCGCCTCTAACTCAGGAACATTGATATAGGGTACAATCAAGGGCACTTGTCCCGGCATGCGCTCCATTTCTCTTTTGAGTTCGTCAAATGTTACAGGGATTATTTGTTTGCCAAAGAGCGTGCTGAGATAGGCCATCTGCGCTTGAATCTCCGGTGAGGCTTCGCTCACGATTGCGCGTATATTTGTAGCATTGAGCGGAAGATGGCCGCATCGTTCTCCATAATAGTGTTGTACGTATTCGACCATGCTTTCATTGGAGGCGCGTAATACTCCCTCGCTGCCTACATTATGGTAGCCAGCGCCCAGCGCCAGCGGAGTGGTCGATGCGAATAATGGTTGATCCTGGATATTCATGTTACACTACCATCTTTTCATTTTATTTGCTGTAGGGACAGCATTGCCTCTCTCCGGTTGTCAAAATCCAACAGGGAACTATGGTAAAGATTGCATCTCTGATTTAAAGCGATATTATACGCGTATAAAGCGGCCTGTCAATCTGCGAAGGACTATTGCGCACGAGAAAGTACTATTCAACGGCGCTCGCAACCACAAATCACTACCAGCGTACATAATGATAGAGGCAAAGTATAGCATCAAGTTGGAGAGTAGGATAGATAGTTGGCTCGTTGTTTGAATCCACGAGTTGGCGGGGGACATGAGAACCCGAATTACGCCATATCTTGCCAGCGCTGCGATTTCCTGGTAAAAGGCGCGCATGTCGGCAATTACGAGGTGATCTCTTTTGTCGGCATGGGCAGCTATGGCTATGTTTACCAGGTTCGCGAATCGGCGCCGCTCAATCGCATCATGGCACTCAAGGTGCTGCGCATCGACCAGTTCAACGAGCAGGCACTGAACAATTTTCGCAGCGAGGCGGAGCGTATCGCGAAATTGCAGCATCCCAATATCCTGCGTATCTATCAATTTGGCGAGTTAGCGGATGAGCGGCCCTATCTTGTGATGGAGTATGCACCTCGCACGATCTATGATCTCTTCCGTAAAGAAGATGGCAGCAAAAGGCCTGCTTTCGCGGAAGAGTTGGTGCCATATCTCGAGCAAGCGGCATCTGCCCTCTACTTTATTCATCAGAACGGCTTCATTCACCAGGATGTCAAACCCGGCAATTTATTGATAGGGCAGAACAGGCAAATCTTGCTTTCCGACTTCGGGGCAACCTTCGATCTTGGTATGCAAACGCATGCCTCGTTGGGTGAGGTAACGGGTACCGCTCCCTATATGCCACCTGAGCAGTGGCAGGGCAACCCACGCCGTGACTCCGACCAGTACGCGCTGGCTATCTGCATGTATGAATTGCTGGCAGGTCGCCCGCCATTTATGTATAAATTCATTGAACAGATGTGGAACGCTCACTTGAATGAGCAGCCAATGTCGCCGCAAATGTGGAATCCACGCGTTCCCGCTGAGGTCGGGGCCGTATTGCTGCGCGCGCTCTCCAAAGATTACCACCAGCGTTATCGCAATATTCTTGAATTTGCCGGGGAGTACAAAAACGCGGTAGAAATCGCTTTGCAGCGCTACGTCTGCCAGAACTGTGGGTATCAAAATCGAACCGGCGCTCAGCGGTGCAGCAACTGCGGTACCGCGTATGATGGACGCCGCTGCCCCTATTGCGACGCGCCGGTGCGTTTTGGCCAGCGCTGCTGCTCCACCTGCGGGCGCCTGGTTTTCCCGCCGGAGTTCGTCCTACACAGTCCGCTCTCAGGAGTGAGCGCGCGCCAGGGACGCTATCTCATCAAGCATGTACTCAAAAACTCGGAAGAGACTCGCATAATGACCGCTGTGGCGCTGGATACGCAGGCAAGCGAGCGCAAAGTCTTCCTGAAACGCTGGGAATGTACCGATTTGCCGGTTGCCCGCCGCCGGACGGAGCTGGTCTATTATGAAAAGGCCACCGCGCCACTGGCGGGTCTGCAGCACCCGCTCGTTCCACGTGTGCTAGATCGCTTCATCGAGGGAAAACATTACTACATGGTAGCGGAATACATTGATGGCGAAAGTCTCATAGCACGCTTACAAAAGCTGCTCAGACCCCTACTGGAGCGCGATGTAGTTGGCTATATGAACAACATCTTGAATACATTGATCGCCCTGGAGCAAGCGAAGCCGCCCGTGCGCCATTTCGATATTTCGCCCGCCAATATCATTATTGAAAAGTCTCGTGGTAGAGCGATACTGACAGGTTTTCAGGTCATTCCGCCCGCGCCTGAGAACCAGAATGCGCGCTCAAAGCATCGGACAACTTTGAAAATAGCGCTCTCGCCCTACCTGCCGGTCAAAGACCAGCCATATGACCAGCGCACCTCTATCTATATGCTGGCCGCAACCATGCACCACGCGCTTACGAATATCGCGCCGCCACACTATCCTTCCTACCCGCCGGTACGGATGCTGAATCCATTAGTGTCACCAAGACTGGAGACAATTTTGAGCAAGGCATTGATGGAGGATAGGGAATATAGATACCAGAGTTACGCGGAAATGAAGAGGGATTTGCAGAGACTATTGTGAACATGAAAAAACTGCCATCCCGCCTGGGCGAGATGGCAGTTTTTTCATGTTCACAATAGTCTCTCTTAGCCCCGCTCGTCAATCGGCAGATATTCGACATTTTTCGGGCCGACGTATTCGGCGCGGGGACGAATCAGGCGGTTATTGGCATATTGTTCGAGGACGTGAGCCGTCCAGCCGGTGACGCGGCTGCAGGCGAAAATGGGTGTATCCAGATCGATGGGAATGCCCATCATGTAGTAGACCGAGGCGGAGTAGAAGTCAACGTTGGGATTGAGGCCTTTGTGCTCTTTCATATATTCCTCAACAATGCGCGAGATCTGATACCACTTCGACTGGCCGGTACGCTCGCCCAATTCTTTCGACATTGCCCGTAGATGCGTGGCGCGAGGATCTTCCGTCTTATAGACGCGATGCCCGAAGCCCATAATGCGTTCCTTACGTTCAATGGCACCCGCGATGTAGGATTCGGCATTGTCAACATCGCCAATCCTCAAGAGCATGCGCATCACCTGTTCATTTGCGCCGCCATGCAATGGGCCGGAAAGAGCTCCGATAGCAGAGGTGATCGCAGCATACATGCTTGCCAGGGTACCGGCAGTGACGCGCGCGGCAAATGTGGAGGCGTTCAGTTCGTGATCGGCGTGCAGGATCAATACCACGTCCAGCATATGCGCTTTATAAGCATCCGGCATCTCTCCGGTTAGCATATAGAGAAAGTTGGTCGCGTAATCACTATCAGGCAGAGGAGTAACCGGGTCTTTGCCATTGCGAATGCGATCCCAGGCTGTCACGATGGTTCCCATCATGGAGGTAAGACGTATGGCACGTCGCTGGTTGGCCTCAGGAGACCTATCATTGGCTTCGGGATCAAAAGAAGAGAGAGATGAAACAACCGTGCGCAGTACATCCATGGGAGTTGACGTTGTTGGCAGCAATCGCATCAGTTCACTAACGGGTTCAGGCAATGTACGATTGGCGAGCAGCTGTGCCTTGAACTCATCGAGCTGTGACCTGGTAGGTAGAGTACCGTTCCAGAGCAGGTAAGCTGTTTCCTCAAATGAAGAATGATTGGCTAAGTCGTGAATATCAATGCCAAAGTACGAGAGTTTACCAAGTTTGCCATCCAGGTCGCAAATGCGCGAATGGGAAGCTACAACGTCTTCGAGTCCATCGGTGGTGGTCATAGATAGATACTCCTCTAGGAGATGTACGCCTCGCCACGGCGCAATCAGGTCGGCGCCTGGTATTTTTTGCAGCTGTCGGGAAACTGCTGCTTCCACGGCGAAGCAACAACTTTCAACACAACAAATGATATGCGGTTCTGTAAAGTATTATAGCCATATAACCTGTAGAATGTCAACGGAAAACGAGCTGGCGATTCCCCAGAAGTGTGCCAGGTGACTAAAACCGGGAGGGCTGGCCAGGGCTAGAGGCTGACGGCCTCTTGCTCCCTGGCAATTTCTTGATCCATTGGAGTTGGGTGCGCGGCAGCCTCTTTCGCCTGTTTTTTCAAGGCCAGCTTCGCGCGATGCTTCTGCTCGATGCTGCGCCTCCATTGATCGCCCAAATTCATCCATGGTTTCTCAATTATGGCATAGAAGAGCAACGCAAATGGGAAGATGACGAGAAAGACCCAGACCCAGTAGAGGCTGTAGGCGAAGTAGTAGTTTTGAATATGCAAGAGTGGAAGCACTCGCGTCTGGAAGAGCTCGAGTAAAGGCAGATGCCACATATAGAGGCTATACGAAATCAGACCGATCCAGCGCATCAGAGGCCACGCAAAAAAGCGTTTCAAGCCGGAAGGCCCATACAGGATAGCCGCGATGCAGGCGCCATAGCCAAATGCCAGCACCATTTCACTCAACCAGTTGAAATAGGGCATCAGGCCACTTAAGAAAGGCCATGCCGCCGTTGAGTTCGCCTTAAAATGCCACATGGCGCTGAAGACGAGGATGATGATACCGGCGCCCCAGAGCCACATACTGAGGCGCTCCCAGGTTTGAGCAAACTTCCTGTCAGTTGACGGATGCTGCGCATAGATGTAACAGAGGCTGACAAACATACCTACGGCGAAATCTTCGGTGTATTTGCCGGTCATACCAAACGTGAAGAATAACACGATGTTGAGATCGTTACGCGGGATCAGAAATGTTGCCGAGGGATGGGACTGAAAGTAAAAGCCCCAGAAGCGCACAAATAAGCCCAGGACAATGACGCCCGCGAGACAGCATGTGACGGCTTTCAGACGTTTTTGAATAGGAACACGATGCACAAGCAGAACGAAAACAAGCATCATGATGGGTAGGATCATATAGAATTGCCACTCGGTCGCCAGTGTCCAGAATGGGCCGTTCAGTTGCCGGAATGTTGCCCGCGAGGAATCCATGAAAAAGGTGACAAACAACAAGAGGTCTTTCAAGTGATCGCGCTGTAGATACTGCGGATTCGCAAACAGGATCAGCAAAAAAAGCGAGACATAATAGCCGGGAATGATGCGCAGGCAGCGGCGCAGGTAGAATACACGATTTAGGGGCCATTCTGTCTTAAATAAGAGCGCTTTGGCAAACGGCATGAAAAGCAGGAAGCCTGATAGCACGAAAAAGAGCGTCACGCCGGTTCCCCCTGCGGTGGATATAGAACTGGCCAGGGGATACTGAACACTGCTCCAGAGCCTGTCTCCTGTCATGCGATTGACATGAAAGATGATCACAAAGAGGATAGCGCAGGCGCGTACACCATCCAGAACAGCTATCGAATTTTTACCTTTATTCTGCTTACTTTCCTCAAACAGATTGGCTAGCCATTGACCTACGCGATGGATGACAAATTGTAGCCAGAGAAAGGGGTAGCGAAGATAGGCTATGAATGTACTCATTCCATTACCGGCTCTATTTGGACTCTTTTAGCAACTTGCCTCTTACCAACATCTTTAGTAATAACGAACGAGTTCAATGGAAAGACTTGGTTTTGTACCTTTGGGCAATTTTTTCTATCTTTATTCACCTCTATAATCCGGCCCCTACATCCCCCAAAGGGTGTAGATCATGAAGTATCCTGTATGCATATGCTTTGAATTATGCTACACTGGCATGGAGAGGAGAGGAGAAGAAACGAGGCGGTTCATGGCAGAATCAGGGCAAGAGAGCGAGCTACAGCTCATTATTCGCAGCCAGAACGGGGATGTTAGCGCGTTCAATGAGCTGGTGTTGCTTTACCAGCAAATGGTTTATAACGTGATCTTGCGTATGCTCGGCAATGCTGATGTCGCGGCAGATGTGACGCAGGATACGTTTATTGCTGCTTTTCGCGGCGTGCAAACCTTCCGGGGCGGCACCTCATTTCGCGCCTGGCTGCTGCGTATTGCCTCTAACCAGGCCTGCGATTACTGGCGGCGTACGCATCGCCATCCCATCGAGTCAATAGAGGCAATGACCGATGAGGATGAGCCGCGTAGCGCCGGCATCCTGAGTTCTTTGGCGGCAAGCGATCAGGAGGGGAATCCTGAGGAAGCCCTGCTTAGCCAGGAGTTGCAGGAGTTGATCCAGCGGGCTTTAGAGGAACTGCCTCTAGATCAACGGGTGGCGGTCGTTTTATGCGACATACAGGGTCTCTCCTATGAAGAAATCGCGGCCACGACTCAGACTACGCTGGGAACTGTGCGCTCGCGTATTTCACGGGGGCGCACACGCCTGCGCAAATACCTGTACGAGCACCGGGAACTTTTACCGAGGAGTTATCGTTTACATACAGATAGAGAGTAAGCAGCATTCATGCCAGCATGGAGTGGACAGTGACAAAACGGGACGACGAGCATCTGACAACCGAACAGCTTTCCGCACTGCTCGACAAGCAGCTTTCCGCGCAGGAACAGGTGATTGTCGATGCTCATCTTCAGACGTGCCAGCAGTGCCGGCTTGCACTGGCAGAGTTGCGGCAGACAGTTGCACTGCTGCGCGCGCTGCCCCAGGTAGAAGTACCTCGTTCATTCACACTGCCTGCTCGCCTGGCGCTTGTCCAGGAACAGCCGTTACCCGGTCATTCAGGCAATCCGGTAGTAATACCTATCCCGGCAAAAAGGCGCGCAAGGCGAAATTCTCTACAACTTGCATTTCGGGCGGTGAGCACACTGGCGGCTGTGCTTGGTCTGATCTTTATCCTCTCGTTCTTTGCGACGGCACTATCACAGGGGGGAGCTACCAATACCGCGTCGTCGGGGTCCGCTCCCGCTGTTACTTCGGGAGGAGCTACTCATAATGCATCGACTGCAACCCAGCATCCAACGACAGGGGTTGGTACTCACCCGGCAGGAGTAGGGTCGCCATCGGTAACGGGAGTGCAAACGCCCACTCCAACTCCCCCGCAGGTTGTCAAACCGGCTCCAACGAGTACGGGGCCGCCGGTCCAACCTTCGCCTGCAGTTTTCGACTTGAGTACGCCTTCGAGTCACCTGGTTATCGGTTCAGTCCTGCTTGTGCTGGGTATCCTGGGATTCGCGCTTACGAGGCGAAGGTAGGTTCTCACTTATATTGAGCGCCTGCCCCGCCCGTTCAAATATCTGAAGCCGGGCGATTTCTGCGCTTGTATTGCAGAAAGCAACTGCGAACTCCGGGTCTTTCAAATCCTCACACAAGCGTTGATGAAATCGGCTCCTGCTCTTCAGCCAGCTGTTGCTGCTTCTAATCATACATGCACTCCATCCGGACGGGTATGTGTTTAGGCAGCAATTGCTTCTAAGTAGACTCTACCATCTCCCGTAACTGGAGAGTCAAGCCTTTTTTGCCAGATTCCAGCACTCCCTGGCAATTTCCCAATCTTCTTGCGTGTGGATGATGAGGACGCGCACTTTTGAATCGGCAGTAGCAATATCCTGGTCGGGAGGGGATTGCGAGTTCTTTTGCTGGTCGAGTTTCAGGCCGAGGAAGCTGAAGGACTCGCAGGTGGCCGCACGCACATCGGGGGAATTCTCGCCGATGCCGCCGGTAAAGACGAGAACATCTACGCCACCCAGGGTCGCAAGCATGGCGCCGGTGTAGAAGCGCAGATGATGCACAAACATGTCGAATGCCAGCCTGGCGCGGGTATCACCAGCGCGCATACGTTGTAAAACCTGCCGCAGGTCGCTTGAACCCGCAATTCCTTTGAGGCCCGACGATTTATTGAGGGTCGTATCAAGGTCTCCGGCTGATTGGCCTTTTTCGCGTTGCAAGTAAAATAAGATGCCGGGATCAATCGAGCCGGAGCGGCTACCCATCATCAGCCCTTCGAGCGGCGTGAAGCCCATGCTGGTGTCTACGCTCTGACCGTTCTGAATAGCGGTTATGGAGCAGCCATTGCCGAGGTGAGAGGCGATGATACGCAAGTCGCGTACATTGCGTCCAAGTACCTGGCCTGTGCGCCGCGTGCAATATTGATAGCTGATGCCATGGAAACCGAAGCGGCGAATGCCCTGCTCGAACCAGGCATAGGGGACGGGATAGACGACATTCGGTAAAGGCATGGAGCTATGGAAAGCCGTGTCGAATACGGCTACCTGGGTAATTGAGGGCAGGATATGCTCAACGGCTTCGATGCCTGCTAAATTGGCGGGATTATGCTGTGGCGCAATTTCGGCAAGGCGCGCAATGGCATCCTTCACCTCCGGCGTTACGCGTGTACTCTGCTCAAATTCCCGCCCGCCGTGAACGACGCGGTGCCCCACCATATCGATATCCGAGGGTTGCCTTATGACAGCGGTCTTTCCGCTCCACAGCGTTTCCAGTATGTGCCTGATGACTTCTGGACGCGAGTCGGTCTGAAGCTCTTCTTCCAGTGACGCGCCTTGACTGTTCTTCACTTTGAGCGTTGTAGCGCCTGGATGCTCTCCCCAGTCAGCATCGGCTTCCCACAAAGGTGGCGGGGCGTTATCGGGGAGAGAATCGCCTATTTCATAGAGGCGGCTCTTCTGGCCGCTTGATCCCGCGTTAAGAATGAGTATTTTCATATGATCCTGTTTTCCAGGGCGACCACCAGGGTACGCCCTGGCTCTTGATATAAAGCTCAACTCCAGTGCCAGTCAGTGATTTCTTTGGGATCGACGCCGTTTTCCTCGATGTAGCGGCGGAAATCGGCGAGGACATATTCGTAATGATGAACGAGTTCGCTGGCGCGTACCGCAACACGCGGGTTGCGCACTCCACCCATTCGGATGGCCTGCGTGATGAGGTGGAAGCGGTCGGTGCCGTTGCGCACGTTCATGTCAAATGGAGTAGTGGTTGTGCCCTCTTCCTGGTAGCCGTTGATCTGGAAACGCTGCGTATGGATATGATAACGCCCGAACAGCAACTGCTTCACAGCCGAGGGATAGCCGTGGAAGTTAATGATGACGGGGCAATCGGCGGTAAACAGGGCCTCGAACATCTCATCGTCCAGCCCATGCGGGTGAGCAGTTTCTTTCTCCAGGATGAACAGGTCGGTAACGTTGACGACTCGCACGCGCAGTTCGGGCAGTTCTTTGCGCAGGATGTGCGCGGCAGCCATGACTTCGAGCGTGGGGCTATCGCCAATTCCCACCAGTACGACATCGGGGCTTATGCCATCATCGATGCTTGCCCACTTCCAGATGGAAGCGCCTGCGCGACAATGAGCAATGGCATCGGTCATCGAAAGCCATTGCGGCATGGGTGGCTTATTGGCGATGATCAGGTTGACGTATTCTTTACTGCGCAGGCAATGGTCAACGGTGCTGATAAGACAGTTGGCATCCGGTGGCAGGTAGACGCGAGATACCCTGGCTTTCCGGTTGAGCACATCATTGATGAGCCCGGGACTCTGGTGCGAGAAGCCATTGTGTTCCTGGCGCCACAGAGTGGAAGTTTCGAAGTAGTTGAGTGAGGCGACAGGCAGGCGCCAGGGTATTTCCTGTGACATTTTGAGGAACTTGGAAAACTGGTCCATCATCGAGACAACAATGTTCAGGAATGCCTCATAGGAAGGGAAAAGGCCATGCCGGCCGGTCAGAAGATATCCCTGCAACCAGGCCTGGATGGTGTGCTCGCTGAGTATCTCGATCACACGACCATCATGAGAAGTGACCTTCTCGTTAAATGGGGGAACGGGCCACTGGTAATCGCGCTTCGTCACATCTAATACCGCCGTCAATTTGTTAGATTCAAGTTCATCAGGACTGAAGATGCGGAATGTGTGCGGGTTGCGCTTCACAACTTCTCTCAGATACAACGCTACCTGCTCAACGCTACTGACAAATTTGCTATCCTCGGAGTCGGAAATGCTTTCGGCCACGCGCTCGGCGGGGATCGCATAATCGAAGATGTTGGGGAGATCGAGGTCGCGGCGGATGCGGCCACCAAAGGTATGGGGGTTGCTGCCCATGCGCCGGTCGCCTTTTGGACATTGATCGAGAATTTCGGGCAATGGGCGCCCGTCTCCGTCGAAGAGTTCCTGTACATGATAGGAGCGCAACCAGCCTTCTAAGAGTTGAAAGTGTTCGGGATTGGTCTTGGGATCGGTAATTGGTATCTGGTGCGAGCGGAAAGAACCCTCGATAGGCTCGCCATCCATTTCCTTGACGGTCGTCCAGCCCTTGAGAGAACGCATGAGAAGGACAGGCCAGCGCGGCTTCTCGATGGGATTGCCTGAGCGGGCTGCTTCCTGAATATGACGGATTTCATGATAGGCCCAATCCAGGGCGCCATAAAGCGCGGCATCCAGGTCATCGCCCTCAACGAACTGGACGTTGTAGCCATAACCGGTAAAAAGGGCCAGCAATTCGTCGTCGCTCATGGTGCCATAAATAGTGGGATTGGCGATTTTGTAGCCATTGATGTGTACGATGGGCAGAACGGCGCCGGATTCGGCGGGGTCGAGGAATTTGTAGCTATGCCAGGCAGTGGCGGTAGGGCCTGTCTCTGCCTCGCCATCCCCTACGATGCAGGCGACAATGAGGTTTGGATTATCCATCGCTGCGCCGAACGCGGTGGCGAGGGCGTAGCCAAGTTCTCCCCCTTCATGGATGGTGCCGGGGACGCCGGGATAGAGATGGCTGGGGAAACCGCCGGGCCAGGAAAAACGACGCACGAACTTTTCAAGCCCTTCCCAACCGAAGGATAATTCCGGGTAGTAGTCATGCAGGGTGCCCTCTAAATAGAGATTGGCGAGATTGGCGGGCGCGCCATGACCGGGTCCTGTCACCAGGAACATGTCGATATCATAACGCATAATCAGGTGATTCAAGTGCGCGTAGATCAGATTAATGCCGGGACTGGTGCCCCAATGGCCCAGCAGGCGATCTTTGATGTCTTCCGGTTTGAGCGGCTGTTGCAGCAAGACGTTGCGTTTTAGATATAACTGCGCGGCTGTCAGATAGTTGGTGACGCGGCGAAAGCGTGCGATAGCATCCAATTCTTCACTGTGAGCCTGGCGAATTTCCTGGATGGAAAGTGGGTGAGCGTTGGCTGATACGCGAGATGTCGAGATTTCTATGGCCATGTAGTTCTCCTTTGCGAGCCAGAATGTGTCATTACAGGTTGTACCTTGAATAATACGTGCTTGACGCTCATGGCGTTTCTAACAGTCCTTATTGCTTTGTGAATGAGGGCGTAGGGGCCAGATGATGTTGTTGAACAAAAGAGTTCAGCAATCTCGTGGGGCCGATCAATCGGCGGTGGGCGCGATCAATCGGCCCCTACGTGGCAAGGGATGCGGGCCGATCAATCGGCGCTGGGCGCGATCAATCGGCCCCTACGCAACATGTACGCCTATCGAGGCCAGGCCCTGCTGCAAGGTTTTTGTTGTGAGCTGCTCTACGAAGACGGAGCGCACGATGCCATTGCTGTCAATGAAATAGGTTGTGGGAATGGCAGTGACACCGTATGCAATATTGGTTTTATCTCCTGGATCGAACAGGAGTGGATAGGTGATCTGAAACGTCTTGCCAAAAGAGGCGATGTCATCCTTTGGATCGGCCTGATCGACGCCGAGCAAAACGAAGGCGCCGTGCAGCTGCGTGTAGGTGTGTTCGAGAAACGGCATTTCGCTGCGACAGGGTGTGCAGGATTCGGACCAGAAGTTGATGACGACGGGATGGCCGCGCAGGGCACGCAGGTCTATAGATCCGCTGCCTGAACCACCATAAATTGGCAAGACAAACCCGGGCGCAGCAGTACCCACGGGTACGCCGCCCGTTGGCTGTTGCGTTGGCGATGGCAATAAGACGAGAAAAGCAAAGATGCCGGCCAGGACTGCGATGATGCCGAGGACGACAAATGTGATAGTCCTGCGCCGGTTTCGAGGGGCGCGCGGACGCTCTGCGTAGTGTTCTGCCAGTTCGGCTTTCAATTCTTGCCGCTGGGTACGCGCCAGTTGCTGCTCCTGTTTTGCCTGCTCTTTTGTTTTCGATAACTGCCGGGACATACAAAAAAACTCCTTCCAGACCATATATAGTATAAGGCCATGGTTGAGTGCGTGCAAGAGGAATCAGCCGGTGACATGCTGGCGCTTTTTCTCCTGATAGATGCTCATCACATCGTAGCATGTTGAACGAAGTACCATGTGATGAGCATCTACAGAGTCGCTTATGGTGCGCCAGGTCGAGGTTCACTCTGTGTGGTCGCGGGCGGCGAGGCAGGAGCGGCAGCAGGAGCGGCCGCGCGGCCTATGGCGAGGCCAACGATGTCTACGAGGAGCGCCACCAGAGCCAGAATGAGAAAGAGCAATGGCGCCGGGAGGGAGATGCCGAAGAGGGCATCTAGAGAATAGCTGCCCGGACCGGTCAGGCCAAGAGCCATGGCAGCTGCGAGCAACTGTAGCGGAAACTCAATGCCCCGCTTGCTATTCCAGAAACCGTTCTTCCAGTGGCTTTTGGCAATCGCCATGGACATGGCGCCAAATATACCTGCAGCTCCCAGAGGTGTCAGGAAGCCGAGCGCTAAGGAGAGGCCGCCGCCAAGTTCGCCGAGGATAACGAAACTGGCCCACAGCACATACGGCTTCAAGCCCATTCTTTCTTGCATTTTCATGGTTCCGGCTAAACCCGGACCGCCGAACCAGCCAAAAAGTTTTTGCGCCCCATGCGCGGCAATCGTCAATCCGGCGACCAGCCGGAGAAGAAGGAGACCGAGAGAAAGCGAGATACCCATACACATAACCCCTTTCCTGAAAAGTATTTGATGCAGGCTTCGTGTGGCTCCCCCCTTTCCTTTATGGGCGTCACACACCTTGCAGAAATGTTCTTTATTAACGGTGAAACATAAAAGTAAGTAACTTTTATTCCAATAGCTTGCTCTGAAAATACCTCCTCGCTTGTCATTCTGAGCGCAGCGAGGAATCTGTAAGAACCAGATCGATCAGGGGCTTGCTTCAGATTCTTCGCTGCGCTCAGAATGATACGTCCGAACTGGCTTTCAGTGGCAAGCCATGAAAATCGGTATCAGAGCTATACATAGTATTAAAGCGTTTGTTTGTTGAGCTTGGAGCATTCAACGGGCTTGATATATACTTGGGGATATAAGAGGATAGGCACAAGGCGCTGTCCCTACAGGTCTGGCTGGGAAGGAAAGGTATGCAACAGCTTATTTTCCGGCTCCTGGGGCCACCAGAGATATCTTACAATGAACGACTGATCCGCATACCGCGCAGGCGCTCGCGTGCCCTGCTCTACTACATGGTCTCAACGCATACGCCCCAGCCACGGGAGCGTCTACTGGCCCTGCTGTGCGGCGAGATGGATGAGGAGAGCGCGCGCCACGCTTTCAAGACCGCGCTGGCCGAGGTGCGCGCTCAACTACGCAGCTTCGACGCTTCTGTCGAATGGATCACCGGCGATGGTGACCTGCTGACCTTCAATCCCCTCGCCCCCATCTGGCTCGATACCGAAATCTTCGAAAAAGATACAGCGGCCACGTCACGCAATCTGAACCAGGCGATACAACTCTATCGCGGCGATTTTCTTGACGGATTTTTCCTGAAGGATTCTACCAGCTTCGATGCCTGGGTGCGCAGCACACGGGACCACTTTCGCCATCGCTACCTGTCGGCCCTGCGCCAGCTGGCGGAGCTAAATGAGGCCGACCAGCAGTACGAGCAGGCCATTACGTGTCTTCACCTGCTGCTGGATGCCGACCCGCTGGCAGAAGAGGCGCATGCCTGCCTGATGCGCCTTTACTGGACGATGGGTGATAGAACCGAGGCCCTACGTCAATACGAGCGACTCCGCACAGTGCTGGCGCAGGAGCTTTCGGTAAAACCCTCTGCTACCACGCGGGCTCTCTACGAGCAAATCGTGCATAGCAGTAAGTGGCCTGCCACCTCAACGCCCTCGCGAATCTCATCTTCCCCATCGCCTCTCTCTTCAACTTTATCTCCAGCGATACAAGGCCCGCCAACCTTTCTTCCCGTTCGACCGGCGCTGGAGCCAATCGAGGCCTCGCCGTCGCTTCTGGTTGGGCGCATCCACGAACTGGCGTGGCTCCAGCAACGGCTGGCCGGTTCCACGCTAGACGCGCCTTTATTATTGCTCTTCGGTGAGGCGGGCAGCGGGAAGACAGCCCTTCTGAACGAACTACGCAAGCGTTTGCCTGCCGACTGGCTGGTGTTATGGGGAGCCTGCCAGCAGGTCGAGCGCAAACTTCCTTATCATGCCATCATCGAGGCCCTACGAGGCGGCCTGAAAGAGCAGGATATTCACCGGGTGAACCTGCCCGGAATCTGGTTCGCCGCGCTTGCCCGCTTTCTCCCAGACCTCTTTCCATGCGAAGTGACGTGGCAGGAGCGAGGCCCCATCGAGCCACTCATCTTCGCCGACGCGATTGTCGCGCTCTTCGACCAACTCGCTCAACCGCAACGCCCTGTGCTGCTGCAACTCGATGATCTCCACTGGGCAGACAAAGCGACCCTGGCCCTGGTCGGCCACCTCGTTCGCCATACCAAACGCGGCAGTGTCTACATCCTGGGAACGGCCCGCACCGGGCGCGCGGAGAAACGATTGACGCCTTTACGCCAGAGCGCGTTTCGCCAGAATGCACTCGCCGAACTCGTCCTCTCTCCTTCGCTACAATAAGGCGAAATGTGGCTTTCTTTCCTTTTTTGCAACCACGATGTAACCTGTCTGTAACGTTATTGTGACGCTTGCTCGTTACACTTCCTACAAGGCGACGTGCTGGATCAATCCGCACTCTATCCTACAGCATTTCCCGGAGGAGTACACCGGCGAGCGTATGTCACTTCTGTTATGGAGGGCTTTATGGTGGTTCCCCCTATCGAACAACAACGCTTGACGCTCGAAGACGTGCGAGTTCAACGCTGGCCCTGGTCACTTGAACATACTGCAAACCTCGACCAGCCTTTTGTTACGGCAGGCAACCGTGTCTATAGCATCGCCACGCAAAATGGCGAGTTTCCTGATATCGGCTGGAGACAGCCTGGTGAGATGGCCGGCGTCTGGGATCATCCCATCAAATTGCTGGATGGCTTCTGGCTCGGCATCTCTTTTGGAACCGGCAAGCTGGCAGGCGCCGGTGAGAAGATTCACTGGTTGACTCAGGCCAGCCACTGGCGTATGACGCCCGGCGAGGTAGAGATCACCTACCAGTTACCGAAGCTCGAAGTGGCCCGCCACGAATACGGCGTGGATGATGAAGAAGGCATGCTGATCCAGCTGGTGCTGCGGAATCAGCACCGGAAAAAGCTGGCTCTCGTGTTGCATTTTCTAGCCCGCACCGACCTGCGGACAGCCTGGTTGGGCGAGAACCGCCTGCCCTGGCGCGATGGACGCGATGAGGCAGCCTACCTTGATAAACAGGCATGTATCGCGGCCTACAATACTGTCAATCCGGCTTTTGTACTCTTTGGATCGCAGCGGCGACCGTTCGCCGTCACCATCGGAAACGACCTGTGGGCGACCAGGCAGACCGGCGGCCAGGGCATCAGCGGGTACTTGCGCTACCAGGTGGAACTGCCGCCTGAATCGACAAAGGAGGTGATGTGCATCATAGCAGGCTCAACGCGCTCCGCTGATGCAGCTCTCGCGACCTACCAGCGTCTCTGCGCTCACTCTCGCGAACTGATCGAACGACAGAGGCAAGTCTACCAGGAGATCATTGAACGCTGCGCGCTGGCGAGCGACGATGAGTTAATCGACACGGCCTTTGGTTGGGCCAAAGTCACGTTGCAGATGCTGGAACGCAAGGTTCCCGGTATCGGGCAGGGAATGGCCGCCGGGTTGCCAGACTTCCCGTGGTGGTTCGGCAAGGATACAACCTATACGACCCTTCCGCTTGTCGCGAGCGGCCAGTTCGAGCTGGCGCTAACCTCGCTGCGCAACCTTGCCCGTTATAGCCAGGCCATTAACAAGGATGGCGGAGTCGTTCATGAAATTCTGACGCAGGGACACGTGCATGATAGCGGACACCTGGTTGAAGTGCTGCTCTTCGTCCGCGCCTGCTATCACGCGTTCATGTGGACGGGCGACCGCGAGTTCTTGCAAGAACACTATGCCTTCTGCAAACGCGGCCTGCTCGACCTTGTGCTAGGGAAGCGCGACCTGGACGGCAACCTGTGCGCGACCGGCAAGGGCCTGGTTGAATCGCGCGAGCTGCAATATGGCGAGGGATTCAAAACGCTGGATATCGCTGCCTACACCTACGAGGCGCTGCTCTGCCTGGCAGAACTCGCTCAAGCTGCCGGCGATGAGGCCCTCGTTCCCGAACTGCGGCAAAAGGCGCAGCAACTACGCGCGCATGTCAATAGCGTGTGGTGGATGCCCGGCGAGGGCATGTACGGTGATATCTTCACCTCCGCGCAAGCGCTCGCCACCTCGCACCAGCTTTTGCGTGCAGAAAAACCCTTGTGGCCGGGCGACCTGGTCGAATTGGAGTACAGCGATAGCATGCTCGAACGCTTTGCCCAGCAGCATCCTCTTGACCAGGAAGCGCTGGAGCAAGAACGTCCCTGGTTGCTGAAGCATATGATCGCCCTGACTCCCATGGAGACGGGACTGGCAACCTATAAACAGGCGGAACGCGCTTTTGCTCGCCTGGAGTCGGACGAGTTCATGGGACCCTGGGGCATCTACCTCAATCCAGACCGGCATCGCGTCACCATGACCCTGCCCAGCGGCTTGATGGTGGCAGCTGAGGCACGCTACGGACGCGTAGAGCAGGCTTTGATGCTCTGCCGCAAAATAGCGGCCACACTGCCCTATGCCATGCCAGGCGCGATGAGCGAGGTTTCGCCGGATGGCGGGTGTTTTATCCAGGCCTGGTCAAGCGTCGGCATTATCTGGCCCGTGGTTCATTACTTTCTTGGATTCCGGCCTGACGCCGCTTCGCGTTCTGTGCGCTTCGTTCCGCATCTTCCCGCCAGCTGGAAGCATGTGCGCCTCAGCAATGTGCGTGTCGGGTCAACCAGCATGCATCTTCAAGTGGAAGAAACCGGAGCGGAAACGCGCCTCATTCTGGAAACCGGGGACCCGCTGTATCAGGTAACACTCGGTATTACGTATCCTGATTCAAGGGAGCCTCGTTGTGTCTCCTTGAACGGGGACGCCATTCAGTATCATAGATACATCGTAGATGATCGTACAAAGGAGCATGATCAACCGGCATGGCAGGTGGTAGCAGCCTCTCCCATCAGAGGATACCACCGGTATGAATTCCTTGTAGCCTGGTAGTGTTGTGAGTCGCTTCACTCATCTTCCTGAGTGCCGTCGCTCGCCCTACCAGGCAGCACAAAGCGTGGCTTCTCAAAAGTCACCTTCAGGAGGCTTGTTATGAAACGACTCATTACAACGCTCGTACCTATCTTTGTTATCTTTACCTTGATCCTGGCCGCCTGCGGTAACAACAACGGCAGCAGCGGTGGAAGTGGCAACAACGGAGTGAGCCAGCAGGGGCTTGCGGGTGGTAACCCCTACAACTCCTGCCCCAGCAGTACGAACACGACAGCTGCCGCGCCTGAAAGCGGCAATATCTCGCTGACCGTCTCCGGTTGGACCTCGACGCCAGCAGAGGACGCGCTGGTGCAGCAAAACCTGAACAACTTCGAAAAGCTGCACCCCAACATTCACATCACCTGGGCGCCCATCACCGGTGATTATCCCACCAAGATGCGCGCCAACATCGCCAGCAACACCGTTCCCGACGTCTTCTACCTGCAGCCGGCCATGGCCAGTGAGTACATTAGCGGCGGCAAACTGCTCAACCTCTCACCCTACATGGCGCGCGACGGCGTGAAGGCCAGCGACTACTACTCCGCCTTGATCAACCCGTTTGTCTGCACCAGTGGGCAAGTATATGGCTTGCCAAAAGACTGGAACAGCCTGGGTGTCTTCTACAACAAGCAGATGTTCCAGGCAGCTGGCTTATCTGCCCCCAGCGCCAACTGGACCTGGACCGATTTGCAGAATGACGCCCAGAAGCTGACCAAAAATCCTGGCTCCCCCAACTCGGTCTACGGCATCGTCCTTTCCGCCGACCTGTCCCGCTGGGGCGCCTTCCTGTTCGCGGATGGCGGCTCCGTCCTCAACAAAGACGGCACGCAGGCTACCTTCAACAATCAGCAAGGTGTCAATGCGCTGAACTACTATGACAGCTTCTTCAAGAACAACACCGGCGCGCTGCCAACAACGGTGGGCGCGGGGTGGAACGGTGAAGCCTTTGGTAAGCAGCGTGCGGCAATGGTAATCGAGGGCGGCTGGATGCTCCCCTTCCTGTCCTCAACCTATCCAAACGTCCAGTACGGCATCGCTCCCCTGCCGGTTGCTCCTACCGGTAAGCGTGCCAATCTAACTTTCACCAATGCCTGGTCAGCCTATTCCGGCACCAAGCATCCTGAGGCAGCCTGGGAACTGATTAAGTACATGACTGGCTCAACCGTACAGGAGAGCCAGTTGAACGCGGGCTTCGCCCTGCCGACCCTCAAGAGCCTGGCCAACGCGCCCTACTTCACCACCAACCCGGGCTTCAAGGTACTCTTTGACGCAGCGCCATATAGCTACGCCGACTACTATGGCCCACAGGACGCCACCATCCATACGGATGTCAGTAACGCCATCGATGCCGTCCTGCTCGGCAAGCAGGACGCACAATCGGCCCTCAACGACGCTGCTACCAAGGTCAACAGCCAGCTACAGGCCCCATGACGCCCTGTAGCAACCCGTGGCATGAACGGGTCGATTCTTGAAATGGCGTGTACCAGTAGGGGCGCGGGCTGTGGCGGCTAGGTGACAGGGGAGCTTGCTCCGTTCTCCTGGGGAAACGGGAGAGCAGGCCTTGAGGATATCCGAGGTTGGCCCCTCCCCACCCCGCGGCGGAGCAAGCTCCCCACCACCCTGCTCCCGCCCTTACTGAACCAATGTAGATCGAAGGAGAACATTTATGGCTACTCAACCGGTAGGACAATCTATGTCCACAGCTCCTGCACTTACTAAAGAAAAGGGCCACCGGCTCTCGCAGGGTGGAGGGAGCCGGTCAAATCGCGACCGCGCCGAAGCCATTGCCGCTTACCTCTTCCTCCTGCCATACTTGCTCGTACTGGCGGTCTTTCTCGTCTTTGTTTCAATATTTGGGCTGGGGTTAAGCTTCTTCCGCGTTGACCTCGGCTTCACCGGCCCCGTCTTCATTGGACTGAGAAATTACACCTTTATCTTCAATCAGCTTTCCAATGTTGGCCTGAGCGACTTCTGGACTTCCATGATCAACATCGTGAAGTTCACCTTTTTTGTTGTGATCGGGCAAACCATCCTCGCTCTCGCAATGGCGCTGGTCTTACAGGCCATTGTACGCGGGCGTGGCATCTTTCGCACCATCTTCTACGTGCCGGCCGTGACTTCCTCGGTTGCCACTGCGCTGATCTTCCTCTGGCTGTATAATCCTGACGGGATCATCAACTATATCCTCTCGCTGGTTCACATCAACGGGCCAGACTGGTTGAACAATGTGTTCTGGGCATTGCCCGCGTTGATGCTCCTCAACATCTGGACGACAGCCGCTTCATTCATGATTTATTTCCTGGCAGCATTGCAGGATTTGCCACGGGAGTTGATCGAGGCATCCGAAGTTGACGGCGCCAACCGCTTCCAGACCTTCTGGTACATCACCGTGCCACTGCTGCGCCCAACCATCTTCCTCGTAGTGGCGCTGGGAACCATCGGCGCCTTCCAGATGTTTGACCAGGCCAAGTTCATGACCAACGGCCAGCCGCTCAATTCCACCCTCACTCCCATGCTGGAAATCTACAACGCTGGCTTCGCCGATGGTCGCTTTGGCCTCGCCGCGGCAATGTCCGTCATTCTCTTCATCGTCATTTTCATCGTCACCATCATACAGCGCCGCTTCATTGATATTGACGCTTCACGATAAGGAGGCTAACCATGGCACAAATACAGGCACGTCCAATCGAAGCCGTGCAAACAATACAGAGAGAACGTCCCACCATACGCTGGTGGCAACTGATTGTGCTCATCTTCCTGATAATTTTCACTATCACCTCGATTGGGCCGCTGATCCTGACGATCATCTCTTCATTCAAAACTGAACACGATGTGCTGGCCTTTCCGCCCACGCTCCTGCCCAATCCTTTTATCATTTCCAACTACGTGACAATTCTCAGCAACCCGCTGTTCTTGCGCTGGATGCTAAATGCCTTCATTTACGCCGTTGGTGCCATGGTACTCAATGTCGTCTTCTCCGCAATGGCAGGCTATGCATTGGGTCGAATGCGTTTCCCCGGCAAGAACTTCATTTTCCTGCTAACGTTGGGCGTCATGATGATCCCTTCGGCGATCTACCTCATACCCAAGTTCCTGGTAGTCAATAGCCTGCACCTGACCAACACCTATTTCGCGCTGATCCTTCCGGCAATGGCACAGCCGTTCTCGGTCTTCATCATGGTGCAATTCATGAAAGGGTTGCCAAAAGAGCTGGAAGAATCCGCCTTTATCGACGGCGCGTCTCGCTTCCGTACCTTTTTCCAGATTATTCTCCCTCAGGTCAGGCCGGCCCTCACTGCCGTGGCTATTATCACCTTCCAGGGCGCCTGGAACGACTTCCAGTGGCCCCTGGTCGCATTAGGCACGCAGGACATGTACACGCTTCCACTGGGATTGTTCTTCTTCAAATCCGAACACTTCACCCAGTACGCGCTGCTACTGGCCGCTTCGATGTTCAACACCATTCCCATCCTGGTCTTGTTCTTCATCTTCCAACGTTACTTCATTGAAGGAGCCGTCTCTTCTGGCGTAAAAGGATAAGTATCAGTAGTGGATAGCTTTAAAATCGATACACAGTCGCATGGCGAGATTGACCTCAGCAGCGCCGTGCTGGCGATCCTGTGGGAGAAATCGCTCGGCGCGTTGCACTCTTTGCGCACCTCGCTGGGCGTCATGGCAAGCGGCCAGAATGGTTTCTTCCATGCCATCTTTGGCCGTGACTCTCTCTGGACCGTCTTGCTGGCGCTCGAGGCCGGTCAGCGACTGCGCGCCCTGGGGGAAAACCATCTCCCCGTCTCATCTATCGTGCCTTTCCCATCCTACGATGACTGGCTGCATAGCCTCGCTCGCGACGTACTGCGCGGCCTCGCCAGCCTGCAGGGGCGCGCCATCAATGACACCAACGAAGAGCAGCCAGGCCGCATCATTCACGAGTACTGGAACCCCGTCCCGCATCGTATGCTTGTCGCTCGCTGGCCCGTCATCGACGGCCGCTATTACGGCGCCTTCGATGCCACCTTCCTCTTTCTCATCACGGCCGCGCGGGTCTTCACCTACTTCCATGATCGCCAATTGCTCGAAGAACTCTGGCCATATATTCACGCCGCCTTGCTCTGGGCCTTAGCATGGTCTGACCTCGACAACGATGGCCTCGTCGAATACCTCCGGCGCAATCCCGAAGGAATAGGCCTCGATAACCAGGTCTGGAAGGATAGCAGCGAATCGATTCAGCCGCGCGCAGGCGAAACGCTGCTTCACCCATTCGCCTGGATAGAGATGCAGGGATATGCCCTCGCCGCCTATGCCAGTTATATTGAACTGGCCGAAACACTGGGACATAGCGATTCCGAGCTGCGCCAGCAAGTTCAGCAGCGTATCACCGGACTGCGCCAGGGCATCTCCCAATTCTGGATGGCCGGCGAGGGGTTCCCGGCCATGATCCTCGACGGCAACAAAAAACAGGTCGAGGTTGTTTCATCCAATCCCGGCCACCTGCTCTGGAGCGAAGTACTCGAAACACAGCAGGCGCAGCAGGTCTGCCGGCGCCTCTTGCAGCCCGACCTGCTCACGCCCTGGGGCATCCGCACGCTTTCCGAAACCGCCTACTACTACAACCCCTCCAAATATCACTGTGGCGCCGTCTGGCCGTTCGACAACGCCGTCATCGCGGCAGGCATGATGCGCTATGGCTTGCAGGATGAAGCACGCCATATCGCTCACACCATCCTGCAGGCCATGCACACCATCAACGAGCCCGTCGAACTCTACGTGGTTCTTCCTTCGACCTGGATACGCTCCCCGCGCATCGCCCAGCCTTATGTGCTGGTAGACTACTACTACGCCAGCAGCATCCAGGCATGGACGGCCGCAGCTACGCTCTACCTCGTCTCGCTGCACCTGTAACGTGTAGCAAGTGACCGGGTCCGCTTGACATCTTGCTCAAACTCAGGTAATCTTCAACAAGAGCCAGTAGAAGCGCTACCGGGTTCGTAGACATTTACGGTAAAGGATTATTCGCATAATATGGGCAGCTTTGTGGTGAGATTCATGCGCAAACGCGGCTTTCGCACCCGCTGCTGTGGGCATTGCACTACCTGTACAGTCGCCCAGGGGTTTACTATGCCCTTTTTCGATTGTAGAGCTTCTTAAAACGCAAGGGGAAACAGCATAGTGGCCGCGGGCGATTGTTCAGCTTCGCCCGCGGCTTTTTGATTCTCCTAACTACATAGCTGAATTGTTAGATCGATAGACCGTGAGGCGAGCGCGCAGGCTGCCCGCTGTCATCTACGCATAGTTGCTTGCCTCTGGTTCGCCTCCCGCGTTCGCACTCCCATTGCAGAAAGGGAACATTCTTATGCCTTCTTCACACGCCGGACGCACTTTGGACGAAAAACTGGCGGCCATCGCGAACCATTTTGGCCTGGGCCAGATTCAGTCATTTGAGCGCGCTCCCGGCACCAACGAGAACTACATCGTCAACACGACAGAGGGCGACTACCTCTTCAAGATCATCGTCAATACGACGCTTGAGGATATACTGCGTGGCCTGCCTTTCTTACAGCGCCTGCAGGCATATCATTTCGAGGCGACCGCCTATTACCTTCAGGCGCCGGACGGCTCGATGTGCTATTCTAGCCCGGACTGCGAAGCAGTGGTTATGCACAGGCTGCAGGGCGCAATGCCCGAACTTTCAGATGCTGTTAACCGCGAGGTTGGCCTGCACCTTGCACGACTCCATCTCATCCCATGCGATGGCCTGCCGGAGAAACGTCACTGGCTCGCTGCGCGCTACCTGCCCGAGTCTATAGAGGCGGCTGTCCAGAAATATAGCGCCGGTAGGCTGCGTGAAACACTGGCAGTCTTTCACTCCCTAGACGATTTTCGACCCGCGACCTTCCCGCAGAGCATCGTGCATGGCGACCTGGATACAACCAATTGCCTGTTCGATGGGGACAAACTGGTCGCGTTTGTCGATTGGCAGGAAATTGGCGTCAGCGCGGCATTGATGGATTTTGCGATGACGATGCTGGGCTTCTGTTTCGTCGATTCGCCTGCCGGGTCTTATTACTGGGCGCTCTTCGATCCCAGACTGTACCGCGCCCTCTTTGAGAGCTATACCAGCGTGCGCCCGTTCTCAGCCTATGAACTGGCACATCTTGAATCCGCCCTCAAATACGTGGGCCTGACGCAGCCCATATGGTCGATGCTCACCTGGGATCACTATCATCCCGGCCAGGAGATGATCGAGACGAACCTGTTGTACTGGAAGTTTGGCTTGCACGAATTGTCATTGCCTGCTTTATAACGACATTCGATACGAAAGGAAACCGTAGCGACAATGACCGTATTTCGCGCACTTTCCCAGCGTTCCTTTGCACTGCTGTGGTGGGGGTAGACCATCTCGCGCCTGGGCGATAGCCTCTATACGATTGCTCTAGCATGGTGGGTACTCGAAAAAACCGGCTCGGCGACGGCTATGGGCATCGTCCTGATCTGCTCTACGACCCCATGCTCCTGCTGCTCCTGGTTGGTGGCGTTGCCGTGGACCGTTTTCCCCGCATCCGTCTGATGCTCGCCTCCGACCTTTCACGAGGAGTAGCGGTCGGCATCATCGCATTGCTGGCCTTCACGCAGCGGCTCGAACTTTGGCAACTCTGCACCATGAGCGCCTTTTTTGGCCTTGTAGGCGCTTTTTTCTACCCGGCCTCTACTGCTGCCATTCCCGACCTGGTACCAACTGAACACCTGCTCAGCGCCAACTCGCTGCGCAGGATCAGCCTGCAAGTGGCACAAGTGTTCGGGCCGGGCATCGGCGCGGCAATTATCGCGCTGGGTGGAACTCCGCTCGCATTCGCGCTGGATGGGGCTTCCTTCGTCATTTCGGCGGCATGCCTGTTGGCCCTGCCTGGCAAGCCGGCACGCCGCAATTCCAGCTCAAAAGAAAGAACAAGCCCACTCCATGACCTGCGGGCGGGGATAGGTACAGTGTTGCAATCTCCCTGGCTGTGGGTCACTATTGCGGCCGCCTGTGTCAGCACGATTTTTCTCAGCGGCCCGATGAGGCAGTATTGCCCCTGCTGGTGAAAGAGCGATTCGGGACACAGGTAAACCTCTACGCGCTTCTCACCTCGCTGTCCGCGCTCGGTTCCATCAGCACGGCGCTCTGGCTCGGACATTTCAAGCGACTGCGGAGACGCGGGCCATTTATCTATGGAGCATAGATTCTTGCCAGCTTGATGCTGCTGGTCGCAGGCTTACCGCTTCCCGCGAGCATAATAAGCCTGGCGTTCCTGATCCAGGGCGCGTCATACACTTCATTTGGGCTGGCATGGATAAATACATTGCAAGAGTTCGTTCCCGCTGGCAGGTTGGGGCGTGTTGCCAGTATCGATATGCTGGTCTCCACGGCGCTAGCCCCCATCGGCTATGGACTGGCGGGTATTGCAGCAGATCGATTGGGGGCATCGCCGGTCTTTGTGTTCGGCGGGGCCATCAGCGCAATCGTTATTGCGCTGGGGCTGCTGCACCCGGCTATTCGGAAGGTGGATTAAATAGCTCTCATGCCTTGCCCACCTCCTGAGCAATTCTTGTTCTTGCCCGTACACTTGTACATGCACATGCCACTAGAGCTATCACACCCGGTACAAGGGATCAGGATGACACAAATACTACCCCTGCCGCAGGCCGCATCAGAGCCGCAGAATTCTAAGCCGTCACAGGTCTGGTTACATGCGCATTCGGCCCTGCCGTTAATATCGGTCACGCAATAGCAGTTGGGGTTGGAGTTGCCTGGGCAGTTCTGAAAACCAGAAGAGCAGGTTCCCCCAACACGGTACGTTCGTTGCTTCGTCACTTTCGGGTTTCTTGAGCAAGGCACGGGGTTGCTCACGAGGGACCCAACAGGCAGCCTGCCGGTGTCCTGCTGGCGATAGTCTGGATGATGTAATAATCGATATGCCCGGCTTGATTCGTCCAGGCCTGGTTGGCCAGTCCATTATCATAGAGAAAGGGATAGGAGCCCCCAAAATCTTTGGAACAGATATCGCCGATCTCACCGTTCCCATACCAGCCGACACTTCTGAGAACCGGATCCGTAACCGCCTCCAGTTGCTCATGGGCCGAGACATCGATGCTGCTATCGATGTAGATATTCCCGCTGGGAGCCGTTGGCACATGTATCGGACAGCCACTGAGGGAATCGCCAGCGGAAGGAAAGACGATATGGGCATAGATGGTTGGACTATCGAGTGGTCCCCAAAAGGATTGATAGCCACAGGTGCCATCGTCGCTGGGATCGGCTACCTGCTCACCCAGCAGCGTGTAGACCGGAAAATAGTTGCTGTAGCCACTTGTTGGCCAGCCATTGGTGGCGATGGCGAGCTTGACCTCAGCGACAATCTCCGATTTGCTCAGTGAGCAGTTCTGACACGGGTAAGGGGTCTGAGTATCTTCCCACCAGTTAGCCAGCACAGCTGAATGGATGCTACCATTGTCGCCGGCATATTCACTGGCTACCAGTTGATAGAGGCAATTGGGACCCACATCCTGATAATACTGATTGATATGGCTGATGTACTGGTCGTTAGCTCCATTATCATTGGGGAACCAGTAGATGGGGGTACACATTGACCACCCCTGGCATCACTGGACCTCCATAATAGGTCACCGGGGATCCATAGGTGTTCGGGGCAAATGGCTTGCCACGAGCGAGAGGAATACTTTTAGTTCCCAACACTTGAGGAAAGATGAGGACAGCACTCAATACGCTCACTAGACCAAGGACAAGAGCAAAGCAACATTTCGTTTTCATATATAATTCCCCCTCTATGATGACGAGCGTGAGGAGAGAGCCAGCAGGACACGCGAGGGAAAGGAGAGGCCTGACCCATGATTCCTCAAACCAAGCGAGAGACTCGACGCGCATAGTTATCTCTACAATTGCCAGTATACCAGCGATTATCGTGAAAGTTAACCTTTTGCATGAGCAAAAAAGAGAAAAGTTATGCGCACACAGAAATGACTCAAGAGGGTATTTGCAGAAAAGGAAAACATACCAGGGCATAGGCTACAACGACTAGACTTTTCGCTGGGCAGCGAAGCAAACTAGCAGTAGGCCTCAATAAGTGTTTGCTCATCGGTGCCATTACTATAGTAGCCTACTGCCCAGGCCCGACTAGTTCCAGGTACCAGCGCTACTCCTCTCAGGTTATCAGGTCCCGGATTGGGACTCTTCACCGCCTTCCAATGACCACCAGTCCAGTGTTCGGTCAAGTTCAAGACGGTCGAGGGGTTGGGAAAGTAGTACCCAACCGTCCAAACATTGCCGTTCGGGAGTGCAGAGACAGCGTACAAAAGATTAGCAAAGCTGCCAGGATTGGGGCTTTTCACCTTCGTCCACTGGGAGCCATTCCAGTGTTCAATGAGGGTGGCTGCCCCACCTTTACGCGGTGAGTAGCCTCCGACCGCCCAGACGTCGGTGTTGGAAGCAGCCGCGACCCCGTAGAGATAATTGACATAGGGGCCAGGACTAGGACTAGCGACGACACTCCACTGGGAGCCATCCCAGTGTTCAATTAAGATATAGGTCCCTCCGCTAGGAGGCGAAGAATAACCCACCGCCCAGACGTCATTACTGGAGACCGCTGAGATACTATAGAGATAATCGACATTCGAACTGGGATTGGGACTGGGAATTACGCTCCATTGTGTGCCGTCCCAATGTTCAATTAAGGTGACTGCATCCCTGACGCCCACCGTCCAGACATCCGTGCTGGAGATGGCCGCGACTCCATAGAGATAATTGCCATTTGTGCCGGGATTGGGACTGGGGACGAGATTCCACTGCGAGCCATCCCAGTGTTCCGTCAACGTCGATGAACCACCGCCTGCTGGCCCGTACTCGCCTACCGCCCAGGCAGCAGTGCTGGAGATGGCAGTGACCCCGTAGAGATAATTGCCGGCCACACCGGGACTGGGACTTGGCACCACATGCCAGCCCTTACACTTGAGCGGCGTGGAGGCAGCAACTGGGCTCGCGTGCAGCAGTGGAGAGAGGAGAATGAGCGAGCAAGCGAGGAAAAGCCAGCGAAAGCGATGCGTGATAAACCTTTTCATGATCTCTATAAATAATACAGCTGGACGAAAAGCGCGAGCCAGGCCGCAATAGCTTGCTCGTTTCCTACTCATACGCGAGATGGTATCATCAGGGAAAAGATTCGCTTCTGCTTGCAATCATACATGAGTTTGTATGGAAAATCAACCAGCCTCTTTCGGCAGGCAGGGCTATTTAAAAGTCGAGTCAGTGAGGTCAACTTTAGAAGGCGCTCCGACAAAATCAAGCTCGTTCTCTCGACTTTTCAATAGCCCTGTTCGGCAGGCGGGAAATTTTAAAGAAGCTACAAGTCTTGACAGCTTGCTTGCTTTCATGTATACTTGCTCATGAAGACGAGCAAGCTTCGTCATTCATCTCAGTAATGAACCCCGGCACGGTAACGGGCAATCACAAGAGTTACATCTCTTCCATCACCAGCGTTCCCACCCTTGATGAACTTTTCCAGCCGAATCGGGAATCCTGTAGGGACAGCGGCTGGTCCCTGTCCCGGTTCCCTGAGGCAGACAGGGACCAGCCGCTGTCCCTACAGCACGGTTGTACATCGAAGACGCGGACAGGGACCAGCCGCTGTCCCTACAGCACGGAGCGAGGTGGCTTCCCATTGCCCGATTCGGTAGTCAAAATTCATCAGGATTCCCCAATCTGGGAATCAGAATTCATTAGAACACGTGCTGTTCGGAATTTGTTAATACCCACCAGGAGCTACCCATCATGGCGCTACCCCCTTTCTTGCGCTGGCTCAAACCCTCTAACGCAAGTGAACCAGCCTCAAGCATGCACATCCAGGAACAGATTAACCCTACATATGTTGCCTCCTCGCCAACGCAGGAAGACTGGTACTGGGGGCGATACGCGACCGGTGTCGAAGAAGACCGGTATTGGCGGAGATTAAGCGACAACTGGTACCAGAAGGACGTAATTCCCTCGACTTACCTGGAACTGCATAACTCCTGTTACGAGGCTTATAACGCCAATCCCCTGGCCTTCGCCATCGTTGAGATCACCACCAGTTTCGTGCTGGGAAAGGGCGTTACCGTCGCGGCAAGCCGGCCCGAGGTGCAACAGGTCTTGATGGATTTCTGGAACGATCCCGATAATCACATGGATACGCGCGTCTATGCCCTCTGCACGGAATTGTCGTTGTATGGCGAGCAATTCATCCGTTTCTTTGTGAACCCGTATGATGGGCGCGTCAAGATTCGCCAGATCGATCCCTCTATCATCGATGAGATCGAGACCGACCCCAACGATATTGAGACGCCGCTGCGTTTCCATCGCCGTCCAATCGGTCCGAGCGCGGCCATGCCCGGCGACCCGGCACCGGTAACACCGCAGGATGCGCGCAGCTTCGAGGGCGAGTGGTTCAAGGCCGGCGAAGAGGTCGTGCAGTTCTGCATCAACAAGGTCTCCAATGCCAAACGCGGCAAAAGCGACCTGGCCACACTGCTGCCCTGGCTGCGACGCTACAAGGACTGGCTCACCGATAGGGTGCGTATCAACAAGTACAAGGGCGCCTTCCTGTGGGATGTGCGCCTATCCGGCGCGGACCGCAAGGCCATCGAACGCAAGAAGGCCGAATATGCCTACCCGCCAGAACCGGGCAGTGTCATTATTCACAACGAGGCGGAGCAATGGTCGGCGGTCAAGCCGGAGATCAGCGCCAACGACGCCTCCGCTGACGGTCGGGCCATAAAGTTAATGATAGCAGTTGGCGCGCAGCTTCCAGAGCACTACCTGAGCGATGGCGATTATGGCAACCGCGCCACAGCTGCTGAAATGGGCCTGCCAACATTCCTCAAGTTCCAGCGCCGCCAGTATGTCATGCGCGCCATGTTGCGCACGATCCTCGACCGTGTGCTGCTGGAAGCGCGCAAGGCCGGCGTGCTGGCACAGCAGATCGATACACACTACGACATTATCTTCCCGGAGATCGATGTCGCCGATCACCAGACGCTGGCCTACGCTACACAGATGCTCGTCGCCGCTCTCACCGAGGCCAAAGCACAGGGCTGGGTCAGCGACGAAACGGCCATGCGCCTGATCTTCCAGTTCGCCGGCGAAGAAGTCGACATCAGCGAAGAGCGCGCGCGTATTCAGAAGGAACCTTCAGCATGACCTATATCCCTAAAACCCAGAGCAGATCAGCAGCGAAAGGCCATTCCTCCGCTCCAACGCTTGATTCCTCTACCCTCACGCTGTCCTCGGACATAAGCCATCCCCGGCATCATGGGCACAATCATGCCCGGCAACATTCCTCTCACCGGCAACTGACTCACCTTCCCGTGCATAGCAGTCCACATCCTTCAACAGGCGTGGAACAACCATCCTTTTAGTTACGTCAAGTTCAGAAATGGCGAAAGGAGTTGATCAATGCCGCTCGATGCGCGTAAATCGCAGCACATTTTGAATGTCGTACCCAAATCCTGGACCGGACGGCAGCGCACCGTCGTCGTAGTCTACCTGGCAGGTGGCAGCTATACCTACAGCGCCATCCAGGTCATCATGCGCCCCGAGCAGATTATTGATCCGCAAATCTACGATGCCAGCGGCCAGCAGCCGCAGCACAATGCCGATATGGAAATGGTCGCGCCGCTAAGCATCAGTTTCACCGGGGCAGTCTATGTCGCCGATACTCCGACGCCCTCACAATCGGCCGTCGCTGCCGCGCCCAAATATGAAATCATCGAGGTACTGCCCGCCGGCATGATCCCTGGCGGCAGTCACCTGCGCGTCCTGCTGCGCCGCCTGCGATGATAGTTCAAACCGGCAAACAATCCGCCGCATGTCATGCTGAGCGCAGGAGCCGAAGCCCCGAGTGGAGCGAACGGCGAAGAATCTCGGTGGGCCTGGACGCAGATTCTTCGCTGCGCTCAGCATGACATGGTCAGGGTCGCTCAGATTGCCGATCTTGCCCGGTAAAACTCGTGATCGACCCTGGCCACATTTTCGACTCTTTCGTCCATTACCAGATCATCATTCACACAAGGAGAACCGCGAACAATGTCCACCATCCCCCAGAACGAACAGGAATGCCAGCAAGATGCCCTGCGGCGTGTTAACCAGTGGCTGAATGTGCTTGAGGGGCGCATCACCGCCCTGCTCAGCAACAATAACCCCGAAGACATGAAGCCCGGCGAGCGCGAACAGGCCGCCTGTCGCCATTTCACGCTCATGCTGCGCCTGCTACAATTGCGGCAGGACTACGCGCAGGCCAGTCCGACGGCTGGCGAGCAAGCCCTGCTGGACGCGCTCCTGCACAGCATGGACGACGAATAGCCCTCCATCCCCCCAAATAGTACTAACTGTCGGGCTACTGATTTCGCAGAATCCGGCAAATATGCTACCATGGTAAACAATAAATCACGCGAAAAAACCGTTCTCATTTAACAACATTTTAATGTTACTGAAAGCGTCGATTGTCCGTTCCACTACACAGAAGGGCCGAAGCCTTTCCGCAACCACCGGAACTCGCATAGCGACTATGCGCGGATCTGTAGATGCATTGCTATTGCTTGCATGGAACGGACAAGTTATTAGCACTAGCCATCGAAGGGACTGTAGCGCATGGCCAGGGTGGAAACCAAGGAGAATTCCTGGTCCTTTGACCAGATTTACGACGAATATAAGATACCTATTTATAACTATGTGTATCACCTGGTTGGGGACCGCGAACAAGCAGATGATCTGACCCAGGATACCTTTCTCAAGGCATTCCGGGCTCTGCCAAAAATGGATGCGAACCTGAAGCTCTCAGCCTGGTTGTATCGCATTGCGACGAATACGGCTTATGACGCGCTGCGTCGTCGTAAATTGATTGCCTGGTTGCCATGGCAAGACCTTGATCACGAACCGGCGGATGTAGAGAGCGCAGACCCACAAGAAATCTATGGTACAACCGAATTAGTACGCGCGGCACTTCGCCGCATGCCTCAGCAATACCGGGCCGCACTTCTGCTGTACACCCAGGAAGGCTTTTCCTATAGCGAGATCGCCAGGGCCTTGAATATTGCCGAGAGCGGTGTCAAAATGTATCTTTCTAGAGCAAGACAGTCTTTTAGGGAACACTACAAAGCGTTGGAACATGGAGGAGGCACAAAATGAACTGCGAGCAAGTCGAGGAACTGCTGAGTGCTTACCTTGACAACCAGCTCGCCACGGAAGAACGCCACGAGGTCGCTGCACATTTGCGGCATTGCGCGCACTGTAACGCTATCCTTGCCGACTTTCGTCGCAATGACACCTTGCTCAGACATCTACCACGTGTCAGCCCTGATCCGGCCTTGCGCCAGCGCATCTTCTCCTCCCCGGAATATCTCGAACTTACCGGTACTTTCGATGCTCGGAGCAGCTCACCTGAAGAAGATTGGACCGTTCCCAACCTTCCGGCAAGCCGTTCCCGCCGTAATGCCGCCGGTCGCCCGCATCTAGTAGCTCTTCCCGGCGGGCGCAGTACCACGCCCAATGCGGCAGTCAGGCGCTCCCCCACAAGAGGTAACCTGACCGGACGCCGCCCTCGCAAGCCAGTAACATGGCGCTTGCTGGCCGTTGCTGTCGCCGCAATCCTGTTCATCGTCATCGGCATTGGTGGCTTCCTCGGCTACAATCTCTGGTCCCAGCATCCATCTACAGCCGGTAATGGCGCCATTACTCCGCCGGCTGCGTTCCAGCAGCCAGGAGTACCGCTCTCGGCCGGCATGCGTTTCGTTTTCCTGCGCAATGGAACGTTGTGGAGCGCGCTTGCCGATAGCAGCAGCACACAGATTGACCGCCTGACACCCGCTAACGTGGCCGTCGCAACAGGATGGGCCGTCAGTCCCCCCTTGCCCGGTCGCTCTGCCGGGGATATGCTCGCCTATATTGATCTGCAACAGGCCCGCGTCCATATCATACGCAGCGATGGGCAACAGGACACGGTCATTCCGCTACCATTATTCAAAGCCGGTGTATCGCCTGCATCGATGTGGGATACCACTACCGGCATGAACATCCTGAACAGCCTGGCATGGTCCGCGGACAACAGCATGCTGGCATTTGTCGCCGATCCCAGCGGTAGCGGTCAGACAAATCTCTATATCTATTCCACGCAAACCGGAACCGTCCAGATGGTATCACTTCCTGTAAAAGGAAGCGCTGTACATCCCACCTGGTCGCCTGATGGTGTGCGCCTGGCATTTGAAGTAATCAACTCCGCGGCCACCAGTATCTTTGACTACAACACACAGAATCATGGCCTGCTCATCATCACCGGCAATGCCATCGCCAGGGACAATGCTGGCGATTCAGTACTCACGCTGGATTGGTCACCCGACATCAATGCGCCTACCATCACCTGGAGCATAGGCAGCATAGGTCACGTACACAGCCTCTGGGAGCGACGAGTAGGAGAGGGCGAATCGCCACAGCCTGCCCTGTTGTTATCGGGCGACTTCGCGCAGGCCATCTATAGCCGCGATGGTCACGGCGGTGTTGGAAGCTGGCTCGTCGTCACCTCTGCCGCCGGCAGCCCCGGCGATCTATCGCGCATCGACATCACGCCCGGCGCTGGAATGATACAGTTGACCGCCGGAAAACAGGTCAGCGACCCTCAATGGTCACCCGATGGCATGCATATCGACTACCTGGACGCCCTGAACGCGGGCGTTGGCGTGCTGCATGTCGTCAACGTCGCGACAGGCGTCGATTCGCTCATCGCCCAGGGGGTCGCGAATAATCCTATCCCCGCCTGGTCAGCCGATAGCCAGCAGCTGGTCTACAACACTGGAACCAGCATAGGCATCGTCAATCTCCAGGCCGGCAACCAGACCCGGTACCTGAAACTACGCGGGTCTGCCTCGGCTTTCATCTGGTCTGCCACCTCAGCGCACCAGCTCGTCGTAGCGCTGAGCGATGAGCAGCCTGGCATCTACCTGGTAGACACCCAGCACAATACTTTACAGCAACTGGATAAGGAAGGTGCTGGTGGCCCTATTATCTGGACGGAAATTCCTTAAGAATTGACGAATTTTCCTGAGTTGGAAAAAATTCATGTCCAAAGTGATAACAATTTGCGTGATTATACGTTATAATACATAGGCCTGAGACGGAAGGCGGGGTATACGTGAGCAAGCATTTCCACCTCGACGAGCAAGCTTGTAGCGTTTACCTGAACATTCGTGCAACCTTTTCCCCATGGGGTTTGCACGCGCACCTCTCAGAGTCTCGCGTATGCTTCTAGTATACGCGTGGTAAGGGGAAGACGAGCTGGCACCCCGTCTTCCCCTTACTTTTGCATCATGGGAAGGTTCCAATGCGATTCACAGTCCGATCCCTGGGCGGAAAATTAATCATAAGCGCCGCGCTCACACTGTTATTGTGTATGGCGCTTTTTGCCGTCACATCCTGGTATTTGCTGAAAACCTTCTACGAGCACCAGGCCAATAGCGATGCCCGCGCCCACCTGGCTTCCATCGAAACATCCTACCATACGCGCAGCTCACAGATCATTGAAAACCTTTCCGCGTATGCCAATGCTTCTGATTATTCAGCCAACAATCTCCAGTCTATATTTTTGAAATTCGGCAATTCCCTTTCAGATCTTGCCTTTGTCTCCAATAAAAGCGCCGTCGTTGACGTTCAGCAGGATCATCTTCTCAAAAGCGCTCTTCCTGGCACCGGCGCCGTCCGCCAGGCGTTGCAAGGAAAACCCGCAACTGCCCTACAATCAATTCCCGCCAATGATTGTGGAGCCGCTGCGAGAAGTTGCTGGTTCATTGAATATGCCGTACCCGTCCATAGTAAAGGTGAAGAACAAAACGGGGTACTGGTTGGAATACAGTTCATCAGTGACGAATTTGCGAATGACCTCGTACCTGATACATCCTGGAATGTAGTACTCTGCGAATCACAGCAGGTAGTAGGCACGAATATACACGGTATCCTTCTGAACAACGATGCAGCGAAAGGCAGGCTCTGCCAACCAGATACGGTTGCTATCATCGCAACAACGCAGCACTATCTTACTTTTTCGGGTGAAGCGCATACAGCGGATCAGATTCCAGGCTCGCCATCAATAGCTGTCGTCGATGTTGAGCCACTCTACAACATCAGCGCGAACCCGGAAAAGGCCCTCGAAATCCTGCTGGGAACAGGAGTATTTTACATCTCGCTGGGCGTAGTGGTGTACATGTACGTGGCGCGCACCTTCTTCATTCGCCCCATTCGTCGACTTCAGGCTCGTATATCGGCTCTGGTCGAGGATCATGGCAGGACAGCAGTTCCCGCCTCTACCATCGACGAACTAGGCATGCTGGCGCGTTCATTCAATTTGCTTTCTGAGTCGCTGCAGACGCGCGAAACCGAAAGCAACGTGATTACGAAGCAGATGAGCGATTTGCTCAAGATGAGCGATGTGTTGATCTCCACGCTGAACCTGGATCACCTGCTGGGCGAGGTCGTCTCGCGCCTGGGAACCATCATGCGGGCCAATAACGTCTCCCTGCTCTTATATGGGCGCGAGATGCTTTCTCCCTGGGCCGTGGCGCACTGGTCGGATAGCCATTCAAATGGGTATATGCCCGCTACCAGCATCACACAGCAGTACGGTGCTGTGACGGTACATACCGACCCGGATGGAGATATCACCATGGCCGCGACCACGAAGATGATTGCCATGCCCGCGGCATCGCCCCGACCTGTTCCTTCTTCCAGTGATAAACGCCGCGCGATACGGCCCCACAAGCTCACCTCGCAGCCAGAACCATACGGGCTGCGCCGCCCGCGCATTCCGCGCCCGGCCCTGCGCGACCTCGATATGATACTGGCGCGCATGGCGATGCAGAAGCAGAAGATCACCTACGCCGAGGACATTGTACGCATTTATCAAGAGCAGGGCGAGGCATGGGCGCGTATGGCGTTAGAGGCAGGCTATCGTTCGGTTATCGCCGTGCCCCTTGTGCTGCAGGAGCAGCCCATAGGTAGTATTATCCTGTACGGTAACAAACCGCGCGAAGTCACCGGCAGCGACACGTTTCTTCTCAGCACAGCCGCGATCCAGGTAGCCATGGCTATCCAGAATACGCTCCTTTTCGTCGAGGTCAAGGACAAGAACGCCGCTCTCGAGCGTGTGAACAATCTCAAATCCCAATTCCTTGCCACCGTCACGCACGAATTACGTACCCCATTGCATAGTATTATCAGCTACGGCGCGTTAATATTAGAGGGATTTGTCGACGGTGAGCTGACGGCAGAGCAGGAAGAACACATCCAGTTCATGGTGCGGCGTGCCGAGGACCTGCATCACCTGGTAGACGACATGCTTGATCTTTCTAAGATCGAGGCTGACCGGCTAGAGGTCAAGGTCGAGCCATTATCCCTCGAGTCAAATCTGGTAGAGGTGGTGAATCAACTGAAGCCGATGGCAAACAATAAGGGATTATACCTCACGCTGGAGATCGATGATGGCTTGCCGATGGCGCTGGCGGATAGCTATCGCTTGCGCCAGGTAGTCATCAACATGGTTTCAAACGCGCTGAAGTTCACCGAAAAAGGCGGCGTAACCATTCGCTGTACACGGCTTGAGCGCTATGATATGCTACGTGTCTCGGTGCATGATACCGGTATCGGTATCTCACCTGCCGCGCTGGACTATATTTTTGAAGCATTTCGCCAGGCCGATGGCAGCACCACACGCCGCTTTGGGGGTACCGGATTGGGCCTGACAATCGCGCGTAAGTTAATTGAGTTACAGGGCGGGGAAGTCGCCGTCGAGAGCATTGTTGGACAGGGTTCCACATTCTCGTTCTCACTGCCCATTGCCCCCTCTCCTTGAACCCGTAGGGGCCGATTCATCGCGCCCAGCGCCGATTGATCGGCCCCGCGTCCATTGCCGGAATACTTTGTGAAAAACCATTATGTCACTATAAAACAAAAGGGCCAGAACATATGAACAGACCAACACCTTCAGGCACAAATTCATCCGGGCCAACGCCCAACGGACGGCAGCCGGCAATTCTGATCGTCGAAAACGAAGTGTCTAATCGCATCCTCATCGAGCGGGTCTTATCCACGCGCGGCTACCGCTGCATTTCCGCCTCGAACGGCAAGGAAGCGCTGGATATCCTCGATCACGAGCGCGTCGACCTGATTCTCACCGACCTCTCGATGCCCGTGCTGGACGGCTACCGTACCGCGCAGTTGATCCGCGAGCGCCCGGCATTAGCCCATGTGCCCATCGTCGCCGTCACCGCTTACGCCCTCAGCGACGAAAACGAGGCCGCGATACGCATGGGCTGCAACGAATACCTGACCAAACCCTTCAAGCCGCGCCAACTGCTAGAAGTAGTAGATCGCTTATTGTCGCAGGGGTAGGAATAAAAACGAACAAATATACAGAATCGTACTAAAAGTAGCAGTTTTCTTCAGAATTTGCTACGATTAAGTTACAATTTACCGATCTCCTCTGACCGGTTCCCTGGTGGCCGGTCTATCTCTTTTGGAGTACCGATTCTCTAGAAAGCAGTATGATACCCTATGGATATTCGTTTAACAGCTTCAAATGTGCAGGATATCGCGTGTGATGCGCTCGTCATCGGTGTCGCCACGCAGAAAGAAGAGCGACAAGAAAGCCCTATCGCCTTATCAAAAACAGCCGCTAGAGTCGATCAGACACTGGGTGGCCTGATCTCCGAGATGTACGCCGCCGGAGAATTCAAGTGTACGCTGGGAGAATTGACGACCATTCACAGCATGGGCAAACTGGCCGCGAAGCGCGTCGTGATTGTAGGGCTGGGCGCAAAGAGCAAGATAAGCCCACAAAGACTGCGCCGGGCCAGCGCGACCGCCGCCCGCCATTTGCAAAACACCGGCGCCCATTCGATAGCGCTGGCGCTGGATTGGGATGAGAGCGAGCAACTCGTCCAGGCCGAAATCGAGGGGGCATTGACCGGACTGTATACGTTCAGGAAATATTTGCGCGCCAAAGAGAACAACAACGGGCGCGGAATAAGCCAGATCCAGATTCTGACGGCGGACGCGAACGACAGCAAGCTGCAAACGGCGCTGCATCGCGGCACGGTCTTCGCCGAGGCCACAAATTTTGCGCGCGATCTCGTCAACGAGCCACCCAACGTGCTTACTCCTACCGAACTGGCAAATCGCGCCACTGCGATGGCGAAACAATTCGGGCTCGAGTACCAGGTATTCGACCGGCCCAGGATGCAAGAGCTGGGCATGGGGGGGCTGCTGGCCGTATCGCAGGGCAGCGCGGAACCGCCCAAATTCGTCATCCTACGCTACAAGGGCGATCCTGGCAACACGAAAGGTATGGCCCTGGCCGGCAAGGGCATCACTTTCGATTCGGGTGGCATCTCTATCAAGCCTGCCGAACGCATGCACGAAATGAAAGGCGACATGGCGGGAGCAGCAGCAGTCATCGCCGCCATGCAAATCATCGCCACCCTGAAGCCGCCCATCAACGTAACCGGGTTCGTATCTACAACTGAGAACATGCCCGGCGGCTCCGCCTACCGGCCTGGAGATATCATTCGTATCATGAACGGAAAAACGGTCGAGATTCTGAATACCGATGCAGAAGGCAGGCTGGTGCTGGCCGATGCCATTTCCTATGCCGTGAAAGAGGGATTATCTCCCATCATCGACGTAGCAACGCTGACCGGAGCGATTGTCGTTGCCCTCGGCACAACAATGTCCGGCGTGTTCTGCAACGACCCGGAACTCTGCAACGAGATTATTGACGCGGGAAAGGCCGTCGGCGAAAAATTCTGGCCAATGCCCCTGGACGACGACTATGAAGAAGAGATTCTCAGCGATATCGCCGATGTCAGGCAGACGGGCGGCAGGCCTGCGTCCGCGTGCAAGGCCGCCAAAATCCTGGAGCAGTTCGTAGACGACGCGCAATGGGCGCACCTGGATATCGCCGGAACCGATTTTATCGACACGAAAAAGCCCTACCAGGAGAGAGGCGCCACCGGATTCGCCACGCGCACACTGGCAGAACTCGTACTTCGGAGAGCAGAAGAACAAGTGAAAGGATGATAAACTGCGTATGTTGAAACAAGACACGATGGTGCCCGACTTTACGCATCAGGATGCGCGCATCCGGGAACTACTTGATTGCGTGCATGAAATTTCCGATCTCAACGCCCTCAGTGCGCTGGCGGAATGGGACCAGAACACTTCCATGCCGGGCGGCGCCGGAGAGATGCGCGGCGACCAGATGGCCACGCTGCAAGGAGTGCTGCACGAGCGTTGGACGGCGCCCAGGCTGGGACAATTATTGCAAGAACTCACTGAAGTCGTTGCACAGGATTCTTTTACCGATGCCGATAGAGGGTTGGTACGGCAGACACGCCGCTCTTACGAGCATGCCACGAAGCTTCCACGCAAGCTGGTCGAAGAGATGGCGCGCGTGCAGGCCGCGAGCTTTGAAGCCTGGCGGCGAGCGCGCGAGAACAACGATTTTGCCAGCTTCGCCCCCTGGCTGAAACGTATCGTCCTCTTACAACGTGAAATCGCGGACCACCTTGGCTACGACGAAACACGCTATGATGCACTGCTGGATCAATTCGAACCCGGCATGACCGCCAGCAAGCTAGATCGTCTCTTCGCGCCCATCCGCGAGGTCAGCCTGATGATGCTGCGCCGCATCCAGCAGAGCGGTCACACGATAGACGATTCCTGCCTCACAGGCGATTTTGCGCTAGAGGAGCAGGTGGTTTTGAGCAAAACGCTGCTGCGCAACATGGGCTATGACTTCTCGTTTGGCGGTATTGCCGAATCTCCTCATCCTTTCACCACCAGCTTCGGCAGTCCCTTCGATGTGCGCCTCACAATTCATCCTGACAGGCACTTCATCCAGCCGGCAGTGATGGCCGCGATTCACGAAGGCGGACACGCTTTATATGAGCAAGGTTCGGCTCAGACGCTGGCACGCACTCCTGTGGCAGGTGGCGCATCCATGGGAGCGCACGAGTCACAGTCCCGGCTCTGGGAAAATCCCATCGGTCGCTCCCTACCGTTCTGGCAGGGCCAATATAGCGCCGTACTCGCGTCATTCCCGCAGCATTTTGCCAGCGTGGACATCTCAACATATGTGCGCGCCCTCAACAAAGTGCAACCAAGCCTGATTCGCATTGAGGCTGACGAAGTGACCTATAACTTACATATCCTTATTCGCTTTGAACTGGAGAAGGCGCTTATCAACGGCGACGTCGCTGTTGAATCGCTGCCGGGCCTATGGAACGCGAAATATCGCGAGTATCTGGGCATCGAGCCTGCCAATGATGCCGAGGGCGTTTTACAGGATATTCACTGGTCGTCCGGCTTCGGCTACTTCCCGACCTACACGCTTGGCAACCTCTATGCTGCGCAGATTTTCTACGCGCTGCACAGAGCATTCCCGAACTTCGACGAGCGACTGGCAAGCGGCGATACATCTTTCATCCTGAACTGGCTGCGCGAGAAGATGTACATCTTCGGCGCCATCTACCAGCCCGATGAACTCATCGCGCGCGTCACGGGCGAGCCACCCAACCCCGACTACTTCGTCCGCTACCTGACGACCAAGTTCGAGGCTGTGTATGATTTGCCAAAGACGGTACACTAGCATATTCAGGTTCAGCGCTGCATTCAGCCACGGCTGAATGCAGCGCTGAACCTGAATATGCTATACTTTCTGTATGAACATTCGCATGCGTTACTTTGCCTCGTTCCGCGAAATAACAGGACAGAACGAGGAAATATTGACCTTGCCCGCAGGCGCAAGCGTTGCCGATGCGCGCACGTTTCTCATCACACGCTATCCACGCCTGCAAGCCATCATGGAACGCTCCGCCTGCGCCGTCAATCATGGCTATGTATCCCCGGATACAGCGCTGCATGATGGCGACGAGGTCGTTTTCATTCCTCCCGTCGGCGGGGGAACGCCACTTCAGGAGAATCATATGGAGCCTTTGATTTCGATTACGCGCGAGCCGTTAGATCGCAGCGCCTTGATTGAGGCTGTGAGCCATCCCAGCGTAGGCGGCATCGTCGTGTTTGAGGGAGTGGTGCGCGACAACGCGCGTGGAAAACAGGTGCGCTACCTCGAATACGATGTTTATCCCGAAATGGCAATTCAGCAGATACGAGCAATCGTGACAGAAGCTCAGCAGCGCTGGGGCATAGAGCGCGTCGCGGTCGCCCATCGCGTCGGCAGGCTTGAAATCGGCGAGGCTAGCGTCATCGTCGTCGTGGCAACTCCACATCGCGGCGAAGCGTTCGAGGCCTGCAGGTATATCATTGATACGCTCAAAACGACCGTGCCCATCTGGAAGAAAGAGGTCGCCACCAATGGAGAGGAGTGGGTTGAAGGATAGGAAGACAAGCAAACAGAACTTTTCTGAACTTCTTTTCGTGTAGAAAATAATAGCGCCTGGGGTTACGTTCCTGGCGTTTTTATGGTACAGTTAGCAGTAGGAATAGTGTTTTCCTGGAGAAAAGCGTTCCATTCAGTCCCAGGTAACAGTTATAGGCTTTCTCCCGGAGGGTTGCGCATGAACTTATTCGAAAAGCAGTCTCGTCTCAATCAACTCTTCACCCAAAGTCCCGTCAACACGGCTTATCTTGCCGGTTCGCTCTCAACTCGCACCTCGTTCGGACACCTCACCGATGTAGATATCGCCATCCTCCTGATGGAACAGATCAAATCAGACCAATTCCTTGACTACCAGCTCTACTTTTTTAGCGAACTGGCCAAACGGCTGGAATCCGATAATATCGACGTCGTGATTTTAAACCAGGCCTCGCTCCTGCTCAAATTGCAGGTCATTAAGTACGGCCAGATTCTCTTCAGCCGCGATGAAAAATCACGTGTGGCATTCGAGACGAAAGCGGTAATGGATTACCTCGATTTCAAGAAATTCGATGAAATTCAGAACCAGGCTCTGAGCCGCCGTCTCTATGGGCAGGTGCTGCCGGTTGATAAAGAACTGGTACAGCGTCACCTTAACCAGTTGCGCGAAGCCGTGACTATTCTACAAGACCTGGCAAAGACGAAGCGCGAAGAATTTACCTCCGACTTTCGCGTCTATGGTCTTGCCGAGCGCTACCTGCAGCTGGCGATAGAGGCCTGCCTGCAAATCTGTGGAACCCTGGTTGCATCGCTTGGCTTAAGGCGTCCCGAAGGCTATCACGAACTGCTTAGTATTGTCGGTTCGCAGCAGATTATTCCGCAAACGCTGGCCTTCCGCCTGGAAATCCTTACCAACCTGCGGGATGCGCTGGTCTATGACCCCAGCACGCTCAATCGCGACCTGCTCTACGACCACCTCCAGCATCGTCTCGGCGACCTGGAAGCCTTCGCGACCGCGGTCGAGGAAAGAATCGCAAATAAGTAAGAGAAACCGATCATCACAAATTTCCCCTCGCATGTGAGGGGAAATTTGTGATGATCGGTTTCTCCTTTTTATTCTGTTACCACACGCAGGGCATTGGCTTGCTCCATAGCCTCAGCAGCCTTATCGTTGCGGCCCATCTCCTGGTAAATCTGCGCCAGCGTCTCATAGGCAAGAACCATGCCAGGGTCTAGAGCAATAGCCTGCTCTACCGTCTCCAGCGCCTCGTCGTAGCGTTTCACCTCGCGATACGTATCGGCAAGGTCGTTATAGTAATCGGCATTGAGAGGATCGCTATCGATGGCGTTCTCGTAGTTCTCAATGGCTTCCTCATAACGGCCAAGCGCATCATAGGCGGTAGCCAGCTGGTAATAGCCTTCCGGGTCATCCTCAAACTGCTCCAGAAGAGCCTGGCTGGTCTGGATAGCATCATCGTAGCGTTCCATGCTGTTGTATGTATCAGCAAGTCCGGCATAGGCCGCGGCCACGTCGTCAGGCTCCAATTGGTCCGCATCGTCAATGAGGCCCTGGTAGGTGGCTCGCGCCTCTTCATAGCGTTCTGCTTCAAGATAGGCTTCCGCCAGGCTGAAACGGGCGGTAAAACGATCAGGGTCAATCTGAATCGCCCGCTGGTAGGCGGAAATAGCCTCATCTGAATTGCCCTGAATCGAACGCCAGGTGCCAAGATGTTCCCAGGCCTCGGCGTCATCGGGGTCCATTGCCACGATACGCGCATATGTTTCTGCCGCCTGGTCACGGTCCTGCATTGCCTCATAAACAGAGGCCAGTGAATCGTAGCCGGTACGGTCTTCGGGGTCCAGGCTCACCATCTGGTTTGCTATCGAAAGCGCCTCATCGTAGCGCCGCATATCCAGGTAGAGGCTGACCAGCTCGGCATAACGCGCGAGATCGGCGGGGTCTTCGTCCACACGCCGCTCCTGCTCCATAATGCGACGCAGCTGGTTATTGATGCGCTCGCGTACATCGCGCAAATTATCGGCGGCCAGCGTGTTATCGGGATTAAGGATGAGCGCCTGTCGATAGGCCTGAACGGCATCCTGGTAGAGGTTCTGCGACCGGTACGCGTCACCAACATTAATATAAAGCTCATCATTTTCGGGATCGAACTCCAGAGCCACGCGGAAGATCTCCAGCGACTCTTCTTGCATTCCCAACTCACCATACAGGTTTCCCAGGTTGGTATATGCATCGATCAACTGCGGATCAAGGTCTATCGCTCGCCGGTAGCCCGCAATGGCGCTTTCAGCATCGCCCAGGTATTGCTGGGCCAGCGCCAGGTTATAGCGCGCCCGCGCATCGGTTGGATTTGCTTCGACGGCATGTTCAAAAGCCTCTGCTGCGGTTTCGTAGTCTCCCTGCTCAGCGGCGGCGTTGCCCCTGTCCGTCCATTCCTGCTCGCCAAGATGCTGTGCCTGTGGTGCTGCCCCATCCGGGCCGGTACTATCGCTATTGTCGAAGGTCTGCATTTCATCCATAGTAAGCGCTCATGCTCCTCTATTTTCTTTGTATTGTCCTACTCTTAAAAATATAGGCGTTGCCAAGATGAATCGTATTGTGAGTAAGTCCTTGCGTAGTATAGCGGATTGAGCGGACTACCGCAAGGGCCGGACGGAATACCCTCCCTACCTGGCTATACGCAAAGTCACCTGTGTTTCGTAACGTGAACCGGGGAAGAACGTTTCGGAATACTCGATTGGCATGCCCGTTTGATCGAAGGTGGTACAAAAGATGCGCAATCCCGGTTCATCCGGCTGGACTTTCAAAAGTTCGGCGGCACGCGCGGAAGGACGATCCGCCATGATGATCTGTTCCGCGATATAAGGACTCAGGCCTTCACTGGCCATCAAGCTATAGAGAGAGCCATCGGCAATTTCTTTCGCACGCTGGTAAATGCTGCTGGCGCGAGGATAGGGCAAATAGTCAATTTCATAGGCGATAGGAATATCATCGGCAGCGCGCAGGCGTTCCAGGCGAATGGCCTGTTCTTCATCTGTCAACTGCAAACTTTTGCGAATAGTTTCATCGCCTCGTACCAGCTCACTGACAAGCAAGAGGCCTCCTGGCTTTTTCCCCCGTTTGCGCAATTCCTCACTTAAGCTGGTCAGTTCGCTTACCGTTTGCTGCACACGTGGTTCGCAAACGAAGGTTCCCTTTCCATGCTGCCGGTAGAGTAACCCTTCGTGTACCAGCTCCGTCAGTGCCTGGCGAACAGTTGCGCGACTGACATGGTAGCGGGCTACCAGTTCGGGTTCTGATGGAATAGCAGTATGGGGCGCAAGGTGCCCAGCTCGTATTTGCTGTCGCAGCACCTCTTTGAGCTGGTAGTAGAGTGGCAACGGATTTGAACGTTCTAACGTCGGCATATGCAGTCTCCCCTATGTCCATACAACCATGAATAGAACAACAAGATACCGATGAATATAGCACAAAAGCGGACAGGCGTCGAGGGGTTAGGACACGATTTTATGGCATTGTCATAAAATTCGCGAATGACAGGAAATTCTGACAAATGGTTAGCCCCGGTCGTGTCATTCTGAGCGCAGCGAAGAATCTCCGCGGGTCTGGATGTGGATTCTTCGCTGCGCTCAGAATGACAGGGCCGGAGCCATTCAGCACGACAGGGCGCGGATTCTTCACTGCGCTCAGAATGACAGGGCCGGAGCCACTCGGGTTGCCGATTTTGATTGTTTAAAATCATTATCGGCCCTCGCTCCTACCCATTCATTCCTGAAAACCACATAGCAGGTCAGGCGACCTGAACTCCGTTATCGGCGAGCACCTTGTCAATCATACTCTTCAATCGTAGGGGGTGGGGACCAACGAGACGACCAATTTCCCTGCCGCCCTTGAAAATTAGCAGCGTGGGAATAGCCTGGATGCCAAGTCGTCCGGGGACTTGTTCATACTGGTCGATATCCATCTTGGCAAAACCCAATTTGCCCAGGTACTCGTCGCTCAACTTCTCATAGACAGGCGCAATAGCTCGACACGGACCACACCATGCCGCCCAGAAATCAACGATCACCGGCATATCGGACTTCAGTACCTTCGACTCGAAATCCTGGTCGGTCACGTGGAACAGATTCGGATGTGTATCCATTATTTTATTCACTCACTTTCACCTTGATGCAATCAGCGACATTGAGATTATTATATTTTCTCAAGGAACATCTAATCAAGTGAACAAGGCCGTAGTCAATCTTATTCCACCCTGTTTCTTCTTCGGCACAAAGAAAAGGCTGAACTTTACCAGTTTCATGCCGTAAAGTTCAGCCTTAGCCTTCTCCAGGAGATTTCCCCTAGCGTCTGCGACCGCCGCCTTGCAGAATTGTGAGCAGTTCCAGGATATAGAGGAACAGGTTCATCACAGTGATAAAGAGCGAGACGGTGATACCGATTGCGTTTGGCAATGTATCGGCCATGTAACGTGCGCGCTGCACGTAGTAGAGTACATAGCCGGAGAAAATCGCAACGCCAAAGATCGAGATGAACAACCCTACCAGCGGGATCGAGAAGATTCCGCCGAAGAAGATGCCCACAATACCCGCGACAATGAGCAAGAGGAGACCGAAAAACAGGTAATCAGCCAGCCGCGAAAAGTCACGTTTGGTTGTCCAGGCGTAAACAGAGAGACCCAGCGACATAACCGCCGTGATCAAAAAGGCTTCACTCAGGATGTACCCGTAGCCGGCTCCCAGGTATATATTAATGATCGGCGAGAGCGCCAATCCCTCCAGGAATGTGAACAGGTACAGCAGGAACAGGTTCCATCCCGGTTTATTGATAGCAAATCTCAGGATAAGGAGTACGACAAGTCCGGCGATAGCGACGACAAAGTAGCTTGAGATAGACAGGCCAATGGCTAAACCGGCAAATGTGCCGAGTAAAGCGCAGAGGAACGAAAAGGCCAGCAAGCCCATCACTTTGCTGATCAAACTACTGGTCTGGGCCGGAGTACCCACCGCGTAGCCATAAGGCGAGGCTGTCTGATATTGATAGCGAGAGCCCCCGAACGGCCCGCCTCTGCCGAAAGGGCTATTACTTCGTGGATTGAACATAGCTAGCAAACCTCAGCTTTAGAATTTTATGCTTCAACTCCCATGAAGAGCTGTATGGTAACTTTCATCCAATATACGAAACACGCTATGTTCTGGTTGTATTCCAGGCTCACTTCTTGCGGTTACGTTTCCTGGAAGGCTCATCTTCCTGCTCAACGTCAACAGGCAAGGCCACGTCTGGAGTATCGGCAAGATTAGTAATATCGCAGCGTGGATGATTATTATCGGCATGCCAGAAGAGCGTACTTCCGGGCGGTTTGCGCATCAGTCCACCGCAGCGCGGGCAGCGCCGGGTTACAGGTTCCTCACGAGCTTGAGTCATGGGTACTCCTTAGAAAGAAGAAACCGGTGGAGCAATATCCGATTTAGCAGTTCAAGACAGTTCTACCGGAGAACAACCAGCTACATGACACTCCAGACGCCGCATATCTCACAGTAAGCGATGCCGACCTCGCCAAAAGTCCGGCTGCGTGTGTTCCAACGGTCGTAGGCGATGGCAATGGAACCACAGCTCCAGCAGCGAGCGCGACCGCCGGCTTTGCTTTCTTCAGACAGGCGATACAACAGCAGACCGCGAGCTTCTTCTGCCCCGGTATAGCCGGGATTATAGGCCAGGTGCAGCAGATTGCCGAGAGGCAGCGAAATCTCGTGTGTCGGCGCCGGAGGTGGGGTCGACGAAGCGAAACTGGTCGGGGCTGGTTGTTGTTGTGGCGGCGGTGTGACCGGTGGCCGGCGGAACAGTTCGCCGCGAGCAGTCCGTCGCCCGCTCTCAATAGGAGGCGTGTAGTCTTGCCGCTCCCCACGCTCTAGACGATCTCCATTGGAGACCGGCGGGAGTGCCGGATTCATGGGAGCAAAAGGCGCTTCTTCCGCCTGTTCGAGCGGCGCCCCCGTATCATCTCCATTGTTAGAGGCAGCGGATGCAGACTCAGCAGCTAATGCTTCTGCCGCATTTTCGGTTTGATCGGCAAGATGATTGTTATTCTCCGGCTGATCGGGTGGATTTGCGCGTTTACGACGTGTAATAGGCATTGGAGTTCATCTCCTTAGAAATTGGTGTGTCCATTCATGAGAGTATTTCAATCCCCTCCGGGAACCAGTACGAATTATCTTGATCACCCATCGACGACTACACCAGAGAAAACCGGGCGAGCTGTGGGCGACCACTGTCGTGTTTGGGGATTTATCCAGCACGTGATCGCCCCTGCCGGGTAATGTACTATCAATTATTTGAAGAAATCCGCGTTGATCTTGATATACTGCCTCCATTCTTCGGGGGTCGCGGATTCCTCAAAAATGGCGGTGACAGGACAGGCGGGCTCGCAAGCACCACAGTCGATGCACTCATCAGGATTGATATACAGTTGCTCAACCGTCTCGAACTCCTCCTCGTTCTGCGTGGGATGGATGCAATCGACAGGGCAGACATCCACGCAGGATGCATCCTTTACACCGATACACGGCTGAGTAATAACGTAGGTCATGATTAAGATATCCTCCTCTTAGCCCGCTATGCCATGCACGTAAAGATTATGGGGCATAGCAGCGAAGTTTTGATGTTTCTGGCAAAAGCTATGTTTTAGCCACGTTCAGTATAGTGTGTTATGAGTTTGATGTCAATTATTTTGGCTTGCAAGTTCTACCTATCGGAAGGATAGGTGCGCCAGAGCGATCATCAGGAGTTAGCCAGACAGCATATGTAAAGAATGGCGTTACCCCCAACTGGCATCCAGTCATAGCTGCGTCACATACATATGCGAGAATACGACCTCGGAATTATCGTTCTCCACGCAGAGGCCGACCTCGCCCTCGCTCAATGCCGCCTGCGAGTGGTCAACGACGGGTTTACCTACAGGCTTACCGTTGATAAAGAAGCTGAATGTATCGCCTTTCGCCACTACCACCAGGACATTATGCTGCCCCAGACCGGTATGCAAGGAAGGCGCGGGACCCGAGGCCAGCACATGCCATTGACCATCATAGCGATAGAACGTGTATTGCCCATCTCCGGCAGTCCCCACATCGAAAAGATAATAGTGCGATTGATCAACGGAAGCGCGAAACACAAGGCCATAGAAGTCAAAGCCATTCTGCTGGCTACGAATTTCCGACACGGTAACCGAGAGGCGGAAATCGCTATACTGGTGATTGGCGTACAATGCCAGGGCAACATCTTTTTTCGAAGTGTTTAAGATCGTATACTGCCCGCTCTCATTAAAGAAATAGGTTTTGCTTTTCTGCCAATCGTCTTGATTACCGGCCAGGATATCGATTGAAGATGGAGTCACAGTGCCACCTGTGGGCACTACTTGTGGGTATGTCTGAGCATGGGTCAGCAATTTGACGATACCAAATGTGGCCCCGGAGAGAAGCAGCAACGGTATCAATACTATTGCTACGAGCATAGTACGTGAAAATCTGGAAGCGAGGCTGGAGGACTGCCTGATCTGCGCAACCGGCCTCAGAATCACTGAAGGCGGCCGGGACTTGCCGGAATCGCCTGCCAGGTATGCGGAATATTCCACAGTATCAATAGAAGCAATAGCCTTATCAAACGCCTCCCTGAACTCTCCGGCGGTCTGATAGCGCTCCTCCGGCCATTTCGCGAGGGCTTTTCCAATCACGTTATCGATTTCGGGTGTGATATCGGCACGAAATAAACCCAACGGTGGTGGAGCTTCATGGACATGTAAGAGCGCCATAGCAATGGAAGATTCGGCTTTGAAAGGTGGCCGGCCCGCAAGGAGATAGAAAAGAGTCACGCCCAGCGAATAGATATCGGACCGTCCATCCAGCTGCTGCCCCAGCGCCTGCTCAGGCGAGATATAATCAGGCGTGCCCATCAATCCTTCGGTGGGTTTCGCGGATTTCTCGACGGCGGGAGCATCGGGCTGCATCAGGCGCGCAATGCCAAAATCCGAAAGCATGGCATTACCGGCCCCATCCAGTAAGATATTGGCCGGCTTGACATCACAATGCACGCATCCCTGTTCGTGAGCATAATCCAGGGCGGACGCAATCTGTTCAAGGTAGCGCTGCGCTTCCCTCAAGGACAGGGGACCATGCTTGCGCACATATTCGGAGAGCGTTCCGCCAGGCATGTAGGGCATGACGATATAGGGCAATCCATGATCCTGACCATAGGAATAGATGGAGAGGATGTAGGGGTGCTCCAATTTGCTGGCGGCCTCGGCCTCAAGCAGAAAACGACGGTAAAAGTTTTTCTGCATCTGCACATCCATCGTGGAGCGCGGCAGAAATACTTTTACAGCGACCTTCTCGCCCGAAGCAGGGCTCTGGGCCAGGTAGACCGCACTGGAGCCACCGTAGCCCAGCAACTGCTCAAGGACGTAAGAGGCCACCTTCTTGCCAAGTAAGTGTTGCCCCCTGGTCGTAGTCACGATACGCTCGTCCCCTCAAGAGTAGCAATTTCATTATCCAGGCTTCTGTAAAACAGAGCAATCAACCTGGCTCATCTTGATTGTATCAATAATGGAGTTTCGATGTCAACACAAATTTAGATGACGAATTCCCCATCACGCATGATGATGCGATCATCAACCTCGATGGTGCAGGTGCTGGGAATGACATCAACATGGATTTTGGCATGCCAATCGGCGCCCGTGAACTCTGGATAAGGATTGCCGAACGCCACGTGCAGACCTGGCATCTTCTCATCCTGTAGCAGGTTGCCGACCAGCCGCTTCAGGCTGGTGAGCGTGCCGATAGCAAATTCACCCACGCGATTACCGTTGGGAACCGAGAACAGGTAGTCTCGCACCTCGTTTGCCAGTTCCGCGTCCTCGCTGGTGACTTCCGTCACGTAGCCATCCTTTATAGTGACAACCACCGGGTGTTGCAAGACGCCATACCTGGCCGAAAAGAAATCTCCCAGCACATCGCAGACAATCACGCCGTCAACGGTGGCAGGAGCCGTGAAAACTTCGCCTTCCGGCAGATTGCCCCACTCACCTTGCGTGTTATAGCGTCCATGGCAAGGAATCCACTTCCAGTCTTTGTTGAATGTGGCTGTCACATCGCTGCCCTTTGCCGAAGTGACATGGATGCGCTGCGCGTTGCGCACAACATCGTAGACCTGGTTGGTTAGACTAAATACTTCATCGTAATCGGCACACATGCCATTGGCCATGACTTCTTCATCGATACCGATCATATGCCCATGACGCACCTTGAGTTCGTTGACCAGGAAAGGCAGCAGCGGCAAGCGGAAGGTGATTTCCCCCGGTTTGGCGGTGGCGATATAAAACGTGACGGTGGGATGCGCCTGCAACAGATCATTGCGCAGGTCTTCGGAAAAAACAGTCAGTGGCCGTTCCCCATAATGTTCCAGGAAACGCACAGTGACATCAGCGTGCCGGTCGAGAGCAGCCAGCGCGACCAGGCGGGCGATACTTTCACGCTCGTAATCGGTGATGATAAAAACGCGGTCCTGCGCGCTCACACCCATGCAGCGTACAGCATTCTCAGCTCCAAACTGCAGGCGCTCCTCAAAACTCATACTCGCCAGATCAGGCCTGCTGGTAGCCGACTGTACATTACGTGTGTCGATTGACATCCGTTTCTCCTCTAGATTTTTTTGAGAGATATTCATTCGTTCATTTGCATAGTCGCCGATCGCAAAGTCCCCCTACCTTCATTGAGCAACTTGCTCGGCTGCTTATCCTTGCTAAAAGGGCCGTCTTCACGCCAGTTCGAATGATGAATGAGTTCTTCTACATTTATAAGACGCAGGCGACCCCTCTTTAATAGCATACTAAGTATGTGAAATGCCAAAAGTCACTTGGATGGGCAGGCAAACAGTTTCTGGCCCTATGCAAAATGCCGAATGAGGGTTATACTTTTTCACACAGATATTACGTTTGTAAACCGGGAGAAGATACACATGGTAGACAAGAGTACTAGTGCTTTATACCGCTCGATTCACGCGCAGCCGGCAGAGCTACGCAGGCTGCTCGGTGATTGGGAAGGACCCTCACAGGCGGCGGAACGACTCGCGCGAACCGGCCGCATTTTCCTATCAGGCATTGGCACGAGCTATCACGCCGCCTGGGTGGGAGAATACCTGTTGCGCTTCGCAGGGGCAGATGCCTGGGCTGTGCGCTCGTTTGAATTTGTGAATTATCCGCGGCCACTGCGAGCTGATGATGGAGTGATCGTCATCAGTCATCGCGGCAGTAAAGTACACGGCAACAGGGCGGTTCAGCGCGCAAAAGAGGCCGGCGTCCTGACAATCGGCATCACCGGCATGAACTCCAAAATGCAGGGAGCCGATTTGCAACTGGAGACGGTGGAGCAAGACCCATCCTCGGCACATTCCATCAGCTATACCGGGGCGCTGACTCGCCTGGGCCAGATCGCGACACGATTGGCTGCGCTCAACGGCTACAAGCAGCAGGCAGAACGCCTGGAGCAGGGACTGATGCAGATCCCCTCATTGATGGAGGATATCCTGGCACGCGAAGATCAGGTGCGGCAGATCGCCCAGGAAGCCGTTGCTCGCTCCAGGCGTCTCTTTTTCATTGGCGCCGGCCCCAATGCTCCAACCGCGCCGGAGGGGGCATTGAAGGCGAAAGAAGCGGCCTATGTAACCGCCGAGGGATTTGAGCTGGAACAGGCCATTCACGGCCCCCAGGTCTCTTTTGAGGCCGAGGATTTGTTGATCCCCATCACCGTGAAAGGCCCGGCGCAGCCACGCATGGCTGACCTTCTGCTGGCCCTGGGCGAGATCGGCTCGTATGTCTGGCTAATCGGCGAGGCGCCCAGCGAAGAGACGGCGCATCTTTTCAGTCGCGACAACTGGACGCGCTTCCCCATTAACGACACTATTGAACTGCTCGAAGAATTGACTCCATTTTTGGCCGCACTGCCCGTACAATTGCTGGCCGATTTTCTAGCAACGGCGCGCGGCACCAATGCCGATCTGTTCCGCGCAGATAACGAAATATACAAACGCGCGAATGGGAGATTCCGGCTTTGATGATGGTCTGACAGCAGATAAGAAGTGGGACGGCAGGCTCGATCAGACCTGCCGTCCCACTTCTTATCTGCTGTCGAACCAATATTTCTACCGGCCCCGAAAAAATGCCGTCAGATGCTCCATAACTCAACAAAATATGTTATACTTGAACGAGATGGTGGAGTTTATATTCATATGCCACTTTCTTCCTCTCCGGTCAGCGGTTTATAGTCTGGTGTTTCAATCCCTAACGGGTTCAGGAGAGGATTTGATCTCTGGCGCTTTCTGCGGGAGCCATATAGCTGCTAAACCCGAAAACGTCAAGTGTACCAATCTAGTAAGGAGCATTGCATGGCCGACGGTTTTGGTATATCCCAGCTTGTTGATTACCTCTATCAAATGGGTGTACGTATAGCGAACCTGGATGCGAATGCGGAGACAATCGAACTCATCTTTCACAGCAAACATGGACAATGGCGCATGATTTTGGGTTTCCAACAACACGATGAAGTGCGAAAGTTAATGCTTGTTGTTCCTCATATCAACACAGTCACTACAAATAAACGTCTTGAATGCCTCGAAGCCCTGCTCGCGGTGAATTTTCGCATCGCGATGGGCAAATTTGGTCTCGATCTTGAAGATGGAGAAGTCCGCCTGGAAGAAACGGTTCCCCTGGCCAGGGACAGCATCACTAAAGAGCAATTCCGGCTGGCTTTTGGCGCATTAATGCAAACGGTAGCAATGTATCACAACCTGATCCCACGCATCGTTTACGGCAATATGACGCCACAACAGGCGTTGCAGGCTTGCGAGCAAGAATATTTCGCGCAAGCAGGCCCGGCATACAAGCCTGAGCCACAACAGGAGCCGAAGTTACTCACAGCAGGCGCTACAGAAACATCCAGCACACCTCCCGAACTGGATGTGAACGATGTCCTGGCAGAGGTTGCGCGTATATTAGAGGGAAAGAAGGACTAGTTTTTAAATACTAGTGAGGCTTTTTACTCTCTGAATAATGGCCGTTTTGCTTTGCCCGCGTATGAAGATCCAACTCAGAATCTTCTTCGTCATCAGCATCCGGCAACAATTCTTGCGTGGCACCAGGGCGGGTGGAATGAAAACGATCCCAGGTATGGGGAGGGCGAAGATCAAAGTGCGTCTTCCCGTACATCCTCCTGCCCAGCTCAATAACCGCCCAGATAATAATGAGCGCGGCAATTACAAATCCAATATACTCGACCAGGGTAACTGTCGGATCCATGCAACTTTATCCCTTTCAGATACGAGGCAAGCATTCCCGCCATCAGTTCCCTTATTCTAGCTATCAAATAAGAAAGCGTCAAGTATTATCTTTTCCCGCCCACAGCGGTCGGGAGGGGGAGAGAGGGGAATGCACCCGACCGCTCACAAGAGGTTGTTTCAGGAGAGAGAAAGGGGTTGAGAGAGCACATTCAGTTTTAAACATTTGTTCTAACGAGAGACATTTTAGCATGAGAAGGCGCTCTTGTCAAGAGGTTTTTAGAACAAATTTTCAAATTTCAGCGGGTTGCTGGCACTGCCCTATCGCTGAGCTTGACAATCGCTGTTTGCTTCAGCATACTATACTCTAGGGAACAGTCTTGTAGGGCTTAACTGACTGTCGTCATTTTCTCTGGTTTCCATTCCCTGGTCGTCAACTGGTTTCTTTTATTATCATAAGATTCCACGAACGGAAGGAGAAAAGTCATGGTTACCCGTCCTGAACGGAAAGGCCGATCCTGGCTCCTGTTGCTGTTACTCATCCCTTTCATCGTCCTCTTGTGGCCCCCGTTCTACAACACCGATCAGCCAACATTCATTGGCATCCCGTTTTTCTACTGGTTCGTGCGACATGAAGTCGCCTGAATAGCTGTTCCACGGGAAGAAAACCCGTACGGAACCTGCTGTCCCATCAGCAGTACTCTAGGTGGAAGTGCAGCAAGGTAACGCGCTGTACAAAGCACACCGACAATGTACCCTTCGCGCAAAGCGCGAACATCGATCTCGTGAGAGCGCGATGTCTCTGTTAGCATAAGAACGGAGAAGGGGCTAGAGTTGGAAGGTATGGTTAGCAGATGCGAACGCTTAATAAACGTCGTAAAGAAGAACAAGCCAAATATGCTGAGAGGCTTGAGCCAAAAGGCACTGTGGCGGGTAAAGGGGCTGAACCATCCCCTTTCATGGGCAAACAACGCCACCGGCGGAGTGAAGCGAACCTAACCCTTCCAGGTATTCAGGCGGAACATGGTAAGCCCGTAGCTCTCCCGACAAGGGTAAGCAAACCGCAAGGGATGCGAGATGAACTGCGGGTAGAGGAAGATGGAAAAAGCGAAGGCCATCCTGTAATGGGGTGGATAGAGGTTGCGTCTCAAAAGAGACAACATCACCTCGCGCGAAAGCGGGCAGACTTCCATCAGCGGTCTTTCCTCACGAGAAAGTTTGACTAACCGACTAAGGAGGTAAAGCAGATGGCGGCAGAAATTTCTGCTGGTGCGACTTCCCACACTGTGGAAGGATGGCATGACATTGACTGGCACGCCACCCAATCCAATGTGCGTCGGCTCCAAGCGCGTATCGTGAAGGCAACGCAAGAAGGCAGATGGGGCAAGGTCAAAGCCTTGCAACGCCTGCTCACTCACTCGTTCAGCGGGAAAGCACTCGCGGTCAAACGAGTGACGGAAAATGCTGGCAAACAAACACCGGGGGTTGATGGGGAAACCTGGGACTCCCCGGAAAAGAAAACTGCGGCAATTCAAACACTACGGCAACATGGTTACCGGCCACAGCCATTAAGGCGCGTCTATATCCCCAAAAGTAACGGCAAGAAACAGCCTCTTGGTATCCCGACGATGAAAGACCGAGCGATGCAAGCTCTGTACCTGCTCGCACTCGACCCCATCGCCGAAACCACCGGAGACCGCAACTCGTTCGGTTTCCGACCGGGAAGATCGGCTGCTGATGCCATTGTCCAATGCTATCAGGCATTGGCAAACACCACGTCGGCAGAATGGATACTGGAAGGAGATATCAAGTCGTGCTTCGATAAGATCAGCCATGAATGGCTCTTGGCAAACGTCTGTTTAGAAACACCCATTCTTCGCAAATGGCTCAAAGCTGGATATATGCAAAAACGTCGGTGGTATGAGACGGAAGAAGGCACGCCGCAGGGCGATATCATCTCACCCGTCCTTGCCAACCTCGTCCTTGATGGTCTGGAGCAACGGTTAAAGAAGGCTTTCCCTCACATCCGGGCAGGACAGGGGCCCCAATTCAAAATTAACCTCATCCGCTATGCGGACGACTTCATCATTACTGGACGCTCGAAAGAGCTTCTAGAAAACGAAGTCAAACCGCTGGTGGAAGAGTTTATGCGTGAACGTGGACTCACCCTCTCCCAAGAGAAAACCCGCATCACCCACATTGAAGAAGGGTTCGACTTCCTCGGCCAAAACATCCGTAAATACAAGGGCAAGTTCCTGACCAAACCGTCGCAAAAGAGTGTGAAAGCGTTCCTGAGCAAAATCCGCACCATCATTAAAGAAAATCCAGCCATCCCCGCCGGAGCACTGATCAAAAAGCTCAACCCCATCATTCGAGGGTGGGCGCAATACCACCAACACGGAGCAAGCAGCGCGACGTTCCGCAAAGTGGACCGTGCCATTTACGAGGCGCTCTGGCGGTGGGCCAAACGCAGACATCCTAATAAAGGGGCAAGGTGGATACGGCAAAAATACTTCCGTACCATTGGAAACCGGAGTTGGACGTTCTGTGGGGAAACAGATGAACAGGTAACGGCAACGCTGTTGTATGCAACCGATGTGCCAATCAGACGGCACAGAAAGATTAAGGGGGAGGCTAATCCATACGACCCCGCCTGGGAAGGCTACTTTGAGGAACGCCTCGGCGTCAAAATGGCACGCAACCTACGAGGTCGAAGGAAACAACTCTCTCTGTGGATGGAGCAAGAAGGTATCTGCCCGGTATGCAGCCACAAGATCACAGAAATCACGGGGTGGCATGTCCACCATGTTGTTCCACGGGTCTATGGAGGAAGCGACCGGATGGACAATCTCGTCCTGCTGCACCCAAATTGCCACAGACAAGTTCACAGCCAGAAAAAAACCGTTGCGAAGCCGCGTCCTGTAAAGGGCGAGCGAAAGGCTTGAGCCGTATGAGGGGAAACTCTCATGTACGGTTCTTAGGGGGCTGATTGATGGCAACATCGATCGGCTACCCGACCAGTTGCTCTGGATCATTATTACTGCCATTTTGATGGCAATTGTCTACTTCCTGAGAGCGTGAAGATCTGAAAGGCCCGTATCAGTGAGGTCTCTCAGTCGAGCGTGTCTGAGGCAGTAATTCATTCGTAAGTAGTCGTTCTGCTCTACATCAAGACGATTGTGGCCCGTTCGATTTCATTCGTTTCTGGTAAACAAGGATGTACGGGGACGCGATTGCGAGCCGATTTCTTAAGGCCGCCGGGAGTCCTCGTGAGAAAGGAAGAAGTCGTTGAAACCACCGCTTGACCCAGTCTCATTAACCGTCTTTATTGTCTTTTTTCTGATTGTCACGGCCATAGGTTTCGTAGCATCGCGCTGGCGCCGGGGAGACCTGAATCAGATTCATGAATGGGGTCTGGCAGGACGGCGCTTCGGAACTGTAGTAACATGGTTTCTGCTGGGCGGCGACCTCTACACAGCCTATACCTTCATTGCTGTACCGGCGGCAATGTTCGGGCTGGGCGCATTGAATGGTTGGTTCGCCGTACCCTATACCGTTCTGGTATACCCCATCGTCTACGTGCTAATGCCAAGATTCTGGACGGTGTGCAAACAGCGCGGATATGTAACCGCCGCCGATTTTGTCAAAGACCGGTTCGGTAGCGGCACGCTGGCACTGGCCATGGCAATTACGGGCATTGTGGCAACGCTGCCCTATATTGCCTTACAGATGTTCGGCATTCAGGTCTGCCTGGCCGCGCTCGGCATTCCGCTTAGCATAAGCGTTGGCGGCGTGCCGGTCGATATCCCCCTGCTCATCGCGTTCATCATCCTGGCCGCCTACACCTACACGAGCGGCCTACGTGCCCCGGCGATGATCGCGCTGGTCAAAGATATCATGGTACTGACGGTGGTATTCGTAGCGGTCATCTATATTCCTATCAAACTGGGTGGATTCGGCAACATTTTCGCGGCAGTACATGCCAAGGCCGTCGCTCATCCCGCGGTTGTAAATGGCAAGGCTAACCCCACCGCCTTTTTCGAGTTCCTTTCAAGCAAGCAGTACCTGGCCTATACGACGCTGGCGCTTGGCTCCGCCCTGGCGCTGTTCCTTTACCCACATTCGATTACAGGCACGTTGAGCAGCAGCAGCCGTGATGTGGTCAAGCGCAACACAGCCCTGCTCCCCATCTACTCGTTAATGCTGGGCCTGCTGGCGCTGGTCGGCTACATGGCCATCGCCGCCAAGATCAACCCGCTGGCAACCTTCGGCTCCAATGGCTCAATCCCGGCCCTGATCTTGACGGAATTCCCGAACTGGTTCGCAGGCTTTGCTTTTGCCGCTATCTCCATTGGCGCGTTAGTGCCCGCCGCTGTCATGTCGATTGCGGCGGCGAACCTGTTTACGCGCAATGTGTGGAAGGAGTATATACACCGCGACGCCTCTGCTCGCGAGGAGACGCAGGTGGCCAAACTCGCTTCGTTCATCTTGAAATTTGGGGCGGTGCTGTTCATCGTCTACATTCCCACACAGCAGGTCATCAACTTCCAGCTGCTTGGCGGCATCTGGATACTGCAAACGCTGCCCGCGGTATTCCTCGGCCTTTTCACCAACTGGTTCAACCGCTGGGCCTTACTCATCGGCTGGCTGGTAGCTGAGGTGCTTGGGACGTTGATGTTCATTGCGGCCAACCTCAAAGCGGTCTACACGCTGCAACTCGGCTCGCTGACCATCATTGCCTACGCAGCCGCGATCGCGCTGGTGGTCAACCTGGTACTCGCGATTGTCCTCACTCCCATCTTCGAGGCCATCGGGGCTAAACGCGGCGTGGACGCAACCTCACCCGCGGACTACGAAGAGGAACTTGCTCCTGTCGAGCCGGTGGAGGCGGGTAAAGAGGCGCTCGGATAGAAAGGATTCTCTTTCATAGAATAGAGACGAACGCTTACCTTCATGCACGAGCCGGTATGGTTTTTGACAAACTACTCCGGCAACGACCGCTAAGCCGATCAATCGGCGGTGGGCGCGATCAATCGGCCCCTACGGGACCCCGCGGCGAAGCCGCGTAGGGGCCGGTTTACCGTGCCCACCGCCGATTGATCGGCCCGGCGGTCGAACGCCCGTAGGGGCCGGGCAGTCCTGTCTGGGGGACAGGCATACCGTACCCAGCGCCGATTGATCGGCCCGAATTTCCCATTAATTTTGTCAAAGTCCCTCATTGACTTTCCCCCATCCAATAGCGTAGGATTGCGCAAAGATGATGTCGTTCCCGTATACTACAAACACAGATAGCAGGTAAAACACAGGCAACGATGGACATAGACGACGAAACATCCGGCGAATCCAATGAGGTAGGCAGCGACGAATTACTTTCTGAGGATAACCTGCGCCTGCCTGAGAGCGCGAATATCCTTGTGCGCGTGCATGCCGTGCGGGCCTGGCTCGCCCGGCGACGCGAGGAAGCGGCCATTCAGGTAGGAGAAGCTGCTTTACAACTTCAGCAGTTAGCCATGGAGGAACCGCGAGAGCCACGTATGCGTCGCCGCGCCCAGCAACTGTTGACCGAGAGGCGAGAGCAAGCTCAGCAGGCGCTTACAGATGCGCAGGAGCGATTGCGCGCCTATGAAGAGGCCCAGGCGCTATTGGAAGAATGTCTCACCCACAACAACGGCGAGCGCGTGCTGGTAGAATATTACCTTTTACTGGAAGAGCAGGTAAATGGAGAACTCCCCTCGCGCAATCAAAACGAAGAAGCCGCGCTTGTAGAACAGCCGGCCCACTCACCTGCCTGGCTCAAGGCGATTGCCGATGTGCAGAATCGCATTGAACGTGTGGGGATTCCTTCTGAGGAAGAATGACAACAGGTCAGATTTGAGGTATCTCTCACCCGCTAAAAGCCACCATTTCCCCATTGCCCATGCGAAAAGCCAGCGTAGACAAATCGACCTGGCTGGAAACGGGAAAGTCGATGTAGCCGCTTTGGGGCGTGTTGGGTAGGACGACCGGGGCGATATCTACCAGCTTGGGCGCGATTACCTGCCCATTGTCGAGTACCAGGCGCGCAAGCGAGGCATAATCGATGCCGATGGGCGCCTGCGTTTTGCCCATGTTCTGCTCTTGCATTGCCACGCGGACCGTAAAAATGCCTCCATGCTTGCTATCATCGGAAAATGCTGCTGCCTCTGTCACCTGGGTAATGGTAATATGCACATTGTTGTAGTCTATGGCCCGATTGACGGTCAATGTACCGACCGGGTGCGTTACCGTGACAGTTGCCGGCAGTGAATCGCCTGTGACATTTGCATCATCTTTTTCAGGCGGGGCGAAAAAGCTGAGAACGGCAAGGATAACTATAATGGCAAGGGCTATCGCTATCCGTATCCGTGGTGGAATGGATGCGAAGAGGCCCTTTTTCTTTGTTTGTGACATGATCTACTGTGCTCCTGGTTCAAATGTAACCAGGATATATTATAGCAAAGTTTGGGCAGACAATTATAGGGGCACACATTGCGTGGCAAGTAAGCATGGGGGTGCTAGTACCTGCCGAAATTGGGGGAACACAAGGGATGCCCCTACGTGCAGAATATTATAACACAGGTATAGAGCAAACAAGAAGACATGCTCTGAAATTTCCTGGTGCAAGACTACAAAGTACTAGAGTTTCTCAACTTTGACAACCAGAAGCGGTCATGATAGTGCCAACCCTCATATCCTGATGATGAACTTTCACGAACATCACCGGTCATCCGAGTGGCCTTGTCCATGTCATTGGCGGTTCATGTCATTCTTCGTTTCACTCAGAATGACATGAACCGCCAATGGCATGAACCGCCAATGATATGGACAGCCAATGGTACAGATTCTTCGTTTCACTCAGAATGACATGGACAGCCAATGGCATGAACCGCCAATGGCATGGACAGTCAATGACACGGACAGGCGCTCTTACCGATCTTGATGGCAAAAATTCATAATCAGGGTTGCGGTAGGAAATTCTGGTTGCCGAAAGAGCCGCCCAGGACATCTTGAGAAGACGCGCCCATCCAGCGATCCAGCACCGTCGCGTATACCGAGCGGAAATCGATAGTATATTTCAGGTTGCCGTTCTGATCGAGATTGCTCAGGCCTGGTGGCTCGCCGTAGATGCCCTTGTTGATGGGGTTGCCCAGCACAAACATGGGAGCCGCGGTGCCATGATCGGTACCCAGGGAGCCGTTTTCTTCCACGCGCCTGCCGAATTCGGACCATGTCATGACGACGACATTATCGGCCTTGCCATGCGCGGCCAGGTCATTGTAAAAGGCGGAAAGACCGTTGGCAAGCGTCTGCATGAGGGTATCGTGGGTGCCCTGCTCGTTGGCATGAGTGTCAAAGCCGCCAAGCGTTACGTAGCCAACACGCAGTCCCAGGTCACCTACAATTGCTTCCGCCAGCACCTTCAACCCGCTGGCAAAAGGCCCGGTGGGATAGGTGACGGCAGGGTGATACTGCGCGTCGGTCTGCCGCAGGCGACTTGATCCATCTTGTGCATTGAGCGCGGTTGTATCCAGCAGCGCGGCATAGGGCGATGTTTTGGGATAGGAGTTATAAAGCTTCAACAGGGCCTGCATGCGCGCATTGCCCCCATCGGTGTCTGCCGGGTCGGGATAGACGGTATAGGTTTTGACGCTCGAAAGTGTAGGCACCTGCGTGGTGATGGACATCAACGCCTGCGCCGTTTGCGTACCAATATCGAGCGATTTGAAAGGATGGCCTTGTTGATCGACGAGACCGGAGACGAGTTTGCCGAGCCAGCCCTCGCTGCCGTTGCCGGTGAGGTCGAGCGTTTGCCAGATATCCATAGCTTGAAAGTGCGAAAGGCTCTGATTGGGGTAGCCAACGCCCTCGACTATAGCCAGGTGCCCCTGATCCCACAGCTTTTTCAAGGGTTGCAGGTTGGGATGCAAGCCCAGGCGAGAATCGAGTTGCAATACTTTCGATTCTGGTATGGCCAGGGTAGGCCGCAACTTGATGTACATGGGATCGGTGTAGGGGACGACGGTATTGAGGCCATCATTGCCACCCGCCATTTGCACAACGATCAATACACGGTCGCTGGCGGTCTGTGCCACACGCGAACCATCCAATGCCTGCGCCCTGGCCGAGGCGACACCACGACTGAAGATGGAAGGCATGATCATGCCTGCCGATACGACCAGCAAGCCGTCTTTAATCATTGCCCTGCGACTGAGTTTCATCTATTTGCTCCTTTATCAATTCAGCTGGTATTCCGGCGATGCCATCATCAGGTACAGCGTCCCGCGCACACGATTGAGCGGATAGCTCTTGCCATTGGTCAGCGTAATCTGCCCTCCTCTACCGCTGCTGTCGGGACTCGTAAAGTAGTCGAGCAGCTGGGTGCGCCGGTCGCTTTCGATATTGCCATCGAGCAAGAACGACGAGAAGTAATCGACAAACTTCTCCGGCGAATCGATCTGGTTCGAATTGACGACGCTTTGCAAATTGACCAGCGGGGTAGAGCCAGTGCGAGCAAGCGTGCCACGCGCGAGCAGCAAGTCGATGTAGTTGAGGCGCGTCATCCACGTACCGCTATTGAGCCAGAACGCGCTGGTTTTGTCACCAGGCCAGCCAGCGACGTTGGGCGGATCAAACAGTGTCTGGCCCATCAATGTTGTTATAGCGGGCAGGCCGGTGCCATCTCCGTTAATAGCCAGGGCACGATACGCTCCGACGGTGAATTCAACAGGCGACTTCACGCGGCTACGATAGGCCTTTGGTGAAGAGAATTGGGGCGAAAGCAAGAGCGTGCGCACGACTGCCCCCATGTTATGCCCGCTTTCAACATAAGTATCAACCAGAGGTTTCAGGTCGTCGCTGCTGGGATTCTCATAGGCGAAGAAAGTAAACAATTTGCGACCGATAAACCAGGGCGTCGCAGGATGATTGGTGAGGATATGTATCACATCTTTATAGTCCAGGTTGCCCACGTGACCCAGGTAGTACTTGGTTAAGTTATTGTGATCGTTGGGATTGTAGTATGAGGAAAGCCCCTTGACATGCCAACCGGTGAGCGCTGCAGCTCCCTCGGAGACATCGCGCTGCGTATAGTTACCAAGCCCGATGGTAAATAGTTCCATCATCTCGCGGGCATAATTTTCATTGGGCGCGTTTTTCCTGCTCTTTGTAAGGTCGAGGTAGAAGAGCATAGCCGGGTCAGATGTGATGCCAAGCATGATGTTGTCGAAGGTATCAAAAGCATGATCGCGTAAAAACTGGTTCTGGATGATCATGCGCATATAATTGTTCTTGCCGCCAACCTTGCGAAAACTGCTGGTGAGCACGCCGTGCCAGAACAGGGTCATTTTCTCCAATAACGGGCGCTGCGTCCAGGCCATACGCAGCAACCACCAGCGCTGCTGGTCGGTAGGATTATTGAGGTTCAGATTCAAGGCTTTGAGCCGGTTCTCCAACTCGTCATCTGATACCTGCGAGTAGTTCAGCAGGCGGTCTACAGCGCCGTTGAAGCCAAGACTGCTATATAGTTGCATGTCGCTGGATGAGGCCCCGAAACCCGCGCGTCGCAACAGATGGCCGGTCTGGGTATTGCTCGCCATAGGACCGTGGAAGAGATTGCTCCAACCGCCGTGCTGTAACCATTGTTCTAGCGTGGCGCCACCGGCAGCCGCGACGATACCCGCGCCACCAATGGCAGCCATCGTCGCTAACGATTTGCCCATGAACGTGCGGCGTGAGAGTTGCGGCCCTTGTGACTGTCTATAGGAACGACCACGTGTCGCCTGCGGCACAGGTGGATTGGCCTGCCCAGGTTGAGGAGCCTGCGCGTGTATTTCCCCTCCATCGCTTTGCCCGGCCGCTTGCGATGAATCATCCCATTGAGGTAGCGTTGGTTGATCGTGCATATGCTTTAAACTCCTAACAGAGTACTACGCCCCACCCTCATACACATCAAAGACATCTGGCTTAATCGTGACGCAGGACCTCGCAACATCGTTTGATACCCGTGAGGGCCGGTGCAGGTCATGCGCCTTGACCTGTCTGTTTGCTCGTATTGTAGCAGACAAACATCAAGAAAGTCTCAAGAAGAAATACAGAATATTTTATGAAAATACTTGTGCAGGAGATGAGGCTCGCTCCACAGTCAAATGATTCCGTCTCAAAGAGCGATGGGCACCGCATAGGAGCGCCATTTATTGTGCTGTTAGCAATGATTGGCACTATTTTGCTGATCGATGCAACGCTGCCCCTAAGGGCGTTATGGTTTCATGAGGCGCTGCTGACCCAGCTGGGAACGTGGCCGGTGCTGCCTTCTGAGATCTTATTTCCAGGGTTCGCAATCATTCCGCCCATTCCGCATGTTCATATCACAGGGACGCCAGATTTGACCCTTAGCTGGTTGGAAGTAGCCTTCTTGCTGAGCGCGTTCATTGCCGTATTTGTGGTTTATATCGTTGCTTTGCGTCGTCTTCCTGGGCATATCACACGCCGTTACCTGCTCTGCTCCACTCTATTACTGGGATTCTTATTCTGTCTTATTCCTGTTGTCACCTCGCCTGATCTCTTTTCCTATATAGCTTATGCCCGTACAGGCATACTGTATCACCTGAATCCTTTAACGACGCTTCCATCCTCTATTTCTCAAGACCCGGTCTATGGCTATGTCGCCTGGCCGGACCAGCCTTCGGCGTATGGCCCCACATGGGTTATTATTACCGGCGCTATGCAGGGTATCTTTTCGCTCTTTGGCCTCAACTATCTTTTGCCAATGCTCATCATGTTGCGCCTCTTCGGGCTGCTGATGCATGTGCTTTCTACATGGTTGATCTGGTCAATCTGCGGGCATCTAGGGCGCAGGAATGCACGCATAAGCGAGAAAAAGCGTATGCTGGCAACGCTGGCATTCGCCTGGAATCCGCTGCTACTGTTCGAGGCCTGCACAAACGCGCATAATGATGCGGCGGTGTTGTTCTTCGTGCTGATGGCAATCTGGTTTCTGGTGCGCGAGAGGAATACTGGAACAGGTAGTTCGAGCATCCGTGCCGCTGTTTTCGCCATGGGCATGCTGGCGCTCGCGACCTGCCTGAAGCTCTATGTTGTGCTTTTCGCGCCAGGATTCCTGCTCTTTTTGTGGTTGCAGCCGTCGCGCCGGACGCTCAAAATAGCCCTGGTGGCCATTGTGTCGTATGCCGGTGTAATTGTAGCCCTCTATGCACCATTCTGGCAGCGAGGAGCTATCTTCGATGTGCTTACGGTCAATCCCGCGGCATCCCGCACCATCAACTCGTTGCCTGATCTACTGGCGCATCTTTATAATGCTATCGCTGCCCTGTTGGGATTTCCTCTCGGAGAGCCAATTGGTTCGCCGGCTGAGCATGTCATGCATACCTTGAGCCTGGCGCTTTTCGTGCTGACCTATTGTATTGTGTGCTGGCGGACGATACGCGGCACACAATTGGGAGGGCGACCCTTGAGGTCGCCCTTACAAGGCATCGCTACTGTTCCTGGCCTGGTAGGCTGGATGGCGCTGGTGTGGCTGCTATTTTGCATGATCGGCTCGCCCTGGTACTGGCCCTGGTATGTGGTGACGTTCTTCGGCCTGTATGCGGTTCTTGAGGCAGTGAGCGATGAGCAAATCTGGACATATTATGTGCGCCTGCTCGCTTTCAGCACGCTAAGCATCTATTGCTTCATTGCGTGGGGACCTCGGTATACTATCGTTCCAGGTCTGCCCGGCTTCACATGGGCATATTTCGACGCGCTGTGGGTCTGGGGATTGCCGCTGGTGGGCCTCGCATTGATACATAAGCGAAGACATGGCCGCGCACCTATTCAGGATGCAACTTTGCTTGAGGCGACAAGGGGTAAGACGCCACAGAAGGCTACTTAACTTCTGCCCTGAACTGCCGTTACGAAATTGTTTCCCTTTTTGTACGTTTATTTCCGATGGCAGGTTATGCCTGAGCCTGGCGATGGCAAGGGGCGCCACTCCATGTTGCTAGCGCAAAAGTACTCCTTGCTTTCTTTGCAAACCTGTCGATAGAAATAGAGATGCTATATTTTGAATTGAGAAGCGGGCACCCCACTCAACAGGATAAAGATCATGAAAAACTCACCGGATACAAAGCGTAATATATTTCTGCCTTTCCTCATGATTGCAAGTCTGGCCCTGCTCGTTATCCTGCTGGGGTCAATTCTGTGGGTTGTTATCAACACGGTGTCCAGTGGGCCTGTCAACAGGCATGCTACCGGGGGCGCGATGAATCTGACTCCTACAGCCCATTCCACAAGCACGAATATACCCGTCTCTCCGCTCCTTTTTGGCACGAATCTTGGCCTCTTTACCGGTAATGACCAGGTTTTAACCTCTCCCACGGCGCGCAACTTGCTGGTGCAGATGCACATCCAGATTATTCGCATGCCCCTGCGTTCGAGTTTATCTGAAGCTACCGAGATAGCGGCGGCGAGGACGATCAAAAATCTGGGCGCGGTCCCGCTAGTCGCGCTGCATGGAGCCACCGACCCGGGTGCTTTGAAGATCGATAGGCGCATGGTTTCCGATATGAATAGCATTTTTGGCAGGCAAACCGTCTACTATGAATTTGGCAATGAGGACGACTGGCACGGGGTCGATGCGACGACGTATACACATGCCTGGAACACTGTCGTGCCCCAATTGAAAGGCCTGGCCCTCAATGGGCAGTTTGTGGGACCGGTCAATTACCAGTATGAGCGCGATTACCTGACCACTTTTTTGCAGCATGCCAATCCGCGTCCAGATGAGATCAGCTGGCATGAATATCCCTGCCTGGATTCTTCGACACAAAATACCTGTATCTCGCACATCGATGACTGGACAACGCATATTACCGATGCGCGCCGTGTAATAGAGAACACAATTGGCACTACGCTCCCCATTATGATTACTGAGTGGAATTACGCTCCCGATGCTGTGCCGGATGATGGTAAGGTCAACGACGCGGCGTTTATGACGACCTGGACCACCAGGGCGCTGCAAACGCTGGCCGCCAATCGCGTCTTTGCGGCGATGCAATACTCCTGTACGAATACGGTGATCTCTTTGATCGATGACCGCAATACGCTGACAACGCAAGGGCAGGTGGTGCAGGACGAGTACCAGCGCATAATTGCCGGTGGTCAGGCACCCGCGTTGGCGCCGAGCGCCGGTCATGGCCAGTACGTCTCGTTCTCCTTCGAGGATGGAAGCACTGATGGCTGGGCAGCAAACAGTAGCAAAATCAGCACTGTGCAAAACAGTAGCGCTTTCGCCCGGGACGGCAAGCACTCCTTGCAGGTGACGCTCAGCAATAGTGGCAGCAACGATTTCCCCTATGTCGCGGTAGATAACGTTAACATGGCCAACCCTCCCGGAGGAGGCCAGGCGGTTTCCGCGTATCTCTACCTGCCGGACAAGAACATTGCGCTGTCCGCAAAGATATTTGTGATGGACAAGACGTATCACTGGTATTCCGCGGCATTCACACAGCTGCAACCGGGGATATGGAATCACCTGAACTACACTCTCCCCGTCACGATTAATGGACAGCCACAGGTGCTGGGCATTCAGTTCAATAGCCCGACAAACGCGACGACGAGTGTCTATATCGACGCGGTAAGCTGGACGTGATAGCAATGTAACGGGCGCGATAAATCGACGGGCGACCACAAGGTACACCCCTACTTGACAGGCATAATGCGTTCCTCTACAATCTCAGCACCAGCAGTGCTGGATTCCCCCATATCCCGCACTGCCTCCCCTCTATGGTTGCGCGTGCCAGGGCGACGGGTGCAGAGTGCGGATTCATCCAGCACAAAGCCGGTCTTACGGACGAGTTGCATAGAGGGGAAGAACTCACAAGAGATCAGCAACTGGTTGCATAGAGGGGACAGGCGACCATAAGGGGAAGGGTGACCATGTAGAGCGCGGGTTGGTAGAGTGCGCATTTATCCAGTACATAGTCGATTTATCGCACTCGTCGCGTGGTTGCCCCTACGGGTGCAAGATGAATCGTGTAGGAGAACGCCTCGGAAACTACCGCCTGGTGCATTTTTTAGGTCAGGGTGGCACAGCTGAAGTTTACCTGGCAGAACATATTTTCCTCAAGACAATGACGGCGATTAAGGTTCTCAGCGTACAACTATCGAGCAGAGAGCTGGAGCAATTCCTGCACGAGGCTCGTATTATTGCTGGCCTGGATCACCCAAACATTATACGCATCCTGGAATTTGGCATCGAGGGCGGCGATGCGATTTCAGACACCGGCGAGTTGAATAGAACAGGTGGTACGCCTTACCTGGTGATGGAATACGCGCCGAACGGTACGCTGCGCGGGCAATTTCCGCGAGGGACGCGGGTGCCGCTGGCAGTTCTTTTGAGCTATGTGAGGCAGGTGGCCGGTGCTTTGCAGTACGCGCACGATAGACGGCTCATTCATCGCGATATCAAACCGGAGAACTTGCTGCTGGGGCGAAACAACGAAGTGCTGATCAGCGATTTCGGAATCGCTGTAGTGAGCCAGAATTCGCAGTTGGAGCGCACGCAGGAAGTGGTAGGGACGATAGGCTATATGTCGCCAGAACAATTGCAAGGCAAGCCACGCCCGGCGAGCGATCAATATGCGCTGGGGGTTATCGTGTACGAGTGGTTGTGCGGGGAGCGCCCTTTCTCAGGTTCTTTCATCGATCTCTTTGCACAACATTTGCAAACGCCGCCACCGCCCTTGCACTTGAAACTGCCGGGTATTCCACCCGAAGTTGAGGCCGTAGTGATGAAAGCGCTGGCCAAAAATTGGCAGGAACGCTTCGCGACGATTTCACTCTTTGCCGGGGCTTTAGAGCAGGTCTGTAGCCCCTATGTTTCCCCTGCTACAGGCTCGCTGCCCGGCATCTCAACACGGGCAACAACGCCGCTATCGCGACCGCTATTACCGCCCTTGACGCCCGGCATCTCCGGGGAGACAGGAAGCGGCACGTCCAATACGCCGCCGCTGACGATGCCGGTGACACCGCCATTTAGCGGACCGGCCCCTATTGCGGGCATCGGACACGTGAGGGATGCGACTACGTTTTCCTCTACCACACAAGCGGACATGGCGGGCAGAGTTTCCGCATCCTTCAAGCAGGGAATGAGCGTGGAGGCGCTACAACAGGGGAGATCTCTGGGGGCCGATGAATCGGCGCTGGGCGCGATCAATCTTGCACCCGGCAGTGCCGATCAATCGGCGCTGGGCGCGATCAATCGGCCCCTACGGAAATCTGGGCATGAGGTTGCAGGCGAAGGCAAACGCAAGGTTTCCCGGCGCGCGGCGCTGATTACCCTGGGGATGGCTGGAGTTGCTGCCGTAGGAGGCATAACGGCATGGCAGCTACTCTCGCACCAGCCGCGGCAAACTGGCGGGTCGCCCCCGACCCCCACAACGACTATTGCCGTGGCAGAAACATTATTCACCTACACGGGTCATACGCTGGACGTTTATGGTGTGGCGTGGTCTCCGTCCGGTTTGCTGATCGCTTCCGTTGGTCAGGATATGACTGTGCAGGTGTGCGATGCCAGGACGGGGGCAAGGCGTTTCAGCTACACAGGACATAAGGGTTCGACGAACGGGCTGGCCTGGCTGCCGGAAGCAGGAACACGCATCGCTTCGGCCAGCTCTGATATGACGGTCCAGGTATGGGATGCTCTGAGCGGCGAACATGTGCTGATTTATAAGGGTCATAATGCTTTTGTGCGAAGCGTGACGTGGTCCCCTGACGGTAAATATATTGCCTCAGCCGGAGACGATAAGGTTGTGAGGGTGTGGGATGCTGCCAGCGGCAAGACGATATTTACTTACGATGGGCATACGGACCTGATCTGGTTTTTACGCTGGTCGCCGGATGGCACGCGCATTGCTTCGGCCAGCAAGGATAGGACTGCGCATGTGATTGACGCGGGCACGGGGGCCAGGATACTGATTTATAGCAAGCATACAAGAGGCGTGCAGGCGCTGGCATGGTCACCGGATAGTAGCCGCGTGGTCTCTGCCAGCTCAGATAAGACGGCGCAGGTATGGGATGCCGGTTCGGGGGCGACGAAGCTGATTTATCGCGGTCACCCCGACTCTGTACAGGGAGTAGATTGGGCGACGGATGGTAGGTCTATCGCTACGTGCAGCAGTAATGCGCAGGTATGGGACGCTACCACGGGAAAGAGGATTCTCAATTACAACCAGCCTCCTCTCATTCACGGAGTCGCATGGTCGCCGGATAGCACACGTGTTGCATCCGTTGGAGTAGACACCACAATGAGGGTCTGGCAGGTAAGCACATCTCGCTAATTGCCCACACTTTACGTTATCCTCTTCCATTTATTTCTTGATACAATTTGAAACGAAAACGAATATTGCTTCACAACTAAAGACGTGTTATACTTCGCATGGTTGCTTTCTACCTTTTAAGAGGCAGCGGGCCAGATAGCCAGCGTGTATTTTATCTCTTTCCCGGGCAGGCATGCTAATTAAATGGTTGTTTTTCACAGAATTCTTGCGTAAAGGTTCATTGACTGTTCACCTCTATTACTGTATGAAACATGCAGAGAGTCTAACCGGCACAGGAATCCAGTGATTCCCAGAAGGCGTGTAGAGATTCTTCGCTGCGCTCAGAATGACACGCCAGGGTTCTGTCATTCTTTGTTGCGCTCAGAATGACATGCCAGGGTTCTGCCATTCTTTGCTGTGCAATGAGGGCACTGCAAACAAGCGCGCTACTGATGCAGTAAGCGCTTTTCAAGCGGATTTCGTCAAAGTCAGGGCTGAATATCGTCACTTAAAACGGGGAGTTTTCCCAGGGGGAAACGCACAGATGGGAACAAACAGCTACATTGGCAAAACGATTGGCAACTATCGCATACTCGCCGAGCTTGGCAGCGGCTCCTTTGGAGTGGTCTATCGCTGCGAACATGTGTTTTTACAAAATCGCGTCGGGGCGATTAAACTGATGCACGCCTCTCACCTGGATGCGCAGGAGGAACGAGATAACTTTCTGCGAGAGGCGCGGCTGCTCGAAATGCTGAAACATCCTCATATCCTGCCGATTCTCGATGTTGGCATTCACGAGGGATTCCCTTACCTGGTGACCGAATACGCGCCGCCTGGCTCGCTGCGGGATCGCTTGCAGCGTATTGATCCGCGCCTGCTGCCAATGGAAGAGTCGCTGAAGATTCTCTCACAGATAGGGTTGGCATTAGATCACGCGCACGCGCAGAACATCATTCACCGCGACCTGAAGCCCGCCAACATTCTTTTCAATGCGCAAGGAGATGCCCTGCTTGCCGATTTCGGTATCGCTACAACGCTGGCCACGGCCTCGATTAAGTTCGTCGAGGCCAGCGGCTCACCGCCTTATATGGCGCCAGAACAATTTCAAGGTACGATCAGCAAAGAGAGCGATCAGTATGCGCTGGCATGTATCGCCTACGAATTACTGACCGGCCACCGTCCTTTCTCGGCGCCCGATCCTTTCACCCTGGGTTACAAGCATCTGACAGAGACACCTGTACCCCCGAAACAATATAACCCCGCCATTCCTGCTTACATTGAACAGGCCATTCTCAAGGCAATGGCCAAAGAGCGCATGGAGCGTTTCCCGAATGTAGCTGCATTCATCGCCGCTTTACGCCCCTTGCAGCTCTATCAACGCCCACCAGCCATGGAAGCGCGTCCCATTACCGGCGGTTCTACCGTCGTGGCCTCTCAATTCATGCCTACTCTCCCCAATAATGCCCCTGGCCTGGTTCCAGGAGGAATTCCCACGCCTGCGCCGGCTTCACAGTTCCCACCTTTGCCGTCAGGACCCATTTCCCGCAGCGAAGAGGTGATGTGGATGCAGTCAGGCCTCACTGTTCAGGCAACCGGCCCAGCGATGCCCACTCCAGTGCCTACACAAAGGGATATGCCGACCCTGCCCGCGCAACAATATGCAAACATGAACCCGCCGGCTCCCTATCCTGTAGCCTCGCCGCCAACCCCTCCACCTTTCACACAACCGGCCTACGGGCAGACTCCACCACCGCCTCCTGGGATACAGCCGGCTTATCGACAGGCCGCCGCGCCACCTTCATCTTTTCCAGCCCCGGCAAGCGCGGGTCAGATGCTCGGCCCAGGCGCTGGCCCTGCGCAAACAACAACACAACAGGCGCCACGGAAAAGAAGGCGCTGGCCGCTCGTGCTGGCAGCAATACTGGTGCTGTTGTTGATTTTAGGCCCCGGCGGGGTCGCGGCCTTCTACACCTTTGCCTATCCGGCGACCGCTACGGTGACGATCACCCCGCTTAACAGAGACCTGAAGAATACCTTTACGATTACCCAGGTGACAAAAAATCCAAATACTTCTCTCAATCAGGTTACCGGGGCGCGTCTGATCACTGCCACAAAGTCAAAGACAACCTCCGCTACAGCGACAGGAATAGCCCATACCTCAGCCACCGTGGCTTATGGGACGCTGGTGCTGGAAAACGACGACAGTTCCAACGGCTACATCTATTCCACAAATGTCGGACAAACCCTTACCAGCAATAATGGTATATCAGTGATTATCGACTCGTATGTGCAGGTATATCCGCAGAAGACGGGCACCTTCCGCGCCCATATGGTCAAAGCAGGAGCCAGTGGCAACATTGGCCCGCATGTTTTTTATTACTCATATAACGATGGTTACGGCGGTCTGAAAGTATACAACACACAATCGTTCGTTGGAGGTAAAGATGCCGGTACCTATACAGTCGTACAACAGGGCGATATCAATGGAGCCGCCAATCCACTCATGCCGTCAGTATTAGCCGAAGCGCAGCAAGCGTATGGGGCAGAGCTAAAAGCAGGAGAGCAGGAGGTCGGTGCGCCGAAATGTGGCTCCAAAGTGACGGCAGATAAAAACGTGGGGGATGCCGCCAGCACGTTCAACGTCACCGTTTCGTTCTCGTGCAGCGGCGAGGTATACGATCCCACAGCACCTGAAGCGGCGGCATCCGAAATGCTCAAAGCGCAGGCCAGCTCCGATCTTGACCCCAGCTATGTGCTTGCCGGCAATATACTCACCACCATCTTAAGCGTCAGCGTCACCAATGTGAAAACAGGCACACTCTCACTCGTTATCGCAACCGAGGGCATCTGGAATTTCAACTTCAGCACCACCCAGAAGCTGGCGCTGGCAAAGTTGATCGCGGGGAAATCGGTACAAGATGCGCAAGCAGTGCTGGCGCAGCAGAATGGCGTGAAGTCCGCGCTGGTAAACCTTGCCGGTACCTTCCTGTTCTGGAATAGCGTGCCAACCAATATCGATCATATCACGATCAGCATCAAGCAGGTAAGCGTGCCGGAGCCCCAGGTTTCACCTACCCCTGGGGCCAGCCCGGCGAATCAGCCTGCCACCGTCACAGCAACACCCTGATCCTGACTCTTTTGGAAACGTGATGCCGGAACTCGGTAAAAGTCGAGCATGCAAATCCTGATTTTGTCCTGATCTCATACAAGACATGGCCTGCTAGTGCTTGACTTTTATCGAGTCCTGTTAGGATACAAAATGAGTTGGTGACACCAGAAAATTGGCTATTGCTAAATCGTTGTAGTTTTGTTACAATAAACTCAATTTTCATGCACTGTTACTTGCATGCTCTGTAAAGATTCTGCATCACGAATAAAGGGGGATTTTATGAGTGATGATCATCAACTTCAGGTGGAGATCGGTAATTACCGTATTGTACGCGAAATCGATAGTGGCGCTTTTGGCCGCGTCTACCTGGCCCAGCACCTGCTACTCAAAAATCGCACGGTGGCCATCAAATTATTACACACTACGCGCTTAAGTTCACCGGAGGAACGCGAAAATTTCTTACGCGAGGCGCAATTTCTGGAAGTCCTCAAACACCCCTATATTCTCCCCATACTCGATGTGGGCATTCACGAGGGTTTCCCTTACCTGGTGGCGGAATATGCTCCTAACGGCTCACTTCGTGACAGGATCAAACGCTATGCTCCGCATCCTCTACCGGTACAGGAGACGCTGACAATCCTGACGCAGATCGGGCAAGCGCTCTATTACGCGCACCAGCAGCATATTATACATAGAGATATCAAGCCGGAAAATATTCTTTTCAATGCCAGAGGAGAGGCGCTATTGGCGGATTTTGGTGTGGCGACGATGATAGAGACAGCGAGCATCAAATTCGCCACGGTGATCGGTACGCCTTCTTACATGGCCCCCGAGCAGTTCCAGAATTCGATTTCGAAGGAGAGCGATCAATACGCGCTGGGATGCGTCGCCTATGAGTTGTTCACGGGGCAACGTCCATTTTCGGCACAAGATTTCTTCGCTATGGGGTTCAAACACATGCAGGAGGCGCCGATTCCACCATCAAAGCTGAATCCGCAGTTGCCTCAATTTGTTGAGGATGCTATTCTGCGGGCAATGGCGAAGCAGCGCACCGACCGTTTTCCTGATATCAAGGCTTTTATCACCGAATTGCATTTACCGACCAATTCTCAGGGACGCCTGCCCGCCATATCTGCCTCATACCCCACGGTTTCAGCTCCACTTCCCGCTGTACAGGCACCTCAGATGCCCAGCAGCCCTGCCGCGATGCAGTCTTCACAGGCTCCTACTGTCTCTTTACCTCACGCTAATACATCGTCGCAAAAACTCGCGGCGATGCCACCAGTGATTCCTGGAGATACCAGACAGCTCAGCACGGGGCCTCGCGAACAGCTGGCTTATCCCGTGAATCCAAACCCTGTAACCCCCTTTCCTCCCACATTGCTACCTGCACCAACGCGATTAGATTCAGACCCGGGTAAATCAAGCGGAGTTTTTCCCGCGGCTTCACCGGTATCCGGCAACTCGATGCCGCTACCTGTACCACAGTTTGCAGGGCCGGTGACATCTTCGGCCTACGAGGAAACATATGTGACACCGGTGCCCGCGAATCGGATTCCAAACAGCAATAACCGGCAAAACAAACCCCGCAGGTGGCTTATCATTCTGGCCGCGATCATCGCTATCCTGGTACTTATCCTGTCCGGCGTCTTCGGCTCACTGCTGATCTTCTTTCATCCAGCGCTTGCGATTAGCGGGAGCAATAAGGTGACGCCAGGCTCGACTCTCAAGGTGCTGGGCAACGGCTTTGTGCCGGGAACAGGTATCTCGCTTACCCTTGACGGTAGCACAAACCTTACCTCTATGGGAAGTGACGCGACAGGAGAAGCCTGGTACAGCGGCAGTGCTGGAGAACAGGCACAAGGCGCTGTCCCTACAGGATCGCAAAGCTATGCCTACAACAACCAGGCGGCCCTGGACGATCCGCTTAACAGTTCGCTTGTAGCCAGTAGCTCAGGCAGCTTCGCAATTACGATCTGGGTGAGCGATACGTGGGCAGTAGGAGTGCATATGTTAGATGCCTCGGCGGGCATCTGGAGCGCGCAGACTTCTTTCACGGTTGTACCCAGGGCCCCACAGATAACGATTAGTGAGAAGGTGCTGGATTTTGGCAAGGTGCCCATGGGAGTGCAACCGGCGCTCTCAATCGTGATCGGCAATAGCGGTGATGCAAGGCTGATCTGGTCTGCCGGGGCAGAGAATGCCCCATGGCTAAAGTTACAAAAAAATACGGGCATTATTGAGCCTAAAGCCCCGCAACAAACGATCAATGTCATAGCCGATACGCGTGCATTGAAAGAGGGCACATACGCGAGTATGCTGCATATCAGTTCTAACGGCGGGGATGCGCAGGTGCAGGTCAAATTACAGGTAGGGCCGCATCACAATGGAGCAGTGCTGGATGTCAACCCGGGCAGTATTGGTTTCGGCACGCTATTGACCAACCGGCAGAGTATGCAGCTCATCACGATTGGCAATGTGGGCAATCAGACGCTGAATTGGAGCGCCGACACAGGAGAATCCATCTGGCTGCATCTGACCAACAGCACGGGCACAGTGAAATCCGGCGACCTGCCACAGTCTACCTACGCGGTAGCCGATAGCACTAACCTGGTACCGGGGAACTATCTCGGCGCAATCACGATCCATTCCAATGGTGGAACTGCCAGCCTGAACGTTTCCTTGACCGTAACGGGGCCGACACAGCCGGGAATAACACCGACTCCAACAAGTTATCCAACGAGACCGCCGAATCCATCACCGACGCGCGGCCCATCGCCAACACCGACGCCGACGCACGCTCCGCCGCCGCCGACGCCTACTCCGACGCCCACTGAGACTCCGACTCCGACACCCACTCCGCCGTCGGTATCAGAGAGCCTTTATGTGCCTTTTACCTCGGGTGAAGCTGGCGTTCCTACCGTCAATGCGTATCATGGAACAGTAACAGTGCAAATCAGCGGTTATGGAGAGGCATACAATGTGCATGCCCTTTCGGATGCGTTCTACATCTTTACGAATGGCATGCAGACTCCTGTATCACCCTGGTACAGAAGTAGTCTTCCCACGTGGACACTCACTGTGAATGGTAATCCCGTCGATGGTTATCTCATCGACGGAAGACCCGGCTATAGTAGCTCCCACTATTATACATTCACGATGCAGGCTCCAGGAGGAATAATCTACTTCGGAGTCGGCGATCCCGATCCGAGCGATAACAGCGGAGGGTATTCCATCACCATTACACAGAATTAGCATTTTATGCTCTCAAACGAAGCAGGGGCTGAACTACGACGATTGTCATAGTTCAGTCCCTGCTTCGTTTTGTGACAAAGCTAGCCGGTGAATCCGACGACATCGGTGCCACCGAAGGCGGCGTTGTGGTTAAAGTCGAAGTACATGGGGCGTTCGGCGACGATGGTGCCGCTTTGCGCCTGGACAGAGAGCGAGACTTCGTAGCCGGCGCTGGGATTGGACTGCGCGATGGGGACCACGATGCTATTGATGTTAAGGGTAACACGCGTCTGGGGTCCGATGGTGACGATCTGTTGCGCGGTAATGCTGTGGGCAAGGTAGAGGGTGACGGCCACAGTCTCGCTGCTCGTGCTGGGGTTCTGCAAGGTCAGAAATTCGTTGAAGCCGCTGGCCGTAAACCCTTCGGCGAAGCTGTAGGATGTTTTGGCGGGGCCGGGTTCGCCGATGACATCGGTGCCGCCGGGGATGTTCTGGTTGAAGCGGAAGTACTCCTGGCGCTGGACGACGATGGGGGAGTCAGAAGTGACTTCTGCGGATAGCTCGGTGGTGCTTTGCGCGAAGCTGGCGGAAGCGGCATTGACGTCGAAGAAGTATTGCGACTGCGGCGGGACGGCTATGGTCGTGGGATAGACCTGTCCATTGCTGTATTCGAGAGTCACGGTGGCGTTTGCGGTGACGGTGGGGTCGAAGTTGGCTAGTACGAGGTATTCATGGAAGTTAGGACCGGTATAGCCTTCGGCGAAGAGCCAGTCATTTTCGGGCGAGGGGGTACCGACGACGGTAGCAGCGCCTGTGACAGGGCCGTTGATGTTGCCACGGGCAGTGGTGAAGTACATGGGGCGCTCTACGACGACGGGCTGGTCGGAATGCACGTACATGGCACAGGTACGGAAGATTCCGAGATTGATGGGGTTAGTAGTGCCACGCTGGCCGGGGGGAACGACGATGGTGGTGGTGCCGATCTGCCCGCCAGAGGCGATGTAGGTGACAGTGACGTTAGCGACCTTGCCACCGGGGGGATTGAGGATGGTGACGAAGCTGGAGTAGTTGCGCTCGGTTTCTATATCGGCGAAGTAGAAATCCTGGGCTAATTTTGTGGCGCCGAGAGCGTCGGTGCCACTGTTGATGCCGTGCCATGAGAAGTACATGGGACGCTCCGCTACGATGCCGACCTGGTTGACAGAGGTGACGACCATAGAGATGGAATAGCCCTGGCCGGCATAAGGGATATGGAGATCCAGATTGACGTTGACGGTGGCACGGCTCTGGGGTGGGACGCTATGCATGATAGCAGGGCCGGTTCGTCCCTCGAAGAGGTATTGCACGCGCACCTGAGCAGTCTGGAGGGGATCGGGATTTTCCAGGGTGAGAAATTCCTGGAAATCGCCGCCGACACGTCCTTCGGCAAAGTACCAGATGGTGCTGGTGGCAACGTTTTGCTGTGGAGCGCCCTGGGCAAGGATATTGAGGTTTTGGGATAATTTGTAGGCATCGAAGGAGCCTAGACCGGTGGTGAGGTCATAGGTGGTGGTGTCGGGATAGGCGCCGCCATCGCCAACGTAGTCGTTGCTGTTGACGCCGCCCTGGACGGGTACGACATCGTGGAAGGCGTCCGCGTAGGATGTGCCGGGCGCGCCATGGGCAATATCATAGAGGGCGGGGTTCAGAAAGCCCTGGAGGAAGCCGCCGGCTTTGATGGAGGCCTGATTGGCGAGCGCGACCATGGCGGCCCAGGCGGGAGCAGCTGCCGAGGTGCCACCGATGACCTGCCAACCGTGGCTTCCCGCGCATCCACCAACGCTGCAATAGATGTCGTAGCCAGTCTGCGGGTCGGCATCGAGAGCAACGTCGGGGACTTCACGATACCCATTGGTGTAGGCATTGGCGACGCCAGGCCCTTGCTGCCAGGAGGGCATCGGCCAGACCTGGCTGATGCCGCCGCCGCTGGCGCCATTTTTTATGGCACGGTCATTCCATACCTGCTCGGATTGAATGGTGTTATCGAAGTTGATACGCAGGGTGGTGCCACCTACGCCGGTGACATAGGGCTGCGAGGCAGGGTCGTCCACCGCGAGTTGCGTGTTCTGGCCGGTCCTGGGGTCGTAGCAACCCGATGCGCCGGAGTCGCCACTGGCGGCAAGGATGGTTTGCCCCTGGGCCGCGGCTGCCTGGAAGAAAATATTTTCCTGGGCGATTTCGGCAGACATACCGGGCGCCTCTTCACAGAAGACCCAGCTGGTGCTTACTACGGGTGTGACATCGCTGACGATACGGGCCCAGGCGTCGTTATAGGCAGCCAGCGAGCTTGCCGAGGCCTCATAGACGCGCAGGCTGGAAAGATGCGGGGCGAGTCCCAGCACAGTTTCGATGTCAAGTTCGACTTCGGCGGCATTCGCTCCCGCTGCTCCATTGTATCCATCGATGGGGATGGTCTTTATGAGGGTCTGTGTTCCGCCGAAGCAGGCGGTATAAGTGGCGATGTCTTTTGCTGAAAATCCATCGAGTTCAAGCAGGCCAACTGTTTGTCCTTCGCCGTGCGTGCCCGCGTTATAAAAGCCGTTAAAATCATAGGCGGTGGCAATTTGTTTGGGTACATAAGCGGTTGGGTAGGTAGGCGAACCGGGCTGCGGGCAAGTGGTGGATTGCCGGGACGTTTGTTTCTGGGCATTGGTATGCAAGAGAGCATTACCGGCAGTGATGGGCTGCCGCGAATACTGGATGGAATCGTCTAATCCACTTATCGAGGCGACGAAAGGCGCGACGTTGGCAGGAAGCGTGGGAGCGGCGGCGTTGGCATAAAATAGTTGTCCATTGTCGGCGCGATAATTATTGATCTGCACCTGAAATGCTGCTTCGGCCTGCGCTACGGTACCAACGGCGTCGACGAGCAGGTGATTGGAGTAGGTGGCGGTGATTTTGAAGCCATAGGAGCGCAGAAAGCCAGCAGCGGCGGCTTCGCTCTGGGGTAGTGGCGCATACAACGCGTCAAACGAGGCGGCGTTGAGATAGTGATGATAGTAGATGGACTGCGGGTCGGTGATCGCTTTCAGGTATGCGGCAAGATTATCGGTGTTACGCAATTTCAGGCCGAGCGCCACGGTGATTGGCTGGCTAGCGGGTGTTGAGGACGCGAACGTGCAATGTGTAGTCCCCTGACAAAGAGCGTTTGCCGAAGTGGCATTTGCCATGCTTACGCGCGGTATCACGGTGGTAGCATGCGTAAATGGCGAGATATAGAGGAATAATAGGGCGGCCACGATTATAAGGGACAATAGTGGTACTAACACTACCGGATAGATTGTACGTATTTTCATACTAAGCCTCTTTCACCTACCAGGGCGGATTTACAAATGTTGCCAAAAATGGTCAGAATGTTCTACCTGATTTGAACGCCATCTATGGGCTTTTCCGTGGATTTGGGAGTGAAGAAGCAGGGGAATAGTACTATTAGGGCGTACCCTGGTGGTGCCCTTCTCGCTCTCTCATGTCACTTTGCGCACAGCATCCAGGAGGTCGCGGACGTGAAAGGGCTTGACAATGACATGCTTGACAGGAGATTGGAACATATCTTGATCTTGCTGTTCAGTGGCGGCGGTAATAACAATGATGGCTGGCAAGGGATGTTTGGCCTCCCATTGCGCTCGTAAGCGCTTAATGAAGGCGTTGCCATTCATGCCGGGCATGGCGAGGTCAAGCAGGATGACGGAGGGATAGCGACCTTCACGAGCGGCATTATCGATCCAGGCCAGGGCTTCCAATCCCTCGGAAGCTTCCGCCGGTTCATAGCCATCCAGTTCGAGGGCCCAGGAGACCATATCGCGAATAGCAGGATTATCGTCCACGACCAGCACAATCGGCGCATGCCTGCCTGGATAATGCAATGGCTGTTTCATTCATCACATCCCGATTTCCCTCGCTCGCAGTATGTATGAGCGAGAGAAAAATGTTTATTTCTATTGCGCCGCATAAAAAACGTTGTTTAAAATGCGCTGCGCAAAAAACCGCCAATGGCCTGGAGAAATGCTTCTGGCTGCTCTAAATTCGAGAGATGACCCGCGTTCGGTATAGTGATAAATAGGGCGTTGGGAATCTTTGCCGCGTAGTCCCGCGCTACACCAGGCGGCGTCAAAGCATCCTGTTCGCCAACGACTACCAGCGTGGGGCAGGTAATACCCGGCAGTAGATCGGTTGAATCGACTCTCTGCGCCATGCCTCGCGAGGCGGCGGCGATGCCCCTGGGAGTTGCCGCGTTGATGAGTTGCCGCACGCGCAGTTCAACTTCGGGATGGTGCTGGCGTGTATAGTCCGAGATCAGGCGTGGCATTTGCATATCGGCGATAGCGCCGGTTCCCTGGGTTTCGGCAATGCGTGCCACATTCTCGCGATTGGCCCGCGCCTCTGGTGTATCGTCTCCGGGCCTTGTATCGGCCAGGATCAGTCCGGCCACGCGCTGCGGATATTTACGCAGAAACGCGAAAGCGGCATAGCCACCCATCGAAAGGCCGCAGAGGACGGCGGATTGCATTCCTAGCGTGTCCATTAACCCGGCAAGATAGTCCGCGAACAGCTCCATGGTCGAGATATCGGTGGCGATCTCGCTCTCACCGAAGCCCGGCCAATCCAGGGCGACGAGGCGGTAGCGTTCTTCTAGCAGCAATGCAGTCAATTCGCCTTCCCACATACTTCGATTTAGTGGAAATGCGTGCAAGAACAGCACCGGCAACCCTATGCCATGGTCGTCATAGGCTATATTGATGTCGTTAATGGTTGTCTTCATTTATCCCCTTTGTCGCGCCATCCGCCTGTTCGTGAGCATGGTATGAACTGCGCACAAACGGCCCCGATTCGACGTGACGGAAGCCCATCTTTTTGCCCTCGGCTTTAAGGGCCGCGAACTCTTCGAGCGGCACGTAGCGCTGGATGGGAAGGTGCTGGAACGATGGGCGCAGGTATTGCCCAATCGTCAGGATATCCACATCATGTTCGCGCAGGTCGTGCATGACTTCGATAATCTCATCCCAGGTCTCGCCGAGGCCGAGCATAAAGCCTGATTTTGTTGGAGCCGTTGGATTCATCTCCCTGGCCCATTTCAATACTTGTAGCGAGCGCTTGTAGATGGCTTGCGGGCGCACGCGTTTGTAGAGGCGGGGAATCGTCTCGACGTTGTGGTTATACACGTCAGGTCTGGCATCCATGACGACTTGCAGCGCCTCGTAGACGCCCTTGAAATCGGGTGTTAGCACCTCGACCCGGCAATCGGGATTCAGACGGCGAATCCAGCGAATGGTAGCGGCAAAAATGGCCGCGCCGCCATCCTTCAACTCGTCGCGATTGACGGAGGTCACAACCGCGTGGCGCAGGCCCATCTTCTGCACGGCTTCCGCGACGCGCTTCGGCTCCTCCCAATCCAACCCGATAGGTCTACCGGTTTCCACCGCGCAGAAGCCACAACTGCGCGTGCAGATGCGCCCAAGGATCATGAAGGTGGCCGTTTTATGGCCCCAACATTCACCGATATTCGGGCAGCGCGCCTCCTCACAGACGGTGTGCAACTCCTTGCTGCGCATCAACTGCCGCAGGTTTTCGTAATTTTCTCCTTTTGGCGGGCGTACCCTGAGCCATTCAGGGCGCCGTTCCGGAATCATGGTCGCCATAGTTGTTTTCCCTTTGGCCGATGAATCGGCGGTGTGTACGATCAATCGGCCCCTACATTTTCTACGTTACCGGCAGATGAATCGGCTCCTACATTTTCCAGGTTACCGGCAAATGTGCATTAATACACGTCGATTTCTCGCCCGTAACTTTGCAATTTGGTGCGCACTGCCTGTAAGAAACTCGCGGCACCCGCACCATCCAGAATGCGATGGTCGAAAGACAGGCACAGGTACATCATTGAGCGCACGGCAATGGCGTCATCCTCGATCACAACCGGTCGCTTGACTACTGCATCCATACTCAGAATGCCTGCATGCGGTTGATTGATAATCGGCACTGAGATAATTGTACCAAATGTGCCAGGATTATTCACAACAAACGTGCTGCCCTGCATGTCCTGTATGGTCAACTTGTTGGCGCGCGCGCGCTGGGCAATCGTCGCAACCTGCTTTGCCAGTCCCGCGATTGTATATTGATCGGCGTCATGAATGGTTGGAACGACCAGCCCCAGGTCGGTTGCGACGGCAATGCCGAGATTGATGCGCTTCTTGATGACGATCTTGTTGTCTTCCGTCCAGCTTGAGTTCATCAGTGGCACCTGGCGAATACCCTCGCATACGGCCTTCATGACGAACGGGACAAAACTGATGCCATAGCCCTCGCGCTTCTTAAATTCATCCTTATGCTTCTCTAGCCATTTAGCGATGTTGGTCATATCGACTTCGACCACCGTAGTGGCATGTGGTGCCGTGCGCTTGCTACGTACCATGTGTTCGGCGATTGCCAGTCGCATGCGGCTCGGCGTTACAATCTCTTCACCCTCACCGGCTACCGTTGGAGCAGGAGGAGCGACCGGGGCAGGCTCTGGCTTCATGGATGGCGCTGCCGGTACAGCAGGTGGCGGAGGTGTAGGAGCCGCAGGCCGGGTGGGTGCAGCCGTCTGGGTTGCAGCAGCAGCGGCGGTGACAGGCTCGCGCTGGGGCCGTGCCGCGATGTATGCCAGAATATCATCTCTACGCACGCGCCCGCCAATGCCCGTTCCCTGGATGGCATTCAGGTCGATATCATGCTCGCGCGCCAATCGCCGTGCCAGGGGTGAGATACGTTGCCGCTCCTCCTCGCCTATACGTTCTGGACGTGCCTGCCGCGGTGTTGCGCTTGCTCCATTACCACTGGCGGTAGCGGCAGTCTGTTGCTCCATCACCGGTGTGGCCGCCTGATTGGGAGTCTCCACGGGAGCCGCGTCAGGTCCTGGAGCAGCTTCAGCCGGTGGAGAAGCCGCGACATCGGCATTTTCTTCGATGAGTGCGATATCGGCCCCTACAGGCACCGTCTCGTCGGCCTTGACGAGAATCTTCGTCAACCGGCCCGCAACGGGCGAGGGCAATTCGGCGTTGATCTTATCGGTAATAATTTCCGCCAGTGACTCATCGCGCTCTACCCAATCGCCCTCTTTTTTCAACCAGTTTGCTACTGTTCCTTCAGCCACCGATTCACCCAATCGTGGCATTTTCACCGGTGTTGCCATCTTTTATGACTCCTTTGTCAGTTATGAGCATAAAAATAATCATGTTAATAGCGCGCTTACCAGCTCCAGCCGACCTCAAGGGTACGCCCTTACTAATACGCTGCCAGTTTCCGCGCCGCGTCGAGAATTTTCTCCTCGTCGGGTAAGTATGCGTCCTCCAGGGGAGGTGCGTAGGGAAACGGCGCGTCGGGCGCGGCTACGCGCGTAATCGGGCCATCCAGGTACTCGAATAGATCCTCGGCCAGGATGGCGGCCAGTTCGGCTCCGATACCGCCGGTTAGCGTATCCTCATGCACAATCAGTACCTTGTTCGTGCGCTTCACCGACTCCAGGATGGCCTCGCGGTCGAGCGGCGCCAGGCTGCGCAGGTCAAGCACCTCGACCTCCAGATCATCCTCTTCTTCCAGGGTCTGCGCCGCCCTCAGAGACTGGTGTACCATTGCTCCGTAGGTCAGGATGGTCATATCCTGCCCTTCGCGGCGCACGAGGGCCTTGCCTATCGGCACAACGTAGTCCTCGGCGGGCAGTTCCTCGCGCAATTCTGGCATGCGATAGAGCAATTTATGTTCGAGGTACAGCACGGGATTATTGTCGCGAATGGCGGCTTTCAACAGCCCCTTGGCATCATAGGCCGTCGCGGGCACGACTACCTTGATTCCTGGCGTATGAAAAAACCAGGCCTCCGGGCTCGCGGAATGGAAAGGGCCGCCTTTCGTGCCACCGCCGGAGGGACCACGAATGACTACCGGCACGGGCATACCGGAGCGCCAGTACATCTTACTCGCCATGTTGATGATCTGGTCGAAGCCACTGGCGATGAAGTCGATGAACTGCATCTCGGCGATGGGCCGCATACCCATCAAGGCTGCCCCAACCGCGGAACCAATAATAGCGGCCTCCGACATCGGGGTATCAATAACGCGCTCCGGCCCGAATTCTTCGAGGAAACCTGCGCTGACCTTGAACGCGCCACCATAGGTGCCTACATCCTCTCCAAGCAGGAAAACGGCCTCGTCGCGCCGCATCTCTTCGCGAATGGCCTGGCTGATAGCTTCCAGGTACGTCACTTCACTCATCTCCGTCCAACCTCCTCGGGTATAGTTTCCGGCGCATGCAGCTGCGCCGGGGCATTCGAGACGGCGGTAAAAGGTTCGCCTGTGCGTGTATCTATTGCATTGACATAACGCGGATCATTGGCTCCAGGCTCGCCGATAATGGCAATTGGTCCATCGGGAGCAAAGATATAATCGGCAACCGTCGCAGGATCCGGCGCCGGACTCTCTTCCGCGAAATGTACAGCATCACCGACCACTGCCTTGACTGTTTGCTCGATTTCGGCCTTGTTTTCCGCGGTCAAGATACCCTGCTCGCTCAAATAGTGTTCGAAACGCAGGATGGGATCTTTTTTCAGCCATTCGGCGAGGAGTTCTTTGGGAACGTAGTCGGCCTTATCTGCTTCGGAGTGCCCGCGCACGCGAAACGTTTTGCATTCCAGGAGCGCCGGGCCTTTGCCGCTTCTGACATGTTCTATGGCTCGCCCGACCGCCTCCATTACCGCCAGCACATCGTTGCCATCGACCGTCTCGCCCGGTATGCCATAGGCCACCGCGCGATCCGAAAGATTCTCAATGGCAAATTCCTTATTATTGGGTGTGGAGTAGGCATAGCCGTTATTTTCGATGAGGAAGACGATGGGCAGTTTCTGCACCGACGCAAAATTCAGGGCCTCGTGGAATGGGCCAGTATTGGCCGCTCCATCTCCGAATCCGGCCAGCACAATCGTCGAACGCTTGCGCATTTTCATGGTAAGGCCGATGCCGCATGCGACTGGCAGCGATTCGCCCAGCATGCTGATGCTGGGAGCAATGCCATGTTGGATATCGCCGATGTGCAGTTGCCCATCGCGTCCTAACGTGGGAGAGTTGCCACGCGCCAGCCACTGGCACATTACGGCGCGGGGAGATGTTCCGCGCACCAGGTGCATGCCGAGGTCGCGATGCTGGGGCACAATAAAGTCATCTTTCTCCAGCATCATCGCCGCACCCACGGTCGTGGCCTCGTGCCCCTGCGCGGTATACACGCCGCCCACGACCCGCCCCTGCAAAAATAATGTTCTCGTGCGGTCTTCCATAGCCCGCGTGAGGCGCATAAAATAGTAGACTTGCAGGAGATCTTCCCGCCCCAATCCCATAATGTTCCTTCCTTTTCTGATGTTTATCTGCACGCTGCCCGATCATAGTTTGACAACAGTGTCATCGACGGGCCGCGCAACTGATTCTTAGTGAGTTGTTCTGCGTTCATGCTAGCACGCGGAGAGAAAGGGTGTCAAGTGAGGCGGTGGCAAGCGGGGGCTATAAGGAAGTCGAACATGGAGAGATGTAGACCACGCAACGCCAGCAACCTTTTCATGTGCCAGGAGTTGCATCATATGTTAAAGATGAAAGTTGCTACGTTGACGCGCAACTGTTTTTTCGCTTGCTTTTTCCCTTGACATGTAGCTCTTGCCTATTATATACTTGTGCTTAGGGGGTACGTTTCATACCTTTCAGTACTATTTTTTCGCTCCCGCTGATCTTGATCCTCGTGCTCAAGGGAAATGGAGATATGCTATGTCGCCTCTTTTTTCTCCTCGCGACTTCTCCTGCTCGCATCGCTCTTTCCTTTTCTCCTCGCAAAAACGCGTGTTTTTCACCGGTCTCTTGCTTTGCTTGGTGCTCTTGAGTGGCGTGCTTGCGCCGCTGGCGGCACTCGCGCCTTCTTCGGTGTATGCAGCAGGAAAAGGTAATCCGAATCCTCCCATCACACCACCGGGATGGCTCAAACCACAGCGGCATATCACGCCTCCGCTTCCCTATACCTATGTCAAGCCTGATTCGCACTATCGCTATAGTTCACCGCCGCATTCCTGGCCGGTCACGATGACACCCGCTTCACTGAGCCTTACTCCGAACGCACTGCACTTTCTCAGCAATGATGGGCGCCTGGGGGTGGATGTGCTTGCCGGTACCATTGATGCGGCTGCGTTGCAGCAAGCGGGAGGCAGTATTACCCTCAAGATTACACAACTACTGCCGGGTTCAGGCGGGACGTATAGTGATCATATTATTTTTAGCACCTATCAAATGCAATTGCTGGCCGCCGATGGGTCTGCCCTCACGCAGTTGGTACTGTTGCACCCCATCACATTTTCCTATCACCTGCTCTCCAGTCAGGATGCCCTGGTGTGGCAAGGGCAACAGGTGTATGCGTTCCTGCGCGGCGGCGATGCCTCGACCTTGCTGCCTGGCACTCCGCCGACGGTTCCCGCCAACCAGGAACCTTCCACGACTACCCGGCTCCTGGTTGCTACCTCCGATCATAGCGGACTCACCTGGAGCGTCAACAGCGATCTGACCATTCCAGCACAAACGCCTCAAGAGCAGCCAGCACCCTCGCATGGGAGGGTCTCGCAGCAAGATGATTCTCCCTCGCCCTTTGCTGTGGCTCCCAATACGATTACGTTTGGCACGCAAACGCCCCAGGCGCTGTGGGGCACACCGCAGGACTCGCAGGTCGATTTGAACTCCGGCGGACTAACCTACAACTATCCGCTTGATCTGCCACCCGGCCCCGGGGGGCTGGTGCCACCGCTGGCGCTCAACTATGCCAGCGGCTCCGTCGATGAAAGCCATAACCTGCAGGCTACTGCTCCCTGGGTGGGGCAGGGCTGGAACCTTTCGCTCGGCTCCATTACCTGGAGCCAGGAGAATGTCACGCCCGGTGGCACGAATCATCTTGAGAATGTCTGGCAATTCAATGACCCCAGCGGCATCAGCGGGCAATTGATCCCGCCCAACCTGAGCGCTTCGACGATCCAGCCCTACTCGCCCCCGCTGGGCACCAATCCTCTCTGGTTTACGACGCCTACTAATCACGCGAAAGTGGAGGAGGTAGACGGCGGCGGCTGGCCCTGCTGGCGGGCCTATTTCCCCAATGGCATCATGGAGGAGTTCGGCTGCAACAACGCAGATGGCTCCGTCCAGAGCTTTAAAGTCAACGGCGTCTGGGAACAATATCGTTGGGACCTGGATTTGATCGTGGATCGCTATGGTAACCAGATTCACTTTAACTATCAACGCATCACCAACCCGAACTGGATTCAGGATGCGGTCCTCTCTGATATTGAATACGACGATCCCAATTGTCACCAGCAGACGGCCTGCAGTAGTTGGCACCCGCAAGTCAAGCTCATCTTTGATGCCAGTACCGTCGTCCAGCATCTCCTCAACTCCAACTGTAACGGCTGGAATAGCACGCAATTTCGCTGCGATAACCCGGTGGACGTGGGTGGTATTCCGGTGCCGGAGGTGATGAACTCGTTTGTCCTCAACGATCTAAAGGTGCAGGTGCAGGGCAACCTGTTGCGCGAGTATCATTTCTACTATACGCAGACGGGTCCGCAGACGATTACCGACCCGTACTCAGGGCAAGCAGAGAGCATGGCCGGTTATCTGAATCTCAATCGCATTCAGATCAATGGCGTCAATGATACGCCGCTCAATGCGCCGACCGTCAACCTGACCTACGCCGTCAACCACCTGCACTACTTCGATCTCTGGTACTATGCCACCCCAACTACCAATTGCAGTCCCGATAGCTGGGCACCGAGAGATGGCAACAGTGCTTGCTACTTGTGGTCACGCACCGTCTATTCGTGGTATCTGACCAATATTGATAATGGACGCGGCTGGAACGAGACGATCAGCTGGACGGAGGGCCATAATAACACGCATGGGGTCGATAGCGGGGCCATCGATGATCCGGCCAACTGTAACGCAGGCCGCAATTCCACCAACCGCTGTGGCAAGGCGGACGACAAAAACTGGAGTCACTACATGGTGACCCAGCGGCAGACGGTCTCCAATGGCGAGACCTCCACCTGGACGTATCACTACGGATTGGTCAAAGGCCTGGCCTCCAATTATGTGGGAGCCATCTGTGACGAATGTAATCAAGGCTTTACCTGGGGCAATCAAAACGATAATGACCAGGCCGACTATTACAATGGCCTGTTTACCAGCTATGCCTTTGCACAGGTGATCCAGCCCGACGGCTCCTACCAGGATCATTACTACAATACTACCACTGGTTGGGGAATAGCCTATAGTAATATCACCTGCTATATTCAATCCTGCCAGGTCGCGCCCTATTTTATGAATTACAACGGTTCCACGGCAACAGCCCTGGCCGGTCATGAATTGCACGAGCTGGATTACGGCAGCGATGGTTCTATGCTGCGCCAGCTGTACTGGACGTCGGAACCTGATTGCCAACCGACCGGCTTCCCCAAAAGTGGTGGTGGCCCCCCAATAATCCTGGCGATAACTACCTGATCAGCCAGTTAGATCAGAACAATCCGGTGGTGGCCTGCGACCCGCGCGTGGATCAGGAAGATACCTACCTGATGGATGGCGTCACGGACATCCATGATCCGCGCGTTGTGCATACCCAGGTAAACTCTACCTACGATGGCGATGACCAGGGCGTGACTCCCTATGACTATGGCAATATCAGCGATACCAGCACCAGCGGCGCGGACCTGGGCACCGGCGTCTATGTCGATGCACACGATACCACCTATCCGCATGATAATATCGATGGAGGCATCTTCCTGACCGACCTGCCTGCCGTGAGCCAGGTGCGCAACGGCAGCGGCACGCCGTCCAGTTGCAGCCAGTTCGTCTATGGCAACCTCTCGCAATACAACACCTCGCCCGACGTGCCTGGCATCACCCAGGCACAGACGCATACCGTTGGGGGAACGAGCGGCTGTGCCGATAGCAGTAATCTGATCACCGTCTTGCATAGTTATGATACATCGGGCAACCTGGTCAGCAGCACCGATGGCGATACGCACCTGGGCTGTACGATTGGCTCCTCGTCCTACAGTGCCTGTGCCACCTATGACGCCTCGACCTATGATACGCACATCGTTGGCGCGGCCAACGCCCTCAATCAGCAGGCCGGTTCGGTCTATGATCCTGGCAGCGCGGGCGGCTTCGGTCAATGGCTGACGT
>Ga0209810_1000126_pt1 | contig 230317 bp, 173 predicted proteins | sample Coa_R1_7_FD_187159 | JGI IMG/M metagenome (GOLD analysis project Ga0209810, IMG submission 187159) | Surface soil microbial communities from Centralia Pennsylvania, which are recovering from an underground coalmine fire - Coalmine... | ecosystem: Environmental > Terrestrial > Soil >...
TAGAACCAGGCAAACCTGCGTCCTACCATCTGATTCAACGCAAAGTCACGAGCTACTTGGTACTTAAGCAAATGAGCAACACCAAAGCCAAAACCAACCCCTTCCTAAGAAGGGAAAAGCGCGGCTCGCAAACATCCTCGTCCGCGCTGCGGGATTCGTGTCGCTCAAAACGTGCTTGACAAGATTCTCGTGGTTATAGACGGAATGACAGAGGAAAAGAGTCCCGCGGTAATCTAGGCAATTTCTTCCAAGCTATTACAATTGCCTGAATGGCTCACCAGGCCCTGCAAACTGAGACAACATCGCTGCATGAGCGCGCCCAGCGGCTTGAGGCTACGCTGCGCAGCATCATTCGCGGCAGTAACGATGTCGTTCGCCTGGCGCTGGTAGCGGTCTTCGCTAAGGGGCACCTGCTGATCGAAGGTGTTCCTGGAGTGGGAAAAACTACTCTCGGCCATACACTGGCTCGTGCTCTTGATTGCATCTTTCAACGAGTTCAGTTCACCAGTGACATGCTGCCCAGCGATCTGCTCGGCACTTCGATCTACTCCGCCGCGGAAGAGCGGTTCGAATTTAAGCCCGGCCCGGTTTTCACCAACGTACTGCTCGCCGACGAGATCAATCGCACGACCCCCAAAACGCAATCTGCCTTGCTCGAAGTCATGAATGAAGGTCAGGTCACCGTCGATGGACAGGCACGCGAAGTCCCGCGTCCCTTTTTGGTCATAGCTACACAAAATCCCGTAGAACACCATGGGACATATCCGCTTCCCGAATCACAGCTTGATCGCTTTCTCCTGCGCGTACAGATGACCTATCCGGCGCACGAAAGCGAGCGGGAGATTCTGCGCGCTGAGGCTGGAGCAGCGCGTCTCGATGAAGTCCGGCCAGTGCTTAGCGCAGGCGACGTGCTCGAGATGCAGGAGCAGGTAAAGCAAATTCGCGTTGATGAGTCGCTGGTGAACTACGTGCTGGAGATCGTTAAGCGCACCAGGGAATCAGAGCAGCTCTCGCTGGGAGTCTCGCCTCGCGGCTCACTTATGCTTTATCGTGCAGCGCAGGCTCTGGCTTTCGTCGAAGGGCGAAGCTTCACTACTCCGCACGATTTCAAACGTCTCGCAGTTCCCGTTTTTGCACATCGAGTGGTGGTGAATGCGCGCTACAGCTCAAACCTGAAAGCCTCCGAGCAGGCCGAGCGCATCTTGGCAGAGATTGTGGATGGCGTCTCGGTCCCTGCTTAGCCATGCGCTCCGTTGCACGTTTTCTCATGATGCTTGCTCTTGTTATCTGGGTCGGCGGGATTATTTTCTTTTCGGCGGTGGTTGCGCCCGCTCTTTTTTCCACCTTGCCAAAACCCGAATTTGCCGCCGGAGTCGTCGGCGTGTCGCTTACCGCATTGCACCTGATCGGAATTGTCTGCGGCACTCTCATCCTTGTGCTCACTTTCATCATTCCGGTTGCGAAGATAAAAGCCGTTCGCGCCCTGGTAATCGTCATGGTGTTGTTGACGGCGATCTCTCAGTTCGTTGTCATGCCGCAGATCCAGCACTTCCGAACTCTCGTAGGCGGCTCGATCGAGGCCTTGCCGGCCACCGACGCCGGACGCGCAGCATTCAACCGTCTCCATCAGTTTTCTGTCACGCTGGAAGCGGCAACAGTGGTCGCGGGTCTGGTCGTGATTGCTTTCATCTCTCGAGAGCTAAGGCACGGCCCCCGCACCTAATCGCCGCTTGAGAATGTCTCGACTTCCGGTGTCGCCGCAAGCAAGGTCTTTGTGTACTCGTGACGGGGAGCGGAGGTGATTTGCTCAGCATCTCCGAGTTCCACGATCTCTCCTTTGCGCATCACGGCGATTCGTGTCGAGAGATAGCGTACGACAGGCATGGAGTGAGAGATGAAGAGATAGGTGAGGCCGAATTCCCGCTGCAATTTCGCCAGCAAGTTCACGATTTGCGCGCCTACGCTCACGTCGAGCGCGGATACCGGCTCGTCGAGAACGATGAACCGGGGCTTCAGGGCTAGCGCGCGGGCAATGCCGATACGCTGTCTTTGTCCACCCGAGAACTCGTGTGGATAGCGATCGAGCGCGCTCTCGTCGAGTCCTACGGCTTTCAACAGTTCGGCCGCACGGAGACGAGGCGTTTCAGTTCCATTCTGGTCTGAGCCGTGAATGGCCCACGGCTCGCGCACAATGTCGAAGATGCGCATGCGCGGATTGAGCGACGCGAAAGGATCCTGGAAGACGATCTGCATGTCGCGACGCAGCTTGCGCATTTCCGAATGCGAGGCGCGGAGAACATCGCGTCCATCGAAGCGCACCGATCCAGAGGAAGGTTCGATAAGGCGCAGCAGCATTCGTCCCAAAGTGGTCTTGCCGCATCCCGATTCTCCGACGAGCCCTAAAGTTTCTCCGGCAAAGATGTCGAAAGAGACGCTATTCACCGCCCGGACCTCTTCATTGGTGCGAGTGAACGTCCCTCCGCCCCGGGTGTAAACCTTCGCGAGATCGCGAACCTCGACGAGCGTTTGCGCCATGAAGCGATGCTAGCAAATCGCGAAAAGCGGCAGTTCCGCCATCGGGGTACAATCCTGACCATGGCGGAATCTCCCACTCCCGTTCCTTCCTTTGGCGCTGATACGGGTAAGAACGAGGAATCTCGCCCGCCAATCGTACCAATTGCCATCGGCGCTCTGGCCGTCGTGGTCGTGATTGCGTTGCTCGTTATCTTCGGGAGAAAAGGCGCAAACGAGACCAGCGCACCTTCCACTCCCGATCCGTACGCCGCTCATCTCGTTATTTCCAGTCCATCGATGAGCACAGCGGCCAACTTTGCCGGACAGGAAGTTACGTATATCGAGGGCAAAGTCACTAACAACGGCGACAAGACCGTGACCACTGCGATCCTGCAGATCGTGTTTCACGACTCGATCGGGCAGGTAGTCCAGAAAGAGACCCAGCGCTTGATGGTGATCACGACTCGCGAGCCTTACATCGATACCGCCCCTCTCAGCAGCGCTCCTCTGAAGCCCGGACAAACACGCGAGTTCCGCCAGACATTCGAGCATGTCAGCTCAGAGTGGAACACACAGCTTCCGGAAATTACGATTGTGAAAACTACAACTCAGTAGCACGGCTCTACAGGTCAGTGCCGTGCGAGTCGGTACTGCGCACGATAGCGAGTGGTATTGTCCAGCGATCCGCTGACCGTACTGACTCTCCATGCTCTGGACACCCGGACCATCGATCTTTTATCCTCTCGCGCGTCATGAACCGACGCGAATTCGTTACCACCGCCGCAATGGCTGCTGCCGGCGCAGCCCTTCCGCAAATCGCTGATGCCCAGAACTCTGAGCTTCAACCTATCTTTGAGCAGATTGAGAAACTGCATGACGAAAGCGTGCAGCGCCTGCAGAACTGGATTCGGCAGCCGTCGATTGCCGCCGAGAATCGCGGCATGCAGGAAGGCTGCAAGCTGATGATGGACATGCTTCGCGACGCGGGGTTCCAGCAGGTAACGCAAGTTCCCACCGATGGCCAACCTGGAGTCTTCGCCACCTACGATGCCGGTGCTCCCAAAACGGTCGGTCTCTATTTCATGTACGACGTCAAGCAGGTTGATCCATCGGAATGGTCATCGCCGCCGTTCGAAGCTGCGCTCCTGGAGAAGTCCGGATTCGGGAAAGTTGTAGTTGGTCGCGGCGCCGTCAATCAGAAAGGGCCGGAAGCGACTTTTCTCGCCGCTCTTCATGCATTCAAAGCTGCCGGACGCAAGCCTCCGGTGAACTTGGTCTTCGTTGCCGAAGGCGAGGAAGAGATCGGCTCACCGCATTTTCCGCAGATCGTGCATCGCCCGGAAATCCTGGCAGCATTGAGGCGGTGCACTGGACTGTTCATGCCGGCAGCCTCACAGAATCCCGACGGCGAAGTCACGATCGACCTCGGCGCGAAAGGCGTCATGGAGTTGGAGCTGGTGTCGAGCGGCGAACTCTGGGGCCGCGGCCCAAAACAGGATGTTCATTCCAGCTTGAAAGCGATGGCCGACAGCCCAGCGTGGCATCTGGTCGAGGCGCTCACGACGCTGGTCACACCGGACGGCAATACTCCGGCGATCGAAGGTTACATGCAGAAGGTGCGCCCGCTCACGGCCGATGAGAAAAAGATGATCGCCGAAGCCGCTCGCCGCGAAGATGAAGCCACGCGGAAGAGAACGCTCGGCATCGATCATTGGATCAATGACGTTCCCTACGAGCAGGCGCTCGAAATGCTCGCTTCGCGGCCCACCGTAAACATTGAGGGCCTTGTCGGCGGATACACCGGCCCAGGCGGCAAGACCATTCTTCCGCACAAAGCCACGGCAAAGCTCGATTGCAGGCTCGTTCCGGACATGACGGCAGCCGAGTCGCTGCAGTTGTTGAAGGCTCATCTCGCTAAACACGGCTATGGCGACATCGAGGTGAACATGACCGGAGGCTACGATCCGACGAGCACGCCCGCGAATTCCGGCATTATCCGTGCGGCGCAGGCTGTGTATCGGCGTTCGGGAATCGATCCCATCATGTTTCCCCGCCTGGCGGGCTCATGGCCGGGATACGTCTTTACCGGCGATCCTTTGCATCTTCCCGCCGGCCACTTCGGACTGGGACACGGCAGCGGAGCACATGCTCCGAACGAGTACTACGTGATCGAATCCAACAATCCGAAAGTGCAAGGCATGGATGGAGCGGTAAAGTCGCACGTGGAATATCTGTACGAACTCGCCAGAACTTAGCCACCGCGATCACTTCCTCGCAGAAGCTAAACCTCTGGCGGCAAGACTCCCGGCCTTTGCTTAGCCAGAGTTTGCAACTCGCGAGACTTCTCATAGGCCGTACGGAGCAGGGCCTCATCTTCCGGCGTCAGCTTCAGGTTCTTGGTCAGCAAAAGCTGCAGGTCCGTGTGCAGCACAATGGCTTGGGCTTCATAGTCCTGACAAAAGTGGCGAATTCGATCGACGAAGGATCGAAATTGCCTTTCGCGCAGGTTGTTTCGCCACAACAACCATCCAATGACGAAGCCGAGCAGCACGAACAGAACGCGATAGAGCATCATGACGGGGTGGCCGCCGATTTCCCCGGTGAAAGATTGTCGTTCGCCGCGCGCATCCAGAGCGGTGTCGAGAACCGCCGCTGCCACTCCGAATGCAACGCCATAGACGATTTCTTTGTAGTCGCTGAGCATGAAGGAGTTTGAAAGGCGGGTTCAAGTTAACGCATCGCGGTTGCGGCTGTCCAACGTTCGGCGCCTCCCGTGGAAGCGCTCGTGCAGGAGCGAAACGCGGCTTCTCGTGAGATAATCACCCGCGCAGGAGAGCCATGCTCGATCCCTTCAGCCCCGGGAACGTGGTAATCGTCACCCTCAACATGCCACGGGAGAAGTTCTGGGGAACTATCATCGCGCTTACGCAGGCGGGCGCCAGCTTGCGAGGGATCGACTTGAATTCACTCGACGATTTCGCCCGTCAAATTCGCGCCGGAGACGAAGTTCACGCGAACGTAGTCTTCTTCCCAATGCATCGCATCGAGCGCATCGAGAGCGACGCCCGAAACGGCGAAATTCCGTCGCTTCAGGAGCGTTTCGAGAGCAAAGCTGGGCGCTCCCTTGCTTCGCTGCATCGATTCGACTGAGAGTCCGCAACCTGACGCCTGGGATTAACACGAAGGTCACGACGCGGCCTAAATCAGCGCCGACAATCCCAAGGTCAGCAGCAGGGCGACGACGGAGATAATCGTCTCGCACACCGACCAACTCTTCATCGTCTGCGCAACGCTCATGTTGAAGTACTCCTTCACCAGCCAGAAGCCGCCGTCGTTCACATGAGAAAAGATCAGCGAGCCTGCTCCGGTTGCAATCGTGAGCAGTTCGGGACGGACTCCGGTGTGAATCGCGATGGGTGCGATTATTGCGGCAGCCATCGACATCGCGACGGTAGCCGATCCGGTCGCGAGCCGGACTAAGGCGGCCACCAGCCACGCGGAAAAGAGAATGGAAATATGCGCGCGCAGAGCGAGATCCACAATCGCCTGCGAGGTCCCGCTGTCCTGAAGGATGCGGCCCAGCCCTCCGCCGGCGCCGACCAGCAGGGTGATAGTCGCTGTGGGCGCGAGACACTGATCCGTAAATTTCAAAATGGTCTGGCGCGAGAAGCCCCGCAGTGTCCCCAAAGTGATAAAGCTTACGATGGTCGCGATGAGCAGAGCCATGTCCGCTCCACCAAGCATGTGAAGGACGTCGTTTAGCCGAGAACGTGGAGTAGAGAAAAAATCGGCCCAGCTTCCAATCAGCATCAGTGCAATGGGCAGCAGGATGGTTGCGACGGTGATTCCGAAACTGGGAAGATCGGTCCGCGGGTTCTCTTCCAGAAACTGCTGGGCGATCGGGTTGTATTCGTCGAGTTGAATGCGAGGAGCAATCACCTTCGCATATAGCGGGCCGGCGATGATCGCCGTCGGAATGCCCACGATCATTGCGTAGAAGATCGTGCGGCCGATGTCGGCGTTGTAGGTGGTAACCGCGAGCATCGCGGCAGGATGTGGTGGAACGAGGCCATGCACAACTGACAGTCCGGTGACCATCGGCAGGCCGATCATGATGAGCGAAGTTCCGGTGCGTCGCGCTACGTTGAAAGCGATAGGAACCAGCAGCACGAATCCCACTTCGAAAAACACCGGTAGGCCAACGATCAACCCGATAATCACCATCGCCCACGGCACGCGCTTTTCGCCGAAGACCCGGACCATGGTCTGAGCAATCTGATCGGCGCCGCCGGACTCAGCCATCATTTTGCCGATCATCGTTCCCAGCGCGACGATGATCGCGATGTGTCCGAGAATTCCTCCAACGCCGTTTTCAAAAGACTTCACAATCGTCTGCAGCGGCATTCCGCTCGCGCCGGCAAGCACGAGAGAGATGCTCATCAGGGCGATGAAAGGATTGACTTTGAAGCGTGCGATCAGAACAATCAGCGCAATAATGGCGACTAGCGCGAGGACCAGCAGGAAGCTGCCGTGGTGATCGATCATGGTAGATCAAATTCTTGACTGAACACGGAGGACACGGAGGTCACGGACGGAAGGATCGAAAAACAAACACAGTTAAAGCCGATAAGCGCCTTGCGAATCACCACTGTGAATGCTGCGCGACGGACAGTCCTCCGTCTCCTCCGTGCCCTCCGTGTTCAATTTTCTTAGCGCAATTTCAACTGCGATGAGTACGCGCGAGAAATCTTCCTGCTCGACTACCCGTCGCTTTCCCGTTTTGGTAAGAAAGTACTCCATTCACCCACACAGCCTTGATCCCCGCCGCACACTGCATCGGATCATCGAACGTGGCCTGATCGCGGATCTCAGCAGGATCGAACAACACGAGATCCGCGTAACACCCTTCCTGAATGCGCCCGCGATGCTGCAACCGAAATCGTTCGGCGGGCAGGCTCGTCATTTTACGTACGGCTTCAGACACTGAAAACAGTTTTTCTTCGCGCACATATCTTCCCAGCACGCGCGGAAACGTCCCCCAGAGCCGTGGGTGTGGACGCGGATCCGAGGGAAGCCCGTCAGAGCCGATCATGGTTGCAGGATGGCGAAGAATCGCGCGCATATCGTCTTCTGAAATGCAGTGATAGATTGCGCCGGCAGGCTCCAAACGCCGTGCGGCCTCGAGCTGTGGGACTTTCCATTCCGCTGCGATCCCTTCCAGACTCTTGCCCGCCATCTCAGGATGGGGATCGGACCAGGTAATCGTGATTGTGATCCGCTCATCGACTTGCCGCAGGTCAAGCGTACTTGAGCTGGCGGAGTAGGGATAGCAATCGCAGGCGATCGGCTGAGTTTCACGTGCGGCGTCTAATCGCGCCAGCAGTTCGCGACTGCGTCCCCAATTGTCGATACCGGCGCACTTCAAGTGAGAGATCACCACAGGTGTACCGACAGCGTTCCCAATCTGGAATGCTTCGTCGAGAGCTGTTAAAATCGCCGCGCTCTCGCTGCGCAAATGCGTCGCGTAGATTCCGTCAAAGTCAGCGAGAGCCTCGGCGAGATCGAGCACCTCTTCTGTCGAAGCTGAATACGCTGACAAGTACGCCAGGCCGGTGCTCAATCCAAGCGCGCCTGCTTCCAGGGCATCCGTGAGCTGGCGCTTCATCAATTCAATTTCAGAGCGCGTCGCGGCACGATCGAGGCGATCGAGGTGATTGTTCCTCAGCGCGGTGTGGCCCACTAGTGCAGCTACGTTAACCGCTGGTTTGGCGTTTGCGATTGCATCCACGTAAGAAGAAAACCTTGAATAGCAAAACTCTCCAGCCTGCCCCAGCAAATTCATGGGATCGGGTAGCGATTGTTTCAGCGCTACGGGCGCAGCACTGATTCCGCAATTACCGACAATCACAGTGGTCACACCCTGCGAAAGCTTCGGCAACATTTGCGGGCTGCGAATCAGGTAGAGGTCGTCGTGCGTGTGAACATCGATGAACCCAGGCGCAAGGACGTAGCCCTCGCCGTCGAAAACCTGATCCGCGGAGGTTTCCGTCGTGGAAATTTCGAGAATTCTGTCTTCCCGAATGGCCACGCTGGCCGGGAGAGGCTCGATGCCGCTTCCATCCACGATGCTGACGTTTTTTATAAGCAGATCGCAGTCCATGAACGGGTGAACTGCAACGATATCACTGGCGCGGAATCAGGAAAATCGAGACGGATAATCGCTACTAGCGATTCATGTTGGTAGCGCGGCGGTATTTTCCGTGCAGCCAGATCAAGATGCCGATCGCGGACACTTCAAGAGGGCCGGACTTGAGGTAAACAGCCGTGAATCCGTCAGCGATGTTGTGAGCGACGTAGGTTCCGTGATAGACGGCCCAGGCTACACCTGCAGCGGCAACGATCGGCCCGATTTGTTCTTCGATGTAAGCCTTCACGGAAGTAAAAAATGCGTCCTTAGAATTCTATGCGCGGCCCGGACATGAGCAAGATTACCTCGGTCACATCTTCACTCCACCGCGTATAATCGGCTCTTTCCCCACTCGCATGCTGCGTCCGCAACTCAAAGAATTTGAAGAACTCTCCCGCACCGCGACCCTCGTTCCGGTAGTCAAGACGATCATGGCTGATCTGCTCACGCCAGTTTCAGCCTTTCTGAGTATCGCGTCCTCTGAGCCCGAGGCGTTCTTGCTGGAGTCGGTTGAGGGCGGCGAACGCATTGGCCGCTACACGTTTCTCGGCGTGCGCCCTTACATGGTGGTTGAAGCGCGCGGCGAACAGATCAGCGTTCGCCGTGGCAGAAGCGTAGAACGAAGTAAAGGGAAGATCTTTGAGACCATCTCTCGGCTCTTGCGAGAGCACCGGGTTGCAACTCTGCCGGAGATGCCCCCCTTTAGCTGCGGAGCGGTTGGCTTTGTCGCCTATGACGCGGTGCGACAACTTGAAAAGCTGCCCGAGAAGGCACGCGACGATCTGAAAGCGCCGGACTGCTTCCTCATGTTCTTCGACCGCGTGCTGGCCTTCGATCATCTCCGCAAGCAGATTCACATCATTGCGGTGGCTGATGTCAGGAGTGGGTCACCGAAACAGGAGTATGAAAAAGCGCAGCGCGACATCAGCGCGTTGGAACGAAAGCTCACACGCGGAGTCCATATGGCGGCACGTCTCCGCCCGCGAAAAGAGGATTACAAGCTCAAGGAGACGACTGGACGCAGTGCATTCTTGAAAAGCATTCTCAAGGCTAAGGAATACATTCGGGCCGGCGACGCTTTCCAGATCGTGCTCTCACAAAGGATGGAACTTGAGCCTGGAGTGCCGCCATTTGAAATCTATCGTGCGCTGCGCATGATCAATCCTTCTCCGTATTTGTATTTCCTGCAGACTCGCAAATTTCAGGTGCTTGGATCGTCGCCGGAAATGCTGGTGCGCGTAACCGGGCGCAGGTTGGAATATCGTCCCATTGCGGGAACGCGTCCGCGCAGCGCAGATCCTGAGGAAGACAAGCGCTGGGAGCAGGAGCTGCGAGAAGATGAAAAAGAGCGGGCAGAACACGTCATGCTGGTCGATCTCGGACGCAATGACTTGGGACGCGTGAGCGAATACGGAACTGTGCAGGTGAAGGACTTCATGTTCGTCGAACGGTATTCGCACGTGATGCATCTCGTCTCAGCCATCGAGGGGAAGTTGCGACCGGAGTGTCACGCCATCGACGCATTTGCCGCTGCCTTTCCCGCAGGAACCTTGAGCGGAGCTCCTAAAGTGCGAGCAATGGAGATCATCGAGGAGCTTGAGCCTGTTCGTCGTGGCATCTACGGCGGCGCGGTTCTATATGCCGATTTCGCTGGAAACCTCGATTCCTGCATCGCGATTCGAACCATGTGGGTGCAGGGCAGACGCGCTTATCTTCAAGCCGGCGCCGGCATCGTTGCCGATTCAGTTCCCGAAACGGAATACCAGGAGTGCCTCAATAAGGCCAAAGCGCTGCTCCGCGCGGTCGGGATGGCGCGGAATTACGAGTAGTAGCTTCTGAGCTGCTAAGCTAAAAACAAACGCTCTGGTCCTGAGAGCTGGAATTCAGGTCGGATACGCAGGTGGAATGGTGGGCGGGCTTTATGTCGAAGGCCATATCGGGCACATTGCCTGGGGAGGCAGGGGGATATCTTCGGACTTCTTGCAACGCAGGAAATTAGCTATGTCGGGGCCTGTCGGTAGCGCTTATCCCGGGAATCTGGTGACTTCGGTGTTTGCGTGCTTCTTCTTGATCATTTCGGCAAGGTCTGCTTTGTCCGCATACAAGCTGCGAGATGGAAATACACGATCGCAAAGTTGGGAAGCCAACGTCGGCTTCGCAATACTCGCCTTCTTAGCATCAGTGTTTGCGTTCTATGCTGTCTGGGTGCATCGATGAACGCGGCAAACATTGCGACCGTCAACGCAGCGAAAGGAGTCAAGGAAGCCTATTGCAACATGCAGCTAACTAGGCTCAGCAGCTTAGAAAGCTGAGCAGCTTAACAGCTTTTTATGATCTTCGTTCTCGACAACTACGATTCTTTCACCTTCAATCTCGTGCAATACATTGGCGAGACCGGAGAAGAGGTGGAGGTTCGTCGCAATGATCAGGTCACCGTGGACGAGGTGCGCGAATTGCATCCGCGCAAGATCGTGATCTCTCCCGGCCCCTGCACGCCCAACGAGGCGGGAATCACGATTGAGCTGATCCAGAAGCTTGCCGGGAAAGTTCCCATATTGGGCGTCTGTCTCGGACATCAGGCGATCGGGGCGGCATTCGGCGGACGAGTAATTCGCTCCGACCGCATCATGCACGGCAAGACCAGCATGGTGGAACATGACGGACGCACAATCTTTCAGGGGCTGGGATCGCCGATGGTTGCGAACCGCTATCACTCGCTCATCGTCGAGCAAAAGAGCCTTCCCGACCAACTGGAGATATCGGCGCGAAGCGAGGAGAACGGTAAGACCGTCATCATGGGTCTGCGCCACCGGGAATTGCCTGTCGAAGGAGTGCAGTTCCATCCTGAAAGCGTCTTGACGCCGGAAGGAGCTAAGCTCATCCGGAATTTTCTGCAATGAGCGGTTCGCTGCCAATTCATGATCCGCTGACATTCAGCTAGTGTTGAGATTTTCTTCATGAGCTCCCCTTCTGCGGACATTTTTTTATTCCATCAGCTTTCCATTCCGCGAATGAGTCAGCTCATTCATGAACGGAAGATCTCTCCGGTGGAGCTTCTGCGCACGCACTACGATCGAATCGAACGGCTCAATCCTAAGCTGAACGCTTTCATCGAACTTCGGGAACAGGTTGCTCTCGCGGAGGCGCAAACAGCAGAGGATGCGGTAGTCCGGAATGCAAGTCTCGGACCATTGCACGGCGTCCCCATCAGCATCAAGAGCTCAATTGCCGTTGCCGGGCTGAAATTCGAATGCGGCAGTCCAACGCGCAAAGGAATTGTGGCGAGCGAAGACGCAGTGTTGGTCCGTCGGCTCAAGAAGGCCGGAGCAATCGTCGTCGGGAACACCAACGTTCCGGAAATGCTCATGGCCTACGAGACGGACAACCCACTCTACGGACGCACGAACAGCGCCTGGGACCTTTCGCGAACTCCTGGCGGCTCGAGCGGAGGCGAAGCGGCTGCCATTGCCGCAGGGCTCTGTGCAGCAGGCATCGGCAGCGACGGCGGTGGATCGATTCGTGTCCCCGCGCATTTCAGCGGCATCTGCGGACTGAAGCCGACACCCGGCCGCATTCCCATTACAGGACATTGGCCGGAGAGCGGCGGCCCCTTCGCTCTGCTCGGAGTCGTAGGCCCGATGGCGCGCAGCGTTGAGGATTTGGAAATTCTCTTTCAAGTTGTGGCGGGCTTTGACGCCGGCGATCCCATGGCTGCACCGATAGGTTTAAACGAAGTCGCCGAAGAGGAATTGCGCAGCACCAAAATCGGTTATTTCGAAGAGCATCCGTCTGCGCCGGTTACTGTGGAAACGCGTCTCGCCGTGCAAACCGCGGTTTCTGCGCTTCGAAAATCCGGATTTCGTGTTGAAGCGTTTCTGCCCGATGTGCTTAGCGAAGCTCGAGAACACTGGTGGACGCTCTTCGTCCGTCTCGCTGCCGAACTGCTCGCGCCAGAGTTCAAGGGGCGTGAGAACGAGATCAGCACCATCCTCAGCTACTCCGACCGGTTGCCGACGAAAGAAGACCTGCTCTCGGCGTGGTTTCGGCGCGACGAGCTGCGACTTCGCCTGATGCGGCAGATGAATGACTTTCCGGTCCTGATCTGTCCAGTGTGCTCGGTCCCTGCGTTTCATCACGGGGAGCGCGAGTGGAACGTCAATGGCACGCGCGTTTCGTACATGGACGCGATGAGCTACACGCAATGCTTCAATCTGCTCGGAAATCCGGCAGTGGTTTTGCCGATTGGAGTCTCTCCTGAAGAACTGCCGATTGGGGTGCAAATCATTGGGCAGCCGAACACTGAGGAAATGATCCTGAAGATTGCAAGTGCTCTGGAGAAAGCTGTCGGACCTCGCAGATCAGCACCCATGATGCTCGACAGCAGCATCGCTACAAACTCGATGTGAACGGAACATCCCCCCGGCGCATGGCGATGTGGAGTCTGCTTAGAACTTTTTTGGTTCTTGTAGCATCGACCCGGAATTCTTAGTCTAAGAAGCCGGCCCTTCGGGCCTCTTGTTCTCGCCATGTTGAAGTCTGGTGATTTCACATTGTGAGGTCGATCATCTAATCGAGAAATCACGCAGCTCTGCGATCCACGCTGGGGCTTCACTTCGCATACATATACCGGTATTCTGTAACTCCGTTCCCGGATTGGTACCGAGTGTTGTAATTCAGCAGGTAATCGAGCGAGGCTTTGTTCGATGGATACTCCGATTGCGGCGGAGTCGGGTACGTGCCCATGCTGTGGAACGGAAGAGGCGCAACTGTGAACGCATCGGCAGCATAGAAATCCATGTCTTTCACGAATCCATTGGCGTAAAAGAGATAATCGCGCTTCCAGCCGCTTGGGACCGGAGGCAGGCTGGACGCATCGAAGTCCATCATCACCTCCTCGCCCGATCCGAAAATGACGAACTTGTCATCGGCTGCTTTGAGCAGCGGCAGCACGTCCCCATAACGCGTGTAGGAGCCGATGTGCCGTGCGTAGGGTCCGGTGAGGCTTACGTCGTCATACGTGTAATTCAGATCGCCGGGGAAGCGGCTCTCATCCGCGCGAGGATAGCCGTGGAAGTGCAGGCGCGCAGCAGCGAGCGTCGCCTCGTGAATCTCAAGATTGTTTTCAGGTGCGCTGTTATCGATGAGAGCCTGATCCCAATAGATCTGAAGATTGGTGACGATGCGAATCTTGCGTGTGCCCGGTTTTAATTTTCCGGTGAGATCGACCGTGATGGTGCGCGGCAAACCGGCGGGAAATCCCATGTCGTCGATCACGCGCTGCCACTTTCCATCCGGCAACTGCGCTTCGAGATAGGGAGGCTGCACGGTGATGTTTGCCTGGCTCGCCGCATACATCGAGTTTGCAGTGAAGTACTCGGTAAATCCGTCAAGCAGCAGGTGCAGCGGGCGCGCAGGATCCCAATAGCCGATATCGAGCACTAATCCATGCGGCTCGGCGAAGCCGGCGAAGTGCAGGAGCTTGAATCCGGTCACATAGTGATGATCGTGAGTCAGCAAGGCGGGAAGAACGTTGTGACCGGCATCGTCCCACGCCCCTGCAGGCGGATGGGGACGACGCGCGGTGATGAGCTTGAATTCCGGAAATGGCGGATTCGCGACAAACCGCTCGTTTGGATATATATCGACATCGGCGGGGTGATCCACGGCTAGCAGGCGCGCCTGGTCAAGATAGTTGACTTCCTCCATCGGTTCGGCAAACGTGAAACTCAACTTGCCATCGCGAGGCCGTACGCGATCGCCATCCACTTTGATGTACTCGTCGGGATCGGGAAGATCGCGCTCATGCGGCGCAACCCAGTGTCCGAATACGGCAGCGCCGATCACATCGCTGATCATCTCGTACGTTTTCCCATTCCATGCAAAGAGCACCGGACACGAACTCCCGCGCCGATCAATTTCGAGCAACTCATGAGGCTCGTTGGCAGCAAGATCGATTTCGTCCTGATACACGCCGGTAGGCCACAGCAGACGAACAACATCGACGCGCGTTTCTTGTCCCAGACCAGCAATGATCTCGGAGGGACCTTGCGCGAGATATCCGCTGCTTCCGGTGAGTTCCCATTTCTGCTCCATCTCGCCGGCGAAAACGGTGACTTTTGTGCCGAAGGCGCTCTTATTGTCGTTGAGGCCTTTAAGATTGATAGGAAGAGAGTGGTTCTTGTTCCCACCCTCGTTGTGCAATGCAAGCAGTGAGCCGTTGGTCGTGACGAGCAAGTCGGTCGCTCCATCGCCATCGATGTCGGCAGCAACGAGAGCACGCGGCGCGAGCGGCGACATTTTGTCGAGGCCGACCTTCGAGGTTACGTCTTCAAATCCGTTTGGCCCGAGGTTGCGGAAGAGATGAATCTCAGAGCCGTGATCGGTGTCGCCGACAACTGCCAAATCAATCCAGCCGTCGTTGTCATAATCGAGCGCCGCGATGCCCCAAGCTCGTTTCCAGTTCACTGGAGGGAGGGAGGCGTGCTCGAACTTCTTGCCGTCCACGTTCCTCCAGAGCGTCACTCCAGGTGAACTTGAGTGAGTGACTGCAAGATCCATCCACCCGTCTTTGTTGAAATCTAGGGAGACCATTCCAACAGAGTTCTTTGGAATGCTCGGTGGAAAGAAATCTGCGGTTTTGAATGCTCCCTCTCGTTGATTCAGATTCACGGTGGGAGAGGCTTTGAAGGACGTAAGCATTAGATCGATCGCGCGGTCGTTATTGATGTCGCTAGCCAGCATCATGCCTGGACCATTGCCTTGCAGACCTGTTTCTGCGGTGACGTCGGTAAAAGTCCTGTCGCCGTTGTTCCGCAGCAGCACGTTGGCACCTGGTGTAGGAGTGGCGCTGGTCAAAGCTCCGGAACGATCCCGAGTAACGTATAGATCGAGATCGCCATCGTGATCATAGTCAACAAATGTGACGGAAAGAGGATGCCCCGGGACTTCGACATTAGAGGCTTTAGTCTGATCACTGAATTTGCTGCCATCATTGTGGAGCAGAAGAACGCCGTTGTTGGTGGTTAGTGCGATATCGGGCTTTCCATCGTTGTCGTAGTCTCCGATCGCGCAACCAGTGGCCCCGGTAATGCCTTCCAGTCCTGCAGCTTTACTTACGTTCTCGAACTTTCCATTTCCCCGATTTAGAAAAAGAGAAAGATGGCCACTGTCATTGGGCAGAAGAATATCAACTCGGCCATCGCCGTCTATGTCGTACACGCATATTCCCGAACCGGGATCACTGAATGCGATTGCACCAGCGACTACCGGGTTGGGATTCGGCAGTCCAGAGTTCCTGCCAATGATCGTAAAGCGCACCGGAATAGCGGCAGGAACAGCGGGTTCGCCCGGAATCACGCGCGCCAAGGATAACTGCCCTTGTTCTCCATAAATCTGGCTGATCGGAGCGCCCAGCTTTTCGCGCGTGAGTTTCTGGAAGCGCTCGTAATGTGGCTTGGCATCGGCGGTCTTGCCTTGACGCTGTAATGCTCTGGCTAGCCCGAACTCTGACGAGACGCTGAATGGATCGAGTTCTACGGCACGGCGAAACTCGCGCTCGGCTTCTGCGTACTTCTGCTGCTGGGCGTAGAGGTCCCCGAGGAAGTAGTGGGTGTTGGGATCGTTTGGCGCAAACTCGGCAGCTTTCGTAAAGTCTGCGAGTGCTCTCTCGGCTTCGCCGTTGTTGCGGTGCAGCAATCCGAAATTAAACCAGACTGCGGGATTCTTCGGCTCGAGCTGGGCCGCGCGTTGGAGTGCCTCCTCGGCCGGAGCCACGCGCGAAAGATTCAACAGCGCAATGCCGAGATTGAGTTGCACCGTGGCATTGTTCTTGTCGAGCGCAGCAGCTTCCTGAAACTCTTTCAGTGCTTGATCGAGCTTCTGTTGGTTCATATAGGCGACGCCAAGATTGTTGGCGCGCATGAGCTGCTGCCGTGCCGACGGCTTTTGCGTCGCTTCGAAGAAGAACGCGCTTAAGCAAAAGACCACCAGAACGAGAGTGAGTACAAGGACAATTCGGCGCAAACGAGACCTCGTGGTATGAGCAGCTCAGTATAGCGAGGGTCGAAAAGCGTTTTCACCACGGAGGCACGGAGAGCAGGGAGAAAAGATAAGAAAGAAGTGAACCCCGCGGAGACGCAGCAGCGTAGCATTCTTCGTGCTCTGCTGGACGCTCTTAACTGCTGGATAAAATCTTCGCGAGTCTCTCTCCAAATGGCGATAGAGGCTCTGGGTTACAGGGCCAGCAAGATTCCAATCTCCTCCGACTCCTTCGTGCGCTCCGTGTTCTATTTTGCATTGCTCCGTGTTCTCCGTGGCTCCGTGGTGAATTGGAAGCTAGAGCTCGTCCCGAAGAATGCGCCGCAGAATTTTGCCTGACGGGTTTCTCGGAATCGAGTTCACGAAGCGCACTTCGCGCGGCTGCTTGTAGTGCGTGAGCCGTTCTCCGACGTAGCCGCACAGCTCGTCCGCGATTTTTCCATTCCCATTATGGCCCTCGCGGAGCACTACGAAGGCACATGGGATTTCGCCGGCCTCCGGATCGCGATGGCCAACGATTCCGCAATCGCGCACCAGGGGATGCTCGAGCAAGACAGCTTCAACCTCTGCGGGAGCAATGGCGAATCCTTTGTATTTGATCATCTCTTTCACGCGGTCGATGATGCGGTAAAAACCTTGCGAGTCCACGGTAGCAACATCGCCCGACCAGTACCATCCGCCGCGTAACGCAGACGCGGTGGCTTCGGGCGCCTTCCAATAGCCGAGCATGAACTGCGGTCCGCGCATTACCAGTTCTCCCTGGCCTGGATCGGGACCGTTCATCAGGCGGCACTCGGTTTGCACGACCGCCTGTCCGATGGAGTCAGGCAGATAGCGGTCGGCTTCAAGGTATCCGAGATGCGTGACCGGAGAGGCTTCAGTCATGCCGTATCCCTGGCGGATTCTGATGCCGGTGAGCCTGGTGAAGCGCAATGCCAGCTCAGGCGCGAGGGGCGCCGCGCCCGACTTCGCGTATCTGACCGAGTGCCGAATTGGGAAACGATTCTCTTCCGCCGCCTGGCAGAAGCAGTTGATGAGCGGCGGCACCAGAGGCACGAACGTGGGCCGCTCTTTGGGAAGCAGGTGAAAGAACTTCGCTTGATCGAATCGAGGCATAAGCACCAGCTTGCCGCCTACCGCAAGAATGGGGTTCAGTACAACGTTCAAGCCGTAGATGTGATACAGAGGCAGGCAGCACAACGTGATGTCGTCCTGCGTGTAAGTCGCTTCTTCTCCGGGAGCGAGCGTCTGGAAGACGTTTGTGACCAAATTGGAGTGCGAGAGCATCACGCCTTTGGGCAGGCCAGTGGTTCCGCTGGAGTAAGGCAGCGCGGCGAGCACTTCGCGGGGATCACCATCGATAACCGGGGGAGGACCGCTGGGACTCTGCAACAAGTCAGAGAATTGAGTCGTGCCAGCCGTTGCAGCGCGCGTAATAAACACTTCGCGCAATCGCGGCAAGCGCGTCAGATCGACTCCGCTGATCTGCGGCCCGTCGGTCACCAGGGCCACGGCTTCGGAGTTGTCAAGTTGATAACGGATTTCCCGCTCGCGATACGACGGATTCAGCAGCGTGGGGATGCAGCCCGCGGCGGTGGCTGCGTGATACGAAACGCAAAATTCCCAGGAGTTATAAAGAAAGATCGCTACGACCTCACCGGGCCGGAACCGTGCCGCGAAGGAACGCGCCAGGCGCTCGACGAGGTCTCCGTATTCAGAATACGTAATGCGCCGCGGCGGATCGCACGAGTAATCGACAATGGCTTCTTTGTTCCCGAACCGCCGGCACGCCTCCGAAACGAGCGTGTGGACGAACAGGCCGCAGGGGTCGCGATACAACTGCGTGCGGCGATGGTCGGGACTCGATGACATAGGGACGGTGCAGATTGTATGCGATTTGATCCCGAAACCCCGGTAGGTCATCTGGGACAGTCGCGAGTGCAATGGAAATCCAGAGTTGCTGCTGCTTCGCCCAGAGATGAACGACGGAAAATTCTTGGCACCAAGGATTCAGAGCTCGTCCTCAACTGGCAACTTGCTGAACTGCTGCTCCATCCGACTTAAGTCAGAACGCAATCTGCTGCTTGAGAGGAAAGATGTTGGGCTCCAGGATTTTTCGTCTTTTTTTGACAATATTGCTTCTCGTGCCGGTGTTCGTGATGGCCGGGTGCATGGGTCTTAGCGGAAATAACAACAAGCCTTCGAGCCCGACGACTCCCAACGTTCCGGTTCCTCCGGCAAATCCCACGCCCGCTAATCCGACGGTGGCGATCACCGTCACACCGACCAGCGTTCAGGCAGGCGACAAAGTAATGGTGAGCTGGCAAACCCAGAACGCCAGCACGATCACGCTTACCCAGAATGACAAGCCCGTAGCGCTGGACGGCAATCCGCTGAACGAGCAGGGAATGCCTTTCACGCTCTCGACGGTCGGCACAACCACATTCACTCTGACTGCAACCGGTCCGACCGGAACCCAGCCGGCAACCGCGAGCGCGTCGGTTACGGTGACGCCGGCGCCTCCGCCCTCGGGACCTACGGCCACTCTGACTGCTACGCCTACGACCGTGGCTGCCGGCCAGGCAGTCGCTCTGAGCTGGACCACAACGAATGCAAGCAGTGTGGCACTGACCCAGAATGGAACTGCCATACCGATCGGCGCGGCTCAGACTTCGACCAGCGTGACTCTGAATAATCCGGGCACAGTGAACTTTGTGCTAACGGCTACGGGAGCGCAAGGCGCGACTGCGACGGCTCAGGCTTCGGTGCAGGTAACGTCCTCGCAGCCCGCCGGAGATATCACCGCTATCAACCACATTATCTTCATGTCAGAAGAGAATCGCAGCTTCGATTCCTATTTTGGGAAGCTGAACGAATACCGCGCAAAGTTCGGCCTTTCGGCGGACGTGGACGGTCTGCCGAACGATTGCAGCAGCTCCAACTCCGACTGGACGAAGCCCTGCGGCGCGATGAACAAAGCGCCCAATGCGTCCGGCGCGCCAACTACACCGATCTATGCGTTCCATCTGAAAACGATGTGCATCGAGAACACCAGCGCCGACTGGATCGTGAGCCACTGGGCCTTCAATGCTGAAGACGTAAGCTCCGACACGCCCAGAATGGACGGCTTCGTCATCGGCGCGGCCAGCGCAACGCCGGGCACGGCGGGCACGAATCCGACGATCCCGGATAAGCAAGGTATTCGCGCCATGGGCTTCTACACATCGCAGGATCTCGAGTATCACTACTGGCTGGCCACGCAGTTTGGCGTCGCCGACAAGTGGTTCGCTCCGGTTCCGGCCCGCACTGATCCGAACCGGTACTACCTGGTCGGCGCGACATCTGCCGGATACGCCTATCCCATTGCGGGAAGCGAGCCTCTGATCCAGGCGCCGACGATCTTCGATCGTCTGCAGGCAGCCGGAATTTCCTGGAAGATTTACACCGGGTCCAATGGTTACACGTTTGCCTACGCATTCCAGGGATTCCAGAGCAAGTACGGTCCGAATAGCCAGAGCCCGCATGTAGTACCAATGTCGGAGTACTACAACGATCTGCAGAAAGGGACGTTGCCGGCGGTTGCATTCATTGAGAAACCCGACAACGATGAACACCCAGGCCTGCAGGACAACATTCAGGCTGGAGTTGCCGACAGCGCACAGGTCATTAACGCGCTGATGAGCAGCTCAGCGTGGAAGGATTCCGTCTTCATCCTGACCTTCGACGAGGCGGGAGGGCTCTACGATCACGTCGCGCCGCCGACAAACGTTCCCAATCCCGACGGCATTAAGCCGATCGACATCTGCACCAGCGCATCGGACTCGCACTGCGCGAATGCGCATCTGACGCACGGCACGCCGCCATACGATCCGTCGGGAGACTTCACCCGCTACGGATTCCGTATTCCGACGTTCGTGGTTTCGCCGTTCTCGAAGGCTCACTACGTATCTCACGTCGTCACTGATTCGACTTCGTGGCTGGCCCTGGTGGAGAAGCGTTTCAATCTGAAACCGCTGACAGCGCGAGACGCGGCAGCTTCAAACATGTTGGATTTCTTCGACTTCAACGCGGTGCCGTGGAAGACTCCGCCCAGCAATCCTCCGGCGACGCCGGTGAACGCCGGCACCTGCTACGACGGGCTGCCATAGCGCACCTCAGCGGGCGAAAGCGCTCAGCTCGGCTCAGCAGAGCATGACTGAGCGCTTTCGCCCGCCCTTTTCCTGCTGTTCCTTTTGTTATAATCAAACGAGTTCTGAGCGGGAGTAACTCAGCGGTAGAGTGCGACCTTGCCAAGGTCGAAGTCGCGGGTTCAAATCCCGTCTCCCGCTCCAGTTTTCGCCCAAGGCTCCATTCACCCTCGCTGTCGGCGAGGGTTTTCGGTGTTTGCCTTCCCAGGGGCGCGGTACCCAAGTGGTAAGGGAGAGGTCTGCAAAACCTTTATGCGTCGGTTCGATTCCGACCCGCGCCTCCAATTCACTGGCAGAGTACAACTTCATCCATCACGAACGTGACTCTCACGGAGTCCTTCGGTTTTAATCGGAAATCCTTTAATACTTTTTCCTGAGAATGCGGAGCGGCTGCTTTGAGCGTGTACAAGCCTGGAGCAAGGGCATCGAATTGAAACTCTCCGGAAGAATTCGTACGCTCCTGCAATTGAGAGGAACCATTGCTCGGTTGGAGCGTGACTACCGCGTTTCTTATTGCTTTTCCTGAAGTGAATCGCACCGTTCCAATTACATGATGCTTTCCGTCTTTATCTTGGAAAACCTGCATCTCAGGTTTCCCGCAGTCACCAACGGACGTTCCAATTGGAAGAGTGATCTCGATCGGAGCGGGATCCGAGCCGGCAACACGCACATCGGCCAGCTCTGCCTTCTGAAAGCCCCGCGCCGTTACCTCGAAGTCATACAGACCAGGATTCATGCGTGGAAGCTCGAATTCGCCGGATGCACTCGATCTAACCTGCCAGTGCTGTTCTCCTGAAAATACTTCCACTGCTGCGCCCGGGATCGCTGCGCCGGAAGGATCAATTACTCTTCAAAGAAGGATTGTCGTTGTTTGCGCGTGTGCGTTTGTTCCAAAGCCATAGAGGCAGGCGAGCAGCGCACAAAACGGCGTGAGTTTCAGTTTGAAAATTCTGGTTTGCGACCCAAAATCGCCGGCCATGTGAGCCTCAATCCACGCGTGATGTCAGACAAATGTAAATCTCTCCGCGCTCTTAAATAAAACGGCCTAACCGTACTCATCCATTGCAAAGATCCGCGGCGCCGAAAATTCATGCAGTACCAATGTAAATTCCCGATTTGAACAAACAAATTTCAACCGGCCCGAGCGCTCCGAAGGGACTTCTTTGAAGATTACATGTGCAGGAGCGAACCAGGTTACAAATCGCAGCGGCAACTGTGTGGTCAGGTTGATAGCGAGCGACAGAGCCGGCTCCTTGCTTCCGTAGTACTGCGAACGCCATCCTCGAATCGCCGTTTCGGATGCAGCGTCTTGTTCAGCGCCGGCGATGATCTCTCCTGCCCGCGCAAGATTTGCTAATGAGCGTTCAGGGGCCAGAATCCCACAATGGAAATCGCCCACCGGACGAATGAGCTGCAAGTGCAACTGTTCGCAATTGAACCTGAACGGAACATCTGGAAACAGCCAGTGCAGCCGAACCTCGCCGGAATAGCTTCCGGTTATGTCGTCCACGACAATCCAGACGTCTTCATTTTCCAAACACAGGACAGCGCGGCGATGCGTGGCTCCAAAACGAGCATAGCCATTGTGGCGGGCCTCGATCACCTGCACATCGGATCTCAGTGCATATGATTGTGAATTCGCCTGCGCCCAATCGAGCCAGAGAAACCGTCCGGCGCGTGTCATCTGGTCGCGTCCGCCGATGCTGACGGTGTTATGAACGGAGGTGCCGGCCAGCGCGTTTGTCCACGGAGGCTCACCGTTGTACAGATATGAGCCAGCATCGCACGCGACGTTCTGACCTCGCCACCACAGATCAAGGTGCAATTGATCGGCGTGTGAGGGACGATCTTTATAGCGAGCGGCGCGCAGCATCGCTTCGCTCTCGTTGCCGAACAACTTCAGATACCCAGAAGCAGGAAGCTCAGGCGCTGATCCGAATGAAACGGCAGGCTGACTCGTACGCGTGTAACGCAGCGATGGAGTCGAACAATCTTCCGTAGCTCTATCAGACAAGCGACGTCCTAAAAGCCAGGCTGACGACTCGCTCCACGGCCCCTTGGTCTCCAGCAGTGGCTTGCCGAACAGGAAGTAATGCGCAGCATCGAGCGCTGGACGGAAATCCCTGTAATCGCAATTAGACAACGGCAACACGAGAGAGCCGTCGTTTGCTCCGTAATTTGGCATGTGTCCGGTGCGCAGGTCGCAAAAGCGCACCATGAACTTTACGGCGCGATCAAGAGCTTCATAGCATTCCGAAGCAAATGGCGTTTCGCAGATTTCGCCCAGCTTAAGTATCCAAACGAGCAGATCGACTACGACGCGTTCGTAGTTGAACGAATGCTGAATGTAGCTGCCGTCTTCATAAACTTGCTCACGGAGCTGGCGCGCAATCAGCCATTGTCCCATTCTGGTCCACTCGGCGGCCCGCCGGAGGTGCGGGAAGAGAACGCCGATCGTGAACAAGCCAGTGGCTTCGCTGATTCCGTGGTTATTTCTCTGCGAAAGCGCGTACTCGATGAATCCGGCGATTCTTTCGCCGTGAACCTCGATCATCCTCACGAGACGGAACACGCGTTCCGGAGTGGAACAGCGGGCATTCAGGAATCCGTACAGCCCGAAGCACCAGGCCATTACGCGGAGAGCCGCTTCCTGTCCGCTGGCCCAGTTCGGCCCCCGATTCGGCGGATTGTTCTCCGCCCAGTCTTCGACCAGGGTCCAGAACGCTTCGGCATAGCGGTCATCCGCGCCGGTGGCGTAAGCGCGCACGAGCAAGTAAGCCACCGAGAATCGGCTCGGCTCCCAGATGAACTTAATATCGCTGCAATTTCCGCTGTTGCTGGCTTCTATGCGGCTCGCGACCTTGCGCCAATGCTCTCGATTGTCAGCGTGTGTTCTATCGAGCGCGTTGAAGTGCCAATCCGGCGGGAAACGGATTTGAAACCGCGAATGGAAGAAGTATGTCCACTCGCCGGCGAGGACCCGATCTGCTTCGCGGCAGACCTGAGCGGCGCAGAATGGCTTCGGCGGTTGCTGCGGAGAGAAGAAGAATTTCGATTGAGCTAGTCTGTCCTTAAGCTGCTCGCCGGCGTGCTTATGCTTGTTGTCGCAAGAGACGTCCCAATTTGAAACCGGCACGCGACGTTCAACGGTCCCAAGTCTCAGCTCGGCTTCAACTCGCAGGCGGGTTAAGACCCAGCCTGGGCCAAGAGTGCACAGGATTTTCCACGCCGTGGGAAGAGGAAACATGTGAACGAAGAGCGCGGTGTGATTGTAACCTCACGCTCTTCCTTCGATGGCGGTTCCCTCCTCGCGCTGGGGCAGGTTCGCACTCAGCTAGAGTTTAGGAAATTACTTTGGCTTCTTTTTGCCCAGCAACCCGCCTATTACGCCGCCGAGCGGATTCTGCTGCTGTTGTTTCTGCTGCTGAGCATTGCCCTGCTGTTGATCACTCTCGGGCTGCTGTTGTTGCTGCTGCTTGCCGCCAAGCGCTCCGAGCAGGCCTTGCACTGCATTCCCCTGCTGCCCACCTTTGCCACTAAGCAGGCCGGAGAGTCCACTGGTCAGGGCGCCTGGATTGCCGGTCGTCGGCAGGAGATTGTTCAGCTTCATTTGCGCCAGCTTCTGTACGTCGGGCGCGATGACTGGGTGGTTCACCGTGCCGGTGATCAAAACGGGAATCACGAGTTCGCCGTTGCGATTTGCCAGTGCGGTGTTCATGAATCCGCCGATGCCGGTGCCTCCGACCTGCTGGCTGAGCGCTTTGCTGAGCACCGCGTTGGCATGCATGTCGAGGGCTTCGGTTACGAGATCGAAGGTTCCCTGCGTGCCGATCGTGCCGCCATCGATTACCGCCTCGAGATTATTGGTGCTGGCGACGCCGTTCTTGATGTTGATCAGTCCACCGAGCTTGAGGATATTGGTGAATCCTCTCGACGGCTGCGCCTGCGAGAACTTCCCAATTGCGGAAAGCTCATGCAGCAGATCGATACCCTGGAACTTGCCGTTGCCGGTGTTGAAGTTCACATCGCCATTGAGCGTGCGCATCAGATTGCCCGCCGGATCGCCGGAGAACGACAGGTTCGATTTGAAATTGTTGAGCACAATCTGATCGAAGATGATGCTGCCGACCGAAAGCGCTCCCGAGCCTGCCAGATGCGAAATGCTGCTGCTGCTCTCCGATTTCCGACCCTGCGCATTCGCAGTCGGGATCAACGAGAAGCGATCGAGTTGAGCTTTCTTGGCCGGAGCATTTCCGCCGGTGATCTGCTGCAGTTCGGTGATGTTGAGCTTGTCGGCATTCAGGTTGAACTTAATCTGTGGCGCGGCAAAGTTCTGGACGGTTGCAGAACCGGTCGCGGTCGAGCTACCGAGCGATGCCTGCAGGTTGTCGAGGGTCGCGGCATTCTGCGCGAATTTCAGATCGGCGTTCTTGATCAGCACCGGCTTGGTGAAGTTGGGCATGTTAAGGCTGGCGTTCTGCAGCGCGCCATTGCCGCTATAGACCATCCTGTCGGGCTGCTTCATTGGGCCTTGCACGCGTGCATTGAGAGTGAGTGAGCCTGAACCGCTCATTCCTTCTACCGCCGAAACGCCGTAGGCCTTTGCAATGTTGATCAGCTCGCCGATGTTTGCTCCGTTGGTGCGGATGGTTCCATCCACCGTGCTGTTGGGCGTGGTGTAGTGCGACAGCAGGAAGTTGCCGTTCAGCGTGGTGCTGCCGCTCTGGGCGGTGAAGTCATTGGATTTCACCGTGTCGGGAGTCAACGCGAGCGTAATCGATGGAACCTTCACTGGCTGAGGAATGTCTTTTCCGCTAACTACCAGGTTCGAGGCGCTAAGATTCCCGTTTAGGGCCGGCTGATCGGCCGACCCTTTGGCGTGAATATCTGTATTCAGCGTTCCCCCAACCTGCATTCCCGGATTGAACGCGACTCCGAACGCTCCCGCCAGCTTCGCCAGTTCGGTAATGGACGCGTTGTTGGCCTTAAGCTGCACATCGAGCTGCGCGGGCGTTGGCTTGGTGTTCACCTCTCCGGTGAGGCTGATGGGCGTCGGCCCGAAGTTGATGTTCATCTTGTCGATCTTGATGACGTCGGTATTGAGGTCGTCGGCGACGCTGTAATCGGCTTTGATCGGATATCCGATCTCAATTCCCTTGATTCGCACGTTGTTCAGTTCGAGATTGCCGGTGGAGGCCATGGTGCCGTTGTCGTTGCGTACGCTGGCCTCACCGCTGGCGATGGCGTTGTACTGCTTTAGCTCGGGGGAGTTGAGGAACTTCTGAACCCCGTCGAGCGATACCTGGTTCAGCTTGATTCGCCCATCAAGATGTGTAGCCATCGAGTTCTGCTGGTTCAGCGGACCGGCCGTGCCATCAAACTTCACATACTGATCGCCTTGCCCGGGAAGATGAGCTGCGAGACTGACATTGAACGGTTTGCCGGGAGCGAAGTCGGTAAGGTCAAGATCGATGTTGTCATAGACGCTGCGGCTCTGGTGCTTCTGCTCGTCGGTGACCGCGACTTGACCGTTGGTGATCTTCAACTCCGCGAGTGAAAGCTGTTGGGCGGGTTGGTTTTCCGCCGGCTTGCTTTCCGGAGTGCTCGGAGCCGTGGGACTGGGCTTGGCCGCAGGTTTCGCGGCGGTCTTCTGAGCCGGTTTCTGCGTCGGGGCTGCAGCCTCGGAAGCCGGAGCATTCGCGGGCGGCTGCCCAAGGCTGGCGAAGTTCCATGTGCCCTGCGCGTTGCGCACGAGTTCTATTTTGGGATTGACTAACTCCAGCGAGCGCAGATCGACCTCATGTCTCAGCAGCGGCAGTAGCTTGGCGCTCACTGCGAGGTCGGAGGTTGTGGCGAACGGCCGTCCGGTGTGGAAGTTGGGATCTTCGCCGATCTGCACGTCGGCCACGCGGATCGACAGCGGCACGATCTTCAGCGACATGTTGCCGAGCTTCACGTCGCGATGCAGCTTGTCCTGCAGCTCTGCCTGGATCTTGTCGTGGTACTGGTTCACGTTCACCAACGATGGCAGAGCAAAGATGGCGATGACGATGATGGCGATAATTGCGATCAGGACACCGACTAGCTTGCGCATAAGTTCCTCTTTCCTACGCCGTGCGGTTCCGGAGTGTCACTTCAAGCGGCCGTTGAGAGCTGCCGCAGACGCACGAAGACTCTAAACGAAAGGCCTAAGTAATTGGAAGGATTGAGCCGCAGCACGGTTGTACTCGGAAGCTGCGGATTGTGCTGTCCGCACGCCCTGCGGTTAGCTGAGGAATCCCCACTCCGCCTATAGATTCTCGGCCTCTGTAGGGATTCCCCGCTTCGCTCTGGACGACACCCCAATGATCGCCTGAAGCAACGACGGATTACTTGTACGAAGCTCCCGGCGACGCGATCTGATCGTAGGGCACGTTGGCCGGGATGTTGTAACGGGCCATGATGTCCTGCATTCTACGCGCGTTCTTCTCGATATCGTCCGGGTCCTTCTTATGACGAGCCTTCAGCCACTTTTTGTACGCCTCGTCGAACTCGTGCTGATCGGAGCTGGAGAGGCGTTGGCCCTGGGCCACCGGATACCCGTAGGCCGGGTTCGGATATGGACCCGCAGCGCCTCCGCTTGCCACCTGAGCAAACGGCACGGTGGACGGAATGTTGTAGCGCGCCATAATCTCCTGCATCTTGCGCGCGCTTTCGTTTATGTCGTCCTGATCGTTCTTGCGCGTTGAGTCCACCCACTTCGAGTACGCCTTATCGAACTCCTTCTGGTCATCGGGTGAGAGCCTCTGAGCATATGCGGGATGGTATGCCGCATTCGGATACGCTTGCGGTGGATAGGCGGCTGCTCCGCCCATCGAGGCTACCTGGTCATACGACACAGTGGACGGAATGTTGTAGCGCGCCATGATCTCCTGCATTTTGCGCGCGTTCTCTGTGATGTCGTCCTGATCGTTCTTGCGGGTCGCATCGACCCACTTGGAATAGTACTTATCGAATTGGCTCTGATCGGCAGGGGACAACACTCCGTGCCAACCCTGAGCCTGCCCATACGCTCCTGGAGTTTGAGCGTGCGTGCGCGATGGCGCGCAAACCGCAATGCTTGCGAACAAAGCAGCGAAGACGAATAACCGTTTCATCCTGGTTCTCCTCCCGAAGTGGCGGTTCTGGCGCGTGCTGTGTGATGGTGTGCGTCAATCAGCGCCTACTGTGATTAGAGGATGCAGGAACGTCCGAAGATGACAGTGCAGGTGCAGCAGCACGCGAATTCCCAACCGGCGCGAGCTGCGCGTTCCACATTGACTTCGCTGAGAGCTGCTCGCGTTTTTTAATGTCGCCACGGGACGGGAACAGCGATGTGGATTCCTGAATGCCTTGGCTAAACGCCTTTCTTCATCGGCTCCCAGATGAACTTGTGAATCTGCAGGCCGAGCCGCGCGTTCAGGCCATCGGCGAGAATCCATTCCACCAGTTCGCGTGGATCGAGAAGGCAGTTGCGGGCGTCGCGCGCAGGTCCTGCATCTTTGCGGAAGGCAGGAGAGAAGAGTATGTTGCCCAGCTTCTCTTCGAGCTTATGCTCACGCACAAAATCCCTCGCGAACTCGTAGTCGGCTCGATCGGCGATGACAAACTTCAGCTCGTCGGCCGGAGTGAGCGCATCGAGGTTGGACGTGCGAAAGCTCCCTCTCTCTCCCGAAGCGGGACACTTCACATCGACAATCTTGTGAACTGCTTTCGGCACGTTCTCCAGCGGACGCTCTCCGCTGGTCTCGATCAGCACCTCATAGCTGTCGTCGAGGAGCTTCTGCATGAGCGGCACTACCTCGCGCTCCTGCAGCATCGGTTCTCCGCCGGTAATTTCCACCAGCTTGACCGGAGCAAGCGTTCGGACTCTGCTCATCACCTCATCGATCGAGGATTTGTGTCCGCCCGTGAAGGTGTACTCGCTGTCGCACCACGAGCAGCGCAGGTTGCATCCCGCAAGGCGCACGAAGATGCAAGGCAGCCCGGCGAAGGAGGATTCTCCCTGGATCGATTTGTAGATTTCGATGAGGTACATAAGGGCTACCGGCTACTGGCTTCCGGCCACCGGCTAATTTTGCGCGGGTCGCGCTTTTGTCCTCTGTGCACCTGAACACATTCTTCAATGCTCAAAAACTTGGCGAGAAGCCGGCGGCCAGAAGCGGGAAGCCGCATCACTCCGAATACCGCGCTGTCGTCGTATCCGTTTCCCAGATTGTGACTTCCTTTACGCTCACGCGACCTGAAGTTGAGGTTTTTAGGATCGAGTTTGTCTCGTCGTAAAAATATTTCGCCAGATTCTCGGCGGAAGGATTCAGGGTGGTGAACGGCGCAACGTCGTTGATCATCTGGTGATCGAGTCGCTCGATCACCGGCTTCATAACACGCTTCAGCTCTTTGAAATCGAGCAGCAAGCCGGCGGCATCGAGCTCGCGACCCTGCAGCGTGATCCGGACTTTGTAGTTGTGCCCGTGCGGGTTCTCGCATTTTCCACGATAGTTGCGCAGATAATGACCCGCAGCAAAGCTGTCTTCAACGGTGACTTCGTACATTTGTGAATTAATTGCCTGTAGATAACGTTCAGAAAGGGCTAACACAAGTATAGCGGTCGGAAACGAGTCAGCGTGGATGGTAATACCAGCAATGGGCGGAGAGGTTCGATGCTGATTTTTCAGCTTGGGATGAAACTTACAGCCAAACACCTGGGCGAGGGCGGGGTCCCCAGGGGATGCCGGTGTTGCGGCTGCTGGGGTGCAAGGGGGCGCCCGGCTTCACGTTTCAGTCCGGCTCCAGGTTTAGGCAGGCTCTCAGGTTTCAGTTGGAAGGCCAGACGCGGCAATGGGCGACGCACTTTACCGAGCTAACTTCAATCTCGGTCTTGCCCTTTTTGGGAATTCCGGCGGAGGGCTCCGGCAGAACGATCAACGACTGGGCTGCGCCGTTCGGGTTCAATTGGCAGCCGAAGTTCACAGATTGCGCGGCGCGCTGCTGGCAGACGCCATTGCCCACAGCGTTGTCCAGCATGTCGGGATGACTGTAGAGTTGCTGCGCTACATCCGATGGCACAACCGCGAGCAGCATCGGCACCGAGGACTTCATCTTCACGTCCACCTGCTCGCCATCATGCTCCGGCAGCGGAAGGCTGTACGTCTTCAGAATATTGGGCGCGAACTTTTCCTTGGCCAGGCGAACTTCACGAAATTCGGAGCGGTAGCAGTTCTGCACGCAATCCCAGCGGTAATACTGCAAACTGACCTCATTGGCTGGAGCGATCATGGCAGCCGCCTGACGCACGCCCAGCACGTTGCTGATTCCGGCCAGCACGGCACGGTCGCCAGTGCGTTCATCGCGGACAATTAAGGCCATCGAATCCGCCGATGCCGGCAGTGTGCAGGTGTATGTAGTGTTCACAACATGTTCCTGCTTGCAGAGATATTGCAGCTTGTCCATTACCTCGGCGCGCAATATAGCTTCCGGATCTCTGGTGGCATTTTCCCAGTCGCTGCTGTGGATCAACGAAACCGTTACCGGCCGCTGCGCTGTGAGCTGCAGCTTGATGTCGCCACCCTGCCCGGGAGCGTACTGATGCGTGTTCTGCCGCATTCCCGGCGCAAGGCGCACGACGTCATTTGTGTCGGGCACCCAATCGAAGACGCGCTGCTGCGCGAGTGCTGCCGGCACCGTAGCTCCGGCAAATAGCAGCGCCAATGTAAAAGCCTTCTTCATCTGCTCGGCGCAGTGTAGGCAGATTTCAAGGAGCAGCACAAAGCAATTTGCGCCCAGCAGGATTACGGCAGTAATTGCGGGGTATCGGAAGAGTTATCGTTGGCGACGGCAAACGGTGATTTGCGACTTTACGCATTTAGCGTAATAATTTACGCATTATGCGTAATCCCGCCGTCCTGGATTCTTTGTTTCCACGAACACGGCAGGGAATTTTGTCTGCGCTGTTCATGCATCCCGAAAAGTGGTGGTTTCTTTCAGAGCTGGCGGATTTTCTCCACACCTCTCCTTCCAGCCTTCAACGCGACCTAGCTTCTCTGACGGCAGGCGGAATTCTGGAGCAAAGGCGTGAAGGAGCTCGTTCTTATTTCAGGGCTCACAGACTGTCTCCGGTGTTCGATGAGATCAAGAGACTACTTGAAAAGACGGTGGGCATTGTTCCAACTACTCGTGCTGCCCTAGATCCTCTTGGCGACAGAATTCTCGCGGCGTTTATATATGGATCGATTGCCCGCGCGCAGGAGCATTCTGCCAGCGATGTTGATCTGATAATTATTGGGGAGGTCGGATTAGCGGAACTTGCCTCGCCGCTGCGCAAGCTCCAGCGTGCGCTGGGGCGAGAAGTTAACGCGACCGTCTTTTCAACCGCCGAATTCAGAGACAAACTAACGAAAAAGGATCACTTCCTGGTTTCGGTGTTGAAAGGCTCCAAACAATTCATCAAAGGCAGCCAACGTGAGCTGGACGCAATTACTGGCGCGTAGAGAGGCTCAGAAGCACACTACGTCTAAGCGGGAATTGGACGAAATGCGTGAACTGATTGCCCGCGATCTGAGCGACGCTTCGATCCCGGCACTCTCAGCGGATCGGCGATTTGCCACGGCATACAATGCGGCGCTGCAGGCAGCAAATAGGGCGATTGCATGTGCTGGATACAGGATCAGCGCAAAGATCGGGCATCACAGAATCACTCTCGAGAGCGTACAACTTGTGTTAGGGAAATCAGCCACGCCATTCACCGATTATTTTGATCTCTGCAGACGCAAGCGAAATCAGATCGATTACTCCCGATCGCGAGTTGCTACCGAGACCGAAGCCCAAGAGAGCGTGGCGAAAGCACGCGAGTTCTACCAGTTAGTGGAAGCGTGGATTAGCAAGAGCCGTCCCCGCTTTGCATGCTAGTTTTTATCTAATCGCCCAAACGAGTACTCCGGGCGGGCTTATAAAGCTCGGTAAGGATGTGCGCTGCTCTCGTGCTGACAACCGCTTCTTCTTCTCTCTCCATCACAATCTCTTTCGGAGGGATACACATGAAGCCAGCTCTGGTTTTTGTGTTTGGAGCGTTGGGATTGTTTGCGCTAGCTAAATATCAAAGAGTCTCGGGAAAGCAGGCGTCCGCAGCAGAGCAGCCGGCCCGACCAGCACGTCGAGGGCGGACGCGGAGAATGCGTTCTTCGCGCCATCGCTCAGAAGATGGATTGCTCGACTTGAACTCCGCGACCATTTTTGAACTCAAGGAACTCAAAGGAATCGGGGATGCGCTGGCTGCGCGGATTATCGAGAACCGGCCCTACTCAACCAAGATCGATCTCGTCGGACGTCGAGTGATTCCCGACAGCGCTTATGAAGTGATCAAGCACGCTATCACTGTCAGGCACGCTGCGTGAAAATCCTCAGCTGACTACGGAAAGATCTTCGGAATCGGTTCGCCACCCGAGCCGGAGTTAACACGGAGGCCACGAGGGTTCAATTACAAGGTCACGGAGTCGAGCCATCCTCTCCGAGAACGTGCTGTAAGAGCTCCAGCGTGCTTCGTGTTGACTCCGCGCAGCATCCACTGCTGATGACAAAAGCGCACGAAATTCAGCGCACTTCCGTACACGACCACTCGTAACTAAGCTATAACCCTAGCTACAATTCAGGTTCCCTTTTCATTGACTTGGTGTAGGGGAAACAGTACTTTTCCACCACAGCACCCGTACGTTTGCGCAAAATTAAGGACGAATTGTGGGCATCAAGATACTACTTGCCGACGACAGCGTGACCGCCCAGAACATGGGCAAAAAGATCCTCAGCGAAGCTGGCCATGAGGTCGTCACGGTGAGCAACGGCGCCGCCGCGGCCAAAAAAATCGCCGAAATCAAACCCGAACTCGTCCTGCTCGACGTCTTCATGCCCGGCTACAGCGGCCTGGAGCTCTGCGAAAAACTGCGCAGCGCCGCCGAAACGTCAAAGATTCCCGTTCTCCTCACCGTTGGACGGATGGAACCGTACAACGCGCAGGACGGCGCGCGCGTGAAGGCCGATGGTGTGATCGTAAAGCCCTTCGAAGCCACCGATCTAACGGCTGCGGTCGATCGCATCGCGGAAAAAGTTAAGCCCGGCAAGGCAGCCGGAGACTCAGCTCGCGGCATGAAGATCGTCGAGAAGCAGCCTGAAGCTGCGGTCGAAACTTCTGCGGCTTCGACGCCCGCGGAAAAAGCGGTGACGAGCGAAACTGCGCAGCAGGAAGAAAAACCATACGACAAAACGATTCGCCTCAATGCAGCCCATATCCAGGCAATGCTGCAGCAGGGACCCGGACAACAGGCCGCATCCGCCATCGAGAGCTCAGTCGAGCAGGCAAGCAGCGCGCCTGCGATGAACCTGCAGGATTTTCACGTTGGTCCGGCACACGCTGCCGAAATCGAGACCTTCCATCAGCCCGCTGAGCTCAAATCGGAAGCCGAAGATAGAGCGGCTGAGGCCTCGATTCCGTCGTTCATGTCTCAATATCTGTCGGAGACGCCGGAAGAGAAGGCCCCTGAGCCGGCAGCAGCAGCTCCCGAGCCGTCGATGCATGAGCAGCCGACCGGTGCATTCCCGATCGATAACCAATTGGCCGTGGGGAATTCCCAAAATGAAATTCACGGCGATCGGCGCCGTCCCAGCGAATCCGCGGTTTCGCAGGTTCCCGATCTCGAGCTCACAGCCGCGGCTCCGGTGCCGGATGTTCCGGTGGCCAACGAGCCAGGATTGGAGCTGACACGCCAATCAGCTTCAGCTTCCACTGAGATTCTCCGCGATCCCGCGCTGGAGACTGATCCTCATCGCGCTACGATGGATTTCCCGACTCGCTTCGCGGCCAGCGAAGCCGATTTGGCAAATCAGTTCCTGGAATCGTTGCAGCATCCCGAGATCAGCAACGCCGCTCCTGTGGACGAGTTTGAGGCTCGACTGAATGCTGCGATGGAATCTTACGAACCGCCGTCAATCGACTTGCCGCCAGCGGAATCGTCCAGCCCCAATGCCGACCTGCTGAAAGCAGCTTCCCATTTTGAAATGGAACCGGCGCCTTCGAGCGACCCGTTCGAAGCGCAAGTCGATGCGGCGATGCAAAGCTTCGATCTGCCTGCTCCAACGGAAGCAGCAGCTCCGGAAATCATCCCCGAGGTTAGCCTCGACCCGGCTCCAGGCGCGGACGCAGACAATCATTCCGGCGAGTTCCAGATTGCGCCGGTGATCGAAATGCCTGTGCGCCATGGCAGCGAGAGCATTGACCATGCTGCCGCTGCTTCGATATCGGAGGAGCCAGCCGAGGCGATTGAGATTATCGCCCCAGAAACCGACGATGCCGTAATCCAGCAGATGCGCGACAGCCTGTCGCACCATCCGGTGGAGGCTCCGCACGTCGAAACCCCGGAAGCCGCTCCAATGGCTATGGCAGCCGCTGCGAACGCAGTTTCGGCGAGCGCGCCGCAATCGCTCGCGCATGATGCCGAAGCGGAGATCGGACGCGCCATGGCGGCGGCCATGGGCAGAGAAGCCTCGGCGGGTCATCCGGAGCAAGCGACCTCTGCCGCCGACGCTCCAGCATCGGCGAACGATGCCAATCACCTCGCAGGCGCAGTGGAATCGGTAATGAAAAGAGAGCTGCCGAACCTGATCTGGAAAATCATGGCAGAGCTGGATTTGCGCAAGCGCGGGTAGCGGAGAGAAAAGCGTTTCAAGATAAGGCGTTTCAAGAAGGAAGCGTTTCGGGAAACGCGTTTCAAAAGCGCGTTTCACGCCACTCTGTGTTTCTGAAGCAGTTGGCGTCTCACTTACAGGGATTCGAAGCGATACCGATGTTGTTGAAACGCCTTCCTTGAAACGCTCTTTCTTGAAACGCCTTTTAGCTGAAACACTGAGTTCTCAGACGTCCATCAAACAATTCCGCTGCTCCCGTGTCTCACGTCATAAGCGAATCTTCCCATTGCGGGAGAACTCACATTAGGGACATACTGACAGACGTTCCCCGGGAGGCTCCCTCGTCATGCTTCTCGCCGTAACGCTTTTCCCCTTTATCTGCGCTCTGATCCTCTTCGGCTATTTCTTCGACCGCTTTGCCGGAGAGCAAGACACGCCCGAAATTGCCGACGCCATGCGGCAGATGAATCAGGCCAAGGTCATTCCCTTTCCGGAACCGGAGCCGGAGAGAACGAAGTCCATGGCTGCGGGCGCTTAGCTCATCACCAACTAAAGCTTGTCGCTCCGTAGATATACTGTTCGAGCATTCGGATAGGTGTGTCTCTCCTGCCCCAGGCGAGTTCACCGATCGGCTTGAATACCCTCTTCGGGTCAGGCTTTTTTGCGCACAAATCGGGCAGAAATCCGTGCGGTTGGTGTTGCGTTCTGCTTTTCGTGTAAGAGGGTTAGCGTGCGCCGACCAATGCAGGCGTGGACATTTCTAATTGGCGGGCAATCCAGGCGTCAAGTTCCGATTTAGTAGTGGGGGGGATGGTCGTAAATCGGACGCCCACCCGCCCGCTATCGTTCGTCCAGACGAACTCACCCTTGGCCTCAAGAGAGCGATTGCATCCCGGCAGCTCGAATCGCAGCGAGACTACCCCCTTCATGTCGGCGGTTCTCGATGTAGCTAAGGCCAGGCCGCCTTCGCTGATGTTGCTCAAGGGAATCGGTACGTCGCGCAGATTGCCGTAGCTTACGTGGGCGGTCGTCTGCAGCGGGTGGCGATGATAGCGGCGCCGCTCGCGGAGGATGAGGCCGTGGGCGGCCCGAAGGCTGCGTGCGGCACGATCGGGCGACACGGGCTTATCCAGTACGAAATTCGCGCCGATGGCGAATGCGTCTTTGACGCTGGTGATCCGGTTCGTGATGGCGAAGACGATAGACTTGGCATTCGATTTGCCTTTGCGCAGCTCGCGGATCAGATCGCAGCCGCTCTGAACGTCGTCGCAGTCGATCAGGATCGCGTCGAACTTGCGGCGATCGATGGTCTGGCGGGCGGCGTCGGTGGAGGTGACCGTCTCCATCTCAATGCTCACCGTGTCCAGCACACGTCGGATAACGCGCAGGACTTCCTGATCGCGTGTGAGGAGGAGCGCTTTCAGCATCACTTCCAAAATCTATCTTCGTTTACCAGTTGGGCACAGCTAACGAACGTAACGGCACCTTCGATAAAGTGACTAAAGTCGAACGCGCCTGCTGTTCCTTTTCCGCAGCCTAATATGCAGAGCCCGATAAATCAGCTACTTACACGCTTACTTCTTTGCCATTTTCGTAGTCTTCGCCGGCCTTTTTGTCGAGCTCTTCGAGTTGGACGACTTGGAGTCTGCGCCAGCTTCGCTCTTCATCTGATCGATGATCGAGTACAGCTTAGACCGGTCCACGACTTCGACAAAAGGCTGCCCATGGGCCTTGTTGGAAACAACGTAGATCGTCGGGGTGTGTTCAATCCCGACGCGCTGGCCCGTCGCAAAGTCGGCCTTCACTTCTGCGGCAAACTTGCCGTCAGGATCGACCACGAACGGAAGCGAGGTCTTATTGGCTGCTGCAAATTTTTCCGCGTAGCTACGCAGGTTTTCGGGCGTTATCGCCGGCTGGTTTTCAAAACAGTAGGCTCGCCACGCGGCTCCGAGCGTCTTGGACTGACTGTCGAAGTACTTGGCGATAATCGCGGCTTCGTACGACCAGTTGTGCTTCGGGAGCGGGAAATCGTAGCGTACAACCGGGATGTTATAGGTCTTGGAGGCCTCTTCGATCAGTGGATTGGCATTAGCGCAATCCGGGCACTGGAGATCGAGAAATTCGACAATGGCCACCTTGGCTCCCGGAGGAGGCTTCAGCACAGAGGTGTCGGCGGTGTAAGCAAATGTCGTAAGCAGCATGAGAGCAGCCGAAATGACTGACGCACGTAAACGCATGATATTTGGACTCGGGCGTTGGGAAAACGCTGCAATTATATTAACGCGCCTGGGAAGCACGACCTGAGCGCGACCGACTCGCAGGCGAGGGTTTCAACACCAGGGCGGCCGCTTCCGTGGACCGACGGCCGCTGCAAATTAGCAGCTTGCGAGAACAAACAGCTTGTGGCCGAGCGACTACTCGACATATCCCTCCTTTTCCCGAGTCATAGCATCTCAGCCGATAAGCACTGTTCCCGCTCCAACTGACATTTCAGAGGTGGGTTATGAAGATCAGAGTCCTCGCTCTCTGTCTATCGCTTTGCGCCTTTGCTGCTGCGCAGGTACCAAATCCGACGTCGCAACCGCCGGCCGACCAGAACAACAACAACGGCTACGCCCAGGGCACCACCACAAATCAGGCTGGCGAAACCGTTCCGCTGTTCAAAGTGCAAGTCGTGAGCCGCACCATCGAAGCCGTGAATTACCGGCATCTCGGTGGAGAGACCAAAGTGGGCCTGGTAGGAACCACGCTCATGCCGCAAGCCAAAGGCGACGCGCATGTGGATAGCCGTCACGGGCGCGTCGTGATCAGCGCCAAAATGGACAAGCTGGGCGATCCGACCCAATTTGGTCCTGAGTACCTGACTTATGTTCTCTGGGCGATCACGCCCGAGGGTCGCGCACAGAACCTCGGCGAGCTGCCGATGAAAGGTGACCACGCGCAGCTTGACGTCACCACCGGCCTGCAGACTTTCGGACTGATTGTCACCGCCGAGCCGTACTTCGCGGTCACCACGCCGAGCGATGTCGTCGTGATGGAAAACAAGATTCTGCCTGACACCAAAGGGCAGATCGAAGAGGTCACCGCCAAATATGAGTTATTGCCTCGCGGGCAATACACCAAGACCGAGAATGCAAGTGCTCTGAAGCCGCTGGTCGAAGACGAGAATCACGACCACCACAAAGTTCCGCTCGGATTGCTCGAAGCGCGCAACGCCGTGCGTCTCGCCGAAGCCGCGGAAGCGGATCAATATGCCGCTGATTCTCTCGCCAAAGCGCAAGCGTCACTCGATCGCGCGGAAGATTACTATCGCCGCAAGCAGTGGAAGCCGGTAGAAACGGCCGCCCGAGATGCTGCTCAGAATGCAGAAGACGCGCGCGTAATCGCGCTGCGCCGCCGCGAGCAGGAAGCGGTAGCGCAGGCCCAGGAACGCGAGCGCCAGCGGGTCGAAGAGGCTCGCGCACGCGCCGCCGAAGCCGAAGCTCAGCGTCAGAAAGAAGCTGAGCAGCGCGCCCAGGCTGAACAGGATCTCCAGGCTGCGCAGCAAGCCCGTCAGCAGGCCGAGCAAGCGCAGCAGCAAGCAGACCAGGCACGTCAGGCAGCGCTGCAGGCGCAACAGGAAGCCGAGCGACAGCGCCAGGCTGCAGAACAGCAGCGCCTCGCCGCCGAACAGCAAGCGCAGCAGGCTCAACAGCAAGCTCAGCAAGCTCAACTTCAAGCGCAACAGGCCGAGCAGCAAAAAGAGCAGCTACGCCAGCGCTTGCAACAACAGCTCAACGCCATCCTTCAGACCCGTGATAGCGCTCGTGGATTGATTGTGAACATGTCCGACGTGTTGTTCGACACCAACAAGTACACGCTTAAGCCTGGTGCCCGCGAGAAGCTGGCAAAGGTCGCCGGAATTCTGCTGGCGTATCCCGATTTGAAAGTGCAGGTGGAAGGTTACACCGACAGCACCGGCACGCCGGAATACAATCAGCAGCTTTCCGAGCGACGGGCGATGACCGTCCGCGATTATCTCGTAGCTCAGGGCATCAATCTGAACAATGTGACCGCGCAAGGCTTTGGCCAGAACGATCCGGTCGCAAGCAACGCCACCGCAGCAGGGCGCCAGCAGAACCGGCGCGTCCAGATGGTGGTCTCGGGCGAGCCGATCGGGAATGTAGCATCCGCGCAAGGACTACCGTCCGCCGGCCCAGCCGAACAACAGCAAGCGCCAAACGAGCAGTATCAGAACCAGCAGCAACAGCCGGCTGCAACTCAACCCACGCAGCAGACGCAGCCGCCGCAAACACAACCGCAAATGCCACAACAGCAGCAATCGACCATTCCGCGGTGAGTTAGCGAAGCGGGGAACAAGGGCCGGCGAAATGTGCCGGCCTTTTTTTCGTGCGCCTCAATTGCTACTCGCGAGCTTTGCTCCTAAAAAAGATCGGCCTTTCTGGCCTGCTGCTCTTCACATTGGGCCGAAAGGGATGATCTACATACACTTCGGCGGGACCCATATTTCAATGGAAGAGTTGTGGAGTACTGGCAGCTTCAGTTCCCCACTCGGATTTGGGGAAGCATATCTTGAAATTGACAGGATAAACGTGTTCATTTTGTAAGCACTGGGTTCTGGATTCAGGGGCCAGATTCGAAAATGAACTGTTACGATAGTCATGTATTCCATTATTAATGCTTAACATGATCATTCGTGTGCGCTAATCTAATATGGAGGCTAATCGTTGATCAAGATCGTTCGCTGATGAAGGCACTCTGGCCTTCTGGGAAAAGGGCAGAAGCAAGAGCGTCCCGGCGAATGTTCGTAATGTGGCTAAACGGAAGTTAGCCATGCTCGATGCCGCGAAGCGCCTCGATGATTTGAAGGCACCTCCAGGAAACAAATTGCATCCTCTTTTAAAAAAACGAACCGGACAGCACGCAATCTGGATCAACGACAAATACCGCGTTTGCTTCACTTGGAAAGACGGTGATGCGTACGACGTTGAAATAACGGACTACCACGACGATTAAGGAGTCACAAATGTCTCTTGGGAGGACAACCCACGCTGCTTGGGCCACGCATCCGGGTGAAATCCTTAAACATGAATTCCTGAAGCCTCTCAGAATGTCTGGATATGCGCTAGCGAAAGCCATCGGGGTTACTCCGCAGCGCGTTAGCGATATAACACTCAAGAAGAGCGGCATCAGCGCCGACGTAGCGATGCGCCTGGGTAAGTTTTTCGGGACCTCCGCCGAGTTTTGGATGAACCTTCAGGATTCGTACGAATTGTCGATCGTGCGGAAGCAAATAGCCAAAGCCCTTAACAAAATCAAACCCTACCGGAAAGTGGCGTAAGAGCAATCGTCTGAGAGATATCTGTAGCTGTCGCTGCGAAATCTGAACCTTCGATGCGGGACAGCTCATCAGTTACGACAGTTGACACGCTGTACGGCAGTCCAGTAGCTTATTTCATTAATGCATAACCTCTCCATCACGAGCATGTGTTGTTGTCGAGTTTGTGTGCGCTCGTGTGTGGAGGTGCATTCCTAGACTTTCCTTGTAGTCCCCGATAAGTCTCAAAGAAGCCCATCCACAGCGGATGGGCTTTTTATTTTCCCCCACAATTTGCGCCAGCACAGACGCAAGGGCAAAGGAGATCATGCCAGAGGCAGCACAAGTGAAAGAAACCAAGGCGCAGAAGCTAGAGCGCCTGAAGCGCGAGCTGAATCCGTGGGAGCACGTCGAGCAGATTCGACAATTCGCGCGCGAAGGACGGGGCTCCATTCCCCCGGAGTGGGCCAGCGTTTACTTCAAGTGGTGGGGCATCTACACGCAGGGCGACGGCGTGGGCGCGGTCGGCGGTAAGGGTGGCGAAGGACTTGCAACCGAGTACTTCATGATGCGCATTGGGTTGCCCAACGGCATCGCGACATCGAAGCAGTTGCGCGCCATCGCTGCGGTCTCGCAAAAACATGCACGAAATCTCGCCGATATCACCGTGCGCCAGAACATTCAGCTCCATTGGCTGACGGTTCAGGGATTGGTTGAAACTATGGATGCGCTCGCGACTGTCGGTCTCGGCCCAAAAGGCGCCTGCGGCGACGTGGTCCGCAACGTTACCGGATGCCCTCTGGCCGGCGTCGCCGGCGACGAATTTATTGACGCATCTCCGATTGCGCGCGGCATCGCGCACGATCTCTCCGGCAATTCCGAGTTCTACAATCTGCCGCGCAAATTCAAGATCACTGCCACCGGATGCCGAAGCTGGTGCTCGTTCCCTGAGATCAACGACGTTGCCCTCACGGCCACGGAGCGGAACCGTTTTGGGAAGAAAGAAGCTGGATTCTCGCTGCGAGTGGGTGGCGGCCTGTCCTCCGAGCCTCATCTCGCGGTGCGGCTGAACTGCTTCGTTCCTTTCGATCGCGCTACTGCGGTGGTGCGAGCAGTAGCAGAAGTTTTCCGCGACCAAACGGTGTTGCGCGAGAACCGCGAACGCGCCCGCTTGAAGTATCTGTTCTTGCGCGAGGGTTGGGATGCCGAGCGCTTTCTCGCAGAAGTCGAAGCGCGGCTTGGCTACAAACTTGATCCCGCCGAAGAGGAACGCATTCCTTCCGACATTTACCGCGACCACGTCGGCATTCATCCGCAGAAGCAGCCGGGGCTCGCTTACGTAGGAGCATCGGTGCTGCGCGGCCGGGTGAGTGGCGATCAGCTCGCGCACGTCGCCGAACTATCGGAGCGATTCGGCACCGGAGAGGTTCGCACCACGACGATGCAGAACTTCATCATCGTCAATGTGCCTCGCAGCCGGACGGCGGAGCTGGCGCGCGAACTGGAGCAGATCGATCTGCACGTCGAAGGTACGCCGTTCTGGCGCGGAGCCATCGCCTGCACCGGAACCGAGTTCTGCAAACTGGCAATCACGGAAACCAAAGGCTTCATGCGCTGGCTCGTGGACGAGATGGAGACGAGACTTCCCGAATTTGATCAGCAGTTGAAGCTGCACGTCACGGGATGCCCAAATAGCTGCGGCCAGCATTGGATCGCCGACATCGGCCTCGAAGGCAAAAAGATCAAGCACAACGGCAAGCTCGTCGATGCCTATTACTTCTGCGCGGGCGGGTCGGTCGGCGCTTGGGCCAGAACAGGTAGGCCGGTGGGCTACCGGGCTCCTGCGACGGAAGTCCCGGATGCTCTCGAGCGTTTGCTACGGACGTATTTAGCAACTCGCGAGCATGAAGAGACTCTGCGCGCATGGTTTGCGCGCCACAGCGACCTCGAGCTGCGCGAGTTTCTCGCCGGAGCGGAGCTTGCTGCCGTCGAGCGCGATTTGCCCAGTCAACGCGTTCCTCAAGGAGTCGAGTAAGTGAACCTGTTTCCCATCTTCCTGAAGCTGGAGGGCAGGCGCTGCCTGGTTGTCGGTGCGGGAGCAGTGGGCACGCAGAAGATCGCGGGTCTGCTTGAGGCGGGCGCGGATGTCATTGTAGTAGATCCTTCGCCGTCAGTCTCGTTTCGGGAAATGTTTGCGGCGCGAGTCACGTGGCATCAGCGCGAGTATGCGCCCTCGGATGTGGATGGAGCGTATCTCGTCATCGTCGCCACGTCCGACGAAGATCTCAACCGCCGGATTTACGAAGAGGCGCAGCGCCGCGGCATTCTTGCCAACGTCGTCGATGTTCCGCCACTATGCGATTTTTACTATCCGGCAGTGGTGCGCCGAGGTGCGCTGGTCGTAGCGGTTTCTTCTCAAGGCGAGAGTCCTCATTTGGCGCAGCGGGTGCGCGATGAGATCAGAGAGCTGCTTCCCGACGAGCTTTCGAACGCGGTGGAGCGTATCGGCGAGGAACGCCGCCGCATTCTGCGCGAGCACGCACCTGGCCCTGAGCGACTGCAGCTCCTGCGCGATCTGGTCTATCCCAGAGGAGCCCGCGCATGAGCCTGCGAACTACAGGAGAAGTATTTCTGGTAGGCGCCGGCCCGGGCGATCCCGAACTGCTTACGCTCAAGGCGCTGCGCGTGCTGCGCGATGCTGACGTCGTGCTGCACGACGATCTGATCAGTCAGGAGATTCTTGCCCTCATTCCTGCAACTGCTGTGAAGATTTCGGTTGGAAAGCGTTGCGGCGCAGCCCGCGTCTCACAGGAAGAAACCAACGCCATGCTCGTCGCCTATGCCAAATCGGGACGAACGGTCGTCCGTCTCAAATCGGGAGACCCAATGCTGTTCGGGCGAGCCGGCGAAGAGATTGACGCTCTGCGCCGGGCCGGAATTGAATTTGAGGTGGTTCCCGGAATCAGCACCGCATTTGCCGCGGCTGCTGCGCTTGAGACATCCTTGACCGATCGGCGCAAAGCCTCCCGCGTCGTTTTCAGCACTGGACATCGCGCGCAGCCCGGCGCCTCGGAGGGCACAACCCAGGTCATCTACATGCCGGGACCCGATTACTCGGCCATGGTAGCCCGTCTGCTCGGAGACGGCTTCGACGCTGAAACGCCGTGTGCCGTTGTCTCTGCAGCTTCCCGAGAGACGCAAACTATGATCCGTACCACCCTCGGCTCGCTTCCCAATATGGTACCGCTGCCCGCTCCATCGATCCTGCTTGTGGGTGAGGCGCTAGGTGCGAGCGAGGAAGCAGCCGTAGGCGATCGCATCCAGATGAAAGCGCTCGCGACGAACATGAGCGTTAACTCAGATTAATCGTTCCCCATCTGGATCACCGCGAGCCGTTCACGCGCGCGAAGACAATCAGAACGCCATCTGGATCGGCCAGCGAAACTGAATCGGCTCGCTCCTGAGGCCTTAGACCGCGCTGCTGTAATTCGAAGGCTGCGCGCTTCAGATCACCAACCTCAAACACGAGCTGGGTTGGCGTCCCATTGCCTAGAAGCTGGAGTTCTTCCCCAGAATCTCCAGGCAAGCGCAGGCGAATGCCGTTTTGGGAACGTGCATCCTCGAAGCCCAGCTTCTTGTAAAACGAGTGCTCGGCATCCATGTCTTTTACCGGCACCGTCGCGAGTGCCATCTTGTCTCCAATGCGATTGGCTCCCAGATACTTGCCGCGCGCTTCGTAATGCAGTGATCCAGGCATGTATTGCGTAAATTCGAGGGTCTGCCCTTCGGGATCGTGTAAGACGAAGAGAAGATTGCCTGCTCGGGCTTTGCGAGGAGCAGGCGCGTCCACCCCCTGCTGAAGGTAATACGCGTGGAGCGCTTCGAGATCGCTTGCTTCATAGCAGACGTGCATGAGTCCCAGCGGCTGCGATTCGTCTTTGCGCTGGTACAGCTCGATGTACTGGCGATCATTCACCTTCACGTACGACACCGGCGGCTTGCCGGGATCGTTGAACGCAAACGCCTCTTCGAATCCAAGCGCGCGATAGAACTCGCGCGATTTGGCGACGTCGGTCACATGAAACGCGACATGCGCGATTCCCGCCAGATTCGGTGATGGCTTTGGAGCCGGCGCCGCTTGCATTGCAAATAGGAGAACGATACTTACGAGATTGGTCAGCATGGTTCAGCCGCTCGGGCATTCACAGGCTACAACGGCGAAAAATATGCGCGCACTGGATTTTGAGAAATGAGAACACGAGGTCATGACCTCTCGTGTCTGTTCCCCACTCCAGAGGCTGGGTATTCTCGTGCGTACCGCAATGTTTACTTCGTCGCTAACACGCAAGGCCGCCTCTGTCCTGATCCTTTCCCTCGCATCGATTTGTGTGGTGCGAGTCTGCACTGCGCAATCGACGCTCGACAGGATTTTTCAGCGCGCCAAAGCCGCACACTCGATCAGCGTAAACGGCCTGACGAACGACAAGATCGTTGCTGGATTAAAGGAAGCACTGACCGTGAGCACGCGGAACGCGGTGGCCTCGACGGGACGCCCGAATGGATTTCTTGAGAACGAAGCGATCAAGATTCTCTTGCCCGAAAAGCTCAAGAGAGTCAGCAATGGTTTGCGCCTGGTCGGCATGGGATCGCAGGTGGACGCGCTCGAAGTCGGCATGAACCGAGCGGCCGAGCAGGCTACGCCTGCGGCCAAGCAGATATTTATCAACGCGGTAAAACAAATGAGCTTCGCCGATGCGCGGCAGATCCTCTCGGGAGGCGATACGGCGGCAACCGACTATTTCAAACGGCAGAGTTCAGAGCAGCTCAGCGAAGCCTTTGCGCCGATTGTGCATCAGGCAATGGAGAACGTCGGCGTGGTGCGCCAGTACGATCAGCTCATGAAAAATCCCATGGCCGCGCGAGTCGCTGCCAGCCAGAACTTCGATCTCGACGATTACGTCGTCGGCAAGACCGTCGATGGTCTTTTCTACGTAATGGCGCAGGAAGAGACGAAGATCCGCAAAGATCCGATGGCGCAAACTACGTCGTTGTTGAAGGAAGTATTTGGCAGACGGCAGTAGCTAGACACCTAGTCCTGAATTGTCTCTTAGCTTCGACGCTATCTAGAACTGTTATCCCGCGCGCTCGCATTTTTGGTGGCAGCCCTCGACTTTAGTCGAGGGTACGCACGGCGAAGCCGTGCGTATCTGAAAACACACCAACTGAAGAAGCGCTTTAGCGCTGGCCCACGCGCACGCTGCACATGTAGGACGGTAGGATAATGAGTGCTCGGCGTGCGTACACCGGCGCTAAAGCGCCATTTTCCATTTGCGCCCAAAAAGACGCACGGCTTCGCGCCGTGCGCCCGCGACTAAAGTCGCGGGCTACACCTAAAAGCCCGTACCGGGGCGTGAGGAATTACAGCGTTTTGATCGGTGGTCGATAGATCTACTGATTGCTCAAAATCTGCTTCCCAGACACTTCGGCGAAGACGCGGGCATCGTTTCCCAAAACGGACTTCACCTTATCGAGATCGTCCGCGGTAACAAATAAAAAAACGCGATTCGGGCCACGCCAGTCCCTGAGCAGATCGTGATTGTTCAGGAATATGTGCGGAGCGTCAGGATACTTTGATCCCCAAAGCAGTGAAGTACTCCGCCCATTCACCAGCAACACCTGGCGTTCCAGATAGAAAGTCAGCGAAGAGCCATAGGCCTGATCGCCGTAGATCATCACCTCGTCACCCGGACGAAGCTCGCGCTGGATGTCGCGCGCCAGAATCCGCGAGGACATGAACGGACCAAAACGAACCAGCGCGATATGCGCGGCGAACAGAAATGTGGCCGAGCTGAGAGCGAGCGTCCAAACTGCAGTTCGTGGCGAGCGTCGGTGAATAATTAAGGCGAACAGTGGTCCAAGCAGCAGCGCGAAGGCTGCCAGCAGCGCCGGAAGACGCAGCCCGGCAAAAGCCGCTCCCGTGAGATCGAAGAACTTCGACATCGAGAGCGTGTTGTCGGCGACGCGCCGGTCGGCCAGAACCGCTCCCAAGTCGGGAGGCACAGGCAGGTGGCGCGACGACCGGACTCCTGCAATCAGAGCCACGCCTGCTGCTGTTCCCAAAATGGAAAGCAGCGCATACGCGACCGTACTCCAGCGGCTGCGAATGCGCTCGGAACTCAGCGCGTCTGCGGCCAGCAGCAGCAGCGGCAGATATGCCGGAAAGGTGTAGTACTCCTGATTGGTCGAGATCGCGAAGAACACCAGAATCAGCCCGGACCACACCAAACAAATCACGCGCGTGCGATCGGCAAACGTCCATTCAGTTGGAACGCGCTCTCTCGCACGCTGGCGCAGGTTCTCGACGACACGCGCGAGGAACAAACTCCAGGGAAACAGCCAGACAAAGTGCAGAGTCCAGTAAGCGATCGCCGGCAGCTTGTTGTAGTCCTTCGGATATCGCTTGCCGAGAAAGCGCAACACGTGCTCATTGATGAAGTAGAACCAGAAGAACCCAGGATTGCGAATGCCCGCAAGTATGTGCCAGGGCGCCGCGATGAGCAAAAACAGCAGCGTGCCGGTGAATAGACGAAATTCACGCCAGCGCTTCCATTCGCCGGTCACGAGCAAGTAGGCGAGCAAAGTTCCGCCGACGAAGATGATCGCGACTAATCCCTTCGCGAGCACAGCCAACGCAAGACACACGTAAGCCGCATACCAAATCCGCGACCGATTTCCCCGCTCCAGCGCCAGCAACGAAAAATAGAGCGCGCCGGAGATCGTGAGTGCCAGCAATGCCTCCGGAATGAGAATGCGTGTGAAGAGGTAAAAGCCGATGGCAGTCACCACGAAGAGCGCCGCATAGACACTCGCGCGTGGCCCAAAGGCACGCTTCGCCCAATCCGCGGCGAGCAGCATTAGTAAGAAGATCGTGATCGCGGTCGGCAGGCGAGTTGATGTCTCATTAACTCCGAACAGCCGATAGCAGGATGCCACGAGCCAATATGGAAGCGGGGGCTTCTCCAGATACCGAATTCCATCCACGTGCAGCGTGACCCAATCGTGAGTCGCAGCCATTTCGCGCGCGGCTTCGGCGTGCGTGGCGTCGGCGTCGTCGAAGATCGCAGGAGAGGAGAGTGAACCTAAATAGACGAAGCAGAAGATAAGAAAAATGGCCAGCCAGGCCGGCCAGTGGCGGCGAAGGACTTCCGGCCATGTATTGGCAGAGACCTGCGGTGGACGCAGTTCGATTATCGGTGGGGGAGCTATTGCCAAGTTTTATCTTGAAGGCGGGACGTATTCCTGCGGCAATTGGGAGCCTTCGCCGAAGAAGTACGCCTGCAGTTGCTGTGCCAGAAATTCCTGCGCTTCTCTCTTCCAGGGCTGCAGCCGGTATTCGTTCATCAGCATCTTCTGGTGCTCGCCCCAATCAGCCCACGCCTGCTTCGAGACATTCTCGTAAATCTTCTGGCCGAGTTCGTTATCGAAAGGCGGTTCGTCGAGGCCCTGCATCTCGCGGCCATACTTCACGCACCGCACCATGTGTGCCATGTGCTTCTACTCTCCTCCGTGGGTGAACAAGCAATTTTACAAGAACCGGAGAAGAGCGAACACGAAGGTCACGAAGGCAAAAGAGAGGGGTCACGGAGCCTTGTGACCTTTACTCCTTTACCTTCGTGACCTTCGTGTTCGCCGTTCGGTTTTTCGCTGCTCCTCGACGATCGCGAACTGCAGTTTCCGCTGCACGCGGTCGATGCGGTCAAGAATCACCTGCACACGATCGCCGATCGAGTACGCATGTCCGGAGCGGTCGCCGATAATCTGCCGGGTGTTCTCGCGATAGGTGTAGCGATCGTCGGAGAGCGAGCCGATCGGAACTAGCCCTTCAACGAACAGGTCCTCGATCTCGACGAAGAGTCCGTACTTGGTGACGCTCACGATGAGCGCCGGAAACTCGTCGCCGATCTTGTCCTGCATGAACTTGATCTTTTTCCACTCGATGAGCTCGCGCTCAGCTTCGTCGGCGCGGCGCTCTGTCATGCTGGAATCGACCGCGATGTCGTGAAGCTCGTCGAGGGGAATGATCTCGGTTAAGTACTTCCTTTCCTTTTCATCTTTCTCTCTGCGTTTTGACCATGGTGAGACATTTTCGCTTGAATGGGAAACACCCGGGCGGGGGCGCCCGGCTCCACGCTGCTCATGGTGTCCATGTTGTCCATCGCGTCCACTCGGTCCACCGTGTCCATCTATCGTGTCATTCAGCACCGCTTTCAGAATGCGGTGAACAATTAAATCTGGGTAGCGCCGAATCGGCGAAGTAAAGTGCGTGTAGGTCGGGGCTGCCAGCGCGAAATGGCCTTCGTTTTCTTCTGAGTAGCGTGCCTGCTTGAGCGAGCGCAGCATCAGGTACGAAAGAATGCGCTCTTCCGGCTTGCCGGCAATCTTCTGCGTGAGCTTCTGATACATGCGGGGTGTGATGTGTACCTCTTCGGGAATTTCGTGCTGGCGAGGATTGCGGCCCCTGCCGTGACGCTCGCGGCGTTCGCCGCGCGTTTGGAATCGCCGCACGGGTAGCGACACGCCAAGCGAATATCCGAAAGCCGTGGCGAGCAATTCGAAGTCGTACACCTTCTTCGCATCTGGCTTTTCGTGAATGCGATACAGCGAAGCGATGTCATGGCTTTCGAGATATCCGGCGACGCATTCGTTGGCCGCGAGCATGAACTCTTCGATAATCCGGTGCGAGAACTTGCGTTCCGAGCGCGTAACGCCGCGCATCAGTCCGGCTTCGTCGAATTCAATGACCGGCTCAGGCATGTCGAAGTCAATGGAGCCGCGCTTCTCGCGCTTGCGGTTGAGGATCTTCGCCAGCTCCTCCATCCGGACAAACTCGCTCACCAGGTGCGCGTATTGTTTGCGCATGCTCGCATCGCCGTCGAGGATCGCCTGCACTTCGTTGTAGGTCATGCGGGCAGCGGAACGAATCACGCCTTCCTGCAGCTCGTAGCCGACGATCTCGCCGACATGGTCGATCTCCATGATGCAGGAGAGCACCAGCCGCTCGACCTGCGGACGCAGGCTGCACATATCCGTAGATAGTTCCAGCGGGAGCATGGGCACGGCCCGATCTGGGAAATAGACCGACGTTCCTCGCAGCCGGGCTTCAGCGTCGATCGCCGAGCCGTCCGTCACGTAATGGGCGACATCGGCGATGTGGACCTGCAGCTCGTAGTTGCCATTCTCAAGCTTGCGGACTAGCACAGCGTCGTCGAAGTCGCGCGCTGTCTCGCCGTCGATGGTCACGATCGGCAGGTCGCGATAGTCTTTGCGGCGAGCAGTCTCGCGACGCTCCAGCACCGCCGTGAATGCTTCGGCTTCTTCCAGCACCTCTGCAGGAAAGACGTGCGGGATATGGTGCTTGCGAATGACGATCTCGACATCGACTCCGAAGTCGTCTTCATAGCCAAGCACCTCGATGACTTTGCCGCGCGCGTTCTGGCTGCCTGAAGGCCACTGGATGATTTCGACATCGACGACCATGCCTTCAAGATCGGCGTGCTGCGTTCGTCGAGCTTCTTTGCCGATCACGCGATGGCGGGATTCGCGCGCGGGAGCGTGGGGAGAAGGAGCATGCCCGGCCCGAGGTCCCGATTCGGGAACCTCCATTCCTCGCGGAATCATGATCGGGTCGGCGAGCCGGTCGTCCATGGGCTGGACGTAGTTGTAGCGATCGCCACAGTGGAAGGTGCCGACCACGGTCGGATGCGCACGGCCCATGACCTTGACGATCACGCCTTCCGCGCGTCCGTCGCCGCGACTGGACCCGAGCTCGACCAGCACGGAATCTCCGCTCATGGCCGCGTTCATGTCCCGCGGAGAGATGTAGATGTCGCCCTGAATGCGATCGCGCACCGCCGGATCGCGCGGACGCACAAATCCATAGCCGTCGCGATGAACGGAAAGCTCGCCGGCAACCAGGTTCTTCTTGGCGGCAGCCGTGGGGAGCGCAAAGCGGTCGCGTTCGGTGCTGACAAGCTCGCCGCGATCGATCAGCTTTTGCAGGCGATGCTCCAGATCGCGTCGGTCCGAGCCGCCGCTCAAGCGCAGCTCGCGGACAAGCTGCTTGAATCCGGCAGCTTGATTCGGCTGCCGCGCGATGCGCGCGAGAATCTCGCGATCCGTTGCCATATCGGGATTGTACGAAAAGCTCGTGTTCCCGGGTTTGTGTGCACGCTGACACACTCGTGTATTCGCGGAAACGCACGGCTGCTCACCGTTGCCGACTAAATCGCGTGAAATCAATGCGGCCCGTATTGGAAGCCGCATTGCACCATTACAGGCGACTGCGCAAGCAGCGGAGGTGACAACGTGAAACACATCAACCTGATTCCTTCAACTTCAATAAACGGCGCGGCCAACGCGGTGACGCGCGTCGTTCCCAGCGGCAAAGCAGTGATTGCCCAATTCGCTGCCTTGCTGATTACCGCATTCGCCCTCGGCACCGCCGGGTGCGGAAAGAGCAAGAACAACAACCAAAGCACGAACCAAAACCAGCTGGTTCCGCAGAGCGTTTCCAACCAGAACCTCGCGGAGACCGCGCCGAGTACGATCCCAGTCGCGGCGAACCAGCCCGAAACGGGAAAGAAGAACTCGGTGAAAGGTCCGGTCAAGAGGGCTTCGGTCCGTACCTTCAAAGACACCGATTCTGGTATCTCGTTCCTCTATCCCCGCAAAGCCGTGCTGAAGGCCGGAGAAAAGGCCGAGAAGGACTCGACCTCGCAAGATCGGCTGCCGATGAGCTACGTTGCTCCGGGTGGCTCTACGCTCGCTTCAGTCGAATTCCCCAGCAACAAGAAAGACGAGATGGGCGATCTCTTCCTCCTGAACGTCAACGAGAACTTGACTGCCGAGCAGTGCAGCCAGTTTCCTGCCGATTCCCAAACTGGGTCCGATAGCTCGTCCAGCGATGCTTCTGCCGGTCAGCAACCCGCATTCGTGCCGGGATTGAAGATCAGCTTCCACGGCGTCGAGTACTCGGAGCTGGATAAGCAGAACGATCAGAGCGTGATTCGCTACTATCATCGCTTTGTTCCGGGAGCCTCCGCGGATAAGGGAGTCTGCTACGAGTTCGCCATGTTGGTAAACGGCGAGCCCAAGCAGGATGTCGATGCCGACGCGACTTCCGAGCACAAGAACGTGTTCACCAAGCTGGAGAAGATTCTGGCTTCGGTAAAGATCGATTCCATGAACACGAGCGAAACCGTGGAGGCGGTGAAGGCTGACTCCAACAAGGAGACCGGAGCAGTGGAGGCGGCGAAGACCGACCCTTCCACAAACGCGGACTCCTCGAAGACGACCGACGATCACACGGCGGAAACTGCGAAGGCGATCGCGAAAGATGAAAGTCCCCGCTAGCTGCACTTGAAACAGAGGCCAGAGAGCGGTCTGGCCTCTGTACATCCTGCGGCAAGCCTTCGGTCATCTTGTAAAAGAACAGCAGTTCACGCATAAAAGACAGCTATGGCCGCCGCGCTCCAGGACGAGATGTTGCTGAAGCTCAACTCCGGGCCTGTTCGCCGGAGAGCCGGCCGGCGCTGCGCCATGCAGATCGTGCTTATCGCTGCAGCCTTTCTTCTGAGCGATGCGGCGGAGAAGCTCTCGGCCCAGTCGTTTACTCCCAATTTGGGAACAGCAACGACCATCGAGCCGCCGATTCCGACCACGGCCGTCGCCGAGAGCAAGAATGCCGATCGGCTCGCGCATCTCGCCGGACAACTGCAAACCCGGATTGAAACCGAGGATCTCTGGCGCGTTCCGCCGCTGACGCCGAGCGGAAAACTTCGACTGGCATTAAGGAACTTCTCCGATCCGGTGAACATCGGCGGCACGGCGCTCGATTCCGAGATTTCAAACGCGACCAGCAATCCTACTTCAGCGTTCGGAACCGGCTGGAGCGGCTTCGGAAAGCGCTTCGGCATGTCGATGGCCGACGACGGTCTCAACGAATTTTTTTCGACGTTCCTCATCTCCTCGCTCGCGCATCAGGACCCGCACTATCATCGCGATCCTGGAGCAGGTACCGGAAGGCGAATTGCCTACGCGCTCTCCCGAGTCGTGATCACTCGTTCCGATTTCGGGAAACCGATGTTCAACTACGCCGAGTTCGTGGGCACTACCTCGTCGGCCTTGCTGGAAACGACTTACCATTTCGAGCGCGACGAGAGCCCGGGCGCGATTGCCACCCGGATTGTAGTAAGCATCGGCTCCGATGCAGCGTGGAACCTGATGAATGAATTTCTGCCTGACATCGCGAAGCATGTGAATCCGCGATTTTTCTTCTTGCGCCGCCTCGCGGAGCGGGCAGCGAAGCAGAACTAGCAGCGCTTTTCTCGGGGATCGTCTGCTATGTCCACCCGGTCCACAGCGTCCACCTAGTCCACAGTGGACGACGTGGACTCATGGACTCTGTGGACCTAAAAAGCATTTTTATCGCGAACTTATGGGTGGCGTTTTCGCGGTCTGTGGAAAACAAGCCTAAGCCACGCTGCTCCCTCCGGGTCTAGTACTTTAGTTTTCCTGCCCTGAATCCAGCTACTCACAACTTTTCTCTCCTGCATGGTTTTATTTCTGCGGCATCACTTTCGCTCATTTGAGCGGTTTTGGGAGAGACGTTTATGAACAAGCAGTTGCAGTTGATATTGGCTACCCTGGCCATAGCCGGCGTTCTAGGTCTGGCAGGCTGCGGAGGCGGCTCCAGCACCAATTCCAATACGCAGACATCGACGCCGCAGGGCACTAGTTCCATCACTGTCAGCGACGACTCCACGCAGGATTGGGCCACCATCGGCGTGAAGATTCTGAGCATTGCATTTGTGCCGCAGGGCGGCGGGACGCCGGTTACCGTCTATACGGCGCCGAATCCCACCCCGGTCACAAACCTGGTTCAACTCGATCAACTTGCCGACCTGCTGGGAAATCTTCCAGTTGCAGCCGGCACCTACACCTCAGCTATCGTGACGATCAGCGCGAATCCGGGCGACGTAACGCTCGTAGTTTCCGCCGATCCCGAAACGGGATTCGCGGGTAGCGCCGGCCAGACGATTCCATCTGCGCAGATTCAGATTCAAGGCGCTCAGGGTACCGCGCCCAACAAGACCGTTCCGGTGCGCCTGAATTTCGCGTCGCCCGTCGTGATCGCCGCGAACCAGAACACGCCGGTGGACATCGAGTTCAACCTGGCTCATCCGGCGTTCATCGTCGATCACGTTCCCGCGAATGGCGGGCCGACGTTCTGGGCTGTGAACTTCAACGGTCCTGTGCGTCATCATCCAATCTTCGACCTCGCGCGCCTGATTCTGCGCCACGTGTACGGAACGGTTTCGACGGTTTCGTCCAATAGCCTGGTGATCTTCAAGGATTATCCGGTCGAACCGGCGACGAATCCTGAAACGGCGATTCAGTCCACCCAGACGTTGACCATCTCGCCCGACGCGACCAACGGCACGATCTACTACGATCTCGACGCCAAGACCAGCGCGGTAATCAAAGACTTCTCTTCACTGAGCGGCCTGGTGAATAAGTTTGTTCGCATCGCCGCGCGGTATCAGCAGGATGGAACTCTGGTCGCGGTGCGCATCTGGTCCAGCAGCAGCTTCAACAATGTCTGGTTCAGCCCTGAAGGACACGTGTTGCACGTCGATCGCACCAACAACGTGATCACCGTGCAGAACGAAGATGGAACCGGCATTCCCATTTCGGTAGATGGCAATACGAAGTTCTTCTACCGGACGCCTGCCAACGCTCTCTCTGACGCTACGCCGATCGCCACCGGCACCGGCTTTATCGCCAATCAGAACCTGGTGCGCGGATTCAAGGTACACGTGAGCGTCCTCGATCCGCTGGCGAATCCGCTTGTAGCCCAGTCGGTGGATATCGAAATCGCCAAGTACGACGGCGCGATCTCGGCTTCCAGTCCGTCGGGATTTACCGATACGGCGAGCTTCGTCAACACCAGCGACGATTACTCGGTGCAGCTCGGCTACATCTCCAGTTCGACGCCGAACGGCAAGGACGCAAGCGGAAATTCCATTACGGGATTCAAGTTCTGGAACTTCGCTTATCCCACCATGCTTGATTCCGGCGCAAACGCGGTTACCGACTTCGTGAACGCGACGAATGGCACGGTGAACTTCGGCGGCAGCGTCGGCGCATTGCAGGTGCTCGGTTCGAACTACGTCACGTGGAACGATCCGGCGCATGCCAATGCCTGGTCGGCGCAGTTCAGCATTCTGGCGCCAACCTCGATTCCGCGCGGCACGGTTGCATCAGCGTTTGCTTCCAGCCAAAACGGCGGCGCATTCGGCATGATTGCCAGCGGCGGAACGAATACCGTGACGGTTGATCTGAGCAGCGTCTCCGGCTCGGCAACGCTGGTTTATCAGATCGACAAGACCAACGGCATCATTACCGTGAGCGTCGAAGACCTGACCACGAGCGGCGGCCTGGCCGCCGTGCAGGCGCATCTGATAAACGGCACGCCGGTAAAGGTCTTCGGCGTACCGCAGTCTGACGGAACCATTAAGGCATACGTGCTCTTCTACTACACCGGAGATATGCCTTCCGCCACTACATAGCATCTGACGAAACTCGAATATGCCGGTCCCGAAATGGGACCGGCTTTTGTCTGCCTGCCCGGTTCGTGACAATTTCTGCTCGGGTCCCCGAATTCAAAGGACTTAACCGTGAGGTCCCCGCGAGATCCCCGGGGATATTCCCGCCGTGATCCCCGGGGATCTCGGCGAAATCCCCGCCAATCCCCGGGAACCTAGTCTTCATCATCGAAATTGCGCGCCGCGCTCTCGAGAATCTGCAGCAGGACCTTTGCCTGCAGCGCATCGATCTTGTCAGCAGCCACGCGGCGAGCGAGTTGCGTGTAGGCCATGCGCAAACTGGCCTTGTCTTCGATCACGGGAAGATCGATTCCAGGCGCATGAGCTCCGGCATGGAAAAAGCAGTATGGCTTGCCGCTCAGTGCCGGCGATCCACAGCTTTGGCCATTGACCTTCACGTGAGTGCAGCGCGTGGCCCGGTTTGCTTTCTGCAACCGCTTCAGGTTCTCGGCGAGCTTCCACGCTGCCTCGCGCATTTCGATCAGCCGGATATTGCTCTCGATATCGTCCATCAACTGTGCAGTCTCGGCTTCGCTGCGCAGGCGAGGAATGCCGGCGATGTCCCGTTCTGAAATTTTCGGCGGAGGGTCAGGATCCGGTTTTGGCGCAGGCTGGTTCAGCATGCGTAGCATTCCGTCCCGCAGGATATTGGGGTTGATTGGCCAGCTTTCTTCTTCCTCTTCTTCTTCCTCTTCCGCTTCGAGTTCCTCGTCGGCCGCTGATTCGTCATCCAGATAGCCGTCTTCCGTGATGCCCGAGAAACCAGCTTCGCTTTCGTCATCTATGCTTCCCGCCGAAGACTCGAAGCGCAAATCGGAGCGCGATTGCGACGCGGCGGACAGGGCGTCGGAAGGACTCATAGCAGTGGCGTTGGAGAGAGGATTGTTTTCGGTTTTCACATCGTTGTCCTTTGAATCGAGGATGAGTTTTTCGTCCAGCTTGGAATCTTGGTCAAGACCAGACTCCGCGGTCGGGTAGGTCTCGCCATGTGGGTTCTGCGACTCGTAGGGCCACGGGTCGGTCTCAACTGCAACGGGAGTATCCGACGGTCGTTGAGGCGGAGGAATTCCCAGCAACTCGTGCATCTCGCGCCACGCTTTAGCCGGCTCTCCCGACGTAACCAGTCCGTTGGGAGCAACGACGCGCACCCGCACAGGTAAGCTGGGATTTTCCGAGGAGTATTCCTCCAGGATCATGACGACGATTTCTTCATTGCCACGACGGAACGTGGCAGGGACGTTGCGAAACCACTCAGTGACCATAAAGAGCGAAGCCTTTCGCAAAGGAAGCTCCAACGTGCTGGAGCCTTGACAACCATGAAGGCGCCTGCTGCTGGTCAGAGGCGCGGGTGAGGGCGCGGCAGGTAATCACGCGCCAGGCGCAGATAAGAAGCTCTGCTACCCGAGTTGCAACGACTTAATCTTAGCGAATATATGGCGAAACGTCAAGGACCAAAATGGAACAGCGCATCGCCGCGTAAGGCTGAGCTGTTCGAAATGCTCAATTCCCGAAAAGGAAGAATCCGGTAAAGAATGGCAGCACACTCTAATTGTCGGGACACACCAACTCTGAAGTTGCATGACCGGTTAAAGTCATCAGATTTTGAAGGCGAACGGAGATCCCCCACTCATCGGCTTGCACGATGAGTGGGGTGCTGTCTTTGAATTTGGTATCGAATTATGCGACTTTGCTGCTGGCCGTCTTCAGGCATGCTGCGACATCGCCCAGAACTTTGTCGTAATCGGCGGTGGTGGCTCGTTCTACGTGAATGCGAGCGCCTTTGATGCCGGCCTCTTCCACCAGTCGCTTGAAGTCGAATTGAACGAAGTTTTCAACTTGCTGTCGCGTGAGGAACGCGATGGGGACACTGGCCGACTGGCCGGACGAGGTCTCGATTCTTACGTTGTAAGGAAATTCTGGCTGCTGCGCTTCTGTATTCATGCACCACCTCCAAAAGGGGCCGAACAAAAATTTCGCTCCACGGAGCGAGTGGAAGTGGCAAGGCGAATCTATCACAGGTTTTCCAAACCGCTAAGCAACAATTTCGCTCTCGGCTCGAATTTATTTAATAGCCTTCCGTGAAGAAGACGCATCACTCGCCGTCTGCGGTTGGCGAGATCGATGCTAGTAAAATTGAGTTCGCACCTATGCCCACCGCATCATTGTCAATTTCACAACTCATTCATGAACTTGTGTCCCACACCGGACTCTCGGTTGTGGCAACCGAGACCGGCGCCGATTTCACCGGGGCGCCGACCGCCAAGTTGCAACTCAAGTCTCCGAGCGGAGCGACGCAGTGGATCGAGACCAGCGAAAGCCTCGCTGCGGAGATCGAGCAGAAGTCTGCCCTGCGCGATGAACTCTCGTCGTACCTGCAGACTCTGGCCAAGCGCATGCACGCGCGGCGTCCAGATGTTTTTCTCACGCTGCACGGCTTGCCGCTCTCGATGCAGCAGTTCAGTTGGCCTTACCATCGCTCCACTTCGGGAGCAGACTCGTTCATCCTGCACGGCGTGGTACAGCTCGCGGAGCCAGGCAGTCCGTTGCACGCCAAGATCGCGGCGAGCCTGACGGTCACGTTCGCCGAAGTTCTTCCCGCTTTGGAACAACCGTATGCTGAGGGCGTTACATTCAATGCCATTCGCAAGATGCTCGACCTTGGACAACTCGAGCTTCTCAAGAGCGGCAATCGCCAGCCGGTTCCGGTGAGCACGCGCTACTACAGCTTCCGCCAGCAGCGATTCATTTTCAGCGAGACCAGCGAAACTAAACGGAAGGAATTTCTCTGCTGCAAGGTGTACTGGATCAGCGCGCGTGTGGGCGAACGCCGGCCGGCATGGATCGCCGATCCATACGACGCCCAATACCTGGATTGTTCATCGGAAGACCTGCGCAAGTGCGCGCAGGATCTCGCTGGTCAAGGCTGGTTGACGCTCGATTCTTCTGGCGAATATGCGGCTGCAACCGAGAAACTAGCGGCACAGTCGGAAGCATTTACGAAGCAGATGGAATCGGCGCTCGCATTGCTCAAGCCGAAGTTCAACGAAGCCATGCGCAGCGGGCACACGAATATGTAGGGCGCGTCAGTGCCGTCTGTAGCAGATGGGTGATCCCCGCGCACCCATCCGCTACCGCGGATGGTACTGACCGGACGCGTGTTAGGCAATTAGGCGGCGTCTTCTTTGTGCCTGTTTTGGAACTCCTCGCAGACGCTGCATCGTCCGACGATCTTCGGACGCTGGCGGCGAAGGTTCTCTTCAAAACGCGCCCAGCGTTGTCCCTGGCTGGCATCCGGATAATCCGGCAGGCGGCCTTGCGCGGTCTGCGTTTCCTTTCCGCCAACAGTCGCATAGCTCGGCAGATCGGCGTCGTGTACGTTGCCGCGCAGATGCGATCGCCCTTCCACGTCTTCTGCATTGAAGATCGCGTCGCCTTCTATGGTTTCCTCCACAACTTCGGAACCGGGGTCATCGATGCGGTCGTCGCCGCGATGAACGATGTCTCTGGGACGCGCGTTAGTCACGACATCTGCAGCCGCGCCTGACGATCTACCCGACAGATTTGCGCTCTGCGGGGCCTCGGGCGTTGCCGGCATATCTTTGATATCCCCGCGATCCGCGCCGATTGCATCCGGCACGAAATTAAGCCGCTCGTCATCGGCGTTCTGACCTACGCCGATGGGAGTGGTGTCCATCATCCTGCTTTGCTGATGATGGATGGGACTCTTGTATCCCGAAACGGGCTGACCGGTGCGCGTCGTCGGAGTGGGACCCTCGGCCGGAATACTGTCGGGAACGAGAATGTTCGTGCCACCTGCCTGATGCAGCACGCCGCCTGTCTCTTCAAATCCGGAGGCTTTACGATAGTCGCCCTCGTACTTCTCCCAACGCTTCTCGTCCTGTAGTTGGCTCTCGTCGTATGCAGGCAAGGTTTCGATCTGCTTCTTCGAAAGATCGGTGAGGTATTCGTCTTCCTTGTTGCTGCGCGCGCGGATTCGCTCGGGCGGAACGAGGAAGTGCTTGCTGGTAAGCCAACCGCCGGTATCGACTACCACGTATCGCAGTTGGCCGGTCGAGTGATCGAAAAGTACATCGTCGATTTTGCCGAGCTTCTCATTGTCGCGTCCGTACAGAGCGGCGCCGCGGATGTCGTCGGCCTGATTGTCAAAGCGGAAATCGCGCAGAGTCCCCACATGAGCCATGCCAGTGCTCCTGAAACGAAATTGACCGGAGTAGAAGAAGAGAAACTCCGGCAAGTAGGTGTGATGCGAGCCAGAGAGCAGGGGAGGCCGGTCGGTGATCGGGTCATCGGGCCATCGGATGAAGTGAAGAGGAACAGCAACCCTGATGCGAGACGATTTCCGCGGTTCTCGCACTGATCTGCGCACGCGCGCTTCGCGCGTACGCTGGCGCGAAAGCGCCTCTATTTCAACGCCCGTTTAGACCACGCTGCCGCGTCGCCCTCGACTAAAGTCGAGGGCTTCCACCCATTCACAAGATGACCCGATGACCGGATCACCCGATGACCCGATCACCCGATGACCGGATCACCCGATGACCCGATCACCCGATGACCCGATCACCCGATGACCCGATGACCCGATGACCCGATTCCTAGTGCGCTCTCCTGATGCTCTGGCGGAAATCGCTGCCTTGCATTTCGACCTTTCGGCACATCTCGTGCAGCCGCGAGCGCATACGTTCGCCGATGCGGTCGCCGAGAGTTTCTTCGCGCGTGACGCGTCCTAACGGGCTTCTCGCTTCGGTCGCGCAGGGCGGCAGATCGGCGAAGTTGGAGGTAATGATGGTCGTTCGCTTATCGTTGTAGCGGGTGTTCAGGATGTGGCTCACCGTGTCCCATACCCACTCGGTCGGTTTCACTGCGCCAAGCTCGTCGAGCACGAGCACTTCGGTTTCGAAGACTGGCTTGAGAATTTCCAGCTCCGTAGTCTGGACGCTGGGATTGTAGGAGTTCTGTATCTCTTTCAGCAGCTCGCGATAGTCGTAGAAGAGGCAGGAGGCGCTCTTCTGAATCACGAGCTCGCGCAGAATTCCCACTGCGAGATGCGTTTTGCCGACACCGATTGGCCCAAGCAACATCAGCCCGGTATTCTCCAGCGGATACTCTTCGACAAATCGATTCGCCTGGAACAGCGCTCCGGCAAGGCTTCGATCAGCTCCGGGAAAATCGGAGTCGAAATTCGAGAGCGTGCAATGCTCGTAGCGCGCGGGAATGCGGGCCTTTTTCAGCAGCCGCTCCGACCAGTTGCCGACGCGGCACTCGCAGCGGGCAACACTTTGCGGCTTGGCAGAAGTTGCAGGGATGGTCTTCCAACCGGATCCGCCGCACTGAGGACAGGATTCAACCGACACAGGGAAACTCGTTTTGAAGAAACTGGCTGCGCAGGAGAGCAGCCGAAACTTCATCATAGGGTAGAGGAGCGATGTGAACAACCTTTACGTTCGCTCTGCTACAGTTTCAGGCAGCATGGAACGACTCCAGGGTTTCGCAATCAACTCCGCTCCTCCCGACATCGATCTCAAGCGCGATCTTCCCTCCGGATTTCTTGATTTTTTCCTTCCGCTCCACGCGCGTTTTACGCCGCGGCAACGAGAGCTGGTGGCGAAGCGCAAGCGAGTGCTCGCTGAAGCGCACGCAGGCAGGCTGCCGAACCATCTCCCTGCGTCGGATGCAACGACGGGCAAGTGGAATATCAGCGTGCCGGAGTGGTGTCAGGATCAGCGCAATCAGATGACCGGCCCGGCGGACGATGCCGAGCTGGTGGTGAAGATGCTCAATTCCGGAGCTCCGGGTGTGATGCTCGATCTCGAAGATTCCATGGCAAACTTCTGGGATCATCTCGAGCTTGGAATCAAGAACATTCATTTGGCGCTGCGTGGTGAGCTGACGTACTTCGATAAAAAGCGCAATAAAGAAGTCGCGATCGCGCCGAGTAAGACGGTGATCTTTACGCGAGCGCGCGGCCTGCACCTCTCACAGCGCTTGCCAGGACTCATGTCAGGAGGGAAGCAGGATTCAGATCAGCGCCGCAAAGCTGAATTCGCAGGTCCCGACGCAGCCGAGAGCCAAGCCCAGGATTTGACCTCTGCGTCCCTTTACGACGTTTGCCGAATCGCTTTCGAGGTGGATACGTCCAAGCTAAGACATCCACTCTCCTTCTACATTCCCAAATCGGAATCAGCGGAAGAGGCCCTTTGGTGGAACGAGCTCTTCAACGAGATCGAGAGCCGGCGCGGATGGCAGCCCGGCTACATCAAATGCATGGCTCTGGTGGAATCGCATCCGCTGGCATTCCAGATGGAGGAATTCCTCTACAACCTGCGCGATCATATCTTAGGGCTGAATCTTGGGCGATGGGATTACATGGCTTCGCTGATTCACTTTAATCTCAGCGATCCGGAATGGATTCTTCCCGACCGCAACACCATTCCTCACGACGTGCCGTTCTTTCAAAACCTGCGCGATCTGCTCGTCTCGATCTGCCATCGTCGCGGGGCGCTCGCGATTGGCGGCATGACGGCGCTTTATCCTGACCGCACGAACCCTGAACTGAATGCTCGCGCGCTTGCAGTCCTTGAAAAAGACAAGAAGAACGAAGCCGATCGCGGGTTCGACGGCGCCTGGACAGGACATCCCGATCAGAATCAAATTGCCGTCGATCAATTCCCATTTCCGAACCAGATCAAAACGCACAAGCCGGTTGGCGAGCGCTATCCGGATTTGCGGCCAAAACCTACCAGCGTGGGGAAGCGCACACTGGGCGGGACCCGCGCAGCGGTGCGAACCGTGATCCGCTATCGAAACGGCGTCCTCAACGGCAAAGGCGCCAGCCTGCTGGATGGGTACATGGAGGACCTCGCCACCGATCGCATCTACCGACTCATGATCGCGCAGCGGGTCCAGCATCGTGATCGCGTTCAGATCGTGGATGCTGACGGCAAACCCGTAAAGCAGACTCCGGAACTGATCACGCGACTGTTCGACGAGGAATTAGCAAAACTCCTCGATGCTCTTCCCTCGGGCGATCCCCAGGCCGCGACGTTCCGCCAGGCACGCAAGATTGCCGAATCGATGATCGTCAATGGCGAGATCGACCCCATCTAGGCCAACGTGGAGCTGGCCGCCCTCGGCCGGGTTTTAGGTGGAAGCGGCCGGTTTTAGGTGGAAGCCCCCGACTTTTATTCGGGGGAGCACGGCGAAGCCGTGCGTCTTCAGGGAGCAGTAACAGCCGCGCTTTAGCGCTGGCCCACCCACGGAGCGGAACCTAACAGGTTCACGGCGCAGTGAGAATCGTGCCGTGCGGATCGATCACCAATCGCTTCGTCCCCTGTGGCACGGCTAACGAGAACTGGGTTTCGCTGCCATCTGCAAAAACTCGGCTGATGAAACGCAGATCGCCTTTTTCGAGTTCGGCATAGATCGGCACAGCGGTCACGAGTTCTTCAGGCGCGTCCTTTTGCAGGATCTTTCCCACGGCGCGGGTTCCTGCCGCACGTCGTTCGAAGCGCACGCCCGAAAGCTGATATCGCGGCATCGCCGTGCCGTTTACCCAGCCATCGAAGAACCAGTCGAGTTTCGGCTTGCCCTCGTAGTAGAGGGATTTGGGCAGCACGCGCTCGAAGGCGCGCTGCATGTCGAGCGTGCTCATCTGCGATCCGGCGTAGTCGTGCTGCAATCCATGGAGCACGGAGAAGAACAGGTCGTCCGATCCGGTGCTTGTGCGAGTTCGCGTTCCGTCACGCAGGAATTCGCGCAGCATATGCATCAGCCATGCCCCGCGTCCATAGGCAATGAGATTCCAGCCCAGGGGAAAGACCGAGGAGTTCAAACGATAGCCGAGAGTCACCGGTCCGGCGTCCCGATTTGGTCTTCCATCCGGACTCTTATCGTTCAGCCGCGTGCGGTAGTAGTCCAGGACTAGGCGAAATTCCTTGGGAGAGTCGCGCTCGAAGCTCAGCATGGCGCAATAATTCGACAAGGCCTCCGAGATCCACTTATCGCGATACGTGGCCCAATACACCGAGTCTCCCCACCACTGATGCGCGGTTTCGTGAGGAACCATGAGGCGATCGAAGAGCACGCGATCGAACTCCGAGTTTGCCACGGCGCCACGCTCCTGCTGCGGCACGAAGACATAGCTGGAAAGAAAGATCAGCCCCGGCCAACCCTGGCTGAGATCGCCAGGCATCTGCGTGAGCGAGAGAGTGCTGAAGGGAAATGCCCCGATGCGTGGGCTCAGATAGTCGATAGCGGCGGCGGCTTCCGTGGCTGCGATTTCTCCCGCCGGCTTCGGTTTCGGAAGGGGAACTTCGACGGTGCGTCTTCGATCGCCTCGTCCGGGTGGAATGAGCGGTTCCACGACGGTCTGCGTCGCTGTGGGAAAACCTCGCTCGACTCCGGGACCTGCGAAGCTGTCCACCTTCACATTTCCGGCCAGGACCTCGGATTCCTGATAGTGTCCCAAATTGAAACCGGCGACCGGAATCGGGCGCTCGGAGACCCAGCGGGAGACTTTGTCGCCCTCGATGGTCTGCTCGGACACCCGTTTGCCGGTGGCCACCAGCGTCCATTCCTGCGGATAGCGGAACTCCAGGTCGAACATCGCCATATTGAGTCCCAGATTAGGAAACCAGTTTCCTCGCGACCCGACATAAAGAAGCCCGCCGCCGGCGTCGGCCAGCACCGATCCGGAATATAGAAAGCGCAGCTTGAAATGCGCTCCTGGCTGTGGCGCTGCAGGCAGAATGACGGCGACATAGTCGTTGCCCTCGCGCGCGATGTTCGATCCTTCTACCGCCTCGTTTTGAAGAAATTCCACGGGATGTCCGTCGCTCGTCACCGATGAAACCTTCAGCGCGCGTGAAAGCTCAAAGAGAACTGCTCGCGTATTCGGGCGCAAGGTGTCGAGTTCGAGTTCCGCATCCCCGTCAAGCGACTCCGGCGGATGCACGTTCACTTTCACGTGGAAAGATTTCGGCACGAGCGGCAACCCTGCGGTGGACGATGGCTCTTCCTCACGATGCGAGCGGGAAACGAACGATGTCCACACGTTATAGAACGGAAATCCGCCGGGTGCATACGCCACCTGTCCCACGGCAATCTGCTCAGACGCCGATTCATCGTAGAAGACATCGAATGTGCTGCGCGTTGTGCCGACCACGCGGGCATGAAGAAATCGATCCTCTTTTCCCGAATTGGGAGTGTTCATGTAGGCGAGCAGCAGGCGTAAAGCGTCGGTGCGCGCGAGCTCTTTCGCTGCGGCGTTCGCTTTGTCCAGCATCTCGGGGTTTTCGCCTTTGCGCAATGCGGGATCGAGATCGTCGAGAAAATGATCGTCAAAGAATCGAAAATATGCCGAAGTAAATTTTTCCTCCAGCACGCCCGCATTCAGGAACAGTCCAATCGAGGCGCGCTCGCGCTGATCTGGCGGAATAACGAGCACCTCTCCATCGCCGACGAAAAATACTACGTTCACATGTCCGGCAACCTTCTCGCCGACGATCAGCCATCCATCATTCAGCGCGAAGTGCAGGTCTTCGCGATCGAAGGTTGCGTCGCGCACGCGATAGACCTTAGTGAGATCAAGTCCGGACTCCCGCAGACTGCGATAGAGCGTCGCCGCAGAATTGGGAGCGGGCGCTTGAGCGTGCAGTGGACAGGCCGCCACCAGCGCAGCCAGCACAAGGCAGAGAGTTCGGCTTCCGCACAAGACGTTCGGATTTCCGCGAGTTACCAAGGTTAGTCCCTTTGCAGAGGCATAGTGCTGAAGCGGGAATTCATGTTGCTAGAATCTGCGCTGTGCGTCCTCTGCTTGCCATCCTGCTTGCACTTTCGTCTGCCGCTACGGCTGACACCATCTATCTGAAGAACGGACGCACCATTCTGGCCGACGCCGCGCGACAAACCGGCGAGCGCGTGGAGTATGCCGTCGGCGACGACACGTACGCCATTCCGTCTTCCACTGTGGATCATATCGAGTCCGGCGTCGGAGTGCCCGCAGCTTCATCGGGCAGCGTAAATATCGCGGCCCCGAAGGTCCAGTCCGAAAGTCTGAAGCATAGTTCGGATGGACAAATCACGCCGGAGCGCCTTGCTCAACTCGAACGCAGCGGCGACAAGCAAGCATTATTGAGCGCGCTGGTCGTTTTGGGAATCGAGGAGCAGCAACAAAGCAAGTTCGACGACGCACGCGCTCACCTGCAGCGCGCCGTTAGTCTCGCTCCAGAAAACGGCGAAGTGGATGCCATCTATGCATGGGCGCTGCTAAAGCAGGATCAGGCTACTCAGGCGCAAGGCTACGCCGAAGACGCAGTGCGCAAGAATCCCGACTCGAGCTTCGCTCACAAGATTCTTGGGATGATCGATTACAAGCTCGATCATCTGCAGGAATCTGTGGATGAACTCACGAAGGCCAAACAACTCGATCCGAACGATCGAGAAGTTGAGAACTATCTGAAGATCATCGCGAAACAGGCGAAAGCCGAAGGTGACTTTCACAGCGAAGCAAGCACGCACTTCAATATGCGCTATGAAGGCGAGATGGCCACTCCCAAGCTGCGCCAGGAAATTCTGCTTACGCTGGAACGCCACTTCGACGATCTGGTCTCGACGATGGGCCTGCTGCCGCGCGATCCGATTGTCGTGGTGCTCTACACGAACCAAACCTACTTCGACGTAACCCTCGCGCCCGCGTGGACGGCAGCGCTGAACGACGGCAAACTCCGCATTCCCGTTGAGGGACTCACCGGAGTGACGCCGGAGCTTTCGCGTGTACTCAAGCACGAGCTGGCGCACTCATTTATCCGTCAGGCAACGAACGGCCGATGCCCGGTGTGGCTGAACGAAGGCTTCGCGCAGCTAGTCGAGCCGCAATCAGCCGCGCGCTACCGCATGCAACTCGCAAAGCTGTTTGATGACGGGAAACAGGCTCCGCTGCAATCGCTGGAGGGAAGCTTCATTGGTTACGACTCAAGCCGCGCCGCCGTGGCCTACGTAGAGTCACTCGCCTATGTGGAGTACATTCGCGACACATACGGCATGAACCGCATCAGCGACCTCATGCGCGACCTGAGCGAAGGCCAAGGCACGGAAGAAGCTCTCAAGTCTGTCCTGCACGACGATTACTCACAACTGGAAGACGAGTTCGCGCGGCATTTGCGATAAATCTCCCAGTTGCCCGCGAGTTCGGCCTCAGACACGGAGACTTCGGTCTCAATTGGCCACCATGAGACGGAGGGAGAGGAAGCCGACTTAGGATCATGGCTTATGTGGGCATTTCAGCTTCCATCTGCCCCGCAAAGGTCTTACACAAACAATGCAGCTATCATCTTAGTGCTCAAGAAGATGCGGATCCTCGTTGTGTCAACCGTACTGTTAACAAAATTTCTTGTGTCAAGGAAGACGCTATTTGATTGACACAACCTTTTAAAGTGTTTCAAACTCGCTGGGAGTGCAGCCATTCACCCCAGAACTCCTTCCGGTGCGCTTAGACTGGGAGCGTTTAATTCCATACATTGGCCAGGCAAACCGTGCCATAGCACAGTATGACGGCGTTCTCTTTGGTCTTCCCAACCCGGCAGTCCTGCTCTCCCCTCTGACCACTCAGGAAGCTGTGCTTTCGTCGCGCATCGAAGGAACTCAAGCCACTCTGGGAGAAGTACTTAAGTTTGAGGCGGGCGAGAAACCAGAACAGGAATCAAAACGGCTCGATATTCAGGAGATCATCAATTACAGAATTGCACTGGGAAGAGCTGAGCAGGAGCTTAGGACTCGCCCATTCAATTTAAACCTCCTTTTGGATCTCCACTCGACGCTGTTGGACAGTGTGCGCGGCAGAAACAAATCGCCTGGCCAGTTTCGTCGAGTTCAAAACTGGATCGGTGCACCAGGTACCCCTATGGAGGAAGCACAATTTGTACCACCAGCTCCTCCCTTAGATTCGTATCTCGATAATTGGGAGAAATACTACCATGCCGAGCGACCCGATCCACTAGTCCAACTCGCTGTAATTCATGCCCAATTTGAAATCCTTCATCCCTTCTTGGATGGCAATGGACGGCTCGGACGGCTTTTGATTCCTGTGTACCTGTATGAGAAGCACATTCTTTCCCGCCCGATGTTTTATCTGTCGTCCTATCTCGACCGCAACCGCGACGAGTACATTCGACGACTGCGGGCCATTGGGAAAGAGGAGCAAGCATGGAATCTGTGGGTCTCATTCTTTCTAACGGCGATTATTGAACAAGCTCGAGAAAATGCAGAAAAAGCGCGCACGGTGCTGGCCCTCTATGAACGACTGAAGCGCGAGGTAATCGGGGCGACTCACTCACAGTATGCAATTCCGCTATTAGATTCCATTTTTCAACGCCCAATATTTCAGGTCAGCCATCTTCGAGGCGATCACCTCCCAAGCAGGGCAACGATGGCCATCCTAATAAACCAGCTCAAAGAGAAGCGTATCTTGACTCCTCTGAGTGAAAGCCGGGGGCGACGATCCCAGGTATTAGCGCTTGCGGAACTGGTGAATCTCTGCGAGGGAAGGAAAGTGGTCTGAATTTTCGTCGGTACGAAACTCAAATCTATTCCTGAATTCTGTTATCTCAACGAGGCGCCCTGTAGAAGTCAACGTCAGGTGATGAGAGGAAGGACTTGGTAGCGCTACCGGGAATCGAACCCGGGTTTGAAGATTGAGAATCTTCCGTCCTAACCCCTAGACGATAGCGCCACTTCGGCGGGAGCAACTCTTCCAATTATAGCAAACGGTCCGGACACTCCTCGGCGCTATTCGCAGCGTAGTTATTGGTCAAATCGCAGACCGGTGTGAGGCTGGAAGCCGGCGCAGTTTAGAGACGACTTGCTCCATATTCCCATCCTGGAACAGACGAATGGCTGCGATTCCGGCGGCTCCCGCTTGCAGACACTCGAAGGCGTTCGTGGCATTTATGCCTCCCAAGGCGAGCACCGGCATTGGGGGTTTTGCTGCGCGGCGGTGGCACGCGCTGTGAATTCCCGCGATTCCTCTTCCCTGGATTTGGCGATCTTTTTCGAATACGGGGCCAAAGACCGCGAAGTCAGCCCCGTGGCCTTCGGCTAACTCCACCTCCGCAATGGTGTGACACGATAGGGCGATAACTGGGCGGAGTATCCCAGCCTGCATGAAGATTGCTCGCGCCTCGGAGGGGGAGATGTCGTCGGAGCGCAGATGAACGCCGTCGGCTCCGCAGGGGATGGCGACATCGGAGCGGGAATTGATCAGCACCTTTGTGGATGGATTCGCCTCGCGCACGATTTCGACCGCGCGTCTTCCCAATTCGGTCAGCTCACTTACCGATAAGTCGCGCTCGCGAATCTGGATCGCGTCCACGCCCGCAGCTGCGGCCATGCGAACGCGAGCGAGCAGCAGTCGGCGTGCTTCGTCTTCGTTGGCAGAGAGCTGCTTTCTATCGGTGATGTAGTACAAGAACACGGGTTTGAAGGTAGCACGGAGAGGGAGCGGCGAGTCGTCTCATTCCAGGTCGATCACCTCCCTGTGTCATTGTCATCCCTCTCGGCGCAGCAACGCGGTCTATTTTTCGAGTTGCTGATTTGCGCCGAGGGGATCTGTTTTGTCGGTGCGAATGAAAAGCAGATCCCCGCGAGCGCACATCAAATTCTCGCTCTGCACACCGATCTCGCCGCGCTCGCAGGGATGACAATCCTCAAACAGTTAGCGGTTCGTTGCAGAAGGAACATGGCGGCAATTCTGTATACCGACGAATACAACACCCGCAAGTATTCCCGCCTCTTTACTCGTTATGACCGCCGGCCAACTGGGCGTCCAGATCATTGAGCTGCTGCTGATTGCGCTCCCGATCGCGAGCATTAGCTGGACTATCACGCATGAGGAAGTCTTCCGTGAGCCGCGCGAATTTTGCGCGCGCTGCAGTAAGCAGGCTCGGCATGTGCTCGTCCGCAAATTCTTCTACCTGTTCACCTGCGAGTACTGCTTCAGCCACTGGGTCACGGCGTTTTTTCTCGTCATCACACGCTACAAGCTGATCTTCCCGGATTGGCGCGGATACCTGCTCGGGCTCTTTGCCCTGGTCTGGATGGCCAATCAGTACATGTCGATCTTCGACCGGCTGCGCCTCAACATTAAACGCGAGCGCGTCGAGATCAAAGGGGAAGAGCACGAGGTCAAGCGCAAAATCGACGGGCCTCGGGCTGCATAGAGAAACGATCGGTTGAGGTTCAGCCGGGGGCGACGCCGACCCCGCTCCGCTGGTAGTACATGTCTCTCCGTGTTTTGCGCATGGAATCTACATAAGGGAACATGAGGCTCTCTCCCCTGCCATTCCCAGTTTTGAACGGAGATCACCATGGTTTCTTCGTCGATTCGCGCCCTTCGCGCTGCCGCCGTCTTCTTTGGATTCGCCGTCGCGTCCGCCTGCGTGTGCGCGCAGTCTGCGAAAGCTGCGCCGTCATCAGCCACGGCCGCGTGGACGGTGAAAGTAAATGGCGCGATTCGATGGCAGCAGGTTACGCCGGCTGGCGCACTGCTGGTTGCGACCGACAATGCGCTCTCCGCGATCGACACCGATGGCGGTCGTGTGTCGTGGGAAAAGCCCGAATTGGCAGGATTGGCAGTCGAAAACGTCCATGCGCTCGAAGGTTCGCTTCTGATGGAAGCCACACGTGATGGCCTCGATGAGATCTTCGATCCGGTAACCGGCGCGGTGGTCTTCGACTCGCGCAAGGCGGATTTCACCAAGGTGATCACGCGCCGCGTCCTGCCGCAGAGCGGCACGTTTCTTGTCCACGGACAGCGCGCTTCCGGCGGAGCCGCCGTTGTGCTTTACGACCTCGGCACCGGCCAGCAACTTTGGACGAACGAGTCTTTGTTTGCGCCCGAGGAAGCTCCGAAACGCAGAGGCTTCGGCGCGCTCATGCAGGGACTCACACAGCTAGCTTCGCAATCGACCGAGCTGCAGGTGCTGCAGGCTGGCCCCAACATGATCGTGGTCCACACTCTCACCGGGCTACGCGGACTCGATGCGCGCACCGGCAACGTGCGCTGGTCTTCGACGCTGCCTAGAGGACGTTTCGCCAGTCTCCCCCATCACGTCCAGCTCTATCCCTCAGTCGACAAAACTGATCGCATCTACGTGAGCTTCGATGACAGCCTCATGGCATACCGACTCGCTGATGGACAGGCGCTCTGGCCGCAGCCGGCCAAGGTCGATGGGTGGATTCGCGACATCGTGCAGCATCCCGCAGGCATCGTTATGTTGCCGGAAGCTCCGCCGGAGAATGAAGCCACCGGCAGCCGTCGTGTAGTGAACGGCGTGGTGCAGACCGGGCTCAACGTAGCGCGCTATGAAGACGGCACAACGGTTCTTCCCAAAGCGGTACGCATGCATGGAACCGTGATCGACGCCATGATCGCCGACAATTCCGTGGTGCTGACCATCGATGCCGAGTCTAAAACGTTCGTAAACGTCCTCGACGTCCCGACGGCAACGTTGCGCCTGAAGAAAGATGCCAGGATCAAAGGCCAGCTTGCGTATGCGGAACTCACGCCGGCGGGCCTGCTCTACATCTCGCGTCCGGATGCCAGTGTGAACGCAGAGGTGAACATCATCGATCTTGCGAGCGGTGAGTCGAAATTCCAGGATGCGATCGAGAGCGGCAAGCCTCTGAGCTCGAATGAAGACAGCTACAATGCCGCCCGCTACTACCTGCATCACGCAGTCGAAGGAAAGCTGCTCTACGTCTTCGCTAATCGCGATCACAAGCTCTATGCCGTCGATCGCGAAGCGGGAACATTCAAGGCATTCAGCAGCGAAATCAAGCTGCAGGGTGGCGAAGATCCAACCGCGATGGAGATTCGCCCTGAAGGCATCGTGCTCAGCTCACCGCAGAATCTCGTGATCATAGGCAGAGACGGACAAATCAAGCAGCAGGTGTACTACCCAGCGCCTCAGCTCCCCGGAGTGTTGCGAGCCCTTTACGCCATCAATGCCGTTCGCGCAGGCCTATACGGAGCGGCAGCTTCAGCTTACGGTGATGCCTTTGCTCAAACATCCCGCCAGTCTTCCGATCCGACAACGCAATACGTCGCCGGCCAGCTCGCCACCGCATACACGCAAGGAGGCCAACAGCTTCAAGGCTACTCACGACAATCCGCAGCGATGGCCACGAAACGTTTTAAAGCCTCGCTCAATATGCCTGAATTCGTTTTCATGCTGACCAAAGCGCCGGACGGAAAAGGGAACGTTCTGCTGCAGATCGACAAGAGCACAGCTCAACCGCAAGCACGCGTAAATCTAGGGAAAGAGAATGAGCCGGCTTACGCGGTGGACGACATCGCCGACATGTTGTTCTTGCAGACGGCACCGGGGACGTTGGTCGGTTACCGGCTCTAGTCCGGTAATAGCTCGCACGCAAAGTCAAGATATGGTATATATCACATGATAGATATCAGTCTTGATAAAATGAGTAAGGCGAAAAAAACTTCAAAAAAGATCGCGAAGAGCCTGAAAAAAGCGGTTCACGGCGAATCCGTCGCCGAGGCGCGAGTCTTTATGAATGGACGCAGCCAGGCCGTGCGTCTTCCTAAGGAGTACCGCGTTCCGGGAGACAGCGTATTCGTCAAGAGATTTGGAACAGGCATTCTGCTGATTCCAAAAACGGCCGATCGATGGTCGGCCGCATTTGCTGCACTTGATGAATTTCCGCGTGACTTCGAGTTGCCCCGTGACCAGCACCAGCAGGAACGGCCCGGCTTAGAAGACCTGTTCCAGAATGACAAATGATCCGACGTATCTACTCGATACGAGCGTCGTTGTCGATTTGCTGCGAACCAACTCGTCAGCCATCCGCAAGAGACTGAGCGAACAGACTAGGAGTGTTGTAGGGCTATCTGTCATCACGCTGTGTGAGCTGCAATTTGGACTTGAACTTCGCGCCAGCCAATACCCGCATGTGCGCGAAAGTGAGCAACAGAAGCTGTCAACAATCCTCGAGCCATTCCAGTGCTTTCCATTGACCAAGGACGTGATGCACAGCTATGGAAGAATACGTTCCCACTTACAGGTGTCCGGAGCCGGAATCGGTCCACTCGATACGCTGATTGCTGCTCAGGCTGTTAGTCTGGATGCCATTTTGGTAACCAGCAATGTGCAGGAGTTTCGCCGAGTTCCAAAGTTGCGTCTGGAAGATTGGCGATAGCTTGGATCGGAGCACGCCGCAGACGAAACAAATCGTCAGAATGGGTGCAGGGGGATCTGCGCATTAAGCTCACCCATTCTGACACTGTCATACGAAATGAAAAGGCGCGACCGTCAGGTCGCGCTTTTGAGCTTAGAAGCTCAGGAGCTAAGCAGCTTAGAAGCTGCAACTAATCCCTCACTCCATCCATGAATGCTCGCAACTTCCTCGAGCGGGATGGATGACGCAACTTCCTCAGCGCCTTGGCTTCGATTTGGCGGATGCGTTCGCGGGTTACTGCGAACGACTGGCCGACTTCTTCGAGCGTGTGCTCGGAGCCGTCTTCGAGGCCGAAGCGCATCTTGATGACTTTCTCTTCGCGCGGAGTCAGCGTGCGCAGAACGTGCGCCGTCTGCTCCTTGAGGTTCACGTTGATCACGGCTTCTGCCGGCGAGACTACGCCGCGATCTTCGATGAAGTCGCCCAGATGCGAATCTTCCTCTTCTCCGATCGGAGTTTCGAGGGAGATCGGCTCCTGCGCGATCTTCAGGACTTTGCGGACCTTCGCCACAGGAATATCCATGCGTTTTGCGATCTCTTCCGACGTAGGCTCGCGACCGAGTTCCTGCACAAGCTGACGTGAGGTGCGGATCAGCTTGTTGATGGTCTCGATCATGTGTACCGGAATACGAATCGTTCGCGCCTGATCGGCAATTGCACGCGTGATCGCCTGGCGAATCCACCACGTTGCATAGGTCGAAAACTTGTATCCACGACGGTACTCGAACTTGTCCACGGCTTTCATCAGGCCGATGTTGCCTTCCTGAATCAGGTCGAGGAACTGCAGTCCGCGGTTGGTGTACTTCTTGGCGATTGAAACCACGAGTCGCAGGTTGGCTTCGATGAGTTCCCGCTTTGCGTACTCCGCGTCGATGTCGCCCTGCGTGATCTCACGCTGCGTGCGCTTCAGCTCGATGAAGGTGATGCCGTACTCCTGCTCCATCTTCTCGAGATCGGCTTTGCAGTTGCGCTGTTGACGACGATATTCCTTCTTCAGCTCTTCCGAGCGCGTGGAGTCGACCTTCTTTTCCAGGTTGTGGAACTGACGGTCGAGCGAACGCATCTGCTCGGCGACGTGTCCAACGCGATCGATAAGCTTCTTGCGCTGCGAGTTGGTATAACGCAGCTCGCGGATGATACGCGAGACGCGCACACGCTCGCGTCCAAGCGCCCACCGGCACTTGCGAAATTCACCTGGACGCTTTTTCTTATCGACGTTCTGCAGCTTCTCTTCGAGCTGCTCCGCCTTCTTGAAATGCTTCTGCATCTCGTCGATGCGGTGCGTCGTCGCCTTGATGCGCGCTTCGATAATCTCGTCGGTGATCTCTTCCTCGTCGAAGATGACCACTTCTTTGATCGAGCGAACGCCGCGCTTGAGGTCTTCGCCGATGGCGAGCACTTCGTTGATGACAATTGGCGAACGCGAAATCGCCTTCAGAACGCGGAGCTGTCCGCGCTCAATGCGCTTCGCGATTTCAACTTCGCCTTCACGAGTGAGCAGGGGAACGGTTCCCATTTCGCGCAGATACATGCGAACGGGATCGTTGGTTTTTTCCAGGGTTCCAGGCGTGAGATCGAGCTCGACATCTTCTCCCGCCTCCATGTCTTCGAATTTGTCTTTCAGATCGGCGCCGGGAAGCTTGGAAGATTCCAAGACGTCGATGCCCTGTGTGCCGAGCGTAGTGAACAGATCGTCAAGGTCGTCAGGCGATTGGATGTCGTGAGGGAGAAGATCATTGACCTCCCCGTAGGTGAGGTATCCCTTTTCCTTGCCTGTGTCGATCAGTTTTTGAATATCGTCGAATTTGTCGTTAAGCGCCAAGAGCACTCATCTCCAGTTCAAAAAGCTTGTGGGCCGAGATGGCCGGACGGCGAGCCCGAACACAGATAAAGTGCGCGGCTCGACTTCATATCGGCAGAGCGTCGTAAGTTCTTCAGAATGAATGGCTGGTAGGCACGCCTATCCGGGAGAGAATAGGATATCACGCTCTCCGACAGGCACGAAACCTGATCCAGTTGTCTTTGTTTGTGCGCGTCTGGCGCTTCCAAGACACTCCGCCCTAGAACACTTAGATGCAAGCAGTGGATCAGGGATGCAGGAGAAAACTTCGTGAAGTGTGCCCCAACCCCCCTTTACAGCACTAGATGGGTAACGTAAAAGCTTCCATTTCAGTGCCTTACTTCGTTGTGCCCGACTAGAATCAGAGCATTGACTCTATTTTGATACCGATGTAGTGTCGAACGCATGCTAGAGATTTCCGCTGATGACATCATCAGACGGGTTCGGAATGAAAATCCTTGGTGGCAAAGCCCCCATTCGATCACGGAGCTCTATCGCAATCTGCGGCCAAGAGCTTACTTTGCTCTGTTGTTTCCGTTAATCAGCGAGCACTCAGTGCGACGGGCTGTCGTCTTGATGGGACCTCGGAGCGGGACGGTTCACAGATTTCCTCCTTCCTCCACTAAGTTTTTATGAATATCTGGACCTGCTCGGTAAAACCGACTTGCTCACCGAGCCGCCCCAAGATCAAGAGGTCGGAAACAGCTTCTTCGTTCCGAGCGATATTGAAAAGCTAAACAAGGAATTCGTTCATTATCTGAACTACGGCGGATATCCCGAAGTCATTTTTTCGCCTGATATCCAAGCTGATCCGGTACGTTTCATCAAGAGCGACATTATCGACAAAGTATTACTGCGCGATCTTCCGAGCCTCTATGGCATCAGCGATATTCAGGAACTGAATTATTTATTTACTGCCTTGGCATTCAACACTGCGAATGAGATTTCTCTTGAAGAGCTTGCTTCAAATTCAGGAGTGGCCAAGAACACAATCAAGCGTTACATCGAATATCTCGAGGCAGCATTCTTGATTAGGCTTGTGCATCGCGTCGACCGCAGTGCGAAGAGATTCAAGAGAGCCAATTTCTTTAAGGTGTACCTCGCGAATCCCTCAATGCGAGCAGCTTTGTTTTCTCCCGTAAAAGAGGGTGACAGCGAAATGGGCGCTCTCGCGGAGACTGCTGTCTTTTCGCAATGGTTTCACAGTGATTTTCGTGGGTTATATTATGCGCGTTGGCCCGACGGCGAGGTTGACATCGTGGGGATTCGAGAGGCAACTCAAAAAGCAAATTGGGCGGTGGAAGTTAAATGGTCAGATCGGTACTGCGAAAAGCCTTCGGAATTGCAAAAGGTAATTAGCTTTTGTCGATCGAACAACTTGGACAAAGTCCTGGTTACATCAAAAACAAAAACGGTCGAATGCAAAGTCGGTGACGTCCGAATACGATTTTGGCCCGCTAGCGTCTACTGCTACACCGTTGGGTTCAATATTATTCATCGCACGCGCCACTTCGAAAAGCTCCCCAAAACGACGCGGGAATCGGATAACTCCATAACTTCGCAAGAAGATTTAATCTCTGAATGAGAAGCATATCGGAGCACCGCGATCTGTGACTTCGTCCCTCTAGCGCAGCGCCAGCGCAATGATGCTCACGATCAAAGCGCCGACTGACCCTACAGCCGCAACGATTGCGGCGATCACGAGCGTGCGTTGCTGATCCATCAGCCGAGTTATCTCGCGTTGCAGTGCGGTTGACTGTTCATCGATCACTCGCAGCCGCTGCTGGACGGCTTCGAGTCCCGAACGCAATTCCATCAGGTCCGAGCGGTTTGCGCGCAGTACTTCTGCGGCGTAGTTCTGAAATTCTTCACTGGCCGTGTCGCGAGCCGGAGCTGTTGCCACGCGTCGTGCGGTGTATAACTCCATGAGCGGAAGCAGCTTGCGTGCGTATCCGAGAAGTTCCATCAGGACTTCGAGCATCAGGCTTTCCTCAGCGACATCGCGGTTGCAGGTTCGCGAATTGTGAACGACTGCTGCCGGACGCCGAGCGAGTGCAGTACGGTGCGATGCATGTCGTCGAACGGAGCCGGCTTGCCGGTCCAGATTTCGAACTGACGAGCGCCCTGGTGAACGAACATTTCCGAGCCGGGAATTACCTGGATTCCTTTGGCTCGCGCCATCTTCACCAGCTTGGTTTCTGCCGGGTTGTAGATCATTTCGAACAGATACCGCGCCTGAAGCTCAGATTCCTCAATGGGCGATTGCGGACGCGCACCCATACCAACGGGTGTCGCATTGATGATCACATCAAACTGGAGCTTCTTCAGGTGCTGATGCGAGACATAGTGCGCGTGTGCCTGGCGCGCGAGTTTCTGACCTTTTTCCGCCGTGCGGTTCATCACCCACACCTCGGAGCTGCGTTCGCGTAATCCGAACACGGCTGCACGAGCTGCGCCACCGGCGCCGATGACCAGGATCTTCGCGCCTGCGAGGTTCAGCCGCTGCTCCAGCGGGCGCACTACTCCGGCGACGTCGGTATTGAATCCGTAGAGCTTCCCGTCCTGCGACCGGATCAGCGTGTTGCAGGCACCGATCTTCTCGCTGAGCGCGTCGCTCTTGTCGAGATGCTCGAGGACATCTTCCTTGAGCGGCATGGTGATGCTGAGTCCCTGAATGGGAATCTCACGCACACACGTAAGCAGATCTTTCACGTCGCTGGTCTGCAGCGGAACGTAAACCGCGTTGATGTTCTCGCGGCGAAAAGCCGTGTTCATCATCTGCGGCGAGAGCGAATGCGTGATCGGATCCCCGGCGACGCCGTACACCTTCGTCGCCGCATCGACCATCTCGATTCGGTACACATCGCGCAGAACCCGCGCCGCAATCTGTCCTGGCGCGGTTTCCTCGCCGGTCTGCGCCGAGGCAAAGGTAAATGCGCTGCCAAAGCGGACATTCAGAATCCGGCTCACGATCCCCTGCTCACCCATGCAAATACCCACGGTGCTCACGTTGTCTGAGCGCTGCTCAAGCAGGCGGATCATCTTCACGTTATCGGAGAGAGACTTCGCCGTTGAGACGATTTTGATGTAGTCGGCCCCGAGCTCGCGCATCGAGTCCCACGTCTCTTCCAGCTTCTTGGTACCTCGAAAGTCATGAAAGGAGATCATCAGCCCGGCATGCTGGCGAACCTTCGCTATTTCCTGCTCTTTCAGAGCGTTAGCCGTCTCAAGTTCAATATCGATGAGCTGGCATCCAGCCGCTGCCGCTTTGCTTAAGACTTCCACTTGCGAGGCCACTGATCCGCGGAACTTGCCTCCGTTTACCGCCCGCCGGCAGGTCGCGATCAGGACCACATCGCGATGGAACTCGGCAAACCGCTTGAGCTTGGGAAATACTAAGGCCGGTTTGGACAGATAGTCTAAACGCAACTCCAGCAAGGAGTTATCGTTTGCAGCGGCCTCGATCTTGTGCATCAGGTCGGCTGGGTTATCGGCAAAGAGGGCTACGCAGACGCGTGGCAATCGGTGCCGGAGGAAGCGTGCTGCATAGGTTGGAGTGTCGGTTTTCATCTACTTGCGCCGGACGGGCATCTTACTGATGCACAATCCTAGATGCAACTCTAAATGCTTCCGGCGCAGGGAACCAAGCGGGTTCCTGTATTCATCTGGTTACTACGACTGGGCTGTACAGTCGGGTATGCTCGGCTAGATTGGACGGGGTTCCGTCCGCCTTGACCCAGGTGTGCTCGGCGGACACTCCCTAAAGTGCTCTTTTCCAGAGACTTGAATGTCCCTGATGCTGGAGGAATATGAGAAGCATACTAGCCGTTTCGCTGCTTGCGGCAGCCGCCGCCTGGGCACAGGATCAGCCCGCCCAGACCAGTGCACCTCAAACGACGGACACTCAGCAGCAAGCCGCGCCCGCTCAGCCTCAGGCCGCCCCTCAACAGACACCCGCTGCGCCGCAAACCCAGCCGGCAGAAACAGCTCCGCAACAGCAAGCTCCCGCTGCTACGCAAACACAACCGGCTCAAACCACGCCACAGCAAGCTCCTACTCCTGCGCAGCCGCAGCCAACTGAAGCCGCTCCCGCTCAGACCACCGCTCCGGCGCCAGCTCAGCAGCCCGCGATCCGGCGCACGAATTTATCGGAGTTGTTCAAAGGTCCAACACTCTCTGAAATCTATTGCGCTGGTTTCATCTCGAAAGAAACGATCAAGCCGAGCGGAACGATGGTGGCAGGTAATCACTCGCCCGATCAGGATCAGTACACGGAGAACGGCTACATCTTCCTTAAAGGCAGCGATCTGCAGGAGGGCAAAGAATATCTACTGCTGCGTCACGCTTACGATCCGAATCAATACCAGTCATTCCCAGGACAGCTTGCGACGCTGAAACGTCTCGGTGAGCTGTACCAGGATCTGGGCAGAGCAAAAGTGCTCTACATCCGCAACAAAACGGCAGTTGCGCAGATCGAATCAAGCTGCAGCGATGTGAGGCCCGGAGATATCGCTGTTCCGTTTCAGGAAAGACCTCGTCCGGAGTTCAAGCAAACCACCTTTGAGCGATTTGCTCCTCCAAACGGAAAAACCACTGGACGCGTCGTAATGGGACGCGACTTCGATACTGAAATCGGCGCCCACCGGATCGTCTATCTGAATGTCGGTGAGGCGCAGGGAGTAAAGCCCGGCGACTACTTCCGCATCACGCGCGATTATTCGGCTGCGAAGGACTCTATCGAGTCGCTCGGATTCAACGCTCCCTCTTACGACGACACGCAGAAGGATCCGTCGAAGTTCGACTTCCGCAAGCAGGCAGGCGATTTGCCTCGGCGCTCGGTTGGCGAGTTGATGGTCATCAACGTCAATCAGAACTCATCGACGGCTCTGACGACATACATGCTGGAAGATGCACATCTCGGCGACGGCGTCGAGATGATCGAAGCCACTCCGTTTCCAGCGCCCGCGCCGGAACCGGTAGCCGCGCCTGAGCCGCCCACAATCAGTTGCTCGGTGAGCCGCTCCACAATTCAGGTAGGCGAGTCCGCTAACGTCACCTGCAACGGCGTCGCGGAAGAAGGACATTCCGTGTCGTATAGCTATCAGGCGAGTGCCGGCCAGATCACTCCGCGAGACAGCCGCGCGACGTTTACAGGCACTGCTCCCGGACCGGCGACGATTACGGCCACCGCTACCGACGATCGCAACCTCTCGGCGCAGACGACCGTGAACATCGACGTGCAGGCGGCGCCGACTCCGGTTACGCCGACCACTGCTCCGACGCCGGCACTGCTGAATGAACTCATCTTTAAACCAAACACCGCCCGAGTGGACAACAAAGCCAAGGCGCTGCTCGATGACGATGCGCTTCGATTGCAGCGCGACGCGAACGCCACGATGATTCTGGAAGGGTCGTCGAATCCGTCGGAGAACGATGCTCTTGCCAATCAACGCGCGGATAACGCGAAGGCATATCTGGTGCAAAGCAAAGGCATCGATCCGAATCGAATCCAGACGCGCACTGCGGCGACGAAAACCGGAGCCAAGGTGAACGTCATCATGGTTCCTGCCGGCGCGGGGCCGCAGTAGCGGATATCCCGCGAGATAGGGTTTGGGGCATGCTTCGAGCATGCCCCAATTTTCTTGAACAGAAAATTTATCGGCATACTGGAATCGCAGCTAAGTCTGTAATCGAATGCGTTTTTGCACTTCGGAATGGCGCTCGTGCTGCCGTGGGCGTAGTGCCCAAAAAGGCTAAAATGGTTGCAGCGTTCAGGATGTCCAGTGTCCGCACGGCCATTCAACAAAACTTTACATCCGGTCCCGCCACTTTCCTGCCGGTGCATCGTCTTTCTAATACAGTGAATGCAGGTACTTACCATGAAGATTGCTATCCGAATTGCGATTAGCCTCGCCCTGGCGTGTTCTTTTGCCCCTGCCCAGCAGGCGCCTACCGATCAACCAGGACAAGCCCAGGAGCGCCGTGGCTTCGGCGGTCGCGAATTTCGCGGCACTGCCGGGCAAATCACCGAAATTTCAGGATCGACGCTCAAAATCAAGCTGCGCGACGGCTCGATTGGCACCGTAAACATCACTTCGGACACACGCTTCCGCAAAGCCGGTCAGCAGGCCCAGCTTTCCGACTTCAAAGTTGGCGACAACGTAATGGTCCGAGGCGATTCCACAGGCGATAAGACTTGGACCGCGCAAGTGATAGGTGAAGGTCCCTCGCAGGCGCAAATGCAGGAGATGCAGCAGCGCATGAAAGACGCCATGGGCAAGACTATGGTCGTAGGCGATGTGAAATCGATCGATCCACCCAAGCTCACAGTCACGCGCACCGACAGAGTAGAGCAGATCATCGAGGCCGACGAAAATACTTCCTTCCGTCGCGGACGCGAGGAGAGCATCACTCTGCCCGATATCAAAGTGGGCGACACCATCTTTGCTCGCGGCGAGTTGAAGAATGGAACATTCGTTCCGACGACTGTGAGTGTCGTGCCTCCTGAAATGGCACGCCGCATGAAAGAGAATGGTGGCGGAATGTTCTTCATGGATGCTGGTCCACGACGCGAACGCCAGGGCCAGCAGCCGGCGCAATCAGAAACGCAGCCGAAGTAGTCGGCAAGTGAATTTCTCAGAGCCGGATCAGGACCGGCGGCCGCCCTCGGCCGGGCTTTCGTCCAGAAGCAGTAATTGCAGCGTCATGAAACCAGAATTTCTGGTCCGACCACAGCCTGCCGAGGGTTCCCGCAAGGCGCTCCTATTTAAGACATGAGCAACCGTTCCAATTTTGAATTGCGCATAACCGCTGCAACGTTTGTATTCTTCGCGGCAGCCGCCTTGGCGCAAACGGCCGCAGATACAACCGCCTCTGCCTCCGCGAGTTCTCCGCAGCAAGCACCGGCAATTGCGGTATCGCAATTCCTCGTACGCGGAACGATCAAGGCAGGCGCAACGCCGCTGCCCGGAGTCACAGTCACGGCCTCGAATACCCTCACCGGAAAGAAGGTTTCCACTGCCACTGCGCCTGACGGATCCTTTACGCTGACGCTTCCATCACGCGGACGCTACGTGATCAAGGCCGAGCAGGCAGCGTTCGCGCCGACGACGAAAGAAGTTGTGATCACTCCTGAGACCCCGCAAGCCACGGTCGATGCCGATCTGATGCTCGCCTCGCGCGCGCAAGTGCTGGCGGCACAACAGCAGCAAGGAGCAGCACAGCAGGTCGCGGCTGCACTCGCCAATCGCGGAATGCAGAGCCTGTCAGTCACAGAATCTGACAATGGCGGAATACCAGCCGCCGACACCTCCGGCCAAACCGGCGGACTGCCTTTGAACGGCGCCGGAGCCGAGGCTCCCACCGAGTCTGTTTCTGTTTCCGGCGCAATGGGACAGGCACAGAACTTCGGCATGAATCCTGACGAGCTCGAAGACCGCATCCAGGAGATTCGCGACCGCATTCAGCGCGAGGGCGGCGGAAACGGCAACATGGTTTTCATTGGACCGGGAGAAGGACCAGGCTTCGGCGGCGGTCCTGGAGGAGGGCCGGGGGGAGGACCTCGCGGCGGACCCGGAGGCGGAGGTCCGGTATTGATGCTGGGCGGCCGCATGGTCGGGCGCTTCAACGTGAATCAACCGCACGGCTCCATCTTCTACAGCACCGATAATTCCATCTTCGATGCGGCGCCGTTTGAGATCAACGGTCGCGGCAATTCGGTTGCGCCAGGCCAGAAGTCCGACTACGCGCAGCATTGCTTCGGCGTAACCATCGGATCGCCGTTGAAGATTCCTCACATTGTCAACAGCGAGAAGACGTTTGTCTTCTTCAATTGGACCGGCGGGCGGAACGAGAATCCGTACGACAACTTCTCGACCGTTCCCACGCTTGCTGAACGACAAGGTGATTTCTCAGCGCTAGGCCGGCAGCTGATCGACCCGACCACCGGCCAGCCGCTGCCAGGAAATCAGATTGCGAATATCAATCCCGCAGCGAAGGCGCTGCTTCAGTTCATTCCGCTGCCGAACCTTCCCGGCACTGTCAACAACTTCCACTATGTGACATCGCTGCAGCAGAACAACGATCAAATCGCGATTCGGCTCATTCACAACTTCGGCGAGGGCGCTACGTTCATGCCTGGAGGTGGACGTGGAGGACGAAGTGGACGGGGTGGACGGCGGCTGCAGAACAACATCAATTTCAATCTGAATTACAGCGATTCGAACAACCAGGTTTCGAATCCGTTTCCCACGCTGCTGGGCAACACGCAATCGTCGGGAATCAACACCGGCGTGGGGTGGGTGGCGAGCAAGAACCGCCTTACGAACAACCTGCATTTCAATTACAACCGCAGCCACTCGCACTTGAGCAATCTGTTTCAGGACAACGAGAACGTCGCTGCTTTAGCCGGAATCAATGGGGTGTCGCAGGATCCGTTTAACTACGGTGTTCCCACTTTGGTGTTCAATAACTTCCAAACCGTAAACGATACCGGTGCGAGCCTGATTAACAATCAGACTTTCTCCTGGTCCGACAGCGTGATCTGGCGCCACGGCAAGCACAACGTTCGTTTGGGCGGTGACTTTCGGCGGATCTACAACGACATTCGAAGCGCCCAGAATGCGCGTGGATCATTTACCTTCACGGACGCAGGTACGTTTACCGGATCGAGCAGCGGTTTCGATTTCGCCAATTTCCTCCTCGGCCTGCCGGCCCAGACTTCGATTCAAGGCGGTAGCGCAACCTACAACTTCCGCCAGAACTCGTGGGATCTCTTCGTTCAGGATGATTGGCGCGTCACCGGAAGCCTGAGTCTGAATTTGGGACTTCGGTACGAGTATGTCTCGCCCTTCAGCGAAGCCAACAATCGCATCGTCAATCTTGATGTGAATCCGACGATCACCGCTGCAGCTCCTGTTTTCCCGGGCAGCACTGGACCGTTTACCGGAGGATTCCCGATCACGGTGGTTGAACCGGATCGGAACAACTTTGCGCCGCGCGTTGGATTCGCGTGGCGACCGATGAAGAAGACCGTTGTCCGCGGTGGCTACGGAATCAACTACAACACCGGACAATACGGAAGCATTGTCCAGAATCTCGCGTTTCAGCCACCGTTCGCGTTTACCGAGACGAATGTAAGCTCCGCGTCTCAAATCCTGACACTCGAGAACGGATTCCCTGCTCCAACGGCTGCGGTGACGAACAACTTCGCCGTGGACAAGAATTACAAGCTGGGCTATGTGCAGATTTGGAACCTGAACATTCAGCGCGAGATTACGCCTTCGCTGCTGCTGAATCTCGGATACAACGGCGCCAAGGGCACCGATCTCGACATGGAGCGCGCTCCGAATCGACTGCCAAATGGCCAACTGCGCATCGCCGGTGTTCAACCCTTTATCCTTGAGACTTCGCAAGGCGATTCGATCCTGCACGCAGCCACGGTGCAACTACGCAAGCGCATGCGCCACGGAATGGCTGCGCAGGGGACATATGTTTTCTCGAAGTCCATCGACAACGCTTCGAGCATCGGTGGAATTGGAACTCCCATCGTCGCGCAGAACGATCTCGATCTCGCCGCCGAGCGCGGCCTCTCCAGCTTCGACCAGCGGCACAAGTTCACCGGCAACTTCACCTACGAACTGCCGTTTGGCACCGGCAAAAAATGGCTCAATAACAATGGCGGCTGGCTGGAGAACGTCTTCGGCGATTGGCTCTGGAGCGGCAATGTGACGCTCGCCTCGGGATTGCCCTTCACGCCACGAGTCCTCGGTTCCCCGCTGGATATCGCTCAAGGCCTGAACGGCACATTGCGCGCCAACATCGTCGGCGATCCGTACAGCGGAACTTGTCCCAATGGCTTTCCGGTGGGGACAGTCGAGTGCTGGTTCAATACGTCAGCCTTCGTCATTCCCAGTGTGGGCACGTTCGGCGATGCCCGCCGCAACAGCATCATCGGACCGGGACAGTTCACGTTCGGGATGTCAGTCAGCAAGACCCTGCTGGCGAAAGACACGCGCGCACTCGAACTGCGGATTTCGGCAAACAACGTCTTCAATCATCCGGAGTACACCAATATCGGCACGATCGTTGGAACGCCAACTTACGGGCAGGTGATCGCTGCTGGTCCGATGCGGACCGTGAACTTAAGCGCGAGGTACAGGTTCTGATGAGGTCACTGCTGAATTGCCGCGCGCTCGCCGATCCTGAAAATATTCAGCATCAGCCAAGCGCTGTCATCCTGAGCCCTGACTTTGGGCGAAGGATCTCCGGAGATTGTTTCGGAATTCGACGCCTGCGCTCGGCTCTTGTGCGAGCATGGGTGAGGAGCTTCTTAAAAGCGTTCAAGATCGAATCGCAGGAGATCCTTCGCGCAAAACAGGCGCTTCAGGATGACGGAGCTACAGAGATTGGCTTGCTACAGCGAGCCAGGACCTCCGTAACGATGTTAAGTGCGATCTCGGTTCTCGTTTTTGTTTGGTCCTTTCCCCTACTTGCCCAGGAGACACAATCCACTCAATCCTCCTCTCCCGGCGATTACCGAATTCGCGTCACCAGCGACCTCGTCCTCACGAACGTTGTCGTCCGCGACAAGCAAGGCAATCTCGTCCGCGGGCTTACGAAAGACGACTTCACAGTCTTCGAAGACGGCAAGCAGCAGACGATCTCCAGCTTCGACTTCGAGAATGTCGATGCATTGGCAACTGCCGGGAGTGTGGCCGGTCCGACCATCAGCGGTATGGCTGGCCCGATCAAGATCATTGGGTCGAATCAGCCGGTCAACAAACAAGAGCTGAAAAAGCATCGTCTCATCGTGCTCTTTTTTGACTTCAGCGGCATGGAAGAGGACGACATCGATCGCGCCGTGCAGGCAGCGCAGAACTACGTCGATAAGCAGATGGCGCCGGCCGATCTCGTTGCCGTGATTTCGCTGGACACATCAATGCGCATCGATCAGGATTTCACGAACGACAAGGCACGTCTCGCGGCCGTGCTGCGCGGCTACACCTCGGGCGAAGGACAAGGATTCGCGGCCGGCGACACCGGCACCGCAGAAGGTACGCCGGACACTGGCGGATCGTTCGTAGCTGACGACTCTGAGTACAACCAGTTCAACACCGATCGCAAGCTGCAGGCGATTCAGGCGATTGCCAAGTCGCTCGCCAAGATCGACCAGAAGAAATCCATCATTTACTTCAGCAACGGTATGAGCCGTTCCGGGATTGAGAACCAGGTTGAGCTGCGGGCTGCGGTGAACACTGCCGTGCAATCAAACGTCGCTCTCTACACTCTCGATGTCCGCGGCCTGCAGGCGTTTCCGCCCGGCGGCGAAGCGCAGAGTGCGAGCCTGCGTGGACACTCTGCGTATTCAGGTCAGTCCGTTCTCGATCAATTCAACAGCAACGCTGACAGCCAGGAGACGCTCACTACCCTCGCTGGCGACACCGGCGGCAAAGCCTTCCTCGACAGCAACGACCTCAGCGGAATCTTCACCGCCGTACAGCGTGATACTTCGGCCTACTACGTGCTCGGATACCGCAGCACCAATCCCGAGATGAACGGCAAATATCGGCGCGTGAAGGTCGTTCTGAAGCGTTCCGACTTGAAACTCGAGTATCGCAACGGCTACTACGGACCAAAAGATTACGCGCACTTCAACAAGGAAGATCGCGAGCAGCAGATGCTCGACGAGCTGTCGTCAGAACTGCCCGATGTTGATGTCGCCGTATACATGGCGGCAGCCTACTTCCGCCTCGACGAAGCTCACTACTACATTCCGATCTCGATCATTATTCCGGGATCCCAGGTGCCGTTTGTCACGGAAAAGGACAAAGACCGCGCGACCATCGACATCATCGGCGTGGTGCAGGACGAGCTCAAGCGTCCGATCGGGAACGCGAGAGAGACGGTAAAGCTGGCGGTGGATGAGTCGCGCCAGGTCCGCCGCAAGAACGTGCAGTACAACACCGCGTTCGTGCTGCCTCCCGGCAAATTCCACATCAAGTTCGTCGTACGCGAGAACCAAACTGGGAAGCTTGGATCATTCGAGACGGACATCAACGTTCCCGATTTGAGAAAAGCGCCGCTGAAGATGAGTTCGATCGTGCTCGCGAGCCAGCGGGAGCCGGCGTTGGCCAAGAAGAACAATCCCAACCCGCTGATTCGCGACGGCGAGGAACTGGTGCCGAACATCACGCACGTTTTTACGCCTGACCAGCATCTCTACATGCAGTACGAGGTCTATGATCCGGCCAAGGACAAGCGCGAGCCGCTTCCCATTTCAGGACAGCCTCCCCAGCAGAAGCCCGCGAAGAATGCCGTCCGCGTACTCACGAACGTCGAGTTCCTGCAGGGCAACACAAAGGCCTACGAGACTCCGCTGGTGGAAGCGCGGGAGATCAACGCGCCGGAACGCAAAGCTACCGTTTTCCAGTTGGATGTGCCGCTCTCAAAACTGCGCCCGGGACTGTACACCTGTCAGGTAAATGTGATCGACGATGCCGGCGGCAGCTTCTCATTTCCCAGAATGGCAATCCTGATCCGGCAGCCCGCGAATGTAACCACGACTGCGCAGCAGCAATCCAGCCCGCAGTGAAGCGTGAAGAAGAGAGCTGTGGGCAATTTCTTGCCAAGCTCCTCGCCCGCAGCTTTCGATTTCCTGCAGGAGCTTTCGATTTTCCGGTAACACTTTGGTGCCATCCTTCATCACACCCAATGAACCCACACAGCAATCGGATTGCTGAAAAGCTCAGCGTCAGGAGTGACAGCAAATGAAATTTCTACGCCACGAATGCGAACATCTGCAGAGGTGGCTCATGGTATGGACGCAGGTTCTGATGGGTGAGTTGATCGCAGCGACCAAACCAGCAACTGACTTCAGACGATAGCAGGCGACAGAGGCGACAAAGGCCGCTCTGAAAACGAGCGGCCTTTCTTTTCTATTTGCCTGTTTGTAGCTACTTGAATCTCTTGTTTACCTCATCCCAGTTCACGACATTCCACCACGCAGCCAGGTACTCGGGACGGCGGTTCTGATATTTGAGGTAGTAAGCGTGCTCCCAAACGTCGTTGCCCATGATGGCATGGTGCCCGTCCATGATCGGATTGTCCTGGTTCGGCGTGGAGATGATTTCAAGCTTTCCGGCTTTGCTCCTGACCAGCCACACCCATCCACTGCCGAAGCGTTTGGCGCCCGCATCATTGAACTGCTTTTGAAACTCTTCGAAGCTGCCGAAGGTCTTCTTAATCTCGTCGCCGACGCGGCCGGTTGGCTGTCCTCCGCCTTTGGACTTCATGATCTGCCAGAACATGGTGTGGTTCATATGTCCGCCCGCATTGTTGCGTACGGCCGTGCGGATGTCTTCAGGAACGCTATTGATGTCCCGCAGCAGGTCCTCCACACTTTTGCTGCCGAGCTGCGGATGCTTTTCCAATGCCGCGTTCAGATTATTGACATATGCAGCATGATGCTTATCGTGATGCAGGGTCATGGTTTGCGCGTCGATGTACGGCTCCAGCGCGGAATAGTCGTAGGGGAGCGGCGGAAGTGTGTGCGCCACGGCTTTCTCCTTTATCTTGCAAGTTCAGCCCATGAAGGCCAACCGGCGATGATAAATCAATCGGCGATAGGGCGTGGATGCGCGATGGAACGTCGAAATAAGGTGAAAATCTAACATCGCGTGTTGCGCCCTTTGGCGCGGGTCTGTGCCCGGTTCCCGTGCTATAGTAAGCCCACTTATTGCGCCAATCCCGAATGGCCGGACGGTTACGTTCGATCTGCAAGCAGCGCCGCGCCAGGGCATACAATGTCCACAACCTCAACCACTAAGGCGGCGGCTGGCTCCAGTACTCGTGTCTTACCTCTGCTGGTGAGCTTCGATCAGGAGCCCCAGATCCGCCAGGTGATTGCCGACCTGTCGCGGTACCGCCGAGTTTCCTTTGCAGGTTCGCTGGAACTTCCGACCGATGTCGAGCGCATACTCATCAGTGGAAACGAAGCTCTCCTGCTCAAGCACTACGATGAGCTGCGTCGCCCGAATCTGCGCCTGATCGCGCTTACCGATCACCGCTTTCACGATCCTCGCCTCGACGCTCTGGTGTATGCCTACTTGCCGTCGAGCACTCCGCTGCCGCTCCTCGAACGTACGGTGGACAATGCCATAGACCACGTTCACCTTATCCACGTTCGCGAGCAGGTGAACGAGCGCCTGCGCGGCGTAACGCGCGAGATTCAGGAGCTGAACAAGATCGGCGCGGCGCTCTCGGCAGAGCATCGTCTCGATCGGCTGCTTGAACTGATTCTCACCAAGTGCCGCGAAATCACGAATGCCGATGCGGGATCGCTGTATCTGGTGGAAGCTGCTCCGGAAGAGAAGCCCGCGACAGCCGCTCCCACGCCGCAGATTGCGGCTTCGGCATCCTCAAGTGGATTGCCGGCGGCGCAGCTCTTGAAAGCGCACGACGAAGAGCCCCAGCGCAATCTGCTGCGATTCAAGCTGGCGCAGAACGACTCCATCGAAGTTCTATTCCGGGAATCGACGATGGAGATCGATCACAACTCCATCGCCGGCTATGTTGCCGATACGGGAAAGGTCGTCAACATCGACGACGCCTACCATCTGCCGCCGGACGTTCCATACAGCATCAACCGCAAATTCGACGAGGACTCGGGATACCGTACGCGCTCGATCCTCGCTGTCCCGCTCTACGATCAGAAAGAGCAGATCGTCGGCGTGCTGCAGCTCATCAACGCTAAACGCGACGGCAAGGCGCGGCTGACTTCGATACAGGTGATGAACGAACAGGTGATTCCCTTCGGCCATCGCCAGCAGGACATCGTTACTTCGCTGGCCAGCCAGGCGGCGGTCGCAATCGAAAACAGCCGCTTGTACGAGAACATTCACCGGCTGTTTGAGGGCTTTGTACGAGCATCGGTTATTGCCATCGAAGCCCGCGATCCGACGACTTCAGGTCACTCCTTCCGTGTCGCCAATCTCACCGTCGCGCTGGCCGAAGCGGTGCAGCGCGTCGAGACCGGACCATATGCCAACCTGCGCTTCACTCGCGAGGAGATGCGCGAAATCCGCTATGCCTCTCTGCTGCACGATTTCGGCAAGGTCGGCGTTCGCGAAGAAGTGCTGGTGAAGGCGAAGAAGCTCTATCCCGCACAATTGGAGTTGGTGAAGCAGCGCTTTGATTTCGTGAAACGCTCCATCCAGGCCGAGAAGCTGCAGCAGCGTCTCGACTACGTGCTGGCTAAAGGACGCGAAGAGTACATGGCGAAAGTCGGCCGTTTTGATGACGAGCTTCGGTTGCAGCTTGAGGAGGTCGATCACTACTTCGAGACTGTTCTTAAAGCCGACGAGCCGACGGTGCTACCGGAGGGAAGCTTTGAGAAATTGGCCGAAATCGCTGCTCGCTATTATCGCGATTTCGACGGCAGCGAAAAGCCGCTGCTAACACCTGATGAAGTTCGCCTGCTCTCGATCCGCAAAGGCTCGCTCGACGAGAATGAGCGGCTCCAGATCGAATCGCACGTTGTGCATACCGTCAATTTCCTGCGGCAGATTCCCTGGACATCGGAGATCCGCCACATCCCCGAAATCGCACGCGGCCATCATGAGAAGCTGAATGGACAGGGCTATCCCTATAAGCTCTCTGCGCCGGAAATTCCCGTGCAGACACGAATGATGACTATTTCCGATATCTTCGACGCCCTCTCCGCCGCCGACCGCCCGTATAAGGATTCGGTCAACCTCGATCACGCCCTCGAGATTCTTCAGCTCGCAGTGGACGATGGCGAACTCGACGCTTCGCTGTTCAAGGTCTTCCTCGAGGCAAAGGTGTACGAGAAGTGGAAGGTCGAGCCACACCCGTACTGAGTGGCGTTTCGGCGGCTGCGGCAGCCCCGGTCGGGATGGCCGGCGGCGGAGCGGCTGCGGACGCGGCTCCGGCAGCAGCGGAAGAGAAGAGAATTCATGGTCGTCCTCATCGCAGTTGGCGCGAACAAGATCAACGTCATTAAGGCCGTGCGCGAAGTCACCAGCCTGGGCCTGAACGAAGCCAAGGGCCTGGTCGATGGCGCACCCAAGACGGTGAAGGAAGGCGTCACAAGGAAGAAGCCGAGAACATCAAGAAGAAATTCACCGAAGCCGGCGCAACCGTCGAGATCAAGTAGCAACCGCGCCGAATTCGGCGCGAGTTGTTCGATCGATGACGTTGCAGCGGTTACGTGTTTCAGAATGGCACGGCACGAGCCGTGCTGTTTTTGTCTGTGCGCAGGACCAAACGGAGTGTGTTGCGGCTCGTGTCCCGAGCAAATCTCTAATTCGCTTGATTCGGTTCCTGCGATGAAGATTGAGACTCTAGATGTTTTGCGAGCTGCTTCATGATGTGTTCCATTTGCTCGGCAGAAAGCATGTCCTGGTCTCCCTTGAAATAAAGACTGACGGGAACAATGATTCTTTTTTCAAAGTCCACGAAATACAGCAGACGGTAACCGCCACTCTTTCCCGTTTGTCCGGGAACTCCAATTCTCTTTCCCCATAAGGAACGGGCGTAATTCGGTATCGGATAGCCCTGAGACTCGGGGTCATCGCGCAATTTCTCGATGACCGCGATAAGCTCTTTGACGATCTGTGGATGTTTTTTCTTTGCCTGCTTTAGGTCGCGCAGGAAGGTAGGACACTCGGCATTGACTTTAAACTGACTCAAGAATCGTCTTCCAATCAGTTGAAGGTTCCTCGATCTTCAGTTCGCTCAAGGTCTTCTTCATATTGGAATTGAAATTTTCATCAATTGCCAAACCGAGATATTCGGCAATCTCGTGCACCTGCATCGTCTTGTACTCTAGAGAATCCAGCATGGCTGGCATCGCGGTCTTAACAGACTTGCACACGAATTTATCGAGAATTTCTCTGGTTGTCGAAATCATGAAAACCAACATTTCGCAAAGAGCGCTAATCTGCATCGCCTGAATCTTTAAACTGTCTGCACCCTGCTTTATAGATGCATCAGGATTCTTGCGATGGGAATCGATCAGTTGGCCGAGAGCAAGATCGCAGTCGAAAGCGCCCTTCATTACTTGGATCTCGGCTCGCTCCGATTCATCTTGCTTTATCTCTTTGAGGACAGCACTGCATGCCGCCATTGCTTCATAAGTCGGCTGCATCGTTGCCGCGCTTTCAGCAAAAACCATAGACACTTAGTTGACTCCAGAAGCGGGCACTCTGTGAGCGCCGGACACTTTAATAAAACCTAACTTTTTATGCAAGTTCTTGGCCGATGCGTGCCTGGTAAGCACTATTGGATATGAGTTTGCCAAAAAGCGTTCGCCGCTGCACCAGATATGATGCACAAAAGCCGTAACCGAGGTGCATACTTTGGTCACCCCTTGAGAAGCAACGTACCACGTGCATGGAAGGGGATTGCAGCTAAAAGCGCAGGATTGCATCTAGACACCTTTCGAACGCAGCGAAATGCATACTGCAAAACGTGATCTGCCAAGGCGGTGGCGATGCACCGATCTCGGGTTTCTGCGTCCCTGCGACCAACCCACCCCCAACCTCATCAATATCAACAAGCTCAAACTCCGGCCAAGCTCGCTCTACCAGCTTTCGCCGGGTTTTCTCCCTGTTTCGACCTCGGTACAGCACGTTTGTCTCCACACTTGCAAAGGTGGGGCTCGCGTAGGCTATAATGTTTTGATTCGAGGCGGAATTCAGATTTGATCGAGGCGTGGGCAGCGCGGGCATAGGGTCCGCTGTCTTCGTCCTCATTGGGATAGAGTTCGCTGGCGGCGGACTTCGACACAGGCCTTAAGAACTGGCGCGGGAAACTTACAAATTAAATTCTGTTTGCGCTCGCATGGCGCCTGCGCAGAGCTTTGCTCTTGCGTTGGCGTCCTCGTGTCTGTGTTGCTGCTCCGCTCCTATATAGCTCAATTCGCTTCGATTTCAAAATGATTTTTTCTTAACCGAAGTTACGGACGGGTTCGGTTGAGGAGCAAACAATTTTGATGCGTCCTATGGTTCGAGGTTGGATGCGTCCCTTCCGTCCGGCGACTGATTACGAAAAACAAATGGTGAGCTGACGTGTCCCGCTCAGCGGGATGCGGCGGCAAGGGCGAGCTGCGCTGCAGCGAAGCCGCAACAGATTCCAGGAGTCATAATGCCTAATAATAACCACCGTGCTCGTCGCACTCGTCTTGATTTCAGCAAAATTCCAGCCACGATTCAGATTCCCAATCTGATCGAAGTGCAGAAGCGCTCCTACGATCGCTTTCTGCAGATGGATAAGCTGCCCAGCGAGCGCGACGACAGCGGCCTTCAGTCTGTCTTCCAGTCCGTGTTCCCGATTACGGACTTTCGCAATGTCTCTCAGCTCGAGTTCGTGGACTACGCCATCGGCAACTGGGAGTGCAAGTGCGGACACCTCAAGGGTCTCCATCACCTGCGCACCACCTGTCGTAATTGCGGAGCCACGGTCATTACCGATCCGTTTCACCCCGGCGAAGTTCTTTGCGGGAAGTGCGGAACTTACAACGCCAACACCCCCGACTTCTGCAACAAGTGCGGCGACCCTGTCGGACTTCAGCTCAAGTACGACGTAAACGAATGCGAAGAACGCGGCATGACGTACTCTGCGCCGCTGAAGGTCACCATCCGCCTCACGATCTTCGACAAAGACGCGGAGACCGGCGCCAAGAGCATCCGCGACATTAAAGAGCAGGAAGTCTTCTTCGGCGACATCCCGCTCATGACCCAAAACGGGACGTTCATCGTGAACGGCACCGAGCGCGTGATCGTCAGCCAGTTGCACCGCTCCCCCGGCGTCTTCTTCGAGACCGCGAACAACCGCACCTACTTCCTCGGCAAGATCATTCCTTACCGTGGCTCGTGGGTCGAATTCGAATACGACCAGAAGAACACGCTGTACGTCCGCATCGATCGCAAGCGTAAATTCCTAGGCACCATCTTCCTGCGCGCTCTCGGTCTGCGCTCCGACGAGGACATTCTTCGCACGTTTTACACGGTCGATAAGATCGCTATTAAGGACAAGAAGCTTTACTGGACACTCGAGCCGAACATCGAGCGTCCGACCAACCTGCTTGGCGTGAAGCTGGCACACAGCATCAAGACCAAGAGCGGAGAAGAGATCGCGCACTCCGGTCGAAAGATTTCGCCTGCGGTTCTGAAAGAAATTCAGAAGGCGAAGATCACCGACATTGAGATCGACAACACCGACCTCGAAGGCGCCTTCGTTGCCGCCGATGTCGTCGATGTCAACAGCGGCGAGATTCTGCTCGAAGCCAACACGGAACTCGCTGCCGACAAGCTCTCGAAGATGATCGATGCCGGCATCACCGAGCTGCATCTGTTCTTCCCTGAGCGCGACGACGTAGGCAACGTGATCTCCAACACGCTGCGCCGCGATTCCTTCAAGAGCCCGCAGGAAGCGCTGATCGAGATCTACCGAAAACTGCGTCCAGGCGATCCGCCGACGCTCGACACCGCAACCGCTCTCTTCCAGGGGATGTTCTTCGACCCGCGCAAGTACGACTTTTCACGCGTGGGCCGCTTGAAGTTCAACATCAAGCTGTACGAGAAGAACGATCAGACCTCGCTCGAACAGCGCACCTTGGAGCCGGAAGATTTCTACGCGACCATCCGCTACCTGCTCAAGCTGCGCAAAACCATTGGCATCGTCGATGACATCGATCACCTCGGGAACCGCCGCGTTCGCGCGGTCGGCGAGTTGATGGAGAACCAGTTCCGAATTGGTCTTGTGCGCATGGAGCGCGCCATCAAGGAAAAGATGAGCGTGTACCAGGAGATGTCCACGGCCATGCCGCACGACCTGGTCAACGCCAAGCCGGTGATGGCCGCGATCCGCGAGTTCTTCGGCTCATCGCAGCTCTCGCAGTTCATGGATCAGACCAACCCGCTCTCGGAGATCACGCACAAGCGTCGTCTCTCCGCGCTTGGGCCGGGCGGCCTGTCGCGTGAGCGCGCTGGATTCGAAGTCCGCGACGTTCACCCCACGCACTACGGACGTATCTGCCCGATCGAGACGCCGGAAGGTCCGAACATTGGACTTATTTCGTCGCTCTCGTGTTACGCGCGCATCAACGACTATGGCTTCATCGAGTCGCCGTATCGTCGCGTGAAAGGCGCGCGTGTGCAGGACTTCGTGCAAGTCGTCAACAGCGGCGATAGCGAGTACCGCGTCGGCGATCACGTTGAGCTGCACGAGCTCGAGCGCGTGAACGAAGAGCTCAAGGCAAAACGCAAGAAGCCGGCAGACTACGAGCCGTTCTCCTTCTACCTGTCAGCGTGGGAGGAAGATCGTCACGTCATCGCGCAGGCCAACGTTGAACTCGACGACAAGGGCCGCCTCGTGAACGAATTGGTCAACGCGCGCAAGGCGGGCAACTTCGTCCTTGTTCCGCGCGATGAAGTCGATTACATCGACGTTAGCCCCAAGCAGCTTGTATCGGTCGCTGCATCGCTGGTTCCCTTTTTGGAACACGACGACGCCAACCGCGCGCTGATGGGCGCGAACATGCAACGTCAGTCGGTGCCGCTGCTCAAAGCCGAAGCGCCGATCGTCGGCACGGGAATGGAAGGCGTCACAGCGCGTGACTCCGGAGCTGTGGTTCTGGCACGCCGCAACGGCATCGTGGATTCGGTGGACTCGGAGCGCATCATCGTGCGCGTCGAGGGTGAGCACCATCCCACGCAGTTGTCGCGCGAAGTTGGAAGCGACATCTATCAACTCATCAAGTTCAAGCGCTCGAACCAGAACACGTGCATCTCGCAGAAGCCCATCGTTCGCAAGGGCGACCGCGTCGTCAAAGGACAAGTCATCGCCGACGGTCCTTGCACCGACATGGGCGAACTGGCGCTCGGACGCAACGTCCTCGTCGCCTTCATGCCATGGCGCGGCTATAACTTTGAAGACGCGATCCTCGTTTCCGAGAAGCTGGTGAAAGAGGACTACTACACTTCCGTACACATCGAGGAGTTCGAGATCGAAGCCCGCGATACCAAGCTCGGTCCCGAAGAGATCACGCGCGACATTCCGAACGTCTCGGAATCGGCGCTGCGCGATCTCGATGAGAGCGGCGTCATTCGCATCGGCGCCACCGTTCACGCCGGAGACTTCCTCGTAGGCAAGGTCACGCCGAAGGGCGAGACGCAGCTTACGCCGGAAGAGAAGCTTTTGCGCGCGATCTTCGGTGAAAAGGCCGGAGACGTTCGCGATGCTTCGCTCACCTGCCCGCCGGGAATAGAAGGCACCGTCGTTGACGTGAAGATCTTCTCGCGCAAGGGTCAAGAGAAGGACGAGCGCGCGAAGGCAATCGAGGCTTCCCAAATTGAGAAACTCGAAAAGAACCTCGCCGACGAGATTCGAATTCTCACCGACGAGCGTCTGAAGCGCCTTGAGAACATCCTGGGCGGCAAAGAAGTCCAGGCCGACCTGCACGATGAGCGCACCAACAAGCGTCTTCTTACCAAAGGCGCGATTCTCGATCGCGAAACCATCGAGCGCATCTCGACCCGCAACTTGAAGCGCATTAAGTACGACAACAAAGATCCGCGCGTCAACGAGCAGATCGACGAGATCGAAGAGATGACCTCGCGCCAGATCGATGTTCTGCGCAAGATCGTTAACGAGAAAATCTCGAAGCTGCAGAAGGGCGATGAACTGCCGCCGGGCGTAATCAAGCTGGTGAAGGTCTATATCGCCATGAAGCGCAAGCTTTCCGTCGGCGACAAGATGGCCGGACGCCACGGCAACAAGGGCGTGATCGCGCGCATTCTGCCCGAAGAAGATATGCCGTATCTGCAGGACGGAACGCCGGTTGAGATCGTTCTCAATCCGCTCGGCGTGCCTTCCCGTATGAACGTCGGACAGATTCTCGAGACGCACCTTGGCTGGGCCGGACACGACCTGGGCAAGCGCATCTCGAAACTGCTTGCCGATAACTCGCGCGAGGAAGCGTTGCGTCGCGAGTTGCGACAGATCTTCAAAGAGACGCCGTACCTCAAGTCGCTCACCGACATCGATGACGAGACGCTGCTCTCAGTCGCCGAAGGCATGAAGAAAGGCGTCTTCTTCGGAACGCCGGTCTTCGACGGAGCGACCGAGAAGGAAATCAAGTCGCTGCTCGACCAGTCCGGACTTCCCACTTCGGGAAAGACCGAACTCTTCGACGGCATGACCGGCGAGAAGTTCGAACAGCCGGTAACCGTCGGTTACATCTACATGCTCAAACTTTCGCACCTGGTGGACGACAAGATTCACGCGCGCTCCATCGGCCCGTACTCGCTCATCACGCAGCAGCCGCTGGGTGGAAAGGCGCAGTTCGGCGGACAGCGCTTCGGAGAAATGGAAGTCTGGGCGCTCGAAGCTTATGGCGCAGCCTACATCCTGCAGGAGCTGCTCACGGCGAAGTCCGACGACGTCTATGGCCGCACGAAGATCTATGAGGCCATCGTCAAAGGCGAAGCCGCCATCGAGCCGGGTGTGCCTGAGTCGTTCAACGTATTGATTCGTGAGTTGCAGTCGCTGTGCCTGGACGTGGAGCTGATCAAATTCAAAGAGCGTCCAGCATTGGCTGCGGCCGCCGATTAAGCAGTAGGGAAGGGCACGACTTCAGTCGTGCCTCACAGGACGTTTTAATAGTTCGGCTTTAGCCGCTGAGGTCGAGTTATCGGACCTCAAGCGCTAAAGCGCAAAAAAAAAATCGAGAATGCGCAGGACGGCACGACTAAAGTAGTGCCCTTGCCTGAGGCATTCGGAAGCAGTTTTAACTTACATTCGGCACGTTTCCGTACGTGCCAAAACGCAGTTTTCTTGTCATTCCGGAACGGGAATGACGAAACGAAACGGAGGACACTTTGTACCGTTCGAGCCCGTTCGACCTCGGCAACGCCGTCACCGACTTCGACAGCATCCGCATCAGCCTGGCTTCGCCAGAGCGTATTCGGAGCTGGTCGCACGGTGAGGTCACCAAACCGGAAACCATCAACTACCGCACCTTCAAGCCGGAGCGCGATGGCCTGTTCTGCGCGCGCATTTTCGGCCCAGTCACAGATTGGGAGTGTCTCTGCGGCAAGTACAAGCGCATGAAGCACCGCGGAGTCATCTGCGACAAGTGTGGCGTGGAAGTCACACTCTCGAAAGTTCGCCGTGAGCGCCTCGGACACATCGAGCTCGCATCGCCCTGCTCGCACGTGTGGTTCTTTAAGGGACTGCCCTCGCGCATCGGCCACCTGCTCGATATCTCTCTGCGCGAACTTGAGTCCGTTCTCTACTTCGAATCCTACGTCGTTCTCGAGCCCGGCGATGCTCCGGTAAAGGAAGGCGAGGTCATTAAAGAAGAGAACAAGTTCCGCGAACTCGACCAGCAATTCCGCGCCACCGGGTTCAAGGCCATGATGGGCGCCGAAGCGATCAAGGAACTGCTGAAGCGCGTCGATGTCGATGAACTCGCTACCGAACTGCGCGAGCACATGAAGGCAGAGACCTCGCTGCAGAAGCGCCTCAAGTATTCGAAGCGCCTCAAAGTTGTCGAGGCCTTCCGCAAGTCGGGCAACAAGCCGCAGTGGATGATTCTCGACGTGCTGCCGGTGATTCCTCCGGAGCTTCGTCCTCTAGTTCCTCTCGATGGCGGACGCTTCGCGACTTCAGATCTCAACGATCTGTATCGCCGCGTTATTAACCGCAACAACCGTCTGAAGAAGCTGATGGACCTTCACGCTCCTGAAGTGATCGTGCGCAACGAAAAGCGCATGCTCCAGGAAGCGGTGGACGCTCTGTTCGACAACGGTCGCCGCGGCCGTGTGTTGCGCGGTGCGAACAACCGTCCGCTGAAGTCGCTCTCTGACACGCTGAAAGGCAAGCAGGGGCGCTTCCGCCAGAACCTGCTCGGAAAGCGCGTCGATTACTCCGGACGTTCCGTGATCGTTGTCGGTCCCGAATTGAAACTGCATCAGTGCGGACTGCCGAAGAAGATGGCTTTGGAACTCTTCAAGCCATTCATCTATCACCGCCTGGAGCAGACCGGCCAGTGCACGACCATCAAGCAAGCCAAGGAAATGGTCGAGCAGCAGGACCCGGTCGTTTGGGACATCCTCGAAGAAGTCATTAAAGATCACCCGGTCCTGTTGAACCGCGCGCCAACGCTTCACCGCCTCGGCATTCAGGCGTTCGAGCCGGTACTGGTGGAAGGCAAGGCGATCAAGATTCACCCGCTCGTCTGCACGGCGTTCAACGCCGACTTCGACGGCGACCAGATGGCGGTCCACATTCCGCTCTCTCCGGAAGCGCAGGTCGAAGCCAGCGTACTGATGCTGGCGTCGCACAACATCCTCTCTCCCGCTTCGGGACAGCCGATTACCGTGCCCACGCAGGACATGGTGCTTGGCCTGTACTACCTGACCAAAGGCCGTCCGGGAACCAAGGGTGAGGGACGTTCGTTCGCAACGGTGGAAGACGTTCTGCTCGCGCTCGAAGCCAAAGAAGTGGAGACGCTCAGCCCGATCCGTCTGCGATATACCGGCGAGGTCCTCGATCTCACCACGGCGTACGACGATCAGGATCTGCTCCATACCGAGCCGACGAACTACGATCGCCAGTATCTGAACACGACCGTTGGCCGCGTGATCCTCAACGACGCGCTTCCCAAAGGCATGCCGTACATCAACGGACTGCTGAAGAAGAAGGGAATCGGCCAGCTCGTTAACTACGCGTACCTGCGCTTTGGTCTGGAGACGACCGTCAAGATGCTCGATGGCATCAAGCAGCTCGGCTTCAACTACGCCACGCGCGCTGGACTGTCGATCGGCATCGACGACATGGTCATCCCCGACGACAAGTACACGCTGGTGCGCGATGCCGAGAAGCAGGTCATCAACGTTCAGCAGCAGTATCTCGACGGCGCCATCACCAACGGCGAACGCTATAACAAGGTCATCGAAATCTGGTCGGCGATCACGGAAAAAGTTGCCGATGAGATGTTCGACGAACTCAAGCAGCAGGACAAGGCCGGCGCGATCAATCCGATCTACGTTATGGCCGACTCCGGCGCTCGCGGTTCGAAGCAGCAGATTCGCCAGCTCTCGGGCATGCGCGGATTGATGGCCAAGCCTTCCGGCGAAATTATCGAGACGCCAATCACTGCGAACTTCCGCGAAGGCTTGAACGTGCTGCAGTACTTCATCTCAACGCACGGCGCGCGTAAGGGATTGGCCGACACCGCTCTCAAGACCGCGGACTCCGGCTATCTCACTCGCCGCCTGGTTGACGTCGCGCAGGACGTGATCGTTTCCGAGCAGGATTGCGGAACGCTCGACGGCATCTACGTCGGTTCCATTGTGGAATCGGGGGAGATCATCGAGCCGATGCGCGACCGCATCGTAGGCCGCGTTTCGCTCGAGAAGATCAAAGACTACGAAGGCAATGTGATCGTCGATGTGAACCAGGAGATCACCGAAGATCTCGCCGGCGCTATTCAGGCTGCGGGCATCGAGCGCGTGAAGATTCGCTCTGTGCTCACCTGCGAATCGAAGCGCGGCGTCTGTATCATGTGCTACGGACGCAATCTCGCCTCCGGCCGTCTGGTCGAGTTGGGCGAAGCCGTAGGCGTAATCGCAGCGCAGTCAATCGGCGAGCCTGGCACGCAGCTCACGATGCGTACCTTCCACATCGGCGGTACGGCATCGCGAGTCTCCGAGCAGTCGCGCCTCGAAGCCAAAAACAACGGTTCCGTCCGCTTCATCAACCTGCAGACCGTTAAGTCCAAATCCGGCGATCTGGTTGTCATGAATCGTGCCGGTTCGATCGCGGTCGTTGACGATCGTGGACGCGAAAAAGAGCGCTACTCGGTCGTGTACGGCGCCAAGCTGAAGGTCGTTGACGGCGATCATGTGCAGCTTGGACAAGTGCTGGTCGAGTGGGATCCGTACACCTTCGCGATCCTCACCGAAATCGGCGGCACCGTGCAGTTCAAGGACCTGCAGGAAGGCGTCACGCTGCACGAAGAAGTGGACGAGGTCACCGGACTCTCGCGTCACGTCGTTGGCGAGTCGCCCGATGAGAAGCGTCAGCCGGCGATCGCGATCAAGGGTGGCAAGACAACCCGGCGCTACCTCATGCCCAGCCGCGCGCACCTCATGGTGCAGGACGGCGACGAGGTCTTCCCGGGAGACGTGCTGGCCAAGATCCCGCGCGAAACCACGAAGACGAAAGACATCACCGGCGGTCTGCCGCGTGTGGTCGAACTCTTCGAAGCCCGCAAGCCGCGCGAGACTGCGATCATCAGCGAAATCGATGGCGTGGTGAAGTTCGGCGAGGTCTCAAAAGGACAGCGCAAGATCTACGTCACCGCCGACAACGGTACCGAAAAGGAATACTCGGTTCCGCGCGGCGTCCACATCAACGTGCAGGAAGGCGAGCGCGTGAAGGCCGGCGAGCCGCTCATGGACGGCCCGTTGAACCCGCACGACATTCTCGCTGTGCTCGGAGAGAAAGAACTGCAGAGCTATCTGGTGAACGAAATCCAGGAAGTCTATCGACTGCAGGGCGTGAACATCTCCGACAAGCACATCGAGACGATCGTTCGCCAGATGATGCGTTGGGTGAAAGTCGAAGACGTGGGAGACACTTCGTTCCTGCTCGAACAGCAGATCGACAAGTTCCGCTTCCGCGAAGAGAACGAGCGCGTGATCGCCAATGGAGGCCGCCCGGCAACGGGACGTCCGCTCCTGCTCGGCATCACGAAAGCTTCGCTCTCGACCGACTCGTTCATCTCGGCGGCGTCGTTCCAGGAGACCACGCGCGTGCTCACCGAAGCGTCCATCCAGGGCGCGGTCGATCACCTGCGCGGACTCAAAGAGAACGTCATCGTCGGACGCCTCATCCCGGCCGGCACCGGCATGGAGTACTACCGCAACGTCCGCCTAAGTCCCGAATTGGAACAAGCGGCCGCCAAAGTGCAGGAGGAAGTCTCCCAAGCCTACGCCGAAGCCGAACGCGCATTGGAAATCATGCGCCAGGAAGGCGAAGCAGAAGAACTGGCAGCGGAGTAAAGGAAGCTACCGGCTTCCAGTTATCAGCCGCCAGCAAAACCAACGGAGCGGGCGCCCTCGCCCGGGTGTTAGGTCGCAAAAACGAAAAGCGCGGAGCAGATGCTCCGCGCTTTTTTATTTACAGTCTTATCCGTGTAATCCGTGGGCGCAGCCTCCGTGCGAATCCGTGTCGTGTTTTGGTGCTAAAGCGCTTAAGGGATTCGAATGACCATCCCACTACCTGGTTCCAGCGAATGTAGAGCCTCTCTAACGGCAGGCACGAACGGCTCCAAGTCCTCGATCCTGTTTGTTTTTGCATTGACAATGAGAATTGCCAACGAAGAGCGCGATTTGACTTCATAATTGAACCGCTGATCCACCGTGAGCAGAACGTCGAAATGCCCTTCGGCCATTCGTGCGAGTATTCCGTTTTTCTTACCGGACCAACCCATCTCCTGCACGGTCTTACATTCGTGTTCAGCAAAATGCAGCTTCAGATCGCGAGGTAAGCACTCATCGAGGAGGAGCCTCATCGCAGAGTCGCGATCAGCGATTCCTTAGCCTGCTCGAGAGCAGCGACCGCGTGTTCGCGCTTAACGGAAGGGAACTGCTCGAGGAATTCGTCGAGGCTGTAGCCTCCTTCCAAATAGTCGAGGAGATTCTTGAATGGAACGCGAGTACCGCGGAATACCGGCACTCCGTTGAGTATCTCCGGGTCGCGGACGATGATCGGCTGGTCATCTTTCATAGCATCACGATTTTATTACGGTTCTTGTCTCATCCGTGAAACCCGTGGGCGTAGCCTCCGTTTCGTGTTTTGGTTTTGCTTTTCTCCGCCTCTGCCTACGAGCGGACTGCATCTGAACACCTGTGCCCGAGCAATCTGATCAGCTGAAAGAAAAGACGCTTTCGTTCATGCTGCGGGCATTGCGCCACCGCAACTACCGCCTCTTCTTCGGCGGCCAAAGCGTCTCCCTGATTGGCACCTGGATGACACGCCTTGCCACCAGCTGGCTCGTCTATCGGCTCACGCACTCGGCTCTATTGCTGGGGCTAGTTAGCTTCGCCGGGCAGATCCCAACCTTCCTGCTCGCCCCATTCGCCGGCGTTTGGGTCGATCGCTGGAACCGCCATCGCGTCCTCGTCGTCACCCAAGTTCTGGCCATGCTGCAATCGTTCGCGCTGGCTGCACTGGCGCTGGCGAACATCATCACCGTCTGGGACGTCCTCTGGCTCAGCCTCTTCCAGGGCTTGATCAACGCCTTTGACATGCCCGCGCGCCAGGCGTTCGTCGTGCAAATGGTCGAAGACCGCCGCGATCTCGGCAATGCTATCGCTCTGAATTCTTCGATGGTGAATATGGCGCGCCTCATCGGACCGTCACTCGCAGGCATGGTGATCGCCGCCGTCGGCGAAGGCTATTGTTTCCTGATCGACGGCATCAGCTACCTCGCCGTGATCGCCTCGTTATTACTGATGAACATCACCGCGCTGCCAAAATCGCGTGCGCCGCGAAGCACCTTCAGCGAACTGCGCGACGGATGGAACTACGTCTCGGGATTCGCGCCTATTCGCTCCATCCTTCTTCTCTTAGGCCTGGTCAGCCTAATGGGGATGCCATACGCCGTGCTCATGCCGATCTTCGCCGGAAAAATCCTCGGCGGAGGTCCGCACACACTCGGCTTCCTGATGGGAGCAGTAGGAGTCGGAGCGCTCACCGGAGCTTTTCGTTTGGCAGCCCGCCGTTCCGTTCTGGGACTCGGCCGTCTGACGGCCATCTCAGCAGCCGTATTCGGCGCCGGACTCGTCGCCTTCTCGCGCTCGCACTGGCTCTGGCTGTCGCTCATCCTGATGTTCGTCGTGGGCATTGGCATGATGCAGCAGATGGCCTCGAGCAATACCATCCTGCAGACGATCGTCGAAGAAGACAAACGCGGACGCGTGATGAGCTACTACGCCATGGCCTTTACCGGCATGGCTCCATTCGGAAGCTTGCTCGCAGGCACGGTAGCCAACCGCATCGGCGCTCCGGATACGTTGCTGATCACGGGAGCATGTTGCGTAGCGGGAGCAATCTGGTTCGCCCGCGAACTACCAGAGATTCGCCGCCTGGTCCGTCCCATTTATCAAGAGCTAGGCATCCTTCCCGAAATGGCAACGGGCCTGCAGCAGGCATCGCAGCAGGAAGAGGCGGCGGGGTGAGGAATCGGTGATCGGGAGAAGATCTCAGGTCAGTACCGCCCGCGGTAGCGGGTGGGTCTGCATGGGACTCGCCCATCTGCTACCACAGACGGTACTGACAATCGATGACCCGATCACCCGATCACCCGATCCGGTCAACCGATCTCTCAATAGCCACCAGCCTTGCCATCCATTACTCTGTTTCCCAATGCTCCACCTGGTGACGCACTTTCGCCGCGCGGTATGGCGCGCGTTTGAGCACGACGCTTTCGCCACCGCAAAGGCCGCTGCGTATTCCTCGATTCTCACGCTCTTTCCTGCATTCCTCGTCCTCGCCTCGATCGTCGGTGTGTCGCAGGACACGGTCGCTTTCACCCGCGAGATAGCTTATGCGATCGGCAAAGTCCTTCCAGCCGGGACCACTGCCCTGGCGCTCGCTTACTTCAACACCAGCAAGATTCGCCCGGTACACGTGATCTTCTCGGCATCGTTGGTCGCCGTCACTGCAGCGAGCGGCGTGATGGTCTCCTGGATGTCAGCATTCCGCCGCGCGTACGGCATCCAAGGCAATCCCTGGGGATTCTGGAAAGAACGCGCAATGGCCTTCCTGTTAATTCCCATCGCGGCATTCCCGATGGCGTTCGCCACGCTGATCGTCGGTTTCGGCAACCAGGTGCAGAACTGGCTCTCGCTGCACACGATCTACGAACTACGTGGAGCCGTGTTCTTGCTGTGGACCGCAGGGCGCTGGACGATCGGCATCCTCACAAGCATCGCGGTAATCGCACTCATCTATCACCTCGCAATTCCGCGAACGCAATCGTGGCAAAGGGTGTTGCCCGGAGCGGTGCTGGCGACAGTAATGTGGTTCGGAGCGACCCTTGGATTCGGATGGTATGTCACCAATTACGCCAATTACGCCGTGATCTATGGTTCACTGGCGGCAGTAATTGCGCTGCTGGTATGGCTGTATCTAGTCTCGATAGTGGTGCTGATCGGCGCCGAATTCAACGCGTTGGTCTTCCCGAAACGGGAGATGTGAAGCGAGAACAGAACCGGCGGCGGTAGCCGGTGGGGCAGCCGCGTTTTTTGCGGCTGCGTGCTTTACCGGATGGAAGCCGCGAAGAGGATCGCTATCCTATGATTCATCTTGAGCGCAGCCGCGAAACAAGCGGCTGCCCCACCGCCTACCGGCGCCGGTTCTGTTCGCCTGGTTGTATCGAGCCGCGTAGCATTCCTTCCACGCGCTTCAAGTCTTCTTCGGTATCCACTCCAACGGTGTCGAACGGCGTTTCCGCCACATGAATCTCGATCCCATGATCGAGGAACCGCAACTGTTCCAGACGCTCAGCCCTCTCCAGTTCCGATTCGGGCCAGGAGCAAAACTTCTCCAGCGCCTCGCGCCGGTAGGCATAAAAGCCGAGATGCTTGAAGCGCCGCACCGTTCCGGAATTGTCGCGATCGAAGGGAACAGTCGCGCGAGTAAAATAAAGCGCTCCACCCAATAGATCCGTTACGACTTTCACCGCATTGGGAGTGCTCACATCCGCCGATGCGCAAGGCGTCTTAATCGTGGAAACCAGCACGCGCGAATCCTGCATCGGCCCGAGCAGCGCCGAGATATGCTCAGGCCGAGCCAGCGGCTCATCGCCCTGGACATTCACATAAACGTCCGCCGGAATCCGCTGCGCAACTTCCCACACACGATCGGTCCCGCTGCGATGCGCAGAAGAAGTCATCTCCGCTCGCCATCCATGCTGCTTGCAAACGCCGAGCACTTCTTCTGAATCTGTAGCGACAATCACGTCGGCAAGCTGCGGACATCGCCGTGCCGCCTCGACAACATAGGCCAGCATGGGGCGCCCAGCAATCTCGCGCAGAACCTTGCGTGGGAGACGAGTGGAAGCGAGTCGGGCGGGAATGATGGCGAGTGCGTGCATAGCAGCTTCTAAGCTACTAAGCTTCTAAGCTGCTAAGCAAAACCTTTTCACCTCCGTGCTCTCCGTGACTCCGTGGTGAAAAGGCTTTTGGCTTAGAAGCTCAGCAGGTTAGCAGCTCAGGAGCTTCTTTCCTTCGCTTGCAGCATCGTAAACGCCCCCGTGCTGATCGCCAGCGCAGCTCCATCTTTGCCATCGTGATAGAGACCCACGGCGAACACGACAAGCAAGATCGCCCACACATTCGTATGGACGGCGTTGAGAACGCCGATCAGCGCATTCAGCACGCCGACCATCTCCTGAAATGCTTCGGAAAGCTTCGTCATCGCTGAGTCCTCCCAATCACGTAACCTGTCGCGCCGAAGATCGCTCCCCATTTGGCAATGCGTTTCGCGCGTTGCCACACACTACCGCCCTTCGCTGACTTCTTCGCGGCATCAAGCTCAACCTGCTGCCGTGAAATGATCTCCTGCTGATCCTTCGTCTGCTGCTGAAGCTCATCGCGTTCGATCGTGCACTCTTTGCAGCTGAGCGCGTACTGGGCGCGATCGACCCGCTGGTCGCGCGTGAGCGTCGCGCTCGGAGCATCCGGCGGAGCTTTCGCAGGATTACCGCCAGGCTGAATCGGAGCCTGCATCGGCACAAGCTCGCGAATGATTTCAGGAGCCCGTGCCGGCTGAACGAACAATTGTTTGCGCTCACGCTCGAGCTCCGCGATCTGCGACGCAGCATCGTTCCGTGCCTCAGCGATGCGCTGCTCAATCTGAGCGATGTCCGACTTCTGTGTTTCGATTACCGCCTCGCGCCGAGCATCATCGCGCACATGATCGCGCCAGGCGGAACTTGCGACGAGCACGAGCACGCAGGCGACAGCGAAAACTGAAAGATACAGTTTGTGAATATTCATAACGATGAACCTTGCTGTGAATGAGGCTAAAAACCTGACGCGGATTGCGCGGATGGGACGCGGATTCACGCGGAAGTATTGGAAAGCTAAGAAAATCAATGATTTGTTGCCACTCCAATCGAAAGATCCGTGAAATCCGTGCGCGAAGCGTCCGTGCGATCCGTGTCGGGTTTTGCTGTTGCCTTTGCCGTTTAGGCTCGCGCTCGGGCAAGCCATCCACGCAGATATTGCCGGGACGATGGACGCTTCGCCGAAAGCTGTTGATAAAAATCCTCGGAGCTTTCGCGCAGATGAATCAGTAGCAGATCCGGATCGCATTGATTGATGGCAGCGAGCGTTTGTTCCCCAAGCACGCCATCTTCGTCGAGCGTAAACGTCGTGCTCCCATTCAGAGCGCGCTGACACAGCACGATCGCCTGCCTCGCGCCCATGTTGACCGACATGTCGAGTAGTTTGTCTGCGACGCGCTGATCTTCGATGTCATCGCCGCAGATCGGCTTCCAGTATTCGTATCGATAAATCTCGCGCGCAGTCCGCAATGCCGCCTCGGGAGGACCCGCATAGAAGTCGTGTCCCAGATTGGGATGGAACCGTTCGGCGATTCCGAAGCGAGTGCGTCCGCCCGAATCTTCGGTAACGACTCCGCTCAGATGCGGATCTTCGTTGCGGAGGACAAAAGCAAGCGCTTCGTCAAAGTTGGCCATGAAACAAGCTCCTGAGCTGCTAAGCGGCTAAGCTTCTAAGCGAAAACAAAATGTTTGTTGCCACAAGGCGCCTAGAAGGAACTTTGGCATCGACGATACGTCAAGGAGAGCGACAAGCCAGCTCCGAAGGAGCGGAATGTCTTAGCCCACGTGCGTAAGCCGTGGGTCGCAGATTTGCGGAGACGGAGCCCCGAAGGGGCGGCATTGATTGCGGTGTGCAGCACTAGAATGTCGCCCCTTCGGGGCTCAAGCCGTTTCTGTCGCCTCACCCACGGCTCACGCACGTGGGCTAAAACATTCCGGCCCTTCGGGCCTCGCTGCAATGAGTTGCTATACAAGGCTGCAGCACCCACTAGAATCTTTTCCTCTGCAGATCCCGCTCAATCGCATCAAGCGTGCGCTGCATTTGCGCGAGGCGCTGGTCGAGCATTCGGTCGCGGACTTCCTGTTCCGGACGCGGCACGACATCGCGATCAAAGCGCTGCTCCAACTTGCCTTGATTCTTCTCAACATCGGCCATACGTGCCGACAACGTGGCGAAGTTCGCCACCCATCCGCCGATGAGCACGAGCACCACGAGCAACGTGTGCGCGTTGGGTTTTGGCAAACGTGGAAGGATCGAATTTTTCTTGAGAGTCATTGATTGCTCCTGCGAAAACTAGGAAGAGCGAACACGAAGGTCACGAAGTTCCGCATGGAGGTCACGAAGGGTTCTCCGTGACCTTGCCGTTTACTTCGTGACCTTCGTGTTAACCTTGGGCCTTTACTGCGGTTCAACTTCGACCGTCACGTTCACCCCGCTGGCCTGCGTAGTGCAGCCGGAGGCGGTGTACTGCAACTGGATAGTGTCCCCGCTGGCAACCAAGAAGTTGGGATTCACGAGGCTGGTATTTCCTGCGCCGTTGGCGAGCGTCGCCACCGACGTATTCGAGCTTTGCGCCACGTCATGCACGAAGAACTGAATCGACGAAGAACAACCCGCAGGCGCTCCAGTTGCAATCCCGAAGATGCTGACGATCTTCACGGGCGCGCTGTTCGTCCATTGCGCGAAGGCGACGCCGGTATTATTGCTCGTGCTGGCGAGATAGGCAGTCCAGGGAATGCGAGGGTTCTTGGTCATGTTTCCATCGCCATTGATGTTCAGCGACGGAACTGCCAGCCCGCTCCCGCCGGTGAGCGTGAGCCCTTGTGCCGAAATGGGACCTTGGAACGTGGCTCCGCCGGTCGAGTCGGTACTGACAGGCGATGCGCCTGCGGCTCCGCCGACCGCGTCGTTGTAGCAGACGGTGTTGCTCGCTCCTGCGACCATCTGATCGGCGGCAACTGTCGCCAGGAGCTTTTCCGTTCCCGTGCTGGTCGATTCGTAAATCGCGTACTGCTGCGCCCCCGCAACAGGAACAGCGCAGGCCTGATTGACCGCGGAACTCGAGAGGGAAGCAGCCTGGCTGGCGCAACTCGTTTCCGATGATGCCGGACCTACGATTCCGGCAACCACACCAGCAATCTTGTAGAAGTAAGTCGTCGATCCCGAGCCAGAGAGCTTGCTGCACGTCGGCGATGACGGCGCGCCGATCGAGTTCACGAGGAGCTCGCCGAAAACGCGGTTCTTGCCCAGCACCGTTGTGTTGTTGCACTCAATCGAATCCGGATCGCCGCCGAAGTAAATCATGTCGGTATGGCAGCGCTGGCCTTGTCCGACGTTGAGCGTCCAGTCACGCTTCACCCACTGCGAGTGGCGGAAGTCGGGATACGTGAGTTGCAGGTTCTTGAAATTCGTAATTGGTGGATCGGGAACGTTGGACGAAACATCCGGCCCGTTCTGGACCAGATTGGGACCATTCGCCGCACCCGCCACATACCAATTCATGTTCAGGGGCGCCGTCGTCGCCGGCAGAGTCCCAAGCACGTTGGGCATGATGTTCTGGTCGCCTGCCAAGGAGATATTCGGACCGAAGTTCATGCCGCTGAAGTCGATGATTGTTCCACTCTTGATCGTGCTCGAAGTTGCCTGCCAGTTGATCTGCCCATGCAGAAAGATCGAGATGTTATCGACCGCCGATGTCTGCGCATCGCCGCAGAGGAAGCGATGTCCGGCTTCTGAGGTGTAGTGCTGCAGATCGAGCACGATTCCCAGATTGGTCCCGCTGTATGCCGTGTCGCCCAGCACGATGTCGCAATCCGAAGCGTTGGAAATATCGGCATCGCGCACGACCATATTTGCATTGGCTTTGATTCCGACCGCGCAGCCGTCGCACATGTAACGATCGAGCAACAGCTCGGCGGACTGGTTCGCGTACTGATAGAAGCCAATGTCTGTGCCAACGACCATGTTGTTCGTAAACATCATCTGGTCGTTGTTCGTATTCGGCTGATCGAAGAAGAAACCGTACTGGAATTGCGCGCACTGATTCAGCGTGAACGATCCGGTAAAGCACGCAGCAGCCTCCGGATCGCTGCCGTTTGCGCCGCCCGTGTACCAGGGACCAATGATGTTGTCGAGGAAGCGGTTGTACTGGTTGTTGTGATTGGTCGTCGCGCCGCCGGGCTGTTGTAGTCGAATCGCCGCGCGCTGTTTGTTGCCCGAAACGCTGAAGATATGAATACCTTTCAAGCTACTGAACTGCGCTCCGGCCATGTAGATCGCGTCAGTCGGGCTCGTGTAGTTCGTGTTCGCGAGAAAGAACCCGCAGCCTTGCTGCGCATTCGTTGAGCTCAGATTGCCGGGACCAGGCGATATCAGATCGATTGCTTTGTTCACGATGTTGATCGGGCCAGAGGTCATGTACAGCCGCCCGCAATAGACGGAAATGGGATTCAGTCCTTCATCGGTGTTCGGAGCCAGCGCCTGCAGCGCCGAGTTGATGTTCGCCGTGTCGTCTGATCCGTAGAGCATCGACAAGCTGCTCGCCGTTACCGAAGGCGCAATGTTGGTTGTTAGGCCGATCGTGGTTGCGTTCGTCACGCTGGCGATCGTTCCGGCGAGCGCCAGAGTCGGACCCGATGTGATCGTGATCGATGGCGTCCCCGTGCAGCCAGATCCGGCATAAACCACGGTGATCGAAGAAACGGTGTTCCCCGCCGCATAATTCGATCCAGAGAGGTTTACCTTGAGCTCCGGAGTGTAATTGCAAGTCAAACCACTCACCGTCGCAACCGGACGCGTGAGATACCCATTACCGGCGGCAGTTACGCTCGGCGTGGTGATCGCGCCACCCGAAAGCGTGGTCGTCGCCGTGGCTCCCGAGCCATTCGCGCGTGCTCCGAACAGAACGACGAGCTTTCCAAGATCGACACTAGTGAAGTTCGCGCCCGAGCATGTGACCGTGTAGCTGGATGCAGTCGCACTGCAAGCAGCGTTCAGATAAACGGCATCGCCCTTCGCAAAGTGATCGAGGTTCAGCCAGGGCGAGATCGGGATCCAGCGCGTCTGGGGATAGTTCTGCACGAAGACGCCGCGCTGCTTATCGCTCACCGACTGGAACGTGCCGTATGCCGCGCTCGAACTCAGCGCCGAGTACGCCGAGCTGCCAAATACATACGTTCCGCTGATGCTGCCGGTCACCGAGAGATTGCCATTCACGTTGAAGTTTCCCGGAGTGCTGATCGCTCCCGGAGCCGTGACCAGTCCCGGATACTGCGGCGCGTACTGATCCAAATTGAAATTCGCGCCCGAGAACGAAACCTGCGTATAGCGCAGCACAAGCTGTCCGGTGGCCGAGTCGGTGACAGTCACGCGATAGTAGATACCCTGCGGCTGCGTGTTCTGCGGATTGGGGACGAGCAGCGACGCCGACGATCCATTTGTGACCGGCACGCAGAACGGACGCGCCAGCACCTGTCCTCCTCCACCGACCTGAAAGCTAATGGGAATGTCGTTCTGATCGGTGCCGAGAAAGCACATGCTTCCCGCAGCCAGCTTCTGCTGGTTGAGATCGGTGAGGTTCGAGGCCGAGACGGTGGTCCAGTTCTGCGCGTCCGCGCAGAGAGAACCAATGAGTAATGTGCCGAGCAGAATAGTCGCTGTTTTCATTATGTGGACCAAACGAAAAAGGCCGCCGAAGCGGCCTTATCTCACTGACGTTTTTATTTCTTAGGAGACGGCGGAGGTGGCGGTGGAGGTGGAGGTGGAAGAGGCTTCGGTAAGGGCGGCCAATTCGTCCGACTGTCCTTCCAGAGTCTGTCGGTCACGCGGCTTGCAATCCATGATGGCTCAGGACATGGTTTTCCCATTTCAGCATGGCCCGCTTTTTGTACGGGAATGCCATTCCGCTCTTCGACAGCTCAGCGGCTCTTTCTTCCAATTGCCGGAGTCGCTGTGCCGCATCCTCGGAATACATATTTTCCCAAAGCGCTTTATACTCCGACGCAAGCCGATTCCACTTGAAATGCAGATCGGAACAATCCGCATAACGTTTCGCGTACTGCTTCACGAGCGACCAAAGACTCGCTCCTGCTGTGGCTATTGTGAGAACGGATTTGGCCCAAGTTGGGCCCAAGCCCCCAACCACCGTTGCCGCTGCTCCGGACGATGCGACAAGTGTGATCCAAGTAAGGCCCGTCTGAAACTGGGCGTAGGAGGTTCCGAGCTCGGCAAAATAATTAGCTCTGGTTTCGGCGGAGAGCCAGCCCTCCCACACGTCCTTTTGTTGAAGCTCTGACAGCATGATCACAGACATTATATTCTCCGCAAGCGCTCTCCTAAATTAGATGTTCAATCATTGGTAACTTTGTAAATGCATGAAAGCGAGCCACTTGCGTCCATGCAAGACGACGCAAAACCTAGAAGCTCGGTAACCTCATGCATTGGCCCGCTACTTCCATCAGGCGATCTTTGACGTCGAGCGTCGTATCCCCGCGCTTCACTCCATATTTCTGCAGCCTGATGGCATGATCGTGTGTGATCGGCTGATTGCGCGTCGGATCGGGCAGTGCCTCGACTCCTTCACGTGCGATAAACCGTTGCTCATGTCCGGAATCGGGAAACCGCGCCCAGCAGATCACGTCCCGCCCAGCGGGATCGATCTGGTGAGCGCACGCATGAAACGGCTCTTTTGAGGCTGCCGCATGAAAAACGCTAATCGGAAGAATGTAGTATCCGGAAATCATGAGTTTCTCGACGGCACGCGCAGCGTGTGAGTCCTGCGTGAGTAAGTGAAATCGCCTGTTGACGCCAATCCTGCCTGCGGGCACCATTATTGCGTCGATGCCCGACACCTATACGCTTGTATGCCTGCTCGTGATTGGTGGAATTGCTTTCGTGGCTTGGGTTAGTCCGAGCGCACGGAATGCTCTAATCAAGAGCTGGCTAATTCTGTACGGCATTCCCACCCCAGACGGCGAGCATCCGACAGGTCGGCGAATCAGCGCTCTGAGGTCGAAAGTCCTTGGCGCTGTGTGCGCGGTTATCGGTCTTGTAACTACTTACTACTTCATTTGGCGACCAATTGAGAACGCCACGGAGCACACCGGCGAACTTCATCAGGGAATATTCGCCCTATTCCTGCCTGCAGTTCTCCTATTTGGCGGCATCGTTCAGCTCGCTTTAGACCTTCGCGATGAGAAGTCGCTGAAGATTGGCGACAACGGGCACCTAGAGTTCACGCGCCGAGCGAGGATTGTTGAACTAGGTCTACTGCTTGCCGTCCTGGCGTGGTGCGTCGGATGGTATCTGTATGTTCGCTCGCGTGGCTTCGACGCTTACTTAGGAGATATTCCACTTCCGCGAGGCAGATAATTCTGAAATTGCCATTACGGCAATAACGCTGGTTTCAGGATGAATCACACCTTCCTTAATGTCCCACCAAGCCCGGTTGTCGTCGTCGATCCGCTGTTGGGAGTCGTCACTGCAATCGCTCCGTCAGACAACGGAATGCGATTCAATCCACCTTGCGCAACTGCCGCCGCTTGCGATCTGGATGTGATCGCGATTGCCGGCGATCCCACTCCGCCATCGACAAACTGCACCGCATCAAGCCCCAGCGAGTTCACGATCAGCGACTGATCGACATACGGATAAAAGTAATACGTCGTGTTCGCACTCAATCCCGAAACAGCCAGCAATCCGAACTCGGCGTAGCTCGGCGTGCCGTCGTCGCGGTAGAGTAGCAGCGAGCCGGAGCCGTTTGTGCCGTTCCAATAGAAGGTGATTCCGGTCGGCGTGGCGACTGCCGAGAAGATCGGCGGGAGCCATGTTGCCTGGCGGACGCCTCCGCCGAAGCTGCCGCTGATCGTGAACTGATACGCCGTTGCGTTCGCCAGCGACTGCTCCATCAACTCGAATTTGTTGAAGCTGGTGAACTTCAGATAAATCGTCTTGTCCACCAGCATGGGATCGAACTCATAGACGAACACCGCATCATCGAGCCGCAGAAACGCCGAGCCTGCGCTGTGCGCGCTGATCGGCGAGCCGAGGCTTCTCCGCCGCAGATACGTGAGGTTGTACTTGTTCGCGCCCGTGAGCGTGGCGGTCTCGTAGCTGATCAGCTCACCATCGACGTAGCACAGCGTGTGGTACTGGTCGGCGTCGGCCTGCGTGCCGCTGGTGAGCGTGCCGGCGCTCTGGCTCAGATCGACGGCGAGCGTGTTGGCCACGTCGGGATCGGCGCCGCTGGCGAGCAACGCAGTGAGCGTGCCCATGCGCGCCGAGCCATGAATCGACCCGATCTGGCGATAGCTGTTGCCGTCGATCGAGAGCCACACGTGGCATCCGCCCCAATTTGGGCCGCCGCTTACGCCCATCCACAGCTCGTAGGCGGTCGAGAGCGACATGCGGTTGTTCGCCTCGAAGACAATCGGCGCATTCACGCTGCCTGGATCGGCCTGCTGATTGGGCGCGAATCCCGCGCCGGAAGAATATGGATACGCGGTCGGCGTCGCCGTGCCCCAGGGAAAATCTTCGGCTTCAAAATCGAGCTCGCCGCTGTCGTTCTCTTTGATCGACGTGATCCGCACCGGATGCTTGCTCAATCCCAGATTGGAATCGGTGAGCGTGACCAGGTCCATGGGCTCGAGCAGGATGTACTGCCATCCCAGCGTGAAGCGATAGCTGTTGCCGCCCTCGATGTACACCGAGCGCAGCCGCTTGTGATTCGCGACCTTCTTCGCAACCATGGCGTCGGTAATAGCGTGCGCCTGGCGCGGCGTGCCCGACTTGAGGCCGTAGAGCGCGATGCTGGCATCGTCTTTGTCCTCGGCGATCTCGACGTTGTAGGAGTTCGCGCGATTCACGAACTCGATCTTCACGTCATTCACGGCGTCGGCGCGCGACTTGCGCGTGACCGTTACGGGATCGTCTTTACTCTTGCGGATGAAGTCGCGATCGCTCAGGTCATAGACGGGTGCCGTATCGGGAATGAAAGTGGCGCCGTTCGCAATCGTAGTCGTATCGCCATAGCTCTTCAGCTTCAGCACGCCTTCCGACCAGACTGCGGCGCCATTCGCCAGATCAGCGAGATCGTCGATGATCGCCGCTGCCGTCTGCTGCGCGTCGATTACCGGCGAGAAGAAAAATCCGTTGGCGATTGCATATGCAGAGAAATTCGAGTAGTCGCCGATCAGCGCACTCGGCCAGCCTGCGCCGTAGTACGGATTCGCGAGCAGATCGTTGATGATCGCGCCCGGCTCGGCATCGGTAATGCCGCCGCCGAATGGCAGAAGCCCGAGAACTTCATAGGTGTAGTTCGGCAGCGAGCCCGAGCTGCCCAGATCCATCGCAGATGCGGCGACGTAGGCGATGCCGTTGTAGCCAAGATCCTGCCCAAGACGATTCGACGTGAGATACGGCCACGGCGACTGCGGACGCGTGCCGGTGAACAGAGTCAGCGCAAGCTGCTGCAGAGGCTGTCCGTTGGAGTTCGAATTTGGGACAGCATAGATGTAGGTAATCGTGACCTGCTTGCTTGCATCAGCCGCGGAGAACGCGAACGTCGCAGTCGCAGGATTCAACGTGTACTGCCCCGCAGCAGGCGAACTCGCCACCAGCGACATCGGCGTGTTCTGCGTGCCCGCGAGCGTCACCGGGCCATCAGAGCCGAAATCATTCGCGACCACCGAATACGCATCTGCCCGCGCTACTCCGTAATGCGCAACGTAGTTCGCATGCTGCGCAACCTGATAACTCCCGCCGCCGGTCGGAACCGTGAAATTCTCCGAAGCCGCCAAGAGCAGCAGCGTGCCTTTCGTGTCCCAAACATTGCATAGCTGCTGAATCGGCCCTTCGCACAACGCAATCGCGACCGCAGCGGTGTACGTGTAACTCGTAGTGCGAGTCGTGCCGCCGCCGAGCCCTTTGCCGCCACTCGCCTGCTTCGAAGTCTGCGCGATCGGCGTGAAGTCTCCATACCAGATCAGCTTTCCCGAAATGCGATTTTGTCCATAGACGATCGGAATCGCCTGGCCGTAGGAGGCAGTCTGCACCCGCAGCGTGTGCAGCACTGTGGGCTGCTGGGCGACAGGACGCTTGGGGCTGAAGAGGCTCATCTTTTTGTGTTTGTCATTCCGAATGGCGCGCACTTTGCGCCGGAGGAATCCCTACGGACACCAAAGCTCTATTTCTTGGAGGAGATCCGCGAATGATCCGTCGATTTGATTGAGATTACCTTCGTGTCAGCGGTAGAAAGGCAGGATTGGCATTCGCACCCAGTCACAACTAGAGTTGTTGCTGTCTATCAGGAGCCCGTTCCTTGCCGGTCGAAAAATCAAGTCTGCCCCAAGGACACAGAAGTCGATGGCTCCTCTGGGGCTTTCTGATTGTTGGCCTCGTGGCAGTGCTTTGGGCCGCCTATGCCTTCCGAACTCGGACCGTTACCTATGAGATGACGTGGATCACCGGAAAAGACGCTGAGTTTACTAAGCTGGCGCCCTCCGTTGACAGAGAAGGCAACTACAAAGTCATGCTTCTTTTCCCCGAAAATCACGATTGTTACCTTTTCGCATACTCGAACGAATTCCTTGATTATTTGAAGTCCAGGAACGATAAAACCATTCCCGTCACACTACGATTGACTTACAGCTATGGACAACCCTTTTACTTTGAAGTAAAGCGACTGGGTGACTATGCAAAACCTGTCCATAATTTATTTATGGGCAGAACCGGTAACCCTCGCTGCTGGTAGTCGCCTTCCGCGACAGTTCTTCGAAGGCCGCTTGTGCTACGCAGAAGAGTCGACGCTTGCGTCCAACTAGCATTCCGTCGTTCTCTCCATCGGACAAAATCACTCCGTGCTGCACGACAGCATGAATAACGAGGGGTGAATCAAGCACGATCGCACCGTGACTCCAGGTCCGCCCGAAGTGGTATAGCACGAAATCACCCGGCTGCGGAGGTTCGTCGCTTCCGAGCTCTGAAGCTCGCTGTTGCACGATGTTGAGATAAATTTCTTGCGACCGATGCAGATGCCAATCGTGCGGATAGAACGGCACCTCCAGATCACCGATCAGTCCCGCCTCGCGATAAACCTCCAGCGGAAACATCGCGCAATCGACGCCCGCGCCTTTGATGCGGCCCATGTGGTGATACGGCGTGCCTAGCCATGAGCGGGCGATCTGGCAGATGCGCTCACGGGTGGACTGAATGGACGAAGTGGACGATATGGACTGTCCATGAAATCCACCGTGTCCACTAAGTCCACTCACAATGCGGTCTCCGGCACCGGCACATACGGGAATCCGCCAAAATTCGTGACATTCGAGAACTTTGCCGTACACGTCGCCTGCGTCTTGTCGCATCCCGGATAAATCGTGAACGTGTCGCCGATCGCCGGCGCTGTCGGCAGCGGCATGAAGAAGTACACCGTCCCGCCGGAGTTTGTGTAGGTCCTCACCGCGGCGACGTGGCCGTTGTTTGCGCCTGAGGTGAAGACGAGCTGGCCGTTGTCGAAGTAGCTGTCCGCTTGCGTGAGATTCGTGATCAGCTTGTTCACCGTGCTGCCCGCCTGCACGGTTCCATTCACGGCGAAGGCGGATTTGTTCAGCGCGCATCCGGCGTCGAAGAGCGTGTGCATGCACGTGGGCTGCAGGATGTTGCGCGGGAGCTGAATGTTCAGGTCTTCGACTTTGCTCTTGCAGGTGAACTTGGCCATGGTGCGCGAGAGCTGATCGAGATCGCCGATGTTGCCGACGAAGCGAATCACTGTCCCTTGCTGGTTGAGCGCCGAATCCATGAACAAACGACGCACCGTGATCTGCGCCTTGTCGAAGTCGCCGCGCGCGATCTTCTGCAGAATGGGCACACCGCCGATCAGGTCTGACGCACTGGCGTGAATCTCCAGGCTCAGAGTTCCAATTTTGGAAACACGGATTCCTTCTTCCACGGTTCCGCGTGTGAAGTTCGGCGGGCCAGAGAGATACGTCGTGCCGCCGACTTCGAGATTGCGATCGAATGTCGTGTAGTGCAGGGCGGTGCCGTCGGCGAGCGTGAGGTCGTAGAGCTCGGCCATTACCATTTCGGTATTGGCGGCGAGCCAGGCGATGAATGCGGGTGTGGCTGTCTTCATGGTCGGGCTTTCGGCTGTGGGCTATCGGCGTTCGGCCGGCAACCGGTTTGGGTGGGAACGACGAAAGCCTTGCTTGTCGAAATTCTCCGGGCCTTGTTATCCTGAGTCCGCCTCAGGCGGACGAAGGATCTCCCGCGATGTTTCGGATTTGATTGCTGCCAGTAAGGCTCCTTCACCAGCAACCCCAAGCTCATGGTCGAAGAGCCTTACCATCGGCATTGGCGACGTAAGCATCTCGGGAGGTCCTTCGCCCAAAGGCAGGGCTCAGGATGACAGGCGTTTGGAGTTTTCCGTGTGACATGAACGATGTAGGCAAACGCGCCCATGCATCAGACCCTCACCTCCACCAACTCCACCTTCTTGCACTCCCACAACAAATACATAAAATTCCCAAACTCCAACTCGTCCTGCGCGAAGCGCACACGCCAGAGCCATTGAAAATCCGCGGTAACTGCAGCGCCGCTCGCCGGAGGTGAAGCGAAGCTCACGATGCCGTTCGCAATCGTGTAGTCCACGCCTTGCGTTTTGCGAACGCCGGCGACGTAGACGGTTGCGCTCTGGCCTGCGGGATTCTGCACTTGCTCCAGATAGCCGCCGACGTTGCGCGCCAGTTGAAAGTCGGTCGTGCTGCCGTCGCCTGTGCCGATCGGCTGTCCCGAAATGGTCGACTCGAGCGGCTTGCGCGTGAGTTGGGCGAGATCGATGAGGAACGAATCGAAGGCGCCTTGCCGCGCGAGAAAGAAGCCGACTAGCTGCTGCAGCTCGGAGTATCCGTTGGCATCGACGTGCTGAGCATCATCGCGCAGGAACTCGTACGTGAGAGAAATCTTCCACAGCGGCGCGCTCCAGAACGCCGCGCGCACCTCGCGTCCGCTGGTCGCCTGCTGGATGCCGGTCGAGAACGTGGGAGTAAGCGTGTAGTCCCAGGCTAGGCCGCGGAGATCGGGGAATTGAACATTGGACATGAGGTTAATTCATTGCGGAAAGAGGCTGTCTAGATAGAATTGAACGGACTTGAAGAGCCTTAGCATCGGATACGTCGCAGCGGCCGCTATCATTTGTGTGGCACTTGTCGGCTCCACGGCAGCGCACGGGAATTTGACTGCAACGAGACCGATTTCATTAATTAGTGCAATCGCCAAAGGCGACTCACCTACAGCGTGCGATCACTCTCCTAACGTCTGGCATATTGTTCGCATTTTCGACTATCAGCCTCGGAGCAGAGCCTACATGGTTCTGTGGGAATTCTGCGCAGATGGTATCGGAGGCCAGCGTGTGCGTGTGACAGATGACACATTGAAAAAGTCCTTAGTTGAGTACCGCGACGATGAGATCCTGCGTGTCGAGAAGATTGATCTGCTCGGAAACCAGGCCTATGAGTTGCTAGTACTAACGGGTTCGGCCGGTACGGCTGACACGATTACCTGGCATCTTCTTAGTGAAGTAGATGGCGAGCTGCGTGAATGGAAATATCCAGACTACGACGTTCCAGCAAACAAACTTTTACGTGCCGATGAGGATTTCTGCTGCAAAGACTGGGGCTTTCACCTACGCGCAAACAGCATTCTTCTGTCGCGCGGAACTTATCGAAAGGGGGAAGCGAATTGCTGCCCGAGTCGCGGCGGAGTTCTTGTTGAGCTCAGTCCTGTGCGCAATGCACTAAAACTCACAAAGATCCAGCGAGTAAGCAAGGCGGAATACTATCGCTTGAGAACCCTCCCATTCTGCTGGCATTGTGTTCTAAGCACGCCCTAGATTCGAATAATCCCAATAGATTCCCGGCAACATCAGAATTTCCCGTGACGCCAAGCCCGTTTGATAACTCCTACCAGTGCGTCAGCGTGTTCATGTAATCGGTTCTCGAAACTCTTGGAGTCTGTGGCCGAGACTGAGAAGTTGATGTGCATGTTGTTTCCGCCAGTCTCGTCGTCGATCATCTGCGACAATCCTGACGACAAGCTCGCGGGCAGCACCATTTCGTTCTTGTGTACGAACGCCAGCGAATCATCCGGCACGATGCCGCCGGCAGCGAAGGCGTTCAGCGCTTCGAAGCCGAGGATGTTGCTGTATGCATCGGCGGCTACGGCGGGAGCCATCGACCATCCTACAATGGGAATGGCAGCGGCCGAGGCATAGGCCGCTGCGGCTCCTTCGGCTGCTGAGCTGCCGATGTTTGCCGCCGACGCCGTCTTCTGCGAGCCGATGCCGAAGACTTGCATGAACGTGTGCTGCGCCATCCATTGCGCGACCATGCGCTCGAGCATGCGCAGGAAGTCGGCCAGGATCTGGTCGAGGACGCGCGCGATGTTCTGCTGCAGTGTCCGCGAGCTGCTGCTCATCTGCGTGACCGTGTTCGCGAAGCCGCGATTCATAGTCGTGAAGACCGTGTTCCATTGCTGGCTCTGATCGCGAACGGTCGCGGCGGTGATCTTCTGGATCTCGGCGCTCGTCTGCTGGAACTGCTCGCGCATTTGTTGTGCAGCTTGAGAAGAGGCGTCGGTGGTTTGACGCAGGGATTGAAGCAGCGAGCTGTTGTCGAAGTTCATACGAAAACCGGAGAGGCGAACACGAAGGTCACGAAGGTGCGAAACCGGAGGTCACGGAGAACGTTTTTCGTGACCTCCGACGTTCAACCTTTGTGACCTTCGTGTTCGCTCTTCAATAGGTGCTTAATGGGTCCAGAAGCTTGAGTCGATACACTCCCGCCGGCACCTGCGACAGCACTCAGCAGATCTGCCGCAGCTCTCTTCTTGCGCAAAGGCCGCGCGCGCATCATCGCCGCAAGCAAGACATACGCCGGCGGGTGCTCGCTCCAGTACTCCAGCAGTTCGTTCGCCTGGCGTAGCGTGAGGAGTTCGATTTCGGGAATCGTCCAGCCGGTGGAGGTTGCGATGTAGCCGAAGAGATGTGGCCAGTCGGCGATCCGGCTTAGTCGGCCGCTGGCACGGGTTCCCCCGGAGAGGCAGCTTCGGAGCCACGAAGCTGCGAAGCCACGGAGCTTTGGCGTTTCAGTCCTGACGCTTCCAGCACGCGATCCAATACTTCGGTGAAGTTGTTGAGATCGAGCATCTCTTCGAGCTCCTCCAGCGCGACCTCCGGATGCAGCTTGCTGATGGAGGCGTGAATCACCGGAACCAGCGACAGCATCGAGCCGAATCCGTGCGCGATCTTCTGTTCCGCGCCTAGCAGCGCAGGCTCGAGCCGTCGCAGATCGCCAAGTGTCAACGGCGACAGATTAAACGTGCGGCCGTGTAGCGTAATTGAATTCATAGAGGTCTCCAGAAAAAGCAAAGGCAAAACACGACACGGATCCCACGGATGCTTCGCACACGGATTACACGGATGAATACGTAAATCTCGTTTGCAAATAACCACGGATCAGGCGCTTTATCCGTGTGAATCCGGGCCCGAAGGGTCCATGTGATCCGTGTCGTGTTTTGGTTTTGCCGTTATTCAGCCAAGTACAAATCCATCACCTGCCCACCCACATTCGCGAAGGCTTCGAAGTCGAACTCGGGCACTAGGAAGTCTTCGTTCTTTGTCGCCCAGGTGAGCTTTTCGGCGACGCAGGAATAAAGGAGCAGGTTCGCCTGCTTGCCGGCGTACTGCTCGTTGAGCAGGATCTGGAACGTCGGCGCGAATCCCATGAGCTGCTGACGGATGTTGAGCTGCACGCCTGCCGCGCTGGTGTAGCGATACGAGATGAGCACGGCGGCTCCGGCGTCCTCGGCGGCGAAGGTGTAGGTGCCGGCGCTGACCGAGTACTGCCCTTGCACCGGCGCGCTCGTGACTTTCACCAGCGGCAGTCCAGTGGCGGAGTAGCGCACGCCCCATTCATCGACGAACTGCGCTGAGTTCGTCACCGTGACTGTGTACGGCGACGATGCGGGCACGCTCTGCGCTTCGTCGAGCGAGGTTAGCTTTTGTCCGCTGGTCATCGCCTGTCCGAAGAAGAGATCGTTCACGTGTTTGCCGACGATCTGCGCGAACTTCGCTTTGCCGGCGATCTTGCACTTGCCGCGCGCGACGGCTTCGGCGTACTGGTTCTGCCCGTAGAGCTCTTTCAGCGAGCCCGAGATCTCCAGGCTGACGTCCTGCAGCGTGCCGAACTTGATGGGCGTAGGATTCGCCGCGAGGTTCCCACCAACGGGATATCCCCAGAGCGTGCCTGATCCGAATTGGAACATTTTCTTTCTCCTCGTTAAGGGCGTGGAGCGTGAAAGGTTTTCGCCGTTTCGGAATCCTCGACTGATTACGAATCGGGTGATCTGGTGATCGGGTCATCGGGTGATCTGAAGTCAAAATCAAAACGCTACGCGGATTGCGCGGATGCTTCGCCCGCGGATACATGCGTGATCGAATGTTTAGGTTTTCAATCACCCGATCACCCGATGACCCGATCACCCGATTTGCGATGCCGCGAATGAAATTCATGCCGTTGTCACGATTTCCACCGGCACCACCGCCATCGCCGCCGCTCCGTTCACGTTCTCGACGATGCGCGCGCTGCCTTGCAGACGGCAATGCGAGACCTTGCCGCCGAGTGTCTGCTTGCCGTCGGAGTTCGGCGGCGGCGCGAGCGCGGCTTCGACGGCGTCGAGCAGATCGTTCAACTCCTGAGATGGAACTGTTTGCTCGTCGCCTGACCCTTGCGTGTAGATCACGAGATCAACGGTCGCGATCCAGATGATCGGTTCGCCGTTGGCGTTGGTCTTCGCGCGCTCGCCGGTTTGGACCTGGAACAGTGCCGGACGCGATTCGGGCGAGACTTGCTCCGGCATTTGCCATCGGCGCGAGATAGTAGCGAACTTCGCGCCGAGCGTGGATTGCAGCGTGGCGAAGAGTGCAGAGTAGATTTGCTCGCGAGCGATGTTCATACTCTTTGCAACATCAAAATGCGAGGCCCGAAGGGCCGTTATGTATTAGCCCAAGTGCGTAAGCCGTGGGTGAGCGAGCGAAACGATTCGAGCCCTGAAAGGGCGGCATAGGTTTTTAACTCGGCATAGCTATGCCGCCCCTTCGGGGCTACCGTTTGGGAACGCTCTAACCCACGGCTTTACGCGCGTGGGCTAATCTACTCCGCTCCTTCGGAGCTGGCTCTCCAGTGCGATGAGGGCATTTCTCAACCCCCAGACTCTTGTGCTCCTATACAATCTGCCGAGTCGAAAGAGCATGGAACGCCTGAATCTCACAGCGAAATCGCTCCCGGCCAGTCAGTTTCCTGAGCCAGCACAAAACTATCTTTGTGACAACTGCGGCAGAGACATCACACGACATCTGCATGTGGGACAAGCGCACCTCCGGCGGCCGCTTGGCCCAGTTTGGTACACGTGCCGCTGTGGAAAGAAGTACATCTCCGGTGCTGTCGAATGGGATCAGCTCGCGGAAGGAGAGCGTAGAGCAGAAATTTCCGACATTGTTCTCTTCACGTTAATTTCGCTGCTGCCGGCTGCAATCGCAACGGCGATCGTGCTGTATGAAGTGAGAATTCACAATAACCGAGAACTACACGTCAGTCTTGGAATCGGAGCCGCAGTCGCATCCTTCCTCTTGCTGTGGCTCTTTGTCGTATTGGTTTTAGTGCCTCTGTTTCAAATTTGGGCATCGCTCGTAAGGACACGGCTGCGATGACTCGGTTGTAGGACTAAGGCCACTCTCTGTCCTCGACTTATACTTGGCTCACCTTGACGAAAAAGGAAACCAGAATCGTAATCATCGGAACTCTAGTGGCTCTTGTTGTTGCGCTCATCATCGTTTTCTTTCCAAAGTTCCAGTACGTTGACCAAAGACAAGCTATAGCAGTCGGAGACGCATACTATTCCAGACTGAAGCAGGGCGAAGTAGATGACGCTTTCGCGATGTATACCGATGGTTTTCTAAAGCAGGCAGGCGAAAAATGGCGAGAAGTTGTCACGCAACTCCAACAACAAGGTGGCAGCATACTGGATTTCCGGTTTGCTAGGTCCCGGATAGTTCCGTTTGTCGTTAGCAAATCAAACGCGCTTCCATGTGTCTTCGTTCAGTATGAGGTGACAAGAGAGAAGCTGGGTTCGGAAGACGGGTTGATCATCTGCCCTCATCAGCGCGCAGAGGCTTGGGCAATCGCAGGTCACGAAATTATTCGAAAAGATACCGGACAGCGCCTCTCAGCTGGGCTGACGTTTCAGGAGAAGACAATTATCCAGGTTCCTCGTTCAAGTTCGAAGTGATGTGCAGCTATGCCAATGATCTTCGAGTGTATTGATCGAGAGTCAGTAAGACGCTCTGCGGAAGCATATCTTTGCTGAAATTGATTGTGATTTGGCCATTGGCTGAGTTCGAATCTTCTCCAATGTGCGTCCTTTTCCTGTAAACGTACGCGAATCCTTCAATGGCCGCTTGCTGCAGATCGAGCGGCAACGTTGCGTATCCTGCCTGATAAACGAGCTGAACATTCTGAAATCCGCGTGTGAAGCGATATTGATATTGGCTGCTGTACGGGCCTAGCGAGTAGAAAGCGCTCGATCCGCCGCGCAGCATGATCTTGCGGGCATCGAAGACGAACCCGGCGCTCACCTGATCTACCGCAGCAGCAATCGAGACGCCGTTCACCATCACGCTGCTCACCGAGATCAGCGGAAAATTGCGCGGCAGGATGAAGAGCGCGTCGTTGCCGTCGCGATTCTCGGTGTACGAGGTCGCGATGAGGTGATCGCGATTCATCCAGCGCAGCATCTGCAGCGAGCCGCGCGTGATCAGGTTCTGCAGCAGCGCGTCTTCGGCGTTGGTCTGGATGTTGAGCCAGGCTTTGAGGTCGGCGAGTACGCAGAGATCGTCGGGGGATGCGGGCATGGGATTGTTCTCAGCAGATTCTTAGATCGGGTGATCGGGCCATCGGGTCATCGGGTGATCTGAAAACCAAAACTTACCGTGCAATGCGCATCGTGCTTTGGTTTTGCTTCTTACTTCACCCGATCACCAGATGACCCGATCACCCGATTTCTTTCTATCCGTTCCCAATGTTCTGCAGCAAGCAGAACGAGAACGGCGCGAAGACCTGCAGCACCTCATCGACATACACGCCGAATTGGTACACGCGGCTGGTGATTGGCCAATCCACCTGGTGGTAGTCGCGGCGGCATTTGATCTGCGCGACGTTGTTCACGTTCGACAGCGGATACGGCAGGCGCTCGGTCTGCATGAGCAGCGTGCCTGCCGTGAGATACGGATGAATCTCCATCGGGATCACCTGTCCGCCGCCGGGGGCGAACTTGTTGAAGTAGCCGGCGACCATCGATCCGCCGACCACCGCCGGCTTGCCCTCAACGTTGAGGTTGATGCGGAAGAGCGGCACGCCGGTCGCAGCGAGAACTTTCTTGTTGATGTTCGCCGCTTCCTGCGAACTGACCCAGATCTTTGATGGCGACAGACGGTTCGAGTCCCACTGCGCTTTCAGAGCCGCATCGATCTCGACAATGCCGCTCGCGCTGTCCGACGTGAGAGTCGCTCCATCGAGGGATTTGTAGTACGCGTTCCCGCCTCCGTTTACGTTGTTCACGATCTGCGTGATGAAGCCGTCGAACAGCAGCGCGTTCTTGCTGTTGTCGGCAGTAATCTGGCTGGCGGTCTGCGTGCCTGCGCCGTTGGCCGAGAGCGTGACTTTGTTCACCGTGGTGATGGCCGCAAGCACGGCATTCGAAGACGAGGTTCCCAGATACCAGGCGTAACCTGCAGCGCCTGGCACCGCAGTGACGGTTGCATTGATGGTCTGATTCCCCGAAGTGGTCGTGATCGCGTTCGATGCAGCCGAGACGTTCGACGATCCGCCTCCGTAGGAATCGGAGGTGCCATCGATGTTCGTACGCGATACCGATTTGGGAACTCCGCCTGCGATGTTCGCGTTCAGGAATCCTTCTGCCGTGAGAGCGACGACATACACAAGATTCCCGGCTTGAATGGTGATCGATCCTCCCGATGCAAGGCTCGCGACCGGAGCCGCAGGCGTGCCGAGCGCGAGTGATGCGTTGCCGTTCAGGATCACGCGCTCTTCGGCGATCATCACCGAGCGCAATACTGACTCGACGGTTCGCGCTCGCGCGTCGTCGAAGCCTTCGGCTGCGTACAGCGCCTCGAAGGTGACATCGCCTTCCAGACCGAGTCCCGCGTAGGCAGCGGTGTAGTCTTGCTCGCTCACGGTGATGCGTCCGCCGCGCTTGCCTTCTGCAACTCCCGGCGAGAGATTGGCTGTGTTGATGGCAGTGATCGCCTTCCAGCGCGTGGCCGTGTCGCCGTTGCCCATCACGCGCGGAAGCGCATTGCGCAGCGGCGAGAGGACGGGATACAGCAGCTTCGCCGGTCCCGTCAGATCGTAGTTGACCAGACCGGTCGAGGTCTGGAAGGTCGCTTTGGCAAGATCGATGCCTTTCAGCAACTCGATCGTGCGCTCGGTGACTTCTCCGTTGAACATGGTGTTTTCCTTCGAGATATGGATTTTGTTGAATGCGGATTCACCACGGAGCCACGGAGGGCACGGAGGAAATCATTTCTTTTGTCATTCCGAACCGCCGATTTTCGCGGTGAGGAATCCCTATGATCTCGTTATGTCGATAGGACAACCGTTCGCGAGGTCCAAGGAAAAATGACGACTCGCCCGAGTTCCGGATATTCGACACGATAGGGATTCCTCACCCCAACTTTAGGCTTCGGAATGACAGGAAAGGAATTTCTCTGTGTCCTCCGTGGCTCCGTGGTGAAAATTAGGCGCCGATTGCCGGTCGCGCGTGCGCTGACTTCATCGCATCGAGGAATCCTGGTTCGGCGTCGGCCTGAGCGCCTTCGCGTCTGACGGGGATTCTTGAGCCCTCGACAGCATTCTTCCCGTCGTCCTCTTTTGAAACTGTCACGCTGGTGCGCGCGACTCGTCGCTCCGGCGGGGTGAAGCTCTTGGCGAAGCCTTCGCTGAATTTGCGAAAGGCGTCGGCTAGTTCCTTTAGTCCGGATTCGAGCGATTCCAGTTTGCGGTCGAGCTCGCCGATCTTCTCCAGCGAAGCGGTGGTTTGGGAAATTGCTTTTTCGAGTTCCTGTTCGTAATTGGGATTCATTGCGTCTCCATTTCTTGGGACTGCTGGCTTCTGGCTGTTGGCTTCCGGCAAAACCGCTGCTTGGCCAGAAGCCAGAGGCCAGGAGCCAGAAGCCGCAAATTTGCGTACTTCCACACTGCCGTCATCCTTAATCGCCGTGAAATGCGCGTTGGGCACCGCGGGATTATCCACCACGCTGATCTCCGCCGGCTGCGCGGTGAAGCGCAGGAATTCGCCGTCGGCCCACATCTGCACATAGCGTCCGCCGATGGAGAAGCCGGTATAGACGCCCTCCACGCACTTGAGCCAGGCGGCGTCATCGACGATCTTGGCGCGCACAGCGATTGTCTTCTGGTCGTCGTTAAATTCGAGATCTACGAGCTTGCCTACAGCGCTCGAGCGATGCATTTCGCGCACGTTACCGAGACTGCGTCCCGAAGTGGCACTCGCGATCTCGCGCGACCATTCTTCGAAGTAGGGCTTCGACGAGGCGTAGTCGAAGATCTCGCCGTCTTTATCGACGACTTCGGCAGTAGCGAGTTCCCAGACTTCCCGTTGTGGTTCATCGAGCTTGGTGAGTGCGGCGAACAGAGTGAGTTTGTTCATAAGTTTTCTCAAAAGCAACACACGACACGGATTTCACGGATGCAACGGATCTCACGGATAAACCAGAGGAGAAAATGCAGCCACATCACAGACACAAGAAATCAATCGTTCATCCGTAGAATCCGTGCGATCCGTGTCGTGCGTTGCTGTTGGTTTTAGCGGGCGAGCGCTGGCTTACCCAGCGATTCCCTCACCTCATCGATCGTCAAAATTCCCGACTGCACATAGATCTGATTGATCTGCGCCTGTTCGAGCTTGTTTTCGTCTTTGCGCTCGCCCCAGGCGAACTCGACGTCGTCGTAGCCGAAGAATTTGCGGACCAGGCTGTTGATGAGCGAGGCGATCCAGTTCAGCAGCGGAGCGATGCCTTCTTCGTCAGCTTGCTCTTTGGCGGTTTCGGCGGTGGCGCGATTCATCTGGCGGATGAGCGCCTGCGGAGAGAGCGAGAACGCCCAGCAGACGATTCGTGCCAGCCATTCGTCGAGATCATTAGTTAGCGGCGGCTCTTTGGTGAACTGCACCGCTCCCTGTCCTCCCGCATTGGGAATAAAGATGATTCGTCGGCGCTGTTCCAAATTGCCCGCAAGCGTCGAATCGAACCAATTCTGGAACTCGCGAACCGAATCGGTATTCCATTGTTCCGGAGTCTGGCAGATCGCCTCAGGCACGTTGCCGTCGGTGAAGTACGCCAGCGTGTACATCTGCCGGCGCAGCGCGATGTTGATGGTGATGATGATCTGTTCAACCGGCGAGTATCCATAGAACTTGTGCGCGCGCAGGTTGCGCGGACGATACACCAGTTCGTCGGAGGTGAAGTCGATCGCGGGTACGCCTTTGAGCACCTGCTGATACGCGACTTCCGGCGGAGGAGGTGTGCGGCCCATGTCGTCGATGACGCGCTTGATGGTTGCGCCGTCGATTACTTCGAAGCGCCGAACTTGCTTGCCCGGCGACCATACCGCGCCATGATCGTCGATGGTCGGCGAGAGTGTGACTGCGTCGATGACCAACAGGTCTTCGAGGATCATGCGCAGCCACTCGTTGAAATCGTGCTCACGGTCGGGCGACTGGAAGAAGTCGGTGAGCTCGTCGATTCTGGACGAAGTGGAAGTTGTGGACGCGGTGGACTGCGCTGCGCGTGCTGCCGAGGTTTGCAGTGGCATCTTCGCGCGAAACGACCACGGCATCTTGCTCACCTGATCTTTCCGCGTTTCGATTGCGACGCGCACCAGGTCGAGCGAGTCGGCGAGCGCGCGCATCTGCTGAAACGTAACCGGCTCAAAATTGCGCGGCTGCGTGACCAGGTTCACGCCGGATGGATAATCGAAGCGCCGCGGCCTTGTGTCTGGTGGCGCGACCGGATTCATCGGCTGCAGCGGACCGAACCACACCTCAAACGTCGCGCGCAGCTTCTGGCTCACGCGCTCGATCAGCCCAGCATCGACCGGGCGCGCGGTACCGCCTCGAATGAGTTGAGTCATTGAAACAAACCCCTGGGGTGAACACGAAGGCCACGAAGGTCACAGGAATAAGCCGGCGTTGGAGCCTGAGCTTGCTTCTTTTTCCCTTCGTGACCTTCGTGCCCTCCGTGTTCGCTCTTGCTTTTGGTTTTGCTGGAAGCTGGTGACTGGTGGCTGCCAGCTTCATCAATATCCGACCACGAACCGATCCGTACACGTCCCCGCCGACGCCGTAGTATTCACTTCCTTGAAGCTAAACGCGCGCTGCGGAAGACGGATGCTTGTGCCAAGCGTCCCGCCGGTGGTATTCGGCGCCAGCTCGGAAGCGATGAAAATCTGCTGCGCTCCTGCAGGCAGATTGGTCACGACGGTGTAGCTGCCATCGATTGTTACACCGTCTTCCTGGTATGTGTTCACGAACACGTTCACGATCTGCGAACAGTTCACGTAGAGGGTGGATTTAGTGACTCCGCCCATATTGACGACGCTGGTGTTCGGAGTCGATCCCGATGCAGGAAGTGTAATCCCGTTATGGGACAAGTCTGCCGGCGAGTAGATCAAGTGAGGCTGCGGACGCGGCGCGATCGCGCGGCCATTCTTGTCCATGTCCGGCGGAACGACCGTGCTTTGCCCCATCAGCAGCAAGGCTGCTCCGAGAACAGCAACAATGCCAAAAAGTTTTGCTCGCTTCATGATTGCTCCTTAAGGCGTGTCCAACTTTTCAATCTTCTGCCGTTTATTGAAGCCGGATGGCGGCGCAGCTCCCCCAGCCGGCTTGATCGTGACCGCCAATACGTTGTAGGTGCCGCTGCCGGTGAAGTTCACCGTCTGCGCGACTCCGCTTCCGCCGCTGAGGATCTTGTATTCGGTCCAGTCTCCGCCAGAGTCGTCCTGACCTTTTGTGTAGCCGCTCCCGATCGCAGTCGTGGTGTCTTCGCAGGCTCCCCAGACTCCGTCATTTGCGTTCGCCGGAGTGACATTCACGGAGCAGCTACCGCTGCCCGTGGCCTGGTTATGTGCGTCAAACGTTGTTGTGCCGCCAGTCGCGTCATTACCTGTAAACTCGTCGGCTGCCCAATCGCCATAGTTGCCGCAGACGTTCCCGCCGGTAAAAGTCGCGGTGAACGTGGTTGCAGTTGTCACCGGAGCGATGGCCCCAAAACTGGCGTTCCATCCCGCCGTCGTCGATCCAAACACACTGCTGAGAGAGGTGATCGTCCAGCCTGAGGCAGTCAGAGATGCGGCCGTGATCGTCGAAGGTTCGCCACACGTCACCTTGAACACGATCGCGTCATTCACAGCTCCAGGCGTGCAGCTAAAGGTAAACGAGTTAGTTGACGGAACAAGGTGTCCGGTGACGTTGCAGCCGGTACTGGCATGCGCAATGGCGGCGAAGCTTTGCGGACAGCACAATGCGCCGATGAACACGGCGAGAACAAGCGCGCGCTTCATTGCATCGTCACCTGCCACGGCGGACTGACGATCGTCTGCACCTGCTGGCCGCTCTTGGTCGTCACCGTCCCAACCTGCCAATTGATTGGATTACTGTTGTTATCGACGACCGGAATTGCAATGGTTGCGGAGGAATTCGGCGGCTGCGTATAGCTCCACACAATCTGCGTGCCGGTCGCCGCGTCGAAGACGTTGAATACCGCCGCTCGCGACGGATCGTTGTTGGTCACCGTCACTTGGCCGGTGCCGGTGTTGATCTGCAGCACAACCAGGCCATTTTCCAGAGAGGACGTGTGTACCAGCGCGGCAAACGCCGTCAGTGAACTGAGGATGAGAACTATCAGCAGCATGGCATTTTCATACAGGGATCAAAAGCAACAGAAGGAGCGAACAGGAAGGTCACGAAGAGATTCTCCGTGACCTTCGACGTTGCCTTCGTGACCTTCGTGTTCGCTCCTGGTGCTACGGAGTGGTTGTCTCCATCCAATCAAACGTGACGGTCACGGTGCCGCCGGTCAACGCTCCACCGAGATTGACCGCGACCTGCTGTGCGGTACCGCGCAGCACGATGGGCTTCGCCGGCCGGAAGATGTAGATATCGTTCGGAGTAGCGGTTCCCGAAGCCATGCAGCCTATCTGCGCGTTATCGAGATCGCCGACTGCGGTTCCCACAGTGGGACCGGTGCCGGTATAGGAGAGCAGCGCGCTGGAAGCTGCAGCATAGTTTGAGTCGTCCGGAACCTCGGTAAAGCCCGACGATGTGCCGCCGGTGTCGCCCGTCGATCGCTTGATCAACTCCACGTTGATCTGCCCGGCAGTCGTTTGCGTACATGTGAGCGTCACCTTCGTGACCAGCACCGTGTTGCTCGCATTGCCGGGCAAGACCGCGACATCGGTAGTCGAGCTCGCGGCAAACTTCTTCGAAGCGTGATAGCTCGCAGTCGTGGTGTCGGGATACTGCTTTACCAATTGCCGGCCGTTGGAATCAGCGGCGACGGCATTCCCGCCGATCTGGTTTACATTGACCGATGCGTTCGACTGAATGTTGAATGTTCCCGTTCCGGCATTGGCCGTTACCGTCCCGCTCACCGGCTGCGTGACCGCAGAACCATCTACCTTGATCGCAGTCGCGTTCGCTGCGGTTCCAGACAGATCGACCTTCAGGTTCGCCGCGGTCGATTGCTGCACCGTTACCGTTCCCGAAATGGGTTGCGCCGTCGTGCCCGTCGGATCGACGCGCAGCGGAGCCGAGCTGGTGCCGACCTCGGTGCCCGATTGATTGCGCAAATTCATGTGCAGCGCGCGGTTGGCAGTAATGCGCGCCGAAGCCGCGTGACCCGTGGTGATCGCCGTCGGCGGCGTGTCGTCGAACAACCCGCCGACCGGATTGATCGCCGTGGTCCCAACCGTAAACGCTGCGCTGTCGGAGAATCCGGCCGAAGACGAGCAGCCCGAATCGCAGCTGACGTGCAGATTGCTTCCCGTCGGCTGCGCGACGGTAAAGCTGCCGGTTCCGGCATTCGCTGTGACTGTTCCGGAGACATTGAACGTTCCCGATCCTGCATTCGCGGTCACCGTTCCCGAAACGGATTGCGTTCCGCTGGGAATCGGACGTGTAACGATACCGTACTCGCTTCCCGCTGGATTTGCATTCAACGCAGTGGCGCGATGAAGAGCGGGCGTGCCCGCCGTATCGTAGCCGCCGATTGTCACTGGATTTGCGGCCGAGGTTGAGCCATCGGCTTGCGTGCCTTGTACCAGCGGATCGCCGGGCACGAAGTTGGTTCCGTCCCCAATTGGAATCTTGCCTTGCGCAGCGGCTCCGTTGATCTTGAAGCCGCCGGCAAGATTCACGTTTCCGTTGAATGTGTGCGATCCGCTCCATGTGGGGCTGAAGCTCTGGTCGAGCTGGCAATCGGTTCGCGCTGATCCGGAATTGTCGGCGCATACAATGCCGCTGAAGAAGTTGGCCGTCGCGCGCTGTGCCAGTGAACTGCCCGCTGACTGAATGGTCGCGTATCCACCTCCGCTTCCTCCAACGCCACATCCGGTGCAAGAGCCAGTGACGGTCAGATTGCCAACGCTCAGCACGTTCGCGCTCGCGCCCAGCGGCAGATTCGCGGAAGGAACGTAGTTGTCAAAATTGAACGTTGCGCCGGTGAACTGCACTCCGGAGTACTTGAGCACCCGCGCATACTGATCGAAAACTTCGACACGATAGCTGATGTTCGCAGGCGAGGTGCTCGCCGGATTGGCAACCTGGAATCCGCTGATTGCGCCGTTCGCGATGGTGGTGCAAAAGGGCGCGACCACCTCCTGGCCGCCTCCGCCGACACGGAAGGCAATCGGATTGTCATTGGCGTCGGTCGCCGTAAAGCAAATCGTTCCCGATACCAGCGGCGCCCCGGATTTCTGAATGTTTGTAGCCGTCACCGTGGTCAGGTTCTGCGCCATTAACGGCGCGGACGCGAGCAGGATAAGAAAGAGATGGTTGCGCATAGGAGAAACGAACTGCGGAAGAGCAAACACGAAGGGCACGAAGGTTGAACTTCGAGGTCACGAAGAGACGTGCTCCGTGACCTTGTGGTTGAACCTTTGTGACCTTCGTGTTCGCTCTGGGTCTTGCTCTGTCACCGATCGGTTACTTTCCAAAATGTCACCGATCGGTTACTCGAAGCCGAATGTCACCGATCGGTTACTTTTCAAAATGTCACCGATCGGTTACATTCATTGAGAGGTTCACTATGTTCATCAAAAGCCCAAGCGACCTCGGAGCTCTGATTCGGGACAGGCGTACCAAACTGAATCTTGGGCAAGACGAGTTGGCCAAGGCAGTTGGCGTGAGCCGCAAATGGATCGTCGAAGTGGAGGCCGGCAAGCCGCGAGCCGCAGTGGGTCTGATTCTACAAACTCTCCGCATACTCGATCTCTCTCTCTCCGTCGAGGATCGCAGCAAAAGGCAACAGCGCGTTCTTCCATCGAAGGCTGCCCCGATCGATCTTGACGCTCATATCGACTCCTTCAAGCGGCGGTCATGAAAAAAGAGCTCGCCGCCATCGCCGGGCAGGTGGAAGTTGGTCGCGTAGCTTACGAAAGCGGACGGCTCTCATTCGAATACGCGCGGCAATGGCAACAGGACCCCTCGAGTTATCCGTTATCGCTATCGATGCCGCTTCTGCAGGATCGCCATGGGCATGCTCCGGTCGAGGCATTTCTCCGCGGATTGCTTCCCGACAATCCAGACATTCTCCAAAAGTGGGCTGCCGGGTTTCACGTCTCTCCCGCAAATCCATTCGCCCTGCTGGCATACGTCGGAGAAGAATGTGCCGGCGCAGTTCAATTTGTTCGTCCCGAGCGCCTGGAGCGATTGCGGCGCGAGCCCGAAAAAGTTGAAATCCAGTGGCTCACCGAAGCAGAAATCGGTGAACGGCTCAAGATCCTGCGCCAGGATCACTCGGCATGGCGAATCGCTCACGATACCGGACAATTCAGTCTCGCGGGAGCTCAGCCCAAAACTGCGCTGCTGTTTCGCGACGGCCGCTGGGGCGTGCCATCCGGCAGAACTCCTACCACGCACATCCTCAAGCCTCCCTTGGGCGAATGGGAAGGCCATGCAGAGAACGAGCACTTTTGCCTCGAACTGGCGGCGCAGCTCGGACTGGCCGCAGCGCGAACGGATGTGACTCGCTTCGGAGAAGAAATCGCCATCGTCATTGAACGATACGATCGCGCCTTCGTTGACGGACGCATTCTTCGTCTCCACCAGGAAGATCTATGCCAGGCTCTGAGCATTCTGCCACGGAGAAAATACGAGAGCGAAGGCGGTCCGGGCGTTCGCCACATCGCCGAGCTGCTGCGAGAGCATTCGGCTCGACCCCAGAATGACGTCCCCGCCTTCCTCGATGCGGTTGCCTTCAACTGGTTCATCGGCGGCACCGATGCGCATGCCAAGAACTACTCAATCCTCATCGGATCCCAGGGCGCGGTGCGCTTTGCTCCGCTCTACGACGTCGCCAGCATCCTTCCGTATCCGAAGATCTACATTCCCAAATTGAAAATGGCGATGAAGATCGGAGGAGAGTATCGCCTGCGCCAGATTGGCCTGCGGCAGTGGCGAAAACTGGCCACCGAGGTTCGCTTCGATGAAGATCGACTGATCGAACGACTGCGAGCCATGGCAGCAGAGCTTCCCGATCAGATCAGCGCCGTCCGGCGGCAGGTTGTTGGACGCGAGCTTAACCATCCCATCCTCAAGCGTCTCGCCGACGTGGTCACCCAACGCGCAAAGCAGTGCGCAGAAATTCTCGACTAGAACTGTCTTACAAATCCTATGTACCACCCAGGAACTGTCGTCCTGAGCGGAGGAGGGCTCCCGCGCGTTTCCGGGGACCCGCGAGCGCGGTGTTTGCGCTCGTGGGGCGGGCGCGGGAAACCGGAGTCGAAGGACCTTGTGTTTTCTCAATGGTGCCCATTAATTCAAAAACTGCTCTAGGCGTCAGTACCGTCTGTGGTAGCAGATGGATCCCGCATCTTAAGCCGCGCGGCCATATGCAAGCGCATCAAGTTGTGTTCCTGCCCGGCGGGCGAAAAACTTCGTCTTCCGTGAGCCTCTTCCTCCGAATTTTCCGCATATAGGAATAGGCAATCCCCCGCTTGAAGTGTCAGATGCGCCGGTTCGATTCCTGCCTGGCTGCGCTTGTGACGCTTTTCACGTGAAAACGCGGTCGGTCTTTCGTCGCGCCCCCTCGACGGTCCCGCAAATGCAGACGTGTCTGCAAAACACAGCCAAGGAGGCCACATGAGAATCTTTCGCTTGTGCTCGAAAGTGGCGTTAGCAAGGTGTGCAGTAGCTCTAATGTTTACTGCGATCGGCTACGCCGATTCCGTTTCGTTCGTAAACAATCCAGGAACCGCAGCCGGAGTCACGCCGGGAAGCGCGTCCGGCTTCTTCGACTTCAATACGATTACGGGGAAGTTCGTAGATTGGAACCTCTCCGTGACCGCATCGTCGGACGGTTCGTATGGGTCGCACACGTACAACTCCAGCGACAGCGCCGCTGCTCCTACATCGCTTACGCTGTCAAACGCAAATAACGACCAGGTATTCTCGTTTGAAGAGAATTTTGGCGCCGTACGAGATGAGTTGGACCTCGTAGTTGCCTGCAGTGGTACTGCGAACTGCGGGACCACGGGCGCGCTGCTCGGCTCGTATGCACTGGTCGCAACCCCTCCTTTTTGCGCAACGACGACGATCTGCTCGGGTGAGCAGATCGGCGTTCCGGAGAGCTTCAACAGCAGGCTGCTCGGAGCCGGTTTCCTCACGACCAGCACGAATGCAGATGGAAGCATTCGCTATTCGTTGTCTTCCACCGGCAGCGGAGGAACCGGCGGTACCGGCGGAGGCGGAACTTCCGTTCCCGAACCGTCATCGATCCTGCTGCTCGGAACCGGTCTCGCCGGCGTCGCACTGCGTCGGCTCAGAACGCAACTTTAGCAACCCCGCAGACGATTCGCGGCTCGACGGAAGTCGGGCCGCTTTTTTAGGTGATACTCGATGAGCGAAGACTACGATTACCAGCGACTACTAAACATTGAAAGGTTTAGCGGCGTTAAGCCTAAGAGTTCAGCGGCTTCGGCGGAGCTGGTGGTAGCACTTCTGGTTCCGCTGCATGAGCAATTTGACGTTCCTTCTTTCCGATTGTTAGAAGAGCAGGTTTGCAAAGAATTTCTCTAACTATTAAGTCGGTTAGCATTTGGTTGGTGGATGCTGCCCTGGCCAAAATTGCCGTATCAGATGTAAGCGCAATGACGTGTTCGCCCTGGGCCACAACACCTGCGTCGCATGCCATACAGATCGCCTGCACGCATAGGCTCATACTCCCACCGAAGATGCTGAGAGCGGCTCCGATGAGACTCAAATCTTGGCCTAGCACGCCTTGATGCGAGAACATGGATCGGATTGGGTCGAATGGTAAATGCGCCCTCACGATCGGAACAGCATGTTTCCGAAACAAGGCCACATCTTCCCTGGCCATAGATACGTCAATTGGCTTATTTTCTGCGTCAGTGAAGACCTTGCCCTGAGGAAACGTAACGGCGACTAGTTTCAAGTGCGAATATTCTTCCTTTTTCAGGAATTCGTTGATTGCTCTGCGCACGCCCTCACCTCGGCCGGTGAAGATTACGATTTTTCTGATCTTTTGTCGTACGGCTTCTTCGAAAGCGATCTTCAGAGAGTCAGTAAGATTATCTCGGCCCTCTTGCAGGAAATAAGTCGCCGCGGCTGTGAAGGATTTAGCCATTTCTCACAGGACCTCAAATCCCAAAATGGTATTTAGCTCCTGCCCCGTTTCTCTATGTTTAAACACGGCACGTAAGAAGTCGAACAGATCTACATCCTTGATGATCAGCGAACCTTTAATCCCGTCTTGGCCAATATGCGGCAGCGGGTTCTTAAAATGCAGGTGCGGAAAGCCCATTGCCAAGCAGATTCGAAGTACTACTGGATCGGTATGGAAATAGGCGGGAAGACCACGTGCATCGGGCTTTGCTGGAAGAGGACCATAATGAAATGAAAACGAATTTCTCTGGCTCCCGCCAGCCTTTCGAGGGGTAAACTCTTCCCTCACCTTGGCATAAAAATTGGTACCCCACATGAGGTACCAGTTCATTCTCCAGAAGCCTAATTGAGGCGGGCGCAGGTCAGGCCCATGTTGAACAGTTACGTCGGCAGGGATTTTCAAATTGCGATGATTGTGCCAGAACCACTGCTCGTACTGGTCAAAAGTCACGCCCTGGTGTCGTTTAGCTATGCCGCGACCCGCTCCGCATAATCGGAAGGAATATCTTGCGAGATCTCATCGTCATCGACTTCCGAGACGAACCGATCCTTTATGCTCTCATTTTGAGCGAGAAGCGCGTGCTCAAGCTCCGCGAGGAAACGCCACTCGGCGGCATCATCCTCAGAAACTTTGTCTTTCAGCTGTTGCTCATTTTGCAGAAACGTAACTGTGTCTAGCTCATAGAAGAGCTCGAACCTTTCGAGGTCCTTCTGAACATCTCTGAGGCCAGCGGCGGAATAGGAGGCAGTCTCTGGAAACATAGGTACACCCACACTTTCAGCGCGCATTCCTGATAATGATGAACGCTCGCTTATATCAGATGCCAATCCTCTTATCAATCGGCACTTCTTAGTATTCTGTTTAATTTCTTTGGCCGGAGATAGGACGGGCTGGTATTCCTCTCGAAATACCAGCCCTCGAAGCATAGTCCGCTTCCTCCCGGCACCGAGAAATCATCTCGCAGGACAGTCGAAATCAGAGCTCGTGTCCACTAAAATCAGAGCTCGTGTCCGCTAATCAAAAGGATAGCCGGAGTGGCGAACCATTGTCAATGTGACCTGAGTAACGTGAATAGGGACCAGCAGGCTTTAAGTCTAAGAAAAAATAGCCTTTTGCGGCCATTGACGTTCTTGGACAGAGTTCCCTAACACCGGGGTTGGGAGAGCGCCCGGCGAGAATCGAACTCGCTACCTAGTGTTTAGCGGACACTTGCTCTATTCGATGAGCTACAGGCGCGTTCAGCAATGATACGAACTTGCGTGAATGCTGCCCATGAAATCATTGGTTGGCTCCTAGTTTCCGCGCCTTCTCCGCCTCTTCCTTGTAGTACTGCTGAATGCCGCTCAGCGGTCGATGCAGGTATGCGAGCGCCTGTGTGCAGGCATCGACGGTGTCGTCGTGGGCGGCGTTGGGAAAATGCAGAAGCTCCTGCACGAAGTCGCCGACCCACGCTGCGCGCTCGGGCAGGAGAATGTTGCCGGCCTCAAACAGCGGCGCAGCCGAATGCAGTCTTCCCGCCTTGGAATCTTTGGGCGTCCTCGGGATGATGCCGCTGACGTGGTCGCGCAATGACTGAATCACCGCTGGACCATTTGCCTTATCCTCGATCAATTTAGCCGTGGCCTGCGGATATCGGAGCGTCATTTGCTGGATCGCCGGGCGCGTGCGCACGAAGTCCATGCGCTCGCGTACCTGATCGACCAGGTAGTAGTGAGCTTCGAACTTTACCCAGACCTGTCCGACCACATAGTCGGAATCGCGGGCGTCTTTGAAGCTGCAATCCCAGCTCTGGATCCAGGTGCCGTGTCCTTGCGGCAGGTCGCGATAGTACTTGATCCAGTCGCGCTTGATGATGCCGCCTTCGAATGGCGCCGGATTCTGCTGATACTGTCCGGCATACGCCCACGATCCCAATCCCCTTTTGAAATCGGCGAGCGCTTCGCGTGGGAATTGCTCCGGCCATAGCAGGTCGCCCGGGCGGCGCTCCACCGGCCTGCGGTCCGAAACGGGAAACGTCCACACTTCGGGCACTTCGGCCTCGGCCGCGAGCTTAACGTGCGTCCATGCGCCTGGCTCCCGCGCGAGAAGATGGCCGGTCAGATCGTCCTCGTGCAAGCGCTGCATCACGATGACGATGCTTCCCGTCATGGGATCGTTGAGCCGCGAGCGAAACGTCGCATCGAAATTGCGGTTCGTGGTCTCGCGCTCCTTGTCGCTGTAAGCGTCCTTCGTGCTCAGCGGATCATCGACAATCAGCACATCGCATCCTTTGCCCGTCGCCGATCCGGTGATCGAGGTGGCGAACATCACGCCGCGCTGCGTGTTCTCGTACTGCGTCTTCTGGTTCTGGTCCCGGACGAGCCGAACGCGGTGCCCCCAGCAGCGGCGGAAGTACTCCGAGCTGAGCACGTTGCGGCGTGCAAGCGAATGATCGGTGCTCAGATGCTCGGAATAGCTGACAAACATGAATCGCTGCTGCGGCGCAGTGATCCATCTCCACACGGGATAGAACACCGTACACAGCAGCGACTTCATGCTCCGCGGAGGGACATTGATGATCAGCCGCCGGCACTTGCCCTGCGCCACCAGCATCAGGTAATCGCAGAGCAGATCGAGATGCCAGTTCCACTTGAGCCGCGTCGCTGGTTCCAAAACGGACCAGAAGTATCGGACGAATCCCCGGAGATCGCGCTGCAGCCTGAATCGAAGGCGTTTGACCTCGGCCTGGCTGCGCTTCGCTTGGACTTTGATCAGACGATTACGTTTTTTCCGCAGCGACCGAGCCAATCGCTGATTGCAGTTCTTTGATTTCAGCATCGAGCTCTGCAATTTCCGCCTCGAGTTCCTCTTCGGTTTGCTCGCGTTCAGGTTTGGGTTGCACGATCGCCGCCGTCGCCTGCGCCTTTTGCTTGATGCCGGTTCCCGTCTTGGGACCGCACCAGTCATTGATGAATCTCAGCGCCTGCAATGCGTGGCCGGCATCTCTGGCGGCAACGATGTCGAAGAGCCGCTCAAAAATCTGCTGCGCAGGCCGGCCATCGTCTTCCTTCAACTTCTGCCGTCCCACGCGCGCCAGCAGAAATTGATCGGCTTGCTTGATGGAAGGCAGCTTCTTCGCAGATTTGCCTTGTTTCTGTTTGTTTTTGGTCATGAGGTCTCCTGAAAATCATTCGCCGCGAGTTACAAGCAGTGGCTGATCTGTGGGATTTGAAATGTGCTGTCTCCAAAGCTGTCATCCTGAGGGCCGCTGTTGGCCGAAGGATCTCCGGAGATATTTGCGGCAGAATTGCACTCTCCAGGCTCTCGGCCCTTGCTGGTTGAGTGTGTGGGTGGAAGAGCCATGCCGGCAGCAATCTAGCCCTCAACATTCCGGGAGATCCTTCGGTCAACAGAGGGCCTCAGGACGACAGCGCTACGACTGTTTTCACGCGTCCATGCCTTCCCTGTTCAAAGGCGGGCACTCCGGCGACGAGCGTTCATGATGGGTTGATCACGTCGCGTCGCCGGAGTGGGTGCGGGAGAGCTTTGCTGTTGTCGTGTCATTCTGAGCCCGTCTGAGGCGGACGAGGAATCCCTGCGTCCCGAAATGGTTTCAATCCACCCCAACGGTTCGTTTGCGGCAGCGTGGTTTGCGGTCTGCTCAAGGTGCTCGGAGAGGCCCGAAGGGCCGGCAGATGCGCAGCCCCAGGGCGTAAGCCCTGGGATATCGCAGGAAGCAAATCCGAGCCCTGAAAGGGCGACATCGGTGTTTGCGTATGCTCGATGGGACGTTCAAATCACATTGAAAATTTCAAACGATCAGCCTCGATCCGGTGCCGCCCCTTCGGGGCTCGTTTCTCGCGACAATCTCTACCCAGGGCTGACGCCGCTGGGCTGCGCATCTGCCGGCCCTTCGGGCCTCACACAATTCCACCCCTCCACCGCCGCAAATGCTCGCCGCGAGCCGCACGCATACGCATGCATCGTCGCCGGCCCGACGCGGGCGCTCTCATCGCGCAGATTCTCCGGACGATGAAACGTTAACCGGATCGCCTTGCCGCGATTGATACACGTAGCCGCGCGATCGCGCACCATGCGCACGGCGACCTCGCGCATGACGTAGTACGCAGGCTCGCTCCATGTAGGTTGAAAGAGACGAAATACTGGCACGCGACGATTCGAGGTCTGATGTGACATTTCAGTGCGAATGAACAGGCTGTGGGCGTTCGGCCAACCGGCCTTTTGTTGTCTAAGTGCGAAGCTGGTTGCTGGCCGAAAGCCGAGTGCCGACAGCCGATAGCCCGGCTGCCGAATACACGATTACGCCAACGATGTGAGGTGCAGGCCGAGTGGAAGAGAATCCTTCCGTGAAACTGATTGGCAGCGCCGCTCCTGCCGGTGGTCAGCGGAACTTGAGTTCCGCCGAGTTCTCGTGATGTCCTCGCCTCGGCTCGCTCTCTGCCGAGTCCCTATCAACTGACTACATTTTCTGTGCTATGCGATTTTGGGAAATTCGTCAAGAAAAAAGTGAAAACAATTTTGAGCGCGCGGTGAGCACGTTGAATGCCAAAGTGTGTTCCATTTCGGGAATCGATAGAAATGTGGGCCATTATCGCCAAACAAATTGTGATCCCTCGCGCCGCCAGAACGCCGGCAAACCAAAACGCTTGGAATTTGCGGCGCGGGGGACCTGCTGTTGAGCTGCTCGCAGAAAAGCAGGTTCCCCGCGCAGCAAAATCAAATTCTAGGAATCGCAGAATCTTCGCGGCTGCGCGAAGAATGACAATTTCTCGTGTTAGCGCGCTTTCGGGAAAATCCCTTGACAACGAGCTGCGTGCAATACCGCGTCCGCCACCTTCGCCGCCGCCATAGCTTCCTTCACGTCGTGCACTCTCACAATATGCCCGCCGGCCAGAATGCTGGCGGTCATTGCCGCGATGCTGCCCGCGAGTCGCGAGGAGCCGTCATTCGCATTCGCCGGTTTTTGCGCGACGAACGATTTGCGCGAAGTCCCGCTCAGCAAGGGAAACCCGAGCTGGTGAAGCTCCGCAAATCTTCCCAAAAGAGGAAAGTTCTCCTGCATGCGCTTCCCAAATCCGAACCCCGGATCGAGGACAACGCGCTCGCGCGAAATCCCGGCCTTCGCCGCGCGCTGCGCGATCTCTTGAAGCCCTCCGATGACCAGGGGCACTACTTCATCAGGCGCGAGCGCCGGCAGGCTCAACCACTCTTCCGGACGTCCGCGCGTGTGCATGAGCACGCATCCGCAGTCGGAAGAGGCGAGCAGGGAAGCCATGCGGTTGTCCCAAGTGAGACCGCTCACGTCGTTGATGATGTCGGCCCCGCGATCGAGCGCAGCCTCGGCGGTTTCCGCTTTATACGTATCGATGGAGATGATCGCGTCGCGCACCTGCTTTCGAATGTCATCGAGCACCGGCAGCACGCGCCTCTTCTCCTCCTCGGCGCTCACCAAATCTTTTTTCCCCGGACGCGTGGACTCGCCGCCAATATCGAGAATGTCGGCGCCTTCGGCAATCAACGCCAGCCCGTGCTCCACCGCGCGATCAGGATCGAAGAACTGGCCGCCATCCGAAAAGGAATCAGGCGTGACGTTCACGATGCCCATGATCAACGTGCGCTCGCCGAGCTTGAGCGAACGCGACCGCACCTTCCATTCGAACTGCGGACGCATGGGGGGATTGTAAACAGACAACACCAAAACACGACGCGGATCTCACGATGTCACGGATTACACGGATCGAATCAGGTGGTGCTCGTTGCTTCCCACGGCTCTTCCATGGTTGGGTTTTGCAGTATCCGTGTGATCCGTTGAATCCGTGAAATCCGTGTCGTGTTTTGGTTTTGATGTCCGTGCCACCAAAGCCGGTGGTTGTACAATCCGCGCAATGGTCAAACGCACTCTCGCTGTCTTCCTGCTGACATCGTTCTTAACATCCAGCATCCATCTGCAATCGCAAGCCGCACCCGTCACGTCCAATGAACAATCACAACCAGCCCAGACTGCGCCGCCACAGCCCGCACAGGTCGCGCCGACGCCTGCTGTCTCGCCGCAAGCGATGCAGGACCTGGGCACGCGGCTGGCTGCGCGCATCAATGCCATTCGCGCTGCCGACCCGCGCTCCGTCCATTCCATTTGGGGAATCAGCGTGGTCGATCTCGCCACCGGCAGCACACTGTACGCGGAGAACGCCGACAAGATGCTGCATCCGGCGTCGAACACGAAACTCTTCACGACGGCGACAACGCTCGCTCTTCTGGGGCCCGACTACAAATTTCTGACCACGGTCGAGAGCGCGAAGCGTCCGGACAAGCATGGCCGCCTCGCAGGCGATCTCTTCCTCGTCGGACGCGGTGATTCCAATCTCTCCGGACGCGTGCTGCCGTACACGAAGAAAACCGAGCGCCTCACGCCGCACACGCGCATCCTCGAAGAACTCGCGGATGAAGTGGCGCTCGCGGGAGTGAAAGTCATCGACGGTGACATTGTTGGCGACGACAGCTACTTCGTCTATGAGCGCTACGGCGAAGGATGGACGCAGGACGACCTGATGTGGGACTACGGCGCGCCCGCTTCGGCGCTCACCGTGAACGACAACCTTGTCTTCGCGAGTATCAAACCGGGAACGCGCCTCGGCGAGCGCGCGCAGCTCACCCTCGATCCCTACACCGACTACTACAGCGTTCGCAATCTCGTGACGACCTCTGCGCGAGGCACGCTGCGCAATATCGGCATTCTGCGCGAGCCCGGCTCGCTCGAACTCACGTTCTGGGGAACGATTCCCATTGGCGACGCCGGAGACGACGAAGCGCTCGCCATCGAAGAGCCAGCGACCTGCAACGCGCAGTTCTTCCGCACCCTCTTGCAGCAGCGTGGAATTAGCGTGCGCGGCAAAGCTCGCGCGCAACACTCGGAGCCGTGGCAGTATCCGGTTCCAGAGCACGATCAGCCGCTGATCGTACCTGCGGTGCAAACGCCGGCACGCGTGGTGCTCGCGCAGCATCAATCTGTTCCGCTGATCCAGGACTTGCAGGTAATAAATAAGGTCAGCCAAAACCTGCACGTCGAGCTGATGTTGCGTCTGATCGGAAAGCTGAAAGGCCCATCAGGTTCCATTTCGGGAGGGCTGGACGCAGAGAGCAAATTCCTCACCGAGCAGGTCCATATCGATCCCGCAGAGTTCGAGCTCTATGACGGCTCCGGCCTTTCCCGATCCGGTCTGGCTACCCCGCATGCCTTCACCCAACTTCTTCAATACGTCTATGCCCAGCCCTGGGCAGCGCAGTTTCGCGACACGCTTCCTGTCGCCGGAGAAGACGGCTCGCTCTCGACGCGCTTTAAAGGAACATTCGCTGCCGACCATGTCGAAGCCAAAACCGGACAGATCGGCGGAGACAACTCGCTCACCGGCTACGCCGTTACCAAATTGGGACACAACATTGCCTTCTCCATCATCATCAACCACCACACCATGGGCAACACCAAAGCCAAGCAGATGATCGACGACATTGTGAACGCGGTGCTGGAGGAAGATTGAGGGTGGTGACCGGACCGGCGGCCGCCCTCGGCCGGGTTTTCTGTTTGATGACCCTAAAACGTCCTGGCTACCCTTTTGCGCGTGAAAACGAAAACCCGCGCGAGGGCGCGCGTCGGTCCGTGATCTCCCGTACCTTCAGGCGCCAGGCGAAGACCAGCGCTGTTCCAATCACCATGAGCGAGATCGCAAGCGCGGCCCACAAGCCGAGCGCGCCGAAGTGACGTGAGAATCCGAGATACACGCCGAGCGGCAGCCCAATTACCCAATACGCAACAAACGAACTGAACATCGGAATGCGCGTTTCGCCCGCGCCGCGCAGTGCGCCGGTGGCGACGGTCTGCAGGCCATCGAAGAGTTGAAACGCGGCAGCGACGAACAAAAGATTCACACCTATGCGCATGACCTGGGGATCAGGCGTGAAGACGCGCACGATCAGGTGCGGAGCCAGGACGAGCACCACCGCCGCACAGCTCATGAAAAATGCTCCCATCGCGACCGCCGTCCAACCTGCGCGGCCCGCTCCGGCGGGATCGCCTCGTCCGATTCCTTGTCCAACGCGGACGGCCGCAGCCGAGCTGATGCCCAGCGGCACCATGTATGTGAAGGCTGCGCAGTTCAGCGCGATCTGATGTGCCGCGACCGATGCGGCGTCGAACTTCGCGATCAGCGCCGTGACCGCAGCAAAGACTCCAATTTCGAAGAAGACCTGCGTCGCCGCCGGAAAGCCGATGCGCAGCAGTTCAAAGATGCGTTCCAAATCGGGACGGTACGGCGGCTGAAATAACGGCATCTTCTGTCCCCGATGCTGCCTGATTACAGCCACCAACAGTACCGCCGCCATGTAAATGCGCGCGAGACAAGTGGACCATCCCGATCCCGCGACACCGAATGCGGGCGACCCCCAGTGACCATAAATCAGCACCCAATCACCAACAGCATTCACGATGTTCGCGGAGATCAGCGCAAACATCACCGGCTTTACCACATCGACCGCCTGCAGATAACGGCGGAAAGCAAAGTAAAGCAGCAGCGGCGGCGTGCTCCAGTTCATCGCCTGCAGGAAGGGAAGCGTTTGAGCCAGCACGCCCGGATCCACTCCCATATTGGGAAGCAGCCGTCCCGCGTACCAGATGAAGAGCATCAGAGCTGGCGTGAGCGGTACGAGGATGTACAACCCATTCAGCAGAGAATGATGCCCATCTTCCAGATCGCCCGCCCCGAACGAGTGTGAGACTTTCGTGTCGAGCGAGTAAAGCAGGCTTCCGCCAAAGGTTGCCGCCGTATAAAAGATGACGCTCCCCAGGCTCACACCGCCGATCGCCTCCGCGCTGTTGCGCATGTGCCCGACCATGATGGTGTCGACGATCCCCATGGCCATCCATCCAATTTCGGCGAGCACCAGCGGCCACGCCAGCGTAAACACAGCCGGCGCCTCAGCACGAAACTGGCGAAGGAAATTGCGGACCATGAAATAAGACTAGCAGTGAGGGATGAGCGGTCGGCGGTTGGCGAGCGGGGCCGACACTCGAGATTGGTTTTGTCCATAAAGTCCATGCAGTCCACCACGTCCACTCTGGACTAAGTGGACTGAGTGGACTGTGTGGACAACTGAATGCGATCGTTTTACCGATTCGAAAACAGGCGCGCCAGAGCGAACGCCGCAGCCGCGGCGAGTCCGCCGGTCAATGTGGTTTGAATCGAACTGCGCAATGGCGACACTCCCGTCGCGCGGCCTTTGATATATCCGAAAACGGCAAGAGCAATCAGCGTGATCACCACCGACCACGTCAGCGCCGAGTAGATGTTGCTGAGCACGATGTAAGGCATGAGGGGAATGAATCCGCCAAAGATATACGACGCCGCAATGGTCGCTGCGCTGTTGCGCGCTCGCTGCGGCTCGGGTTTCTCCAGTCCCAATTCGAAACGCATCATGAAGTCCACCCAGGCCTCGGGATTGCGCTTGAGAGCTTCCAGTACCGGAGTGCTCTCTTCTTCGCTCACGCCGTAGGTGTGGAAGATGTCATAGATCTCCTGCTCTTCATCGCGCACGCGCTCAACTATTTCGCGCTCCTCGCGCTGCCGCTCGCTTTCGTAGTGTTGCGCGTCACCTTTCGCCGCAAGGTATCCGCCGAGTCCCATCGCGATCGATCCGGCAGCAATTTCGGCGAGTCCAGCGAGGACGATGAGCTTCGTGACACTCACCGCGCCGGTGAGACCTGCAGCCAGCGCGAACGGAACCGTGAGTCCATCGGCCATACCGATCACGATGTCCCGAACCAGATCGCCGGAGGAGAAGTGTTGCTCAAGATGCATGACTTCTGTGTGTTCGTGCGCCATGCGCATTAGGGTAGCGGAAAGAAAGAAATTTCGCGATTTCGCGATTGCGTGATTTCGCGATTGCGTATGCCCGTGCGCAAGGTCCAAGACTGCCTATAGTCGCCCCTCCACGATACTGTCGTCCCTTCGACCGCTGCGACGCTCTCAACCAAGTTCGAATGTTTGTTGTTGCGGTCGAGGGGATCTGCTGCTTTCCAAGCGCGTTTTGAACAGCGGGTCCCCCGCTCCGCAAAATCAAATCAATTCAGGTGCACACAACGTCGCTGCGGAGCGAGGGATGGCAACGTCTTAGAGGAGTAGAGTTTCGTTCGGCAAAGAGGAACGGTAACAGAGCGATTTTGCGGAATGCTGAAGGCCGATTGCCGATTGCCGATCTTAGAACCACGGATTATGAGACCGTCGCTCTTGCCGGCCTGATCCGTCGTTCGCAGCTCGCTTCTGCCGAGCCATCAGGGTAGTTGACCGAGGACAGCATTACCGATTTGGGAATTCCCTGTCAATGGCTGATCCGTCGTTCGCTGTGGAAAACGAAAAACGGCAGTCAGCAATCGGCGCTCGGCATTCGGCCAAACACCAAAACATGACACGGATCGCACGGATTTGACGGATTACACGATAGTTCAGGGGCAAGCAGCATAGTCGCCGCTCATTGTGGCGAGAGCCGCCATAGATGCGAGCTTCATTCAGCGTAGGTCGTCCACTCCGTCCATAGCGTCCACTTAGTCCAGCAAACCCATGGAGATTGCCTACTCAACAACCCCAGAACAATCCGTGCAATCCGTGGCATCCGTGCAATCCGTGTCGTATGTTGCTTTTGGTTTTGCTTTTAGCCGAGTGCCGACTGCCGAATGCCGAGTGCCGTTTTCCTGCCGATTGCTGCTTCGCGCCATCACCCGCCCCGCAGCAATCATGTAATTGCGCCCATCGAACGCGGCTTCGACTGCGCAGCGCTTTGCGTACTCGCTTACTGACGTGTAGTGCTGCTGCATGCGCACGCTGATGTGTCCGGCCATGCTCAGAATTACCGGAATGGGAACGCCGGCTTCGGCCATGCGCGTGATGGCCGTATGCCGCAGATCGTGAATGCGCAGCCATGGGACGTCGGCAGCTTTGCGCACTTCGTTCCACGGCTTGCGTATGCCGCTGTTGCTCATTGGCTGCGCTGGATCCCACAGGTTCGGCGAGACCCGAAATGGCATCAGGTAATGGCTCGCGCTGGAGCAGCCAAGCAACTGCGCGCGCTCAACCAGCCGGTGCGCCGCCCAGACGGCTTCGTCGTGCATGGGAATGGTACGAATGCGGTAACGATTCTTCGCGTTCTCGCGGCGAATGTGCAGGACTTTGCTGAAGAAATTCAGGTCGCCGATTTTCACCCCGCGCAGCTCGCAGTTCGATGCCGAAGTCGCCAGCGCCAGCAGGGAATAGTGATAGACGAAGTTCCACTCGTTGCGACTGGCCGCGACTTCGAGAAAGCGCTGCTGCTCCTCCGGACTCATCGCACGCGGAATGTCCGGCTCTTCGCGCTGCAGAGGCTCGTAGCAGTCCTGCAGCTCCTGGGACCACGCACGGGCCCGGCGCATGATGCGCACGAGCGTCCCCAGCTCCTGATTGATCTTGTTCGGGCCGCAGGTCTCAGCGCGCTCCTGCTGATATTCCCGCAGCAGCCCGACATGAATTTCCTGAAGTGGAACCTCGCCGAACTTGCGATTGAGCGCCCGGAGATACTGCTGCAGATCGCGAAGCGTGCGCGGCGAAATATACCGTGCGCGGCTCGCCGGAGACATCGTCCGCGAGTTGATCCAGAGTTCCGCGGCTTTCGCAAAGGTCATCGAGGGGTCGAGCGGTTCGTACATGGTGAGCTGTCCTGCCCTTCCGCCAGCGGCCGAGCGGCCGCCTGCTGCATCGGCGATCGTGGAGATCGCGTAGTCTTTTTCGCAGCCAGCGCTCGCCAGAACGCCGGCTGCCATGGAAGTCAGGCTATGGTATTCGCCATTTGTTCGTCAAGCTGAAAGATGTATAGACGTAGAAATAATATATCTAACAGATATGCACAGCGTTCGGCTGTCGGCTTTCGGCGTTCGGCCAGCCGCGCCTCTGGCGCCACATTCCTGTCGCTCCGAAACCTGTGCGGGTTCCGCGTTGATCATCTGCTCTGGAACCGGGCGGCGGCGGCGCGTACTGATTGGCGATATGGTTCGAGGTCAAATATAAAAGGTCCGAAATCCGCGTAATCCCGTTGCGGTCGATGGGGCTGACTGAAGGAATCCCAAATGACAATGCTGCGAGTTGTTTTAATCCGCGCTCGCAATGGCCAACATCCGACTTCAGCGCAGTCACCACACCCTAACAAGTAACTTCCTTTGGCAAAATAATCATCGCCAGACTCACCCAAGAAGTACGGTTCAAGTGGGCCATATGAAAACCAGTTAGGAACAATGCCACCGTATCCACCGGCAGGCTCAAAGCCCTGTTCCCGCTCAAACAAGAATGCTAGTTGCGAAAGAGGTACGCCGTTTAGAACCGGCGTGAGCGATAGCACCTCAGAGTGATACTTGAGTGGTTCAATTGCGAACGACAGCGTCGCCCTTGTTTCCATTGCGCTTCTGTAGATTCTAATCGAGGCTCCGTTTGACGCTTCTTCCCGCCAAACTGAAAGGAGTGCCGCGTTTTGTGCGGCACGGGTGGAACTAGCCCGGGGTGAAACTCCGGGTCAAGTGCGCAAAAGTTGGAGTCCCGCGTCTTGTGCGGGACGGCTGGCTTGAGTGGAAACGAGAAGCCAGTCGTCGGGCCGGAAGCCCGACTCGATCAAAGCCCTCCGTGAACCCGGGGTGGTACCCCGGGCTAGTCCCACACGTGCCACACAAAACGCGGCACTCCTCCGGGAAGAGACAAAATCGAGATTTGAAGGCCTCGCCATTGACGATCGCTCGCCGAACGCCGACAGCCCGGCTCGGCGCGAGCGGAGCCGTTGACGCTTCTTTCCGGCAAACCTTAGAATCGAAACAGCGATTCGGCTGATGCCGGACGTCTTCTGAAGCCACCTTCTTCAGGGTCTTCTCCAGACCAAAATCCCAGGTTATTTGTAGTGGCGGTGTAGCTCAGGTGGTTAGAGCGACGGTCTCATAATCCGTAGGTCGCTGGTTCGAGTCCAGCCGCCGCCACCAGTTCGGTAGTTGGCACAACCCATTGCGGAGTGCCGACTATGCACCACAAGCTGCAGTCCTCTTCTCTTAAGAACGACGGAAAAAATTCCGTCGGTCGCAAGCAACAAACAAAAACCAATCGTCAGAAATCGCGGGACATTAGGAGCGGCGATCGATCGCGTAACAACGTCGGAGGAAATTCCGGGCGTTCGTCCGCTTCTTCGACCCGCGATTCTCGAACTCGCGACCAAAAACCCAGGCGGGGGCGCCCGCCGGTCCGTGATTTCATTCGCTGCGAGGTGCCGCACTCTGCGGGATTCGATCCTACGGGCGAGCGAGCCTTTCCTTGCGGAGCGCAGGCCGAAGTCATGTGCGAGACATGCGGGCCCATGTGCTCTAGGTGCGCAGAAGAGACCTTCTGCCAGCACGGCGAGCACAAGGCCGTGCCGTTTCCCGAATCGGAACCAGAGCGGGCTGCTGAAGAACCGAAGCGGTCAGTCACGCCGGTGGTCTATGTCGAGTTGAGATGCCCAAACCGCTGCCTCGTGCGGCTGGCGCTCCCAACCACGCACCGTGTGCAGGCAAAGCGAACCTGTCCGGTGTGCAAGACCATAGCGGACACGAGGTATCTCGCGCATGGTTTTACACGGCGGCAGTTGCCATTCCATGAGGTGTGGCTCCATGAAGACGAATTCATCAAAGGCGGCGAGCCTAGCGATGATCCGAACTTCAAACGCCGCGTGCCATGGGATGATCGCGAGAACATGTGGGAATGAAGGACCCGCCCGCGGTAGGCGGGATGATTGAAGTTCGTGGAAGCCCCCGACTTTAGTCGGGGGCGCGAGGCGCTTTCCAAGCCTCGCGTCAATAGCGCTCGCGCAGCATCGGCGCTTTAGCGCCGGTCCACGCACGCGCTCTTCGCGCGTGCGCCAGCGCTAAAGCGCAATTTCTTTGCGCGCTCGTTTAGAGGACACTAAAGCGTCCCCCCCGACTGAAGTCGGGGGCTTCCACCCAAACAAGTGGGGGCTTCCACCCAAAACAAGTCGGGGGCTTACATCCAAAACAACTCGCGGGCAACCGCTCCAAAGTCGTGCTACATCGCATGCTTTATGGCAGATCTCCACATCGTCCGCGGACCCGCTCCTTTGCCGGTCAATGTCGAAGACCAATTCCGCCGCGCTTATGGGCGCGATATGAATAAATTCGAGCGCGAGTTCTACGGTCTGGGATCTCAAACCACGACAGAAGCCGATTCGCACGATCTGCCCAAAGCAGCCTAACTGTTCCGTCCGCTTCTTCCTCTCCCCGCATTCTTCCATTAGACTGTCACCTCTCTGTAGGCACTCAACACTTCATCCGATCACCGATGGCCCGATCACCCGATTCCCGACTGGCGCGATCATCGTCGTCACAAACAGCCGCTTCGCTCGATCCGGGCCGCCTCGCGCGCGAGCTCGAAGACTTCTTTGCAACCACGCCGCAAGCCTGCGTTCTTGAAGATGGTGAGACGATCTTCGATTTCAGCTCGGCGAAATATTCCATTTCGGGAGAGTGGGGAAAATGCCTGCTGCACCTGTGGTCGCCGGAGCGGAATACGGTGCGGCGCGTCGTCGATATTGAACGCAAGAACGGACAGCTTCGTCTCGCCGTGCAGCGTTTCGGCAAAGGACAGCCGGTCTGGCTGGAGATCGTCGGCGACCGCAGGGGAAGAGCGCCGGCGGCGCAGCGCCAGGCACGGCTGCAGTATCAGCGCCTACTCAAGCGGGTGCTGGAATGCAATTTCCCGGATTGGAACGTCGAGGAATTAACCTCGACCGCCGATCTCGAACGCAGCTTCAGTCCGGTATATGCGCGAGGGTTGCTGCGCCGTGGACGCTCGGCTGTGTGCGTCTTTGGCGTGAACGACTCCGAGCTGCAGTCCTCAGTCGATGGCGCGCTGACGTTTGCGCTGCTGTGGTTTCATCATTGCCGTGAACGCGATCCGGCGCGTTACTTCGTCGAGGGCATCAAGCTCTTCGTGCCGCGAAGACGTTCGGCGGTCGTCCACGCGCGCATGCACTATCTCGACCGCGAGGCCGCACGCTTCGAGCTGATCGAGTTCGACGAGCGCGGCGAGAGTCTCGATGCACTCGACTTGTCCGATCAAGGCAATATCGCGACACGGCTCGTGCGCTGTCCTGACAACGAGAACGTTTACGAGCGGTTCCAATCGGCGATTGAGCGCATACGAGTCGCCGTTCCTGAATCGGAACTCGTAGTCCTCGGCTCCACCGACCTGGCCTTCCGGCTGCATGGACTGGAGTTCGCTCGCGCTCGCGTCGCCACTTCGCCCGGCAGCTTTCAGCGTAATGAAGAGATAGTCTTCGGCAGCGGAGCGCACGAGACTTTGCTCACTCCCGAATCGGAACCGCTGTTCGAAGATCTCATGAAGCGCCTGCGCGAGTTGCGCCGCGCCGACGGCGACAAGCGCCACGCGCTCTGGCGCATGCAGCCGGAGCGATGGCTGGAGTCGGAGGTGAAGCGAGATGTTTCGCTGCTCGACGCGCGCCTTGATCCCACGCACGTCTATGCCCAGGTGCCGGCGTTTGCTGCGAGCGATCGCGGCATGATTGACCTGCTCGCCAGCACGCGCGAGGGACAGCTCGCGGTGATTGAATTGAAGGCCGATGAGGACATACATCTCCCGCTGCAGGGGCTCGACTACTGGTCGCGAGTGAAGTGGCACCACGAACGCGAAGAATTCCAGCGCTTCGGATACTTCAGCGGAAAGACGCTTTCGCCCGCATCTCCGCTGCTCATTCTCGTTTCTCCTGCTTTGCATATCCATCCTGCGACCGACACGGTGCTGCGCTACGTCTCACCCGAGGTCGATTGGGAGTTGGTCGCAATCGACGAGCACTGGAGGGAAGCGGTGAAGGTGGTGTTCAGGAAGAGAGCGCGTGACGCGCGAACGGCTCGCGCCATTGGATGATCGGGTGAAGTGAACGGCAACAGCAAACATCAAACACGACACAGATTGCTCGGATCAAGCTCCTCTAGGTTGAGCGCAGCTTGCGAAGCAACTCATGAATACCGGCGGAAGGGAACTGATCGAGGCCGGCTGCTCCTCGATCGTCCGTAACGACCACATGGATGCCGGCTGCGGTGAGCAGATCGACTGCTCGCTTGTTCCAATTTGAAACGATCACAAAATCGGATGGCGACTGTGCTGCGTAGTCCTGAAGCAGAGGAAGCGCAGGATCATCGGAAGCCACACGCACCACGAGACCTGCGTCTCGAGCGTGGCTTCCGACCGCTGCGTGCAGAGCCTCAACAATCATTCCGGCTGCGACGGTATTGTTCGTGTCAAAATCGATGAGGATGAAGCTGCCGGTCCGGCGGCTCTGGGCGTAAGCGTCGAAGATCACGGCGCGGTCGGTCTCAACAGTTACGGTCGCGATATCGTTCATACCCAATGAACGGGCGGAATCGGAACGCAAGGAGTGGATGTCGAGCTTCGTCTCGACCTCAATACGTGCGCGCGTCGTCTGGGCTGTGTGCTTGAGCACATATTTCTTAGAGCTGTCGAGAGGCTGCTCGGAGAACCAGATCAGTCGCGAACGAAATGCATGCGTGATCTGCGACGGATCGGACGATGGAACGAGAACGTCGCCGCGACTGATATCGATTTCATCAATAGTCGTAAGCGTAATGGACTGCGGCGCGCTTGCCGACTCAAGTTCTCCGTCGTAGGTCATGATCGATTTAACCCGCGTCCGGCGTTGTGATGGAAGCACCGTAATTTCATCGCCAACCGAAATCGTTCCGGCGGCGATCTGCCCGGAGTATCCGCGGAATTCACTGGTACGCTGCACGAGTTGAACAGGCAGCCGAAACGGTTTCGCATGTTCGGCCTTCTGCAGATCAACTGACTCCAGATATTCAAGGAGAGCAGGGCCGTCGAACCACGGAGTTAAGGGGCTGCGATGCACCACGTTGATTCCCGAATTAGCACTGACGGGAAAAAACTCGACGGTGTCGAAATCGAAATCCTGAATTGCGCTTGACAACTGCGCACTTAAGTCTCGAAATACGGTTTCGGAGTACCCGACCAGATCCATCTTGTTGATCAAGACCACCAGATGGCGGATTCCGAGCAGGCCGATGATGTATGCGTGCCGCTTCGACTGCGGCTGGATTCCGCGGCTTGCATCCACGAGCAGGATTGCGAGATCGGCATTCGACGCGCCGGTCGCCATGTTGCGCGTGTACTGCTCGTGGCCGGGAGTGTCGGCGAGAATGAACTTGCGTTTTGCCGTACTGAAGTAGCGGTAAGCAACGTCGATGGTGATGCCCTGCTCGCGCTCGGCGCGCAGACCGTCGGTCAGCAGCGCCAGTTCAAGAGCGCCGCGCGACGCGCGCTTTACTGCGTGTAGCTGGTCTTCATAAACGCTTTGCGAGTCGTAGAGTAATCGGCCGAGCAGAGTAGATTTGCCGTCGTCCACGCTGCCGGCTGTAACCAGGCGCAATAAGTCCTTCTGCTGCTCCGAGTAGAGAAACTCTTCTGCAGTGAAAGCCGGACTGGCAACTGTACTCAAAAGTACCCCGCTCGCTTCTTCAGCTCCATGGAGCCGTCCTGATCATGATCGATGACGCGGTTTTCTCTTTCCGACCGCCGGAACGAAACCAGCTCTTCGATAATCTTCGGCAGCGTGTCTGCTTCAGAGCGAATTGCGCCTGTGCACGGACTGCATCCGAGCGAGCGCATGCGGCACATCACCAGCTCCGGCACGTCTCCGGGCAGGCGCGGAACAAACGGCTGCTCAAGCGAGATCAACTGTTCGCCTCGGACAATGACCGGGCGCGGCTTAGCAAAATACAACGGCACTATGGGAATGTTTTCCTGGTGGATGTACTGCCAGATGTCCATCTCGGTCCAGTTCGAAAGTGGGAAGACGCGCACGCTCTCGCCGGGGCCGATGCGGCTGTTGTATAGATTCCACAGCTCGGGACGCTGCCGCTTCGGGTCCCATTGCCCCTTTGGATCGCGAACCGAATAGATGCGCTCCTTCGCGCGCGAGCGTTCCTCGTCGCGACGCGCTCCGCCGAAGGCTGCATCGAATCCTCCTTCGCGCAATGCGTCGAGAAGCGACTGCGTTTTTAGAAGCTCGCAGCAGCGCTGCGTCCCAACCTTGAAGGGATTCGTGCCAGCATCGAGCGCGGCTGTGTTTGTGTGCACAATCAGCTTCAGACCAAGCTGCGCTGCCTGGCGATCGCGGAATTCGATCATCTCGCGAAACTTGTAGCTGGTATCGATGTGCAGTAATGGGAACGGAATCTTGCCGGGATAGAACGCCTTCTGCGCGATACGCAGCATGACCGAAGAATCCTTCCCGATTGAGTACAGCATGACCGGACGCTGAAACTCTGCAACTACTTCGCGGAAGATATGGATACTCTCGGCTTCGAGCGTCTGCAGGTGACTAAGTTTCGCGCTCATCGGCTCGCTGCTCCCGCTGAATGAGTTGGAACAAGCTTGGGACCCTCCGCTGTCTCAACTACGTGAAGTCCGCATTCCGTCTTTGCGAATCCTGACCACCGGCCCGCCCGCGGATCTTCTCCGGGAAGTACAGCGCGTGTGCAATGTGTGCAGCCGATGCTTGGGTATCCGCGCTCATGCAGCGGATTGTAGGGAACGTCGTGTGAGCGGATGTATTCCCAAACCTGAGCTTCGGTCCAGTCCGCGATGGGATTCAGTTTCACTAATCCGAACTTCGTATCCCACTCCAGTTTTCGAGCGTTTGCGCGCGTCGGCGACTGCTCGCGCCGAATGCCGGTAATCCATGCCGAAGAAGCCTTGAGCCTTTCAGTCAGAGGTTCGACTTTGCGGATTTGGCAGCATAGGTCAGGTTGGCGTTTCCAAAGCTCATCGCCGAATTCGCGGGCCTGAGACTCAGGACTCAATGTGGGATGAAGTCGTTCAATCGTGATGCCGTACTTCTGTTCAATCGTGGAGATTAGCTGGTAAGTTTCCGGAAACAGGAAATCGGTATCGAGGGTGAATACCGCAAGGGGAGCGTGGATGCCCGAGATCATGTCGATCAGGACCACGTCTTCGGCTCCGAAGCTGGAGGCCAATGCGGCTTTTTCTCCAAACTCGCGCGCAGCCCAGGCAAGGAGCTCCTGCGCGCTCCATCTTTCAGCCGTGGCTTGCGCCCCAACTATGCTCTCGTTCATCCTCCCCCTCCAACTAATCCGCCAAAAGCGAAACCCGCTCACTTGGCGCTACTTGCGTCTGGTGAGCGGGTTCGGGAATCTCGAAACTGTCTCGGACTCTAAATCATGCTTTACCAGAACGCAGCACAAGTGTCATTGCGCAACAACGACAACACGGCATCGCGTTCTGGAGGCTGTGATTCATCCGAAAAATTATTAGTACATCGGCATTGGATGAAGTGTCAATTAAAACCGTTGCGAAGATTGCGCGGCGGCGTTTCATATTGGCATCATCAGCAAATCAAATTCGTCCCATAACCGAATTAAATTGCATCGCGCTTGACGCTTCGCGAATCTCTCCTGTACTGTGACAGGGATGTCTAGTTCGACCTTACACATGGCTTGTCGATGCGCACTGTGCATCTGTACGCCGTCGTGTGGGTCGATGGAGGCGCCGTAGTATCTAAGTAAGCGCATAGGTTTTGCCGACGACCCACAAGCGATTGTGGGTCGTTTTGTTTTTGGGCCGATTTCGCAGCTCACTCCTAAGGAAGACGCCATAGACATGGAAGTGGTTCTTGGATTTTTGATCGCAGCCACGGTTGGTATTACCGGCATCGGTGGCGGCAGCTTCACTACGCCCGCGCTGGTCCTGCTGATTGGACTTCCGGCCGGCGAAGCGGTTGGGACGGCGATGGTCTTCGCTGCCATCCTGCGACTGATCGCAGCGCCGTTCTACCTGGTGCGTCGGAGTGTTGACGCAAAATATCTGCGCTTTCTGTTGATCGGCGCGGTGCCTGGTCTTCTTCTCGGAACAGTACTGCTCCGCCTGATGCGGACGCGAGCATGGAGTCCGCTGGCATTGCTGATTATCGGCGTGATGCTGACGATCTCTTCCGCGCTGACCTTTGTTCCGCGAATTCGGCATCCGCATCTGACGCGCGAACGCGGCAGGTGGCTTTCGCTTCTTGCGCTGCCGATCGGTATCGAAACGGGATTTTCTTCCGCCGGCGCGGGTGCGCTAGGCAGCATTCTCCTGCTCAATTTTTCAGAACTGCCGGCGGCTACGGTGGTTGGAACCGATTTGCTTTTGGGAATCGTCCTTGCCGTTGTGGGTAGCATTTTTCATCTGAGTTGGGGATCGATTAGCACCGCGTCGCTTCTGCGATTGCTGGCCGGAGGAATTCCGGGTGTGCTCGTCGGCTGCGCTTTGGCAAAACGAGTGTCGGCGCAAAAGCTCCGCTTAGCTGTCGCGGCAGTCGCGGTGGTGTTGGGGCTGCAGTTGATCTGGATCGGTGGTTCGCCGCTGGTTCGAACAGATGTTGCAAAGACGATCGTGCGTCAAGGGCCGAAGTCTTCAGCGACGATCAACTCGTCGGGATCAACGCCGCACTCCGTTGCTTCCGCCGGCGTGCTGCTTCAAAGTTTTTACTCTCTTCCAATCGGCGTGACCTTCCTTGAGCGCTGTTGTCGATAGATAAGCTCCTGCCGTACTTCCTATTCAAGATCTTCCCTTCAACAGATTCGGAGAAAGAGCGTGTCGCGAAAGATCTATACAGCCGCGTTACCCATTGCTTTTGCATTCCTCGTAGCCTCGCACTTCTCATTCGCCCAAGGCGTCGGCGCTTCCATTTCGGGAATCGTACACGATTCCACCGGAGCATCATTGCCGGCAGCGCAAGTGGTGATCAAGAACGTTGAGACCGGGACTCAGCGTGAAGTTGTGACCGACGATTCCGGCCGGTACTCAGCGGCGTCGCTGCCGGTTGGCATCTACGAAGTTCGCGTGCAGAAAGAAGGATTTACTCCGCAGACCAAAGGCGGCATTCAGCTCGTCGTTGGGGAGAGCGCGTCGGTCGATATCACTTTGCCCGTGGGCGAAGTGCGGCAAGAGGTGACGGTCGTAGAAGTCGTTCCGCTGGTGAGCCTCTCAACCCAGGACACGTCGGGCCTGGTAAATCAAAAACAGGTCAGAGAGCTGCCCCTCAACGGACGCAGCTACGATCAACTGCTCACGCTGAATCCCGGGGCGGTGAACTACACATCCGAACGCTCGGGGGGAGTGGGGACATCGAACTCCGCAGTCGGGAACATGTTCGCCATCTCCGGTCATCGTCCACAGGAGAATCTGTTCCTGCTGAACGGAATTGAGTACACAGGCGCGTCCGAGATCAACGTCACTCCAGGCGGCGCCAGTGGACAGCTCCTCGGCGTGGATGCAGTGCGCGAGTTCAACGTTGTGGCCGACACCTACGGCGCTGAGTACGGCAAACGTCCCGGCGCGCAGGTGAGCATTGTGACTGCATCAGGTACCAACCAGATCCATGGCGCCGCCTATGAATTTCTGCGCAACAACGCCCTCGATGCTCGGAACTATTTCGATCAGGGGGACACGCCACAGTTTCAGCGCAACGTCTTCGGCGGAGCGCTTGGCGGGCCGATTCGCCAAAACAAGATTTTCCTTTTCGGGAATTATGAAGGGTTTCGTCAGCATCTTGCGTTGAGCGATGTAACGCTGGTTCCCGACAACGCCGCCCGCGCCGGATACATCGCCAACGCAAACGGCACGCAGACCCATGTTGGAGTGGCGCCTTCCGCAGCGCCGCTGCTGGCGCTGTGGCCGATCCAGAATGGGCCTGAACTCGGCGGAGGCATCGCGGAAGCGTTCAGCCATCCGCTACAGACGATTCGGGAGGACTTCGGCACGACGAGGCTCGATTCCAACATCTCGGATAAGGACACAGCCTTCGGCGTTTACACGATCGATGACAGCGCCGACGACACGCCGTCGATCAATCCGCTGAGCCGCGTCGTCGAGAGCCTTCGCGAGCAGGTAGTGAGCTTGCACGAGCAACATCTATTTTCCGCCACGGTTGTGAACACGGCGCGAGTTGGATTCTCGCGGGCGAGTTATTTCTTCACCGGACAAACGCCGATCAACGTTCCAGGTTGGGTAGCGGGCAGTCCGATCGGCGCCGTCGTGATCGGCGGCGGGACAGCGCTCAACGGAGCGTCACAGATCAGCCCGGCGGGAACCAACGCGGGAAGCAATCTAACCACGGCGCGCAACCTGTTCACGTATGAGGATCACCTGAACATCTCTCGCGGCGCTCACCAGATACAGATGGGAGCATCGTTCCAGCAGATTCAGGCGAACGACAATCTCGCTCAGTACCAATATGGGCAGGCATCGTTTTCCAGTTTGACCAACTTCCTGCAGGGTACGGTTTCTACGTTCACCGTGATTCCGGCGCCGACGCGCCTGAACTGGCGCTCGTTAGAATCGGCCGGCTACGCTGAAGACACGATTAAACTCAAGCCCAATCTGGAACTGCGCGCCGGATTCCGCTTCGAATCGACCAACGGCTGGAACGAAGCCAATGGACGCGTTTCGAATTATCTCTTCGACAGCAGTGGCGTGATCCAAACGCAGCCGCGGATCGGCGGCTCTGCATTTACGAAGAATCGCGCTAAGTTTCTGCCGGAGCCCCGCATAGGACTGGCGTGGTCTCCTTTTGGGAATACAAAGACCGTGGTTCACGCCGCCTTTGGGATTTATCGGGCGCTGCTCGACAACCTCGATTACCGCCTCGATCAAACCGCTCCGTTCAATGCGACGCAGACGTTCAAGAACGTTCCGCTGGCGAGTCTGCAGATCGCGTCCGGGAGCGCAGGACCTGCAGGCAGTCTGATTTCGCCCAGCGGCATCCAGCCGGACGCGTTCACACCGACCATCCTGTCATACACATTGAAAATCGAGCGCGAGATCGCGGCGAACACATCACTGAGTGTTGGATACGTCGGCTCGCATGGATATCACGAAATGCTCTCCGTCGATGCCAACGAGCCTGTGCCGACGATCTGCCCGGCAGCGGCTTGCCCCACGAATCTTGCTGCCGGAACGGTCTTCTACCCGAAAGGCGCGCCGCTGGCGAATCCACAGCTCGCGAATACGACCACATGGTTTTCCGAAGGAGTAAGTTCGTACAACGCCCTCGATGTCGATGTTCGTCGCGCATTCAGCGCAGGCCTGCAGTTTCGGGGAACCTACACCTACGCCAAGAGCCTCGATGATGGCTCTGCGTGGAACAGCAGCGTCGGCGCGAACGCTCCGGGATTCGTGATGTATCCGGCGAATCCCAAATTGGATTGGGGACCATCGACCACCGACGTCCGCCATCTCGCCGCGATCAACGCAACTTACGAGCTCCCGATTGGAAGAGGGAAGTCTCTGCTCCGGAATCTCGAAGGATGGCAGGACAAGCTAACGAGCGGATGGAGCCTGAGCGGAATTGAAACTCTGCAGTCGGGATTTCCTTTTACTCCGCAGCTAGGTTTCAATCCGACGAACAACGGTGACAGCAGAAACCCCATCCGTCCGACATGGAATCCTAACTTTTCTGGGCCGGTGATCCTCGGACGCCCCAATCAGTACTTCAATCCCAACGCGTTCATCGTTCCCAACTCGGGAACCTACGGCAATGTGAGCCGAGACTCGCTCACTGGACCGGGTCTCGCGCAGCTTGATCTGGCGCTCTCAAAGACGACTGCTCTGCTCGAAAAAGCGCGACTGCAGTTGCGCGCCGAAGTCTTCAATGTGCTGAACCACACGAATCTCGCCACGCCGAACACAGTCGTTTTCTCATCGGCATCATCATCGCCTTCTCCGACCGCCGGTGTGATTACGGCAACTTCGACTTCGTCGCGACAGATTCAGCTTGGGTTAAAGGTTCTGTTCTAGTTGGCCGATGGCTCGGTCGAGACGCAACGTGATGAGCCGTCGCAGAGCCTAGCAGCTTAGAAGCTGAGCAGCTAAGGAGCTTCTTTTCTCAACGCTCTGCCGGCGAGCGCTCCGGTGTACTTTCCATCGTCAACGGCCAACTTACCATTGACGATCACATACTTCATCCCGCGCGCGAGCACCTCGGGATGTTCGTAGGTGGAGAGTTCGGAGATGGTTTTGGGATCGAAGAGAGCGATATCGGCGAAGTAGCCAACACGGAGAAATCCCCGTTCTTTGATTCCCAAGGAATCAGCGGTTAGTCCGCTGCTGGAGCGAATGGCGAACGGCAGGCTGATCAATTTGCGGTTGAGCGCATATTCGCGGATCTTGCGGGGAAATGTCCCGTACTTGCGCGGATGTCCCGGCGAGCCATCGGAGCCGGTCATTACCCAGGGCTGCTTCATGAAGTTCTCGATGTCCTGCTCGCTCATGTTGAACGACGCAACATCGTTGGAGCCGGCGCGAATAATCTCCAGCGCCGCTTCCAGCGGGGACTCATGGCGCTCGTCGGCAATCTGCTCAAGATTCTTTCCCACCGCGCGCTGATCCGCAGCGGCAGTAATCAGCAATGACTTCGCTCCGCCGCGGCGTTTCAGGTTGCTTTCCATCTCCTGCAGCAGACGAGGCCGAGTCTGCGGATCGTCGAAGCGCTTGAGCATCTGCTCGCGTCCGCCGGCTTCGGCCCAGCGCGGTACCAAAGCGGGAACAAGACTCGTGCCGGAAGCATTGTAGGGATATTGGTCGGCGGTGACCTTAATTCCTTTCGCCTGCGCCTCCTCGATGACCTTGATCGCTTCCGTGCTCTGTCCCCAGACGTCGGTCCCAAGGGCCTTGATGTGCGAGATGTGAGCCGGCAGGCCAGCCTCCTGGCCAATCCGAATGGCTTCCCGAATTGAACCCAGCAGGCCGATCGAATAATCGCTCTCATCGCGCATGTGGGTATCGTAGTACCCGTTCTTGGCAGCGGCGACTTTGGCCAGCTCGATTACTTCTTCGGTCTTCGCGAAGCTGCACGGCGCATAAAACAGTCCGGCCGACATTCCGAACGCGCCGTCGTCCATGCCCTGCGCCACGATCTTCTTCATTTGCGAGAGCTGATCGCCGCTAGGCGCTGCGTCCGACATTCCCATCACTCGCTGCCGTACAGAACACATTCCCACCAGCAAAGCAGCGTTCGTGCCGATTCCTTGCTGCTCCCATTTGCGTAGAGCATCGGCGATCGGCAGCGGACTCGATCCATCGTTGCCGGCGATCACGGTAGTCACGCCCTGCATCAGGTAGGACACATTGCTGTTGCGCGGAGGCGTGGAGAGATCGTCGGCGGTATGCGTGTGTGGATCAATGAAGCCAGGCGCGACGATCAGGCCGGAGGCGTCGAGAGTGCGGGCCGCTTTGACATCAGACTTCTGCGAGCTGCCGAGAAATACGATCCGGTCACCTTTGACTCCAACGTCGAGCTGACCGGCCGGAGAGCCGGTGCCGTCGAGCAGCTCGCCGCCTGTGATCAACAGGTCCAAATTCTGCGACGACGTTGCGTTTGTTGATTGGGACCGAACGCTGTAAATGGGGATGAGTAGCGGAAATACGAATGTGAGTACGATGGAATGAGCTTTTCTCATAAATAGCTTTTGAGCAGTTCTGGATTCAAGCGCGCCCGCGATAGTAGCAGAACCATATTCCTCGGCTGCTCCCAAAGAAAACCGAATCGTTTCGAACAAGAGATTTTGGATTGACAACGATCATCGATGGATTAAACAATTCGGTCCCTTAAGCGACGTCGAGTCGAGCACGGGACGGAAGTCAAAGTACTCAGGCCGACCGCGTGAAATCGAGGTGAAGATGAAAGCACGAATCACAGGCATCACGATCTTGTTGTTGCTCTTGAGTACAGCATGGTCCCAGGTCAGCACATCGCGCATCGAAGGCACGGTTCTCGATAAGAGCGGAGCCGTCGTTCCCAACGCTTCCGTGAAGGTCACCAATGAAGGCACTGGTGTCAGCTATGACACGAAGACCAGTACCTCAGGAACGTGGTCAGTTCCGTCGTTGACGCCCGGGCAATACACGGTCACGGTGAGTCATGAAGGATTTCAAACAACAACCAGCCAGCACAACGTGCTCTCGGTAGGTGTTCCCCTGGTCGTCAACTCTACCTTGCTGGTTGGCGGCACCACTCAGGTTGTGGAAGTGGAGTCCTCGTATCAGCGCATTGAAACAACCAACGCAACTGTAAGCGACGTCATGACGACCCAGCAGGTGCAGAGTCTGCCTCTGAACGGGCGCAATCCGCTAAGCCTGCTCACTCTGGAGCCGGGAGTCACGCAACGTCCAACCTCTGCGAGCGGATCAGGTACACACGTCTTTGGCTCGCGAGATCGCGCGCACAATGTCACGATTGACGGTATCGACGCGAACGAATCGACCGTTCCCAATCCGCAGAGCAACATTCAGCGTCTGAATCCCGACAACGTGCAGGAGTTTCGCACCATCACGCTTGACGCAACCGCAGAGCAAGGAAGAAACAGCGGAGCGAACGTAATGATCGCCAGCAAACCGGGCACCAACAGCCTGCATGGCGACGTTTTCTACTTCAATCGCAATACCGCCTATAACGCGAACGAGTGGTTCAACAACTACACCAAGCAGGCGCGTCCGATACTGGACCTGCATCAGTGGGGCTTCGATGTAGGCGGTCCCATTGTTAGGAACCATACGTTTTTCTTCGGCAGCTACCAAGGCAACAAGATCACGCAAACGGAACCGATAGCCGCGACTGGTGTAGGCGTCGCGGGATTTGGCGCTCCGACCACATACACCTCTCTAGCGCGGCAAGGAATCTTCCGGTTCGTGCGTGGCACCATCAACGTGAACGGCACAAACGTCACACAGAATTCGCCGTTGCTCGTGGATGCGAGCGGAAATCTGAAGCCTGGTGTGCCGGTTTGCAACGGAACCACGATTACAGGCAATTGCGTGGACAGCTACAACATCTTCGGAAACGATCCTGCGGGCATTGGACCCGATGCCAAAGTCGCCGGATTACTTGGCAAAACGCCTTTGCCGAATGACTTTGCGCTGGGCGATGCCTTGAACACTGGCGGATTCGACTGGAATCCTCCGGCCGCGTTCAAAGGCCCAAACGTAATGGCTCGCATCGACCACAACTTCAATGACAACAACAACATCTTTGGTCGGTTCCTTATCGGAAGTTACAACACAACGCAGGGCGACTTCCTGAATGCGCGTCCCGAAGTCTTTCCCGGTTTCCCGCCGTTAGGCGAGGTGAATCGCGACAACTCCAACCTTGCTATTAGCTATCGTCATACGTTCTCGCCCACGCTGGTCAACGAACTCACGATGGGCTACAACCGGTTCAAATTTCTGTTCACCTTTGGCGAGTCGAACCCGGGATTTCCCGATCCCACCAAAAATCCACCGTGGGCAGACGATTGCGTTGTCGGATCTACATTGAATGTTGATTCACCTTACTGCGGCTCCGCACACACCGCCCGCGCCGTTACGGCTCCGCAGCTCGTGGATAACGTGAGTTGGGCGCACGGCGCGCACAACTTGAAATTCGGAATCAATTTCCGCTTCTATGTGCACAACGATAGTCGCGGATTCTTCGGCGGAAACATCGTCGATCCGATCATCAGCTTCCGGCAGTCGCTTCGAACCGCTGGACTTACCAATGTTCCGACGGGAACCGGAGCCTCCGCGCCTTCTTCAACAGATTTGACGAACATTCAGCAGGCGGCTGTAGAACTGCTGGGAATTCCTGGCCGTATCCAGCAGGCCTTCCCCGCCGACTTTATTCATAACGTGTACGGCACAGGACTCGAAACTGTGTACACCCGAGCGCATCAATATGATTCCTACGTTCAGGATGAGTGGCACGTGAAGCCGAGCCTCACTCTGAACCTGGGTGTGCGGTGGGAGTTCAATCCGCCGCCATTCGATGCCAAAGAATCGCTGGTTCCAAACGGGAACATCGCGACGGGGCCCGTGTCATTCGTGAAAGCGGACTCCTGGTACAAGAACAACAACTGGACAGCCTTCGGTCCCAGATTGGGAGTCGCGTATTCTCCCGATCAGAAAACCAGCATTCGTGCCGGCTATTCCTGGATGTTCGACACGATCAGCACCTTCCAAGTCACGGCTCAGGCTGGAAAGGTCCCAGGCTTCGCTCTCAATTGCGTTAATCAATGGAGTACGAGCGCCAGCGCATTCACTCCGAGCGCAGGCTGTGTTCTGCCATCCGGTACGAACAACAGAATTGCCGGCGGATTCCCGGTTAGTGTTCCTCCGCCTTCGACCACACCTTCAGCAGCATTAACCCAACCTGCCTACCAGCCGAACGGACTGGCTCCCTCCGTTGGTGCGTTCGATCCGAATCTGAAGAATCCGTCCGTGCATGAGTGGAGTGTCAGCATCCAACGCGAACTGCCCGGCAGTTTCGTCACGGAGGTCGGCTATGTGGGAAAGCGCGGTACGCACCTATATCGGGCTTATGATCTGAACCAGATCACTCCGCCAGCCGATTTTCTGAGCTCGTTCCTGATCGCGCGGCAGAATGTGATGCTAGGTTGCACCGCTGACGGAAATGGATGCGCCGGCGGAGGCAATCCAACTGTGCTGCGAAGCCTGGTAGGCTGTGCAGCAACGGGAGCGTGCTCTGGCCTTAACGGCAGCACGTTCAAGACGGACTTCCTCCAGAACAATCTGGGCGACCTTGCCACTCGCATCGATCAGGCGAATATCGTTGCGAGAGGATTCCCCGGCAACTACTTCCGTCCGAATCCGCAGTTCACACAGATCTTCTTTCAGGATTCCGGCGGAGACTCCTACTATCACGGCGCCTATGTCGGGGTCCGTCGTCGCTTTGAACAAGGGCTGACGTTCGGATTGTCGTACACCTACAGCAAGTCGATCGACGATGCATCGATCGATCCTGTTGGCGCTTCGACCGGCGGCGGCCTGAGCACGACCAACAGCATCACGCCAACCGACATTCATAACTTCCGTTTGGATCGTGCGCTCTCTGATTTCGACAATCGCCACGTTCTCAGCATGAATCTCGTGTATGAATTTCCATTTGGGCAGGGGAAACGGTTCGCTTCCAGCGTCCCGAAGTTCCTCGATTACGTGATCGGAGGCTGGAGCTACACCGGCATCTTCGATTACCAGAGCGGCGAGCCGTACACGATCCTGAGCGGGGCACAAACAACCAATACCGAACACGTCAGCACGGCGCTAATCAAAGGTCCGATGGATACTGGGCACCTTCAGTTCGTGAATGGGATTGAAGGTCCAGTGATGTACAACACCGGCCCACTTATCACCAATCCCGCCGATCCAAACTTCGATTGCCGCAATGTGATCGGTACGCAAACGTACTTCTGCATTCCGCCGCCGGGACAATACGGAAATGGACGCAACCTGGCTCAAGGACCTGACTTCTGGAACCTGGACTCCGGATTAATGAAGAATTTCAAAATTACGGAGCGGGTGAATCTTCAGTTGCGCGCCGAAGCCTTCAATGTGCTGAATCACCCGAACTTCAATAATCCGCGCAATGCCAGTTCGGGAACTCCGCGTGTGAACAACTCGCTGTTTGGGCGTACCTGCTGCACAACGGCCGCGCTGCCTGCATCGGCGACGGTGATCGCAATCGGAGAACCGAATCGAGTGTTGCAATTGGGAACCAAGATCACCTTTTAAGAAGCAGCATTGAACGGTTAAACTCAGCCTCGCCCATATCGGGCGAGGCTTTTTCTTGGAGCAAACGTCTTGATCAAACTCTTCTGGAGAACTCTCGTTTGTGGAGCTCTGCTTTCTCTATTACTCGGTTCTGCTCTTACCCAAGAAGTTTCCCAATCTGGTCTCGAACTCAAAGCCGCCCGTCCCATGATCGAGGAGCCGGAGCGGGCTCCTCACGCGATGATTGCCAGCGCCAATCAGCTTGCTTCGCAGGCTGGATTGTCGATTCTGCGGAAGGGCGGCAACGCTGTCGATGCGGCGGTGGCCGTTGCGTTTGCTTTGGCCGTTGTCCATCCTGAGGCCGGAAACCTCGGCGGTGGTGGATACATGCTCGTCCGCATGGCTGACGGCAGCACCCGCGCGATCGACTACAAAGAGATGGCTCCCGCGTCGGCGCACACAGGAATGTTTTCCAATCGACTGGAGTCGCGCGTCGGATACAAAGCTTCCGCGGTTCCGGGAACGGTCGCCGGCATGGGATTAGCTTATGCCCGTTTTGGGAAGCTTTCATGGAAAGAAGACCTGGAGCCCGCGCGCCGACTGGCTAAAGATGGATTTCCAGCTTCGCAGCGAATGGAGCTGATTCTCGCCTTGCAGGCTCCGGTGATGAAGCAGTTTCCCGAATCGGCAAAGATCTTTCTGCATGGCGCCGACCGTCCGCTGAAACAGGGCGAGCTGGTAAAGCAGCCCGAGCTTGCCGCCACGATTGAGCGCATTCAAAAGCACGGCTGGCAGGAGTTTTACCAGGGGAAGACCGCACACCTCATCGACGCCGATATGCAGGCCCATGGTGGAACAATCCGTTACGACGACCTGCGCGCGTACAAAGCCATCGAGCGCGATCCGGTGAAGGGCACTTTTAGGGGCAATCAGGTGCTCTCGATGCCTCCTTCGTCGAGCGGAGGAACAACACTGATCGAGATGTTGAACATCTTCGAGAACTTTCCCGCGCAGCTCGGGATGGAGGGTTCTACGGAGCAGCGACATCACATGATTGAGTCCATGCGGCGAGCTTTTAAGGATCGCGCCGAGTACTCGGCGGACCCGGCGTTCTTTCCCGTGCCCATCGATTTGCTCACCAGCAAAGATCACGCGCGCGAACTGGCGAGCACCATCCTTCCCGACCGCGTGACTCCTTCGGCCAGCATGATGCCTCAGGCCGAGCCTCCGAGCCCGGGAACGCATGAATCATCCGATACGACGCACTTCTCCGTGATTGACCAAGCCGGCAATATCGTAAGCAACACCTACACGCTCAACGACTTCTACGGCTCACAGGTGATGATCGCCGGGACCGGCGTGCTGATGAACGACATCATGAGCGCATTCAGCACGAAGCCCGGAGATCGCGATGAGGTGAAACCGGGCAAGCGCCCCGTATCCTCAATGACTCCGACCATCGTCCTTCATCCGGACGGCTCGCCGTGGTTCGCGCTCGGCTCGCCGGGATCGGCAACGATTCCCAATACGGTATTCCAGGTAATCGTGAACATCATCGACTCCAAAATGGCTCTGCGCGATGCCATCGAGTATCCGCGCATTCATCAACAGTTCATGCCCGACGAAGTCGATGCTGAACCCGGAGCGCTGGTGTTCGATGTCGCCGAAAAGCTGCGCGCATACGGCGACACGATCAATCCCAAGCTGCGCTCTCAAGGAGACGTTCACGCCGTGATGGTCGAAGACGGAACCGGATGGCGTCTCGGCTGGTCGGACGGGAGAAGAGGCGGAAGAGCTGTGGGATATTGAAAGAATCCGCGGAGTCACGGAGCTTCGAGGCCCCGAAGCATGAAGCGGCTTTTCTTATCGCAGCGATCCAGATTTCAGAACATTCATTTGGTCTGACGAAAACCCGAGTTGCACTCGACAGGCCACGGCGTGCAACTCGCGTTCAGGTGGAAGCGCCAGCCTGAGTCACGGAATTCCACCTTTGAGGGCCGATGCTATGGATTGCGACGCTTTGGGGTGCTCTTACCGAGTAAACCGCGTAAAGCTGAATTCACGGCGTATTCATTCGGAAACGCCTTGGCAACATCGGGCTCCAGCAGAACGATGTTGCTACTCTCGCGCACGCGTTGCGCGTACTTTCCCCGAACTCCGCCGGAGAGCGCGGCGAAATCATATTCAGTGCGGAGATCGTCAGTGGGCTTCCGTGCCTTCTTCGTAGAAGTTCCGTTCGGTCGGCGTTGCCGGGCGCGCGCTGATGATTCGTATTTCTTCCTCATATTCGGTGTGCGCTATTACTAGAATACGACCAACTCTCGACATCCCGATAGTAAGAAACCGCTCCTCCTGTAATGAGTGGTCAGGATCGGGAAATGTTGCTGAAAGAGGATCCTCAAATACCGTCGCAGCTTCACGGAAGCTGACGGCGTGCTTGCGCCGATTGCTCCGGTCTTTTCTGGGATCCCATTGAAACTCCATCGCGCGTCAGTATAACTGGCTCAATCTGTAAGCGATGGCGAGAGCCTCACGTGAACATCGGCTTTAATGTGCTCACTGGCGCCACGACTCCGCGATCCAACACTGCGGCGATCTGCTTTATCTCGGACATCAACCTTGCGAACTGATCGGGAGTGATGGATTGCTGGCCATCGCTCAGGGCGTGGTCGGGATCGTGATGCACTTCTACCATCAAGCCGTCGGCTCCGACTGCGATGGCTGCGCGTCCGAGCGGCGCAACTTTGTTGCGCTTCCCGGTTCCGTGACTGGGATCGACCAAAATGGGAAGATGGCTCAGGCGCTGCACTGCGGGAACAATACTCAGATCGAGCGTGTTACGAGTGTGATCGGCGAAGGTGCGTACGCCGCGCTCGCAGAGGACGACGTTGTAATTGCCTTCGCTCAGGATGTACTCGGCGGCCATGAGCAGCTCTTCCAGAGTCGCCGACATTCCGCGCTTGAGCAGAACCGGTTTCTGCGAGCGGCCCGCGCGTTTGAGCAGAGAGAAGTTTTGCATGTTGCGCGCGCCGATTTGGATCATGTCGGCATACTGCTCGACTAAATCGAGCGACTCGTTATCGACGGCCTCCGTCACGATCAGCAATCCAAACTGCTCGCGCACTTCCGCCATGATTTTGAGTCCGTCTTCGCCGAGACCTTGAAACGAGTAGGGTGAGGTTCGCGGCTTGTAGGCGCCGCCGCGCAGGAAGTGTCCGCCGTTGCGCGCGACTTGCTCGGCAATCGTCATCGCCTGATCGCGCGATTCGATCGAGCAGGGGCCTGCCATCATCACGATGTCGCGGCCGCCGATGGCGATGTGCGAATTAGGAAAGCGAATAACCGAGTTCTCGGGCTTCACGTCGCGGCTGACCAGCTTGTAAGGCTTGCTGACGCGGATGACCTCGCCGACGCCTGGCATTTCCTCGAGAGTGCCGGCTTCCACTGCATCGCGATTTCCGGTAATGCCAATGGCCGTGCGCTGCGCGCCGGGAATGGGATGCGCTCGGAATCCGAGAGACTCGATCTTGCGACAGACCTCGCGCACCTGCTCTTCGGTGGCCTGCGCCTTCATCACAACCAGCATCGGGTTTGCTCCTTGGGAATTGCCAGTCTAATGAATGTGCGCTGCGCATCGCAATGACGCGGCGTTTCGTCCTGCTATGCTCGACTCATGGCGACGAAGTGGGAGCGCGAGGCGAAGGACATCCTGAAGCGTCCTGCTCCGAGCACTCCTCCCAGGCTCACGTCGCGCCGAATTGGGATTCATACTTCGACCTCAGGCGGTCCGGAAACTGCCGCGGAACGCGCGTATCGCCTCGGCTGCAACACGTTCCAGATGTTTTCTTCTTCGCCGCGCATGTGGAAGCCGTACCAGCTTTCGAAATCGCAGTGCGAGGAGATGATTCGGCTGAATGAGAAATACGGAATCAAACCGCTGGTCATTCACACCAGCTATCTTGTGAACCTGGCGAGTTCGACGACAGAGTTTCTCGGCAAATCCATTCAAGCCTTTCGTGCCGAAGTGGAACGCGGTCTCGCGCTTGGCGCGCAGTATCTCGTCCTGCACGCCGGCTCGTATCGCGGACTCACGCGCGAGGAAGGGCTGAAGCGCGCCGCCAACGCCATTGCAGAGGCGACCGATCGCCTCGACATGGAAGGCTGCGGATTCAAAGTGCTGATCGAGAACGCCGCGGGCGCAGAGTACTCGCTCGGAAGCTCATTCGAGCAAGTTGCGGAGCTGGTAGATCGGTTACGTCCCGTTCTACCCGTTGCCGCATGTATCGATACTTGCCACACACACGTCGCGGGATACGACATTGTCACGCCGGATGGCTACGAGTTCACGATGAAGTATCTGGAGAACACGATTGGACTGAAGAACATCCCAGTTTGGCACTGCAACGATGCCAAAGCGGCGCGCGCTTCGAGGCTCGATCGTCATCAGCACATCGGGCAAGGCAGTATTGGACTGGAACCGTTCCGCCGACTTCTCAACGATCCCAGAACGGCACACGCCGCATTCATCGCCGAGACTCCCATCGACGAACCTGGCGACGATCAGAGGAATGTGGATGCGTTGAAGGCTTTGGTCAAAGAGTGAGCACGCTTGAGGCCAGGTTTTTGGCATAGAACGTGCTCACCGTTCAGCTTTCATTTGCTTCCGGCAAGCTCACTAACGCGGAGAAATTCGCTTGACTTCGGTCCCAATTCGGGATAGCACAGAAGTAGGCACATGAGAATGAAAGGCGGGCAGAACACTTTCATGGCAAAGCTGCACCACCCGAGCGCCACTGCTGTTGTTTCAGGAGGGAACCATCTTCGTACTCTCCCTGGATTCGGCCGATGAGATCTATGAGATATCTCATCCGATCAGATGAGATCAAGATGAGATATCCCATCCGCCGCCATGAGATATCCCAATGAGATCGAATGGGATTCGATGGGATTGGATGAGACCTCTGCAAATTTATAAAGCTCGGGTTATAGAGCGTACCCAATCCGAATCCGTGGAACGCGAGTCAGTACCGTCCGCGGTAGCGGATGGTAAATCCGAACCATCTCGTTAACCCTCCGCTACCGCGAACGGTACTGACGCAACTTCCGAATCCGTCTAATCCGCGCGATCCTTGGCGGCTTTTGTCATTCCTTTAGAATAGAAAAATCCCATGTCGAAGCAGGAGAAAACTGAGGTTTTGAGCGCGGCCGAGCAGCCGCGCGATCGCGAGCAGCGCTACGATGCGCAGCGTATCGAGCAGAAGTGGTTTGAGCGCTGGCAGGCGCAGCCGGAAATGTATCGCGCCGAACCGGCGGCCTCCGCGCGCAAGAAGTACTACGTGCTCGAGATGCTGCCGTATCCCTCGGGCGCGCTGCACATGGGACACGTCCGCAACTACTCGATCGGCGATGCGCTCGCGCGCTTTATGTGGATGAAGGGCTACAACGTGCTCCACCCGATGGGGTGGGACGCGTTCGGCCTCCCGGCGGAGAATGCCGCGCTCAAGAACAACACGCCTCCCCGCGAGTGGACGCTCAACAATATCGCCAACATGAAGCGGCAGATGAAGCGGCTGGGGTTTTCCTATGACTGGAACACCGAGGTCACGACCTGTCTGCCCGATTACTACCGCTGGAACCAGTGGTTCTTTTTGAAGTTTTACGAGCGCGGATTGGCGTATCGGCGCAAAAGCAAAGTCAATTGGTGTCCGGAGTGCGCGACGGTGCTCGCGAACGAGCAGGTCGTGAACGGATGCTGCTGGCGGCATGAAGAGACGCCGGTTGAGCAGCGCGATTTAGAGCAGTGGTTCTTCCGCATCACCGATTATGCGGAAGAGTTGCTTCGCGATATCGAGAAGCTCGAAGGCTGGCCGGAAAAAGTCCGCACCATGCAGCGCAACTGGATCGGCCGCAGCGAAGGCGCGCAGGTCGAGTTCAAAGTCGCGGATTCAGACGAGAAGATCACCGTCTTCACCACGCGCATTGACACGATCTTTGGTGCGACTTCGCTTCAGCTAGCGCCGGAGCATCCGGCAGTGTCGCGCCTGATCGGCGACGATCCGGAATTGCTCACGAAATTGGACGCGATCATAGACGAGCAGCGGCGCGCACGCGAAGCCGGAAATATCGGCGAAGCGGAGAAGCACGGCTTCTTCACCGGCGCGTACGCGATCAATCCGTTCAACCAGGAGAAGATCCCGATTTGGGTCGCGAACTACATCCTGATGGAGTACGGAACCGGCGCGATCATGTCGGTGCCTGCGCACGATGAGCGCGACTACGAGTTTGCGAAGAAGTATGACATCGAAATTCGCATCGTAATCCTTCCGCGCCGTCACGAGGAAGGGCAGCACGAGGAGGGCACGCTTCCATACACCGCGATGGACAGCCTGCTCATCAACTCGGGCGAGTTCAGCGGTCTGGGCAATCAGGAAGCGATCCAGAAGATGACGCGCTATGCCGAAGAAAAAGGCTTCGGCAAAGGGATGGTCACTTATCGGTTGCGCGATTGGGGCATCTCTCGCCAGCGGTACTGGGGAACGCCGATTCCGATGTTGTACTGCGAGAAGTGCGGCATCGTTCCTGTTCCCGAAAAGGATCTGCCGGTGTTGTTGCCTGACAACGTCGAGATTACGCAGCAGGGCGGGTCGCCGTTGGCGCGAGTGCCGGAATTCGTGAATGCCAAGTGCCCGAAGTGCGGCGGCAAAGCGCGTCGCGAGACCGACACGATGGATACATTTGTCGATTCCTCCTGGTACTTCTATCGCTACACGAATGCGAAGCTGGCGACGGCGGCTATCGACAGCAAGGCTGCTGCGTACTGGTTCCCGATCGACCAGTACATCGGCGGCGTCGAACACGCCATCCTGCACCTGATCTATTCCCGTTTTTGGACGAAGGTCATGCGGGACTTGGGATTGATCAAGAACTCAGAGCCGGTCGAGCGCCTCTTCACCCAAGGCATGGTGATCAAGAACGGCGCGAAGATGTCGAAGAGCAAGGGCAACGTAGTTTCGCCCGACGACATGGTCGCCCGATATGGCGCCGACAGCACGCGTGTGTACGCGCTGTTTGCTGCGCCGCCAGATCGTGACTTGGATTGGCAGGAAAACGGAGTGGAAGGCGTAAGCCGCTTCCTCGCCAAAGTGCATCGGCTGGTCACGCGCTATGCTGCGCTGCAAACCGGCAAGAGCGCTGGCGGAGATGGAAGGCCGTCAGGTCGCACGAGCAGTTCCGTCGCGCGTGATCTCGAGCGCAAATTGCACCAGACGATGCGGCGCGTCTCGACCGATTTCGAAGGCCGCTGGCACTTCAACACTTCGATCGCCGCGATCATGGAGTTGGTGAATGCCATCAGCGCCGCCGACGCGCAGATTCTTTCCGGCGAAGTGTCAGCGCAGCAGGTCCGCCTCATGTTGCGCGATTTGGCGTTGATGCTTGCGCCCTTTGCGCCGTATCTTGCCGCAGAGCTGTGGGAGACGCTTGGCGAGCGTTCGCAGTTATTGCGCGAAGCCTGGCCGAAGTTCGATCCCGAATTGGCACGCGAAGAGGAGATCGAGATCCCCATTCAGATCAACGGCAAGAATCGCGCTAGGATCATCGTGCCCGCCGGACTCCCCGAAGCCGACGTCCAATCCCGCGCGCTGGCCGACGAGAAGATTCATGCTTTGCTCGAAGGCAAGTCGGTGGTGAAGGTGATTGTCGTGCCCGACAAGCTCGTCAACATCGTCGCGCGATAGCCATGCCGACCAATCCACTGCGCGAAGGATTTCGTGAGGTGCTGCGGGATCCCGCGCTGCTTCTGATCGAGATCGGCTGGCGTTGGACCTTTGGCGCAATTGCGATTGTCGTGCTCTGGCTGTCCGTGTTCGCAGTGCTGGTCAACGTTCCTTTGGACAGCCGCTTCATCGGCACATCGAGCGCGCTTTCCGTTTGGGAGACGGCGCAGAGTATCGCCTCAACCGCAATCACTCTTGGCCGCGCTCTCGTGCGAGTTGGAATTACTGCCGGCGTGTTTCTCGCTCTTTGCTGGATTGTGCTGAGTTCGCTTGGACGGCGGGCCACGCTCACGCGTCCGGCGCTTGCTCCTGGCGCTGACCTTCGGTCGTGTACGGCGATCAGCGTTGCGCGTGCCGGCGTTGCATTCGCTGCGGTGCTGGCGTGGGTGGCTGCCGGAGTTGTTGCCGGCCTCCTTGGGACGGCAGTTTCTCGCGATGGCGTGCCCAACGTCGGCGTGATACTCGTCATACTGCTGCCTGCGTTTGTTCTGATCGTGATCGCGTGGGCGACGCTGAATTGGTATCTATCGCTCGCGCCTGTCTTTGCGATTTCAGCGAAGAGGAAGCTTGCTGCAGGAGTGTGGCAGTTCGCGCGCGATTCCCGTGATCGGCTGGTAGAAATTTCGCTGGTGAGTGGAATCATTCGCGGTGGATTTTTTGTAATCGCGTTGTTGCTTTGGTTCGCCGTGGCCGCTCTCGTGTCGAATCCGCGTCTGGTCATCGCAGACTTGATTGCGATTTCTCTCCTCTACTTTCTTTGCGCCGATTTTGTGTATTTGGCGCGCCTGTGCGCTTACGCGAAGTTACGGAGCGGTTTAGCAGATGATAGCAACGAAGCGATCCCAGAAAGGAGAACAATTCAGCCGGAAGGTTTGGAGTTCAGCAGAGATGCTCGTACCGGCAACGAGGAATTGAGGCCCGAAGGGCCGGCAGAAGCGTAGCCCAGGGCGTGAGCCCTGGGACAGCGTACGGCAAGAACGGAGCCCTGAAAGGGCGGCATCTCATCGAATACCGTTTGAACGAATGCGTGCGGAGTAGAAACGATCGCCTACAGTGCCGCCCCTTCAGGGCTCGGCTTCATCTTGGATTCGCTGTCCCAGGGCTCACGCCCTGGGCTACGCTTCTGCCGGCCCTTCAGGCCTCGCTTCTCCGTGATGCGAGTGGTAGATCGCTAGTCGATGAAATCCACGCGCGGCTTATGAGGAATGATGCCTTGCTCGTAGCCCATCTCCAGCAAGCGGGTGATGGCCTGGCGGCCTTCCGGGCCGTAGTCGAGCGTGCGTTCGTTCACGTACATGCTCACGAATTTGCTCGCCGACTGGCGATCTAGATCGCGCGCGAACTGCATGGCATATTCGAGGGCTTCATCACGATGATCGAGGGCGTACTGAATGCTGTTGCGCAATGCCACTGAAACTTCATGCATGAGTTCAGGGCCGAGATCGCGCTTGATGGCATTGCCGCCGAGAGGCAGCGGCAGTCCGGTCTGTTCCCGCCACCACTTGCCGAAATCGACCACGCGGTGGAGTCCCGATTTGGAATAGGTGAGCTGGCCTTCGTGGATGATGAGCCCGGCTTCGTAGCGTCCTTCGAGTATCTGTGGGATGATCTGATCGAACGGAACGACTTCCGTCTGTACTTCTGGCGCGAAGAGTTTTAGGACGAGGTATGCGGTGGTAAGGGTGCCCGGAACCGCGATCTTCTTCGTCTTGATCTGCTCCGGCGTCAGTTCTTTGTTCGCGACGATCATCGGCCCGTAGCCTTCGCCGACGCTCCCGCCACTGGGGAGCAGCGCGTATTGATCCTGCAGATACGGATACGCGTGGAACGAGACGGCGGTCAGATCGTAGAAGCCCTCGCGCGCTTTGCGGTTGAGCGTCTCGATGTCGGAGAGCGTGTGCGTGAACTTCAGCCCGGGCACTCGCACTTTGTTCGTGGCGAGGCCGTAGAACATGAAGGCGTCGTCGGAATCAGGGCTGTGCGCGACTGAAATTTCGCGAAGTTGAGGAACAACGGAACCAGACGGAATAGACGAAACGGAGCTGGACATGGCGTATTTAAGTTTACCTTCTACGAGCGGGAAATCGATCAGGTAGTTTGCGAAGGAAGAAGAGATCAGGCTTGAGTCGGCCGAAGTTTCTTTCCCAAAGCAAGTCCCACGGCTGCAGCGCTCTTTAGGACCTCGCCGGGAATGAAAGGAAGAACCGCGGCAATCAGAATCGCTCGTATCGGCTGATGACTGAGCAAACCGAGCCAGGTGGCTCCAAAGAGGAAAATGATGAACTCCGTCGCGAGGGCTCCGGCGGCGAACGAGAGTACTCGTGATCTTTGCACCAGATTATGTGCGATCAGGCCTCCGATGAAGGCAGCCACTGGATACGAGAGGAGAAATCCGCCGGTTGGTCCTATGAGTTGTGACGCACCACCAAACCCGTGGGGACTGAACACAGGCAGGCCCGAAGCTCCTTCGATCAAGTACAGAACCATCGTGGCGGCCGAACGCCTTCCACCCAGCGTGAGCGCGAGCAGCATCACGCCAAAGGTCTGCAGGGTGATCGGAACGGGAGTGAACCATAGCGGGATTGAGACGTGCGCGCAGACTGCCATCAGCAGACTCCCGCCGACAACGGCAGACAGATCGATCAATCGGCTGTTTGTGAGGAGTTTGGTCTGCTGGGGGGCGCGATCTGCAAAAGTTTGCACTTGCTATCTCCGCTTGCGACGTTCGTGGTTCGCGACTAGATATTATGGTCGAAGCTGCGCTGTTCGCGTTCAATTTCTTCCAGCTCGCGCCGGAGCTTGGCGTCGGAGAGATGCATCCGGTGTCGCCGGATGAGCAGCAGGACACCAGTAATGCTTCCCGCCAAAGCGGCTACCGAAGCCAGGAGGATTAGGAACAGCAGCTTCATTGATCGTCAAGGATACCAGAGTCGGACGGTGGCGGGTCCATGTCGGAAGTGCATGGTACGGCTTGGGTTGGACTAGGGGGCCCTGAGACTCGGAGCGGCGCCGGACTGTCTGGCCAGCCTTGGCCGCCGGCCTGATCTTCGATTCAGTCCAGTAATCCTTGAACTTATGCTGCGGAAAGCAATCGGCGGACCTCAGTGACCAATGCAGTTCCGGTCACCGGCTTTCCCAAGACGGCATCGGCTTGGGGGAGGGCGGCTCGGGCGCTGTACGCGTCTCCAGAAAGGACAATCACAGGCAGTTCCGGCCGGGTCTTCTTAAGATCGGGTACAAGATGCCTGCCGTCGGGGAGGTTGAAGTCGGCCAGAACCAGATCGATCCGGTGGAGCTGTTCCAGTTGCTGCGTCGCCTGACGCGCGGTTTCTGCTGCCACTACAGCAAAACCTGCGTCAGAAAGGGTGATTTCGAGGATTTCCCTGATATCCGCGTTGTCCTCAACGATAAGAATGGTGTGGGACATAGCGCTTCGCGGTCAGAATGTCACAAAGGGCATGCGCCGGAGAACAGGAAAATGCCCTTGTTACGAATTTCGTACAAAAATTAGAACCTCGGAGATTAGTCTTTATTTTCAACAGCTTGCGATTATTTATGCATACGACGCCTGCCAGCTAGTTACTTCCGCTGCGAAGGGCGAGACTTTAGAGAGTCAAAGGCAAAACACGACACGGGTCACACGGAAACGGATTTCACGGCTATATCGGGGCAAAATCTGGGCTCATAGAAGAGCACAAACGTTCTGTGAAATCCGTACCATCCGTGCGATCCGCGTCGTGTTTTTGGGTTTTATCTCACTCCGGCGGAACTGGCCGACGCTCCCGCTGCTGCCGCAGATGGGGACTCGACCACGACGCCGTCGAAGGCTGTAGATGCGACGAGGCGTCCGTTGTCGTCGGTGATAGTACGTAGCAGCCAGCCGGATTCGCGGTGCTGCCAGCTTTCTCCTTCGTCGTCACTCGAGAATACTTCGGTGGAGTTGAGGGCAGTGACGAGGACGCGGTGCTGCGTGGCGTCGTAGAAAACTGAGGCGAGGTTCACGACCGGAAGTTTCTCCAGGCGCGTCCAGGTTTTTCCCAGATCGGTGCTGCGGTAGAGACCTTCGCGGCAGGCGAGCCACAAACTGTGGTCGGAGCCTATAGCCAGATCGCTGATTGAATTGATGACTTTCGGCAACGCCGCTTCGCTCCATGTGCATTCGAGGAGCTTGCACGAAGATTTCGCATCGCCTGAGCCGCTGCCGGAGGAGATAAGCAAGAAGTTGTGGCCGGCGGCGGCGACCAGCTTAGGCGTAGTACGAACCAGGGTGAAATCGGAGTGACCGAGCAGCGGACCACCTTCCCAAGTTTTTCCTGAATTGGAGCTTTCGAAAAGGCCTTGCGTGCTGGCTGCAAGCCAGCGGTCGTCGCGAACTTCGATTGCGTTGACTCGCGCTTTGAGGGTGCCGGGCTTGATCACCTTGCGCGTACTTGCTTTTCGCGTCTTGGTAGCTTTGCGAACGGTAATGACGTTGATGTTGGCGATGCGATCGAGCGGACGCCAACGCTCAAGCGACACCTTTGCAATTCCGGTTCGCTTGCCCGAGGAAACTGCCGAGGACCATTCATACACGCCGTTGCTGGTGCCGGCCAGCAGATGTGTTCCAGCTTTTCGCAAAGAAAACACGTCGCGTCCGTCCAGCCCAGCGCTGAGCTGTTTCCAGTGCGCGCCTTGATCGTGGCTGACGAAGACTCCGCCGTATTGCTTGTCATTGATCAGTCCGGCATAGAGCGTGTTGTTGTCTTCGGGATCAACTGCGAGTGCGGCTACCTGGCGATGAGCGAATCCCGTATTGGAAGGTTCGAAGCTTGCGCCGGCGTTGTTGCTGGCGAGCACTCCGCTGCGGTCGGTGGCCAGCATCACATGGTTAGGGTTGCGGACATCGATGAGCACGTCATTCACGATCACGTCAGGTGAGGTGATGCGGCGCCATGTCTTCCCGGCATCTGAGGTCTTGAACAGGCCTTCGGTTGTTCCTGCGTACACTACATCGCGATTTTCCGGGTCTTGCTTGAGCACTCGGGTGCGTCGTGCCGAAAAGGGAATGCCTTGAATTTTGTGGAAGAGTTCTCCTGCGCTCTCGCTCTTATAAATTCCCGAACACGCACTGGCATAGACAACTTGAGGCTGCTTGGGATCGATGATGATGGAGAACACATCGGAGTCGTCAATCACGCCATTCTTGATGTTGTGCCAGGAGTGTCCGCCGTCGGTCGTCTTCCATGGCAGGTGCCACGTTCCCGCGTAGATGGTTTCTGAATCGTTGGGATCGATGGCGATCGATTCGATGTTCTTGATCTCGGAGCTTGATTCGGGTGAGATGCGCGTCCATGTCTCGCCGCCATTGCGTGAACGATAGACGCCGTCGAGTGCGCCGGCGACCAGAGTATTCGGGTCTGATGGAGCGATGGCCATCGCACGAATAGATTTGCCTTCCATTCCCGAAAGAGGCTGCCACGTGTGTCCGTCATCGGTGCTCTTGAAGACCGAGCCGCCCTCGTGCTCCAGCGTCCATGCCGCGACGTAGATCGTGCCCTGTTGATGCGGATCAAAAATGATGTGATCGACTACGTAGTCGTTACCTTTCCCAATTCGGACAAAGCGCTGCCAGGTTTTGCCCGAGTCCTCGGATTGGTAGATCTGCCCGGCGCTGGTTCCGAGCAGAATGCGGCCCGCAGTCGCCGGATCGGCCGAAAGGCTGCGCACGTCCCCGCCATCCGGACCTACGGAAATGAACGTTTGTGCCTGAACAAAAAGTGAGAGAAACAGAATGATTGCGGGGGATACAAATCGCATTCGGTAAGAAGACTCCGAGGCCTCGAAGCTGTGTAGCTCAGAAGCTTTTATATTTTCGAGCCTGCGGAAGCCTCAGCGGGTTTCCGCAGCTCTGGTTTGACAGAATTATTTTACCGACAGAGTCACACTGATTTGAAGATGCGGTATCGGTTTGGAAACCAACTGCGTACTACAAAGCAGGCTTGCGGGAAACATTCGAAGCAATCGCTGTAGCGATTTAGTTCCTCACGTCGGCCATGAGTTTTTCAACTTCCGTCCGCTGCTCGCCGGTAAGCGGCAAGAACGGCAAGCGTGGCGGACCGCCATAGTAGCCGTTCAAATCCAGAGCATATTTCAAAGCGGGAATTCCCATTTGGCTGGCGATGCGAGTGGCGGGTTCGACAATGCGCTGCTGTTTGAGCTGCGCTAATTCTTTGTCGCCATCTTTCCAGGCAGTGTAGATCTCAAAACACGCAGTCGGCGCTGCTGCGGCAAAGGCGAGGACAGCGCCCGCGGCTCCCGCTTCCAGTGATGGCAATAGCTTTTGTGCCGATCCGGCAAGCAACTGGAATCCGACCTCTTTCTTGCGCATGACCTTCACTGCAGGTGCGGGACGCGCAGGCCGAGTCGAAGCTCCCGTTGTGCCGGTGCCGGCAAGCGCGGCAGCAGTGACCAGCTCGCCTTCCGGTTGTATCGCGCGCAACAGCATGCGGCCAGTCACGGCGTTGAAGACCTCGGTTGCATTCGCCGTGCGCTTTACATGGCGAGTGCGCGCGACCACGTCGGCAATCTTTTCGATTACGCCGCTCGATTCCTTAATGCCGATAATATTCGGATGGTCCGCCAGCTCCTGAATCACTTCTGCAGGCAGGTCGTAAGCCGTAAATGGCGGAACACTGTACAGCAGAACCGGAATAGGAGAGCGATCGCCGACGAAGCGGTAGTAAGCCAGCAGATTCTCCGGCTTCATCTGCGGACGATAGTAGTGAGGCGTGCGCACCAGCGCTGCGTCGTAATTCAGCTTGGCCGCGAACTCGGCAGCCTCAACGGTGCGAATCGCGGACTCATGTCCGACGCCGGCCAGCAGCACCTTCTCCGGCGCCGCGACCTCGATGGCGACGCGCAGAATCTCGCGCTGCTCTTCTTCCGAGAGCATTACAACTTCGCCAGTCGAGCCGAGAATTGCCATGCCGCCAATCGGCGTCCGCGAATAGCGATCCACGTTGTGCTCAAGCTTCTTGAGATACAAACCCCCCTCGGGGTAGAACGGCGTAGTCAGGGCAGGGAAGATGCCGGAGAGAAGCATGGGGATAGTTTAATAAACCAATCCTCCGTGACCTCATCTTTTTGTCCTCGTGGCCTTCGTGTTCGCCTTTCCCAGGGTTGCGACCAGGCGAAACCGCCGGCATCCAATGTGTTAGGCTTTTCTATGGACCTCTCCCGCCCAAGGCTGGCGTGTGCCTTGCCTGGCGACGCGAAGTGATGTCCCCGCCTATGCCCTCCGGGCCAAAGGAACTAAGCTTTTGATCGGAACCATTATTTCCAAGGTCATCGGGACCAAGAACGAGCGCGAAATGAAGCGCTTGTGGCCCATGGTGGCCCAGGTAAGCGCGCTCGAACCGGAGATGCAGAAGCTCTCCGATGCCGAGCTGCGGGCCAAGACCGACGAATTTCGCCAGCGCGTCCGCGAAAGTATCCAGCGCGCGGCTCCGAATGAGCTTCCTCCCGACGAGGACATCATTCCGACTACCTCGCCCTCTTCCAAAAAAGACAAACGCGATCCTGTTCTCGAAGAAGCTTTAGAAGAGGTTCTTCCCGAGGCGTTCGCCGTAGTGCGGGAGGCCGGGCGCCGTGTGCTCAACATGCGCCACTTCGATGTTCAGTTGATCGGTGGCGCGGTGCTGCATCAGGGCAAGATCGCGGAAATGAAGACCGGTGAAGGCAAAACGCTGGTCGCCACGCTTCCCGTTTATCTCAATGCTCTTGCCGGACGAGGCGTACACGTTGTCACGGTCAATGACTATCTCGCTAAGCGCGACTCCGAGTGGATGGGCAAGCTGTACAACTTTCTCGGACTGTCAGTCGGAGTAATCGTTCACGATCTCGACGACAACGAGCGGCGCGAAGCCTATGCAGCCGACATCACCTACGGCACGAACAACGAATTCGGCTTCGACTACCTGCGCGACAACATGAAGTTCGATCTGAAGGACTGCGTGCAGCGCGGCCATCACTTCGCCATCGTGGACGAAGTGGACTCGATTTTGATCGACGAAGCGCGCACGCCTCTGATCATCGCGGGAGCCAGCGAGGAATCGACGGACAAGTACTACAAGGTCAACCGCATCATTCCCGCTTTGGAAAAGGGCGAGGAGATTCAGAAGAGCATCGAAGAAACGATCTTCACCGGCGACTACACGATTGACGAGAAGCATCGCACCGTCACGGTCACCGAACAGGGCTGGGAAAAAGTCGAGAAGATGCTCGGCATCGGCAACATCGCCGATCCGGAGAACTGGGGATGGAAGCACCACGTCGAGACTGCGATTAAAGCCCACGCGCTGTACCGCCGCGATATTGAATATGTGGTGAAAGACGGCGAGGTGATCATTGTTGATGAGTTCACCGGTCGCATGATGCCGGGCCGCCGCTGGTCCGATGGTCTGCACCAGGCTGTAGAAGCCAAAGAGAACGTAAAGATCGAGCGCGAGAACCAGACGCTGGCGACGATCTCATTCCAGAACTACTTCCGCATGTACCGCAAACTCGCGGGCATGACCGGAACCGCGGAAACCGAAGCTGCCGAGTTCGAGAAGATTTACGGTCTCGACATCATAGTGATTCCGACAAACAAGCCGCTGCTGCGCATCGAGAATCCTGACATCGTATATCGCACCGAGAAGGAAAAGTTCTTTGCGGTTGCCGACGAGATCCAGAAGATTGCCTATGAAGGCAGGCCGGTGCTTGTGGGAACTACATCCATCGAGAAGTCTGAGCGGCTGTCCGACCTTCTAAAGAAAAAAGGCGTCCGCCACGTTGTACTAAATGCCAAGTATCACGAGCGCGAAGCCGAAATCGTGGCTCAAGCTGGACGTTTTGGCGCTGTGACAATCGCCACCAACATGGCCGGTCGCGGTACCGACATCTTGCTGGGCGGCAACGCCGAATTTCTCGCGAAACAAGAGCTGCTGAAGAAAGGTCTGGCGCGCTCCGTTGGCGCTGCTGAAGGCGAGCTGTCTCCGATCGCGGCTTCCGCCAATCTGACTCGGTTCTACTACCAGGGCGCCGAGTACGAAGTTGATTTGCAGCAGTGGGAAGAAGCGTTGAATCGGCATCAGCAGCAGATTCAGGCTGAACACGACAAGGTCATCTCAGTCGGCGGCCTGCATATTCTTGGCACCGAGCGCCATGAATCCCGGCGTATCGATAACCAACTTCGCGGACGCGCCGGCCGCCAAGGCGATCCAGGTTCTTCGCGCTTTTATCTCTCACTTGAAGATGACCTCATGCGCATCTTCGCCAAGGAGTGGGTCTCGAACCTGCTCCAGCGGCTCGGAATGGAAGAAGGCATTCCGATTGAATCCAAGCTGATCTCCCGCCGCATTGAGGCTGCGCAGAAGACAGTCGAAGCGCAAAACTTCGAGTCGCGCAAACACCTGCTCGAATACGACGACGTAATGAACAAGCAGCGCGAGGCCGTGTATGGCCTGCGCCGCCAATTACTCGAAGGACTCGATCAGAAGGATCTCATTCTCGAAGATTACGTCTCGGGCATCGTGGGCGATCTGCTCGATCAGTACGCGCCGCGCGACCAGCACGCCGAGCAATGGGATCTGAACGCGCTAAAGCAGCAGATATTTACGCGCTTCGGGGTGGATCTGGCGACTGAAGGCCTCGACCTCGAAAGTCTCAATCGTTCCGAATTGGGAGATGCCATTTTCGGCAAGCTGAAGGAACGCTACGATGCAAAAGAGAAGCTGATCGGCTCCGAAGCCATGCGCTATCACGAGCGCATGATCATGCTCAGCGTCCTTGATGGGCAATGGAAAGACCACCTGCTCAGCATGGACCACCTGAAGGAAGGCATCGGCCTGCGTGGGTACGGACAGCACGATCCGCTGGTCGAATACAAGCGCGAGTCCTTCGAGATGTTCGAAGCCATGATGCAGCGCTTCCAGGAAGAGACGGTTCGTTATCTGTATCTGCTGCAGGTAATCGAAGCCGAACCGCGCCGGCAGGCAGCGCCCCTTCCGTCATCGGATGGCCTGACCATGGATGGCGTTCCCTTCGATCCGACGCGCGCTGTCACTCCGCCTCCAGCCCACAATGGGAATCGCCGCGCAGCAACTTCCATGGACGATTTGGAGCGCGAGTTCATCCGCAAGAAAGAGCGTGAGCTGCAGGCCGCGCGCATGGCAGGCGCAGGCGATGCCGGCGTCCAGCAGCGCCGAGTTGGAGATAAGGTCGGACGCAACGATCCTTGCCCGTGTGGATCAGGCAAGAAATACAAGAAGTGCTGCGGAGCTTAAACCAAGAGCGAACACGAGGGTCACAAAGTTAACACAGCAAGGTCACGGAGATTGGCTTCGTGACCTTTATCTTTTGCCTTTGTGAACTTCGTGTTCGCCTTTCCCGGTTTCAATCCACGTCATCTCGCGCGCTTTGCTGCCGGTCTTCGTTCTCCACTCGGCGAACATCTGAGCGTAGCTGGCGGTGATGTACTCGGATTCGTTGATCGCCAGGATTTCTGCCGTGCGGTCGATCCACTCTGGCGAGCCTTCTAATTCGGCGATGTTGCCGATCGGTGTTTCATCGATCACCACATGGCCCTCGCCGTTGCTCCACTCAGCGCGATATTTTTCATATCGAAATGACGGAGCCAAACCGATGGCTTCGAACACGTGTGCCAGCGCTTCGCCATCCGCGAGTTCCGTTTCGGTCTCGACGCGCGATTTGTGCTTGCCGGCATTGCCTTTACTCTTGTGAGTTAGCGTCCACTTGGAGCCGTATTTGCGGATTCGCAGCACCTCTCCCCGCGTGCGCAGTCGGTCATCGCTGAAGTCGTAGAGCGTGTTCATCTCATGGGTGCGCGGCGTGATCAGACGAAATCCCGCCGCACTCAGCTTGCGCGAGAGTTCGCTCACATCACCGATTCGCACCTTAACTTCGACTTCTTCAGCAGGCATGTAGGGATTCTATTGGCACCGACGCATTTGGGACGCAACGCGGCCTACGATGCTTTGCCGCGTTCTGCTTTGCTGACCTCTTCCTGGACGGGGTGCGTGAATTCGAAGAGGCACTGGCGCGGATTCTTGTCCTCGCGCAAGCCCTCGTACACAGGAGCGCGCATTTTGATTCCGCCGGCATCAGTTTCGTGCGTCCACTCAGTGAACTTGATTTCGGCAACGAGTTCGGGCTTCACGAAATGAACTTTGCGTGGACTATCGATCTTTCCCGTAAACGGATTCTTTGTCGTCTCGAGCTTGTGAAGCTTCTTCCACATGTCTGCGTGAGTCGCATGAGTGAATCCGCTGCCGGCCTGTCCGACCGGCACGAGATTGCCTTTCTTGTCATAGAGCCCAAGGACAAGCGAGCCAAAGTGTTCGCGGCTGCCGCGTGGATCGGTGTAGCCGCCGATTACGCATTCCTGACGCTGCGTGATCTTGATCTTCAGCCACTCGCTGCTGCGCTTCTGCACGTAGCAGCTCTTGCGGCGCTTGGCGACGATGCCTTCGAGCTTCTGCTGGCGGGCAGCCTCCAGCAACGTGCGTCCTTTACCGATGAAGTGATCCGAAACTTTCAGTACTTCCGTCGGGCGAACCACCTCAGCGAGCAATCTCTTGCGCTCTTCCAGATCGACGTTCAATAACGAATAGCCATCGAGATAGAGCAGATCGAAGGCGTAATACATGATGAAGACACTGTGGTCGGGAGAGCGGCGCTTCCCGTCCATGGAAAGCCCGCTGCGCTGCTGCATCAGACTGAATGATGCGCGACCGCTCTGATCGAGCGCCACGATTTCCCCATCGACAATGCAGGAGCGGCAGTTGAGGCTATCAGCGATGGCGTGCAATTCTGGGAATTCGTTCGTCTGATCATTCTGATTGCGCGAGACCATCCGCAGCGATTTCTTGCCGTCCTCGCCAAAGAAGATGACCGATCGGTAGCCGTCCCATTTGATCTCGTAGAGCCAATCGTCGTCGTCGAATGCGTCATCGACGAGGGTCGCGAGCATGGGATGGATCGCCTGAGGCATAGGCCGTTTTGCCGCACCTCTTACGTTGTCTGGATCAAAACTCCCTTTGGTCTTTGGCGCAGAGGATTTCCGCGACAGCTCATTGGTTGTACTCGATGCAGTTGGTTCCTTTTTCGGAACCGAATCGGATGATTTTCCGGCTGCCTTCGAGGATGCTGCCTTTGACGATTTCGAGACTTTGCGTTCGGTTTTCGTGCTCCGCGCCTTACGGTCGTGGGCGGCAATCGCATCAGCGAGCCACGCATTCTTTCCACTACCACCGCCGCCCCCCCCAGACGCAGGACGATTGCTCTGCCACTCCGCAGCACCTTGATCTCCCGCAATCTCAGCCATGCTTTTATGCGTCAGCACGGAGTAGTCGTACTTGTCGATGTCATAACCAGGCACGGCGTGATCATCCCGCTTCTTCATCAGAAGCCATTCGGTTCCTTTTGAGCCGGCGCGCCGCGAACGCATCTTCACCAGTACGAAATCGCCTTTGAGTTTTTGCCCATGAAGACGGAATTTAAGATCTCCCTTGGCCAGCATGGCTGACGCCTGCTTCTCGCGCTCACTCCTATTCGCGGGATGGTCGGAATAGTCTTCTTTCAGCGGCTCCCACGTTCCGGTGTCCCACACCATCACCGTGCCCGCGCCGTAGTTGTTGGGCGGAATGATGCCTTCAAAGTGGAAGTAAGAGACCGGATGATCTTCCACCTGCATGGCAAGCCGCTTATCGCTGGGATCGAGTGAAGGGCCTTTAGGCACGGCCCATGACTTCAGAACGCCCTCTATCTCCAGGCGAAAGTCGTAGTGCAAATGAGAAGCCCGATGCTTCTGGACAACGAATCGAAATCCCTTTTTGGGATCGAGCTTCGGAGGCGGCTCCGGCGTGCGATCGAAGCTGCGTTTGCGTTTGTATTCCTCGAGAGCCATAGATAGCGAGCAGCTCAAAGCTTACAACAGAGAAGGATCAGCCTGAGCCTCTCAGAAGTGCGATGCTGAATGAACCGCGTGCGATCACCTTGCGACGTAGTCAGGCGAGTGTCTCTCCACCTTGTCATTGGCAACCGGAGCCGTATCGTTGGCCGAGGTTTTCACCCAGCAGCGAAGAAGCTCGGCGACACTCCATGCTTGCGCAATGCAACCTCGCGGGGTGAACGGCGGCTCGGCATCGAAGATCTCGCTCACCGACCCGATGCAGGCTTCGCTCAGATGGTCGGTGAATCCGGAAAGAAATTTCCTGGCTTGCGAGAATGCTCCCGGGTGCAGCTTCAGCCACGCATCGACAAAAGGTCCGATAAGCCACGCCCAAACGGTGCCCTGATGATAGGCCGCATCGCGTGCGCGCAGATCGCCGTAATATCGGGGCTTGTAGTCGGGATGATCGGGAGAGAGAGAGCGCAATCCTACAGGTGTTAATAACTTGCGCTCGACGATGTCGAGCACCGCCGCCCAGTATCGTTGTTCCAAAACGGGATGTTCGAGCGAGATGGCAAACAATTGATTTGGACGCAGCGCCAGGTCGGGCTTCCCATCTTCTCCGTCCACAACGTCGTACAGATATCTTCCTTCCTGGTACCAGAAGCGCTGATTGAACGAATCGAAAGCGCGATCGGCGTAGCTGGAAAACCTCTGTGCCGACTCTTCGCTGCGCTCCTCGCGCATCCATTCCTCCAGCAGCCGCAGCGCGTTGTACCAGAGTGCATTGATCTCGACCGCCTTGCCACGGCGAGGAGTCACGACCCAATCACCGACCTTCGCGTCCATCCATGTGAGCTGATAGCCCTCGGCTCCTTGCGAGAGAAGTCCGTCTTTGGGATCCACTTTGATGCCGAACCGAGTGCCATTCACATGCCAATCGACGATGTCGCAGAGCTGCGGCAGGAGAATGCGAAGAGTCGCGCGGTCATCGGTGTACTGAACGTATTTGTGAACGGCGTGGAAGAACCAGAGCGTGGCGTCCGCGGTGTGATAAAGGCCGCTATTCTTGCCCTCCGGAAACATATTCGGAATGAGGCCGTCGCGGATGTAATGAGCGAAGGTGCGCAGGATGTATCCGGCCTCGCCATGACGTCCTGTCGCGAGCGTCAGCCCTTCGAGGCTGATCATCGTGTCGCGTCCCCAATCGGTGAACCAGTGGTAGCCGGCGATCACGGTACGGATCTCGTCGCCTGCGGCGAGGGCTCGAGCTGTATCGGCGACGCGTCCTGTGGGCGTGATGAGAAACTGATCGGCGGCGAGGACGAGTTCTCCGCCGAATGCGTCCTGTAAGCCAGGATTGGCTACGCTGATCAGCCTGCGCCGTCGTTCCATTTCGGCATGGAACGCCTCATCGGGATCGAGGGCCTCCAATGCCTGAAGGTACTCGGTTGACGCAATTAAAGTGGCGGGCTGTTCTGGTTCGAGCTGCAACTCGAAGTATCCGGGTGACCACAGATCGCCCTGGTGGTCATAGCCGCGATCCGCTTCCACCCGAAAGCGCAGATCGGGAATCGTTTTTTCGTCAGGATGAAAGGCAACGTTCTCGCGATTAACGCCGAGGCGCAGGATCGGCAGCTCAGAATCGTTGCCGATCTCCAGCCAGTCGTCTTTCGGCTCGCATGAGTACCGTTTTGGCTCAAGGCCTGAGAGTTGTCCTTCGTGCGGACGGAAATGCATCGCTGGCCGAAGACGTAGCGTCAGTCCTGCTGCCCCGTGCCATTGATATGTGAGATGTGCTGTGTTCTGCCGATGAACCAGATGAATCCGCTTCTCAAGCGAGCTTGTTCCGTTCTGGAATCGATAAACCCAGACCGGCAGACCGGCTTCCAGGCGAAATGCCTGCAGATGCGAGACCGCGCGGAAGTTCGAGATACCCGTGGATGTTTCTTCACCGCCGAGATCAACGAGTTCACCGCCTGGAAGAAGCACCTGCTCGGAGACATCGTTCAGCATCATGGTCCGGCCGTGCGGACTCGGAAGCGCGGCAATGAGAACGCCATGGAAGCGTCGAGTAGGCGCGCCGCTCACCGTGCCGGAAGCGTAGCCTCCCAAACCATTGGTGACCAGCCATTCGCGTGTGAGCAGTGTCTCCCAGCGTTCCTGATCATGCCCATTCTGGGAAGCGTTCCATGAGAACTCGCGCGTGATGCTGTCAAGAATGCGGCGATCGGGAGTGTTCTTTCCGCGGCCGTACAGGATCGGAATGTCTTGCGTCTTGACCAAGTCGCTTCGCCAGCTTTTAATTTTCCTCGATTGCAGCCGGTGCGAGCACGGTCGCCGACTCGCCCTGAATTCGCCAGCCCTGGTCCGAATCGGGATTGATGCATCCCGATCCTCCATACTTCATCTCTTCGCTCGACCAGAGAACCTGCCACCGCTTGTTCTCAGGCGGCGCGAGCAGAGGTTCGGGTGCATGACGCAAATCCAGATCGGCGCCAAGATTTACGACGAGCAGCCGGTCCTGACCGGCCTCAACGAAGTATCGCAGCACAAAAGCCTGCGGCGCGATCACTGCGCCATCAACCTTCCCATAAAGCTGCATGCGAAATGCAGGATCCGTGTGGCGGAGCTGCAAGAGGTCGCGATGGAGCACGACAAAATGCGAGTTTCGCTCCCACTCGCTCCAATCCAATCTACAGGCATCGAGAGTCTCTCGCTTGGCGGGATCGGGGACGTGGGCGCGCATCTCCTCTGACTTAAGCTGAGGAAATTGCGCGAGAAATTCTGCTCGCCCTTTATAGACGAGCTTTGCCAATTCGGGATTGTGATCGGCAAAGAAGACGAACGGCTTACTAGAGCCGAACTCCTGGCCTTGAAACAGCAGCGGAGTTCCCGGACCAAGCAGCGTAAGCGCCGTGAGCGCGCGATATCGTCCCGGGCTCGTGAGCTGATGGAGGCGCCGTCCGTGAGCTGAGTTCGAGACTTGGTCGTGGTTCTCGATAAAGGTCACGAATGCCGCCGGCTCCATACCGGGCGTAGTTTCGCCACGGCGCTTGTTCTGCCAACTGTAGTACTGCCCCTGATACAGATAGCCGTACTTGATGGCCGAAACGAATTCCTGCGGCGTGCCGCAATAGTCTGTGTAGTAAGCCTGCCTCAGGCCGGTGGAAGCGGCGATGGCGCTGTGGTGGAAGTCATCATTCCAGAGCGCGTCGAAGCCGTATCCGCCGCGTTCAGCAGGTTTAGCAATCTTTGCTTCCTGGGATTCGTTCTCAGCAACGAGAATGATCTCTCGATTGCCGGCAGCCGCACGCGCTCGGCGAGCCATGTCCGCGAGGATGTGCTCGCGCGAGCGATCGACAATGGCTTGCGTCGCGTCAAAGCGCAAGCCGTCGAGGTGAAATTCGCGAATCCAGTACTCGACATTGCCGGCGAAGAAGTCGCGTACTGGTCCGCTGTTCTCGCCGTCGAAGTTGATCGCATCTCCCCACTCGGTCGCGTGCTCGCGATGGAAGTAGTCATCAGAGAATTGCGTCAGGTAATTCCCGTCTGGACCGACGTGGTTGTACACAACATCCAGAATCACTCCCAATTCGATGCTGTGCGCGTAATCGATGAAGCTGCGGAAGTCGTCGGGAGTTCCATAGCGCGGGTACGGAGCGTACAGGTTTACTCCGTCGTACCCCCAGCCAAATTCGCCAGGGAAACACGCGACCGGCATGACTTCGATGACTGTGATCCCAAGCTCTTTGAGCAACGGCAATTTCTCTTTTGCTGATTCGTAAGTGCCATCGGGCGTGAAGGTGCCGATGTGCAATTCGTAAATGACCTGTCCTCGAATGCTGATGCCGCGCCAGTTCTTGTCCGTCCAGGCGAACTTCTGGTGATCGACGACTGCAGAGGCTCCATGCGGACCATCCGGCTGCCAGTGCGATGCCGGATCGGGAAATGTGTCCTTTCCATCGACGCGCAGCTTGTAGCGCGTTCCACCGTTTGCATCGCCGATCAAAGCCGAGAAGTAGCCGTCATCCTCCCGATCCAGTGCAAATGCCTTCCCGCTTTCGCGATTTCCATCAAAAAAGATCACTTCAACGGAGCGGCGCTTCGGCGCCCAGACGCGAAAATGCGTGCCTCCACCGGGCTGCAACTCTGGTCCAACGGCAAGCGTGCGAGTTACAGATTGAGGTTCTTTCAGAACAGGATTCATGTAAGGAGAAGTGGACGCAAAGACACAGCGTCTCAACACAATTCAGATGCAAAAAGTGAGATGCGGAAAGGCTTCTGATCGCCGGTTTAGGAGCCAGCCATCACCAGCGGCATGGTCGGAGTCTGGCTGCCACCTTCGGCCTCGATGGTTACGGCGAACATCTTGGGCCAGGCGTCCTTCTCCGCATACGGCATCACCATGGCGGCGTTTCCATTGGCATCGGGCTTAAATGTGCCGCACGGCATGGGTTTGGTGCCGCTGGCCGGGACCAGCCACAGTTGATATGTCTTTTCCGGCGGCAGAGGCGGAAGGTGCTGGGCAGTGAAGACCACCGTTCCGGTCTTCCGCATGTAGCTGGCTTTGCCTTCGGGAACCGGCTGAGCCTTTGTCGAGACGAGGGCGAAGTGCGACGCCTCCGGCGACGTCAGCGCGTCCAGCACAAGACGCGCACGATCCAGATCTCCCTGTTGCTGCTCGAATCGCTGCTGCGTCGCGTCGAGTTTATTTCGCAAGCTGGTGTTCTCGCGCCAGAGCATCAGTCCAAAGAGGGCGAGCAGCACTGCAGCAAACGTCGGGACGAAGCTCCACCATGGCCTTCGCATTACCACTCGGCGTATCCGCGGCGGCTCGGTCCTGATTGCCTGAAGCAGCCGCTCACGCGAACGCTGTGGCGGGGCAGACCCCACGCTGGACAACGCCAGCATGGCCATTTGCGAGTTGATCTCTTCCAGCTCACGCCGGCATTGCGGGCAATCTTTCAGGTGCTCGCGAAATTCCGCGGCATCGGAGGCAGGCAGCTCGTGCAGAGCGTAGAGCGCCAGATCGTCTGCAAATTGCCGATGATCTCTCATGCAGCGAGCCCCTTTCTGAGCGCCGCCAGAGCTGCTCGAATGCGCGTCTTGATCGTTCCCAGCGGCTCGCCGGTTTTGGCCGCGATCTCGGAATGCGTGAGTCCCTGAAAGAAAGCCAGCTCCAGCGCGCGACGTTGGTCCGGCGGCAGTTGTTCGACTGCGCTGCGGATTCTGGCGATGGCCCGATGGCGGTCCGCCGCTTGTTCCAAATCGGAATCGACTGAGATCATGACGTCCTCGATGTCCGACTCCGGGCGCCTCTTCCGCAATTGATCGATCGCGCGATGGCGCGCAATGACCGCAAGCCACGCGCCAAGGCTGCCGCGATTGGAATCGAAGGTCTCCGGCTTTCTCCACAGTTGCAGAAAGATCTCCTGCAGGATGTCTTCGGCTTGCGTGGTATCGCCGAGCACGCGGAGCGCGACCGAATACACCACCTGGGCATAGCGATCGTGCAGCGCAGCGAGAGCGTCTTCGTCGCCGCCGCGGATGCGGGAGATCAGCATGGAATCCGTCACCTGGGGGTGATCTTTGGCGCTCGTCGCCGAGCTCATTTCCTTTCCTTAAGAACGAAGCAGCGTCGTCGCTCGGATTGCGCTTCCGAGGAGATGAAGGGCGATTCTAAATCACCAGTAGGCAAGTCACTCAGCGTCCGCTTCCCAGAGCGGAGTTCAGCAGCGTCGCGAGGCGCACGCCTGCCTTGGCGAGCTGTTCTTCGACAATGGGGTGCGATACGTCGTCGTAGCGCGGGCCTAAGTCGATATGCAGATCGGCCATACGCTTGCCGACGTGGTTGTCGGCGCAGGAAGCGACTTTGGTTTCTGGCTCGCGCGGAATGAACGCGGGCAGAGCACGGTAGGCGGTCACAGCAGCGTCATGTCCTTCCCAAGCCCAATCGATGGGCCGACCGACGTTCCACCGTGCCGCTCGCGGGTGGTAACGGATATCGAGCAGATCGGCGAACTCCTCGACCGCCATGTCGTGATCGTCGAGCAGGCTTTCGATCAGCCCCGTGTCCCACACTGAGTGCAGATTCGGGAAATAGTCTTCGTGCTGCGGGTTCGTGAGACGCGGCGCTTCATCTTCAAATGCGACCGGCACGCAGTTGCCGCCTTCGTCGCTGTTGTCTTCATCGTGCAGCGGCTGATGAATATCTCCGACGAGGTGAATGATAAAGCGCAGAGCCTCGCCACGGGCAGCCGCGTCTCTGCCGGTTTTGAGCTGTTGAACGTACTTGGTAATGGCATCGATCACGCACCCCGACTGGCACATTTGGGCGACGTCGTACTTGTCGCGCGTGGCGTTCAGCGGGATGTTCACGTAATGAAGGGGGCCGGTGTCGGGCTGCTCGGCTCGATAATCGTCGGCCCATGTAGCGGCGTCCGCGATCGGAGGCAAGCCCAGATTTCGACAGTAACGATGAAGAGCAGCGCTGACCGGAGCCGCGCTCAAAATCGCGTTCACTTGTCCGGCGACCTGCGGCTGCAGGTGCTTCATCGCAATCAGCGCGATGATCTGGTGGCCTTCGCATCCCCAGGCATGGGCGTTTTTCGCAGAGGTTGAGAAGAGCAGGAAGACGAGCGAGCAACAGAGCACTTTGAATCTCATCGCGGAAATTCTACCTGCTCGCGGGGCCTTGGCGTTTACTCCCATTAAAAGGTCAGAGAAGAACAGGCAGGCTGGGGGCTTTGTTGGCTTCAGCGATCATAGCTCTCGTAAGCCTCCGTAGGCGAGCACTCGCGTAAACTGACTGCTAACACGGCGCGCTCCACAGTTCCCAGAACAGAACACACCTTCCGCAATGCGAAATTCTCTAATCTTTTAAGGTGTCACACTGAGGCGTGAGACACGAAACCGCACCATCCAAATTGCGACGAGCGTGGCTCTGCATGATTTCCCAGAACGGGATCCCGCAAAATCCTAACCTTCAAGGTGCTCACAGTTGGCATCTGCGTACCACTTCTTTGCAGGCCGCGCTATTTACTATTCCCTAAACAGGAATGCAAGTAGCTGAATCTCAAGGATTAACGTTTGGAACCAGAGTTGCTGAATGGAAGATCCGTACGATCGGGCCACGTAGTTCCTTGCACCAACCTTGGGAGTGCGTCCATGGTGTCCGTAGGCCGAACATGGTCTCGCCAGATATCCGAACCTGCTCCTTTCAGAACGATTCGTCTCGACGCCGCCAGGCACCGTGGAGGAGCAAATGCACTCAAGTCACTACATATCTCGAAGCCATAACCGTGGTTTTTTAACGTTTTCTGTCACTCGATTAATATGCTCGCTCCTTATTTCATCGGTTTCAGCTATCGCCCAAATCCAGGCTCCCCAAACTGGATTGCCGCCCAATGCCTCGGTCATCCCAGTACCTTTGGGGACCGTTAACACAATTACCGGACACGTTCACCTTGAGATCCCGATTGCCCATGTTCCGGAGCATAATGACGTGATCACCGAGAAGTTTGTCTATGAGGGAGGGAGTTGTTCCTGGACCCCAAATGGAGGAACCTACTTATGCACAAACTGGAACCCTGCCTTAGGGTCAGACAAGACGTTGAACGTGGTGTATGACACAATTACGCAGTCTTGTCCTGATCCCGCATATCCAGTCGGAAATTCATACGTCAACCAAAACTTTAGGTTGGAGGATATTCGAGGTACCACCTACACGATCGGTCCAGGGCTATACACGCAGAATATACGATGCTATGACATCAACGGCAACCGTGATCCCAATCAGGGATGGCCCGCGTCGTTCACAACTACTGACTTACAAGGAGAAGGATATACCCTTCAAGTTACTAATTATAGCACTAGTTCCGGAGTCGACGCGGTTCTATCGAATATTGAGGGTGACCAGACTATCTCTGGGATTACGAACGATCGGAACGGAAATTATATGGGCTATATTGACAGCTTTGGGCGTAATCCGTTTCCGATTCAGAACCCATATTCATCTCCTATACAAGTCTATGGATCAGACGGATCTTCCTTGTCGTATACACTGAACTATAGCAACGTCAGCATTATCATTCCACCAAATCCAGCGAAAACCATTTCTATTCTTTCAAGCATCAGTCTGTCTAACGGCACTCAATATAGTTTTACCTATGATACCGGAACTACGGGGACTCATACTGGCATTCTTACTGCTGTAACGTTGCCCACAGGAGGGCAGGTGTCATTTGGCGGGGGCGCAACTTATCCGACTTCGATCACATATGCCGGCAATACTTGGAACCTAGCATATAACAGTGTCGGCAGCGGCCAGACCTTTCAGGCGATCACGACCGTTACTGGTCCTCCCCGATTTGACGTGGCTACTCAGTCTTATTTGGATGACAACACCGTATATACAAGCGTAGTTGGCGGTTCCCCTGCTGTACAAGAAATTAAATACTACAGTGGTTCTAGCACACTCCTAAAGACAATCGATGTGACATATGTGCAACCACCCGGCGGAACTGACCCATACGGCGGATTTATATCCACCGTTACTACGACCATGAACACAGGCCAAGCGTCAAAAGTTCAGTACTTTTACGATCTTCCATACAAGAATTATCCGTCCAAGATCCAAGAATGGGACTTTGGGGCGAGCGCTCCTACCCGAACGACAACGTTTTCTCCTCAAGGCCCGTTCCCGACGAATGTGAGCGTATACGCAGGTGACGGGTCTGGCGCTGCCATTGCGGTAACCACATACGGCTATGACGAGTACTCCTCCGGATTCTGCACTGTTCCAGGTCTTTCGGATGCTGGAAGTACGCCAGGTCATAATTCTTCATTCAATACTGGCTACACAAATCGTCACAATATCACCACGATTAGCCGCTGGGTCTCGGGTAGCACTTGGCTTGCAACTCATAAGTGTTACAACACCCTCGGAGCTGTAACCCAGGAGGCTGATGAGGCGGGGAATCACACTACATATGACTACAGCGATACGGATCAATGGGCTGACTCAGCTTGCATTCCTGCTGGCACCAATACTGGCGGAATTCTCAAGACGATTACCAACGCTTTAGGACTTCGAATCCAGAAGAAATACTACACATGCACAGGCCTCCTTCAGAGTTCGCGGAATGAAAACGATCTTGTCGCAGGCCGGCTGGGAAGAACGTACACGTATGATGACTTGGGTTTTAACACCTCTGTCACTACGGCTTTGGGAGGACAGACAACACACACGCCACACTACATTTCTGTGCCGTTCTCAATCGATACTAGCCGCCAGATTGACAGTCAGAATTCTATTAGCTCGACGACTCTGTATGACGGCTATAATCGTCGATCGCAGACAAAGGTGACTTCAGATCCGGACGGGATCGACTACACCGATGTCTCCTATAGTCTGTTTGGAACAACCAACTGCGAGTCCACACCATATCACTCGCAATCTGATTCGACGTATGACAATGACTGCTACAACTATGACGCATTAGGGCGTGTCACGAAGCTAACACGAACTGATGGAAGTACCGTCACGACGAGCTATGGAATTGCGGCAACATCGATATGTGGTTTCACTGCATTTCCGAGGTTGGTTACCGATGAAGCAGGAAATAAGGCACAGAACTGGAACGATGCGTTCGGGAGCTTAGTCGAAGTGGACAACCAAGACTCAGGCGGTGCCTTAAGTATCGCAACGTGCTATCAGTACGATGCAATTGGGAATCTGCAGAAGGTCACAGAGCGCGGCGGTACGAACAGTACCAACTTGTGGCGCACTCGAAATTATGCCTACGACGGCATATCACGGATGACTAGTGCCTCGAATCCCGAATCCAATACGGTAACGTATCGATATGACTCGGATTCCAATTGCACAGCCCAATCGGCTTATCCAGGAGAGCTCATCAGTGAGACTGACGGTCGTGGTATACGCACTTGTATGCAACATGATGCGTTACATCGCCTCATTGGCAAGACGTATAGCGATAACACTCCGGCGGTCGCCTACTTTTATGATCAAACATCCTACAATGGAATAACGCAGATTCTGAACGGTAAAGGACAACGTACTGGCATGTCCGACGGCACGGGTCAGACGGCGTGGAGCTACGACGCAGACGAAAATGTCCTTACAAAACGACAGACCATCGCAGGCGTGACGAACAGCATTAGCTATGTCTACAACCTAGACGATTCAGTCCAATCCATAACATCGCCGAATGGGCATACATATTCATACAGCTACAACAATGCAGAGCGTCAAATAAAACTTGCGGACAATGGGGCAGGAATAACGTATACGCAGAACGCGCACTATTATGCGCCAGGACAGCTATCCTCCGCAAGCCACGGACTGAATTCAGTTATTACCGAAACCGATAACTTCAATAGTCGGCAACAGCCTACGTTACTTTCCGTAACGGCACCATCTGAAACGCTATTGAGTCTAAGTTATAACTGGGTACTCCCGGGTAACGTAGACATAGGAAGCGTGTATCAGATACAAAACAATCGCGATGCGACCAGAAGTGTGCAATTCGACTATGACCAACTCAACCGACTGACTAGCGCGAAAACCTATAATGCTACGACGTGGGGCGATGCCTACGTGTATGACAATTGGGGCAACCTCCTGCAGAAGAACGTCACGCAAGGCACAGCTGAGACCCTTCAGGTTACTGTGGACGCAAACAACCACATTAATACGAGCGGCATGACGTACGACGGGGCGGGAAACCTAACTTGGGATACGTTCAACGCGCTCAAGTTCGACGCCGAGAACCGCGTTAATCCCGTCACAGGATATGTGTATTCCTACGATGGCGATGATCATCGCGTGGAAAAGAACAATTCTGGATCAATCACTTATTTCTGGTATGACGATAATTTTAATGTCATCGCAACCACAGGAGCCTTGGTTCGCGACTATGTCTTACTTTAATGGCAAGCGGCTTGCCTATTTCGCTCCTTCGACTGGAAATCAACATTACTATTGGCAAGACCACCTGGGCTCAGCTAGCGTGATGTCGAACTCCGACGGCAGTACCATTGAATGGGAAGCCGACTATTATCCGTTCGGCTCTCCTCGCGTTATCAACAACTTCCTTGACAATTACTTCCGATTCGCGGATTACCAGTGGGATCCGGAAATGAGTTACTACTATTTGGAGCACCGCGAGCAATCGCCGAATTTGGGACGGTTCTTTAGTCCAGATGCGTCATTTGCCGACCAGCATCCAACTGACTCACAGAGCTGGAATCTATATGCGTATGTCCGCAATAATCCGGTTGCGTTCGACGATCCCACCGGGAACGAATGTATCACTCTGCAGGGAGTCAGCGGGCCTGTTGTAGCCGACGACGGCCAGGGCCATCCATGCGAATTCATGACGAGCAGTTCGAGGCCGGATGCTCAGGTCTATTCTGATCCAGACGCCGCTAGGATTCAGGAACTGGCTGACGATATCAGTGGTTTCTCGAGCTCCACGTCAATTTCGGAGCTCGGTATAAATGCGTTCATGTGGTCTGGATTGGTGGAGGGCGCAGCAGGGGCTGCGAAAGGCATAAGCAATTACCTTGAATCCTTCTCGCTTTCCCAAGCAAAGTCGCTCGGAATTCGTGCGCTGCTACCCACGTTCGCTAACACTACAGTGGACGAGGTGGTCGCTAGCTCAAGGCAACTTACTAAAGGGGGACAAATCTCACAGGGTGCTCGCGCAATTTCCAAAAAGTTGGGACACGCAGCAAGCGGAGGCTTTACTTCGGCATTCGACGGGATGACCGGTACACAGGAGGAAGCAGAAGCTGCAATTAGAAGTATAATGAATAACCCTACTCGCGTCGATCACCTTGCAAAGTATATCGACGTGTATAACGCTGCCGGTCAGGGAATTAGAATCGAGCAGGGAACAAATAGATTTGTCGGATTTCTTGAACTCTCAAAGGCGACGCCATGACATTAGCAATACTTCAAGATGCTAGCTCACACCCAGAGCTATTCTCTTGGGTCGGCCCCTTGAATCATGCACAGTTGGTGGAGTTTCTGCACCTAAAACGCTGGCAAATTCCGATAGACCTATTGGATCTCTGGTTGCGAACTGGCGGCGGTGATTTCTTTGAAAGCGAGACGTTCTTCGCGCCTTTCTCAGACGTATGGGCAGACGACAAACTGGAGTCTGTTAATGCTTCATTGTGGTGTAAGGGGATGCCAAAACAATACTTAGCGATTCACGATGGTATTAAGTTCACAACGCTAGATTTGAGCAATGCTAGGTACTACTTTGTCGATGAACACACGTTCGCTGTTACGGATACTTTTGACAGTCTAAACTCCTGGTACTTAAGAGGTTTGAGACCCCTTTTTCAAGAAAAATACTCACTGTGACCTGCTCCCCTGAATCCGCACACGACTGAATATGATTTCGCATGTGGGAAGGGTCACGTTGGCATTTACTCCAACGCCTCTGGTGTGAGCTGGATGTTCTTCTCGCCGGCAGCGCGCTTTTCCCAGTATTTCTTGACCCACGCTTCGAAGCTTTTGCCTGCGGCCGGATCGCGATCGCTAAATTTGAGGGCGGCGATGTCGGAGTAGGGAATCGAGAGCTTTTCGCGGGCGTTGCTGGGAATAATGCGAACGAAAGAATCGGAGAGAGTCTTGCCTGTTTTGCGATCGAAGACGTAGCCTTCGAGTTTGCTGCCGTCTTTGCGGGTGATGGTTACGTCGCCGCGGTAGTCAAAGGCTTTCTCCAGAGCCTGACGAATGTCTTCGTCGCTTGCTAAGTTGGGAATCCAGCCTTCGAGTTTTTCGTGGGCTGTGCCGGGGGCTACTTCGAGGGTCTCTGGGTTAAGCGTCATCAAAACTCCGTTGGGTTAACACGAAGGTCACGAAGTTGGAAATCAAGGTCACGGAGCTTCGTGAACTTCGTACACCTTCGTGGCCTTCGTGTTAACTCCGGGTAAGTTGTTGGCTTTTGGTCTCGATCTGCACCAGTGGATTAAACGCATGTACAGGCCGCGCGGGCTCGTTCAGCAGCTTCAACGCGCCTTCATCCTTGTGGCTCGCGAAGGTCGCGCGGATCGTCTGCAGGAAACCCCGCACCGAACTGAAGGTGTGATCGACGGCCGATGCTTCATATCCACTATGCACCATGCAATTCGCGCAGCGCGGATTTCCCGATTCGGTCCCGTACTTGTGCCACTCGGTCGCGTCGATTAACTCCTGGAACGTATCTGCGTATCCGTCTTGCAGTAGATAGCAGGGCTTCTGCCAGCCGAAGATGTTGAAGGTTGGCATGCCCCATGGCGTGCATGAGTACTGCTGCTTTCCCATTAAGAACTCGAGAAACAAGGGCGATTGGTTAAAGCGCCAGCTCTTCTTCCGATTCGACAGGATTGCGCGGAAGAGGCGGCGCGTGCGCGCACGTCCGAGAAAGTGCTTCTGGTCCGGAGCCTTATCGTACGAGTAGCCAGGCGAGAGCATCATGCTCTCTACACCCAACTTCATCATCTCGTCGAAGTGCGCGCGAACGCTGTTGGGATCAGCGCCGTCGAACAGCGTAGTGTTCGTGGTCACGCGAAATCCTCGGCGGATCGCCTCGCGAATGCCTTCGACTGCGATGTCGTATCCACCTTCACGGCAGACGGAGAAGTCGTGGTGCTCACGCTGTCCGTCGATGTGAACCGAGAACGTCAGGTATTTGCTCGGCTTGAACAAATCGAGCTTCTCTCTGAGCAGCAGCGCGTTCGTGCAGAGATAGATGTACTTCTTGCGTGCGACCAGGCCTTCTACGATCTTGTCGATCTCGGAGTGCATGAGCGGCTCGCCGCCAGGGATGCTGACCACCGGCGCGCCACATTCGTCAACGGCACGGAAGCATTCTTCCGGCGTGAGCTGCTGTTTGAGGATGTGCGCAGGATACTGAATCTTGCCGCATCCGGCGCATGCCAGGTTGCAGCGGAAGAGCGGCTCGAGCATGAGCACGAGCGGATACCTCTTGCGTCCCTTCAGCTTCTGTTTGAGGACGTAAGTGGATACCGTCCACATTTGGGAAATTGGTCCTGGCAAATCTCTTCTCTCCTGTCCTGCTTCTTCTCTTGTCATTCCGAACCGCCTTCTTTCGGCGGTGAGGAATCCCTACTTATACCGATACAGTTTGGGTCCGGTAGGGATTCCTCACTTCGTTCGGAATGACAGACATGCGCCTAATTCCGCTCCACCGTACATACCTTCCCGTATGTCGTGAGCGCGATCAATGGGAAGTACACCCGATACAGGTGGTACGCCAAATAGAACACCCGAGGGAACCCGGTTCCTGTGTACTGGGGCTCATCCCAGCCGCCGTCCTTGCGCTGTGTTCGCAGCAGATATGCAATGCCGCGAGCTACAGCGTCGCTTCGTGTGTCGCCCGCCGCCAGCAATCCCATAATGGCCCAGGCGGTTTGTGACGGCGTGCTCACTCCCAATCCCTTCTTAGTTGGATCGTCGTACGAGAGGCAGCTCTCGCCCCATCCGCCGTCGGCGTTCTGGTACATGCGCAGCCACTCGGCCGCCTGCTGCACGCAAGGCTCATGATTATCTACACCCATGGCTTCCATGCCGCGCAGCACGAGCATCGTTCCGTAGATGTAATTCACTCCCCAGCGGCCGAACCAGGAGCCGTCGGATTCCTGTTTCCGTTTCAGGAACTCGATTGCGCGCTTCACTCGAGGATCGCTCTGCGTATAGCCATAGGTAGCGAGGCACTCCAGGATGCGTCCGGTGATATCGACCGTTGCCGGATCGAGCATGGCGTTGTGATCGGCGAAGGGAATGTGCTCGAACATCATTTTGTCGTTGTCTTTGTCGAACGATGCCCATCCGCCGTCTTTGCACTGCATGGCAAAGATCCAGTCGATCGCGCGCTGTACGGATTCGTGCTGATAGCGCTCGTTCGGCACCTGAATCTTGCTGAGCCCGAGCGCGACCATGGCTGTGTCATCGACATCGGGATAAAACTCGTTGTTGAACTCGAAGTACCAGCCGGCAGGCGCGGCGTCTTTTACTTTCACGGCCCAATCACCTTTGTGTGTGACCTGCTTCTGCAGGAGCCACTCGCCGATGGCAACCATGCGCGGATCCGTTGGCGGCACTCCGGCTTCGCCCAGCGCGAATGCAGCATATGCCGTGTCCCACACCGGCGACTTGCACGGCTGCATGCGGAATGTTTCTTCCTCTTCGATTCCAAGCGCCTCGAACTCGTCGATGGCCCGAATGACCTGCGGATCGTCGGTCGAGTAACCCAGGCATCGCAGCGCGATGATCGAGTTCATGATCGCCGGATAGATCGCGGCTAATCCGTCGCTCATCTCCATGCGCTCGAGCATCCACTCTTCGGCAGCCTTCAAAGCGATCGATCGAAGCGGGCGCACGTGAACGGCCTCAAACCAATGCGTCACACGATCGAGTACAAGGAAGAAGTTGCGCCAGCTAATCAGCTTGTCGCTCCACTTCAGGCGAAGATCGGTGTTGTGGCGGCCATTCGGGAAAAGCTCCTGGATCCCCATCTCGTCGGGGATCTTCTTGAATGGCTTCTTGGCATAGCAGATCGAGAGTGGAACCAGGATGCCGCGCGACCACGACGAAATCTCGTAGATGTTGAACCAGAACCATTTCGGGAAGAGCACGATCTCCGGGGGAATCGCGGGCACGGCATCGTAGTCGTACTGTCCGAGGAAGCAGAGATATATCTTGGTGAATGTATTAACGGCAGTCACACCGCCGAGAGCGAATATGCACTCGCGTGCGCGGGCCAAAATAGGATCGTCCGCTTTGTGGCCCGTGAGCTTCAGACCGAAATAGGCTTTCACCGTCGCGCTGATATTCGATGGGCCGCCGTGATAAATCGGCCATCCGCCATCTTCGTTCTGATGACGAATGATCTCCCTCGCGGCCTTCTGCAGACGCACTTCATCGCGCGTTCCGAGCAGCGTATGCAGCAGGATGTAGTCGGATTCGAGTGTCGTATCGGCTTCGAGCTCGCCGCACCAGAAGCCTTCAGGATCTTGAGTTGAGAAGAGGAACCGACGCGCGCCGTCCACCGCTGCGGCTACGCGGCTGGCGATGTCATCGATTTTGCCAAACACCATCTGCACAGGGCGACGGGGAGATTCGTCCATAGCTTACTTATTCCGCGGCGACGGCAGTCTGGGAGGGCGCGGCCTGAATCGCGGCCACGATCTCCGGCGGCAGTCCGAATCGGACGTTTTCCGCCATGATCTCGACTTCCTCAACGCGGTTGAAGCCCTCCTTTGTGGAGAGATACTCAACCACTTCTTCCACCAGGCACTCCGGAGCCGAAGCTCCGGCCGTGAGCGCAACCGTCTTCACGCCTTCCAGCCATTCTGGACGGATTGCGCGGAAGTTCTCAATCAAATACGCAGGGGTTTCGAGGCGAGTTGCAACTTCGACCAGCCGGTTCGAATTGGAACTATTCTCCGAACCGACCACCAGCAGCAGGTCGGCCTGTGGGGCGACGTTCTTCACTGCAATTTGACGGTTCTCGGTCGCGTAGCAGATGTCCTGCGCGTGGGGCCCGTGAATCTTAGGAAACTTGCGCTTCAAAGCTTCGATGATGTCTTTGGCTTCGTCGAGCGAGAGCGTGGTCTGCGTGAGATAAGCAACCCGTTCCGGATCGGGAACGTGCAGGTTCTCAACTTCCTTAGGAGAGCTGACGACCTGCGTAACCTCGGGAGCTTCGCCGAGCGTGCCAATGATCTCGTCGTGATCGCGGTGTCCGACCAGAATGAGCGAATTGCCCTGCTTGGCGAACTTGATCGCCTCGACGTGAACCTTGGTCACAAGCGGACAGGTAGCATCGATCACCTTCAGCTTGCGGGCCTTGCTGGCCTCGCGAACTTCAGGTGCTACGCCGTGCGCGCTGTAGATCACGCGCGCGCCTTCCGGCACGTCTTCGACGCTATCGACGAAGATTGCTCCCTTAGCCGCTAAGTCATCGACTACGTAGCGATTGTGAACGATCTCTTTGCGCACGTAGATCGGCGCGCCGAAAGTTTCGAGCGCAATGCGAACGATGTCGATGGCACGCACAACGCCGGCGCAAAATCCTCGCGGCTTGAGCAGCAGGACGGTTTTCTGTTCAGTTGGCAGGGTCATTCCTTGTCTCTAAGTATAACCGCGAATCGACAGCTATCCCATTTCAAAACTAATGGCCAGCGGCGGGCGAGTCAATGCAAGTGCATGAAATGGCGCGGATTAACAGTGGGCGGTGCGATTTGGGTCGCCAATGGCGAATGTCCCGTCCTTTCCGACTGAAGCAAGGAGTCCCCACTTCATGAGTCTTTGCTCGGCAGAGTTGTGGATAAATGATCATGTAGAGCAGAATCTATGACGAGCAAAGCCCGTGACCAGGAACTCCCGTTCCGCAGACATTCCGTTTCACGACACCGAGCTTGAAGAATACGCTCGTATTCTCGATTCTTTGCCTCCGTCGTCAGCGAGAAAGCTGCTGCCTACGGCGGTACAGTTACGCGCGTTAAAGAAACTCATTGAAGTTGGCCGACCACTGATTTATTGCGGTTATAACATCTGGAGCTTCAGAGAAAGACCTTCCGATGGCTGGAGCATTGGCATCGAGACTATCCGCGCTATGGAGAAACGAGGTTGGCTCCGTCGGACTGGAATTTTTGTCGAAGAGTGGAAAGATACTAGAGAATTAACACCGCTCGGAAAGCAACTTCCGCTGACGATTTGGCAGGCGCGCGTACGTGGTGATTCCCTACTGCAAGCGGTTAGGACGCTATCTTCCGAATCAAACAGCGTACCGAAGGCAAAGAATCGATAGGGTTCCTCACCGCGAAAGGCGCGGTTCGGAATGACAACGTTTAAGCATTCGCTTTCAGCATCTGCTCGGCATGCTTGAGAGATGCCTCGGTGAGCTTTGCACCGCTCAACATGCGCGCGATCTCTTCCTTTCTCTCTTTGGTATCCAGCGGTCGAATGGTGGTGCGGGTCCGGCCGGCAGATTCACGTTTTTCGATCAGAAGATGGTGATCCGCAAACGAGGCAATTTGCGGCAGGTGTGTCACGCAGAGTACTTGATTGTGCAGTCCAAGAGCTTTCAGCTTCTTCCCGACCGCCTCAGCAGCGCGGCCGCCGATGCCGGTATCAATCTCGTCAAACACTAGAGTTCGCTCGGATTTTGAGCGTTTTGGCTTTCCATTGCCATTCGCGCGCGTCGTTCCCGATTCGACACTGGCCTTGAGGGCGAGCATCACGCGCGAGAGTTCGCCGCCGGAAGCGATCTTTTCGATTGGGCTGAGCGGCTCGCCGGCATTGGTTGCGATGAGATAAGAAATTGAATCGATGCCGCTGGGTGACCAGTTCGCTTCCTCTTCCGCCGTCTGAACTTGAACCTGGAAGCGTGCCTTCATGGCGAGTTCGTTGATTTCGGCTTCGGCAATCTTCTCCAATTTGCGGGCTGCCGCGGCGCGACAGCGCGAAATCGATCGCGCTTCGGTCAGATATTCATGCGCAGCAGCTTCGAGTTGTTTGCGCAAGCCGCGCAAGATCTCATCGCGATTCTCTACGTCATTCAGCTTCTGCGTGAGATCTTCCACGTACCCAAGAATCTCCTCGACGCTGCTGCCGTATTTTCGCCGCAAACGGTCAATGGTCGCGAGGCGGTCTTCTATTTCGGCGAGGCGCTCCGGAGAGGCATCGATTTTGTCGGCGAAGTCGCGCGCCGAAGAGCTTACATCCTCGATGTCGGCCTTGGCCGAGTACAGGGTTTTCAGGAAGTCTTCAAATTGGGCGTCATAACGCGCCAACTCCTCCACTTGGCGCATGGCAGTACTCAGAGTTGTGAGCACCGAGGTCGGGGATTCGTACAGCAAGTCGTACGCGCTGTTCGCGAGTGAGTAGAGCTTCTCGGCGTTCATGAGCACGCGGCGCTCTGATTCCAGGCGCTCATCTTCACCAGGAACAAGGTTTGCGGCGTCGATCTCGCGCTTCTGAAAGGCCCAGAGATCCACGAGACGCAGTCTGTCCTGCTCGCTGCGCTCCAACTCGTCGATTCGCACGCGCAGTTCGCGCCACGCCGAGTACCTCTGGCCGAGAGATTCGGTCGAAATCGCTGCGTAGGAGTCGAGCAGTTTCAGTCGCGCCGGCGGATCGAACGCCAGAACCGTCTCGTTTTGCGCGTGGATTGCTGCGAGTTCCGGCGCTAGCTGCTTGAGAACCGCGACCGTTGCAGGCTGATTGTTGATCCAAACACGGTTTTTAGTGCCGATTTCGCGCTTCAGGATCAGCTCTTCCGGCGTGCTTTCGAGGCCGTTTTCGTCGAGAATCCGCGCGATTTGCGGGCTGTCCACATGGAAAACGCAGCTGATGACCGCCTTCTCGGCACCGTGTCGAACGACTTTCGGGGATGCTTTGTCGCCCATCAGCAGCGCGAGCGCATCGATCAGAATGGATTTTCCTGCGCCGGTCTCGCCCGTAAGCAGGTTTAGTCCAGGACCAAACTCGACGACCACCTGGTCGATTACGGCATAGTTTTCGACGCGAAGTTCGGCGAGCATCAGGCGAAGAATAGCGTCATTCGAGGACGCACACAATCCGTTTCACCACGGAGACACGGAGTCACGGAGAAAAACGAACAGCAGAATCGTCTACGTAGCAATCCCCAGCAACTCCCTAATTCCAAGCGCAACCGCATATTGCTTTGATGTTGATAGCTTTTCTCTGTGACTCCGTGTCTCCGTGGTGAAAAAGCGGTGCATGCAGTCCATGTACTTCCGTGATTCTAAGAGCCGACTCTCTTTGCCTTGCAGAGTAGCGGTTTGTTACCTTTACTAGAGGCATTCATGACGTACTCCCCCGCCTTATTAGGCTTTGCAACAGACCTTGGAAATTTAGTCGCCCAGACCGGACCGGTGGCCAAGCTGGTCCTCATCATTCTGCTGTTTTTCAGCATTCTTTCCTGGTCGATCATCCTCTCCAAGTGGTCGAAATTCCGCCGCATGCGCACTCAGAGCGGCCGGTTTCTCCGCGCTTTTCGGAAAGCCAACGGACGTCTGCAGGACGTTTCCTCGGTCTCCGAGCAGTTCAAGCCCAGCCCGTTGGTAGCGGTTTTTGAAGGCGGATATGACGAATTTCGCCGTCAGGCGGGCACGCGCAACATCACGGCCGTGCAGCGGGCCACTCAGATCGCCTCGTCGGAAGAGATGACGCAGATGGAATCCCGTCTGCCATGGCTTGCGACGACCGGTGCCGTCACGCCATTTGTCGGGCTCTTCGGCACAGTTTGGGGCATTATCGATGCCTTTCAGGGATTAGGAAACGCAGGAGCCGCCACGCTTCGGGCGGTAGCGCCCGGTATCTCTGAGGCGCTGATCACCACTGCAGCGGGTCTGTTTACGGCCATTCCGGCCGTCATCGCCTACAACCAATTTATGCAGCAGATTCGCGAATTTGGCGCGCGCATGGATGACTTCGGGCTTGAGCTGCTAAACACGGTGGATCGACCGGTTGCCCAGCCTGCAAGGCAGCGGGAAGCTGTCGTTCTGGAAGAAAGATAACCTCTTATCACCACGGAGACACAGAGGCACGGAGAAGGACAAAAATCAGAGCGTGGTCGGAGACGAAACTGTCTTCACCTTACGTACCAACTTCCTTTTTGCGTTTCTCTGTGACTCCGTGTCTCCGTGGTGAAAACGACTTTCAATGGCTTTTACAAACTCCCAAGGTCGCACACAAAGTTCGCTGTCAGACATCAACATCACTCCATTCGTCGATGTAGTGCTGGTGCTGCTCATTATTTTCATGCTGACTGCGCCCATCATTCAGTCCGGCATTGAGGTTGATGTGCCGCACACAACCACGGTGAAGCAGATCACCGAGCCGCGCCTGGTGCTGACCATGGACCGCAATCAGAACGTGTTCCTAGGCGATCAGGCGGTTAACCTGAATCAGCTTCCTTCAATTCTGAAGGAGCAAGTGAAGGATCCCCAGCATCATCCGATTTATCTGCGTTGCGACGAGAATGTGACCTTCGGCGCCTTTGCTGCGCTGATGGACACGGTGAAGCAGAGCGGTATTACCAATATCTCAATCGTCACGCAACCGTACCAGACCAAGAATGCAGCGCGTTGACATATTCGACATCCACGAGCCGTGGAAGGGCCCAATCACCGCGTCGCTACTGTTTCATGGAACGATCGTCGGACTGATTTTCGGTTACGCTGCCTGGATTGGATTCTCCAGCCACGAGTGGGGAGGCAATCAGAACCAGTTGGGCGATGCCATCTCCGTTTCGTTGGCGAGTCCCAGTTCCATCCCGCTGCCGCGCGACAATCAGACGGATAATATCGTCGCGAACGAATCTCCTGCCGTAGCGCACGAGCAGCCAAAGCCAAAGGAGATCGCGCCTCCGGAGCCAAAAGCAGTTGAGATTCCTCAGACCACCAAGATCAAGCCGAAAGAGCAGCAGCACGAGAGGGTTCAAAAACGTCCAGAGCCGGTGGAGCAAGCGACAAATCAAGTGCAGGTTGGCCAAGGCGGGCAGGTACGCCAGAATTTCACCACCACTACCAGCGACAACTCCATCAGCGTTGGCGCTTCATCAAGTCTGGTCGGCGGGGATTTTGGCAATCGCTATGCCTACTACGTTCGCCAAATTGCGCAAATTCTCTCGCAGAACTGGCTGAAGTACGAGGTCGATCCTCATATCATGCCAAACGCGACCGTTACTGTTTCGTTCGACATCTCGCGCAATGGACAGCCGACCAACGTGCGCATTGCTGAATCGAGCGGAGTGCCGTCCTTGGATACCTCGGCGGTGCGAACCCTGCAACGGATTGACACCTTCGGGCCGCTGCCCACCGATTACCGAGGCAGCAGCCTGACCGTTGAATCGCAGTTTCGGTATACGCCCAACAGAAGATGATTCCGGTAATACGCCATCGAAAGCGAAGGAGAAGCATTATTTGAGAGAACTAATTGTCGGCAATTCGAGAATCTCAAACTCTGTCATCCTGAGCCCTTCTTTTGGGCGAAGGATCTCCCGGAATGTATCAGGCTTGCTTGCAGTGTCCGGGCTCTTTTACGAATGTCTGTCTTTGCCCAAGAGCCTGCAAAGAGCAATTAAGTTTGAGAGATTGCGGGAGATTCTTCGCCCGAAAGAGGGGCTCAGAATGACAGGTATAAAAAAGCAGTTTCCAGTTTCTAAGTGTGTAATCTTTTTTTGCCTTCTACTGCTGTCCTCATCAGCATTTTCCCAAAATGACAAAGTCCAGGTGATCGTCACCAAAGGCGTGGAGCGCGTTCGTATTGCTGTCGCGGACTTCAAGGCCGCTAACGCCGATCCTAATACTGCAGCACTGTTGACGACCTTCAACCAGGTCCTCTATTCCGACCTGCAGAACGCCGGCATCTTCGACGTGGTCTCGAAGAGCTTCAATCCCCTCGATACTCCGAGCAGTCCGCAAGATGTGAAGATTGACGCCTGGGGTAATCCCCCCGCCAACGCCGCCATGCTGGCATTCGGCAATCTCGGAGTCAGCGGCGGACAAGTCGCGGTGTACGGCTGGCTGTACGACGTTAAGAACACGGTCGCGCCGCAGGTTCTGGGCAAGCAATATCGCGAAGATGCGACGCCCGACAACGCGCGCCTGATTGCACATCGTTTCGCCGACGAGATCATCTTTCGCCTTGGCGGCGGAATTCCCGGCGTGGCTGAAAGCAAGATCGTATTCGTCAGCAATCGTACCGGCACAAAAGAGATCTGGATGATGGACTACGACGGATATGGAGAGCACCAGATCACACATTTGGGCAGCGTCTCTCTGTCTCCGCGTATTTCGCCCGACAACTCACGCATTGCCTTCGTGGAATTGGGCAAGCGGTCGGTCAACATCCGGATGTATTCGCTCGACTTGAATCGTCTAGTCACGTTTCCCAGCATCGGCGGGACGACGCTTTCGCCCGCCTGGTCACCGGATGGATCTCATCTTGCGTTCTCTTCGTCGCGCACCGGCGATCCGGAGATTTATGTGTCAAATTCTGCCGGAGGCGAGCTGAAGCGCATCACCGAAGCGCATGGTCCGGATGTTTCCCCTGTGTGGAATCCCAAAACGGGAGCGCAGATCGCATGGGTCAGTGGACGCTCAGGCCTGCCGCAGATTTACACCATGGCTGCTGACGGAACCAATCCGCAGCGCATGACCGATACGGGATACGCGGTGTCGCCATCTTGGTCGCCCGATGGGCAATGGCTCGCGTTTGCGTGGTCGCGCAAGTATGGCCCCGGCATTCCCGGCGGGCAGGACATTTATATAATGGACGTCGCCAGCAAACAGTGGTCGCAGTTAACACACGATTCCGGCACGAACGACTTTCCTTCGTGGTCGCCGGACGGACGACACATCATCTTCCAATCCAATCGCACGGGCACAACGCAAATCTGGACCATGCTGGCCGACGGCACCCAGCAGCAGCAGTTAACTCATACGGGTCAGAACAGCCAGCCGAATTGGAGTTGGAAGTAAATTACGGTATTAGTTGTCATTCCGAACCGCCGAATCATCGCGGTGAGGAATCCCTTTGGCTTCGAGGATGTCATTCCGGCGGCGATGCGGGCGTGAACAGCGCAAGAGGAGATTGATTCGCCAAGATAGTTTCGAAGTACATAGGGATTCCTCACCGCCAAAAGCATGCGGTTCGGAATGACAAAACATAGAGCCTCTTTGGTGAAAGTTTTCGGCCATTATTAATAACGTTTCGGAGGAGATACGTGAAGAAAACTCAGTGGATGCGTGCGACGCAGATCGCTGCGCTATCCGTGCTCTTGGTAATCGCTGGTTGTGGTAAGAAGAAGACTGCGGCGCCACCGCCGCCCCCACCGCCGCCGCCACCTGCACCTACGGCAAATATTTCCGCGAACCCGGCGACCGTAAACGCCGGACAATCGACGACTCTCACCTGGCAGACGGAAAACGCCACGGATGTCTCGATTGACGGCATAGGCAAAGTGCAAGCGAACGGCTCGCAAACAGTGACTCCAACCGATTCAACGACCTATCGTCTGACGGCCACTGGTCCGGGCGGAACGCAGGAGGCGAGCACGCGCGTGACCGTCAGCCGTCCTGCGCCGGTCGTGCAGCAAGAGGCGCCACCGTCGATGACGGATCAGCAGTTGTTCGATACCAACATCAAGGACGCGTTCTTCGATTACGACAGCTACGAGATCCGTCCGCAGGACAATGCGACCTTGCAGGCGGATGCACAGTTCCTGAATCAGCATCCGAACTGGAAGGTTCTGATCGAAGGCCACTGCGACGAGCGCGGATCGACTGAGTACAACATGGCGCTCGGCGACAGCCGCGCGCAATCGGCCAAGCAGGCGCTGATCTCCGCCGGCGTGGCCGCAAATCGGTTGACGACCACCAGCTTCGGCAAGGAAAAGCCGTTCTGCACCGAGTCGAACGAACAGTGCTGGCAGCAAAACCGCCGGGCTCATCTGGTGTTACAAGGACAGTAGGAAAGCTGAAGAGACGTTCGCCTCTGGCGAACGTCTCTTGAAGTGAGGAGTTGGTATCTATTTCGGAACACGCGGCACGTTACACCTGTCATCCTGAAGCGCTTCTTTTGCGCGAAGGATCTCCCGCGATGCTTCCGACTTAAATGCTCTTTCGAGGCTCTCAACCAACGATGGTTGGTAAGAGCCTGGGCGGTGCAACGAAGTCCGAAACATTCCCGGAGATCCTTCGTCCGCCTGAGGCGGACTCAGGATGACAGATTGAGTGGGTGTTAGCAGCAAAGTGGGTTAAATTTCAGACCCACAGAAACCAGGCTCATATGAAAACTAACCGCTTCATTGCATTGATCGTTGGCGCAGGGTTGATGCTTCCACCAGCCTTCGCAGCCAACAAGGACATGGTCGCGCTGCAGACGCAAGTGCAGGCCCTGCAGGATCAGATTGCTCGCCTGCAGCAGTCGAACGACGAGCGCTTCGGAGCGATGCGCAGCTTGCTCGAGCAGAACACCGACACGCTGAATCGTCTGGCAAATTCGCTCGATGCCGTCTCGCATTCACTACAGACAACCACCACAGATCAAGGCGGCAAGATCGATCAGGTTTCGGCGCAGGTGCAGTCACTGCACGACTCGGTCGATGAGCTGAAGGCACGTCTGGCGAAAGTCAGCAAGCAGCTCGACGACATGGCTGCCGCGCAGCAGAACCTGCAATCCGCGCCGCAGCCTGGTCAGCCCGGAGCGACACCTCCGCAGCAGCCGCCGCAAGCCGCAGCTCCGCCGCCCGATGTGCTGTACAACAATGCGCTCAGCGACTACAACGGCGCGAAGTACAACCTCGCCGCTCAGGAGTTCGCCGATTACATCAAGTATTACGGCAACACCGATCTGGCGGGAAACGCGCAGTACTACATCGCGGATATTGAGTACAAGCAAGGGAACTATCAGCAGGCGGTGCAGGACTACGACAAAGTGATCGAGCAGTATCCCAGCGGCAACAAAGCCGCCGCCGCGCAGCTCAAGAAGGGATATGCGCTCATTAACATCGACCAGCGGGATGCCGGAATCCGCGAGTTGCGTGCCCTGATCGCCCGCTATCCTCGATCGCTCGAAGCCCAGCAAGCCCGAGACCGCCTGCGCAGCCTGGGGGCCAGCACCACGGCCTCCAAGCCTTCTCCTACCCGCCGGTAACGTTTTTCGACTAAGCAGCAGCCCGTTGTTTGGCAAGAACCTTTCTGATCCGCGGGTGCGGATCATCCAAGCCTCTTATCCAGAAAAACTAGACAGATCGCTTGTTGCCGGCCGCAGGCTTGCTGGAATTAGCAGGTTGTGGACGAGTGGATCTCATCCCGATGAGTGGTCCGTGGTAGCTCAGTTCGCTGACTTGTTTTTCCGGTTTTGTCGTCTGCATCGGTTCGGTCCTTGAAACAGGTGAGATGCTGAAAACTCTACCCGTGGCTGTTTCGGGGCGCTAGATTACTGAAGGAATACCTGTGGTATCTGACACGAAATGAGCGGCTTAGAGTGCAAATGGCGTGCGCGGGGGAACACCGGCGATAAGCGATAGGCAGTAAGCAATAGGCTCTAAGCAAATACACAATGCCGTAGCGATCAGCGCTACCCGAACACGCCACTTTTGTAGCGTCCACTAGGCCCGCACCGTCCACTCTGTCCACGTCGTCCACAATTAGCGCCAAAGTCCACCTGCGTTGTAGGCCGCGCCGTGTTTGTTGCTCAGCGCGTTAGTTTCTTGGCCCGCTGCCATTCCCGGTAGGCCTCGCTGCGCGAGATACCAAACTCCTTTGCTGCCTGTTTGAGAGCCGCCTTTTCATCGACAGCGTCGCCCGTCAACTCGCGGATTCGATCGACCACCGTGGAACGCGCAGTCCCAGCCGATCTTTCTGTCCGATGTCCCTCCACAATCACGGTGATCTCGCCTTTCACGGCCTCGCGCTGCCGCAGCTCACGTGCGATCTCGGCAATGCTGCCGCGAAGGAATTCCTCGTGCATTTTGGTCAGTTCGCGCGCGAGCGCAATGCGCCGTTCTTTTCCAAACGCGTGTTCGAGGTCGGCAAGCATGTCGTGAATGCGATGAGGAGCTTCGTAAAAAATCAGCGTTTCGGGAGCCTCGCGCAATTCTTCAAGCGCAGTTCGCCGCTCGCCGGAGCGCGGTGGAAGAAAGCCGGCAAACCGGAACGACTCCGTCGGCAGACCGCTGGCCACCAGCGCCGAAATTAGCGCAGAAGGTCCAGGAACGACGACGATCTTCAGCCCGCGATCCAGAGCGGCGCGAATGACCCGTTCTCCGGGATCGGAAACTCCCGGCATGCCTGCGTCGGACACAAGCGCGATCCGGGCTCCGCCTTCAATCCTTGCAAGCAGTTCCTGCGAGCGTGCAGCCTCGTTATGCTGGTGATAACTCTGTGTCGGCGTCTTGATCTCAAAATGGTTCAGCAGCTTCTGGGTGTGGCGCGTGTCCTCGCAGGCAATCAGGTCGGCCGTACGCAGCACGCGCAGAGCCCGCAACGTGATGTCCTCCAGATTGCCGATGGGAGTTGCAACAACATAAAGGCCGGGAGAAAGTGGCGCGTGAGGGTTGTCGTTGGAAGGCAAGGCGAATGCAGTTTAGCGTTTTCTACACCAGCTTTGCTATCGCATCGGTGATCTTTGGCCATGCAGCCGACTGCGGATCGATCAACTCGTAGTGTCCTGAATCGGGAAGATCGACAAACCTGATGTTCTCCCCCTTGGCCTTCTTCTGCCGGACATATTCGCGGCTCATTTCCACCGGCACCGTATCGTCGTGAGCACCGTGAACGATGAGCTGCTTGCACTCAATATCCAACTCCGCAGGAGATGCTTCACGGTAATGATCGGGAACACTCTCCGGCGGGCCGCCTAAAAACTCAGCGACCGCATCGTGGCTCAGGTGTAGCTCCCAGGCGCGGCGAAGGTTCACAACCCCACCCAGTGAGACAGCAGCTCGCATGGAGTTATGGTGCGCAGCCAGAGCGAGCGCGAGCTGACCGCCTGCGGAGTGTCCGATTACGAGTATTCGTTTGCCATCGATTGGATACTTGCCCCCGAGCTGGCGGAGAAATTGGTACGCGGCAGTTACATCCTCGAAGCTGCCGGGCCAGCCGCCTCCGGCAGTGCCAACGCGCCGGTACTCGACGTTGAAGGTAAGAAATCCAGACTTCGTTAACCCCGCGCAGAAGAAGCCTGCGTGTTCTAAGCCGTACCGAGCGCGCCAGAATCCACCGTGGATGAACATCGCCGCCGGAAATGGACCTCTCGCCGGCGGAAGGCGCAAATCGCCAAATTGGAACTGATCCTGGCCGTAGTTGAGGCGAACATCTGCTGCAGGCGGCGTGTCGGTTAGAACATGTTCGCTTGCAGGCGGCGTGTCGGTTAGAACATGTTCGCTATTCTGCATGGTGCGCGCACAAACATTTTGGCGCTTTCCCGGCTTCGGAATACTCTAACAAGGGCGCACGCCAGAGATCCTCTCCATATCCATGGGCCATGAAGCCACAGAACTAACGCGATTTCTCATCCATCACGGATACACGGTCGTCTTTTTCTGGGTGTTGGCGGAACAGGCGGGAATCCCTCTGCCCTCTGTGCCTCTGCTGCTCACGGCAGGCGCGTTGAGCGCGGAAGGGAAGATCAGCTTCTATCTGCTGCTCGGGTTGACGTTCTTCGGAGCATTCATAAGCGACCTCATGTGGTTCCAGCTCGGGCGTTCCCATGGCGGACGCATGCTGAGCCTGCTCTGTCGCATCTCGCTCGAGCCTGACTCATGCGTGAAGAATACCGAGAACCTCTTTGTGCGGCGCGGCGCAAGTTCGCTGCTGATTTCCAAGTTTTTGCCCGGCCTGAATACGGTGGCTCAGCCCATGGCCGGCATCGTCCGGTCGTCGTGGGTCAGGTTCCTGCTGTACGACATCTGCGGAACGCTCTTCTGGGCAGGCACAGTTCTGATCGCAGGCCGCCTCTTTCATCGCCAGATCGAAAATGTACTTTCCCTGCTGCGGCGTACCGGAGCATCGCTACTGGCTCTCGCCATTCTTGCTGCTATTGCATGGATTGCCTTCAAGTACGTCCAGCGCCGTCGCTTCATTCACAAGCTGCGTGTCTCGCGCATCACGCCGGAAGAGCTGAAGCAGGAAATGGATGAAAGCATTCCGGTGGTCGTTGTCGATCTGCGCAACGAAGCGAGATTGGATGCCGATGCCGTTCAGATCGCCGGAGCCCTACGGCTCACCCCAGAGCAACTCGAAGACCGTCACATCGAGATTCCGCGCGACCGTGACATCATCCTGTACTGCACTTGACCCAACGAAGCGACCAGCGCCCGGGTGGCGCTGCAACTGAAGAAGCGAGGAATCACGCGCGTGCGTCCGCTTCTTGGCGGACTGGATGCATGGGTTGAGCGCGGATATCCAGTGGAGAAGATCGCCCGGGCGGAAGTGCCCGCTTAACGGCACCTCCACACCGGTTTTTGGTGGTGTTTGGGTGGAAGCCCCCGACTTCAGTCGGGGGCGCACGGCGAAGCCGTGCGTCTGGGGCAATCAGAGAGAATTGCGCTTTAGTGCTGGCTCACACGCGAAGCGCGCTCGACAAGAATCCCGGCAGCGAGGAGAGCTCGATTGAATGGAACTTGAGCTAGGAAGGGCTCTCACCTCATTTCAATCTTGACACCTGTGCGAAGCGCGTATCGCGCGTGGGCCAGCGCTAAAGCGCGTTCTCTTCATTCGGCCGCTGGACGCACGGCTTAGCGGCGTGCGCCTCCGAATGAAGTCGGAGGCTTCCACCGAAAACGCGACTGCAGGAACACTGAAACCGCTTCGTAATGAGGCACTCTGCCTGACCGCCAGCACACCTCGACCTGGAGCTGGCGCGCGGTCACCTCCGGCCCACTACCGTCGGAGGTTCTGCTCGATGTCATCTCAAAAACCTGTTCACCAGCCACAACACCAAGCTGAGCACGATGCTCAGAATGATGCAGGTAGTAAGCGGAAAAAAGACTGCTGTGTTCTTCCCACGGTAGCTGATGTCGCCGGGCAGGCGTCCGAGCGGCACGTTGGCGCGCCCGGCGAGCAGGACGATAAGGCCGATCAGGATCAGCAGTCCCCCTGCGCCAATGAGCAGCTTACCCAGAGAGTTCACGGTTTCATTCTATAGAGTTGATCTTATCGGGGGTGAGCCGGCAACGCTCCGTGCCTCCGCCGGGGAGGGGTGAGTCACAGAATGTGACTTGCTGCTGAAGTACGTCCTTCCTGATCGAACAAAATCGCGCCTTCGTCGAACAAATCGCGCTGCTCCGGGTTTTTCCATCGGCAGGACAACGTAGCCCTCTGCCGTGTTTTCTAACAGAACGAATCCGCGCTAAGCATCAATTCTGGCCTGGGATGAGAGGAGTGTCGAATGAAGGTCTGCGATGTAATGACCACGGAAGTAGAAACCGTTCAGATGAACAGCACGCTGGAAGAAGCAGCTTCGATCATGAAGGTTGAGAACGTAGGAGCAGTTCCGGTGGTCGATGAAGATGACGATCTGGTGGGCATCCTCACCGATCGCGACATTGTGGTTCGCTGCGTAGCCGACGGCAAGAATCCGGCAGAGACAAACGTCGAGGATGTCTTGAGCCACGAGTTGGAGACCATAGAGCCGGACGCCGATATCGAGGAAGCCGCCAAGCTGATGGCCGATAAGCAAATCCGGCGTCTGCCGGTTTGCCAAGACGGGGAACTGGTGGGGATGCTCTCGATCGGCGACCTCGCAGTCAAGACCCCTCGGGTCGATGCTTCCGCCGAAGCGCTTCGCGAGATCTCAGCCGGAGTAAAAGGCGAGAGTGCCGCAATGCCGAGACCGCGCGCCCGCAGCCAGCGTATGGCTGAAATGAACGCATCGGCGCACGAAGGCGGCTCACGTGCAGCCCATGCTGCTGCGGCTGACTTTAACGACGATGAGGATGTTAACCTGGAGTTCTCTGACGAAAAAGACCTCGCTGTCTCTGGTGCACACGAACGTCATTCGAATCGGCATCATCAGGCATCGCAGGAAGCGAAAGGCTCCGGCAATACCAAGAAGAAACTCCACCCGATTTCCGACGGCAGGCCGCAGCAGAATCTCGGAGTACTCGGCCAGAAGAAACGGGGACAAGGAATCAGCAACCGCGAAGCCGATGAGGAATTGAAGCGCAACAATCGAGTAGTTTCAATTCGGGAAGACGCGCAAGCGGGTCGCCGACGTAAGCAGCGAAAGACGGGTTGAGTTTGCGGAAATTGCTCAAAGCTCCTAGTAAATGGGTGTAGCCCCCGACTTGAGTCGGGGGCGCACGGCGAAGCCGTGCGTGTAGTCGAGGCGAATGGGAATCTGCGCTTTAGCGCTGGCTCACGCGCTCAGTGCGCTCTTCACAGACTGCATCTCCCGGTCGCGCTCGCCTCAAGAGGGTCCGACCCTTTTTCACGACATTTGGTAACATTCCTATTCTTCCGCAAGGCGGAGGGATCCGTTGATTCCGCTTGATGGGCACGAAAGAAATTTGTCCTGTGGGGGTGGGCGTTGGGTGAGATTCTCGATGCGCGCGTCGCGCGTGGGCTGGCGCTGAAGCGCGGTTTTTATTGTTTGCTTTCAGACGCACGGCTTCGCCGTGCGCCCCCGACTCAAGTCGCGGGCTTCCAATCACTGCAAACCGTGGTCAAATCCTCAGCTCAACCACCGTCGCTCCCGCTCCCCCTTCGTTTTGCGGAGGCTCACTAACCACCGCGACATGAGGATGCGACTTCAGAAACTGACGCAGCGCTTTGCGTAAGATCCCCATCCCGCTGCCGTGCACGACTCGCACGCGCGGCATGCCGGCAAGAAACGCACGGTCCACGAACTTCTCCACCTCGCGCGTCGCATCATCGACCGTTTGTCCGATGACGTTGATTTCGGTGGGCACACTGAGATCGTCGTCTTCGTTCTTGAGTGATACTGAGATTCCCCGCGCACGTGCGGCGGCGACAGGCGATACAGCTCGATCCGCGGCAGCGGATCTGACCACGGTCGCTATGTCCGCTTTCGGAACACGCATCTTCATGATTCCTGCTTCGACTTCGAATGTGTTCTCGTCGATCTTGCGTTTGACCACAGCATCTCGCCCGAGCGACTTCAGGCGGACGACATCGCCTTCAGCCACATACTTCACTTCACCCGGACGCGCGTTCGGATCACCGCGATCAGCGCCCGACCGATGAGCGACTACGGTGGCATCGGACTGTTCTTTGAACTCGCGACGAAGCCGGGCGACGCGGCGCTCCGCATCCTTCGAGATCTTCTGCGCAGCAGCCCGGTCCTCCACTGCAGCAATCGCCTCGCGTGCCTCATATTCAAAGTCGCGCAGGAGCTGTTCCAGCTTCTTTTCCATCTCGCGCACCTGCTGGCGCTGCTCCTTCATGCCTTCCAGTTCGAGGCGGCTCTTTTCGCGCGCGACCTCCTGCTCACGCCGGCGCAACTCGCTGCGTTCTTGTTCAATACTTTCTAGCTGCTGATGAAGTTGGTCGAGAAAACGTGGGATGTCCTGCGTTTGGCCCGGGAGCCGCTGGCGTGCAGCCGCGACGATCTGTGGGTTCAGCCCGAGGCGTTGCGCGATGTTGATGCCTGCCGATGCTCCTGGCACGCCGACCTTCAATTCGTATGTAGGCTGCAGGGTCTTCTCGTCAAAACCGACGGCAGCATTCACCACGCCGGGAGTATTGGTCGCATACACCTTCAATGCGGTGTGGTGAGTGGAAATGATGCTGGTCGCGCCAAGATCAAGAAAATGTTTGGCAATCGCGACGGCGAGCGCTGCGCCTTCTTCCGGATCAGTCGCAGAGCCGAGTTCGTCCAGCAGCACCAGCGAACGCGATGTAGCTGCCTTCGAGATGAGATCAATATTTCTGACGTGAGCCGAAAAGGTGGAAAGGTTTTGCTCAATCGATTGGTAGTCGCCAATATCTGCAAAGACCGAATCGAAAACTGGAAGGCCGGCCGCCTCTGCAGGAACGGGCATTCCAGACTGAGCCATGAGCGCAAGCAGGCCAATCGTCTTTAAGCCAACCGTTTTTCCGCCGGTATTCGGTCCACTGATGATGAGCTGCCGGCTCTGTTCGGCGAGCTCAAGCGAAATGGGCACCACGCGACCGCCATGCTCGCGAAGATTACGTTCCAAAATGGGATGGCGTGCGTTTGTTACGCGGAGGTGGTTCGTGGTGTTTGGTTGCTCACGATCTTGTCCACTCGGTCCACTTTGTCCACTCAGAACATGCGGCCGCACACATTGGTAATCGCGAGCAAAACGAGCCTTCGCAAACTGCAGTTCAATTTCAGCCAGCACATCGAGGGCCGTTTCCAACGCAGGCGCCTGCTCGCCTATGCGAGAGGTCATCTCCAGCAGAATGCGATGTATCTCAACATTTTCTTCTTCGAGCAGGCGGACGAGCTCATTGTTCTGCTCGATGGTCTCGAGTGGCTCAACGAAAACGGTCTGCCCGCTGGAGCTCGCGCCGTGCACAACGCCGTTCACGCGCCGCTTCTGCTCGACCTTTACCGGAATGACAAAACGTTCGCCGCGGATTGTGATCAGTTCATCCTGCGTAGCGCCGCCCTCCGCGAGCTGGCGTAGATAGCTGCGGAGCGAACTCTGGATTTCGCGCTTCTGACGCTCGATCTCGCGACGCAAGCGTGCCAGCTCCGGCGATGCGCGATCATCGAGGGTGCCGTCGGGAAGAATCTTGCCGTGAAAGAAGCGCAGTAGCAGCGTGAAATCGGCGAGCGCGAGCGAGAGCTCGCGAATTGCAGGCCATCCGCCCTCGAGTGAGGCAGGAGGTTCGAGAGCAATGGCGCGCCATTCGTCTGCGCGGTCAGCGATGGTGAGGAGTTCGCGTAGCTCCGGAATTTCGAGCGCCGCTCCGCCGATCTGAGCTTTCTTTAGGAGCTCGCGGCAGTCGGTGAGCCCGTGAAAATCGAATGCTCCGCCGGCTTCGAGGAATTTCCGAACCTCATCCGTAAGCTGCTGCTGGCGCAGAATCCAATCGACATCATCTCGGGGACCGAGTTCCGCAACGCGGCGACGGCCCAAATCGGAGCCGCAGTAGGCGAGCAGCATCTCGCGCACGCGATCGAACTCCAGCAGCCGCAGGCTCCAGATCGGGGACATAAATAAATGCTAGCAGCGCGCGAGCTACACCGTCCGAATCAATCTACCGCGAAAAAGCCAAGCGTCAGTACCGTTCGCGGTAGCGAATGGGTGAATCGATCACCCGTCCGCTACCGCGGACGGTACCGACGTTCTCCTTTGGTTCTAAATGAAAATCGCGGCAGATGGCTCGATCTGCTCTACTCCGCTCCTAAAACCGGCTCAAATAGCAGTAGCGACACGATGGTGAACACGACATCGTAAACGCTGAGCAACTTGATCCAGTTGATTGGGTCAGCGTCGCCGGTGAGGATATCCGTCGTCGCAAGCACCATCCCAACGATCGCTGGGAGCGAAATGGGAAAGAGAATTAGCGGCAACATCAATTCCCGATTGCGAGTGCGAATGGACAGTGCCGAAAAGAAAGTTCCGTTTACCACCAACGCCCAGGTGCCCAGCGCGGCGACCAGGACAAGCTCTGCTCCGGAGCCGATCACGCGCAGGTTGTAGAAGACGGTGAAGACCGGAGTGATCAGAATCTCGACGGCAGCAACGAAGATAAAGTTGGCAATCGCCTTCGCCAGAAAAAGTGAATTTGGCGGCGCAGGTGCCAGGCGCAGGGCGTCGAGTACGCTGTTGTGCAATTCACGCGCCCAGCTTTGATTCAGTGCCACGACGGTGGCGAATAGCAGCGCAATCCAGGCGATGCCCCCGGCAATGACGCGTGATTCTTCTGCAAGCGGGTCAAACGCAAACGCGAACACGACCACAACCAGCAACGCGAAGAACAACATCGAGTTGCTGGCGTCTTTCGAGCGCCACTCAAGTCGTAGATCCTTGCGCAAGTGCAATGCCACTGTGCGCGCCAGATTCATCGCGCGCCTCGCACTGACCCCGCGTCCGCAGACAGAGACGAAGCTACAACTTCCCGCTTCACGATCGTGCCTGCGTGCATCGTAATCCACTCATCGGCGACTGCGGCAAGGGCTTCGAGTTGATGCGTAATGACGATCAACGTCGTTCCACTGTCCCGCAGTGAACCAAGCAAGGCAGCCATGGTTGCGATTGACCTGCTATCGACATTCGAGAATGGTTCATCGAGCAAGAGCAGATCAGGAGAAGAAAGCATCGCGCGCGCCAGCGCGAGACGCTGCTTCATCCCTTGCGAGTATTGCCCGACGCGTCGTTTGCGATCGACGTTCGCCAGTCCTACTTGATGAAGAAGCTCATCGGCTGATCGTGTAGGACGCTCCGTATAGAGGCCGCTGAAGTAAGCGAGGTTCTCGCGCGCTGTGAGCTCCTCGTACAGAAGTGTTGCATGAGCCATGAAGCCGATGCGGCCGCTCACTTGTCGCACATCGCGGGTCCCTAGAACAGTCACGCTGCCGCGAGAGGGACGTGCCAGTCCGGCAATGATTCGCAGCAGCGTCGTCTTGCCGGCTCCGTTCTCGCCTAACAATCCGTACAGACGTCCAGCTGCGAGATTTGCGTTTACATCATGAAGAGCTGCGAAACGTCCGAAAAGCTTGCTTACGCTTTCAAGAACGACTGCCGGTTCAGAATGGGAATGATCTTCGGAATGGACAGGAGAATCACTCAAGCGTCAATTGGAACTCTGGCCGGCGGGTTTCGCTTCAGCTTGGGTCATTGTGCCTGATTGATTTGCTGCAGGCGCGTACTTCGACGCACACTTTGCCTGAATCTGCTGCGCATGAAATACACCATCGCTGCCGTACGATCCTTCGACCAGCGCCTGCGCATTGTCTTTGAAGGTGTCCGGAGGCGGCTCAGTGCCGCGATACGCGACCTGCAGCTTCAGACCCTGCTCGTCGATCTGGAAGTCGGCTCCAGCGCCCTTGCGATGAATGCTGCCCGGCACGACTTGTCCCGCGACGCGCAGACGCTTACTGTGCGCCTGATCACCCATGCCTTGCAGTTCCTTAATTGTGACGTAATAGCTCTTAGTCTGCTGAATACCGGTAAACGCCAGGTACGAAAGCGCGCCGACAATGAGGGCAATGGCGATTCCAAAACGGAGATATCTACTCACGGAAGGCACGAGTTAAAGAGTATTCCGGCTGCGGGGAGGGGTCAAGGAAATCGCGCGGCGGCACTGCCAAACGCGAAAGCCGTCCTCTCCCATGGGGCGGCATCGACCTGTGCCTGCTGCGGTTCAATTCACAACCGATCGCTAGTGAAATCTCAAGCCGAAGGATCTGCACCAGCGGCTGCTCTCGCTAACGTTCCCGTGATGCCCGTCTTGTGTTACTAATTTGAGCTAAGTTCAGAAAAGTCCCATCGCAATATCCTCTGGCCGAAGTTCCCCAGTTTTGCTGTGTTAATTCGATGACGTCGAGGTCCTGTGACTAACGGGGATCCCTGCAGTGTAGTGTGCCAGCCTGGGCAGCTTGCTCCCGCAAGTGGCGTGTATGTGGTCAAACACCTGAATCAGCATCGCTCCATGCATGAGGTGCTGGTGATTCGGGGCGAGGAGTTTCAGCTTTGTCGAACGTGCCGGGGATCCGTGCGATTCCGACTGCACCGCCAAGTGGATCATGTGCACCACGACTGGGATCTTGCTGGACCGATGGAAAGCTCACTTTCCGAACCGCTTCCAGATTTCGACAGCGTACGCGCGTTTCGCCGCATCGAGGTTGATCTTCCGATCACGGTGGAAGCTCGTCATCTTAAAAAGCAGTTAGTTCTCCAAGGTCACACGATGAATCTGAGTGAAGGTGGCATGGGCGCTTTGATCAGCGAGCGGTTGGCCGATGAGAAGCGCAACCTGACGATCCGCTTGCCGGGGATGCGCTCGCGAAAAGATATCCATGTAACCGCTCGGCTGCGATATCGCAAAGGGATGCGCTATGGCTTCGAATTCGTGCGAATGTCCCCAGCGGACCGAGAGGCCCTTCGCGAACTCTGCGCTCACTCGCTGTCCTGAGCTAGCCGCTATCTCCGGAAATCAAAATCCTCCGAGATGTGTGGCATTGCCTGGTTTAGCTGGAACTTTACTTTGTGCGCGCAGAACCTGCATTCCGGCAGAACCTCGCCTCGGAGGAACAGGGCCTGCACCACCTGGGAGGGACAATTACGGTGGATGACGTCGTAAATTCCTGATTCGGGAACTCTGTCTCCGGATTTCAGGCTCTCCCGAGCGGCCTTTCGCGCGACGTTCATCTTTGTTCCTCCCAAGGCGCAGCGTTCAAACTGCATATCGAGGGCCAAACTGTTGATCAGCAGTTCGGGATAGCATCACTGAGATCAGTCGTTTACGCGCGCGCACCAAGGTTGCCTCGCAATCGCCGGAAAGATTTACGCGAGTGAGTACGAATCGGAGCGGAAGAACGACCTTTGTCGCTGGAATGAGGAATTCTGTACATTAGTTCTCTTATGCTCGATCTCAATTACGTTCGTGATCACCTGCCCGAAGTGGAAGAAAAGCTGCGGCAGCGCGGAATGAATCCGCAGGAACTGCTCGGTGGTTTCCGCGATCTCGATGCGCGTCGGCGTCAGGCGATCACCGCTGCTGAAACTCTGAAGGCTGAGCGCAATAAGAAGTCGGAGGAAGTTGGACGTCGCAAGCGAGCCGGCGAGGATGCTACCTCGCTAATGGAAGAGACCAAATCTCTGCGCGAAGAGGGAGAGCGCCAGGAAAAACTCGCAGCGCAGCTTGAAGAGGAACTGCGCACGGTGATGTCGCAGATTCCGAATCTCCCACACTCCAGTGTGCCCGTCGGGCGCAGCGAACATGACAATGTCGAGGTCCGTCGTTGGGGTCAACCCCCAAAATTTTCTTTTCAGCCAAAACCACATTGGGAATTAGGCGAACAGCTCGGAGTGCTAGATCTGGAGCGCGCCTCCAAGCTCTCCGGCGCGCGCTTTGCTGTGTATTGGGACCAGGGCGCGAAATTAGAGCGTGCACTGGCCAATTTCATGCTCGACGTTCACACACGTGAGCATGGATACACCGAGGTTTTACCGCCATACATGGTGAACTCCGCGTCGATGTACGGCACAGGGCAGCTACCCAAGTTTGCCGGCGATCTGTTTCGCATTCAGGAACATGATCTCTGGTTGATTCCGACGGCGGAAGTTCCGCTCACGAATCTCTACCGAGACGAAACGCTAGATGAAGGCAAGCTTCCCATTTCGGTAACCGGTTACACGCCATGCTTCCGGAGCGAGGCAGGGTCGTATGGCAAAGACGTGCGAGGAATCATTCGCCAGCATCAATTCCAGAAAGTTGAACTGGTGAAGTTCGCGCATCCGGAGCGTTCCTATGAAGACCACGAGCAGCTCACGCGGGATGCAGAGATCATCCTGCAGCGTCTTGGCTTGCACTATCGAGTAGTCACTCTCTGTACCGGAGACATGGGATTCGGCTCGGCCAAAACATACGACATAGAAGTCTGGCTGCCGGGGCAAAACTTGTTTCGGGAAATTTCTTCCTGTTCAAACTTTGAAAGCTTCCAGGCGCGCCGCGCCAACATCCGCTTCCGTTCTTCAAAAAAGAAGACAGAATTCGTTCATACGATCAACGGCAGCGGCCTCGCGGTAGGACGCACATGGCTGGCGATCCTCGAAAACTATCAGCAGGCGGATGGAAGCGTGGTGATTCCCGAGGCTCTGCGTTCCTATATGGGAACCGAGACAATTCCGCGCAGCGGTCGGTAGCAGTACCGCTGTGACCCATGGCGTAACTGACCAGCTCTGGTGTTCGTGCCGGATCTCTGTCCGTTTGTGGACACCCCCTCTCACTCCCGCGAAGTCGCGCGAAAGATTACAGCTCTCAAGCTATTGAAATTGCGCGCAGAGTGTTCGGTACAGCGATTGCATTCAGCCGTTAGGGTCGGGAGTATCCTTCCGCCATACCAGCGGGATGAAAATGCAGCGACAAACGGTTTGTTGGTTAACCCTCGAACACATTCTTGCCGACCTCCGCCATGGGCTGCGGGGGATGCAACGTTCGCCCGGTTTTTACACGATTGCCATACTCATGCTTGCTTTGGGCATTGGGATCAATGCCGCGATCTTCAGCGTCTTCTCCCATGTCTTGCTGGCGCCTTTACCGTTTCCCGATTCAGGAAGTCTTTACGTAGTCTCATCGCACGCGGCATCGCTTGGCGATGCCCGGCGTGCCGCGTCAGGCCCTGATTTTCGCGACTACCGCGACCAGAACACGGTCTTTTCCGGAGTAGCGGCGGTCATCCCGAGCTTCACGGAGCCGTGGACCGGCGATGGGCCGCCGCGTGTCGTCATTTGCACAGGGCCAACTCCGCAGTTCTTCAGCGTGATGGGAGTTCGTCCCATTCTGGGACGGTTATATACGCCTGAGGAATACGCCACGCTGGACACCAACGCGCTTCTCATCTCCACCAAGTTCTGGAAGGAGCAGCTTGGCGGTGATCCGCATGTAATCGGAAGAGTGATTCACATCGGAGGAGCAGCGCAGACGATTGTCGGTGTCGTTCCCTCGATGCCAGATCTCTATCCCAATACGGACCTCTGGCCAACACTCACCACTGAGCCAAGTTGGCCGTTCATGAATTGGCGAGCCAATAAATTCCTGGATGTGATCGGACGGCTCAAGCCCGGCGTGAGTCGCAATATCGCTCAACAGCAGCTAACCGCGATTTTGCGTCGAGCAGAAGGCGAACCCGCAGACGTTAAGGTTCAGCTCACGCCTCTAAAGGAGTTCGTCGTCGGCCCGGTAACTCGACAGCTAGGCATCATCATGGCTGCGGTCCTTATAGTGCTTCTCGTTACGTGCCTGAATACTGCCGCGTTGCTGCTCTCGCGCGCAGTGAAGCGCACGCCTGAGCTTGCGGTGCGACTGAGCATGGGCGCGAGCCGTGCAAGAATTCGGCAGCAACTTCTCGTCGAAGGTCTTTTGCTCAGTGTCACGGGAGGGACGCTCGGCGTCGCTCTGGCCTCAATGACTGTTGGGTTTGTGCCTCAGATTCCCGGTTTGGCACTTCCGCGAATGGAGGGTCTGCATCTCAATATCGCCGCGCTGTCGGCGAGTTTCGCTGTCGTGCTCTTGACCAGCATCGTCTTTGCGATTCTGCCGGCAACAGTGCTATCTAGAATCGATATTGCCGCCGGTCTTCACGGCGCTCGCACCGAGACAGGCAGGGCACAGCGTCGTCCTTTCTCCGCATTGATCATTGCCGAAGTTGCATGCGCGGTTGTCCTCACGATTTCCGCAGGGTTACTGGTGCGCAGTTTCATTCGTGTGCAGCAGGTTGATCTCGGATTCCAGCCCAGCCGCGTACTCAGTGGGTACCTGCGAACGACCTACTTTGGTCCGGAGGGATATTCGTTTTGGCGCAGTGTCATCACTGGCGTTGCGAGTCTTCCCGGAGCAACATCTGCCGCAGTCTCTGACTGTATGCCTGGCGCGCACGCAATGGGAGCTTCGCTCATCTTTGATGACCGTCCGAATGATCCAGCACACGCGCCGCACGCCGAAGGCTGCTGGATCAGCGGCGACTACTTTCGCACGCTCGGCGCTTCGCTCTTGCGGGGTCGCTTCTTCTCGGATCGCGACGATAATAATGCGCCGCCAGTAGTAATCATCAATGCCGACGCAGCCCAGCAGTTCTTTCCCGGTCAGGATCCCATCGGCAAGCGCATCGCTGTGAACTACCTTGCTCTCGGGAGCCGCAATAATCGGCCACCGCCTTTGCGGGAGATTGTTGGCGTGGTCGCCAACGTACAACAGCGCGCACTCGACCTTCCCGCTGAGCCGGCCATCTACGTTCCCTATACCCAGGACGACACCACGCACGTACTCGCGTCGATGAATCTGTTTGTGCGTAGTTCCGGCGGCAATCCCGCGCTGCTGGCCGACAGCGTTCGCGCGAAGATACAGTCCATGTATCCAAACCAGCCTGTGGAACGCATCGGCGTGATGCGGGATGTAGTGTCTCGTTCGATTGCACGGCGCACTTACAGTGTTAGCCTTATCACTGCCTTCGCCGTTCTAGCTGTCCTGTTATGCGCGCTTGGGATTTATGGTGTGGTTTCGTACGTGACGCTGCAGCGTACGCGGGAATTCGGCATACGTATGGCGCTCGGAGCGAACCGCGAAGATGTGCTGCACAACGTGCTCCGGCAGGGCGGCTCGCTTGTAGCGATAGGTGCTGCAGTCGGTCTGTGCATTGCGGTGCCAGCTACACGAGGACTGGCTGAACTACTGTTCGACACTCGACCTTTTGATCCCATGATTTTCCTGTCATCCGCCCTCGTTCTCGCGGTTATCGGCTTCACCGCGTGCCTGTTGGCCGGCTTGCGAGCGGCGCAACTGCATCCCCGCGTGGCGCTCAATAGCGAATGAGTCTGGAGTAGTCGAGCCTTTGCGCTCTGGCTGCCATTGGTGCCTGAAACCAGAAAAGCAGATCACTTTCGCCGAGCTGCGGTCGAGTATTCGCCTGTACCCGATGCAGCGTCGGCAGACGGCGCGCCGCGTAGCAGTGTGTCCAGTGATTCCAGCCAAAGCATCTGTCGCTCAAACACGCGACCAAAATTCAGCGACACCGAGTGAGCGACTTGTTCCAAGCCGGGAATCGTCCGCTTGCCCTCAAGCTCCTGCGCAATCGAAGTTACCGGACGATCGGAGATGCCGCAGGGCACGATCAGCTTGAAGTAATCGAGGTCGGTGGTGACATTCAAGGCGAAACCGTGGCTGGTGATGCCGCGCGAAATGTGTACACCGATGGCCGCAATCTTCTTCTGATCGCGGCTTTCAGACGCATTCGAGCACGGTGGACTAATTTGGGAATCAACTTCTTCCAGTTGCCGGGAAGCAGTACCTTGGGTCCAAACTCCTGTAAGACCGCAGATGCGCTCACAAGGAATGCCCAAATCGCCGCAGGTGCGAATCAGCGAGTCTTCCATTCGGCGTACAAATTCCACGGCTCCGAGGCGTGGCGAGAATCCGCGAAGATCAAAAATGGGATAGCCAACGAGCTGTCCTGGTCCATGGAACGTGACATCACCGCCTCGATTGCTCTCGAACAGCTCTACCCCGCGCTGTTTCAGCAGGTCGTTGGAGGCGAGCAGGTTTTTCTGACTCGCATTTCGCCCGAAGGTGATGACCGGAGGATGTTCGAGCAGAAGCAGGACATCGGGAATGCGCTCCTGCTTACGGAATTCGACGAGCGACTGCTGGAGGTCCAGCGCTGTTCCGTAATCGATCGTGCCGAGATGGAGAACTGCAATCATTGATTCTTGCCGATTTCGGGAATGGATAGATTTCGGCAGATCTTGCGGGCCAGCAGATTAGAAATTTCAGTGTGCCTGGGTACGGCTTCCATCTGTCCCGTCTGCGGATTCATCTATAGAGAATGCGATCCTCCCTCTCTCTTCAGAACGCATCCGCAATGACGAAGATGTCGCAATAAGGACTCGCGCTTCATCGAATGACGACGGTCTCGCGCAAGGCATCCGGCGGACTCCCTTTTAGCGCGTCCTCGCGTCGATCTTCGAGGATTAGCGCAATCGCGCCAGCAAGATTTTCGCGGCACTCTGAAAGTGTTTTGCCTTGACCGTTCGCTCCGGGTATCTCTGGACAATATGCGATGTACCAGTCTCCGTCGCGCTCGATAATTGCGGTGAATTCATTGTGCACAGCCAACCTCGTAATGCCGAACACTACGATTACGTCCGGCCTTCTAATGATTACTCGCCCCAGCCGCTCGCGCAATGTCTTTGCGATACTGCATGCCTTCGAAGCGAATCTTCTCCACCGCTTCATACGCACGCGCGGTTGCAGCCGCCAGATTTGGACCATGCGCGGTCACACCGAGCACGCGGCCTCCGGCGGTTACGACTTGATCGCCGGAATGAGCCGTGCCCGCATGGAACACTTTTACGTTTGGCACCTTGTCCGCTTCATCGAGTCCGTAGATCACCTTTCCCGTGGTGAAAGAGCCGGGATATCCGCCCGAAGCCATGACGATGCATACCGCGGGCTCGCGCGACCATTGCAGCATCTCGGGGGAGAGCGCGCCTTTGGCGACGGCTTCGCACGCAGTGACGAGGTCGCTTTCGAGCCGGAAGAGCACGGCCTGCGTCTCAGGGTCCCCGAAGCGGCAGTTGAACTCGAGCACCATCGGACCACGCGCGGTCATCATCAGCCCGATGTAAAGCACGCCTTTGTACACCACGCCTTCGGCCCGCATTCCGTTCACTACCGGACGAGCGATGTGATGGATGATCCACTCGCGCATGGTCGCGTCGAGCAGCGAATCAGTGGAATATGCGCCCATGCCGCCGGTGTTCGGGCCAGTGTCGCCGTCGCCCACGCGCTTGTGATCGCGCGAGGGAACAAGCGGCACGATGGTTTCCCCGTCGGTCATCACCAGGAACGAGAGCTCCTCGCCCTGCAGACACTCCTCGATCACGACTTGTGCGCCGGCATCTCCTACCAGCTTGCGCGAGAGCATCTCGCCGGCGACGCGGGCCGCTTCTTCTTTGGTCTTCGCGATGACGACCCCTTTGCCGGCCGCAAGCCCATCGGCTTTGACGACGACAGGAGTCCCAAACAGGGAAAGAGCCTGCTGCACTTCGGCCGTGCTGCGGCAGATGGCATAGTGCGCGCTGGGTATGTTCACGCGCTGCATGAATTCTTTGGCGAAGGCTTTGCTGGCTTCCAGGTGCGCGGCCTTTTGCGATGGTCCGAAGATGGCGAGACCGCGTCGTTCGAACTCATCGACTACGCCGAGCGTTAATGGAAGCTCGGGACCGACGACAGTCAAATCCGGCTCGAGGCGATGTGCCAGTTGAACCAGTTCGTCGATGCTGTGCAGATCGGCGGGAATGCACGAGGCGTCGTGAGCGATGCCGGCATTGCCCGGCGCGCAGAAAATCTCCGTCACGCGCGGTGACTGCCGAAGCTTCCACACCAAGGCGTGTTCGCGGCCGCCGCCGCCCAAAACCAGAATCCGCATCTTGCTCCGAAGTGAAAACGCGAGGGAACAGGCAAGGGTAGGGTGTGGGAAATGGCGGTGTCAACGGGGAGGTTTTCTGCCTGTCATTCCGAAGTGCCCGATTTTGGCGCTGAGGAATTCCTATCGGCTTCGAGAGTCTCCGATTGAGATTCTTGCAGTCGATAGGGATTCCTCACTCCTGTCACGCGAAATGCGCGCGTGAGCATCCGTTTGATTTCATAACCACGACGGCTCCAGTCACCCGATACACTTTGTTTGCTTAAGACCAAGAGCTCGGGCGAAAGGAGCCAGTCATGATGATTATAGGGTGCGATTTTCATCCGAGTGGTCAACAAG